>ERZ1503910.1-NODE-1-length-654357-cov-10.316770_pt1 | contig 654357 bp, 448 predicted proteins | sample MGYA00575502_ERZ1503910 | MGnify/ENA primary metagenome ERZ1503910 (study PRJEB39906, sample SAMEA3182100) | gut metagenome | biome: human; feature: gut; material: Stool; isolation source: human stools | place: Canada | collected 2012-06-20 ...
CTTGAAAAGTAGCTCCGAGGGGAATCGAACCCCTATCTAAAATTTAGGAAATTCTTGTTCTATCCGTTGAACTACAGAGCCTCAACTGATAATCAGCGGAATATGTAGAATATTTATAGAACTTCTACACTATTTTTACACGACGCAAGCTGATTACGGATGCAAAGATAATGTATTCTGCCGATTTTCCGAAAAAAGTTTTGTTAATCCGATTAACTTTCCGAAATTTGCTGCCTATGTAAACGGAATAGTAATCCTCAAATAATCTATAGTAATTCGTAAGTTATGGCAAACGACATGATGGTCAAAGAACTGGAGCAAGTGGTAGTCCGCTTCTCCGGAGACTCCGGCGATGGTATGCAGCTCGCCGGCAACATCTTTTCAACAGTTTCGGCTACCGTGGGCAATGATATCAGTACATTCCCCGACTATCCGGCAGATATCCGCGCCCCGCAAGGCTCACTCACCGGTGTTTCCGGTTTTCAGGTACATATCGGTGCAGAGAAAGTCTATACCCCAGGTGACAAATGCGACGTATTGGTAGCGATGAACGCCGCCGCACTGAAAACCCAATATAAGTTTGCTAAATCCACTGCTTGTATCATCATCGATACAGATGCTTTCCAGAAGTCAGACTTGGAAAAGGCCGCTTTCAAGACCGATAATCCGATAGAGGAAATGGGTATTAAGCAGGATGTCATCGCCGCCCCCATCTCGAAGATGGTGAAAGACTGCCTTGCCGACACCGGAATGGACAACAAGTCCATGCTGAAATGCCGCAATATGTTTGCAGTAGGCCTGGTATGCTGGCTGTTCAACCGCGATCTGAAAATAGCCGAAGATTTCATCCGCGAGAAATTCGCCAAAAAGCCCGAAATTGCCGGAGCAAATATCAAGGTCATCCATGCAGGATATGACTACGGACACAACACCCATGCTTCCGTAGCCCATACATATAAGATTGAAAGTAAGACTACCGTTCCCGGCAGATACATGGATATCACGGGGAACAAAGCAACTGCTTACGGTTTCATCGCCGCAGCTGAAAAGGCTGGCTTGAAGCTGTTCCTCGGCTCCTATCCCATTACTCCGGCAACCGATGTACTGCACGAACTCTCCAAGCACAAGTCTCTGGGCGTGATGACCGTGCAATGCGAAGACGAGATTTCCGGTTGCGCCACTTCTATCGGCGCCGCTTTTGCAGGTGCGCTGGCTGTGACCTCCACTTCCGGTCCCGGTGTCTGCCTGAAATCGGAAGCTATGAACCTGGCAGTCATTACAGAACTTCCGCTGGTTGTGCTCGACGTGCAACGTGGCGGTCCTTCTACCGGTCTGCCCACCAAGTCAGAGCAGACAGACTTGTTGCAGGCATTGTTCGGCCGCAACGGTGAAAGCCCAATGCCCGTCATCGCCGCCTCTTCACCCACAAGCTGTTTCGACGCAGCCTACATGGCAAGCAAAATTGCACTGGAGCACATGACCCCGGTCGTATTGCTGACCGACGGCTTTGTTGCCAATGGCTCCGGCGCCTGGAAGCTGCCCAAACTGGCAGACTATCCCGCCATCACCCCTCCCTACGTGACTTCCGAAATGAAGGACAACTATACTCCGTACAAACGCAATCCCGAAACAGGTGTCCGCTATTGGGCCATCCCCGGACAAGAAGGCTATATGCACATCCTCGGCGGTCTGGAGAAAGACAGCAATACCGGTGCCATCTCCACCGATCCCGAAAACCATGACTTGATGTGCCACCTGCGTGCCGAGAAGGTTGCCAAAATCCCCGTACCTGATGTAGAAGTGCAAGGCTGTGCAGACGATGCCGATTTGCTGATTGTCGGTTTCGGCGGTACATACGGCCACTTGTATTCGGCCATGGAAGAGATGAACAAGGCAGGCAAGAAGGTTGCCCTCGCCCACTTCACTTATCTGAATCCGCTCCCCAAGAACACGGAAACCGTTCTGAAGAAGTACAAGAAGGTGGTAGTTGCCGAACAGAATCTCGGACAATTTGCAGGTTATCTACGTATGAAGATAGACAACTTCACCCCGTACCAGTTCAACGAAGTCAAAGGACAACCGTTCGTCGTTGCCGAGCTGGTCGCAGCGTTCAATAAATTAATTGATAATTGACAGTTGACAATTGATAATAACCATGCGTAATATGCGGATTATCAATGACCAGCCACCAATTATCAACTATCAATTATCAACTATCAATTAAAAAAGATTATGTGCGAATATACAGCAAAAGACTATAAAAAAGGACAACCCCGTTGGTGTCCGGGTTGTGGTGACCACTTCTTTCTGGCTTCACTGCACAAAGCAATGGCAGAAATCGGCAAAGCTCCTTGGGAGAATGCCGTCATCTCAGGTATCGGCTGCTCCAGCCGTCTGCCCTATTACATGAATACGTATGCGATGCAGACCATCCACGGACGTGCTGCTGCCATCTCTACAGGTGCCAAGGTTGCCAATCCCAACCTGACGGTATGGCAAATCTCCGGCGACGGTGACGGTCTGGCCATCGGCGGTAACCACTTCATCCACGCCGTACGCCGTAACATCGACCTGAACATGATTCTGCTGAACAACCGCATCTACGGTCTGACCAAAGGTCAATATTCTCCGACCTCTCCACGTGGTTTCGTCAGCAAGTCGTCTCCCTATGGTACGGTAGAAGATCCATTCCACCCGGCAGAGCTTTGCTTCGGTGCCCGCGGCCGTTTCTTTGCCCGCGCGGTAGCTACCGATGCTCCGGGGACAGTGGAAATATTGAAGGCAGCCATGGCTCACAAAGGGGCTTCCGTTTGCGAGATTCTGCAAAACTGCGTTATCTTCAATAACGGTACGCATGACTCCGTAGCCAAAAAGGAAGACCGCGCCAAGAATGCTATCTACTTGAAACACGGCGAACCAATGCTCTTCGGCGAGAACAACGAATACGGACTGATGCAGGAAGGCTTTGGTCTAAAAGTCGTGAAACTCGGTGAGAACGGCATTACAGAGAAGGATATCCTTATCCACGATGCCCACTGCATGGACAACACCCTGCAACTGAAGCTTGCCTTGATGGAAGGTCCCGACTTCCCGATTGCACTCGGTGTTATCCGCGATGTGGAAGCTCCTACTTACGACGATGCTGTTCATGAACAAATCGAAGAGGTGTCTGCCAAGAAGAAGTATCACAACTTCGAGGAATTACTGATGACGAATGATACGTGGGAAGTAAAATAAACCACTAAGATTTTTGCATAAGTTGCTTCCACACTTCCACTCATCTGCCGAAATTTCTTATCCAACGGCATTTCAGATGCTGTGGAAGCAACTCAAAAGTATGGAAGCGCATTTTGCTTCCACACTTTTGAGTTGCAATATTAATAGCTTGTATCATTTCTTATTAATATTATGTTTGCACGAAACAAATAAGGTGCAAACATGATATTAATTTCCTAAAAGTAAGAGTACCTCCCTATCCTTTCTCTCACAAACCGCAGGCTGATAGTTCCTTCGTTCGAGTAATCCTTCCCAGATAAAGGTCAAAAACACTCCCACCCTGAAAAGAAAATGCAACCACTGCAACTGCACCAGATTTTATTGCAGCGATAGAACAGACCTCCGACGAACAAGACTTCAAGGGAAGAGAGGGAAATTGTGGAATACCTACTGTGGATTTTTTCCACATCTCCACACCACAAACACCCGAACTTTCCTTTTTCCCGATAGAAAATAAGCAATTGATTATCAATATTATTCATCCTTAAAAGGATAGTCTGCCTTTCGTTTGGCATACCTCTTGCTAAAATATCCGCCGAAAGGACGTAACATTTATAATAAGATAAATCAATTATTTTTCAGTAGTATGAAAATCAGGATGAGAAAACGGTGTGACATTCCACATTCAGCGTCGCACTTCCAAAAAAGTTTGATTATTGCAAGTTGGTTATTAACATTTCTTTTCACCGGAACAGCCTTTGCACAAGAGAACCGAACCATTACAGGCATTGTAAGAGATGTAACGGGAGAACCGCTTATCGGTGCCAGCGTCATACAGAAAGGCACCAACAACGGCGTCATTACCGATGTGGACGGCAACTTCACACTGACCGTTCCTGCAGATGCAACACTCTCTATCGCTTACATGGGCTATGCTACCCGGGAGATAAACCTGGCAAAACGAAAAAAGCAAGGCGACCTGAAGATTACACTCAGCGAAGATACCCAGCAACTGAAAGAAGTCGTAGTAACGGCAATGGGTATCAAAAAAGACACGAAACGTGTCGGCTATGCCATCAGTACCATCAGTGCAGACGAATTGGTAAAGGCAGGAGCACCCAACTTTGCCTCTGCCATGTACGGTAAAGCACCGGGAGTCCGCATCACACAGACACAAGGCGGTTCTGCCGGAGCTGTCTCCATCAACGTACGCGGACTGACTTCCATCACTGGAAATAACCAGCCACTCATCATTCTGGACGGTGTACCCATCCGCAACGGCGGCACGGGTAAAAGCACGGACTTCGCCGAATTTGGCAACGACGGACAAATCCGTTCCAATGGTCTGGTAGACATCAACCCAGAGGACATCGAGAGCCTCAGTATTCTGAAAGGAGCTTCCGCCACAGCTCTCTACGGCTCGGAGGCTGCAAACGGTGCGGTAGTCATCACTAGCAAGCGCGCCAAAAGCGGCAAGCTGACGGTGGACTTCAATGCCCAAGTCATGGCAAACTTACCGGCTTATCTACCAAAAGTACAGACCGTATACGGGCCGGGAACCTACAACACCGCATACAGCGATTATGAGAAACAGACGGGAGGCTTCTATCAGAGAACCCTAAACGGACAAAGCTACAAAAGCCTCCGTTCCACCACCTTGTCCTTCGGCCCGAAATACGACGGCAGCGAGGTACTTTACTGGGACGGGAAGATGCGCCCCTACCAGGCACTGACCGACAACCCGTGGAAAGAGTTGTTTCGCACCGGCTGGACCCAGACTTACAATCTCGCCATCTCACAAGGGACGGAAACCACCAGCAACCGCTTCTCCTACACATTCATGGACGAGATTCCCAATGCCCTGACCGGAAGCTTCACCAAACACAACTTCAAGCTGACCGGTTCGTATCAACTGGCGAAACCGCTGAAACTGGAATACTCCCTTAACTACATCGTACAGAATGTAGAAGACCGCCCGCAAACCTCGCTCAACCTATACAGCGGTTTCGGCAACATGTTCTCCACCTTCCTGGACATTCCCTATCTGAAACAAAGTTACGTCACCAGTCTGGGATACCGTAATACCTTTGTCGGAGGAAACGCCACGCTGACTCCTGAGGAATCATGGGCCTACGACCCCAGTTACGCCACCGGAGTGAACAACATGCTGTGGAATATGTACCATCACCATAGCGACGAGACAGAGAATCGGCTCATCGGTATGATTCGCCCCACCTGGCAGATAACCAACTGGCTGAGTCTGCGCGCCCAGGTTTCAACTGATATCACAGATGTGAAGCAAACACTGAAATATGAAAGCGAACAACCCAATTCCCTATACGACCCCAACGGTAGCTTCCAGTCCATCAACCGCCGTTACGACATTGTCTATGGAGATGTTATGTTGAACTTCAACTATAATATCAACCGCTTCGACATTGCCGCCACCGTAGGCTGGACCGGACGCTACGAAAATATGAACAATATGAGGGTCTCCACCAATGGCGGGCTTGTCACGGAAAACTGGTTCGACCTCAATGCCAGCCGCTACACGCCAAGCAGTACCCTGCAACGTATGGAACTACTGAAAACCGGCTATATGGGTACACTAAGCCTGGGATGGGACAACTATCTATTCCTTGAACTGACCGGACGCCAGGAACGCTCGTCTACCCTAAAAGACCAGAGCTTTTTCTATCCTTCCGCTAATCTGAGTTTCCTCTTCACCCAAGCCTTCCACATGCCGTCATGGTGGAACTATGGAAAACTGCGCCTCTCATACGGTATCGTAGGAAATGCTCCTGAAACCTATACCGCCAATATCGTCTACGAGCAAGGTTCGGACAACGGATTCACCTGGAACACCATTCCCTCTTCATGGGGGAATGCAGATATCCGTCCGGAAAAGAAGTACGAATACGAGATAGGTCTGGAAAGCAAGTTCTTAAACAACCGGTTGGGTATAGATGTATCTTACTACAACAACCGTGTAAAGGACCAGATACTCTCCACACCGCAACCTTCCACATCAGGCGTAAAGAATGTGTTGATGAATGTGGGCGAGGTAGCCAACCACGGCTGGGATATATCAATCAGTGCCACTCCCATACTGACCAGAGATTTCCGCTGGGACCTGACAGCCAACTATGGTGTATATAAGAACAAAGTAGTGAAACTGGCCGATGGAGTGCCCTATCTGGAAATACTCAACTCCGGAGGCAGTGGAATAAAAATACAAGCTGTGGAAGGCCAGCCAATGGGTGACATCTATGCGCAGGTTCCCCAGGTGAACGAAAACGGTGAGTACCTCGTTTCCGATAAAGGGCTTTACCTCAACCAAACCGAATTGCAGAAAGTCGGCAACATCAATCCGGCAGGCGTAGGAGGTCTATTCAACTCTTTCTCCTACAAGAATGTATTCCTCGATTTCAGTATCGACTTCCGCATCGGAGGAGATGTCATCAACGAAATGAACCAATATGCCACCGCAGTGGGTCTGACACCCGAATCCCTAAAGTACCGCGATACGGAACACGGCGGACTGTCCTATTACTATCCGGGCGACAACAATTCCAGCGGAATTCCGGTACAAGTAGACCCTTCCACGGGTGCCGGCCCCAACGGAGAGATAATCTACCACGACGGCATCATCCTTCCGGGTGTAGTGGCCTCCACTGGCGAAAGAAACACACGTATCATTCCGGCAGGCTATTACTACAACACCACCTATAATTGGGGAACGGAGGCCGAACAGCTGACATACCGCCATTCGGTATTCGACAATTCTTATGTCAAACTGCGTGAATTGACCATCGGCTACCAGTTTCCCGAAAAGATAATTTCCAAACTGGGACTGGGCCGGCTGAGTGTGTCGGTCTTCGGACGTAACCTCTTCTACTTCTACAAAGCACTGAAAAACTACGATGCGGAGTCGTCCGTCGGAACATCCTGGGCCAACCAGGCTACCGTGGGAAGTTCTACCACAGCTACCCGCAGTTTCGGTGTTTCACTTCGTGCAAGTTTCTGACAAAACAACCATCCAAAAAACAAAAAAGAGTATGAAAAAGACAAAGATATTATCCCTTGTTTCATTGGGAGCATTCCTCTTGACAACATCAGGCTGTACGGATTATGACTTCGACAGCAAATACGAAGACCCCTCCAAAGTAACCCAAGTCACCATCAGTAATCTGATGGTAGGAGTCTTCCAAAAAGTAAAGGACTATGATGTTTATGAATACAACCGGTTCTTCGGATTCGATTCACAGTTTACGGGCAAGTATGCACAAACCTTCGGCTACTCCAACACTACAGATATGTATACCCCCGGCTATATACCCGCCATTGACGGACAGTGGGACAATGTGTATTCGGCACTGGCCCAGTTCCGCAAGCTGGAATCTCTCTACAAAGAAGAAAGCGCGGCAGAGCAAGCACAGGATGAGGCATTCTATCTTGCCGCCAAAGTACAGCTGTACGATTTTTTCGCCGCCACAGTGGACGTTTTCGGGGATATGCCTTTCTCGGAAGCTTGCATGCTGCCGCTTACCAACGATGTAGGTAAATCGTATGCTCACTATGACAAGGCCGAGAATATATATAAAACCATTCTTGACGAGCTCAAAGAAATTGCTCCGCGGTTCCGCTCCATCCCCACACCGAGGAACTTCAATACACAAGACTTTATCAACAACGGGGACATGGACAAATGGGAACGTTATGCAAACTCCTTGCGACTGCGCCTTGCCATGCGCGTAGCCGCGCAAGGAGACTTGCAGACGGAAGGCCGTACCGCCATCAAGGAAATCCTGGAAAATCCGTCGGCCTATCCGTTGATAGAGGAACAAGAAAACAACATCCTCATTGTCAACCAGAAGTCTGGGCAACTGAACTTCACTGCAGGCCACGGACTGGGTGACTGGGTAACCAACCGACTCGCTTCGGGCGCCATCATCGACCGCATGCTGGGCCATGGCAACTACGATATGACCTGCAATGACCCACTGAGCGGCGTTTATGTGAAAGGAGAAGATGACCCGCGCATCCTACTCAACTTCAATCCCGTGAAGATTACCAACCAGAACACCGGTCAATTGGACGAACACCGTTATCTGGGCACAGACCTTACCGTGGCAGATGAGCTGACGGAATATTACAACTCGCAGGCACAAGACGAAGTCAATACCAGCAACACCGGTTTCTCACAAATCACGCAGAAAGGTTTCTTTTGGGAAAACGATAAATTCGACATGCTGATAATGGCCTCACCCGAAATCCATTTCCTAAAAGCGGAAGCCTATGAAATGGGGTATGGAGTGGCAAAGAATGAAGCAAAAGCGGAAGAAGAGTTCAAAAAGGCTGTCAGCCAATCCATCACGCTTTACTACTATTACGACTCGGTAAGTACGGGTGAAAACGCGCGCCGGTATAATGCCCCCACTGCCGAAGAAACAGCCTCTTTCGCTGCTGCCAAATGGAACAGCACGGAATATGCAGACAAGCTGGATGCTATCATTACCCCAAATTGGCTGCATTTCGGTTTCCTGGCCAGTCGCGAGGCATGGAGTGACATCCGACGTACCGGCTATCCGTCCGGCCTGGTCTTCCCCGAAGTGGCCGGTACCATCACAAATGTGCCGAACCGCTGGAGATACCCGAATACGGAAGTCAACTACAATCCCTACTATAAAGAGGTGTCGGCCGAAGACACTTACTACCACAAACTGTTCTGGGCAAAATAAGGACTTTGTTTGCAAACCCATTCTGCCCGGAGAGTGTACCATAACTCACCACGGAATTACACGGATTAACACAGATTATCTTTGGAGTTCTGATAATAAAGAACTTTTAGTTATGTTGATCCGTGTAATTCCGTGGTGAGTATGTATTTACCTCTCAGTTTCTTTTATTCCGAACTATATCCTTCCTTTTTAGAAATCTTAAGGATTGCCCGATAGGGAGATTGCAGGAAACCACTGTCTTTAATGAACGACGGATAAACATCGCTTCCGCAAAAACTGAACTATAACATAACGGAGTAAATGAAAAAACATTCAAATGACTTGATTGGCGACATCGTGAAAGCCTTCGGCAAATATGCCGACCGGCCGGCATTCGTCATCGAAGACACTGCCTGCACTTATGGAGAGCTGGCAACTTGCGTACAGAAAATATCCTCCCTATTCAAGGACAGAGAAGACAAAATTATCGGCATCGTCGCGGAAAACAGACTGGAAACATACGCATCCATACTATCTGCACTGATTTGCGGAAAGGCATACGTCATCCTCCATCCTTCCTACCCCAAACATAGGAATGACAGAATTGCCGGCTTAGCAGGCATCCGCCTCGTGCTGCATACCAAGAATATCCATGTCTTGAACCTCGACACCCGGAATCTGGAACTGATATGCACCTCCGAAATAGAGCAGGCAGAGAACTCCACCACGTTCCACGCCGCAGAAGACATCCTCCATACGGCAGAAGAGGAAAATGCCTACATTATCTTCACTTCCGGAAGCACAGGCGAACCCAAAGGAGTGCCCATCTCCCGCCGCAACCTGAATGCTTTCTATACCGCCTATCACCGCCTCGGCTGGCAACTGGACGAGAACGACCGGATGCTGCAGATGTTCGAACTCACTTTCGACGTTTCCATCGTATCCTTTCTGTATCCGCTGACGCTGGGTGCTTGCATATACACCGTTTCTCCGGAAGGCGTGAAATACATCAACGTAATTGAAACTCTGGAAAAATACGACCTGACCTTCGCTGCCGTAGCCCCTTCACTGCTCCAGTTGCTACATCCCTATTTTCCGGAGATACACCTTCCCGCACTGAAATATCTGGTGGTTACTGCCGAGGCATCTGACGCGGAGCTGTTGGGTGCTTTCAGAAAATGCGTCCCCAATGCCTCTTTCATAAACCTATACGGACCGACAGAGGGAACCATCTACTGCACTGCCTACCGGATACCCGTCACCTCCTGCAAGCATCACAACGGCATGACCGCTATCGGAAGGCCTTTCGAAGGCATCGATGCCCTAATTATGGATAACGACGGTCGCCCGCTGCCTACCGGAGAAACCGGCGAACTATGGATTAGCGGCAATCAAGTGATGGGTGGATACTGGAATGCTCCCGAAAAAAACGGGGAATGCCTCGTAGAGACCGCCAATGGAAAAGTATACTACAAGACGGGAGACCTCTGCCGGATGGATGCCGACGGTGACATCATCTATTGCGGACGAAAAGACTCACAGATAAAGATACAAGGATTTCGCATTGAGCTGAGCGAGATTGAACATGTGGCAAAAAACTTTTTCAACGGTGAATGCCGTGTAGTCGTCATTCCCAAATACGACAACGACAACCAGTGCGAACTGCATCTCGTCGTAGAGAAGAAACAGCTCGACAAACAGCAGATAGAGGAATATCTGTGTAGCAGGCTTCCCTACTACATGATTCCCAAACATATGCATTGTCTGGAACAGTTTCCGCTGAACACCAGTAGCAAAACAGACAGAAAGAAAATACAAGAACTAATTTAAACTTGACAATGGATACACAGACTATTTTGAATGAAATGAGCCTCATCTTTCGAGAGGTACTGAAAAGAGAGAACATCGTACTTGACAATGAGACCACCGCCCAGGATGTGGAAGGATGGGATTCACTGACCAACATGCAACTGATAAACAAGATAGAGAAGAAATTCAATGTACGCTTCACCTTCAGAGATATTGTAAAACTCAAAAACGTGGGAGACATCTGCCATGCCATTTTAACCAAAACCAACTAGGAAATGTCATTCATATCCCTGAACTTCGTCGTACTGTTTGCGTGTACTTTCATTCTATACCATACGCTTCCTTCACGATTCAGAAAAGCGACCTTACTGACAGCCAGCTGCCTCTTCATAGGCTTCTACCACCTCGCTTTTCTGATAACGGCCCTCATCCTCACGCTTACCACCTTCTACCTTGGCAAATGGATAGGACAGGCCAAGCGGGAAAGCGGCATGAAGGGAATTTATTTTTCAGGTGTGTGTTTTCTGGTTGTAAGCTGGTTGGCATTCCGGTATGCTGACCGGCTTACAAACTGCCACATTCTCTTTCCACTGGGAATCTCTTTCTATACTTTCCAGGCCATTTCGTACCTGACAGAAATCTACTGGCAAGAAGAAGAACCGGAAAAGAGCCTGCCCGACTTCATGATATACATGCTCTTCTTCATGAAGTTCCTTTCCGGTCCCATAGAAAGAGCAAGTGACATGCTCCCCCAACTGAAGTCCTGCAAAGCCACGGACTATACATCCATGGTCTACGGAATGAGACTGATTGTCGTGGGACTAATAAAGAAACTGATACTGGCCGACTCCATCGCCCCATACATAGACGGTGTCTTCGGGTCGGTATACACAGCCTCGGGCGTGCAATTGCTGATGGCATGCCTCCTATATCCGATAGAGCTGTATGCCGACTTCTCCGGATATACCGACATCGCATTGGGAGGAGCGCGCATGCTGGGATTCAAGCTCAGCCCAAACTTCAACCGGCCGTTCATTGCACAGACCACTGCCGACTTCTGGCGCCGATGGCACATGTCGCTTTCATTCTGGGTACGCGACTATCTGTACCTCCCGTTGTCCTCGAACCTGCGTGGATGGGGACAATGGGGCGTATTTCTAAGTCTGGCGCTGACCTTCACGGGACTGGGTATCTGGCATGGTGCCGGATGGAACTTCGCTGTCTACGGACTAATTCAAGGTGTCATCATCTTCTACGAGATGAAGACCACAGCATTTCACCGCAGACTGAAAGCCCAATTGGGAAGCCGCTTATATGCCACATTATCCGTCGTAAGGACCTACCTACTTTTTGCCGTATCTCTGATATTCTTCCGGGCGGGCTCCATGGCCGAAGCGTTCCACTACATCAGCCACCTCTCCTTCGGCGTACATTACAGTTGGAAGGAAATGAACATCGGAATGCCGGACCACAACAGCATTGTGGCAGGAAGCGCACTCGTACTGATATTGGTTTACGAATATTTCATGTCCAAGCATGATTTGCTAGAAGCCCTCGGACGACAGCCGGCAGCCGTAAGATGGAGTATCTATTATCTGCTCGCCATAATACTTTTCACACTGGGACAGTTCAACTCGGACAGCTTCATATATTTACAATTTTGACAATAAAGACACATGATGAAGAAAAACAGCGAACGGAACGCAGCCATACGTTTCATGAAAAAGCTCTTTATCCTTTTTATCCCTTTTATAGCTCTACTGGCAGTCTATTTCCTGGACGACCCTTTCATGGTCCTAAAGAACTATGAACGATACGACCAAACCCCGGTTGTACTAAACGAAGGGCACGTGGGGTGGCAGATGTATCTGAACAACCGGGATACCATCCCCATCGACTCCTATATCATGGGAAACTCCTGCACTATGGCCTATCAATGCCATGAATGGGAGAAATACCTCCACGGCGGAAGAGCCGTACGGCTATTCGGAAATGCCGAAAGCCTTGCCGCCGTCTGCCTGAAGCTGAAGGCACTGGACAAGGCAGGTGCAACAATCAAGAACCTGCTGCTGATTATCGACAAGGAATCATTGCACAACGACCGTTGCCTGACCGGACATTCCAACATTCTGCCACCCGCCATATCGGGAATAAGCAGCTTCAAGTTTCAGAAGGAATTCTGCCAAGCCTTCTTCTACCCGAACTTTCTCTTCCCCTATCTGGACTACAAGCTGTTCCATACCTATCGCCCTTACATGAAAGGGGTTATAAACCCCTATGGCTCCACCCGAAACCCGGTAACCAATGACGTGTTAAATCCCAGAGAGAAAATGATAAAGGAAGAGGGAGATAAGTACTGGGAAAACCGGAAAGGAGAATTCACCAAAGAGAAAATGAAGAATTATAGAGACGGGAAATACCGGGAAGCCCCCCAAGTGCTCAGGGAAAAGCAAATCAGCTTGTTGCAGGAAATAAAGTGGATTTGCCGGAAGCATGATACCGATGTGAAAATCATTATCAGTCCCGACTACCTGCAGGTCAACATAAACCATGCCGACGTAAAGACGCTAAAGCGCTTCTTCGGAAAACGGAATGTGTTTGATTTCACCGGTATCAACGAATACACGGAAGACATCCACAATTATTATGAACCGGGGCATTATAGGCCCGCACTTGGAAAAAGGCTGATGGAAAAGATATATGAACCTTATATCTTGTCACCGAAAGCCAGATCTCCGGCATCTCCCAGCCCGGGCACGATATAGGAATGCTCGTTCATCTCCGGGTCGATTGCTGCACACCACAAGGTCACTTCATCTCCAGGGAACAGCTTTTCCAGATGCTCTACGCCCTGCTGGCTGGCTATGACACAAGCTATCTGCAACTTGGCCGGCATCCCCTTGGTGACGAAGGCCTTCCAGGCCAATTCCATACTTTCTCCCGTGGCAAGCATCGGGTCTACAATCAATAATGTCTTCTTGGACAAATCCGGAGTAGCGATGTATTCGATGTGTACATCCACCGTACGGCATTCCTTATCCTTATAATAACGGTAAGCGGAAACAAAAGCGTTCCCGGCATGGTCGAACATATTCAAGAATCCAGTATGCAAAGGCAATCCGGCACGGAAAACAGTGGCAATCACCACCTCGTCATCGGGTGTGCTGACCGACGCCACCCCCAAGGGAGTCTGTACCTGCTTGACAGAATACGTCAGTTCCTTACTCATTTCATACGCCATTATCTCTCCAATGCGTTCAATATTACGGCGGAAACGCATACGGTCGCCCTGGACTGCTACATCACGAATTTCTGCCACGTATTGGTTCAAGACAGAATTTGTCTCGGCAAAGTTGATAACCTTCATAATTATAGAATGTTTTGATGTGCAAAGTAAACGAATTTCACCCAATTTGCAACATTCAGTTAGCAGATATTGTTATGGTTTTATAAAAGATTTCCTATTAGAGAAAAATTTCTCTAATAGAGCTTTTCTTTAAAAAGAAAGTATTACTTTTGTAGGCGAAAAACAAGGGACCTGCTGAAAAGCAGGAAAAAAAGAGCTTTTCTACACCCGTTTTCCCTTGTAAATCAAAGGTAAAAAGAGATTAAGGAAAGAGATTATAAACCAAATACCAACATTTTAAATCATTAAAAGAAATGGCAAATTTAGATTTAAGCAAGTACGGTATCCAAGACGTGAAGGAAATTATCCACAACCCGTCTTACGATGTACTGTTCGCAGAAGAAACCAAACCAGGTTTGGAAGGTTTTGAAAAAGGTCAGGTAACTGAACTGGGTGCTGTAAATGTAATGACAGGTATCTATACCGGTCGTTCTCCTAAAGATAAATTCTTCGTAATGAATGAAGCCAGCAAGGATTCTGTATGGTGGACTTCTGAAGAATACAAAAACGACAACAAACCTTGCTCTGAAGAAGCTTGGGCTGACCTGAAGGCTAAGGCTGTAAAGGAATTGAGCGGCAAGCGTCTGTTTGTTGTTGATACCTTCTGTGGTGCCAACCCCGCTACTCGTATGAAAGTACGTTTCATCATGGAAGTGGCATGGCAGGCTCACTTCGTAACTAACATGTTCATCCGCCCGACTGCTGAAGAACTGGCTAACTACGGAGAACCCGATTTCGTATCATTCAACGCTTCTAAGGCAAAAGTTGACAACTACAAGGAACTGGGTCTGAACTCTGAAACAGCTACTGTATTCAACTTGAAGACCAACGAACAGGTTATCTTGAACACTTGGTACGGCGGTGAAATGAAGAAGGGTATGTTCTCTATCATGAACTACAAGAACCCGTTGCGTGGTATCGCTTCTATGCACTGCTCTGCCAACACTAACATGGAAGGTACTGACTCTGCTATCTTCTTCGGTCTGTCCGGTACTGGTAAGACTACCTTGTCAACTGACCCGAAACGTCTGTTGATCGGTGACGACGAACACGGATGGGATGACGAAGGTGTATTCAACTACGAAGGTGGTTGCTACGCTAAGGTTATCAACTTGGATAAAGAAAGCGAACCCGATATCTACGCTGCCATCAAGCGTGACGCTCTGTTGGAGAATGTTACAGTAGCTGCTGACGGTAAGATTGACTTCGCTGACAAGAGCGTAACAGAAAACACTCGTGTTTCTTATCCTATCTACCACATCAATAACATTGTTAAACCGGTTTCTAAGGGTCCTCACGCTCACCAGGTAATCTTCTTGTCTGCTGACGCATTCGGTGTATTACCTCCGGTATCTATCCTGAACCCTGAACAAGCTCAGTACTACTTCTTGTCTGGCTTTACTGCTAAGTTGGCTGGTACAGAACGTGGTATCACTGAACCGACTCCGACATTCTCTGCTTGCTTCGGTGCTGCTTTCCTGAGCCTGCATCCTACTAAATATGCAGAAGAATTGGTTAAGAAGATGAACAAGGTTGGTGCTAAGGCATACTTGGTTAACACTGGTTGGAACGGTAGCGGCAAACGTATCTCTATCAAAGATACTCGTGGTATCATCGACGCTATCCTCGACGGTTCTATCGACAAGGCTCCGACGAAGGTTATTCCTTTCTTCGACTTCGTGGTTCCTACTGAATTGCCTAATGTAGATCCGAAGATTCTTGATCCTCGCGATACTTACGAATGCGCTTGCCAATGGGAAGAAAAAGCAAAAGACCTGGCTGGCCGCTTCATCAAGAACTTCGCTAAGTTCACTGGCAACGAAGCAGGTAAGGCTCTGGTTGCTGCTGGTCCGAAGCTCTAATCTGACAATAAAGTTAGAAACATATGGAAAAGGTATCTCCTCCGGGAGATGCCTTTTTTCTTTTTTAATATCTCTATCTCATTGATAATCCGAAAGTTTTAGTAGTTTTGCAGAAACCATTATTCAAATAAAGCAATATGAAAAGTATCAAATTGATGTTGGCAGGCGCAAGTTTGTTGCTGCTCTGCAGTTGCAGCGCCCAAACCCAGAAAGAGACCCAAGTTGCCAATGCAAATGAAAGCAAAGAGAATGCGGTGATTGAAACCATCATGTCACGCCGCAGCATCCGCCAGTACAAACCGCAAGCCGTGAATCGCGACACCATGCAGATTATCCTGGATTGCGGTATCAATGCACCCAACGGACAGAACAAGCAATCGTGGGAAGTGCGTGTAGTGGATAACCCGGATTTCATCAACGGCATCACGGAAATCTACAAGAAGGAAAATCCCAAAGCCGCCGAAGACCCGAAATTCAAGAACATGTTTCGCAACGCTTCTACAGTAGTATTTATTGCCAATGACCCGTCTTATGACCTTTCGCAGATTGACTGCGGACTGCTGGGTGAGAATATGATTCTATCAGCCTGGTCCATGGGAATCGGTTCTTGCTGCTTGGGCGGTCCCACGCGCTTCATGACCTCTACTCCGGCTGCTGCCGAATACCTGAAGAAACTGGATATTCCGGAAGGCTATCAGCTACTTTACTGTATCGCTTTCGGCTATCCGGACGAAACGCCCGCTGCCAAACCCCGTAATGCGGCAAAGGTAAAATTCATCGATTGACTTTCGTTTGAATGACGACAATAAAAAGGAGTGCCTCACCTTTCGGCAGGGCACTCCTTTCATATATAACAACTAAAACTCTTCTGTTTATCAGTCTTGTTTGCGCGTTTACGCTCAAGCTCATCGAGGATAACCTTACGCATACGCATTGATTTAGGAGTAACTTCCACATATTCATCCTCCTTGATGTACTCCAGTGCCTCCTCAAGAGAGAACTGTACGGGAGGAATCAGACGTGCCTTGTCATCCGAACCACTGGCACGCATATTGGTAAGCTTCTTGGACTTCGTTACATTAATCACCAAGTCGTTGTCATGGGAATGCTCGCCCACTACTTGGCCTGCATAAACCTCTTCCTGCGGGAAAATGAAGAATTTGCCGCGGTCCTGCAACTTGTCAATGGCATAGGCAAAAGCCGTACCGGACTCCATGGCAATCATAGAACCGTTGGTACGCCGTTCAATCTCACCCTTATACGGTTGATATTCCTTAAAACGGTGTGCCATGATAGCCTCGCCGGCAGAAGCGGTCAACACATTGGTACGCAGACCGATGATACCGCGCGACGGCATGTCGAACTCAAGATTTACACGTTCGCCGGCACTTTCCATCTTCACCATTTCACCTTTACGACGGGTCACCATATCAATCATCTTGCTGGCATATTCTTCGGGAACATTGATGGTAAGCTCTTCAATAGGTTCGCATTTCACGCCGTCAATCTCCTTGAAGATTACCTGCGGTTGCCCTACCTGCAACTCATACCCTTCACGACGCATGGTCTCAATCAGTACGGAAAGATGAAGCACGCCACGGCCGGAAACAATCCACTTGCCGTCTTCCTCGCTCTTGCGCACGCGAAGTGCAAGATTCTTATCCAACTCCTTCATCAAACGGTCGTGGATGTGGCGGGAAGTAACAAACTTACCTTCCTTACCGAAGAACGGAGAGTCATTAATGGTGAAGAGCATACTCATCGTAGGTTCATCAATGGCAATAGGCGGCAACGCTTCCGGATTTTCGTAATCGCAGACCGTATCTCCGATTTCGAATCCTTCGATACCTACCAACGCACAGATGTCACCGGAAGACACTTCCTGCACCTTTACACGGCCCATACCTTCGAATGTATGCAATTCCTTGATTTTTGATTTCACGATACTCCCGTCACGCTTTGCCAAAGACACATTCATGCCTTCTTTCAATATGCCACGGTGTACGCGGCCCACAGCAATACGCCCGGTATACGAAGAATAATCCAGCGAAGTAACCAGCATTTGCGGTGTACCCTCCAACTGTTCGGGGGCAGGAATATTCTCCAAGATACAGTCCAGAAGCGGATAAATGTTATCAGTCGGCTGCTGCCAGTCGGTACTCATCCAATTATTCTTGGCAGAACCGTAGATAACGGGGAAATCCAGCTGGTCCTCGGTTGCATTCAGGCTGAACATCAAGTCGAACACCATCTCGTACACTTCTTCGGGACGGCAATTTGGCTTATCCACCTTATTCACAACAACGATAGGTTTCAGACCAATCTGCAGAGCTTTCTGCAATACAAACCGTGTCTGCGGCATAGGACCTTCGAAAGCATCCACAAGCAGAATGCATCCATCCGCCATATTCAATACACGTTCCACTTCACCTCCGAAGTCACTGTGTCCCGGAGTATCAATAATGTTAATCTTGGTGTCTTTGTAGTTGATAGAAACGTTCTTTGAGAGAATCGTTATACCTCGTTCACGCTCCAGGTCATTGTTATCCAACATTAATTCACCTGTGCTCTGGTTGCTGCGGAAAAGGTTTCCGGCCAAAAGCATCTTGTCAACGAGCGTCGTTTTCCCATGGTCCACATGGGCAATAATTGCAATGTTTCTAATCTTTTGCATATAATACCTATTATTTTCAAGCGACAAAGTTAGTGATTTTGGATTAGATATGCAGTATAGATATGATTTTTTTGCTGAATATCATTGTGATATAAAAGTTTATCCCTATCTTTGCAGCCCCGAAAGGGAATATTTATAATAACTTTTAATTAAACATTATGTATTTAGACGCTGCTAAAAAGCAAGAAATCTTCGGCAAATACGGAAAGTCTAACACTGATACTGGCTCAGCTGAGGCTCAGATAGCTTTGTTTTCCTACCGTATTGCTCGTCTGACTGAGCACCTTAAGCTCAACAGAAAGGATTATAGTACAGAAAGAGCTTTGACTATGTTGGTAGGTAAACGCCGTGCGTTGCTGACTTATCTGAAGGACCGCGACATCACCAGATATCGTGCTATCGTCAAAGAACTCGGCTTGCGTAAGTAATCTACTTGCGGCAAAACCATTAAAAAAGGAAGTTTTCCAAAAGGAAACTTCCTTTTTTGTTTATAATCCGATTTATACCTAATTTTGTATCCATGAAAAGAAAAGTATCAGCAGCAAATCTTTCGATAGCAATCACTTTTCTATTGATACTGCTATCATTCGGCTTCGGTTATCGCAGCTATTCGCAGGCAGAACAACGTGTGGTCTCTGACCTGAACCAGGCACTGCAACGCACAGTATTGCAGAACAAGGGATTATGGTTGAATGCGGACACAATCCAGACTTATGCCAAACTACAAGAAGTGATAGGTGCCCCCGTTTCTGTAAACGGTTCCCACAGAGCCTTTACCGAAGCATTGTCCATCACCGGATTGAAAGATGTCTCTACCCTTTCGCTGCATATACTGAAAAAGAACTCTCCCGCCACCGTATTCAATGAGATTCCTGCCGGATGTCTTGCCAGCGACACATTGGTATGGCTCTCCACCACAGCCGATGCATCTGGACTGACACTTTCCTTCCGGGGATATGCCCGTTGCTCAGCTACCATGCTGTTCAGCTTATCCAAGCAGACAATTCCGGCAACATTGCTATTGGCCGCCCTGCTGTGGGGAGGATTCACCTTTTTCTATTTCCACCGGCACACAAAGACTAATGCCAGTAACGGGCAGCAACAAGAAAACTTCATTACCTTCGGCAACCTTTCGCTTTCCCTCCAGGAAGCCTGCTTCTATAACGAACAGCAGGAAAAGCTAAAACTCACCCCCATGCAGTACACACTGATGGAGATGTTCTACCTTTCTTCCTCACACCTACTTTTCAAATCCGACATCTGCCAATCGCTATGGCCGGGAAAAGACAATGCAGACGAAACGCTTTACACATTGATACGGCGTCTGAAGCCCATTGTCGAGGACAACAGCAACCTCAGAATAACAACAGATCGTGGCCGCGCCTACGGACTGGAAATAAAAACCTAAACATTATAGAATCATGAAGACTAACAAACTTATCCTATTAGGGCTAATCTGCCTAACTGTCGCAATGCCGACAACCGCCCAAAACCGTAACGAAAAGAAAGCGCGCACTGAACGTGCTGTAAAAGAAGCTATTGCTGCTAAACAATACAAAATCAACGTAGATCGGATGCAACCGATGAGAGGCGGTAGCCGTAACCTGACCACCAACTATACACTGGAAATTAGAAACGACTCCGTTTTCTCTTACCTGCCTTACTTTGGAGTGGCCTACAATGCTCCGTATGGAGGAGGCAAGAGCCTGAATTTCAATGCATCCATCACCGGATACACAACCAGAGCACTCAAAAAAGGCAAAATCCAAATAGACTTCAAGACCCGTAGTGATGAAGACAATTATGAGTACCGCCTCACCATCTTTCCCGATGGTTCTACCAGTATCCATGTGCAACCCATGAACAAACAGTCCATCTCGTTCACCGGAGAGATGGATACAGAAAAGTAATCATCTTCCCCCTTTAAAAGGACAAAAGAAAGTATTGTTAGTCTATTGTCAGGCAAATGTCAGACAACTATCCGCTTTTTATTTCTTCCATCCCGGCAGAAAGCGGATACCTTCGTGTCCCGAAATCAAACAACAACCGGAACATGAAACAGATAATATGTATTCTTGCCCTGCTCCTAATGAGCGTCACGACAACAAAAGCACAAACCAGCCCGGCAACACCCTCCATCCGAGGTAAAATTCTCACAGAGGAAAAGCAACCGATAGAGTTTGCCAACATCGCCCTCCTTTCCGAAGATTCCACCTTCATACAAGGAACGTGTAGCCGAAGCGACGGTAGTTTTGAACTTCTCCCTCCCGCTCCCGGAAACTATCTACTACAAGTTTCTTCCATCGGTTACAAACCCCTTTGCCAGCCTTGCCCCACCGGGAGTACCCACAACTGGATATTGCAAACCGATGCCGTGCTACTTGCGGAAACCGTCATCACCGCCGCCCGCCCCGTTTTCCGACTAAAGGGCGGAAAGTTGGAGACAAGCGTACGGCAAACCCTGCTCGCATCCTTGAATGATGCCAACGACGTATTGAAACATATCCCCGGACTACGCTCCTCTGATGAGGGGTATACCGTTTTTGGCAAAGGGACACCGGTCATCTATATAGACAACCGCCTTCTGCAAGACAACTCCGAGCTGCAACGCCTCTCTGCCGCCGATATTGAAAAAGTGGAGCTCATCACCAACCCGGGTGCAGAGTACAATGCTACCGTTAAAGCCGTTGTACGCATACGCACCGTACGTAACAAAAGAGACAGTTTTGGCGGTAATTTCCGTGCAGGAATCACCCAACGGAGACGCAGCAGCCATTACGGACAAGTCAATCTGAATTATCAGAAGAAAGGACTGGCCCTGCTGGGCATGCTGTACACCAATTATGAAAACAGAAAACGCCACCAGGAGGTTCGCTACCAGATACCGTCCGAAATACAATGGGATGTAAATAACCGGGTTCACTTATATAATAAGGGACTACTTGCCGGAGGAAAAGCAAGCGCCAGTTACGACTTCACCCCCCCAACACAGCCTCGGTGCCTCCTATGAGTTTCATCGTACCCCCGATTATCACAGCAGTGACCATTCGGCATATACCGTCCGGGCAAATGAAGAATTGGCCGATCACACCATACATTCCTCCCAAAACTTGCAGCAAACCAACCGGCACCAGCTGAATGCCTACTATCAGGGCAGCATAAAGCAACTCCACATAAACTTCAACACCGACCTGGTATACGGAAAAAGTTATAATCACCAGGAGGCTAAAGAAGAAAGCCAGACCGAAGGCAATCGCGACATCAGCTCTTTCAACCACGCCGACAACCGCCTTTATGCCGCCAAGTTGATTCTGACCCATCCCCTTTGGAAAGGTGAACTGAAGACCGGTGCCGATTACACCTTCATCCGGCGAAATGACAATTTCCTGAACCGGCAGCACATACTTCCCGATACAGACAGTCGAATCGACGAAAGCAAGTCCGCCGTCTTTGCCGAATACTCACTGACATTAGGAAAAATCAGCCTTCTTGCAGGACTGCGCTTCGAGCATGCCGTCTCCGACTATTGGGAGCAGGAAAAGTACGTGTCCGGTCAAAGTCGTACTTACAATGACTGGTGCCCCAACCTATCGGTAGACTTTCCTCTCGGCAAAGCCCAAGCCAATCTCAGCTATACAGCCAAAAGCAACCGCCCCAGCTTCTTCCAGCTACGTAGCACACTGAGTTATAACAACCGTTTCATCTACGAAGGCGGAAACCCACTGCTCACCCCCGAAACCAACCACGACCTGCAGTTCACGGCCCTTTACAAGTGGGTACAATTCGGACTTAACTACCAATACCGCCGCAATGCCATTGCCTTCATGACCAAAGAATACGAGGACAATCCGGATGTTGTCATCTTCACTACCGGAAATTTCAAACGGATGCAGTATCTCACCGCCTCTGCCCATCTGTCACCCACCGTCGGCATCTGGAAACCGGAGCTCGGCATCTACTTCGCCCAACCGTTCTTCAAAGTCACCAATCAAGGCAGTAGCAAGAATATGAACCGCGGCAGCATTTACCTCTTTCTGCAAAACAGTCTCCAGCTTCCGGACGAGTGGATTCTCTCCCTTGATGCCGACTACCAGAGCGAAGGCAACTTCGGCGCCATGCTGCAACGTTCCTATTGGGGCATAAACGCCGGCATCCGCAAAACATTCTTCAACAAAAGGCTGACGCTCGGACTGCAAGCCAATGACCTGTGGAATTCCCGGTATGGCTCCTTCATGCTGTTCGGTCCCCGGCTGACCTATACGAAAAAGGCAAACCCGGACTCGCGCAGCTTCTCCCTGAACCTAAGCTATCGTTTCAATGCAGCAGGCAAAGCGTACAAAGGAAAGCACGTATCGGAACAAGACTTGAAGCGGCTATAAACAGAACTTTGGGGAAGAAAGAGAAACAGAACAGAAGAATATTATACAAATAAGCCGACCACCGGAGATATTTCAGCAATATTTTCCCTCAGAATGTTGCATCAAGTAAAAGTTTCTCTTATTTTTGCGGTTTAACAGCTATAAATTATAACCTTTAGACAGAAAATACTATCATTATGGATACCAGCAAAATCGTAGGAGAAAAAATAAAATCACTCCGTGAAAGCCAATCCATCAGTATGGAAGAACTGGCACAGCGTTCGGGACTTGCTATCGAACAGATTGAACGTATAGAAAACAACATCGACCTCCCGTCACTGGCTCCCCTCATCAAGATAGCTCGTGTGCTGGGTGTACGTTTGGGAACTTTTCTTGACGACCAGGATGAGAACGGTCCCGTGGTCTGCCGTAAGGACGAGTCGCAGAACAGTATCAGTTTCTCCAACAATGCCATCCACAGCCGCAAGCATATGGAGTATCATTCACTCTCCAAATCCAAAGCCGACCGCCATATGGAGCCGTTTATCATTGATGTGGCCGCTACGGACGACAGTGACTTTGTACTCTCCTCACACGAAGGCGAAGAATTCATCATGGTGATGGAAGGGACCATGGAAATCAGTTACGGCAAAAATACCTACCTGCTCGAAGAAGGTGACAGCATCTATTACGATTCCATCGTTCCGCACCACGTACACGCCTATGAAGGGCAGGCAGCCAAGATACTTGCAGTAGTTTATACACCAATTTAAATTAATGGAAAATTAAAAGGTGAAAATGGAAAATGATAAATACTTTCTATTTTCACCTTTCAACTTTCCACTTTCAACTTCCACATCATGTTATACGAACGTACCCTCGGCCAATGGTTGGAACATTGGGCCGAAACAACACCAGACAAAGAATATATCGTTTACTCTGACCGCAACCTGCGCTTCACCTGGAGCCAGTTCAACCGCCGGGTGGACGACATGGCCAAAGGACTTATCGCCATCGGCGTGGAACGGGGAACACACGTAGGTATCTGGGCAGCCAATGTACCCGACTGGCTGACTCTATTATACGCTTGCGCCAAGATAGGTGCCGTCTACGTAACGGTAAACACCAACTACAAACAGTCCGAGCTGGAATATCTCTGCCAGAACTCCGACATGCATACCCTCTGCATCGTCAATGGCGAAAAGGACAGTGACTTTGTGCAGATGACCTATACCATGCTTCCGGAACTGAAGACTTGCCAACGCGGACACTTGAAAAGCGAACGTTTCCCTTATATGAAAAACGTCATCTACGTGGGGCAGGAGAAGCACCGGGGCATGTACAACACGGCCGAAATACTTCTCTTGGGCGACAATATAGAAGACAGCCGCCTGAATGAACTCAAAAGTCAGGTCACTTGCCACGATGTAGTGAACATGCAATACACCTCCGGCACTACGGGATTCCCGAAAGGCGTCATGCTTACCCACTACAACATTGCCAACAACGGTTTCCTTACCGGTGAGCACATGAAGTTTACCGCCGATGACAAGCTCTGCGTCTGCGTACCATTGTTCCACTGCTTTGGCGTGGTACTTGCCACCATGAACTGCCTGACACACGGCTGTACAGAAGTAATGGTGGAACGCTTCAACCCACTGGTAGTGCTCGCCTCTATCCACAAGGAGCGCTGCACGGCACTTTACGGCGTACCCACCATGTTCATTGCCGAACTGAACCATCCGATGTTCGACATGTTCGACATGTCCAGCCTCCGTACGGGTATCATGGCAGGTTCCCTCTGCCCGGTAGAGCTGATGAAGCAGGTGGAAGAGAAAATGTACATGAAGGTAACCAGCGTTTACGGGCTGACCGAAGCTGCTCCCGGAATGACCGCCACCCGGATAGACGACCCGTTCGATGTACGTTGCAATACCGTAGGACACGACTTTGAACATACGGAAGTAAAGGTTATCGACCCCGAAACCGGAGAAGAGTGTCCCGTAGGCGTACAAGGTGAAATGTGCAACCGCGGATACAACACCATGAAGGGTTACTACAAAAACCCGGAAGCCACAGCCGAAGTCATTGATGAGAACGGCTTCCTGCACTCGGGAGACCTTGGAATAAAGGACGAGGACGGCAATTACCGCATCACAGGACGCATCAAGGACATGATTATCCGCGGTGGTGAAAATATCTATCCCCGCGAGATAGAAGAGTTCCTCTATCAACTGGAAGGCGTAAAAGACGTGCAGGTAGCCGGTATTCCCTCTAAGAAATACGGTGAAGCCGTAGGCGCTTTCATCATCCTGCACGAAGGAGTGGATATGCACGAATCGGATGTACGAGACTTCTGCATCGGCAAAATATCCCGCTACAAGATACCCAAGTATATCTTCTTCATCAAAGAATTCCCCATGACGGGAAGTGGCAAGATACAGAAATTCAAGCTGAAAGACCTGGGATTACAGCTTTGCAAGGAGCAGGGGATTGAGATTGTGTGATAATAAAGGATAAGAGATAAGGGGTTAGCGATTAGGGATTATTTGGGGCCGCATAGACTTTAATATAGGCATAAACCCATCCTTAATCCCTAATCGCTAACCCCCTTATTTTTCTTCTTTTTCCGGATACTTCATATTCTCCTCTTTCATCTGTTCCAAGACCTCATGCAGGTATTTGGCAGACTCCCATTTAGCCATCGGAAGGTCGTGGAGCAGGTAGTTGCCGCAATCTTGCGGAGCGGCACCGGGGACTTCACCTTCATATTCGGCAACAAAGCGGAAGGTGTCCTGCATCAGCGCCAGTATGTCCTGCGGCTTCAAGTCACCTTTCATCAGCAGATAATTACCGGTGAGGCAGCCCATGGGGCCCCAATAGATAATCTTGTCCTGCCACTGCGGGTCATTACGCAGGTAGGTGGCGGCAAGATGTTCGATAGTATGCAGAGCACCTTGTCCCAAGGCAGGCTCACGGTTGGGCTCTTTCATACGGATGTCGAAAGTAGTGACTGTTTCTCCGTTCACTTCATCCTGGCGGGATACGTAAATACCGCGCAACAAGCGGATGTGGTCAATTGTAAAACTGGGAATCTTCTTCATGAGTTATGAGTTATAAGTTATGAGTTATAAATTGCTGGGAAGGGTGGAGAGGAAGGTCCATATCGTGAGGAACGAACGCTCTGCCATGGTTCCCCAGAAATCGGCATACTGCGAAGCATGGTCCTCTACTCCGGGTGTGTCGCTGATGATGCGGAAGCTGAGAAAAGGAACATTGTACAGATAGCAAATCTGCGCAATGGCGGCAGACTCCATATCAACGGCAAGACCGTCGGGGAAACGTTGCTTGATGGTATCCAGCTCCGTACGGTTGGTGATGAACTGGTCGCCGGTACAGACAAGTCCACTGTGGATGCGGCTTTCCATTCCGGCTTCGTTCAGCGACAAGGCATGTTTCAACAGAGAGGAACATCCCTCGTAAGAGGCGGGAAAACCTTGCACTTGTCCGTACTCGTTACCGTCGCCGCACCAGACGTCGTGATACACCAGACGTTGGCTTGCCACTACATCCGTCACCTTCAGGCAAGCATCAATGCCGCCCGCCACACCGGTGCTGACGATGCAGTCCGGAGAAAAGCGCCGTATCAGTTCCGAAGCTCCTACCGCTGCACTCACCTTACCGATGCCACATTGCGTCAAGATTACATGGTTACCGCCCAATGTACCTTCCACATAGCGGAAACTACCATCGCCCGACGTATTCTTATCCTGCAAGCGCTCCACCAACCGGCGGTGTTCGCTGTCCATTGCACTGATTATCCCTATTGTCATATCTATAATAATTTAAGCTTGCATATTACCATTAAAGCACTTTAATCTTTTTTTGGAAAGGCAAAGGTACAACATTCTGCCGATAACGTGACAATAACAATCTGCATTTATGTATCTTTGCCACAAAAGCGAAGATAGGCTGCACCTCAACAAAACTTTTTCATGCAAGCATGAAAGTTCTGTATTCGGTTTGCACTATCTTTGCCTCACAATTGATTAATTGATAACTCATAACTTATAACTCATGAAGAAGCTTCTTCCCGACCTTATTGCCATCTTGGCATTCGTCCTTCTTTCCTTCGCCTACTTCTTCCCGGCGGATATAGAAAACCGTATTCTCTTTCAGCACGACACGGCTGCAGGAGCAGGGGCAGGACAAGAAGTCAAGGAGTATTACGAACAGACGGGCGAACGCAGCCGTTGGACAAACTCGCTGTTCGGCGGTATGCCCATGTATCAGATAGCCCCTTCGTATGACTCCACCAAGTCACTGCAGTGGGTACAGAAAGCCTACCAACTCTTCCTGCCCGACTATGTGTGCCTCACATTCATGCTGATGCTCGGCTTCTACATCCTGCTGCGCGTCTTCGGCATACCGGTCTGGCTGGCCGGACTGGGCGGTATCATGTGGGCATTCTCGTCCTATTTCTTTATCCTGATATCCGCCGGACACATCTGGAAGTTCATCACCCTTGCCTACGTGCCGCCCACCATAGCGGGCATCGTGCTCGCCTATCGTGGGAAACTGCTGTGGGGAGGCATCCTCACCGCCTTGTTCGTGGCCCTGCAAATCACCTCGAACCACGTGCAAATGTCCTATTACTTCTTCTTCGTCATCCTTTTCTTTGTGGGAGCCTACTTCGAGAAAGCATGGCGTACCAAGACATTGCCCCAGTTCTTCAAGGCAAGTGCCGTACTGATTGTGGCAGCCCTCGTCGGCATAGCCGCCAACGTATCCAACCTCTATCACACCTATGCTTACAGCAAAGAAACCATGCGCGGCAAAAGCGAACTGGTGCAGACCGGCGACGCTGCCAAGCAGACCAGTAGCGGGCTGGACCGCGACTACATCACCCAGTGGAGCTACGGCATCGACGAAACACTGACTCTGCTGGTGCCCAACTTCAAAGGCGGAGCATCTGCCGCCCTCAGCCAGAGTGAAACCGCCATGAGCAAGGCAAACCCGATGTACAGCAGTCTGTACGGCTCACTGACACAATATTTCGGTACCCAGCCCATGACGTCGGGTCCCGTCTACGTCGGAGCCTTCGTCTTGTTTCTGTTCGTACTGGGATGCTTCATCGTAAAAGGACCGTTGAAGTGGGCATTGATAGGAGCCACCTTCTTCTCCATCGTCTTGTCCTGGGGCAAGAACTTCATGCCGCTGACGGATTTCTTCATCGATTACGTCCCGTTGTACAACAAGTTCCGCGCCGTGTCCTCCATCCTTGTCATAGCAGAGTTCACGATACCTTTGCTGGCTATCTTTGCCCTGAAACGCCTGCTCGAAGAGCCGGAAATCTTAAAACAGGAAAAGAAGCCCCTCGGCATCAGCCTGCTGCTCACTGCAGGCATCGCCCTGCTGCTTGCCGTTGCCCCGGGCAGCATCGGCTCCGGCTACGTGCCCGCCCAAGAGGCACAGATGCTGCAGAATGCCGTCAACCAGCAGATGATACCCGCCAACGAACTCTCCGGCATCCTTGCCAACTTGGGAGAGATGCGTGCCGAACTCGTCAGCAGCGACGCCCTGCGTAGCTTCATCATCATAGGCATCGGCTGCAGCCTGCTCTGGCTCTATGCAAGCGGCAAGCTGCGCAGCTCGCTGACCATTGCAGGTATCACCATACTCTGCCTGGCAGATATGTGGGGGGTCAACAAGCGCTATCTGAATGATGCCCAGTTCGTGCCCCACTCCATCCGTACGGAAACCTTCACCAAGACGAATACAGACGAGCTGATACTGCAAGATACCAGCTTGGACTATCGTGTATTGAACTTTGCCACCAGCACCTTCGATGACAACAATACCTCCTACTGGCACAAAAGCGTCGGCGGTTATCACCCGGCCAAGCTGCGCCGCTACCAGGAAATGATAGAGCATCACATCTCTCCCGAAATGCAGGCGGCCTACAAGGCCATTGCCACCGCCGGAGGTGAGATGGACAGCGTGGATGCCAATAAGTTCCGCGTACTGAACATGCTGAACACCAAATACTTCATCTTCCCTGCAGGACAGCAAAGACAAACCGTTCCCATCCTCAACCCGCACGCCTACGGCAATGCATGGTTTGTAAACAAGGTGCAGTATGTGAACAACGCCAACGAAGAGATTGACGCCCTGGACAGCATCATACCCACAGAGACAGCCGTAGTGGATGCCCGCTTCAAGGATGTACTGAAAGGCGCCACGGAAAGTTATAAAGACAGCCTCTCCAGCATCCGCCTGACAAGTTACGCACCTAACCGCCTGACGTACGAAACAAACAATGCCCAAGACGGTATTGCCGTATTCTCCGAAATCTATTATCCGGACGGCTGGCACGTAACCATCGACGGACAGCCTGCCGAACTGGCACGCGCCGACTATATCCTGCGCACAATGTATGTTCCTGCCGGACAGCACACCATAGAAATGCGCTTTGACCCCACCAGCCTGCACGTGACGGAAGGCATCGCCTACGGAGCACTGGCACTGCTGGTGATAGGTATCATCGTGGCAGTGCTGATAACTAAAAGGAAGTATGTAAAGGCATAAAAAAAATATCATATCATTCCCCCACAAGCACCCGACGCATTCCGCTATTCATACCCTGATACGGAATGCGTCGAGTGCTTATGTCCGTTCCGTTATTCCCTCATGTTTGTTCTGTCATTCCCTTATGTCTGTTCTGTCAACCCCTATATATTGATGAAAAACCACGGCTGTGAAGCATATTCTTCACAGCTGTGGCACGTCTTCTTCACGACTGTGGAAAAGGCGTACCACAGCCGTGCGCACATGATAAACCCAAAGGCTTCTCAAGACAAACCACCGTGCAAAACACAACAGAAGCCTATGTAGCACACAACGGAAGCCTATGCAAGAGACAAGAAAGCCCGGTCAGATGCGCAAAAAAACCGTTTCTACCCTCCCGGGTAAAAACGGTTCAAGTCAATAATACATGAAAAAACGCTATTTAGAGAGAGTCTCTTCTATAACGGAATGGTTCTCTTCCTTCTTCACTCATCATCAGCAGTTCTCCGAACTGACATCAAAGTTAGGGAAGCATAACAAGAACAACAAATAGAATCTACGAAAAGGCATATCTCATCGACAGAACGGAAAAGAATGAACCCTACAATAGGGAAAAGAATGAAAAAAAAGCTATAAACAGTCGGCAGAACGATATATTTCAGTAACTTTGCTAACGTGAAAACAAGCTGCACCCCAGCATAAAAAAATGAACAGTATGGAAACTACCAGACAAAATAAAATAGCCCGTCTCTTGCAGAAGGAACTGAGTGATATCTTCTTGTTGCAAACCAAGTCCATGCCCGGCATACTGATTTCCGTCAGTGCCGTACGCATCAGCCCCGACATGAGCGTGGCACGCGCTTATCTCAGTATATTCCCCTCGGAGAAAAGCGAAAAAATAGTCAAGAACATCAACGGAAACATGAAATCCATACGCTTTGAACTGGGTACCCGCGTACGCCACCAACTACGCATTATCCCCGAACTGAAGTTCTTCGTAGACGACTCACTGGACTATCTGGAACGAATTGACGAACTGCTGAAATAATGTCCCTTCCCTTCTTTATAGCCCGCCGCTACCTCTTCTCCAAGAAGAAACACAATGCCATTAATATCATCTCCGGTATTTCGGTGTGTGGAGTGGCATTGGCTACGTTGGCGTTGGTATGCACCTTGTCCGTGTTCAACGGTTTTCAGGACATGGTGGCAGGCTTTTTCACAGCCTTCGACCCGGAACTGAAAATCACCGCCCGCGAAGGTAAGGTTTTCGACCCGCACGAAGCGTGCATCCGGCAAGTACACGCCCTGTCCGAGATTGACGTGTGGACGGAAACACTGGAAGAGAATGCCATGGTGCAGTACAAGGACCGCCAGGCAATGGCCGTCATCAAGGGAGTGGAGGACAATTTCGAACAGCTTACCTCCATCGACAGCTTGCTCTATGGGACGGGAAAGTTCCTACTGAGCGACTCGGTGGTGGACTATGGTTTTCTGGGTGTGGAACTTATATCCGAGTTGGGCACCGGCATTCAGTTCGTAGACCCGTTGCAGGTCTATGCCCCCAAACGGAACGTACGGGTAAACATAGCCAACCCCACTGCGGCTTTCAACCGGGAGTATCTCTTCTCGCCCGGCGCCATCTTTGCCGTCAACCAGCAAAAATACGATTCACGCTACATACTGACGTCACTCGACTTTGCCCGCCGTCTGTTCAATTATGACACGGAAGTCTCTGCCATCGAGATGAAACTGAAACCCGGTTCCAACATCGGCTCCGTACAAAAGAAAATAGCAGGCATTCTCGGCGACCGGTTCATTGTACAGAACCGCTACGAGCAGCAGGCCGATGTTTTCCGCATCATGGAAATAGAGAAACTTATCTCTTATCTCTTCCTCACCTTCATTCTGGGTATCGCATGCTTCAATGTCATCGGTTCGCTGTCCATGCTGATACTGGACAAACGGGAGGACGTGAAGACACTGCGCAATCTGGGTGCCGATGACCGGCTCATAGCGCGCATCTTCTTGTTCGAAGGCAGGATGATTTCTGTGTTCGGCGCCCTCTCCGGCATCGTTTTAGGATTGTTGCTGTGCTTTCTGCAGCAACGTTTCGGGTTGATTTCATTGGGGGGAGGCAATGGAAGTTTTGTAGTGGACGCTTATCCGGTAAGTGTACATGCCACGGATATTATTCTGGTATTCTTAACGGTCATCACTGTAGGCTTCTTGTCCGTATGGTATCCGGTGAGATACCTCAGCAAGCGGCTGCTGAGAAAAAGATAAAAAACAGTTACTTCTTACGGATAATCGTCAATCCGTCACGCAGGGGAAGAATGACTTTCTCCACACGCGCATCCCGCGCCACCAAATCATTGAAGGCTTTGATACTGATTGTTTGCAGGTCTGTGCGATGGGGGTGTTCTTCCAGCACATGGCCATCCCACAAGGTATTGTCGGCAATGATATATCCACCGCCGGAAAGGCGGGCGAGCACCATTTCATAATACTCTATGTATTTACGCTTATCTCCGTCAATAAAGGCAAGGTCGAAAGTGAGGTCCAGTTGCGGTACCAGCTCCAAAGCATCACCGATGTAGAACCTGATTTTATCCGCGTAATCGGAATTCTCCAGCCACGGACGGGTGAAGTCCTCCTGCTCGTCGTTGATTTCAAACGTATGCAGCATCCCGCCCTCTGGCAGTCCTTCTGCTATGCAAAGTGCGGAATATCCGCTATAAGTCCCTATCTCCAGCACCTGCCGGGGACGAATCATCCGGACAAACATCTTGAGCATACGCCCCTGCAAATGTCCGGAAGCCATGCGGGGATATAGCAACTTGACATGCGTGTCGCGATAGAGCGCTTTCAGATAATCGCCCTCATCATCAATGTGCTGCAAAATGTATTCGTCAATCGTCACTTTGTTAATGGATTATAGGTTAGGGATAAGGGATTAGGGGTTAGGGGTTAGTTCTGCGCACAATTATTAATTAATCATTAACCGCTAATCCCTAACCCCTTATCCTTAATCCCTTATCCTACAAGTATCTGTTACTGTTAGGCAGCACACTATCTTCAGCATGTTTCAGGGCATCTTCCACCACGTTGATTTCGAGGAAAGAAGTGCGCGTACCGGCTTTACCGCTACTCAGGTAGCCCACCATGTCCGTAGGACATAAACGGCCTTCCTTCAACAAGCGACGCAAGGCTGCAAAGTAATATTCCTGCCCGTTGGCAAGTTCGGGCATATAGATAGCTTCCACACCGTAGGAAAGGGCAAGGTGCCGCATGGTCTTTTCCTTGTAGCAGATGGCCAATACCGGATATTTGCCACGGAAAGCGGCAAGGTTACGGGCAGTACGGCCGCTGTAACTGTCGGTGATGATTGCACGGATTTTCAGTTTGGTGGTAGCCTTTACCGCTTGTTTGGCCAGGAACGCAGTCACGTCGTTGCTGTTCTCGTCCAGCGGAATACGGATATCGTTGTCAGACAGCTTGTCTTTCTCCGCTTGGGCGGCAATCTTGGTCATCGTCTTCACCGCTTCTACCGGATACTTTCCATAGGCGGTTTCACCGCTCAACATCAAGGCATCCGTACGATAATAGATGGCATTGGCAATGTCCGTTACCTCCGCACGGGTGGGACGCGGATTGGAAATCATGGTATGAAGCATCTGTGTGGCAACAATCACCGGCTTCTTGGCAAGAATACACTTGCGGATAAGCACACGCTGGATGCCCGGAATACGTTCCTGCGGAACTTCAATACCGAGGTCACCGCGAGCTATCATCACACCGTCGGCTACTTCCAGGATTTCATCGATATTATCAACGCCTTCCTGGTTCTCAATCTTAGCAACAATACGGATATCGCTGTTATGAGCGTCAAGAATCGCCTTGATGTCGAGTATATCCTGCTTATTGCGCACAAAGGAGTGGGCAATGAAGTCTATGTTCTTCTCAATGGCATAAAGGATATTGGTGCGGTCCTTCTCAGTCAGAGAAGGCAGATTGATGCGGACGCCGGGAACGTTGACGCTCTTGCGGCTGCCCAGAGTAGCCTCATTCTGTACTTCGCAGAGCAGGTAGTCGGGGGTCTTCTCTACAACAACCAACTCCAAGTCACCGTCATCAATAAGGATATGGCCGTCCACATTCAAGTCTTTGACGAAATGGGGATAGGATACCGAGATACATTCACGGGTAGTCTCCTGCTCCGGGTTGCCTACCACCTTCACGCGGTCGCCCGCCTTGAAAGGAATGGGCTCAGCCAGAACCGTCGTGCGGACCTCCGGTCCTTTCGTATCCATCAGGATAGCGATGCGGTTGGAAACCGAACGCACATTGTTAATCAACTTCTCGGCACCTTCACGGCCAAGATGTGCAGTATTCATACGTACAACATTCATACCTGCATCGAACAACTGCTTTATAAAATCAACATCACAGCGCTGGTCAGAAATCGTTGCGACAATCTTCGTTTGCTTCAATAACATAATCTATATACCTATTTTATTTAATAATCTTTTAATGCCTCCATGGCCAGACGGTAGGAGTTCAGCCCGAAACCGAGAATGACACCCTTGCAAGCGCAGGAAATCATGGACACATGACGAAAAGCCTCGCGGGCATGTACATTAGAGATATGCACCTCAATCACCGGAGAAGTGACCGAACGGATAGCATCTTGCAGAGCGATGGACGTATGGGTGTAAGCACCCGCATTCAAAATGATGCCGTCCACATCAAAACCTACCTGCTGAATCTTGTCTATCAGCTCTCCCTCAATGTTGGACTGGAAATAGTCAATCTGTACATCCGCATATTTCTTACGGAGTTCGGCAAGGTAGTCTTCAAAAGTAACGCTACCGTAAATGGAAGGTTCACGTTTGCCCAAGAGATTTATATTGGGGCCGTTAATAATCTGTATCCTCATAACACAATTTTTTATACCTTTGCGGTGCAAAGATAGTGCAAACCGAAAGCAGATGCAAATTTATTTGCAATTTGCTGAAATGCAGCCTATTTTCGCGAAGCAAAGGTAGAAAAAAGAAATGAAATCAGAAGAAAAATCCACGAATAAGGAGAAACAAACGCTGATAATCAGAAAGTACCACCAGTATCTGAAACTGGAAAAAGCACTCTCACCCAATACAGTGGATGCTTACCAAACAGACTTACAGAAGCTGCTGCACTTTCTGGAAGGAGAGGGTATCGCTATCCTTGACACTACCCTGGATGACTTGCAGCATTTTGCCTCCGGACTGCACGACATCGGCATCCATCCCCGCTCGCAGGCACGCATCTTGTCGGGCATCAAGTCATTCTTCCATTTCCTCGTCATGGCCGACTACCTGGAGGGAGACCCCAGCGAACTGTTGGAGGGACCCAAAATCGGATTCAAGCTTCCAGAAGTACTGACAGTGGAAGAGATAGACCGCATCATCTCCGCCATTGACCTAGGCACAAACGAGGGGCAACGCAACCGGGCCATCCTCGAGACTCTATACAGTTGCGGCCTACGGGTATCGGAACTGTGCAACCTGAAAATCTCCGACTTGTATTTCGACGAAGGCTTCATCAAGGTAGAAGGTAAGGGCAGCAAACAGCGCCTTGTACCCATATCGTCCCGTGCCATCAAGGAGATAAGGAACTGGTTCGTGGACCGCAATGGAGGCTGGAAAATCAAGAAGGACTTCGAGGACTATGTATTCCTGGCACGCTGGGGCAAAAATATCTCGCGCATCATGGTATTCCATCTCATCAAGGAACTGGCGAAGAAGGCCGGCATCACCAAAAACATCAGTCCGCACACCTTCCGCCATTCCTTTGCCACCCACCTGCTTGAAGGAGGCGCCAACCTGCGCGCCATACAAAGTATGCTGGGTCACGAATCTATCGCTACAACAGAAATTTACACACATATTGACCGGCACAGATTGCGCAGTGAAATCATAGAACATCATCCCCGCAATATAAAGTACCGCAAAGAGCGGGAAATTCATTAAATTATGATAAAATTGCTGCGCGAGTTAACAAACTGTAATAGGATTTAATATCTTTGCGTTGTTGTGTCCATGCCCAAACAGCACACTAAAATGGAATAGACAAATTTCAATTACAAACAATTAATTTATACCTAAAATGACTAAGAAATTGTATCTGCCGTTTTTAATGGCAATGATTGTTGCATTAATGACATCGTGCAGCAAAAAGATGGGTGAATTGTCATCAGATTATTTCACCGTAACTCCTCAAGTTCTAGAGGCTGTAGGTGGTAAAGTTCCCGCTACAATCAACGGAAAATTCCCCGAAAAGTACTTCAACAAGAAGGCTGTGGTAGAAGTAACCCCCGTACTGAAATGGAACGGTGGCGAAGCCAAAGGCCAGTCTGCTGTATTCCAGGGCGAAAAAGTAGAAGGTAACGACCAGACTATCTCTTACAAGATGGGCGGCAGCTACACTATGAAGACATCTTTCGACTATGTACCGGAAATGGCCAAATCCGAACTGTATCTGGAATTCAAGGCTACAGTAGGCAAAAAGACTGTCACTATCCCTGCTGTAAAAGTAGCTGATGGTGTAATCTCCACTTCTGAGATGCTGGAACAAACATTGGGCAGCGCTAACCCCGCCAATGGTGACGACGCTTTCCAACGTATCATCAAAGAAAAGCATGACGCCAACATCATGTTCTTGATTCAACAAGCCAACGTACGCGCCAGCGAATTGAAGACTGCCAAAGAATTCGGCAAAGAAGTGAAAAACATAGACGAAGCTGAAAACAAGAAAATCAGCAACATCGAAATCTCCGCATACGCTTCTCCCGATGGTGGTGTAGGCTTGAATACTACACTGGCTGAGAACCGCCAGGACAACACGGCTAAAATCATCAACAGAGATTTGAAGAAAGCAAAAATCAATGCAGCAGTAGACACCAAGTATACGGCTCAGGACTGGGAAGGCTTCCAGGAACTGGTATCCAAATCAAACATCCAAGATAAAGAATTGATTCTTCGCGTTCTTTCCATGTATCAGGATCCTGAACAAAGAGAACAAGAAATCAAGAACATCTCTTCTGTTTATAAGACTTTGGCTGACGAAATCCTGCCGCAACTGCGTCGTTCACGCCTGACTTTGAACTACGAAATCATCGGTAAGTCTGACGAAGAAATCGCAAACCTCGCCGACAGCGACGCCAAGCAGCTGAACATCGAAGAATTGCTGTATGCCACCACCTTGACTAAAGATGCTGCCAAGCAAGAAGCCATCTTCACAAAAGCTACTCAAATCTACCCGAACGATTTCCGTGCTTACAACAACTTAGGTAAACTGGCTTATCAGGCTGGTGATCTTAACAAGGCTGAAAGCTACTTCAAGAAAGCTCTCTCCATCAAGGATGCTCCTGAAGCAAACATGAATCTCGGTCTGATTGCCTTGACCAAGGGCGACAGAACAGCAGCAGAAAGCTATCTGAGCAAGGCTTCCGGTTCTAAGGAACTGAACGAGGCATTGGGTAATCTGTATGTTGCTCAAGGACAGTACGACAAGGCTGTCAGCTCATTTGGCGACACTAAGACTAACAGCGCTGCTTTGGCACAAATCCTGGCTAAGGACTACAACAAGGCTAAGAACACACTGGCTGCTATCGAAAGACCAGACGCTTATACTGACTACCTGATGGCTGTACTTGGCGCAAGAACCAACAATACATCTATGGTAACCAGCAGTCTGAAGAATGCCATTGCAAAAGAACCGGCTTTGGCAAAGAAGGCTGCTTCTGACCTGGAATTCGCCAAATACTTCACTAACACTGACTTTATGAATATCATCAAATAATAAAGGTTAGATTGAAAAGAACGTGCCCGGCATAGAAATATGTCGGGCATTTCTTTTTATTCACACCAAAAAGAAGTATTTTCGCGACGAAGTATCAGAAAAAGAACCGGAATGAAGAAAATCTATCTTGCATACCTTCTGCTTATTATATTGTCTGCCTGCGGCAGCAAAAATACAAATTCAGTCTACCTAAATGATGAAATCAAAGGGCTGGGGAATGATACCCTTTATATATATGGTACGGACAAGTTCTATAACCGTATGGACACTCTGCTTGTCAAGGATGACAAGTTCTCTGCAACCCTCACCACCGACACACTTGCCTCTACATGGTTGCAATTCAGTGACGGTACGGAATATCCGCTTTACCTGGACAAAGGAGACAACATAAAGATAAAAGGTTCTGCCGCCGAACTTACTTCACTGGAAATCACGGGGAATGTTCCCAATGAAGAACTGACCGCCTTTCAGAAAGAGTTGAAAGGTTTGAGTACTCCCTCGGAGAAAGCATTGGAAGAAAAAGCAGAAGCCTTCATCAACAGCCATCCTTCTTCACTGGTAAGTATCTATCTGCTGGAGAAATATTTCGTGCAAAAACCGCAACCGGACTTCTCCTTAATCAAAGAAATGACAGAACACATGACCGGAGGCCTGAAAGACCGCCCATATGTGGACGAACTGCTTGACCTTATCCAAGAAGAAGAGAAGGTATCCGTCGGGAAAACCATCCCTTACGTCAACCTGCCCAATGCCAAAGGCACACAAATCAGCCGTACTAGCTTTAAGGACAAATATCTGTTGATACATTTTTGGGCATCTTGGGACCCGCAAAGCATGGAAGCCAACGCTGCCCTGCGCCGGATTTACAAGAAAGAAGAAAAGAACAAGCTATTCGCACTCTGGGGCATTTCCTTGGATATCGACAGAAAGGAATGGGAAGAAGCAATCAAAAGAGATACCCTGAAGTGGGAACAGAGTTGTGATTTCTCCGGATGGAACACAGCGCCCATCAAACAGCTCGCCATACAAGCATTGCCTGCCAATCTGTTCCTTAGCCCTTCCGGAAAAATTGAAGGGAAGAATATGAGTGAGGAAGACATCAAAAAGAAACTGGAGGAGATAGAGCAAAAGGAAAAAGAGAAGAAAGAGAGTGAAAAGAAACTCAAAAAACAAAACCGACGGTAGCCTATCCTGCCATCACTAACCCCTAATCACTAAAAACGTGCTCATAAAAGTTTTTGGAGCGGCTGTTCAAGGTATTGACGCAACCCTCATCACCATTGAAGTCAACAGTTCCAGAGGCTGTATGTTCTATTTAGTCGGTTTGCCGGACTCTGCGGTCAAAGAAAGCCATCAACGTATCATATCTGCTTTGCAGGTCAACGGCTACCGGATGCCGACCAGCAATATTGTCATCAACATGGCTCCGGCTGACATCCGCAAGGAAGGTGCAGCTTACGATTTACCTTTAGCCATCGGCATACTTGCCGCCAGCGAAGTTATCCAGTCCGATAAGCTGGAACGCTATCTGCTGATGGGTGAACTAAGCCTTGACGGCAGCCTGCAACCTATCAAAGGAGCACTCCCCATTGCCATCAAGGCCAGAGAACTGGGGTTTGAGGGTATGATTGTACCGCAACAGAATGCCCACGAAGCGGCAGTAGTAAACAATCTGAAAGTGTACGGAGCGGGAAACATCAAGGAAGTTATAGAATTCTTTAATGGCACGCAGGAATTAACCCCTACGTTAGTCAACACCCGCGAGGAATTCTATTCCCAGCAGAGCAACTTTGATTTCGACTTTGCAGAAGTAAAAGGGCAGGAAAATGTGAAACGAGCCTTAGAGGTAGCTGCTTCGGGCAGCCACAATATACTTCTCATCGGTTCGCCGGGCAGCGGTAAGTCCATGCTTGCCAAACGTCTGCCGTCTATACTTCCTCCCCTCTCTTTGGGAGAGAGTCTGGAAACGACCAAGATTCATTCTGTTGCCGGAAAGTTGGGCAAAGACGGTGGGCTCATCTCGAAACGCCCGTTCCGCGACCCTCACCACACCATTTCTACGGTAGCGATGACCGGTGGAGGAAGTTTCCCCCAACCCGGTGAAATCAGTCTGGCACATAACGGCATTTTATATCTTGATGAACTGCCAGAGTACAGCCGCAACGTATTGGAGGTTCTTCGCCAACCGCTGGAAGATAGGAAGATTACCGTGTCACGCATCCGATGCAATGTAGAGTACCCGGCAAGTTTTATGCTGGTAGCCTCTATGAATCCGTGTCCATGCGGGTATTACACGCATCCCACCAAGGCTTGTGTATGCAGTCCTGGACAAGTACAAAAGTACCTGAACCGCATATCCGGACCTTTGCTCGACCGTATCGACCTGCAAATTGAAGTCACCCCACTCCCCTTTGAAGAGATGGCAGATTCCCGCCCCGGCGAATCGAGCGCCACCATACGCGAGCGTGTGATACGTGCCCGACAAATTCAAGAAGCAAGGTATGCAGACATTCCCGGCATATATTGTAATGCCCAGATGAACAGTAAACTGCTTGCTCGCCACGCCCGTCCGGATGACAAAGGACTTGCCATGCTCAAAACTGCCATGAACCGACTGAACCTTTCGGCCCGCGCCTACGACCGTATATTGAAAGTATCACGCACCATCGCCGACCTGGAAGGCTGCGAATTGATACAGCCGGCACACTTGGCGGAAGCTATCGGATATAGAAATCTGGATAGGGAGGGCTGGGCAGGATGAAAAAGGGATTAGCGGTGAGCGATTAACAGTCAGCCCCTTTAATCCCTAATCCCTAATCTCTAACCCTTATTTTTCTATCCGAATGCGCGCATCCACCGCTATCACCTGCTTTTCAGTCGCCAACAATGGATTGATATCCATCTCCTTGATTTCCGTTGCAAAGCGCAGCAAGGTGGAAAGCCGTACAATAATTTCGGCAAATTTATCTTCATTCACTCCCTTCTGCCCACGCGTACCTTTGATAATCTTATAGGCACGCAACGAGTGAATCATGGAGTAAGCCTCCTCGTAGGACAACGGTGCAAGACCGGAAGATATATCCTTCAGCACCTCCACAAAAATACCGCCCAGACCGCAGAGTACCACATGTCCGAACTTCTCTTCATATTTGGCACCGATAAACAATTCCGTCCCTTTCAACATCGGCTGCACCATGATAGCACTAGCTTCGGGAATCTGCATCATACGGTCGAATTCCAATGCCAAATGCTGTTCACTCTTGATATTGAGCACAACACCGCCCACATCCGACTTATGCACCGGCCCCACCACCTTTGCCACCACCGGGAACCCCGTGCGACGCGCAAAGGCAAGCACTTCTTCCTTGTTGTCCGAAACAAACTCCTCCACAATAGGAATACCTGCAGAGCGGAGCAATGCCTGCACATAGTGCGGGGCGATATAACCGTCCGCAGGAATGGAATCTATAATCCGGCGGATACGGGGAACATCCACTCCAAAGAGCTCGATTTCATTATTGGCAGGCCGCGGGGCATTCATTATCCGCGAAAGTGCCGTGCCGAGAGTCACCTCATCGGCAAAGTTCACATGGCCCTTTGCCAGGAAAGCGGCAACCTCGGCTCCCGCCGTATTGATGGAAGGAAGAATCGGAAAAATCGGCTTCTTGCAATGCAGCATCTTCTCGTGCAGCACATCATACATTTCAAACATGGTCACCAGCCCCGGAGTGCCGAAAATAGCCATTACAGCATCAATATTGTCAAACTTCTCCTCACAATACTCCAGACAGAGGCGCAGATGTTCCGGCGTACCCGTAGCCAGAATATCAATGGGATTCCCCACAGCCGCACCGGGGAAAAGCTTACCCTTAAGTTCCTCCGCCACCGGTCCTTCCAGTTTCGGAACATTCAGTCCACCCTTACTCAATGCATCGGTCAGCATCACTCCCGGACCGCCGGCATGGGTAATGATGGCGAAGTTTTTCCCTTTCAGTTCCGGCAGTGTGAAGATACAACCTACGGTCGTCAACTCCTCGCGCGAATAGCAACGCACAATACCCGCCTTACGGAACAAAGCCTCTACCGCCGAATCGCTACTGGCAATGGCCCCCGTATGCGAACTCGCCGCCCGGCTGCCGCTTTCGCTACTGCCCGCCTTGATGGCCGCAATCTTGCAGCCCTTCTTGATGAGCGAGGATGCATGAAACAGCAGACGGTCGGGGTCACCGATACTCTCTATATAAAGAAGTTTTATTCTGGAATCCGCTTCCGGATTGAAGTGTTCGTCCATGTATTGCAACACATCCTCCACGCCGATTTGCTTGGCATTGCCCACAGACCATACAGAGTTGAACTGCAATCCCTTGGTCACGGCGCTCTCCAATATGAACACCGCTGTGGCACCGGAGCTGGAAATCAGGTCCACCCCTTGCGGATGCAGTTGCGGGATGGGCTGGCTGAATACACTGTGATGCCACGAGTTCATAAAACCGATACAGTTGGGGCCTATCAGAGAGGCTCCATACCGGTTCACCGTTTCCAGTATGCGATCTTCCAGCACAGCACCCTCATGGGTCTCCTCACCAAAACCGGCAGAAAGGATAATGAACGCCTTCACCTGCTTCTCCGCAGCAAGCATCTCCACCGCATCGGGACAAAGCGCGGCAGGTATGGCAAGGATGGCTAGGTCCGTATCGGGAATGTCCTTCACATCCGCAAAGGCAGCAACACCCTGCACTTCAGTCTCTTTCGGATTCACGGCACGAAGCTCACCGGTATATCCGCCGCTAAGCAGATTTTTCAGGATAGCCCCTCCGGGTTTGTGTACATTGTTGGATGCCCCCACTACCACAATACTGGCCGGGTGAAGTAATTGGCTTGTTATCATAGTCTGTTTTACATTAAGTTAATGATTCATGCACAAATATACATTTTCCATACATAAAAGCAATCGGTAAAAGAGAAAATAAGCTTAATCCCTTTGCAAAATATAAATAAGTTTACGGAAGTATATATATTTGTGCCGTCAATAACAATACGCAGAAAACTACCCTATATGGAAAGCCGTGTCAAAGAGATAGATTATCTGAAATGCATCTTCATCACCCTGATGATTATCTTCCACCTTGTATATATAGGCGACAAGTATCCGTATGCGAAACAAATCGTCTATACGTTCCACATGTCCGCTTTCTTGATTATTTCGGGCTATCTGGCCAATAACCGGAAGGATGCCCGAAGCTTTCTCCGCAAGTTTCTATGGATTTTCATTCCGTATGCCTGCATGGAGGCGGCCTATACGGTGATGTCTCATTTCCTGCCCGTACGCGAAAGTGTAGATGCCATTACTCCTACCGTATTGCTCGACAAGATATTCCTCCATCCGATGGGGCCTTACTGGTATCTGCATACACTGATTCTGTGCAGCCTCATCTATTATATCACATTCCGCTATGTAAGGCTGTCGGTTGTCTCCCGGCTGGTTGTGACCGGTGTCTGCCTGTTTGCCCTTTCCCATTGGGGAGGATTGATGAACTTCTCCAATGCCCTCTATTTCCTTATCGGCATGACAGTGAGCCAAAGCGGGCTTCGTTTTACACAAGTCTTTCGCGCCACAACCTTCGCCATTGTTCCATTCGTAATACTATGCTGTTTTCCCGCCAATCTGGATAGGGGTACTCTGGCAGGAGTCGCCATCACCTGGCTTTCCATCAGCCTGCTGTTGGCAGCCTACGGCTATCTGCCGGTACAAGCCAAACGGCTTTCCTTCTTTATAGGGCGCAATACGCTGGTCATACTCCTTTTCTCACCCATTTTCACCATTCTGTCCAAGGCGTTTCTGCCCGTGTTCGCCTTCGACCCTACGGGGATGCTGTTCCTTGTCACTGCCACCGCCTTCACTCTTAGCGGCTGCATGGGTATGGCGTGGGCTATGGACAAGATGCACGTTTCCAGATTCTTCTTCGGGAAGAGGACTATATTGTGCTGAGACGGTTCACGTCTTCGCCCACAAAGGGAAGTTTCACCACAAACTCCTTTTCGTCCTTAAGAATCTCCACCAGCGTGCCGTATAGGGCATACTGCCGCTGCAGGTTCTTCAATCCCGCTCCATTACTGGCCACATAGTTGCGCAACTGAAGATTGTTGCGTACCGTAATCCTTTCGTTTCCTATGGATATATGGACTATCAGCGGCGACTTCTTTGTACTGATATTATGCTTCAAGGCATTCTCCACAAGCATCTGTATGCTGGCAGGAATGACGAGACAATGATGATTCCGCAAATCATCTTCTATCTCCACATGCAGCGCATCGCCAAAGCGGATATGCTCCAGGTATAAATACGACTCTACGAACGACAGTTCTTCCTGCACGGTCACCGTAGCTCTGCCATGCGTAGTGAGCAGATAACGGTACACCGTAGACAGCTTCTTGGCAAACCGGTTCGTCTTTTCGGTATCCTGATAAGCAAGGGAGGCAAGGACATTCAGACTATTGAATAAGAAATGGGGATTAATCTGGTTTTTCAGCACCTCGAACTGATACAGCGCCTTCTCCTTCTCGATGACAGCCATCTGCTTCTCCATCTCCGAACGTTGCAGGCTATAGAAGAATATCTCTATCTGCAGAACGATAATCCAGTTCCACGGCACTACCGGCAGGGAGCTTCTCAAGATATGCCAGAAATTTCCATGCCCGCCCATCAGCAGGAAGTTCAAGATGTACGTCAACAGAACAGCCAGTGCAGTGGTCAACACGATATCCACCAGAATCCTCACCGCATTGTTGCGCTGTTTCAGTCTTTTATATATCAAGTTGATAACCCCAAAGTCGATGAACCCCAGCCCTATGCACAAAGGAAGATTCAGAAAGAACTGCACCATGATATTCGCATACCACGGCTTACCGCTGATGACGTTATAAACGCACCCTATGACAAGCAACGAGACGGAAACCGTCAGTATAAAAAGGAATATGTATCTCTTATGCCTCATAACTTATAACTCATACCACTCCGTCCACCCATTTCAAGAAATCGGCCACGCGACTGCGGCTCACCAATACCTCGTGCGGGCACTCCGGCTCGAAGTAAAGCTTCAAGCGACTGCCGAAGTACCTGGAACTCTTCCGGATGGACCTAATGTTGGATATGCAGCTCCTTGAAACCCTAAAGAAAACATCCCTATCCAGCATTCCCTCCAACTGGTCCAGCGAGTAGCTGATGATATACCGTTTCCCGGAGAAGAGGTGCAGATAAGTCAGCTTGTCCTCACTATAAAAGAAAGCGACATCCGGAGTTTCTACGTAGCGGAAGGTATCGCCCACCTGCACCAGAAAACGGTTCTTCTTGTTGGCTGCCAAGTAGCCGAGTTCCAGTTGCCGATATTCGGGAGCCGCAGAACGGAGGGCACTGTTGTGCTCGAACTTGCACAAGGCTGCTTCTAGGTCGCTTTCTTCAATGGGTTTCAGCAGATAGTCGATGCTGTTTACCTTGAAAGCCTTGATGGCATATTCGTCGTAGGCGGTGGTGAAGATAACGGGCAAATCGACGGGACACTGCTCGAATATCTCAAAGCTCAACCCGTCGGACAAGCGGATATCTACAATCATCAAGTCCAGGCTGCCCTGACGCAAGAGCAGTACAGCCTGCTCCACGCTCTCTGCCCAGCCCGCCAACTGCCAGGAAGGGCGCAGCCGTTGCATCATACGCTTCAGCTCTTCGTAGGCGAAGCGCTCATCTTCTACTAATAAATACTTTACCATAAAACGTGTCTGTTATTGCGACAAAGATACTATTTTACCTCTTGTCTTTACTAAAATGGCATTTGTCATTTCAGCGTATACCTGAATCCCACCGTCAGGCGCAGAGTCGGTCTGAAGCAAGGCTCGTCCTCATCGTTCTTGAAGTTATTGAGAAAACCTTTCAAACTACGGTCCGACATACTTATTCCGCGTATCCAGTTACCGCCCACTCCCAGATAAACAGCCGTCTTCCTACTCAACTGGTACGAAGGACTGATGTATGACCTCAGCATGACGGTAGAATAGATTTTCGATTTCCCGTCGACTTCCATCACGGCAGACATGCCGTCCATATCGAGGGCGGTCAGTTCCAGCTTCAGCTTCTTGTTCAGCCAGGTGGCGACGGACACTTTCATGCCGCTGGACATATCCACTTTCAGCTCATACCTGCCGGCATTCCTCCAACTGAAGTACATCATGGGCAGTATCATCGGGATACCGTAAGAGTTCGTCAACCCCGCACCGATGCCCAAGTCGAGGTTCTTCCGCAGTTTATAGACAAAGATGATTGCTCCATTAGCCAGTAGGGTCTTCATGGAAACCCCGTCCAACGGGGCATAGACACCGCCGCCCACAGAGGCTATGATACTCCACTTGTCGGACAGGGGACGGATGTGGGAGATATTCAGACTGGCATTCAACAGATTGTCCGGATTCAACTCCCGCGCCTGCCCCTTATTATGGAATACGCCATAGGCAGCATTGACGGTTGCCGACCACGCCACCAGCCTGCCCTTGTCGTCATGCCTGACGGAAAGCGGCAGGTTATACCTTCCCGATACCATCATCAAGCTGCCCGAACCATACTCGTTGCCGAGGTCATCCTTCAACGAACTTTCGGGCAGATAGTCGTAACTGATATAGCCTTGCCCCCGGCAGCAGAACGGCCACGCCGCAAGCCACAACACCAATAGAATCACAGAGTTTGTCTTCATGGGAATATGCAAATGTTTTCTGCAAATATAGGCCTGCGGCAAGTAAGCGGGAAGCATTTACGGACGGGATGCGGAATGGGGAGGACGAAATGCGGAAACCGGAAGGCGGAATGATTCCATGTTTTACGTTACGCATTTCACGTTACGTAAAATACATAATATTTTCGGGATAAAACAAATATCAGGTGAAGCACCCATCAATCTCCAAACTAATTGTACCTTTGCGGAACTTTAAACAAAAAAATGATGAAAGAAGAAACTTTCGATTATTCCAAAGTTCCCCATAACTTCGGCTTATGCGCTACTGACACATGCCCTTATACTGACACCTGCCTGCGCCGGATTGCATATACGTATGCACCCTCAAACAACATCTTCCTATATGTACTGAATCCGAAAGCAATAGAGTCCACAGCGGGAAAATGCAAATATTATTGCTCGAATAAGAAAGTGCGCTATGCCAAAGGCTTTATCCATACGGCAGAAGCCATCTCTGTCGGCCAGTCCGGCACGTTCCGCTACCGGCTCATCGGCTTATGGGGTATCCGAAGATATTATCAGAAGCGGAAAGGGGAAACTTTGCTCTCACCAACCGAGCAGCAACAAGTCATTGCAATTGCCCGTAACTTAGGACTCCAACGGACGGAGTACTTCGACGCTTATGTAGAAGAGTACGACTTCACATGACAGCTCCGGTCACCTCACATGATAACTCCGGTTACCCCAAACGGTAACTTCATTTACACTACGAGGTAAAAGGCTTTACACTATGGTGTAACGACCGTTACAATATGGAGTAACGGCCGTTACACCCTATGGTAAACGGCTTTACATTAGAAGGTAAACAAGCGGTAAATACAATACGCTGATTTAAAGGGAAGTATTCAGTATAAGATTATGGCAGTATTTCACCTTCCGCTGTCACCTTTACGTAGATTTCCCTTTCCCCTTGCTCCATCTCTACCAAAAAGTAACTGCCATCGGGAGTCTCAATAAAGTCGGCATCATCAATGACATAACCGGGATGGGCAGCCGTAACGGCGTTCTTCACTACATCTTCCAGATGTCTCTTACTGATATCCCAGATAGTATAGGCCCATGCACCCTCAGCGGTGAACATCACATCCTTGCTGATACTTCCGTGCACGATTTCGACTTCCGTCATACCGTTCTTTTCTTTTTCAATATCCACAATGCGGGCATTGGGATATTTCTCTGCTATAAAATCTTTGATGGCAGCGGAAATATCAGAAGGGAGATAATCTTCGGGAGAACCGCCGTTGTGCGCATCGGCCACTTCCTTCACCAGAATGCCGTCCTCCGAATAATAGAGGTCCATTTCCTGATTACCTTTCTCCACTTCGATGATGTAGACAACAGCCATTTCCTTACGTTCCAGCTTGTCTACATCTTCCACCTTCCATACATTATAATAGGTACTACTCTCGTAAGAGCTTCTCACCGGAGCGGGAAGGTCTGCATAACGGAGGTCGGTTTCGGTCATCTGCCATACACCGTCTTTGGTGAACCAGGCCTCCTTTTCGAAATTGTCCTCATGGAAATCAGCCACATAATATGCACCTTTTGTTTCCCATTCTATACGCTGGGCATTGGGATGCTCCTTGGCCAACGCATTACTCAGTTCCGCGGGCACGGAGATTCCGTCGTTGTCGTCATCATCACAGCTTTGCAAGGCAAAGGCAAACACGCCTAACGCCAATAATAAGAAGTACTTTTCCAGTTTCATAGTCATTTCGTTTTTTTACATTATCAATACCAAGTTTGTTCATTTTGTATGGCAAAGATGAAGCCTAAATCTGGAAAGAATCTGGAAGAATACTCATATTTTGCAGAAAACAGCTATCTTTGTGCCACTAAAAGCGTTCATAACAAAAGAGATACATAATAACACAATGGAAAAGAAATTCAAACGTACCACCGTGACCTCGGCATTGCCGTATGCCAACGGCCCGGTTCATATCGGACACCTGGCAGGCGTTTATGTTCCTGCCGACATCTACGTCCGCTACCTGCGACTGAAAAAGGAAGATGTAATCTTCATCGGCGGCTCCGACGAACACGGAGTGCCCATCACCATCCGCGCCAAGAAGGAAGGCATCACCCCGCAAGACGTGGTGGACCGCTATCATACGCTTATAAAGAAGTCTTTCGAAGAGTTCGGCGTCTCCTTCGACGTGTACAGCCGTACTACCTCAAAGACGCATCACGACACGGCTTCCGACTTCTTCCGCAAGCTGTACGATAAGGGAGAATTCATCGAAAAGACCAGCATGCAGTATTACGACGAAGAAGCCAAGACCTTCCTTGCCGACCGCTACATCACCGGCGAGTGCCCCCACTGCCATGCCGAAGGCGCTTACGGCGACCAATGCGAGAAGTGCGGCACCAGCCTCAGCCCCACGGACCTGATTAATCCGAAGAGTGCCATCAGCGGCAGCCAGCCCGTGATGCGTGAGACGAAGCACTGGTATCTGCCGCTGGACAAACACGAGGAATGGCTTCGCCAATGGATTCTGGAAGACCATAAGGAGTGGCGTCCCAATGTTTATGGCCAATGCAAGAGCTGGCTCGACATGGGCTTGCAGCCGCGTGCCGTGAGCCGCGACCTGGATTGGGGTATTCCCGTTCCCGTAGAGGGTGCCGAGGGCAAAGTGCTCTATGTATGGTTCGACGCCCCTATCGGCTACATCAGCAACACCAAAGAGTTGCTGCCCGACACATGGGAGAAATGGTGGAAAGACCCCGAAACGCGTCTGGTACACTTCATCGGAAAAGACAATATCGTGTTCCACTGCATCGTGTTCCCCGCCATGCTGAAGGCAGAGGGTAGCTACATCCTGCCGGACAACGTGCCGAGCAACGAGTTCCTGAACCTGGAGGGCGACAAGATTTCCACTTCACGCAACTGGGCGGTATGGCTGCACGAGTATCTCGTTGACTTCCCCGGCAAGCAGGATGTGCTGCGCTACGTGCTGACCGCCAACGCACCGGAGACAAAAGACAACGACTTCACCTGGAAGGACTTCCAGGCACGTAATAACAACGAGCTGGTTGCCGTTTATGGCAACTTCGTGAACCGCGCCCTGCAACTCACCAAGAAGTACTTCGACAGCGTAGTGCCCGCCGCAGGCGAACTGAACGACTACGACCGCGAGACGCTGAAAGAATTTGCCGACGTCAAGGCAGAAGTGGAGAAGTTGCTGGACGTATTCAAATTCCGCGACGCACAGAAGGAAGCGATGAACCTTGCCCGCATCGGAAACAAATACCTGGCAGACACCGAGCCGTGGAAGCTTGCCAAGACAGACATGGAGCGCGTAGCCACCATTCTCCACATCTCGTTGCAGTTGGTCGCCAACCTTGCCATTGCTTTCGAACCGTTCCTGCCCTTCAGCAGCGAGAAGCTTCGCAAGATGCTGAACATGGACAGCTTTGACTGGGCAGAGCTGGGACACACCGACCTGTTGCCTGCCGGACATCAGCTGGGCACCCCCGAACTGCTGTTCGAAAAGATAGAAGACGACGTCATCCAGGCACAAGTAGACAAGCTGCTTGCCACCAAGAAGGCAAACGAAGCCGCCACCTACAAGGCAAACCCCATCAAGCCGACCATCGCCTTCGAAGACTTTGAAAAGCTGGATATCCGCGTAGGTACAGTGCTTGAATGCGAGGCAGTGCCCAAGATGAAGAAGCTGCTGAAGTTCAAGATTGCCGACGGGCTGGAAAACCGCACCATCGTCAGCGGCATTGCCCAGCACTACAAATCGGAAGAACTGGTAGGCAAGCAAGTGCTGTTCATCGCCAACCTCGCTCCACGCCAATTCAAGAACGGGCTGGTAAGTGAGGGAATGATTCTCTCTGCCGAGAATTATGACGGCTCGCTGGCGGTGACTTCACTGCTGAAAGAGGTGAAGCCGGGCAGCGAGGTGAAATAAAACAGTAACAAGGTAACGAGTTAACAAGGCTACAAGGAGGAAGGAAAAGCCTCGTGGCCTTGTTAACTCGTTGCCTTATCAACCAATAAACTATGTCCGATACATCACTCAAAGAAAAAACAGCCAAAGGCCTCTTCTGGGGAGGATTCAGCAACGGCATACAGCAGTTGTTAAATCTGGGATTCGGAATAGTCCTTGCCCGTCTGCTGGATGCTTCGGATTATGGTATGGTAGGGATGCTTACCATCTTCTCCGCCATTGCCGCCGCCTTGCAGGAGGGTGGGTTCATTTCGGCACTGACCAACCGGAAGGAGACTTTGCACAAGGATTACAACGCCGTGTTCTGGTTCAGCCTGATGTGCAGCACTACTATATATATATTACTCTTCTTTGCCGCACCGCTGATTGCCGACTTCTACGATACGCCCGAATTGATACCGCTGTCACGTCTCTCCTTCCTCGGATTCGTCATCTCAAGCATGAGCATCGCACCGAGAGCGTATCTGTTCAAGAATCTCAGAATCAAGGACACTACCGTCATCTCCATTTCGAGTCTGATAGTCTCCGGCATTGTGGGCATCACACTGGCTGTCAACGGATTCGCCTATTGGGGTATTGCATTGCAAAGTATCTCATTCGTCACCGTGATGACGATTCTTAACTTCTACTTCTCGCGTTGGAGACCCCGCTTCCGGTTCGACTTTACACCCATTAAGGAGATGATAGGGTTCAGCAGTAAGATAATCATTACGAATATCTTCACCATAATCAATAACAATTTGTTTTCCGTCTTGTTGGGTAAGTTCTATTCGGAACGGGAAGTGGGTAACTTTACGCAGGCAAACAAGTGGAACGGCATGGGACATACCACGATTACGGGCATGATAAACGGCATTGCACAACCCGTCTTTACCCGGGTTGCCGACGACAAGGCACGGCAACTTGCCGTATTCAGAAAGCTGCTGCGCTTCACCGCCTTTATCTCTTTCCCCGCCATGCTGGGATTGAGCTTGGTATCGAAAGAACTGATTATAATCACTATCACGGAGAAGTGGCTGCCCAGTGCCGATATCTTGCAACTGTTATGTATTTGGGGAGCATTTATTCCCGTCATCAATCTGTTCTCCAACCTGCTCATCAGCCGGGGGCATTCTTCTATCTATATGTGGAGCACCATCAGCTTGAGCCTGCTGCAAATAGTAGCTGTATGTGCCATATACCCATACGGGTTGGAGTGGATGCTGCGTATTTTCGTCATTATCAATATCGGCTGGCTGTTTGTATGGTTCCGTTTTGTCAAGAGGGAGATAGGATTAAGACTGCGCGATATGCTGAAAGACATCTCTCCTTATCTCTCCCTATCCATTGTACTCGTAGTGTCAACTCACTATGCCACTCAGCCCATAGAAAACCTATACTTAAATATGGCAGCCAAAATCATTATGGTAGCTGGGCTTTATGCACTGGTTTTGTGGAAACTGCAATCTACCATCTTCCGGGAAAGCATTGAATTCCTCTTAAAGAAAAAAAGAGCATGAGCCGCATAGCCTACATCATATCCGCCTACAAGGATGCCCCACACTTGGCACGCCTGGTTGCCGCACTGGATGACCGGGCAGACTTCTACGTGCACATCGACCTCAATGCCGATATACACCCTTTTGAAGAAGCCTTGGGAGACAAGGTTACTTTCGTGCCCCGCCACCGGATAAGCTGGGGAGGATGGGAACAAGTGGAATATCAGAAAGAATTGCTTGCCGCCGTATTGCACAGCGGCATCCCCTATACCCGTGTAGTATGCCTGAGCGGGCAAGACTATCCGTTATGGAACAACAACGCCATCCACCGCTATTTCGAGGAGCATCAAGACACTGAATTCATCGGCGGTTTCAACCTGACACACTGCACCGTGAAACAGCAGTTGCACAAGATAACCCATTACCACCCTTTCCGTGACCTGCCTTGGAAGAGTATATGGTGGAAGAACAAACTCATCGTAGCATCGCGCAAGCTGGCACAGATACTCCCCATCCGGAAAGCCCCTTTTGCACCCTTGGAAGGCAAGCAGGCAGATGTCTATTTCGGTTCCGACTATTGGGCCATCACGTTGCCCTGCGCACGATATGTATATGAAAAGTTGTGCACGGAGGAGAAGCTGGTGAAGTATTTCAGAACCAGCTTTGTACCCAGCGAACTGTGCATACAGACCATCGTATTCAACTCCCCTTTTGCCTCAAAAGGGCTTCTTTTAGAGGGAGAATACCCCGGACTTACCCGTCTCACCCCCTTGCACTACATAGACTACGGCGTATCCATCCGCGTGATGACACTCGAGGACCTGCCGGTATTGCGGCAGTCTGGAAAGATGTTCTGCCGAAAAATAGTAAGCGGCACATCAGACAGATTAGTGGAAGCCATAGAGCAGACAAGAAGAGAATAAAAAGAGAGTTATCCCAACAGATATGCCACTTTATCCCAACCGGAATGCTGCAAAGAAGCAATTAATTCGTATTTTTGCAGCATCACATTTCTATTGATACAATGAAAAAGAATGTAGCAGTCATATTGGCAGGAGGAGTCGGTAGCCGCCTGGGATTGTCCACTCCCAAGCAATTCTTCAAGGTAGCGGGAAAAATGGTCGTGGAGCACACCATCGATACTTTCGAAAGCAATCCACATATTCACGAGATAGCTATCGTATCCAATCCTTTCTATATCTCCGATTTCGAATCTATCATCATCAAGAACGGATGGAAGAAGGTCAAGAAGATATTGAAAGGCGGACAAGAACGGTATCATTCCAGCCTATCCGCCATCAAAGCCTACGAAGACACTGACGTCAATCTGATATTCCACGATGCCGTACGTCCGTTAGTGAGCCAGCGGATTCTGAATGACGTTATTGCCGCATTGGAAACCTACAAAGCTATTGATGTGGCAATGCCCGCCACGGATACCATTATACAAGTCAATGACAGATTCATTCAGGAAATCCCAGACCGCAGCAAACTGATGCGAGGACAGACTCCGCAAGCATTCCATCTGGAAACCATCAAGCATGCCTATGACATTGCCTTGCAAGACCCGGCCTTTAAAGTGACCGACGACTGCGGCGTAGTAGTGAAATACCTTCCGGAAGTACCGGTTTATGTAGTGAACGGTGAAGAAAGCAACATGAAGCTGACCTATAAGGAAGACACCTATCTGCTGGACAAATTCTTCCAGCTGCGCAAAAGTGAACTGAACACCTTGCCCATCGACCAGGAAAACAACCTGAAGAACCGGGTTGCAGTCGTATTCGGCGGTAGTTACGGCATCGGCGCAGACGTGGCTCAGCTACTCAAAGAGAAAGGAGCCAACGTATTCTGCTATTCGCGCAGCATGAACGGAACGGATGTAGGCAACAAAGAGCAGGTGAGCAAAGCCTTGCAGGAAGTGTACCGCCAATGTGGACGGATAGACTACATTATCAATACTGCCGGACTGCTGAATAAAGAACCTCTGATGAGTTGCGACTATCAGACCATCTGCAACGCTGTGAACACCAACTATATGGGTACTGTCAACGTGGCACTTGAAGCCTTCCCCTATCTGAAGGAGAGCAAAGGTAAACTCGTATTCTTCACTTCCAGTTCCTACACTCGGGGGCGTGCCTTTTACAGCATCTATTCATCGACCAAAGCCGCCATCGTGAACTTTGTGCAAGCCATAGCACAAGAATGGGAACCGTTCGGCATCAGCGTGAACTGCATCAATCCGGAGCGCACCAAAACACCTATGCGTGTCCATAACTTCGGCATCGAACCGGATAACACCTTGCTGACCTCCGAGCAAGTAGCCATTACCACCATACAGTCACTGCTTTCCGAATTCACCGGACAAGTCATCGACGTAAAAAGAGAAGAAGTATGAAGAACCAATACCTATCGGACTACGTTGCCGACAACCTACGCGCCTGCCAACTGAAGCAACTTTCCATACTGAAAGAGGTGGACCGCATCTGCCGGAAACACAAGTTAAGCTACTGGCTTGACGGAGGCACACTGTTGGGAGCCATGCGTCATGGAGGATTCATCCCCTGGGATGATGACATAGACATCGGCATGACACTGGAAGACATGCAAGCATTCATGAAGGTAGCCCCCTCCGAACTACCCGACACACTGTTCCTGCAAACCCCGGAAAGTGACCCTACCAGCAAAGAGCCCATCGTCAAGATAAGGGATTTAAACTCAATCTATATTGAAGCAGGAGATACCTTCAGCGTAGAGTATCAGAAAGGACTATACGTAGATATATTCCCTTTCATCGACTACCCCACCGTGCCCCGCCCATGGGCAAAGAAGCTGTGCAAAGGCATCTCCGTCAGTTACTCCATCCTACACGCGCAACACTACTACTCGCTGCGCTCCTTTGCAGAATTCTTCTACTTCGGCATGAAGTATGCGCTTTTCAAAGGGATATGGGCAATGCTCTGCCTGGTACGCCCCAAAGGGACCTATCTTTCGAATATACTCATCAATAACGGATACGGCATCATGCACCGTAAAGATTCCGTCTTTCCGCTCTCCACCATCACTTTCGAAGGAAAAGATTTCCCGGCACCGGGCAATGTGGACGCCTATCTGAAAGATTTATATAAAAACTACATGGACATTCCTCCCAAAGAGAAGCAGATAGTCCATGCCTGCTATATTCACCCGGAACTAAAACCATTGCCATGAAACCAGCCCTTGTAGATGTATCTGTACTGATCCTTTTCTTCAACCGCCCCAAACTGCTGGCGCAAGTATTCGAACAAGTGAAGAAAGCACGCCCCGCACGACTGTTTCTCTATCAGGACGGCCCGCGCGGCGAGCGTGACATGCCGGGCATAGAAGCTTGTCGCAAAGTAGTGGCAGACATCGACTGGGAATGCGAAGTACACCACAACTACCAAGAGAAGAACTACGGCTGCGACCCATCGGAATACATGGCACAGAAGTGGGCATTCTCCTTGTCGGACAAATGTATCGTGCTTGAGGATGACGACGTGCCTGCCGTCTCTTTCTTCGGCTTCTGCAAGGAACTGCTCGACAAGTATGAGCACGACACACGCATCAGCATGATTGCCGGATTCAACAACGAGGAGATTACACCGGACATCACTTCCGACTACTTCTTCGCCACCACCTTCTCCATCTGGGGATGGGCGAGCTGGCGGCGGGTGACGGACCAATGGGATGAATTCTACACCTTCCTGGACGACAAGGAGAACATGCGGCAACTGAAGAACCTCATCCACACACGGCGCTACCGCAAAGACTTCATCTACATGTGCCAACGCCACCGCGAACACGGGAAAGCCTATTACGAAACCATCTTCCACGCTTCCATGTTGTTCAATTCGGGTCTGAGCATCGTGCCCACCCGCAACATGATAAACAATCTGGGAGCCACTGCCGACTCCACCCACTTTGCCGGCTCCGTGCACACCATGCCGCGCGGTTACCGCCGCATCTTCACCATGAAACGCCACGAAGTGGAGTTTCCACTGAAGCACCCTCGCCACGTCATCGAGAACACAGCCTACAAGGATAGCGTTTACCGCATCATGGCATGGCGGCATCCCTGGATAAAGATTGCACGGTCGTTCGAGGAACTGGCGTTGAACCTACGGTACGGCAACTTCACCATCATATGGCAAACGCTGCAAAAGCGTATCCGGAAATGGACGAAACAAGACCGGCATCTGTAACAAGAAAAAACATTCAAAAAAGAAGAAACGAACAACAGTCATGAGAGTACTACTTATCAATACCTCCGAACGCATCGGCGGCGCAGCCATCGCCGCCAGCCGTCTGATGGAATCACTCAAGAACCACGGCATCAAAGCCAAGCTGCTGGTACGCGACAAGCAGACCGACCAAATCTCCGTTGTGTCACTGGACCATAACTGGCGCATGGTGTGGAAGTTCGTCTGGGAGCGCATCGTCATCTGGAGCGCCAACCGCTTCAACAAAAAGAACATCTTTGCCGTGGACATAGCCAACACGGGGACAGACATCACCTCACTGCCCGAATTCCAGCAGGCAGACGTCATCCATCTGCACTGGATAAACCAAGGGATGCTCTCGCTGAGGAATATCGAGAAGATTCTCGCCTCGGGCAAGCCCGTCGTCTGGACCATGCACGACATGTGGCCCTGCACCGGCATCTGTCACCATGCCCGCGAGTGCACCCGTTACCGGCAGGAATGCCACAACTGCCCCTTCATCCACGGAGGCGGAGGCAAGCGTGACCTTTCCTACCGCATCTTCCGGAAAAAGCAGAATCTATATCGCAACCGTCACATCAACTTCGTCACCTGCAGCCGCTGGCTGGAAGAACGTGCCCGGACAAGCGCCCTCTTCTGCGGACATGCCGTGACGTGCATCCCCAACCCCATCAACACCAACCTCTTCAAGCCCCGCAACCGACAGGAAGCCCGCAGCCGTTGCCTACTGCCGCAAGACAAAAAGCTCATGTTGTTCGGCTCGGTGAAGATTACGGACAAACGGAAAGGCATCGACTACCTGATAGAATCGTGCCGACTGCTGGCTGACAAGCATCCCGAACTCCGGGAACAGTTGGGTGTCGTCGTCTTCGGCAACCAATCGCAACAACTGGAAAACCTGCTTCCATTCAAAGTCTACCCGCTGAACTTCGTCAGCAACGAACACCAACTGGTGAATATCTACAATGCCGTGGACATCTTCGTGACCCCCTCGCTGGAAGAGAACCTGCCGAACACCATCATGGAAGCCATGGCATGCGGCATTCCCTGCGTCGGATTCAACGTGGGCGGCATCCCTGAGATGATAGACCATCTGCACAACGGCTACGTGGCACAATACAAATCCTCGGAAGACTTTGCCAACGGCATCTACTGGACGCTGACCGAACCCGACTACCCCAGCCTCTCGGAACAAGCCTGCCGGAAAGCCATCTCCCACTATTCGGAGAACGTCGTCGCCAAGAAATACATTGACCTTTACAACAAAGTGACCGGAAGAAATGCATAACCACCCCACCCCGAAATTCAGCATCATCACCGTGACCTACAATGCCGAAGCGGTACTGGAGGACACGATTCAAAGCGTTATCTCGCAAACCTACCACCACGTAGAATACATCCTTGTGGACGGTGCGTCCAAAGACGGCACGCTCTCCATCATCGACCGTTACCGCGACCGCATCACCCGCATCGTGAGCGAACCGGACAAGGGACTGTACGACGCCATGAACAAAGGCATCCGCCTTGCCACCGGCGATTACCTCTGCTTCCTCAATGCCGGCGACAGCTTCCACGAGGACGACACCTTGCAGCAGATGGTGCGTTCCATCTCCGGCAACGAACTACCCGACGTGCTGTACGGCGAAACGGAACTGGTGGACAAGGAAGGTCACTTCATCCGCATGCGCCGCCTCGCCGCCCCGGAAGTGCTTACCTGGCGAAGCTTCAAGCAGGGCATGCTGGTCTGCCATCAGGCCTTCTTTGCCAAAGCTTCCCTTGTAGAACCCTACGACCTGCAATACCGCTTCTCCGCCGACTTCGACTGGTGCATCCGGGTGATGAAGAAGGCACGGACCTTGCACAATACCCATCTCACCCTCATCGACTATCTGGAAGAGGGAATGACCACCCAGAACCGGCAAGCATCCCTGCGCGAACGCTTCCGCATCATGGCGCGGCATTACGGACTGATGAGTACCGTAGCCCATCATGCCTGGTTCGTATTACGGGCCGTGATAAAGAAATAGCACAAATTTCGAGGACAAATATACTTTGTTCCCGCAAGACCTATACCTTGCGGGAATCTCCCCTATACCCAGCTCTCTACAGTATAGGAGTGAGTACCCAAAACATCCCCATGTTTTCACCTAAAACATCCGGATGTAATGGGGCAAAACATCCCCATGTTTTGGGGTAAAACATCCGGGTGTTTTGGAGAAAGACATCTGGATGTTCTGCATATTAAGTCCTATACCGTGAGGGGCTAAGTCCTAAGACGTAGGAGATTAAGTCCTAAGGCAAAGGAGGCTGGGTAACTGTAAGCAGCGCCTTCAACTCTTTTACCCCTTCCGAAGCTCCCTTTTGAATGACATGTATCGGACGCATGACGTGCGTGTCCACCGGCTTGGGGTCTATCAGATACACTTCGGCGGCACGGGGCACGTAGTTCAGCAGTCCCGCAGCGGGATAAACGTTCAGGCTGGTGCCGATGATGACGAAGATGTCCGCCTGCTCCACATACCGGATGGCAGTCTCAATCTCCGGCACCGACTCGCCAAACCACACGATGAACGGGCGGAGCTGCGTACCGTCGCCCGCCTTGTCGCCCAACTTTACTTCATATTCCTCCGGCGCCAGTTCCTTGACGAAATGCGGATTATAAGGGTCGCGGCTGGAACAAACCTTCGTCAGTTCCCCATGCAAGTGTATCACGTGCGTACTGCCGGCACGCTCGTGCAGATTATCTACGTTCTGGGTGACGACCGTTACATTGAAATCCCTCTCCAGGTCGGCAACGCCCAGATGCCCGGCATTCGGCACCACATCGAGCAACTGCTTGCGACGTTCGTTATAGAAATTAATGACCTGTTCCGGATTACGTGCATACCCCTCGGGAGTCGCCACCTGCTCCACCGGATATTTGTCCCATAATCCGCCCGCATCACGGAATGTGCTGATGCCGCTCTCGGCGCTCATACCAGCACCCGACAATATGACCAAGTTCTTCATTTTCCGCTCCTTTCCTTTATTAAAGTAAGACAAATATAAGAAGAATGTTCAAGTTGTGATATAAATAAGAAAAATTAAATACTTAAAAGCCTTATCATTCAAATAAAAGACGTACTTTTGCCACTCATAAATTTGCAATAGACTGGAAAAGAAACCAATCCGGTCGTCAACAAAAGAATCTTATGGACAAATTCAGTTATGCTATCGGCCTTGGAATAGGTCAGAATCTTTTAAGCATGGGTGCCAAAGGCATTGCAGTAGATGACTTTGCACAAGCAATCAAAGACGTTTTGGAGGGCAACCAGACGGCAATCAGCCACACAGAAGCCCGTGACATCGTCAACAAGTACTTTGCCGAACTGGAGGAGAAGATGAACGCAGCAAACATAGAAGCCGGCAAAAAGTTCCTGGAAGAGAACAAAAAACGCGAGGGAGTTGTTACGCTTCCCAGCGGACTTCAATACGAAGTTATCACAGAAGGAAACGTCGGTCACTATGCCAAAGCAACCGACCAGGTACAATGCCACTACGAAGGCACACTGGTTGACGGAACGCTGTTCGACAGCTCCATCAAGCGCGGCCAGCCTGCCACATTCGGTGTAAACCAAGTGATACCCGGTTGGGTGGAAGCCCTTCAGCTTATGCCCGAAGGTGCCAAGTGGAAACTCTACATCCCCAGCGACCTGGCATACGGAGCGCAGGGTGCCGGCGAGATGATTCCTCCCCACAGCACGCTCGTATTCGAAGTCGAATTACAGAAAATTTTATCTAAATAAACAAACAAGTAAAAGCAAAATGAAAAAAGTAACATTTCTCATGGCTCTTGCAGTAGCTGCCGGCATGGCATCTTGTACTGCTCAAAGTCCGAAAGCTGATTTGAAGACGGACATCGACTCATTATCTTACGCCATCGGTATGGCACGTACAGAAGGTTTGGACCAGTATCTTGCACAACAAGGCATTGACTCAACCCAGATGTCAGAATTCCTGAAAGGTTTCAACGAAGGCGCAGCCAAAATCGATAAGAAAGACGTGGCTTACATGGCCGGTCTGCAAGTAGGCCAGATGGTCAGCAAGCAATGGGTGGAAGGCTTCAACCAACAAATCTTCGGCAACGACTCCACACAGAGCATCAGCCGCGAAAATCTGCTGGCAGGTTTCGTAGCAGGTGTCATCGGCAGGGGTGGTGCTATGGATATGATGAAAGCTCAAGAGTACATGCGTACTCAGATGGATGCCATCAAAGAAAAAGCAACTGCAGAAAAGTATGCTGACAACAAAGCTGCCGGTGAAAAGTTCCTGGCTGAGAACAAGGCTAAAGAAGGTGTAGTAACTACCCCGAGCGGTCTGCAATACAAAATCATCACCAAGGGTAACGGTGCCGTTCCTGCCGACAGCAGCAAGGTGAAAGTAAACTACAAAGGTACGCTGATTGACGGAACAGAATTCGATAGCTCTTACAAGCGCAACGAACCTGCTACTTTCCGTGCCAACCAGGTAATCAAAGGCTGGACAGAGGCCCTCACCATGATGCCCGTCGGCTCTAAGTGGGAACTCTATATCCCCTACGACCTGGCATACGGTTCAAGAGAAACCGGTAGCCAAATCAAGCCGTTCTCTACTTTGATATTCGAAGTGGAACTGCTGGGTATCGAGAAGTAATGTAACAATCCGAAGGGAGGGGCAAAACCCTCTTGATACTTCTTTTAGGCGCGGATTACGCGGAATACGCGGATTTGGTAAACTAAATCCGTGAAATCCGCGTAATCCGCGCCTTATCGTTACCCCTCACTTTTATTCATTTTTCCGTCCCTTTTTATAGATAAATTAAAATAAAGTCCTATATTTGCTTACTATTTGATAACAACAAGAACTTTACTTATTTACTATTATGGAAAAAATAGACAATCTTGACCGGCAGATTCTGGAAATCATTTCCCAAAATGCCCGTATCCCTTTCAAGGACGTAGCTGCTGAATGTGGCGTGTCACGTGCTGCCATCCATCAACGTGTACAGCGCCTGATTGACCTTGGCGTTATTGTTGGCTCAGGCTATCATGTAAATCCCAAGTCCCTTGGATACAGAACCTGCACTTACGTAGGAATCAAGCTGGAAAAGGGCTCCATGTATAAGACGGTAGTTGCTGAGCTGGGCAAGATTCCCGAAATTGTAGAATGCCACTTCACCACTGGTCCGTACACCATGCTGACTAAGGTATATGCCCGCGACAACGAGCATCTGATGGATTTGCTGAACAACAAGATGCAGGAGATTCCTGGCGTAACCGCTACCGAGACCTTGATTTCCCTGGAACAGAGCATCAAGAAGGAGATTCCTATTTGCCCCGAGAAATAACGAACAACAATGGATTTCTTGAACGAATATCATCTGTCGGGCCTTGTCATAGGTATCTGCACATTCCTCATCATCGGCTTGTTTCACCCCATAGTTGTGAAAGCCGAATATTATTGGGGCACCAAGTGCTGGTGGATTTTCCTTTTACTCGGCATCGGCGGCATCATTGCCTCCCTTTATACGGAGAACATCATGATAGCCTCCCTTTTGGGCGTCTTTGCATTTTCCTCGTTCTGGACCATCAAGGAGATATTCGAGCAGGAAGAACGAGTGAAAAAAGGCTGGTTTCCCAAGAATCCAAAACGAACTTATAAGTTCTAAGGACAAAGGTTATAAGGAATTTTATCCAAAAGTCTTGCATATTTCAATAGAAAATGCTACTTTTGTCCCCGCTATCCAAGCAAGGATGCATCGGACTTGTAGCTCAGTTGGTTAGAGCAACAGACTCATAATCTGGAGGTCCCTGGTTCAAGCCCAGGCTGGTCCACTTTCAAAATCAAGGAGTTACGAAATTCGTAACTCCTTTTTTCTTACCCTTGCGTAAACAATGCGTAAACAAACTGTTTGAGTTGGCCATGTTTAACACATAGAATTTCAATGATGCTCCATGCAATCCTGTAATATCTTTACCCGAAGTTTTGTTAGTGTGACGACACTTTGCGATTAAATAAACTCAAATATACTCCATTTGTATATTGATTTACAGAATAATGTTGTAACTTTGCAAATGCAATGCATTTATGGCGAGCCATGACCAAGAGGTGCTCTTTCCTAATAAGGAAAAGTGAGTTTGTCTAACCTTCGTGGGAGGGTCATCCCATTCCGATGAATCGAAGCGTAGAGGGAGTATTAGTCGGAGAATACTCTATTTCAAACAATACGTGAGAGTTGCTTCAGGGGTTGAGACCGATTGGCAGAAGCCCGGTTACCAGTCAGCGACAGAAGACAACGAGATTGCACCGCTGCATATAACGACAATGTTTTTATCCGTCAAGGGATAGGGACTCAGTGGTTATATGCAGCGTTTTGTATATGTACGCCTCACATTGCAAAGCGGCTGTATTCAGAGGTTATGTTGAACATAAACAATGAATGCAATGGAAAAATTAACCAAGTCATTGTCTCTTTTCAAAGAGCGTAACTGTTCTGTCTCTATCGTGTTGGATTCACGTACCCGCAGAAAGAATGCGTGTGAGTTTCCATTATCTATTCGTTTCACGATTGACCGCAAGTTCTTCTATTTTACAGTTGGAAGCTCTTTTACTGGGAAAAAGTTCTCGGACATCTGCAATGCGACGAAATGTAAAAGCGAGAACTACAAACTTCAGAAAGAGTGGAAAGATACTATTGCCCCCAAGTACAAAGAAATCTTGATGAATCTGAACAAAGGCGGCATCCTGACATTTGAGATGGTACGTCAATGTATCATGGGTGAAGAAGTGGTGCTATCCAAAGAGGACATAACCCAATCACAATCCTTTATTAGTATATGGGAGCAAGTCATTCACGAATTGCGTACAGAAGACGGAGGAGCACGTTTCACCACCGCAGAAAGTTATGAGTGTTCTCTCAAATCATTCAGAAAGATTCTTGGAGAAAATGCAATTAAGGGCTTCTGCATCTGTGCAGCAGAACTTCAGAAGTGGAAGGATGGTATGCACAATGGAGTTAAAGACGAAAATGGTGCGATTGTCGGTAAAATCAGCGACACTACGGCCGGTATCTACTTGCGCTGTTGCCGTGCTGTATGGAACAGGTGTGTGCATGAGGGCTACCTCAAAGATGTGCCCTATCCTTTTTCCAACAAAAAAGAGAAAGGGCTTGTGAGCATTCCCAAGAGTGCAAAACGCAAGCAGAGCTTCTTGAACGTAAATCAGATGACGGAACTATACAACCTTTTCGTATCAAAGAAGTATCCAGAACATTGGTCGGAAGAATATGTGCAACGTGCGCATTATTCATTGGGATTATTTCTTGCCCAATATCTTTGCAACGGTTTCAATATGGCTGATGCTGGCCGCTTGACCTATAATAGTTATTATTATCAGACAAATGGCAAAGCTTTCCGCTTCAATCGAAAGAAAACATCCCGACGGAGCGCTGACGGCTCAGAGGTAATAGTCCCTATCATCCCTCCCTTACGATATATCTTGGATGAGATAGCTGCACCTCCGACTCGGGACGGTTTTGTGTTCCCCGATATATTAAAAGGAGCGGAAACGGAAGAGTTACGCCGCAAATACACCATGCAAGAGAACTCAAACGTGAAAGACCGCGTCATTAAGATTTGCCATGAGGCATTGAATTGGGATAAGTCCATCTGTCCGTCCGGCACATGGTGCCGACACTCGTTTGCTACTAATCTGCATAATGCCGGAGTGGATATGGATTATATCTCTGAAAGCATGGGGCATTCAACTTCTGATCATGCCATTACCCAAATCTACATTGAGCATTATCCTCTTGATATACAGATGCAGAACAATTCAAAACTGTTAAACTTGGAGAATTCTTCTGAAAGGGATGCTCTGTTGGCGAAGCTGGCAAGCATGTCCACAGAAGAACTGCTCAAATTATTCAGACAACCTTAATCCGTAATGCTGATGATAAATTTCATAGAAAGGATAAAATCCTATTCCAAAAGGAAGGATGCGGCTGATATGGCTATCCGTGCATGGAAATCAGCTAACGAAGAAGTGTATGCTGACTTTTGTAAGCGCATCGATGCTGTGGCTAAAGGCAATATGTCTGTTCTGATAGATATGTATCAGATGATGCGTGACTGTACACCATCAGAAGCTTTGATTATGTACAATTGGCTTTCTGATTTTGTAAACGGGAAAGGTGTATCAGGTGTCGAAAATCAACAGTGGGCTAGCCAATATACCGAGACCATCGCCAGATGTATCACCAACAAGTGTTTGTGGATAGGCATCAATGTGAAAACAGGCGCGGTAGAACTGCTTACTTCTCCGAAATCAGGGCTGCTGATGGTTCATTCTGAAACACCTATTGAAATATGGAATCGTCTGCCGCAGGAGTTAAGGTCCTACTTGATTGGGCAATTAGATATGTTCATGAGAAACAGCAAAGGATGTTATCTGTTGAGTAAGCTGGAAAGGAAAATGGTTTACCAGTGTCTAACCTATATCTCTCAAATAGTTTTCCTCTCTCATGCGGTGTTCATTGGCGAGTTCATGGCTAATCTCTATGACCGTGTAATGGAAAAGAAAGAGGACTTGGCTTATTGCATGTATTATTTCGTGGTATTTGACCACGGTCTTTCACGTATGGCCAAGTCACTCAACCGCCTGTTGAACTGTGAAGAGGTTGACAATGGCGATATGCTTCTTGTAAAGTCATGCGTTACACTCCTTGTCAATGAAAGTATTGAAATGGGTACAGAGACCAAAGCTGATTGGGAAAACACTGCTGAAAGGTGTAACCCAGAAGTATGGAAGGAGGTGATGTTTGCCTTACGAAAAGTAAAAGGCAGACGTGGAAACAAGAAAGTGATACAGTCATTGGACGATATTCTTTTGGGTGACAAAGAACGTATTAAGCAGGGTATCCTTTTGTTTCTTGAAGAGAATACAGAGGACATAAGTCTTGCCTATCTGTTGAAATCATTGGTAAAGTCCGGCAAGATAAAAGCGTCCACAAGATACATGACTTTCCACCGTGCCATAGAACAGTTCTCTCAACGGCATTATGGGCATGACATTCCGCAGAAGCGATACGGGGAAATCAAGGAACTTACCTTGAACTCGCCTCAAAGAGGAAGCAGTTACACCAAAGCTAAACGAATGATTGACCAATGGACGGACTATTTTATCAATAACGGGTAGTTGGGAAATCCAGCTATCCGTATTTACTTTGCAAACAACTGTTGTAATACGGTCGGTTAAATTAAGGTATAAATAAACCGACCAACACACAGAGTTTCATACACTACCTTTGCTTGCGAAATCGGTTTCACAGAGTTGAACCGAGGCTTAAAGTATTTAATCATCAAACAAGTAAAGATATGGAAGAAAAACTCAATTTTACCCAACTACTCCAAAAGCCCATCGCCATGATGACGGGTGAGGAGCTTTGCTTTCTCATCACTAAAAGTGTGGAAAGTACAGAAGTGGCCATTCCCCAAGTGGCATCCAAAGGCAACTACTATGGTATAGAGGGTATCGCCCGTGTATTCGGTTGTAGCGTACCCACCGCCAACCGCATTAAGAAAAGCGGTATCATAGATAAAGCTATCACACAGATAGGACGAAAAATCGTAGTGGATGCAGACCTTGCGTTGGCTTTGGCAAAGGAATCAGGTGGCATTCGCATCAAAGAATAGGTGTATGGAAGATGATTGGAAAAAGAATCTGGCAACAGACAGTTACGGAAATCCTGCTCGTTCCATCAGTAATCTCCGGCTTATTTTCACACTGGATGAGAATCTTAGTCAGATAAGGTACGATACCTTCTGTCAGGACGATGTATGTTTCTGCCCTTTGTTCCGCAATGTCAACGGAAACAAGATAGATGAAGAGTCGGCAGGAAAGATACAGGATTATTTGGAAAGGACATACAGAATACGTCTGACGCAGAATAAGGTATTTGAGATATTGAAGACCACTTCTTCTGAACGGAGTTTCAATCCTGTACAGGGATTCATCGCACAAGAGACATGGGACGGACAACCTCGCATAGCCACAACCATCATAGATTATCTTGGAGCCGAGGACAATCCGCTTGTCAGAGAACAGACAAAACTTTGGTTTGTGGCGGCTGTAACTAGAGTATTCAATCCAGGTTGCAAGTTTGACAACGTATTGACCTTGCCCGGTCCCCAAGGTATCGGTAAGAGCACCTTCTTCAAAGCTATTAGCGGTAAGTGGTTCAACGACTCATTTTCTTTCGCCAGTGGTGACAAGGAGAAAGTGGAGACCATAACCAATGGCTGGATTATTGAAATCAGTGAGTTGAATGGTTTGAAACGAGCGAACGATGCAGAGGCAGCCAAGGCTTTTCTAAGCCGTTGCAGTGATTATATGCGTCCGGCTTATGGGCATAAGGTGGTGGAGTTCATGCGGCACAATGTTTTTGCGGCTACCACCAATGAGGCAAACTTCCTGCAAGGAGACAATGGAAATCGCCGATGGTGGATTATCTCGGCCAAAGGCAATGGGCATGTGTCGGATTGGCTGGATAAACTACAGTGTTCCGTTCCTCAGCTTTGGGCAGAGGCATATACCTATTATAAGCAAGGAATGAAACTCTACTTGTCGCCGGACATGGAAAATGAGGCCAATGAAGTGCAGATGCAACACTCCAATATCATTGCTGACCCCATCATAGAGGACATAGAAATGTATCTGGAGCATGAGGTTCCCATCCAGTATGCAAGTTGGATGATTCCTACACGGTTGGCTTATCAGAAAGGAGCGTACTCGGAACCAAATTCTACAATGACTTTACTCAATATGGTTTGTGCCCGACAGATTATAGAGGAACTACCCAATGATTTAGTCAGACGGAATCCATTAAAGTACACTTCGCAATATATCAACCGCCTGATGTCCACGATTCCTAATTGGAAACGGAGTGAGCAGGAGAAGGTCAAGGGCTTGCACCCTGCCTATTGCGACAAGACGGGACGGACGAAGCACCCGTGGGTAAGGGTGGACACTCCAAGTGAAGATTCTGGTACAGCACTGCCAAGTGAACAGGATTTGCCATTCTAATTTCAAAATAAGGGAAAAGAAAAACTGTGTCCTATGTCCCCTTGTCCCTTTTGCCCTCGAAAAAAGAATAAAAACATAAAGTGAGCAAAATAGAAAATTATAAGAAACGCTTGGGACACGGGACAATATAAACCAACAACATGAGAAAAGAAGAACTTATCAGACAGCTACAAGAGCGTGACCCGCTGCTGGCAAATGCGGTCAGCCACATGGTTGCGTATGTTCAAGACCGTTACCCTTCCACTTTTCCGAGCAAGGAACAGACCGAGGCGGTGAACGATTACCTGCGAAGTGTCCATGCCGATGGGGACGGAAGTACATCAGAACGGAATTGTGAACACCGCCGTATCGCTTCACAGAACATTACCATTGCCGCCATCCGTGTATTGGACAGCCGACAACTGGACAGGCTTCAAGATGTGCTTGACCACATTGCATACGACAAGGAGTATTATATGCCGGAGAGAGGATGCGGAATGCACCGATGACTTTCTCTTTTGGCTGCACCATTTATAAACCATCTTCAAAATTGACAGACGATGAAAACAAACTTGAATTATTGTATAGTGCTTTCGTCAGAGCAACTTGCATATCTGGCAGGGAGCAAGTATGGCATTGACCGCATGAAAATTCTACACCAACTTATCGAAGCGGCAGTGCTGAAAGAAAACGATTATGCCATAAAAGGATTTTCCACAACCTTACAAGTGGGGCAAGCCATCCTTTCGGAAGTGGATTTATCCTGCAAGTTAGGCTATGACAAGAAGACCATATCCCGTGTACTTGACAAGATGAACCAGTTGGGAATTGTCGCATCCACACAGGGCAACCGAACAAGCGTCCACACGCTGAAATGTATATCGGCATGGATGTTGGATGGCAACCGAATAGACAATCCTTTCTATGTTCGACTAAAAGACCGGCAAGAAAAAGGAGCAAATGATTACGCACAATCTGATGATATGGTAACCGTCTTACCAATGACTCCACAGGAGAATTCGGATAGCCGTATGGAGAGAAATTTACCCAACTCGAATGAGTGTAGACAAACAGAAGTAATGAATGAAACCTACGTTTCTGATGCAGTTTTTTCCTTCGTAGGCAAAATGCCTATTATATCAGACGAAGGCTAACTGCTCTCTCCATTTTCTTCTGTTCCTACCAATTCGGCTCCTCCACAGCCTACGGCAGGGGAAGAATCTAATGAGGATATTTCGGCAGATAGTCAGATTTAGTCATATTGGATATGGCGATGATGCCTATGTTTTTGTGTGGGGTCTTACAAGAAGTTCCTATGTCGCACAAATTCGCTTCGCTTATTCGTACCACATAGGCATATTCCGGCAGTCGCAAGCTCCCACCGTGCTGACCATTTTTATTGATGTTTCACCCATAACATAACAGAGCATGAAGAAGAAAAAGAATACCAACAAGGAAGTTAATGAAGAAAATGAGAAGAAAGTTACAAGGCGCACTCTGCGGCTTGAAGCCAGGGTGACGGAACAGGAATATACCCAAGCGGCAGAACTTGCCAAGACCTGCGGCTTATCCATGAGCGATTACGTGCGCCGCACCGCCTTGGGGCAGCACCCACGGCAACGGTTGTCTGAACGTGAAGTGGAAGCCCTGTGTTGTCTGACGGATGCAAGGGGTGACCTTATCCGTATTGCAGCAGCCGTGAAATCCATCCAAGCAGACAAACGGGCAATGTATTTCAGCGATACCCGATTTGTAGAACAATGGATGAGAGCCGCTACCCAGCTTATCAATCGTTGGAGCCAGATAGAAAATTACCTTACTGAATAAATTTTATGATAGCAAAAGCTTCTACCATATCGCATGGCGCAAATGCCATAAGGTATTCCGTCAATAAAGACAGAACGGATACAGTCAAAGCCAACCTGTTGCCCGATGACATTTCACCGGAAGCGATGTACGGTCGGATGATGCTCGTGCAGAAGATGTTTGCCGAGAAAATCAACAAGGGCAGACCTCTTGGCAGGAACGTGATAAGAATTGAGATTTCCCCAGCCGAGGAAGAAAGCCAGAACTGGAAGATGGATGATTGGGTACATTTAGCAAACGAGTTCATCCATGTATTTGACTCCATAGACCTTTCCGAGAAGACCAAGCGAGCATCATCAAAACAGACAAACCTCAAAGGTTCGCAGTACATCGTTGCCTTGCATCGGGATTCCAAAAGTGGTATACTCCATCTGCACATTGATGCCAACCGTGTGGACATGGATGGCAAAATCAACGATAGTCATAAGATTGGTAAGAGGGCTGTCATGGCTGCGAATATCATCAACGAAAGGCGTGGTTGGGTACAGTCTGAAGAAATCGGCATACAGCACAGACAGGAAATCACAAATTACTGCATGAAGATACTCCGTGAGATGGATAAGTTCAGTTGGCAACAATATGCAATGGAGCTGACAAAACGAGGCTATAAAGTGCATCTGCAAGAAGATGATAAAGGCAAAGTTTATGGTTATTCCATCAAACGTGGCAACTCCAATTATAAGTCATCCGTGTTGGGTGTCGGTCGAAACTTGACTCCATCAAAGATTGAGGCTACTTGGGCAAAACTGCATCAGCAGGAAAGGAAGTCTGAGTCAACAAAATCTATTCCTCAACAAACACGGTCAGCAGATATTACTTTTATTTCACAGCCTGTTATAAAGCATTACGATATTGCGACAGACGAATATCACAGTTATCATGTGGATATTCCCGAAGCCGCTGACAATATTATCCAGCAGGAGTGTTCTTTGGAGGAAGCTCATCCGTTGGCCAAGATTGAAGAGATACAACACACGGCTCTTTTACTCTTTGCCGGGTATTTGGATGCAGCCACAAGCATGGCGGTTTCAAGTGGCGGTGGCGGTTCTGATACAGGAGGCTGGGGAAGAGACAAGGACGAAGACGGACTTAAATGGGCACGCCGCTGCGCACGAATGGCAAACAGCATGTGCAAACGCAGGAGAGGACTTCACAGATAATTCACCTTTTATAAATACAAGAACATGGGTATAGGAAAATCAAGGGGCACATCGCCCATAAATGTCAATAACATGCTGGAGAAGGTTGAAATCAACCAGCAAATTGAGACTGAAAAATCAGAAGTGGATAAACTTCTCGTAGAGATAAGAGAGGCAAAAGAAACACTGATAAAGTTCAATGAGGATTTAGAGAAGGCCATCGCTGCAGAAAGCCACATTGAGGGTGAGCTCAAAGCTGCTGTTGGCAGTTGTGATAATATAGTCAACTGCATCTGCAATGCTATAGTAAAAGCAGAACGGGACACGAACTTTAAGGCAACCATCACTCCTGAGCAACTTGCCCAACTTAGACAACTCATAGACCGTTCTATAGAAAGTTGGAATTCGGTGTTGGCAAATCACCGTGCCGAACAAACGAGGCTTATCACCGAGCATAAATCCAATATGCGCAAAATTCTCAGACAGAATGAAGGCGTTTGGTACTCGGACTTCTGGATGAAAGTCTTGGTGATATCCCTGCTTGTTTATACAATGGGGTTGGGACTGGTTGTATATTGTGTCACATGAAGCATCGCACATGATGATACTATCAATTTTACATAGTTCCTACACCAAAATTTAGATATAGTATGATTTATATGGTTTACCCTCCTTTTATGGAAATAATAAAATCAGGGGGGCAATAATAGATTAATTTTCGACAAGCAGTCAGCATTATTGCAATTTCACAAGTCTTTTCAGAAGATTTTTATATCTTTGCATTTAACATTAAGAAATTTGCATGGAGAATTTAAATAGAATTAAAGGAGCATTGGCTGATGCTGGCAAAACAGGTGTTTGGCTTGCAAGTCAATTAGGAAAAGACCCCGTAACGGTTTCAAAGTGGTGCACAAACACCACACAGCCCGATTTGCAGACATTGGCAAAGATTTCGGATTTGTTAAAGGTCAACATTAAAGATTTGTTGATCAATCGTAACATTTATTAATTGCTGACAAAATCAAAATAAAATGGCATGAGTTGTATTAATTTCAACGAGATATCTTCGTTAATCACAAAGTGGCTTCAGAATTCCTCTATTGAATCTCTACAATTTACAGATAGCAAATTGGTAGAAAAAGCAATTGGTATTGTACTTTATCCCCATCAAGATAATGAAGATTCTTTATTTTTACAACTATGTGCTTTGAACTTTTTGAATGCTGTTATAAAAACAGAAGCATTCAAAAATAAATTGTCTAATGACTTGATCAAGTCAAACGCAGCTAGACTGATTAAGACAGTTGATGTATTAAAAAACGATGAAATCTCATACTATTATAGTAAAGAGGAATATTGTTTATATATCAAGCTTGGAAGTATTGTATTTAGTTTTCATCATGTACCATTAACAACTGACGTTTTAAAAGCAAGTTTTGCGCCCCTTATTAAATGGCCTGGCATTCGACTTCAAAGAATAGCGCAGCCTCTGTTAAACTATGCTCTCTCAATGAATAACGAAATAGAGACAACGCCCATGGACATAAATGATGTAATAATAGACGAAGTTGTTGATTCTTCTTCTGTAAATGGCTTTAATTCTGAAAAAATCTTCAATAACGAAAATAATGCTACAGAAGATAATGGTATTGTTTCGGTTAGTGCTCAACGGAAGAACGTTCTTACAGCAATCGAAAAAAACACAATAAAACAACGCGTACTTTCTACCATTGATTCATATTGTTCTCCAGATTCAGAAGGATGGTACGCCTTAGTCGAAATTGCTCCAAAGCTCAAGAATAATGGCATTGATTACACAGAATATGGCTTTAAGAAGTTGACTTTATTTTTAGAAGCTGTATTTGAGAATTCTATGCAAAGAAGAAATGAAGGAACTATGGTATATTTAAAATTCCCTTTGAATAACAGTCAAGCTAACTCCAACTCACAATGTATATTAAAAAAAGTGGATAATAATCAAGATTGTTACGATATTCTGAGTGGAGTTCAGGTGGGCGATAATGTTGAAATAAATAGTTTTGGGAACATAAAAGCTGGTATAATTAGTGTTCTAAACAAACATTTTGTTCAACTTGAATTAAAAGGTGGTCGTTCTATTAGAATTAAATGTGATTCAATAGACAGTATAGAGTCTGCGTTTTTATTTAATAACCTTATTGACCTTTCTTTTGCCAACGACATTATTAAAAACGTTCTTTTGTCAGAAGGATTATATACATCATCATTAATCAGGACGAATGCTACCATAACAATGGCAGAAAGTCGAAGAATATGGTTAGTAACCGACGATGGAAAGAATACTTCTTGTTCAAAAGTAAGTCTTATAGGAATTAATAAAGAAAATCTTATAAAAGGTCAGCGAGTATTTGCATTTCCATTTAAAGGCGAAAAGGCATATTGTGTACTAATGGAGATGACATATTATGAACTCTTTGAATGCTTTAAAAAGTTAATTTCGCAAAAGAAAGATAATAGTAAGGATATACAAAGAGCCCAGATATTTAGTCTTTTGAGATTCATTTTGGAGAATACTAATGCTCCTGAGAATCAAACTAAGATTAAACAGCTAAAAAAACAACTTAAATCATCTATTTCGTCACCATCTTTGTCATTAGATAGTTATGCTGACGATGACACATCTGATACTATTGCCTCTGTGATAACATCTACTAATAACCAAGAAGATGATTCTGCAGAGGTTCAGGCAGCTAATAACAACATTGAAGAAATGATTGATAAAGAACCCAATAAAAGAAAGTCAGAAACTTCAAATGTGGAAATATATAAGCCGGAATCAACATCATTAGAGGGACCAAAGGTTATAGGATATATTAACCTTGACGAAATCCGGGATCCCAAGAAGAAAAACAAAAATGCATCTGAAGAAGAAAAGACTAAAGATACTGTTATGGTTGGCTCCAAGAGCGAAATGCTACCATCTATGGGCAAAATTCTAAGGATGGGTCCCATGTATGGATGGATAAGCCAGAATGATCAAGAAGACAACTTGTATTTCAATACAACAGAACTAGTTTCTTATGCAGGTATTATTGAGGCTCCTTGTGTAGGTGATGAAGTCATATTTACACTGGGGCAAAATGCTCGAGGTTCAATGGCTGTATGTATCCATAAACAATGTGCCCGTGAAACTATTGAAGAACTAATTGAAAAAACTCAACGATATGACCCCAAAACTTGTGCTCGTCTAAAAAAATATATCGAAGATTTCGACAACTTGTTTACAAATACGATTGAGACTAACGAGAATCTTACATATTACCTAAATAGGATTGGAGTAAACATTAAAATGCCATTTTCTCCAAATGATGCAGAGAAACTATTTGCCGAAAAACTTTCTGCTGAAGAATACGCGAAGGGAATAAACTTGTTGATAGATGAAGTTATAAAAACTGATCCGTCAAAAAGTTATAATCTTTTTTTAAGATCCTTTAGCTATACCAAATCGCATAAAATGTATGATGTGTCAGAGTCTCTTATAAAAAAGGCTCTTGTTGTATTTGAAAAGCAAGATGGTAAAACAAAATATTTTAAGGGATTGCTTAATACTATTAATACCTTGTCAAATAGAATTGAGATAACTGAGAAATCAATAGATAACATCATCAATTCTATTGGTCAATCATCCGTACATTTACCTTTGTATGTAAAAAATGCTATTCTGAATCACAAAGATTTTAACGGAATCACCCCAGATCAGGAAACAATTAGAACCGGATTGTATAAAGAAGAGTATATTGATGAGGTAAAGGATTATATAAAACAAAACAATGCAAATGATTTAGCATATCTTACTTTAATCAAGCTTCAATTAGCTTTCCACACTGTTGGGTATAACCCAATGGAAGATGTTCTCAATTTTCTTTTAAGCCGAGCCAAGAACATTTTAGCTATTGGAGATGAAAAGTTGTATAGTGAAGTTAGATATCTCCTTAGATTATATTATCGTAATAGAAACTTTGATACCAACTTGGACTATACAGTTGGCCTGTACCTTATGACATTAGGTGAATATACTCCATCTGACATTGAAATGTATACGAGTATGCGGAGGGTGCGAGAAGTACGAGCTGGATACAAACTTGCAGACTTGTTCAAGAAGGCTGTTGAGAGTGATGTTGACAATAAGTTAGACCTTGCTATGCTGTCTTGTTCTAATCCTGCGATTAGACAACGAATTTTGAAAGAATATGAAAGCTTAGGTAAAAACTTTGATAGCATCGACGAGTTTCCTTCGTTACTTAAAGAGTTAAATAATAGATACATACAATATTCTACCGATCCTAGAATTAATTTCATGTCTTTTATTTCGTATCTTCAGACGAGTACAATATTACTGAATAGCGAAATGAATATTATTGAAAATGATTTTGACAAGATAGTATCTTTGGTTACAGATTTTAATATAGGTCAAAAATATACTTCAATACTTAATGCTTATAAGAATATTGATCAAAAGATTGCTAATATCACATCAAAACTATCTTCTAACCCCACTGAAATAGGATACGAAACTCTTTTGCCGTCTTTGAGTCTTTTGAAAAATAATATTTACTCAAAATTTGTAGAAATAGAGCAAAGGGTAAATCCTACAATCACCATCTCGATTTTGGAATCAGTAGTGTTGGAAGATTCCCAATCATCAGAATTAAAAGTTGAAATTAGGAATTCTAGCGATAGTGCTCGTGATGTACATATAAATAGGCTTAAAGCATTTGGAGGCGATCTGACAGAGGCTAATACTGTAAACATTGATGTAAGGCTTTCTGCGGATGAAGAAAAAACCATAAGCATAGAACTACATATGTGTGATAGGGTTTTCAATGAGAACGCTGCAGAGGTAGAGTTTGAAATAGATTACGATGATATTTTCATCGCAACAGATCAGCGTGTACACGAAACAAAGATTGAAGGACGAACTATAAGATTCAATAAAGAAACATTTACTGAAATTGATAATAAGTTCCGCCATGCATCAGGTGGAGAAGAACTTGAGGCTGGCGATTCAATGTTCTATGGTAGAGAATCACTTATTGTTAACATTCAAAATGCCATATTAAACGGTTCTAAAAATCAGATCGCAATATATGGACAGAAACGTTCTGGAAAAAGTTCGTTGCTTAATCAGATTATTGGTAGGCTTGAGTCTACTGAGAATGGTTCTGTAATATGCGGTAAATTTAGTTTACAAGGACTCCCAGACGAAGAGTCTAATCCTGTTAATTGGATACTGAGAAATATTGCATATTCGTTATTACGTGGGATAAGAAAATCTCGTATCAAAAACATCGATAAGTCTATTTTAGAATTATTCAAGACTGAGTCTGATGCGTTTACTGCTTTAAGGGAATTTATAGAATACATAAACACGATTGTCGAATTGCAAAATAGTCACTTTGTAATTCTAATTGACGAATTCACTTACCTTTACCAACTAATTAAGGACGGGAAAGTCAGTGAAGACTTTATGAGAAGGTGGATTGCTCTCATAGAAACTCCTGATATCAATCTACAGACAATTGTTGCTGCACAAGATACCCTACCACATTTCATGAATGAAAGCTATGCTTCGAATTATTTCAACAAATTCAGCAAAGAGCCTCTGTCATATCTGTCTAGAGAGGAAGCTATTCAGCTTATTAAAGACCCAATCAAGAATGTTGTATTTCTTAATCATGCAGAAGAACTAATTTATGAATACACATCTGGAAGTGCATTCTTTACACAGATTTTCTGTACTAGGTTAGTGGATTATCTTAACTTCAAGAAATCTCGTACTGTAGGGAAAGAAGAAATTGAAACTGTTGCCAATCGTCTATGTACAGGAACTGACAGACTTGAACCTTCTACGTTTGAGTGTTTAACTAAAGAAGCCGATGGCTCGGATTTTTATGAGAGCGACAACAAAAGGATCCTTAAAGCAATCGCTGAGCAAACTAGGGCGGGCGGACATGTTAACATGGAAGATCTTGATGTTGATATGCCACAAGAACACATTAAAGAGGTACTAAACAATTTGTATTCACGTAGAGTCATTTCTAAACAAGGTGAAGATTATTCTATAAATGTTAAACTATTTGTAAAATGGATACTCAACAATTAAATGGTTTTAAGACTATGAATCTTTATAGAAATCCTTTTGCTTCTCCCACAGAGGAAGCAATAGGAACTGATTTTATTGGTAGAAAATCTGTATTAAAGAAAATGCATGAATATATTATTAATGCAGATAAAATTTCCAATTACCATATTGTTGGCTTGCCAAGAATCGGAAAGTCATCTCTCTTGAAAGCCTTCAAAACAATGATTCAAGAGAATCATTATTCACATGATTTGGTTGTTCTCTATATATCATTAGACGAGTGTGATAATTCAAATGACATGTGGAGAATAATTGGAAAGGGCATTCGCAAAGAACTAAAAAAACAATTTCATTCGAGTGATAAATACACTAACTTTATTGACGAATTGGATTTTGAGGATGTTGACGAGAATAATATTGATTACGAATATGTATGCTCCGTTGCTAGATGTATGAAAGCATCTGGTTTCTTGGGGTTAATCTTGATAGATGAGTTTGATAACTTTTCTACGATAGCAACAAAAGGAACTGTTGGACAGGTAAGAACTCTGTTTAGTGGTTCTGAATATGGACTTCGGGCAGTTGTTGCATCGAGACGAATGGTAGAAAGAATTGAAAAAGAGGTAGAAGGAGCTTTGAATTCTAACGTTTCTATTCTTGCATCAACTTTTGTTAATGGTTATAAGCTAAAAGCCTTCAATGAAGATGACATGAAAGATTATTGGGTATCGATTGAAGAGAAAATTGGTGTCGCTGTGTCAAATAGATACAAGGAAGAGATCGATTATTATGTTGGAACTCATCCCTGCTTACTAAATTTACTAAACGGAAACTTTTGGGCTGAAAAAGAAACAAAAAATTACATTTGTGATGATGATTCGAATTTAAAACTTAGCGAAGAATTAATAAACAAATTACATGATTCTTTTAATTGGGCAGTATGGAGAGATATGGAAAAATGGCAATTATTGCGTTCTCTTATCTTGTCTACATGGGGACCTGATGATGAAATTCCAAACAGCGAATTATCAGAATTGGAACGTTATGGCATTATTGACAAATCTCAGTTTCTTTCCGAATCAAGTGGTCCGATACGAATTGCTATTTCTCGTTATTTTACCGAATGGATGAATCTTAAACGATATGTTTTGCCTTTTGGCGACGAATGGTCAAAAGCAGAAGGAAATATGAGAAAGATCGTCAAGTGTTTTTGTGATGATATGTATCAAGGATATGAATCTAAGATGATTAGTCATTTAGAAACTAAGAATGCAAATACGTTTGAAAAGAATGTTGATCCAAGATTCACAGCAAAAGGCCGCTTTGATGCTATGAAGAATAAAATGAGTAAGGCTATTAACAAGTATCCCGACATGTCATCTTCTATTATTGACTATAGTGACCCATCTGACTTGCCAGAGATATTCTTCAAGCGTGAATGGTCATGGTTTCAACAAATATTCTCAAAAACTTGGGATGAGTGGCGAGAAAAATTTGCAACTATGAATGAAATCCGCAATATAAAATTGCATAATAATCAAGGGGTTCCTCAAGTCCGCATTGAACTCGCAAAGAAATACTGCCATGAAGTAAATGAAAGAATAGAGTCATTTTTATCTATACGTGGGATTATTATTTAAACATGCAACGTAAAAATCTCTTTGATGGCGAGAGCTATAAGGCTGAATTTGCTATAATAACCTATCGGTGGCTGATGAGCCGTCGATGGGTTACTAATGCAGATATTATGGCAGATAGGTTAGGGTGCTCTATAGAAGAACTACCAGCAAATTTATCCAATTGTGATGGTTATGGCGAACTAAAGAAGATAGTTTGTATTGTAAAGAAAGCCATCCGCGACAAACTGGGTGTTCACAATAAGAATGTTGACGATTGCTTTGAGGAAGACGGCAATAATAAGAACAGGCGATTCCGTTACATAGGCAAGGATAATGACCCTCTCGCAGAAATGCGTAATGCTAAGGCTATCAACAACCTTCGTCAATACTGGAAGTTCTGTCAAGGTTCTGCTGGTTTCTTTCCAAAATCATGGTTGGAGTACTTCTTCAAGGATTGCCAAGATCTGCTTGACATAAAAGTTAAACGACAAAAAGGAGAACAAGTAATAAGCGCAAGTCTTGACCGCATTCTAACCAACATAGAGTACTTGCCTTCTCTGTATGAAGCCATCACGAACAAAATGGTTATGGAGATAGACTATAAGCCATTTGAAGAAGAAGTAATCACACTAATGTTCCATCCACATTACTTGAAGGAATATAATGGCAGATGGCATCTTTTCGGTCATGCAGACGGACGAGTTCCAGAATATGGTTATAACATAGCTCTCGACAGAATACAATCAAAGCCTCGTGAAAGAGGCAAAGTTGAATATGTGCCAGCTCCGAAGCACTTCTATGATGCGTTTTTCAAGGATATAGTTGGCGTAAGTCATAGAAAAGATGCCTATAAGGAACATATTGTTATACGTGCGCGTTCATTATATATTTATAAATTAATGGACACAAAACCTCTTCATCAGAGTTATGCCGTTGTGAAATCTTTCGGCACGTATGACGATGGAGAGTATGCGGAGTTCTCCATTGATGTAGAACCGAACAACGAATTCTACGGACGCATACTTCAGATGGGAGCAGGATTAGAGGTTGTTTCACCAGATTCCGTTCGGAAAGAAATTGCGCAACGAGTACGTGATTTAGCCAATTTGTATCCTCACGAAAAATAGCAGAATGGTTCCAAAATAAGAGGAACCATTATACTCACTTCCACTTGATTTTATTAACTAAAAACGCGTTACTTTTGCAGCGTCAAACTTCGACACCACCTCAGAGTTGACGCTGCAAATCGTTGGTGGGGTACAACAAAATCTGCGCACTATGAAACAAGCAACAAACAGCAGCAAGAACTCTATGAACAAGAAAGCAAGCCAAAAGCAATTCGCAACAAACAGGAAGGCAGAAGCAAATGCTCACCATAAGGTCAACAAGAAATGGGAGTTGATAGAGAATACCCCTCGATATCGCTCTGCATTAGCAAAAGAAGTGTGTGAAACTATCACCAAGAAAATAGAAATAGAAGTCCTAAACGGAATACTCCTCAATCTAAACATCAGGAGTCAGGCTAAGACTCCAAATGTACAGAACCGCATACTGAGACGTATAATCGAAAAAGCGTCAGACACAAGCAAATCACAAGAAACATGGACGCACAAATGATCTCACCTCGATGTACGTTTCCATAATCTGCACAAGCCGCTGCATGGAAGCCATTCGTAAGAAACGGGTTGCCGCATAACCTAACAAGAAACAACGTATTGGTTCCAAGTACAAAGGAACCAATACTCTTGAAAAAGGTTTAGGTCGGTACATAAAAACCATATAACTTCGCACTGCAATTCCGAGAGAGTTGGTTTTGTTTATACATTATTTATCAAAACAGAGGTGGCGGCCCATTCCGCTAAACAGACAAAATCGAAAGAATATGAATACATCACTCGCACTCGTTGCCGCAAAGGCACTCCCAGCCCTCTCGGGCAGTTCCCTCACCTACAACCCAGAGAAGAACGTGTTCCTCACCCTTGGTTATACCAGCGCAGCAGGAAATACCTACTACAAAGCAATCCGGTTCTCTAACCGACTGGCCGTATATTACCACATAGGTGAAGGATATGCTCACACCTTCTTGAACGGCATTACGCTTTTCGCATGGAACGGGCAGAAAGCGAATATCATTGCACAAAAATTTTGGGGCGGCTGCAATTGGAGATGCTTCAACGAGCGAACAGCCAAAGAGGAAAGCATTGTCATGCTGAAGGACTTTCTTGCAGGACAGGCAAAGGCTATGGGAAGTATCATTGCTGACAGCCAGCTACTCGCCTTCTCCAGAAACATGATTGAAGAAACTCAGCAGAAGTTGCTCCAATAAGCTGATAAGCAAGAAAAAAGTAACCAAGTCCATAAACCAAGAAAAACTGACAAGAGATGGCATCACTTGCAAAAGCAATCAACAAAGACTTGTTCGACAAGATTCTGCCAACATTTGGCAACCCAAGAGTTCACGTCCCTGTGTGGGATGAAGGTCAGAAAATGTTCCTTTGCGAGGAATATGAAAGTGGTAACGGACATCGCTACTACAAAGGCGTACGATTCTGCGACCGTATTGTCATTGTGGAGAAAGTGGGGCTTTACCACACTTGGACTTACATCGACAGCATTGAGGTCTATGCCTTCAACGGTACAAGACTGGAACTTGTGCAGAAACGTGACTACGACAAGACGTTCCGTAACGAAGAATTCATCCGTCAAGAGTCGGAAACCATGGTATGCAACTACTTCGAAGGCGTTCTGAAAGCACAGAGGTCAGCTATGCCAAAGGAACAGCTCGAAGCACAAGCCAAAAGCATCATCGAAGGGTGCTACAAGAGTTTTCTCGATAACGACTTCAACACACGCCTCACCCAAATCCTTCCACAACTTGAACAGAAATAGAACATGCAGAATACCCAGATAGACCCACTGAATCACGAACAGCAACTTGCGTATGAACTTGTTGCCAACACAAATTCCAGTTTCTTCCTAACGGGACGTGCTGGTAGTGGTAAGACAACCTTCCTCCACAACGTTCAGAAGTTGGTTGGGAAGCAGTTCATCACTCTTGCCCCAACAGGTGTAGCAGCCATCCTTGCCGGGGGTGACACCATTCACTCTTTTTTCGGTCTTCCGATGGAGATTTGTACTCCTGGAACATGCGGAAAGATGAACGAGGCAAAAATCCTCACTCTTATCCATGCAGATAGCATCATCATTGACGAGGTATCAATGGTAAAATGTGATGTGATGGATGCTATCGACTATACCATGCGCAAGGCTCTCAGAAACAACACTCCATTCGGAGGTAAGCAAATGATTTTTGTTGGCGACATGTTCCAATTGCCTCCTGTCGTAAGGCAAGGACCAGAAAAAGATCTGTTGAAAGACTTGTATCACACGGAAGACTTCTTCTTTTATAAGTCGAATGCCATTAAGCGCATGCGACTCGTAAAGATTGAGTTTCAGAAGGTGTATCGTCAGGATGATGCACACTTTCTTCACATTTTGGAGAATGTGCGCATGAATAAGGTAACTCCAGAGGACATCATGCATCTTAATGATCGCGTACGCGTGCCAAATGAGGAAGACGGTGCTGTCATCACCTTAGCTTCCATCAACAAGACTGCTTACAAGATTAACCTTCAGCGACTGGAGGAGATTGAAGCAGAGGAGTTCGTGTACGAAGGTACTGTTGACGGAACTTTCGAGGAGAAGCGTTTTCCTGTAGAACTGAAACTTCGCTTGAAAGTTGGTGCACAGGTGATGTTCACACGCAACGATCTGCAAAAACGTTGGGCAAACGGTACGCTCGGAAAGGTGACCAAACTCACCAAGGACGAGATAAGCGTCACGCTCAACAATGGCGAGACGTATGTTGTGCCTTGCTGCTCTTGGGAATCGTATAGCTACGACTATAACAAGGAAGAACGTAAGATGAAGAAGGAGTTGACAGGTACCTTCACCCAATATCCTCTGAAACTGGCATGGGCAATTACGATACACAAGAGCCAGGGCATGACTTTCGACAAGCTTTCGCTCGATCTGAGCCGAGGGATGTTCGCAGCTGGCCAACTCTATGTGGCACTCAGCCGTGTACGTACACTGGAAGGTCTTTATCTCTCAAAAAACATTATTCCTCAGTATGCTCACACTAGCCGTGAAGTCCTTACTTACGCAAGCGAGTACAATAACGAACAGCAGATCGATAACGAGATTGAGAGCGGAAAGGCAGTTTATAGTGCTCTTCAGCAAAATGACTACGACGAAGCAGCAAAGCAGTATCTGATGCTCGTGACAAAGAAAGCTGAGAATGGCGACTTCAAGGAGGCGATGCAGCAGGCAAAACGTTTCCTGGACATACTAGTATGTGACGAGCACCTGTATGGTTTGATAGAGGACATTCCGGAAAATCTTCTTCATACGAGCCATTGGGCTCCGAAATTCATTGCAGCCTTGCTGAGTCTTTACGCTCAGAAATACAAGGATGCCTTGATTCTTATCGGCGAGGTTCTTGAAAGACATCAATGTGCAGAGGCACTATACATTAAATCGCGTGCCTTGGCAAAACTTGAACGCTACACAGAAGCAGACGATACCAACTGCCAGTTGGCGAATGTGTTTGAAATGGCAACACCTGATGCAAAGGTTCTTTTCATGATTGCCATACTCAATGAGATGCACATAGGAGACCCTGGACTTGACCTTATGCGAAAGTTGGTGGAAGCACGACCAAAGTACGACCTCGGCATCCTCGCCTTGCGCACATTGATGCAGAGACATGGTTTACAACTCGACAAGTTGTCGGACAATAACTGTGAGTTAGTGGACCTTTTCAATTCTGATGCTACAGAAGAGGAATTCCTTACCGAACTGAAGGTGTGCCGCAAGAAAGCACCTAAAGCAATTACTTACCTGATTCGTCGAATCAAGAAGCAGGTATTCAACGAAGAGCAACCCGTCGATGAGTGACGGGAAACTCTTCTCATACCTCAAAATAGAAACATAGAAAAACTAAGGCGCGTTTTCCTGTAAATATATGTGGCTATTTTTTATTTCTCCTATATTTTTGATTGCTGGCATTAGGGTGCTCAGGATTGGTCATTTCGAGATAGCCAGCCTCGACAAGGGCCATGATGTATGTCTGTATGTTCTTGCTATGATATGTCACACCCGCTCTTTCGAGAATTTCCTTGCTGCTACGTGGTACACTACAGAAGTTTACTATATCCCTCTGCTTATTTGTTATTTTAGGACGTTTAGTGTCAGAGTCGGCATTGAAAGTGTCAGAGTCGGAATCTAAGTCAGTGTCAGAGTCTGTATTAAAAGTGTCAGAGTTGGTATCTAAGTTGGTGTCAGAGTGTCCAAGTTTAGTAACTAAGTTGCCATTTACTTGGTTACTTTCTTCGGTTGCTTGGTTACTATTTTCGCCAACTTGGTCACTTCCTTTGCTAACTTGGTTACCTCTTGGCCTATTTATCGTAATCACGAACTCATTAGTCCTGTCATTGTTGCTGAACGAAACATTCATATCCTCAGATAAGGCACGAAGCATACCGCTACCTGCTCCTGTGTAGGGAAGCAAGTGGATGGCATTTGTGAAGAGGAACATATTGCGTGGCATGGAAGTTCCCACAACAATGTCATCTATGGTAAGCCCATTGGGAAGAGTTCCGGGACTGTGTATCTCCACCCTATCATCAAAAATGAAGATGCGGATAGGAGCAGTCGCATTCAGTGAGCGATGCACTAAAGCATTTACGGTAAATTCAACAAGGCTGATGTATGGAATCTCCAATGCTCCTTGCGAGTTAAACTCATGCCCGACTTGTATATGACGTAAGTTTCGGTTGAAGAAATCCATAATGGTTTCAAACTGATGAAGCAGATTACCCTCAATGTCGGCATCATTCACCTTATCGCGGAACTGTGTACCGCCAAGATTGTTGCCCACAAAGCAGATACACTTTGCTGTCATGGCTGGAAGCCAACGCTGGGTGTACTTGCCAAACAGTAACATTGCAGCCACTGTGATTTTTCCATCGGGACGGATGAAACGTAGGTTACGCAACAGCTTCTCTCCATCGTGACCACTGGCGATAGCGGAGCATACAGTATCCAAAGAGGCTTCGCGGAATGCATCACCCACCAAACCTTTTCTCACTAATACTTTTTCAAACTTGTTGCTTAGGAAGGTTTTGATGGTGTTCTCGTCCAAATCCTTAATGGTGGCATCACGGACTCCTGCTTCATCAGGCGAGAAACTGCCACAATCAGTCATCATCTCGGCAAGCTCGGCATTATCGAACACCTTGCGCTTGTCGGCACCGTTCTTTACCCATACAATACCCCGATTGTCATGGTAAGGTTTATTCACTCCTTCCTTAATATGAGCCACAACAAGGCTTCCACCATCTACGGGAATGGTTTCTACATCAACAAGAATGGCAGGAACAACATTCTCAGATGCGATGTTGCCAAGTGTATTCGTCGTTTCCTGTACTTCCAGATACGACAAAGGATTAACACTGCCAGTTTTGTCCTTTACGCCAACAACCAACGTACCGCCACGTGCATTGCTGAATGCCACCAGTTCGCAACCAATATCATAGTTGTCAAGGAGCCGCTCTTTGAACTGCACCTTACTGACCTCGCCAGACTTTATCTGTTGGATAATATCTATTTCCTTCATTGTACAAATGTTTTTGGTTGAGCAGTCTGCCTGCCTCAATATTCAAGGCCTCTGCTATACGTAGGAGGTTCCTTGCGTCTGGCTGCATGGTGTTTGTCACCCATTTGGAGACTGTAGCCCGGTTTTTTCCCAGTTTCTCTGCCAGCCACTTACTACTTTTTTGTTCTTCGGCAAGCACTATCTTCAGCCTGTTAATCATTTCTTTTTCCATAAACGACTTCCTTTCGATGTAAAAGTACAAATAAACCATGAGAATCCCGGAGAAACACGTCAAAAAAGAGCATCTTTTTTATAAATAATTGGTTATATCGTCAATATGTAATCTGCATTTGTTCCTTTGTGAGTAATAGATCTGCAACAAAACGCTTTTCCAAGACAGGGAGGGGATGTAAAGGTTTTCTTAGTTGAATGGGGTTCCTAAAAATAGTGGAACCGACTCGGTTGAGACGGTTTCTAACGACTCATTGTTTCCTGTGTGGACACAACTTGTTGGTGGCGGCTTATCCTTAGTGGAACTTGTTTTCTCGTCGGGCTGCTACGGCTCTTTCATTTAACTTTGGCATTGTTTGATAACAATTTGAATAAGTTACATTTACTGCAAAATCAACCTTTATAAATATAAGGAATGCCTTGTTGGAGTAAGTTAAAAATAGCTTTTAACCGCTTAATACCCACAAACATTGAAATTTAGAGGCATTTTAAATGAAAGGCCGTGTCCGGCTGTAACACAAAATTAGCATTTATGATTGAGTTGATAAAAAATTGAATTAACTTTGCATATTCGCTTCTGAAACAAACTAGTTTCAGGCACACTTAAGGAAACACTGCCGTTAAAAAAACAAGCGTTTAGGCAAGATATATTTTAAAGTAGAATGAAACTCATTAAGGCCAATGACCTCAAACGATGGGCAGACACGTTGGAAATCCGTGGTTTGCTTCCTGAGTTAATATGCCGATTGGTGCATGCAACTAAGCCGCATCTTTCAAAGGTGTACATACCGACTGAAGAAAGCACTCATTCTGCCGGATGGGATGGCATTGTTGTTTCTGAAGACAATGACACTTATCTGCCAGCTGGTACATGTCTTATCGAGATGGGGACGAATGAGAAAGTGGCAACAAAAGCTAATGACGATTATACAAAACGTACGAATGGCCCATTAGAATTTGAGAAAGGAGAATGTACCTTCGTTTTCATCACTCCTCGCGAATGGCCCAAAGCGCCATCTTGGGAAGCAGACAAAAATAAACTGAATAAGTGGAAAAGGGTTAAGGTGATAACAGCCGTAGAATTAGAGGATTGGCTATCTTATTATCCTTCTGTCGCTTTATGGGTGGCAGAAAAACTTAACATTTCCCACAGAGAGAAAATTCAGAGTATAGAATCGTATTGGCGTCAATGGTCAACTAACGATAAAGGACAACAACTTTGCTATAGTGTTGCTGTTGGAGGACGCGAGGAATCTGTCAAAGAACTTCTGGAAAAAACAGAAAATCATATAGCAATAGATGTTTGTTCCCATTCTGTAGAAGAATCGCTCGCATTTGTCGTGGCTGCTATATTACAATGCGGAGATGACAATCTTAAAAACAGAGTGGTTATTGCAAAAGACAATGAAACCACAGGCTTATTGGCTTCACAATGTTCCAATATGGTTATTATCTCTAGTGGAGATGATAAAAACATTAATCCAAACGAGAATTGCTTGGTGTATGTTACACATCCATCTGCAAGAAGCAGAAGTGGAGTGTCTATCATTCTACGAACACCAGAGCCTGACGATTTTATTAATGCTTTAAAAGAAAGCGGATTTAATGAAACGCAAGCAAGGCAGCTTTGTTCTGATACAGGGCGAAGCACAGCTATCTTGAGAAGGAAACTTGGTTTTGAACGCAACAACCCTGATTGGGCGAAGCCTGAAAATATCAACCAATTGCTTCCGGCTCTTCTGATAGGACGTTGGCTGAATAATTTGGAAGGGGACAAAAAACTAATTGAAGAGCTTTCTGGGATGGAATATTGCCAATTCGAAAATGTTATTCAGACATTTGCTAAAGGCAACGACAGCCCTTTTGGACTTATTGATAATCTATGGTATGTTATATCTCCATTTGACGCTATAAATTATGCAATAGATTTTATCACACCCCAATACTTAGATAGACTCTCTGTCATTATTGACAAAGTCGCAAATGATATTGATTTTGATGACAAAAAGGCAGCCACGACTGATTCTTTATTTTATCAAAAACATAATACGAAGTATAGCTATTATGCTAAAGAAGGGTTATTCTTGACATTGGTGTTATTGGCTCTTCGAGGTGACAAAAATGCTCAACTGATTCCGTGGGTTGACGAAAAGGTTAGAGCAATATTAAATACAAACACTTTAGAATGGTGGTTTAGTTATTGCAAACATAATCTGATATCTCTTTTAGCAGAAGCTTCGCCTCAGTTTTTTATTCAGAAAATTGAAGATGATGTGATGAGCGATAATTCTATCATCCGTGAGATGTTTCGAATCAATTTTGAACATACCTCCTTGTGGGGTAATAGTTCGCACTATGGATATGTTTTATCTGCATTGGAAGATTTGGCCTGGTCTGCAGAGAATCTTTCCAGAATTAGCCGAATCCTGTTTGAACTCTCGTCTTTAGGGAAGAAAAAAGGGTATGCTGGAAATCCTTTTGAGTCGTTGTGCAAAATATATTGTCTCTGGATGCCTAAAACAAAAGCAACCATAGAGCAATGTTTTATGGTATTTGAATCCATGGTAGAGGAGTTTAGACCATTTGTTTTCAGACTTTGTAGATGTTTAGTGAACTATAGTCATCAATCACAAAGCATTAATGGCCGTATAATGCGGTGGAGATATTTCGGAGAGGACGTTAAGGCCGTGACAATGGATAAGTTTTTGACAGCATTAACAGCTACAGTGAGGATGTTGATAAAGAATTGCGATTATAGCAATGATGCTATTGAATGCATGTTGGAAACAGCGACTGCTTCTGACTTGCCTGCTCATCTTAGGAAAGAAGTCCAAGATGCGATTTCTTCAAATATAGATTTTCTGAAAGGTAAAAATAAGTTCTGTAATAAAATAAGAGAAAAAATATATCATTTTGAAAAAGCCCGTGATTCAGATTGGTGTATAGGTGATGATGAGATGAACTGGCTAAAAAATCTCTTAGAAGCCATATTGCCAGATGATATTATTGAGGCTAACTTGTGGAAATTCAAGGCTTTTTTGCCAGTATATGAATTACGTCGGAGAGAGGATGATATACGTAAGTGGACAGAAAAACAGTTGAGTTTCAGAGTAGCTGCCGTGAAAGAACTGTACAAGCGGATAGGATTCGATGGTTTAAGAAAGATTGCCGAGAAATCTGAAGACAAATATCAAACAGGTCTTGCATTTGCAAAATTCAAGACCACATACCCGATGATTGATTTTGTTATAAACGAAGGTTTTGACAATCAACTTTTAGCAGGATTCTTTATCTCTTTATTCAACACAAACAAGGAACGCTATTGGAAAGTAGTGAGGAAATACAATAATCGGAATGATATTCTTATTAGCATCGGAACAAATGAAGAATTAACTAGATTTGTCGAAACTCTACCAGAAGAAGCTAAGGAAAATTATTGGAAGACCGTATCTGTTTGGTGCTATTCTGACGATACACTGAACATAATGGCAGAGCAACTGCTTAAAGTGGGTAGGTCTGGCGATGTATTATCTTTGTTGTGCCGTGTTAATTATGGTGGGAAGGACATACCTGTTGCACCAGCCTTTAATGCCTTGCAAGGATGGCTGAATAATATTGAAACACCAGAATTTGAGCAGTACAAGCATGATGCAGAAGAAATACTGGAATATCTTGATAAAAATCCAAATGTCAAAGATGAACAAATAGTTAGTTTAGAACTTTTACTTAGCGAAATTTTCCATCTGGATTCTGATTGTCGTCTGTATCATTCTATTTACACAGAGCCAAAAAGTTTGTTAGAACTAATATCATTTGCATACCGTGGAGATGAAGATTTTGACGATAAGACTTATTCTGATTCAGAGAGAAACATCGGGTTGCTTTCACTGCGTTTTATCACAGGTCATGTAAAAAGTTGCCCTGGATTGACAAAAAACGGGACATTAGATGAAGATGCTTTGATGAAATATGCCGACGAATTTATGTCTCTTGCAAAAAGAGAGAAGTATTTTCGTGCTGCAAAGATAGTGTTTGGTCAATTGTTAGGCAACATTCCTGACAGGGAAGACTACCCACAGGATGTTCTCTGTAAACTATTGACAAAATATAGTGAACATGGTCGTGACAAATCAATCCTAAATTCTTTTCGATGCCAGTTCTTTAACAATCGTGGTATGACCTCACGTCTGCCCTACGATGGAGGACGAATTGAAAGGACACGAAGTGAGAAATACAAGAAATATGCAGATAAGACACGCTACACGTACCCAGATGTCGCATCAATCTTCGACTCATTGAGCCGAGATCATGAATATGATGCACATCGTATGGACAATCAAGCTGAATTGGCAAAAATTGGGTATTAAAATATGAGGCGATATTTACATTGACTATTAATAAAAGTAATAGTACTGTATGCAATGGGTTCAACGGCAATATGCAATCTCTCAAATTCTGCGTAAACAATGCGTAAACAAACGGTTTCAGTTAGGGGTATTTAATGAGTCTTATAGAGGATAGCGAGTTTTGCAACTAACTGATATTCAATCAAGATTGGTTAAGCGAGCTATCGCAGAATATCACATTATCGTTCTCATAATCTGGAGGTCCCTGGTTCAAGCCCAGGCTGGTCCACAAACTAAAAGGCTGATTCCTAACGGAATACAGCCTTTTTTGTTTGCAGACCCTCCAGATATAACTCTGTTGCTCTTGGTTGATTTACTCCTATTTTAAGCAGATGTTGACTAATTGTTGACTAATTAAAATAGAGCTAATATGCTGACTATTAAAGCTGAGATTAAAAGGAGTGAACTAAAAGTTGACGGAACTTATAACGTCAAGATTAGATTCACATTAGACCGCAAGGTAAAACGCTTATCCACCAACCTGTTTGTAACTCAACAAGACCTAACTAAATCCCTCAAATTCAAAGAGGACACTTCCATTAAGAGAGAAATAGATAGGCTTGTTCTCTATTATAGGGAACAGTGCTTAAAACTGCAATTAGACCAAAATCATTATTCATTGGATGAGATAATTGAGTTCCTAAACGGAGAGCAAGAGAAGCAACAGACCATTGACTTTATAAAGTTCAGTCGTGAGTGGATAGCTTCTACTACCATAAAAGGAGCACCCAATTACACTACTGCCATCAATGCTTTGGTACGGTTTGTAGGTAAGGAAGAATTGGATATAAATCTTATCACCTTAGACTTCTTGGAACAGTTCAAAGCATTTTTAATTGGAGAACGTGATGCACGTACCAAGAAACTAATGCAGCAAGGTAAACGTGTGACCTCTAACCGCACCCTTTCCCTCTACTTGGTAAGCATCAAGAAGCTGTTCAATGAAGCCAAACGTAAGTTCAATAAGAAAGACAAGAACCTTATTCTTATTCCTAACTCACCCTTTGAGGACTTCAAGATACCTAAACAGGAAGCTACACGTAAGAGAGCCATTCCAGCAGACATCATTAAAAAGGTGTGGAAGCTGCCTTATAAAGACATGAAGAAAGGATATAAGTCCACCTGCCGTTATAACTTGGCTAAAGATTGTTTCATTCTCTCATTCTGTCTTATTGGAATCAATTCAGCAGACCTTTACAATGCTACTAAAATGAGAGGGAACACTATTATCTATAACAGAACCAAAACCAAGGCTCGTAGATTGGATGGTGCAAAGATGATGGTAGATATTCCTAAGATAGTGCAACCTCTTATTGATAAGTACAAGGATAGCACAGGAAAACGTCTGTTCAACTTCTATCAATATTATGGGGATGAAAAGACATTTAACAAGGCTATCAATTCTGGATTGAAAGAGATTGGTTCAATATTAGAAGTAGATGATTTGGAGTACTATGCAGCGCGCCATTCATGGGCTACTATTGCATTGAACAAAGTAGGCATAGACAAATATATAGTCCATGCAGCCCTTAATCACATAGACGACTCAATGAAAGTGACAGACATTTATATTGAACGTGACTTTGTAAATGAGAACAAGGCTAACGCCAAAGTTGTGAAGTACGTGTTTGGTAAGTAAGCTAATAATTCCTCACTTGCAGCAAATGCAGGTGAGGATTATTTTTTAACTTTGTACTGAATTAGAGCAAAAAGCATTATGGATGATAATCTGTTCATTGAATATATAAACTCCCCTTATGAAGAGCCACAAGATATGCTCCCTAAGATTGATGAAACTATGCTGACTGATATGGAGAGTAGTTTAGAAACTGATTTCAAAAATGAATATCAGCATGAAGATGTTACTTCTATTTTGGAGAGCATTGAATATATCAGAATCTATTGTAGAAACTTCCCATGCTTCAATGGCTTCGATTATCAACCACTCCAAGCTCCATTTGCATACTATCGTAGTAGAGAAATCTATCTAAAAGAACTACCCTTTACAGAAGATGGATTTTATAAATTCACGTACATACAGGATGCAATAAAAAAGTTAGGGCTAAAAGCTCAACCTACATTTGAGTTTATTGCATTCTTATATCATATTATTAAGGTGTGGAGCGAGAATCAGATAACCACAAGTGGGACAAAGATTGATAACATTCTCTACTTATTGAAGGAGCAACCCAATACCAAATTAACTATGAATATTAAGGTAGGCAGTAAATCCTTCGAGTTTAACAATTCATTGTTCATTCAATCTTTATTGGAGTTCTATTCTTCCCATGACCTTGTCTCTCATGGTCTCATTGAAAGAGAGAATAAGAGAGTGAGAGAACGTACCATCCAATATTCTTTGGTCAAAACATTGTTAGACTATCTTCCCATCAAAACTGATAAGTCTGAGGGAGTCAGCTTTGTACAGGCAGAAAGAGACTTAGCTTTATGCACTTTATATCTATGTAAATTACTAATGGGTGACCCTGCATACGTTTGTACCAAAGATAACAACGCTACATTTGACAAGTTGATGAGAGACTTCAAAGACTTTAATATTACACTTCATAAGATGCTAACCTAATGATATTCAGCAACGTAAAAACAGGGATATAAAACTTACTCTTACATACCCTATTTAAGAGACATATCTTTGCACCGCTTTCAGAAAGCTGGCAGGCACGTTGCCACAGACTAATCACTGAAAGCCCCAAAGACATGAAGAACTTAAATTTATTGTTCATCGAAGGTAACCGCACTAAAATTGACAACTCTAACGTAGTTGAATCTTACAACAAGATTAAGGCATGGGGATTCATCGAAACAATGCCTATTGAATACTTCCCAATGGAAGAAGCTAAGAATAAATTAGGCGGTAGAAAGTTGTACAGACCTACTATTACTCGTAAGAAAGGGGAAGGCTCTGCTACTATCAGCAATTTCGAGATTAAAATGGTTGAAGTACAGGAAGCAGACTATGACAAGTACGACGGTGTTTGTGGCGATGGTCAGCATAGAACAATAGCCCTCATGTTTGATGAATTGAAAGATGTTACAGCTACTTATCAGCCAGTAAAACTCTCTAAAGAGAATATGGATATATTGGCTTACATATCAATACGTAACAATGGCAGGAAATGGTCTAATGATGATTTTTATGCTTCCAATATTTCAACAGGAGATACTAATGCAGACTATATCCTTAATAAAAGGAAAGAAGGCTATATTCCTGCATTCCTTTTCAATGTTTATACTCTTGGAACATCTAATCTGACAGCAGCACAAATCAAGTCAATCCAACAAGGATATAAGAAACTCTCTGACTTTAGTAAAGTTCAAATCAGCAAAGATACACAAGATAAGGGAGATAGAATCTTAGCGGCATTAGAATCTAACAGCTTCATCTCTAATGATAGGTTTACTGGACGTTTTGGAGCAGGACTGAAAGCATTCTTTACTGAATGTAAGGATATAGAAATAGTTGTAAACACTATCAACCATATCAATAAAGAGAATTGGAATAAGTACTTCACCCCAATTGCAGGTCAGAGCATGGAAGCCAAATCTTATAAGGAAGCTCTAACTAAATTGACAGAACAAATAAAGAAGTAACCTGTTCGATAGCCCATGTGACAGGTGGGCTTCTCTACTCCAAATTCTTGGGTTTAGCATTTCAGCCTTATAGAACTATCTCAAATTACCCATTATATGAACTTTAGACATATCTAAGATTCTATAATTGGGGTTACAGCTAACAGATTTTTAAAAGCCAACAATATATGATAACCAAGTTAGATATTCAAGAGAAAGATGGATTCCTTACCATGAAGGACTTCCCTATGAACTGCATCTTTAATAAGGTCAAGACAGGTTGCGGTGCTACTACCATAGCACTTACCAATAACGAGAATTATATCATTACTGTTCCAACCACAGAACTGATTGAGAACAAATGCTATCCAACTAAAGATGCAGATGGTAATGTGAAGTTCTGGAAGAAACATGAACGCAGAGCAGGATTAAGTCCTGTTGTTAATAACCTGTTTGGCTTATATGGAAATTTCACCTTAGAGCTAAAGAAAAAATTAAAGGATTACTTATCTTCTGTTGGAGTAAAGAAGATTATCTGCACCTATGACAAGATAGACAAGTTGATGGAGTTTATCAATCCTAAAGACTTTAAACTGACGATTGACGAATACCACAACTTCCTTAAACAATACTCATTCAGAGACAAGGCTATTAATGGGGTGTTGGCTCACTTTAAAGAGTTCAAATCCTATTGCTTCTTGTCAGCTACTCCTATTCCAAACAATTTGAAGCCAGCAATCTTCAATGACATTCCAGAATACATAGCTGATTGGAATACAACAGATGATATTACTGTTTATCCTTACCATACAGACAAGCCTTATATGGTAGCAGCCAAGTTTATCAAGACCTACCAAGCTAAAGGTTGTCTGAATGTGAACGGCATAGAGAGCAAGGAAGCATATTTCTTCATTAACAGCGTTACAGAGATTAAAGCCATACTTAAACAGACACAACTAACAGAGGATGATTATAGAATTATTTGTGCTGACAATCCTAAGAATAGAAGAACCTTAGAAGAATATACTATATCAAGTTCTGCTGACGCTCCCAAGAAATTCAACTTTATCACTTCCAAATCATTTGAGGGTGTGGACTTCCATTCTGAAACAGGATTATGCTTTGTTGTCAGCAATGTTCAGAACAGACACACATTGGTCAGCATTGATATGGATATACCTCAAATTGTAGGAAGAATCAGAACCAAGTCCAATCCATTTAGAAATAAAGTAGTCCATATCTTCAACACTAAAGCTACTGACCATTACACAACATTTGAAGAAATGGAGCAGATTGTGGATAAGGAAGTAAAGGCAGCACAAGAAAGGGCTGATATGCTTAATAATACCAAACTATCAGAAGCGGCAACCAAGCAACAGATTAATGAGATTAAGAAAGTTGGGATTGAATCTTACCTATCTTATCAAGAGAATAAATTTGTCGTTAATGATATGGTAGCCAAGTTACAGCTTTACAGCTATTATATTGCTACTGTGGTTTACCAATCAGACAAATCATTAAGAGAAACTTATGCCCAATCTGGAATAGTAACTACTAAAGGTAAATGGCATATCGCACCAGAGAAGTTTGTCAAGGAATTAATTGTAAAGCCAACTTTCAGAGAACTACACAAACGATATTGTGAAATCAAAGCAAACCCAATGACATTTGACTTGCAAACCATTGATATAGAACATGAATATCCAATCTTAGGCAGAGCTTACCGCCAACTTGGAGTGAAAGAATTAAAGCGATTGCGAACCATCAAATCCATTCAAGAGGCTTTAGGTGAAGCATAAACCTATCTCATAAGATGATTACATAAGTTTATAGTGTAACGAGCGAGGAGGTACACTACATTATTATCCCCCCTCATGGCTCTAAATAAAAAAGAATGCTTTAGAAATGTAGTCCAACGGCTGACAGGAATAAGCATTCTTATTAATCTAAGAACAGGCACGATGCACGATTATCACAGTCTGCCAATAATTTACTAATACTCCTCATTTCCTTTGAAAGAATCTTTAGGGAAAGACATAGGACAGCCTAAGATGCAAGCGAAGAAATTCACTTGTGTTTTAGGTTTGTTCTTGTTAAATCCATTCAATCAATAACCATTTAATTCAATTTCATTATGAGAGATTTAGTAATTATGCCAGCTATGGCACAGCGTAGAGAATCATTAAACATGGGTGAGTTTGCAGAAGAAGCAATTATTGTGGAAGAAGTTGCAGCACCCAAAAGAGTAAACCATTTCATTGAAGCAAACACACAGGAAGTAACCTTACAGCACTTACAGCAAGACTGCATCATTCCAAGTTTTGCATCAATGGAGGAAACCATAAGCCACCAATCCTTTATAGGTGCAGTAGTAGATGCAGCTAAGGATTACTTTCATGGAGAACAGTTTGATATGCCAGAGATTAGAATCTCACACCCTATCAATGGCAGAATACCAAGTGCATTAGGTAAGAAAGCATCTGAATTGACAGACGAAGAGAAAACTTTGTTCTATCAGAGAATGTGTTTCTGTTTTGAAATTCCATCCATTGTACATGATGAATACGGTAATCGTTTAGCGTTATCCATTGGTGGAGTGAGAGCATATAACGAGATTAACCTATACAGTAAGAAGTCTGTTGAGAGATTTAAAATCTTCATAGGCTTTCGTAATCGTGTGTGCTCAAATTTAATGCTTACTACTGACGGCTTGCAGGATAAGATAGAAGTCCTAAGCATACAGGAACTATATGCAGCAGCATTGAATCTGTTCCATGCTTACAACCCATCCAAAGACCTGCATCTGTTAAGGACACTTGGGCAGATGTCAATCTCAACGAGTGAGTTCTGCCAGATAATAGGCAGGATGAGATTATATCAAGCTCTTACACCCAACCAACAGAAACGCTTACCTCGTCTATTATTAGGAGACAGTCAGATTAATGCAGCTTGCAGAGCATTCGTTTCTGATGCGAACTTCAAGAGTACAGGGGACAGCATTACAGGCTGGCAGCTCTTAAACCTGCTCAATGGTTCTGTGAAGTCAAGTTACATAGATAACTTTTTGGAGAGGAATCTTAATTGCACAGAGTTCGTACAAGGCATTCAACGTGCCAAATTAGGAGATAGTGAATACGCTTGGTTCTTGGGCTGAGTGGATTGTTGATTGAGAGAGGAAAGGGCAGCTATTCAATTAGTTGTCCTTTCTTTATATCTACCAGCTTATTAAGACATCAAATTATGGATATAGATTATACTGTGGGAGAAGTGGAACTGTCCTACAAACCCAAATTCAAGAATATATATAAGGTAGTCAGTTCAGAGGATGCTTATAAATATTTGCTTCCTACATATAAGGAGGGTACAATCTGTTACAAAGAATATTTCAAAGTCTTGTTTCTAAACCAAGCCAGCCAAGTTTTAGGTTACACTCTCATATCAGAGGGAGGAATAACAGATACGACCGTAGATGTCAGAGTAATTCTACAAGCTGCATTGCTCACCAATTCAGTAGCTATCATTCTTGCTCATAACCACCCAAGTGGTAGCATGAAACCAAGCAGGCAGGATATGGAGATTACTAAGCAGGTCAAAGAAGCTGCAAGACTTATGAGAATTACAGTAACAGACCACCTCATATTAACAGATGCAGGATATTATAGCTTCGCAGACGAGGGAGAATTATAATAAGGTAGAGGGCACTCAATTTCTAAGTTGGGTGTCTTTATCATATTCACTTCTACTATTAGTGAATGTTCCATTAATAATCAGTGAGTTAGTAAATCCAACTCAGAATTAATATTCACTTCTATTCATTAACTTATAAAACAGAACATTATGTCACTTAAATATTCAAGCACAACCGCAGACTATCTTGTTTGGTCTGATGCAATGAACCTAATAAGGAAGTTAGCCAAAGACGAGAATTATAAAATCTCACTTCTTATAGCTTTAGGATGCTTCACAGGATTAAGAATATCTGATATTCTATCTCTAAGATGGAAGCAGATATTAGATGCTGACGAGTTTACAGTAATTGAGAAGAAGACAGACAAAGTAAGGACTATCAGACTGAACCCCCAATTACAACATCATATTAAAGAGTGCTACGAGCATATAAATCCTGTTGGAATCAATGCGCCAATTCTTATAAGTCAGAAAGGCACTATCTTCACAGTTCAGAGAATCAATATCATTCTTAAAGAGGTGAAGAAGAAGTACAGGTTAAAGATTAAGAACTTTAGCTGTCATTCGCTTAGAAAGACATTTGGTAGGCAGGTCTATAACATGAACAGCGATAATGCTGAACTTGCCTTAGTAAAGCTGATGGAACTGTTCAATCACAGTTCTGTAGCCATTACTAAGAGATACTTGGGATTAAGGCAGGAAGAAATCTTGCAGACTTATGACTGTTTGAGCTTCTAATGATTGGGACAGGATTATTAAGATACATCTTTATAGTGGTCTGAACGGTTCTGTCCCAAATCAATGAAATATTGAGTTTAGATATATCTAAAGTCCAATCTTGACAGTTCGGCATTTCAGCCTTATAGAAGTAAGTCAATTCCATAAGTTTACAGATTTTAGGATTATCTCAACTCTTATTAAGCATGTTACAGATAACACTTCTTAAATATCCAACAATATACTGACTTAAAGATGATAATTCAAGGCAGGTAAGAATATTCAGAATTTACTCTTTATATGAGGAGAAGTGAATTTGATACCCACATGGATTTAGAGAGTTTAGATGCGACTCTGCTTAAATACTCCATTAATTCCCTGTTTTGTAACACAATAATTACTATTTCTCCTTATTCCATGCCTATTAATTTAGAACCTTTCGCTATCTTTGCACCAATTCCAATGAACTAAGGAGATAGAGAGTTGGAAGGACATATTTAACGAAAGGTGTTATTGAAATTATCTTCTGTTTCTTAGATTCTCGCAAAATTTAAAAACGGTACGAAGATGATAACAATAGCACCCACACATTTGATATATATTCATCGCTTAGGTGAACTATATACCTTTTGGTGTGGGGCTATTGTTTTATCCGTACCAAAAGGCAATGCGAGAAGCCCAAGAAACAGGATAAGACAAATATAGTTCCCACACCTCTTTTATTTTAACAGCTTATCCATAGGGAACAGATAAGCACTAATTATCAAACACTATGGGTTTATTTGGTGGTATCAATGCTGTAAATGAAATCAATTCTCTTATTGCTCAAATAGAGAGAAACATGAATGCTTTAGCTCCTATGATAGAATTGAATGGGATGAAGCATACCACACAATCTAAAGAATTAACAAAGTTAGTCCGCAGGGATTTGGATAGAATTAAAGACCTGTTGAATCAACACAGTTCTGCCAGAATAGCTGTTTACAGACTTAAAGGCGACAAGGTGGATTCTACAACATTGGTTGGATTCCTTGAAATGTGTCTTAAACAAGCTGAAAGTCTTATATAATTATGGATGCAAATGATATTAAGTTAGGACTGTTCATTTTAGTTATAGTCCTTATAGGTGCTTTCATTGGCTATTGTTTGGCAAGTTAAGACAGATTACTAAAACAGCTATCACATGAAAATATTTCATCTATTAGGGTTAGTGGTACTGCTATTATCTTCTTGCGATGATACTTCTGGTACATATATAATTTCTGAAGTCGCATTTAAAGTTAATAACCTGTCTGAACAAGAGAAACAGAAAACTATCAATGAGTTTATCAATCAAGAAGTGTTACTTACAGTTCTTAAAGGAAAGATAGAATTAACATTATCTAACAAACCAACCACTTCTAAGATAACTCTACAACGCGTGTCTAATAACTGTTATTCAACGACTGATGGAAATATAACCATTAATTTAGAATTGGAGAAAAAGAACTTTGTACAGACCAAATATAAATTGATTGAATATGGTGGCACAGATGACAAGTTCTTTAGCTTACATATGACTTTGGATAAACAATAACAAATTTATTGCATAAGAATCAATGAGAACATTTAGATTATTAGCAACTTCATTATTGGTTGCATTGAGCATGGGAGTTAGCTCTTGTAGTGAAGAATTGGATAGCCAACCAATGGAATCTTATCCAGAAGGTGGTGAGCCTTTAGATGTAGTTTGTAAAGAATATGGCATTAGTGACTATGAAGACATAGAATTACTTTCTTACTATAAGAACAATTTGGAGCAAGCTAACTTCTCTGGCTTACGAGAAGAGAAGCTATGGCTTGCATCATTCAATGTAAAAGATAAGTCGCCTATTATTAATTGGACTGACGAATTACCATTTAATAGGAATCGTAAGATTTACAAAGGCTATGGAGAATATGAAGATGTCACCATTCAGCAGATAACCATGTTGCAAACCATGTACTTTAATCCGAAGGAGTTTGTAGCATCATTAAGCTATTACTTTGGTAAAGATTATGGTTACCTCGCTTTACTCTTTAGGCATGATACACAAACTAAAGAAGTTCAAGTTAAGCGTAGTGAAATACTTGCTGGATTTCAATATTCTATAATAAACAATGATTGTTGTTACTCATTGTCTGGCGATACGCTCTATATAGCAGAGAAAGGCTTTGGATATTCCAATGTAGGAACTCTCTATACTTCTGAATTTATATCTCACGAAGAAGCAATATACACCCATAGAGATAATAAAGGCTTCTTTGTAGGAAGACGGAATTTCAAATTGGGAGAAGATTTATGGCATATCCAAGTACCACAGCTAAATGATGAACCTGCTGATGCTAAGATTGAGGTTAGTGTAGAAGATAATTCCAAGAGAGTTTGGAAGTACAATGTCAATATTATACATTATGATGGAACTAAGAAGAATGTAACATTTGAAGTGGATATTGACAACGGTACAATTAAAGGAGAGAATGATTATACTTCTCTCATTATAGGTAAATGGAAGAAGACAAGCGGTGATGCTGTTGCTACCCATGTTACTTATAAGAATGATGGCACATTTGAATATACAAGTACAGAAGATAGCTCTTACAAGGAAGTGGGCAAGTACAAGATAGACGGTAACAAGCTCTATGAAATGTACAGCGATGAAGAAGAATGGATTATCAATGATATTCTGTTACTTAATTCTATGACCTTATCAGTGCAGGAATTGGAAGCAGACGGAGTTACACCCACAGGTCAGAAGTACTCTTATCAGAGAGTGGAATAAAGAACTTATTCATACTAAAAGTAGGCAGCATTTGAGGAAACTCTTATGCTGTTTTCTTTTTTATATAAGCACTACGAATGTTACATACTAACAACCCAATTCTTTGGAATATAGGAAACTAATATTTAACTTTGTACCGTAGGTTTAGCTGTTGACTAATTGTTGACTGATAAACTTCCAATGAGATTATTAATACGTTGACATATTGCAATTTAATAGGATGAAATTTAGAGCCTCATAATCTGGAGGTCCCTGGTTCAAGCCCAGGCTGGTCCACAAACAAGAGGCTCATTCTTAATAGAATAGAGCCTCTTTTAATTTTTGGACTCCGCTATACAAGCCCGGTATTTGTGTAATAAAACAACCTTCATCATGAAATACGGAGTATCTCCAAATACACTGCTCATAACTGCCGGAACCATATGGTCATTGGCAGGAGTCAATATTCTGCGTATAGGCCTGACCTGCTGGATAGATGACAGACATTATTGGCTATTCAAAGTCTGCGAAGCCAGCCTGGTATTCCTTCTGTTCTTCGGCATTATTTTCCATAGGCTATACAAGAAACATACTCTCCGTATCTCACAGAAGAAAGGGAAGCACTGCCCCTTTTCCTTTTTCGACGTAAAAGGATGGATTGTCATGATAGGCATGATTGCAATGGGAATTGTAATACGTACCTACCACCTTCTGCCCGACTCCTTCATCGCAGTGTTCTATACCGGACTTTCTCTCGCGCTTCTCGGCACCGGGCTACGCTTCATCTGGTATTGGTGGAGGAACAGATAACTCCGGATTCACCGATTCCCATCCTATGCAGGCTCCGGCAAAGTGCTGACCGCCTCGCTCTTTATCCTTTCAGGCTTATTGCTATTCCCCGGCAATTTCCAAGCCATGCTGTGGCCCTTGGCCCTTATCCTCATCGGCATCTTCCTTCTCAGACATCACCATAGGAGAAACTGGACACACCAAAGGACAGTGCATCGCCGTGCCAAGATGGTACAACGGATGATGAACAAGAGAATGGGAGAGCAAGAGGAACATAGCACCCGGAGAAACCTACATAGACCTGGACTGCAGTTGGGGAGGAGTGGAACTGCACATACCCGCCGACTGGCAAGTACGCATAGAATGCAGTTGCTTTTGCGGCGGATGTGAAGACAAACGCTGGCAAGGCACACCTGCCAAACAAGCATTCCTTTCCGCCTCTTGTTCGGTATTCCTGCCTGGACAGCTATCCTTTTGTGGTATCATCTGCAGATTGTGGCAGACACTTCATTACAAACAGAAAAATTCACCGCCCCCGAGGTAGAAAAGGCCGCTCCCCTGCCACAAGAAGAAAGTATTGACCGGATCACGATAAAAGACGGCTCCCGGATTCACATCATCAAAGTGGAAGACCTATTATACATCCAGGCTTGTGGGGACTACGCAACCCTGGTGACATCCGACGGAGAGTACATCAAGGAACAGACCATGAAAAACTTCGAGACACATTTGCCAGCAGATAACTTTGTCCGCATCCACCGCTCGAGCATTGTCAACGTAACCCAGATATCACGAGTAGAACAGTATGGAAAAGAGACCTACCAAGTGACGTTAAAAAGTGGCGTCAAGCTACGGGTAAGCCTCTCCAGATACCGGTTACTGAAGGAACGGTTGGGCATATAAATGCCGCAACCAGTCCTTCAGAATACTTCCTGCAGAGGAAAAAGACAATTAATCTTAAAATACAGCGGAATATATAACTTTGTCCAAAGTTATTTGTTCCTTTATCTTGCTATGATGAAACATCTGTATTACATACTTATGTTTACCTTCCTCTGTCTGGGTTTGACTACCATCTCCCAGGAGGAACAGCCAGACTCACGGAATACTACCGGGAGTCCGGCGGGAATAGTTGTCGGAAGTCCGGCCTCCGAATGCTCCTTTACCGCCTACACACAGTGCGCATCGTACACAGCCACCCACCGTTCACTATTCAATGACGAAAATACCGACTGCTGGACCAACGAAGCGTTGTGTCCGAACAGCCTATACACACATAACCACGCCTCTCCGAAATTCCTGAAGATGAGAATTCTGAAACCAGCCGGGCAACTGGAGCATCTGCTTTCCAGCCATCTGTCTGCCGGAGAGAGCGCCAACCTTTCATTCAATCCCAATGCTCTCCGCTATTCCTGCGGATACTATATCTATGCACTGCTGCATATCCTGATTTAGACTTTATCGGACTTATTGCAAACCATTACCGGAGGTGTACTGCATGTACATCTTTCGCTTTTTTATTATCCATTTCATCACATTAATATCATAACTATGTCCGATTTATTCCTCCCCACCCTTGAGATGATGGGGCTCACTTTTGCAATCGGTTTCTTTGTGGCATTCATCATCAAACTGATAGCCAGCGCAGCCGATTCACTCGATTTCTACAGTTCCCACCAGCAGGAGTTACTCCGCCTGCACCGCATAAAGAAGTTCCGCCAGAAGATGGAACTGATGCTACACACCCCCTCCATGCACGGAAACATCTTCGGCAACGACACGCGCGAAGACTACAGCCGGGGTGTGGACCGTGAAAACGAAAAGCCTCGAGGCTATTACCACGGAGTAAGCCACGGTGTCTCCAAAAGAAACCTGGTAGACTACTTCTACCCAGAAGATACCCTTATGATGTATCTGGAAGATGCCATCAGCCACCGTGACAACAAGAACAAGACTAAAAAGAACAACGACACCAAAAACAAAGACTAATTATGGAGAATATAGATTTTGCAACCTTGTTCCAAGGATTCGGAACAATGATGGAAAGCGGCTGGCTACTCTCCTCTGCCCGTGTATTTCTAATAGCCCTGGGCCTGCTGCTCATATACCTGGGATGGAAAGGCGTACTGGAGCCGATGGTCATGATTCCCATGGGACTGGGTATGGTCGCCATCAATTGCGGCACCCTTTTCATGCCCGACGGCACATTGGGGAATCTCTTTCTGGACCCGATGCTTTCGGATACGGACGACTTGATGAACACCATGCAGATAGACTTCCTGCAACCGGTCTACACCCTGACCTTCAGCAACGGATTGATTGCATGCTTCGTATTTATGGGTATCGGTACCCTGCTCGACGTGGGCTTCCTGCTACAGAAACCGTTTGCCAGCATATTCCTTGCCCTATGTGCCGAATTGGGAACTTTCCTGACTGTACCCATCGCATCAGCATTGGGACTGTCCTTGAAAGAAAGCGCTTCCGTAGCCATGGTAGGAGGTGCGGACGGGCCGATGGTGCTTTTCACTTCCTTGGCCCTGGCCAAACATCTGTTTGTACCCATCACGGTAGTGGCCTATCTCTATCTGGGACTGACATATGGCGGTTACCCCTATCTGGTGAAGCTGCTGGTGCCGAAACGCCTGCGCGCCATCAAGATGACGAGCAAGAAGCCGCCCAAAAACTATGATGCCAAAGTAAAACTGGCTTTCTCGGCTATATTGTGTGCTGTACTGTGTTTTCTGTTCCCGGTTGCCTCACCGCTGTTCTTCTCCTTGTTCCTCGGAGTGGCAGTACGCGAGTCGGGGATGAAGCATATCTACGATTTTGTAAGCGGTCCGCTGTTGTATGGTTCTACTTTCATGCTCGGCCTGTTGTTGGGCGTACTTTGCGACGCACATCTGCTGCTCGACCCTAAAATTCTTAAATTGTTGGTATTGGGCATGGGCGCACTGTTGCTCTCCGGTATCAGCGGAATCATTGGAGGGTACATCATGTACTTCATCAAGCGGGGCAATTACAATCCGGTCATCGGAATTGCAGCCGTGAGCTGCGTGCCTACTACGGCGAAGGTTGCCCAGAAGATAGTAAGCAAGGACAACCCCAATTCCTTCATCTTGGGAGATGCCTTGGGGGCTAATATTTCAGGAGTAATCACTTCGGCCATCATTACGGGTATCTATATTACTATAATTCCCTATCTGTAGCCTGCGTAGTGGGTTTAGGTGACGGAAAGAGGTTGTGGCAATCACAATCTCTTTCTTTTTATGATACATGGGGCAAGCTGTTGCATTTCAGATAAAATCCTTTACCTTTGCCGGCAAACACATTTATCAAGATATCAGGATGAAGAAAGTACTTAAATTGGCCGGAGGATTCATGGTCGGGGCATGCATCGGTTTCGTAGGAGTAATAGGTGTAAGAGTCCTGGTTTTGGGAGACTCGTTCGACGGTTTACACAGCAAGTTTGCCGAAACCGGCATGCTGGAGACGGTAGGAATTTCCCTGTTAGCCATACTGATTCTGCTGTTCTCCATCTTCCTGCAAGTACTTCTGCACGAAGGCGGGCATCTTGTCTGCGGACTGGCAACCGACTACCGCTTCGTCTCCTTCCGCATCTTCAACCTTACCTTCATACGGAAAGACGGGAAATTATGCATCAAGCGTTTCAGCCTTGCCGGAACGGGAGGCCAATGCCTGCTTACCCCACCCGAAAGGCCTCTTGAAGATATCCCAACCACCTTGTACAACCTGGGTGGAGTGCTTGCCAACCTGCTGACCGCCATCCTTGCCTTCCTCCCCCTGCTGACCGTAGACGGGCTGCCTTACCTGCTGAAATTCTTCCTTCTGATGCTCTCTTTGATTGGCATTCTCCTTGCAGGGATGAACGGCATCCCCATGAAGATGGGCGGCATCGGCAATGATGCCGACAACATGTGCCTGCTTCTCAAGGACAGCAAGAGCAAGCAGGCACTGGTCACCCAGCTGCGCATCAACGCATTGGTGCAAGAGGGCATGCGTCCTAAGGACATGCCTGCCGAATGGTTCAGCCAAACGGAAGACATCAACTACAAAGATGCCCTGCAGGTCACCATAGCCTTGATGAGCGCCTCGCGCCTGCTCGACTGCGAAGAATGGGAAGCCGCCTACAATGCATTTGAGAAAATAATGAGCCACCGGCACGAAGTCATCGGGCTTTTGATAAAGGAAACCGCTTGCGAGCTGCTCTTCACCGCATTGGTGACAAAGAGGACCGCACGGGCAGAAGAATTATATACCGATGAGCTGGATACCTACATCCGGCAATATAAGGATGTGACGTCTTCCAAACAGCGGCTGCTCTGCGCCCTGGCACTCTACCGGGACAAGGACACAGCAAAAGCAAAGGAGATTTACGAAGCCACCTGCCAACGGAAAAACAAATACTTGATGCAGGGAGAAGTCAGTTCGGACATAGCCTTGATGAAATCAATCCTTACCGCCAAGAATGCCTTGTAAGATGGAACGATATTTCTTTTACTTGTTATATCTACTGCTTGGCTGCTCACTATGCGGTTGTAGCAGAAAACAAGCGCCAAAGCAGACACAAGACCCGGATACGGAGACCACCATCCCGTACGCCGACACCATAGCGGCACCCGTCCCTCCGGCTCCGGCTAAAAGCCGGACAGCCCGCTACCTGGACTCCCTCGGTTTCGTCAACATCGCCGAAGCGGACAGCAGCATCGCCATCGACTTGATGTACACCCGTGCCGACAACTTCACCGGAACCCTATTGTACGAAGACCTGAAAGAAGCCTACCTGCACCCCGATGCCATGAAAAGCCTGAAGCGGGCACAACGCCTACTGAAAGAACAGTACCCCGGCTACAGCCTCATCGTCTACGACGCAGCGCGCCCCTTGTCCGTACAGCAGAAGATGTGGAACGTAGTGAAAGGAACCTCCAAATACATCTATGTCTCCAACCCCTCACGCGGCGGCGGCCTGCACAACTACGGATTGGCGGTGGACATCAGCATACTCGACGATAAAGGAACTCCTCTGCCCATGGGCACCCCGGTAGACCATCTGGGCAGGGAAGCCCACATCACAGAAGAAGCCGTGCTCGTGGCACAAGGCAAGCTGACAGAACAAGAACGTGAAAACCGGCTGCTGATCCGGCAGGTAATGAAAGAAGCCGGATTCCACCCGCTACCCAGCGAATGGTGGCACTTCAACCGCGTCAGCAGGCAGACGGCAAAGGAGCGATACCGGGTCATCCCTTAACTCTCACCCCCAGCTTGTCCGGAAACTTAAATTTGCTATCGCTTTGACGCGGATGACGCAGATGACGCGGATGACGCGGATTTTTAATATTCTTAATCTGTATTATCAGCGTCATCTGTGTCTGAAAAATAATCAGACAGAAAGCTGCGAATTTATGCCCCACTTTGTCCTTTTTGAGATAACTTTGCATCAGAATAAATAAGCCAAGCCATGCCTTTATCCCAAGACACCCTCCGCTTCATCCGCGAGCATCGCCGCGACGACGTGCGCAGCCTTGCCTTGCAGGCACGCCGCTACCCTTCGGTAGACATGCCCGCCGCCATCACACAGATTTCCGGCTGGCAAATTGCCAAAGAGAAGATACCCGCATGGGCCGAGAACGAGCATATACTCTACCCCGCCCACCTTTCTCTGGAACAATGCTCCTCCCAAGCAACGGCACAGTATAAAGCGGAGATTATAACTAACCTGCTACATACAGAACAAGAACATCCCGCGCAGAACAGTACCCCCGCATCAGCCGGCACCTTTACCGACCTCACCGGAGGTTTCGGCATCGACTGCGCCTATCTCTCCTCCCGCTTCGGGCATGCCACTTACGTCGAGCGCCAGGAAACCCTCTGCCAGATAGCCGCACACAACTTCCCTGTCCTCGGCCTGAACCACATCTCCGTCTGCCACGCAGACAGCGTCCGCCATCTGCAAGAGATGGAGCCCGTGGACTGTATATTCATAGACCCTGCCCGCCGCGACGGACACGGTGGAAAGACCGTAGCCATCGGCGACTGCGAACCCGATATAGCCGCCCTCGAAGAACTGCTGCTGCGCAAGGCAAGACACGTACTGGTAAAACTCTCCCCCATGCTCGACCTCACCCTTGCCCTGAACGATTTGAAGCATGTACGAGAGGCACACATCGTCTCCGTGGGCAACGAATGCAAGGAACTGCTGCTCTTGCTGGGACAAGGCGAAGGAGTGCCGGCAGACGACATCCCCATCCATTGCGTCAACTTCACCGGTGTACCGGCTCCCCAAGCCCTCGTCTTCACCCGCCGGCAGGAGAAGGAGCGTGCATGCCCCTACACCCCTCAACTGAAATCATACCTCTACGAACCGAATGCCTCCGTGCTGAAAGCCGGTGCATTCCGCAGCCTCTCCTCATTGTATAAGGTGGAAAAACTGCATCCCAACAGCCACCTCTACACCTCGGACCACTTCCTGCCGGACTTCCCCGGCCGCAAGTTCCGGATTACCTCCTCCTGCGGCTTCGGCAAGAAAGAAGTGAAAGAGATGCTGGCTGCCGAGAAAAAGGCGAACCTCACCGTGCGCAACTTCCCCGCCACCGTGGCCGAACTGCGCAAACGACTGAAATTGGCCGAAGGGGGAGGCACTTATCTCTTTGCCACTACTCTGGCAGACGAGAAGAAGGTACTTATCCGCTGCCAGGCTACGGGATAAGACACCAACCCCTATACCTTCCCCTGCACGAGATGTACATCTCATGTTGCTCGAGATGTACATCTCATACAGTCCGAGATGCACATCTCGTGCATCTTTAGCATCAGTCTGCCAGATGACGGCAAAGGGAGATACCGCCGAAAAGGTACTACCTCCAAGAATTTATGTAACCTCATTGTAACTGAATCGTTATCTGTTCTTCAACGCTCCGCAACCTCCACGTAACGGCAACCCTCTACTTTTGCGGCAGATTATTAACAGATAATAACAAGTATGAAACAGATTTTGAGAGCATTCTTATTCTTACTCCTATTCACCGCCACCGTCAATACGGCCATTGCCGACGAAAAAGCAAATGTCACGAAACAAGGAACTGTACGTGGACGCATCATCGACGCCACTAAACAAACTCTCCCGGGCGCATCCATCTACATCGAGAAACTACACACTGGCGTGACGAGCGACGTCAACGGCTTCTACACTTTCTCTAACCTTGACCCGGGAACCTATACAGTAAAGGTGAGCTACGTGGGCTACTCTCCCGTAGAACTGAAAATCACCATCCCCGCAGGCCGTACACTGGAAAAAGACGTCGTACTGAACGAAGGCGTGGAGTTGCAGGAAGTGGTGGTAGGCGGTGCCTTCCAGGGACAGCGCCGTGCCATCAACTCACAGAAAAACAACATGGGGATTACGAATGTAGTCTCTGCCGACCAGGTAGGCAAGTTCCCCGACTCCAACATCGGTGACGCCCTTAAACGCATCTCCGGCATCAACGTGCAGTACGACCAAGGCGAGGCACGCTTCGGGCAAGTGCGGGGCACGAGTGCTAACCTCAGCTCCGTCACCATCAACGGCAACCGCGTTCCCTCTGCCGAAGGCGATACGCGCAACGTACAGCTCGACCTCATTCCGGCAGACATGATTCAGACCATCGAAGTGAACAAGGTAGTAACCGCCGATATGGACGGCGACGCCATCGGCGGCAGCATCAACCTCGTCACCAAGAACTCCCCCTACAAGCGTACCATTGCCGCCACCGCCGGAACCGGCTACAACTGGGTGAGCGAAAAGGCGCAACTGAACCTTGGCTTCACCTACGGCGACCGCTTCTTCAACGACAAACTCGGCTTGATTGTATCGGCCTCCTATCAGAACTCACCTTCTGGTTCCTACGACACCGAATTTGTATGGGAGCAGGATGACAACGGCAAGACGTACGTCAACGACTACCAAATCCGCCAATACTACGTCACCCGCGAACGCCAAAGCTACTCCGCCGCACTGGACTGGGACATCAATGCCAACCACAAACTGACCTTCAAAGGCATCTTCAACAACCGCAACGACTGGGAGAACCGCTACCGTACCACGCTGAAAGACCTTGACCCCGACGGCAACGCCACCGTACGCATACAGACCAAAGCCGGTACGCCGGACAACCGTAACGCCCGCCTGGAACGCCAGCGCACCATGGACTTTGCCCTCGGCGGCGAACACCTCTTCGGCGCCCTCTCCATGGACTGGCACGCCAGCTATGCCAAAGCCAGCGAAGAACGTCCCAACGAACGCTACATCGACTTCCAACTGAAGAAACAGAAGTTCGACATGGACCTGAGCGACGAACGCCAACCCTTTGCCAGCCCCAAAACAGGCTCTACCATGACATTGAACGATGAATTCAGCCTGAAAGAGCTGACGGAACAGCAGGAAGACATCAAGGAGCAGGACCTGAAGTTCTCCGCCAACTTCAAACTTCCCTTCAAGAACGGCAACAAGCTGAAGTTCGGCGCAAAGGTAGTGCGCAAGACCAAGGATAAAGAAGTGGACTTCTACGAATACTCTCCTCTGGACGAGGATGCCTTCATGACGAACAGCCTAGCAAATACAGTGGACCAGACCAACAAGAACTTCATGCCCAACAACAAATACCAGGCAGGCATCTACGCCAGCAAGGAATACACCGGCTCTTTAGACTTGAACAACGCTTCCCTCTTTGAGAAAGAGCAGGTACAGGAAGAACTTGCCGGAAACTTCAACGCCCGCGAAACCGTGACTTCCGGCTACCTCCGCTTCGACCAAAAACTGACAAAAGACGTGGAACTGATGACCGGACTTCGCATAGAGAACACCAACCTTGCCTATACGGGACGCACCTACGATGCCGACGAAGACCTCACCAGCAAGACCGACCGTCAGCGCAACAGCTACATCAACTTCCTGCCGTCGCTGCTCGTAAAGTGGAATGTAAACGATGACTTCAAAGTGCGCGGTTCGTTTACCCAAACCTTGTCACGCCCCAAATACTCGGCCCTCGTGCCCAGTGTGAACATCAAGCGTTCCGACAACGAAATCACCATCGGAAACCCGGAGCTGAAACCTACCGTCTCCTACAACTTCGACTTGAGTGCCGACTACTACTTCCGCAGCATCGGTCTGATAAGCGCCGGCATCTTCTACAAGAAGATAGACGACTTCATCGTAGACCAGGTGAGCACCAACTACGAATACCAGGGTAACACCTACACCCGCTTCACCCAACCCAAGAATGCGGGCAACGCCAACCTGGTAGGGGTAGAGTTATCCTACCAGCGCGACTTCAGCTTCATTGCTCCCGCTCTGAAATGTGTAGGTTTCTACGGAACGTACACCTACACCCACTCTCGTGTGGAAGACTTCAACTTCGAAGGCCGCGAGAATGAGAAAGACTTGAGCATGCCAGGCTCTCCGGAGCATACCGCAAATGCTTCCCTATACTTTGAGAAAGGCGGTCTGAATCTGCGCCTGAGCTATAACTTCGCTTCCGACTTCATCGACGAAATGGGAGAAAGCACCTTCTACGACCGCTACTACGACAAGGTGAACTATATGGACGTAAACGCCAGCTATACCTTCGGAAAGAAGTTCAAGACTACCTTCTACGCCGAAGCCAACAACCTGCTGAACCAGCCGCTACGCTACTACCAGGGCACAAAAGACCGTACCATGCAGGCAGAATACTACGGCGTGAAAGTGAATGCGGGAGTGAAGATTAATTTTTAAACAACGAATTCTATCTCAACAAGTTATCAACATTAACTACTCAACAATTTAATAATGACAATGAAGAAAATATTCCTTTTACTGTTTATTGCCCTACTCGGCAACGCAGCCATTGCCCAAATCACCGATTACTCCATCTTCGACAAGAAGTTCAACTTCTACGTAGCCAACGACCTCGGCCGTAACGGCTACTACGACCAAAAGCCCATCGCCGAACTGATGGGACAAATGGCAGAAGAAGTAGGCCCCGAATTCGTTCTTGCCACCGGCGATGTACACCACTTTGAAGGCGTACGTAGCGTGAACGACCCGCTTTGGATGACCAACTACGAACTTATTTACAGCCACCCGGAGCTGATGATAGACTGGTTCCCCCTGCTGGGCAACCACGAATACCGCGGCAATACGCAGGCTGTGCTCGACTACAGTAATATCAGCCGCCGCTGGACCATGCCCGCCCGTTATTATACCAAGACGTTCGAGGACAACGGCGCTACCATCCGCATCCTTTGGGTAGACACCGCCCCGATGATTGACAAATACCGCAACGACAGCGAGACCTATCCCGATGCCTGCAAGCAGGATTACCAGCAACAACTTTCCTGGATAGATTCCGTACTGACTGCCGCCAAAGAGGACTGGGTTATCGTTGCCGGACACCATCCCATCTATGCCGAAACCCCGAAGGACGAGAGCGAACGCGCGGATATGCAGGCACGTCTCGATCCCATCCTGCGCAAGCACAAGGTGGATATGTACATCTGCGGGCACATCCACAACTTCCAGCACGTACGCGTGGCAGGCAGCGACATCGACTATATCACCAATTCTGCCGGTTCGCTCGCCCGCAAGGTGAAGCCCATCGAAGGGACCGTATTCTGCAGCCCCGAACCGGGTTTCTCCATTGTATCGGCCAGCAAAAAGACACTGGAACTGCGCATGATTGACAAGAAAGGGAATGTATTGCACACGGTGACGCGCAGCAAATAATCCAAGCCGGCACGCAAGCAGGCGCATTCCCCCGAAGCCCTGCCGAACAACCACTTTCCTCCCACGAAGCAAAAGACCATGTTTCGTAGGAGGATTTTTCCATCTCATACGACAAAAACAAAGCCTATCCGCAGGAATACAAGAAAAAGCCCTATATTTGCATTTGTCAATACATAACTATGATGAAGAAGATACACTTCCTGCTACTAATCAGCCTGCTACTTGCCGCTTGCAGTGATGACGACAAAGAGAAACAACCCGCTTTTGTGACCAATATCACCATATCCGATGCCGGAAAGACCTTCAATCCCGGTGATGCCGTGACCGTCAAAGCCGACGGCTTGCAGAGCGGCGACCAAATCATATTGGACATCTACTGGCCGATAGCCGACAATCCTCTCTTTCCCGAAGGGTATTCACGCTACACACGCGCCGTTACCACGGAGCAAACCACCAACAGCATTACTTTCCTTGCCCCCGGACACTGGCCCGCCTCACGGGTAGAAATGTTCCTGGAACGGGCAGGACAGCTTCAGCCTCTCGGCCAGATTTCGGTAGCCGACGGACAATCCCCCGAAGAACCATATCTCTACGGTATCACCAACTCCCACGCCATTTACACACCGACCGTTCCCCGCGGCATCACCCGTATCGACCTGGTAACACAAGAAATATCGGAAGTAATCCAGTTCCATGACGACGAAGATTTCCACCTTGCCGCCAACATCCCCGGCACCAACATCCTCTGCGGGATACGGGAGAAAGACGGCAGTAGTTTCATCGACGGATACGACCTCTGCATGCACTATTGGTGTAACCCGGTAGAACGTAACGCAATTACCATCTGCTCGGACTTCAACAACACTGTTTCCCTGGAAATGGCCGGAGATAAGCTCCTCACCTACTGTAGCATCTCTTATCCGGTATATACCCGGTTGAATATGCCACCGATACATACTCCCGAAATACCATTACCGGATGGACTGAAGCCCGAATCCCTCTCACGCTATCCGGGCGTGATAGCCGACGCCCACATGCTGCTCTCGGCCAACAACGGCGACGGCACCTTCTCGCCCGTCGTGATAGACATCGCCAAAGAAAAGATGCACTGCTACGACCCCATCAAAGCCGAAGCCTTGATACCTTTCCGGATTATGGAACCATCCCCCGAAAACCCAAACAGCCTGCAATGCAAAGGAGGCTATATCGTTTCCCGTGCCAATGGTGGAGATACGCAATTCTGCTTATGGGATACTACTGCCGGAAACTTGAAAGAGCCTTTCGCCACCTACCCCAACGCCGTACGCTCCGCTGCCATGTACTACTCCAAGGACGGGCAGACAAGGAAACTCTACGTGCAGTTTGCAGGCTATCGTGAAGGCGACTTCATCGAAACTTATGATTTCCAGACAAAGGAATGGAGGATGTTTATGTTCTACGTACCGTTTGCAGAGATTTTACTGGCACGATAACCGGCTCCCTTACTGCTTTTTCTCCCGTAAGTCATCCTTGGGTATGGTCGTCTCACTGCCGTCACGCGTAGCTATGTAGTGAGGAGACATGATTTCGATGCCTGCTTCGTTGAAGGCATCCTGGATATTCTGATGCAAATCAGAGTAAATCTGGCTAAGGCTGTTGGCATCCCTGATATAGGCATTCACTTGATAAACCGGATAATAATCCTGAAGGGAAGTCTCCAATACAAACGGACGGGGATCATCTATCACTCCAGGAGTATTCAATGCAGCCTCTATCAACAGCTGATGTGTCTTCCGCCACGGAACATCGTAGCCAATACTGACCTCCGAATGGATAATCAATCCATACTCACGGGCAGACTGGCTGTAATTGACCGTATGGGAAGACATGATGAAAGAGTTCGGAATGGTCACCACCTCATTCTTCGGAGTACGGATGCGGGTGACGAGCGGTGTTTTCTCAATGATGTTGCCCGTAGTATCGTTCAGCTTGATGCGGTCACCCAGCTTGAAAGGCCGCATGTAGGTTATGACCAGTCCTGCAATGATATTGCCGATAACCGTACTGGAACCGAGCGAAACAATCAAGCCGACAAACACGGAGATTCCCTGGAAGACTCCCGACTTGGAACCCGGCAGATAAGGGTAAATCATGGCAATCATAAACGCATAAAGCAAGAAGCGCACAATATGATAGGTAGGAATGGCCCAATCCGGATAGAAGCCGTTTATCTTCAGCCGTTCAGCCTGCACCTCATTGGCAAGATAACGCACCAGTCTGACCAGATACTTCACCGCATAGCATATCACAAAGATAGTGAACAGATTGGGTATATAGTCGGCTATTCCATTCAAGATGACCTTTATAGGATTCCAGATGTAGGAGAATAATGTATAAGCCAAGCTCTTGGTCTGAGGGAAAATGGAGAATAATAACGGAACCGTCAGCAGCAACTGCAACAGCATGACTACATAACGCACCAGGTTGGCAACAAACACCAGCAGGTTGACCTGCTTCTGCGTATCCAGCAATTCATAATCCTGAATAGAGATCGGTTTCAGCTTGGTATCCTTCAGCTTCTGAATGCGTAGTTTGAGTTTTCTGAACAGCCAGTTGGTAAACTTGAACAAGAAGAACTGTCCCACAAGCACCAGGATAAAGTACAAGATACGCTTACCCAACTGCCACAAGCTATGCTCCTTCTGCATGGCTTTCAGTTTGTCCACCACGACATGCCTCTTGCTGGCGGCCAGCTGGTCGCGGGTACAGTTTTCCCACAAAGCATCCTGATCGGTAAAGGAAATGATGACCTTTTCGCCATACATCAAGTCTGTAACAATATCCGTACTCTCTAAATAAACAGAGTCCGGACGCAGATTGAAACGCGTGCCCAATGCTTCGATGACGTTGCTTACATCTTTGGCTCGCTGTTGGGGCGTATGCCCTCCACGCTTGGCATACAGATAGAACAAAGTGTCCTTCTCCACCACCACCGGAATACCCGGTGTCACCGTCCGCAACGAATCAATGCGTTGTTTCTGCAATGCCAGCTTCACCGAATCGGCCGCATAGCCCGCCAACTTCATCTGCTCCATTTCCATCCGCAGGTTCGCCTCATTCAGCCGGGCTGTTTCCAACTCCTGCCGGACAAGCGACAACTGAATCGAATCGGAGTCAGTCCTTGCCACTGTGACACTCCCCACACTATCCTCACCTAAAACACTGAGCACTTTATCTACCAACTGAGCTGACACTCCGTCCGCCAGCATCAACAGCCAACAAAGACAGAAAGCACGGATAACCTTCATATATAAACTTCTTGATTTGATTCTTTGCAAATATACCCAATAAATGCTTCAAACATACGGAATGTTTTTAACTTCCTACTCTAATCGACATAACTTTTTCATGCAAACATGAAAGTTCTGTATCCGGTTTGCACTATCTTTGTACTCAAAATTGACATACCTATGGATATATTGTTTCTTGTCGGAGGACTGCTCCTCATTCTTCTGGGTGCCAATGGCTTGACAGACGGTGCCGCATCCGTTGCCAAACGTTTCCATATACCGTCCATCGTCATCGGGCTTACCATTGTTGCCTTCGGCACTTCCGCACCGGAACTCACCGTCAGCATATCCTCTGCTCTCAAAGGCAGTGCAGACATTGCCATTGGCAATGTGGTGGGAAGCAATACGTTCAATACCCTGATGATTGTGGGTTGTACGGCCCTTTTTGCCCCGATAGCCATTACCCGTAACACACTGAAACGCGAAATCCCCCTTTGCATCCTTTCATCCTTCGCCCTGCTGATTTGTGCCAACGACGTCTTACTGGACAGCAGTGGGGAGAACATACTCAGCATCACCGACGGCCTATTGCTGCTATGCTTCTTTACCATTTTCCTGAGTTATACTTTTGCCATTGCAAAAAGGGATGGAAGTATGAAGGAACCGGAAAAGGAGCACTTACAGGAAGAAGACGAAATCAGGCTGTTACCCGCGTGGAAGTCCGCCCTATACATTCTCGGCGGACTTGCCGGCCTCATCATCGGAGGTAATTTCTTTGTAGACGGTGCCAGCGGCATAGCCCGCGGATTGGGTGTCAGCGAATCCATCATCGGTCTGACGCTCGTAGCAGGCGGCACTTCACTGCCCGAACTCGCCACCTCCATCGTAGCCGCCTTGAAGAAAAACCCCGAAATAGCCATCGGAAACGTCATCGGAAGTAATCTCTTCAATATATTCTTCGTACTGGGTTGTTCGGCCTCCATCACTCCACTGCGTCTGACGGGCATCACCAATTTCGATTTGTGGGTACTCGTAGGGTCCAGCATCCTGCTTTGGCTGTTCGGTATCTTTTTCGGGAAACGCATCATCACCCGGGTGGAAGGAAGCATTCTGATTCTCTGCTACATTGCCTACACAGCGGTACTGATATACAACCTCTAACAGCAAATTTACAAACACCCTACGCGGTATTTTAAAGATTATCACGTATTTTTAAATAAGGCAAGCTGTACCTCGGCATAAAAAATAAGCAAGCTTATTTTGTTCTGCTCTCAGTTTGCATTACCTTTGTGGTCTCAATATTGAACAACTATGGCAATTACAATCAAGAAAGTAACCACAAGACGGGAACTGGAGCGCTTTATCCGTTTCAACTACCTGCTATACAAAAACAACCCTTATTCCGTCCCCGACCTTTTCGATGACATGCTCAACACCTTCAACAAGAAGAAAAACGCTGCATTCGAATTTTGTGAAGCCGACTATTTCCTGGCTTATCGGGAAGGTAAAATCGTAGGACGTGTAGCTGCCATCATCAACCACAAGGCAAACCAAACCTGGAACAAAAAGGAAGTCCGCTTCGGCTGGATAGACTTCATCGATGATGCGGAAGTCTCCGATGCCCTGATTCGCACCGTGGAAGAATGGGGAAAAGAACGGGGAATGACACATATACAAGGCCCGCTGGGATTCACAGATTTCGATGCCGAAGGTATGCTCATCGAAGGATTCGACCAGCTCAGCACCATGGCCACCATTTATAACTATCCCTACTATCCGCAACATATGGAGCGCATGGGCTTTGAGAAGGATGCCGATTGGGTGGAGTACAAAATCTACATTCCCGACGCCATACCCGACAAGCACAAGCGCATCTCCGACCTCATCCAGCGCAAGTATAACCTCAAGGTAAAGAAATACACATCTGCCAAGAAGATTGCCCAAGACTACGGTCAGGCCATCTTCGAACTGATGAACGAAGCCTATCAGCCACTCTATGGCTATTCTGCACTGAGCCAACGGCAGATTGACCAATACGTCAAGATGTACCTGCCCATCCTCGACCTACGCATGGTGACATTGATTACCGATGCCGATGACCAGCTGCTTGCCGTAGGCATTTCCATGCCGTCACTCGCCGAAGCGTTGCAAAAAGCCCACGGGCGCCTGCTTCCTATGGGTTGGTATCACCTGGCCAAGACCATCTTCTTGAAGAAATATCCCAAGATGCTCGATTTGCTGCTGGTTGCCGTGAAACCGGAGTATCAGAACAAGGGGGTAAATGCATTGTTGTTCTCCGACCTTATCCCCGTCTATCAGCAACTTGGTTTCGAGTATGCCGAGAGTAATCCGGAGCTGGAGCTGAACGGCAAGGTGCAAGCGCAGTGGGAGTACTTCAAGACGGAACAGCATAAACGGAGAAGATGCTTTGTGAAAGGAATAAAATAAGTTCTAAATCCAGAATATAAGCTTGTCAGAAGTCCATAAAAGACATTATTTTTTTGCGAACCCCCGAATTTCTCATTACCTTTGTCGCAATGCGCAATATGAAGGAATAACGTACTTATGGAAGATAACAACAATATGACCCTGCCGCTGGAAGAAGCAGACAACAATATCACAGAGAGCCCCGTTTCCAGCGTGGAATATACCGACGACAACATCCGCCACCTGGACGACATGGAGCATATCCGTGTCCGTTCCGGTATGTACATAGGCCGTCTGGGCGACGGCTCACAGAACGATGACGGCATCTATGTGTTGCTGAAAGAAGTGATGGACAACAGCATCGACGAGTTCAAGATGGGTGCCGGAAAGCGTATAGAAGTGACTATAGAAGACAGTCTGCGTGTCAGCGTACGCGACTATGGACGAGGCATTCCGCAAGGCAAACTGGTAGAGGCGGTCAGCAAACTGAATACCGGGGGTAAATATGACTCGAAGGCTTTCAAGAAAAGTGTCGGACTGAACGGCGTAGGTATCAAGGCAGTCAATGCGCTGAGCAGCCGCTTCGAAGTACGCAGCTACCGCGACGGCAAGGTACGTATCGCCATCTTTGAAAAAGGAACGCTGTTGAGTGATGTGACCGAAGACTCGACAGAAGAAAGCGGAACCTATATCTTCTTCGAACCGGACGCCACACTCTTCTTGAACTATTCCTTCCAGAACCAGTTCGTAGAAACCCTGCTGCGCAACTACACCTACCTGAATACGGGCCTCACCTTCATTTACAACGGCCAGCGCATCGTTTCCCGCCACGGGCTGGAGGACTTGCTGAAAGACAACATGACCAGCGAAGGCCTTTACGACATCATCCACCTGAAAGGAGAGGACATCGAGATTGCCTTCACACACACCAACCAATACGGCGAAGAGTACTACTCCTTTGTCAACGGGCAACACACCACCCAAGGCGGCACACACCAGACTGCCTTGAAGGAACACATTGCCCGTACCATCAAGGAGTTCTACAACAAGAACCAGGAATATGCCGACATCCGCAACGGACTGGTAGCCGCCATTGCCATCGACGTGGAGGAACCCATGTTCGAGAGCCAGACCAAAACGAAACTGGGCAGCAACAACATGTGGCCTGCCGCGCCGCAGGAACACAAGCCCGCCGGCCCCACGGTGAACAAATACGTAGGAGACTTCATCAAGACGGAAGTGGACAACTACCTCCACAAGAACCCGCTTGTGGCCGAAGTGATGCTGCAAAAGATACAAGACTCCGAGAAAGAGCGCAAAGCCATTGCCGGCGTCACCAAGCTGGCACGCGAACGCGCCAAGAAAGCCAACCTGCACAACCGCAAGCTGCGCGACTGCCGCTACCACTTGAGTGACGGTAAAGGCAAAGACCAGGAAACCGAATCCTGCATCTTCATTACCGAGGGAGACTCCGCCAGCGGTTCCATCACCAAGAGCCGCGACGTGAATACCCAAGCAGTATTCAGCCTGCGTGGTAAACCGCTAAATTCCTACGGACTCACCAAGAAAGTAGTTTATGAAAACGAAGAATTCAACTTGCTTCAAGCAGCCTTGAATATAGAAGACGGCATAGAGACACTGCGCTACAACAAAGTCATCGTAGCTACCGATGCCGATGTGGACGGCATGCACATCCGCCTGCTCATCATCACCTTCTTCCTGCAGTTCTTCCCCGACCTGATAAAGAAAGGGCATGTATATATCCTGCAAACCCCTCTCTTCCGCGTGCGCAACAAAAAGAAGACAAGTTATTGCTATACAGAGGAGGAACGTGTGAAAGCCATTGAAGAACTGGGTCCCAACCCCGAAATCACCCGATTCAAAGGTCTGGGAGAAATCTCGCCCGACGAGTTCAAGCATTTTATCGGCAAGGATATGCGTCTGGAACAAGTGTCCCTGCGCAAGACAGACCTCGTAAAAGAGCTGCTGGAATTCTACATGGGTAAGAATACCATGGAACGACAAAACTTTATTATCAACAACTTGGTTATAGAAGAAGATTTGGCATCATGAGAAGAGCTATCTTTCCGGGAACATTCGACCCGTTTACTATCGGACACTCTTCGGTAGTGAGCCGTGCACTGACTTTTATAGACGAAATCGTCATAGGCATCGGCATCAATGAAAATAAGAATACGTATTTCCCCTTGGAAAAGCGCGAACAAATGATACGAGACTACTACCGGAACGAGCCGCGCATCATTGTGCAGTCCTATGACTGCCTGACTATCGACTTTGCCCGGCAGGTAGATGCCAGTCTGATAATACGCGGCATACGCACCGTGAAGGATTTCGAATACGAGGAAACCATTGCCGACATCAACCGCAAACTGACCGGCATAGAAACCATCCTGCTCTTCACCGAGCCGGAACTTACCTGCGTCAGTTCCACCACCGTGCGCGAACTGCTGCAATACGGCAAGGACATAAGCATGTTCATACCGGAGGGAATGGAGATTAGGGATTAAGGATAAAGGATTAGGGATTAAAATGGAAATGATGAAAAAACTATTTACTATTATAATATGTATATGCGCGGTGACGGCACAAGCGCAAAAGCCGAACAATGAAGCCCTGCGCAAACTGCAAATGGCAGAGTTTGCCATCACCAACCTTTATGTGGACAAGGTGGATGAAGACAAGCTGGTGGAAGAAGCCATCATCAAGATGCTGGCACAACTCGACCCGCACTCCACCTACAACAACGCCGAAGAAGTGAAGAAGATGAACGAGCCGTTGCAAGGCAATTTCGAGGGCATCGGCGTACAGTTTCAGATGATAGAAGATACCCTGCTTGTGATACAACCCGTGAGCAACGGACCTTCCGAGAAGGTGGGCATCCTTGCCGGCGACCGTATCGTAGCCGTCAATGACAGCGCCATTGCCGGAGTAAAAATGAGCACGGAAGATATTATGAGCCGCCTGCGCGGACCGAAAGACTCGGAAGTGAAACTCACCATCGTGCGCCGTGGCGTGGACGACCAGCTGTACTTCACCGTGAAGCGTGACAAAATTCCCATCCTCAGCCTGGACGCATCTTACATGATACAACCCAAAACCGGCTATATCCGTATCAACCGCTTCGGGGCAACCACCGCCGAAGAGTTTGCAGAAGCCCTGAAAAGCCTGCAAAAGAAAGGAATGAAAGACCTCATCCTCGACCTGCAAGGAAATGGAGGAGGGTATCTGAATGCCGCCATCGACCTTGCCAACGAATTTCTGAAGCAAAAAGAACTCATCGTCTACACCGAAGGAAGGGCCGCACGCCGCAGTGATTTCTTTGCCAAAGGTACGGGCAACTTCAAGAACGGCCGTCTCATCATATTGGTGGACGAGTACTCCGCTTCTGCCAGTGAAATCGTGACCGGAGCCATCCAGGACTGGGACAGAGGCGTGGTAGTAGGACGCCGCACCTTCGGCAAGGGATTGGTACAGCGTCCTATCGACCTGCCGGACGGTTCCATGATTCGCCTCACTATCGCCCGCTACTATACTCCTTCGGGCCGTTGTATCCAGAAGCCTTACGACAGCACTGCCAACCTCGACGGCCGCCTAACCGGCGAGAACAGTCAGGATAAGTATAACCAGGAACTGATAGACCGCTTCAATCATGGAGAAATGATTCATGCGGACAGTATCCATTTTGCCGACTCCCTGAAAGCACAGACCAAGCGTATGGGACGTACCGTTTACGGAGGTGGAGGTATCATGCCCGACTTCTTCGTCCCCATCGACACTACCCAGTACACAGACTATCACCGCAACCTCGTAGCCAAAGGCGTGGTTATCAAAGCCACTACCGGCTACATCGAGAAGCACCGGAAGGAGTTGCAGAACAAATACAAGAAATTCGAAGCCTTCAACGAGAAGTTCGAAATAGACGATAACTTCCTTGCCGAAATACGTACGCTTGCCGACAAAGAGAAAATCAAGTTTGACGAGAAACAGTACAACCAATCCCTACCGCTCATCAAGACACAACTTAAAGCCTTGATAGCCCGTGACCTATGGGACATGAACGAATACTTCCAGGTGATGAACAGCACGAACCAGAGCGTGCAGCAAGCTCTAAAAGTGCTGAACGAAGGCATCTACAGCACTATTATCCAATAGCCGACTTGAAACAAACTTAGGCGCGGATTATGCGGATTTAGTTTATCTAACTCCGCGTATTCCGCGTAATTCGCGCCTAAAATCATTCTCCGAACAGCCACTTATTCAGCCACTTGTTGACGTAGATGTTGACCACAGCACATCCAGCACCGATTGCAGCCCCCGCCAACACATCTGACGGATAATGCACTCCCTCGTTCATACGGGAAACTCCCACGGAACAAGCCCACAGGGCAGACGGAGCTATCACATACCATTTAGGATACTTTACACTGAGCGAGGTGGCAAGGGCAAAAGCCGTCGCCGTATGTCCAGAAGGAAAAGACGGGCTGCCTTCATGGCTATATGCATGCACTCTGTCGGGATATTTATCATAAGGACGCTCACGGTCCACCAGATATTTCATTCCATAAGTCACAACAAAAGCCCCCGCTACACTTGTACCTACGTAGACCGCATCTTTCAGCAAACCCTTATCATGTTTTATCCAAGCGGCAACCGCCATCGCCACCGGAACACCGACAGCAACATAGGGCTCCGAACGTGAAATTATCTTATTATAGTTACGGACAAACTTGCCATCCCAACTGTTAACCCGGTGCAAAGTGTTAATATCCCAATTCTGTGCCGAAAGACCGGATACAACAAGGCAGATAAAATATACAAAAAAAATAGCCTTTTTCATAAGTCCTTTATATTAGTTTGACGCAAAGATAGGACAAATAGATAGAGTTTTCACAAAAAAATTCTATCTTTGTTGCCACATTTATAATAATTCGCTAATCATTTCATGAGACTGGAAACTTGCTGCAACCGACAGATTGATTGTATGGTATGTCCCCAAAAATCAGAAGGAGTATTGGTTTACCGCCACTACCCCAAGGGACAACATTTCTCTGCTGAAAAGTGCACACAGAACTGCATGATATTTATGCTGAAAGGTGAATTACTTGTAAACAGTGACGAATATCCGGGCACCACTCTCCAAAGCCGCCAGCTCATCTTGCAAGCCATCGGCTCCAAAGTAGAACTCCTGGCTTTGACCGAAGTGGAATATATTGTCTATTGGTTCACCGAGCTTCCTCTGATTTGCGAAGAGCGCTACAAGGAGATACTGAAACGCTCGGAAGCCCCCTTGACTTATACCCCGCTTACCGCGATTTCCATGCTCGAAGGGCTCCTGAAAAGCCTTGCCTGCTACCTCAACGAGCAACCCTATGCGTGCAGCAAATACATTGAAATGAAATGCCAGGAATTGGTATACATATTGACATGCTACTATCCGCTACACCAAATCAGTACATTCTTCTACCCCATCAGCACTTATACGGAAAGCTTCCAATATTTCGTCATGCAGAACTACGACAAGGTGAAGAATGTGGAAGAGTTTGCCCACCTCGGTGGATATACCACCACCACATTCCGCCGTCTGTTTAAAAATATGTATGGGGTCCCGGTCTATGAATGGATTCTGGACAAGAAACGTGAAGGAATTCTGAACGACCTGCAATACACCAAACAACGCATTTCAGTCATCAGCGCCCGCTATGGCTTTGATTCCCTATCCCACTTTGCCCACTTCTGCAAAGACTCTTTCGGAGACACGCCCCGCGCCCTGAGAAAACGTTCAGCAAACGGAGAAAAGATTTCCATTATCTGCAAAGAGCAAGGCAAAGACCAGGAGGACGAGTAAACCTTTTACTTGTCCGTAAACTTCGCATTCTGCCGGATTACGGAATTATTTCTTTAATCGCTTGCTTTATCGCTGGATTTCTCCTATTTTTGCGAAACATTTACAGAAGTATCCTGATAGAACAAATTTTCAAACTATTAAATAACTTAAATTCAATCATTTATGTGGTTAAGTAATTCATCTGTAGGAAGGAAAGTGGTGATGAGCGTTACCGGTATCGCCCTTGTCCTGTTTCTGACATTTCACATGGCGATGAACCTGGTTGCATTAGTCTCGGCTAATGGCTACAACATGGTTTGTGAGTTCCTGGGAGCAAACTGGTACGCATTGGTGGCTACGGTAGGTCTGGCTGCCTTATTCATCATCCACATCATCTACGCTTTCTGGCTGACTATGCAGAACCGTAAGGCACGTGGTAGCGAACGCTATGCCGTTACGGAAAAGCCCAAGACTGTGGAATGGGCTTCTCAAAACATGCTCGTACTGGGTATCATCGTAATCGTGGGTTTGGGCCTGCACCTGGTAAACTTCTGGGCTAAAATGCAGCTTCCCGAGTTGATGCACAACATGGGCATGCATGCTGACACCCTCACGCTGGCATATGCAGCCAACGGTGTCTATCACATTCAAAACACCTTCAGCAATCCGGTATTCGTAGTGCTTTACCTCGTTTGGCTGGGCGCATTGTGGTTCCACCTCACTCACGGTTTCTGGAGCTCCATGCAGTCTTTGGGCTGGAACAACAAAGTATGGATTAACCGTTGGAAATGTATCTCCAACATCTATTCTACTATCGTTGTCCTCTGCTTCGCTCTGGTAGTTGTCGTATTCTTTGCAAAATCATTGTGCGGCGCTTGCTAAATTCAAATTGTAAATGACTAAATTGTAAATTGCATTATGACTAAGATAGATTCTAAAATACCGGAAGGACCGGTGGCTGAGAAATGGACCAATTATAAGGCTCACCAAAAATTAGTAAACCCTGCCAACAAACGTCGTCTGGACATCATCGTAGTAGGAACCGGACTTGCCGGTGCCAGTGCTGCCGCCTCTCTGGGCGAAATGGGTTTCAGAGTATTCAACTTCTGCATCCAGGACTCTCCGCGCCGTGCACACTCCATCGCTGCACAAGGTGGTATCAATGCTGCTAAGAATTACCAAAACGACGGTGACTCTGTATACCGTCTGTTCTACGATACAGTAAAGGGTGGCGACTACCGTGCCCGCGAAGCCAACGTTTACCGTCTGGCTGAAGTATCCAACAATATTATCGACCAATGCGTTGCACAAGGTGTTCCTTTCGCCCGCGAATACGGCGGTACACTGGACAACCGTTCTTTCGGTGGTGCTCAGGTATCCCGTACTTTCTATGCCAAGGGTCAGACCGGACAGCAGCTGTTGCTGGGTGCATACTCTGCATTGAGCCGCCAGGTGAACGTAGGCACTGTGAAACTGTATACCCGCTACGAAATGGAAGACGTTGTCCTCATTGACGGACGTGCCCGCGGTATCATTGCAAAGAACCTCGTTACCGGTAAATTGGAACGTTTTGCCGCCCACGCTGTGGTAATCGCTACCGGTGGTTACGGCAATGCCTACTTCCTTTCTACCAATGCAATGGCATGTAACTGCTCTGCAGCAATGGCTTGCTACCGTAAAGGTGCCTGGTTTGCCAACCCTGCTTACGTACAGATTCACCCCACTTGTATCCCGGTTCACGGTGACAAGCAGTCTAAGCTGACTTTGATGTCCGAATCTCTGCGTAACGATGGTCGTATCTGGGTTCCGAAGAAGCTGGAAGATGCCAAGAAACTGCAGGAAGGTACACTGCAAGGAAAAGATATTCCCGAGGAAGACCGCGACTACTACCTGGAACGCCGTTATCCGGCATTCGGTAACCTCGTTCCGCGTGACGTTGCCAGCCGCGCTGCCAAAGAACGCTGCGACAAGGGCTTCGGCGTGAACAACACCGGTCTTGCCGTATTCCTTGACTTCTCCGAAGCTATCAACCGTCTGGGTAAAGATGTCGTTGCACAACGTTACGGCAACCTCTTCGATATGTATGAAGAAATCACTGATGTCAGCCCATACGAAAACCCGATGATGATTTATCCGGCTATCCACTATACCATGGGTGGTATCTGGGTTGACTACGAACTGATGACCTCCATCAAGGGACTATTCGCCATCGGTGAATGTAACTTCTCCGACCACGGTGCAAACCGCCTCGGTGCTTCCGCCCTGATGCAAGGTCTGGCCGATGGTTACTTCGTATTGCCTTACACTATCCAGAACTATCTGGCCGACCAGATTACAGTTCCCCGTTTCTCTACCAACCTGCCCGAATTTGCAGCTGCAGAAAAGGCCGTTCAGGAGAAGATTGACTGGATGATGAACATCAAGGGTAAGAAGTCTGTAGACTCTATCCACAAGGAACTGGGCCACATTATGTGGGAATATGTAGGTATGGGACGTACGGCCGAAGGCTTGAAGGAAGGTCTGAAGAAGCTGAAAGAAGTCCGCAAGGAGTTCGAGAAAGAACTGTTCATCCCGGGCGACAAGGAAGGTATGAATGTAGAACTCGACAAGGCTATCCGTCTGTACGACTTCATCACTATGGGCGAGCTGGTTGCTTACGATGCACTGAACCGTAACGAAAGCTGCGGCGGTCACTTCCGTGAAGAATATCAGACTGAAGAAGGCGAAGCCAAGCGTGACGATGAAAACTACTTCTACGTGGCTTGCTGGGAATATCAGGGTTCTGACGAAAAGGAACCGGTATTGCTGAAAGAGCCGCTGGTTTACGAAGCAATCAAGGTACAGACTCGTAACTACAAGAGCTAATCGGGAAGTTGAACATTTAAAGAATTAAAGAAAATGGATAAAAATATATCATTTACGCTCAAGGTATGGCGCCAGAAGGGTCCGAAAGCAAAAGGCGCTTTTGAAACATACCAAATGAAAGATATCCCGGGCGATACTTCATTCCTCGAAATGCTGGATATCTTGAACGAACAGCTGATTTCTGAAGGTAAAGAACCGGTTGTATTCGACCACGACTGCCGCGAAGGTATCTGCGGTATGTGTTCGCTCTACATCAACGGACATCCCCACGGTCCTGCAACCGGCGCTACGACTTGCCAGATTTATATGCGTCGTTTCAACGACGGCGATACCATCACTGTTGAACCGTGGCGCTCTGCCGGTTTCCCGGTTATCAAGGACTTGATGGTCGACCGTACGGCCTACGACAAGATTATGCAGGCAGGCGGCTACGTCAGCGTACGTACCGGTGCTCCCCAGGATGCCAACGCTATCCTGATTCCGAAGCCCATCGCTGACGAGGCTATGGATGCTGCCAGCTGTATCGGTTGTGGTGCTTGTGTGGCTGCTTGTAAGAACGGTTCTGCTATGCTGTTCGTTTCTGCCAAGGTGAGCCAGCTGAACCTGTTGCCCCAAGGCAAACCGGAAGCATTGCGCCGTGCCAAGGCTATGTTGAGCAAGATGGACGAACTCGGTTTCGGTAACTGTACAAACACTCGTGCGTGCGAAGCTGAATGCCCGAAGAATGTTTCCATCAGCAACATTGCTCGCCTGAACCGCGACTTTATCATTGCGAAACTGAAAGACTAATCCGGTCTTTCTGCAAATAATATAGGATGCGCTTCGGATAAACCTTTTGAGCAAGCTCAGATTTATCACTCAGCTTTCACTATATTTGATTAATATCACAAGAGACTCCTCTGCCGGGAAACCGCCGGAGGAGTTTTTTTATGACATGCCGTTTACTTCAGATAAATTGCCGGCACGCAAGCTACGGGGAGAAGCCCCGAAATTCTTTTTGCAGAAATTGGAAAAATGAGGCAGCGATTCAAAGCCATATTTATAGCAAATCTCTGATATAGAAGCATCCGTATAACGAAGTTCATAAACCACGCTTTCCTTCCTCCGTTCCATCATCCACTCGTACACCGGTTGATGAAAAACAGAATTGAATATACGCCGGAAAGTAGCTACTGTATATCCTCCCAACTGGGCAAGTTCCTCTACCGTCTTGACTTTGGCATGATTCTGCAAGACAAAGTAGTGGAAGGAATTAGTATACTGGGCAAGAGGATGTATCAGCATGGAAAGCTCATAGTCGGAGTAGTAATTTCCAAGAATGAAAGCAAGTTCTTTCCGTTTGAAACAAAGCATTTCCCGGCAAATCTTCTCCTCGGACAAATAGGCCTTGGAACTTTCCAGAAAGAGCTGCAACTCGGGAGTAATGGTCAAAGGATAGAATATCAATGGAGGGGTAACCTCTTTCATAATATGGTTATACCGGTCCTCACAGAAGAAATCAGGCTTACTGAACCGGTAACAAACGCATTCCACATCCGTCATGGCAAGTATTTCGTACTTGGAACCAATAGCTTGAAGGATGAACTCACCTGCATGCAACACAGTTCCCGCATACTCCTTACTGTTGACAAGCACTTCTCCTTTCAGCAGGAAAATTATAATATTTTCCTCACACTTTCGCGCCGGCAGATGGAATCCTCTGAGGTGGGAAGCATATATTATTGCATTGTCCACAGCCTTGGGACATTGAGCGCATTGTTTTTTACCTCTGCAAGCAGAAGAGTTGGGCATCGGCAAGTAGATTTGTTTGTTTGTTGCAGTGACAAAAATAGATAAATAATACTCATAAAAGAAACATTCCCCGAAAACTTTCATAAAGAAGTTTCGGGGAATGAATAAAATAGAAGTAATTCAGTTTTTTATTGCGGACAGTGCCGTTTTATTTTTCCACGTTCGTATCATCAGCCGTACTCCATGGACCAACTTCAGGTACAAAGGTTACTTTTGCCGCCTTATTGGCCAGCGTCAGCGTATAACGTATCTTTTTGCCTTCACCCCAGGCTTGTGTATCATTCAAGTCAATGGCGGAAGTTACAGTATCAAGAAGAACGTCTTTCTCATAGATGTCATAGACAACATTGATTTTGGCATTCGTATCCAACGTCTGGGGCATCAACATCCAGGCTGTATTCACTTCCACACCCGTTGTATTCACTTCCAATGCACCATCGTCAATCGTATGTGCATAAGTGGCTGTTCCTTCCTGTGACTTCCATATTGAATCATCAAAACCATAAGTTCCTTTATTGTGCACACCGGATATTGTAAGTGTTTTCAGTTTATAAGTCAAAGCGTCGGCTGCCTTGACAGTGAAATTTATTTGGGTCAGTATATGGCCGAATTTCAAAGATACCCCACTGGCATTTGATGCCTTGGTTGCATCCGTCGCTTTCGCGGCTACCAAGTCCGTTTGGGCAGCTACATCCGCTACCGTATAAGTAATGGAAGGATATATAGCACCAGCAGCCGGTTGATTGTACGTCAAGGCCCCGGTACCCGGATTCCCGTAAGCAAAGAACTGCAAGTTATCCGTCATTGGCCAATAATATGTTCCCCCAGTCAAACTCCAGTCGGGAGCACTATAAGTTACCTTAACAGCTGCCATGAATTCCTTCATCGCATCAAAAGTCGCAACGGAGGCCATTGTTGTTGCTCCCGTATTATAAGCATACACAGTGAACCCTACCTTCTGCAATTCCGGCAAATCAGTCACTGTGGCTCTCGTAGTGTTACCCACTACTGTTCCCAATTTAATCTCCGCCTTTTGTCCGGCATTCTCTATCTCCTCACTTTCCGAGCAACTCATTACTGCTGCTGCAGCCAAAGCCAAAAATAAAACCTTCTTCATAATTGTCTGTTATTAAAGTTAATATATTTATTTGTCTGTTTGCTATCAATTCACCGGTAGCTCCACATCCGTCTCATCATCCCAATCGTCCACATCGCCACCAATCCCTCCATCTCCTTCATCGGTTCTCGGTTCCAAATCATCCACCACAACCTTGTCCTCCGGTACGGGAACCTCGATATGGATTTCCGACCCAGGAACGCCCACATCAGGTTCTTCTTCGCCTCCTCCCGAGGGAGGAGCTGTTTCAATCACTTCCGTGATATCCACCTTCACCTCTTGAACCGTTTTATCTCGTTTCACAATCCTCAGTGTCAGCAACATAGGACTATCCGCACGGGTCTTGGTATCTTTCAGTAATACAAAACTGGAGAAATACCCCCATAAAAGCCCGTTTTCACGCTTTGTATCCACACATATAGGTACCTCGCTCAAATGGCAAGCACGGTTGCCTATAAAGTAACTTCCGTTCAAGCCGTCCACATGGCAGATGATGCTCGATATTCTATCCCATCCTTCCACCTTTATATCAAAGGAATAATGGTCCACTACCGCTTCCGGCTTCCAGTCCAACGGAAGCGCCACATCACTCTGCCTTATTTCCACCTCGTCCAAAGCCACCACATACAAAGGGTCGGGCGACCAAACCATATCTTCGTGTACATCCAGCCCCGTACAGTGTCCCGTAAAAGCCTCAATCGTCTCATAACTCTCGTCGCCCCGTATCTGTATACTCTCCGTATTGAAGTTATAGGCCACCACCGCATACTTCCCCGGCGGTACCTTCACCTCACCCCCTCCGGCAGGCAGATAACTTTCAACCTTTCTCCCTTGAGTATCTTTCGGATAGAAGATAATCCGCATGGTCTGCGGCAGCTTATCCGTCACCCCTTTCCAATCCAGTTTAATCTGTACTCCGCTAACGGGATAATCATCCAGCATATCGCGGAAGTCACAGCTTCCCAGCATTGGCAACAGCCCGAAGAACAGCCAGAGAATCATATGCCGTGCATCTTTCATACCACTCATCTCCCCGACGTTAGAAGCCACACCAAAGAAATTTTTGCTTTTGTCGGCCCGATAAAGTGATACTTTCCACTGCTGACCCAAACCAAGTCATTTCCATAAGAAGTATATTTCCTGTACTCCGTATCCAAGTATCCAATGCCCACACTGAATTCAATCGCCAGATGCCGAGCCAGTGGACGCACGTATCCATAAGTTATTCCTGCAGCTGCGTAATACTTCCCCCGGTATCCCTTCTCCTTTTTCAACTGAAAATCATAGGTACCTCCTTCGGCATATGCTCCCAGGAAGTGTCCGGACAATCTTCCGCGCGTATGGCGGTTTCCCAACCAGTAACGCGCCTCTGTCCCTCCCGAAAGGAGCTGATAGCAGAAATTACATCCGCTGTCAGACCACCAAGGGCATTTGTACTCAACATTCAAAGACCACCTCTTTCCCAATGGCAGCTCCACTTCTATGTTCGGAGCCAAGGCCAGGTCGTAAAGCAAATTATTTTTTAACGCCAGCACCGTTTTACAAGTATGGCTATGGGATTCTACCGACTTATTCTGCCCTATTACCTGCCCCGACATCATGCAAAAAAGGAGTAGCCAAAAGACATATATAAAAATGCGTTTTCCCATAATTTCGCGTTGTATACAAACAAAAGTAGAAGATAATTACCGAATAAAAATCACTTTCCATCACTCTTTTCAAAGGCTGAAAGGTTCTGTGAAACGATTGAAACAGATTTGCAACTTCTGCCTTATCCGGGACGATGTGAATAGATTCTTCTCTCTCAAAAAGTCAATCCGTGTGCGAAAACAGTAAAATTCAGTGAAAGAAATACAAAAGAAGTAGCAGGAACATTCTGAAATTTGGAAGATAACAACGGGAACCTTACATTTGTAATGTGATTTTTTTCATAGTATTAGATTTAAGGTTAACAAAGGTTGGAGTACAGCGGTACTCCTTTTTTTATGCCCATACGTTTCTCCGAATGACAAAAAATAGCTATCTTCGATGGCTTTTATAACTGTTAAAGAAGAAAACATCACTACTTGAGCCCATTATGAAAAAACCGGTACTCACATTGCTTTCCATAATCCTACTTACCGCAGGATGTTCCCAACGGCCTGCCACCACCAAGATACCCCTAACCAGCGCACACCGTGGTGCGGCCACCATCGCTCCCGAAAACACAATGGCATCCGTAGATTCGTGCATCAAATACGGTGTAGGCAATATAGAATGCGATGTCTGCATCAGTAAGGACAGTGTCTTCTACGTACTGCACGATTCCACCCTCGACCGTACCACCAACGGTACCGGCGCCATCTCCCAATGGCTGTCCACCGACATCGACACACTGGATGCCGGCTCTTGGTTTGCGCCCCGATTTGCCGGACAACGGGTACTACGCCTTACCGACCTGCTACGCAAGGCCAAAGAGCACGGTTTAAGAATCACCATCGACTACCGCAACGGCGGTCTGCACCAATTACTGAACTTGATAAAGGACGAAGGCATGCTGGAAAACTGCAACTTCACCTTCAGCAAGGAGTATCATGCCAAATGCTTCAGAAAGATGGCACCCGAGGTAAGAACCCTGCAAGCCTACATCAAAAGTGAAAAGGACATAGAGCATGTCGTAAAGGAACTGCATCCCGACATTGCTGTCGTCTGGATTGACTCCCTTACCCCGCAATTCGTAAAGAAATGCCGTGAGCACAACCTGCAGGTACTGGCACTTGTCCTGGGGCTGGACGACAAGACGGAAGAGAACCAGAAGGCAGTCGACCTGGGAGTAGACATCATAGCGACAGACCACCCGGAAAAGTTCATCATGAAATACGGGAAACCGTCCATATAAGGCAAGAGACCTGCCGCGCTCAAGTCAGCAAGTGATAGACACCACCCACCATTGCCTTGACCACTCCCTTCATCTCCAATTCAAAAAGCAAGGCACTCATCCGGTTGACGGGTATGTCCGCTTCCACCACCATCGCATTGATATGGAGGTCTCCCTGCCGCATAAGAATACGCACAACGAGCTCCTCCTCTTCCGTCAGTTCCGGGAAGAGATTACGCTGGATACCTTCTGTCCGGGCAGGCTGCTCCGCTACGGCCCAGCCCATAATCTGCACAAACTCTTCCGCACTCTGGATAAGGGCGGCCTTGTTGTCGCGTATCAACCGGTTGCAACCGATGGAAGATTCGTCCGTAACACGTCCCGGAACGGCAAAACAGTCACGATGGTATCCCTCCGCCAACTCTGCAGTGATAAGGGAACCTCCCTTTGCGGCAGACTCCACCACAATGGTAGCATCACTCATACCCGCCACAATACGGTTGCGGCTGACGAAATTATGCTTGTCCGGATTCGTCCCGGTAAGGAATTCGGTCAGCAGTCCGCCTTGTGCCAGCATGTCGATGGCTGTTTTCCGGTGGACATACGGATAGATGCGGTCCAGTCCGTGAGCAAGGACAGCAACGGTAGGGAGATGATTTGCCAAAGCGGCCCGATGGGCATGGATATCTATCCCGTAAGCCAGTCCGCTTACTACCAGCACATCGGGACAAAGAACGGCCAAATCGCGCAGGAAGTCGGCACAGAATTGCTTGCCGTAATCGGTGGCACGGCGTGTACCTACCATATCGATGACATGCAGGCGGTTGAAATCGGTGTTTCCTTTAAAGAAAAGTACAATCGGCGCATCCTCACATTCGCGCAAGCGGGAAGGGTAAGCCTCATCCTTCAACGTCAGGCAGGAAAGACGATTCTTCTCTACAAACTCCATCTCCTGCTCGGCACGCAGAAAGGCAGCGGGACAATCAAGAGCCGTCACTACCCCCGGATTCACACCGGGCATGATTTCGGGGAGCTCCTTCCGCCGACTGAATACTTCGGCAGCACTGCCCATACCCTCTATTAAACGCTTTGCCCCGATATGTCCTATACCGGGGCAAAGTGTGAGAGCTATGCTGCAAATCCGTTCGTCACTGTTCATTCCACCACAGATTACACAGATTCACACGGATTGAGATAAGGGGCAAAGAGACGGTCGAACAGTTCGCTATCGCTTAACCGTCCGTTCACCACACATACGGTTTCAACTATGCCTTTGAGACAGACTTTGCCGTCGGAAGCACGGAAGATATCTTGGTAAAAGACGTACTTGATACCCTCCTTCTTCATGTAGAGTTTGGAGACAAACTCGTCACCACTCCTCAGGGGAGTCTTGAAAGCCATATTGATACGTGCCACTACCGGGTCTACCCCCTGCTCGTGCAGTCCGGCAAAGCTGACGCCGGCACTCAACAGAAACTCATGGCGCGTATGCTCCAGATAATGCTGATAATTGGCATTATTGACGATGCCTTGCAGGTCGCATTCATAGTCGCGCACCTTCATGGGAAGTTCATAGATATAATTCATATTTACTATTGGACTATTTACTATTTGATACTTAGCCACGTTGTTTCTCCACATCCAAGCCTTTGAACTTCTTCAGTTCCTCTACGCTGACCAGCTTGTAGAGTTTGTCACTGGGACGTATTTTCACCGATTTCATCGAGAAATGCTGGCCTTTCTTTACAGTCTGCACGGGTTTCAAATCGACGCGTGCCTCGTCCAAAGTGACGAATTCGGCACCCGTTGTGGGACCCGTAATCAGCAACTTGTCGCCTACGCTCACTTCGGCTGCTTCTACCAGGAACTCTGCCACACCGATGTTTGAGAAGTAGCGGATGCCCTTACCCACATAGATTTTACGTTCCGTAGCGGCAGAGCCGTAGTTCTTGGTCCATTCGCCCAAGCGTTGTCCCAGGTAGTAGCCGTCCCAGAAACCACGATTGAAGACCGTCTTCAAACGTTCGTCCCACCGGGCAATTTTCTCATCGGTGAATGTATCGTCCAGATAGGAACGGATGGCTTCTTTGTAACACTCCACTACCGTGCGCACGTACTCGGGTCCGCGGGCACGTCCTTCTATTTTGAAAACACGAACACCTGCATCCAGCATCTTGTTCATGAAGTGGATAGTTTTTAAGTCTTTGGGGGACATGATGTATTGGTTGTCCACCTCCAATTCCACATCCGTCTCCTTGTCGCGCACCGTATAACTACGGCGGCATACCTGCATGCAAGCACCACGGTTGGCAGAGTGGTTCATCTCATGCAATGAGAGATAACACTTTCCGCTGACTGCCATGCAAAGGGCACCGTGGCAGAACATCTCTATACGTATCTGCTCTCCGCTGGGTCCACAGATATTCTCCTCACGGATATGGCGGTAGATTTCTGCCACTTGCTCCAGATTCAACTCACGCGCCAGCACCACCACATCGGCAAACTGCGCATAGAAGCGCAGGGCTTCCACGTTGCTGATGTTGAGCTGTGTGCTGAGGTGTACCTCCTGCCCTATCTGCCGGGCATAACTCATCACTGCCACATCAGCGGCAATGACTGCCGAGATGCCTGCCGCCTTTGCCGCATCTACAATGGTACGCATCAGCGGAATGTCATGGTCGTATATAATGGTATTGACGGTGAGGTAGCTCTTCATGCCATGTTCGTCGCACGTCCGGGCTATTTCCCGCAAATCGTCGATAGTGAAGGTATTTGCCGAACGGGCACGCATGTTCAGGTTCTCGATACCGAAATAGATGGAGTCGGCACCTGCTTGTATGGCTGCTGCGAGAGATTCGCGCGAGCCTACCGGTGCCATGATTTCGAAGTCACTGATTGAGTGTTTCATCATTTCTTTTTGAATTAGAGTATGCAAAGGTAGGCTTTTTTCTGTACTTTTGCGGACAAATCCGCTTAGATTATGAAGATTAAAGATATAGACCTGGGCCCACGCCCCGTATTCCTCGCCCCGATGGAGGACGTCACCGACCCTGCTTTCCGCCTGATGTGCAAGCACTTCGGAGCAGACATGGTATATACCGAGTTCGTTTCTGCCGATGCCTTGATACGCTCCGTAGGCAAGACCCAGCAGAAACTGAACATCAGCGATGAAGAGCGGCCCGTAGCCATACAGATATACGGACGGGACACCGCCACCATGGTAGAAGCCGCCCGCATTGTGGAGCAGGCACATCCGGACACGCTGGACATCAACTTCGGCTGCCCCGTGAAGCGCGTTGCCGGCAAGGGTGCCGGTGCCGGTATGCTACAGAACATTCCGCTGATGCTGGAAATCACTCGTGCCGTGGTAGATGCCGTGAAGATTCCCGTCACCGTGAAGACCCGCCTGGGCTGGGATGCCAACAGTAAAATCATCGTAGACCTTGCCGAGCAGTTGCAGGACTGCGGCATTGCCGCCCTCACCATCCACGGCCGTACCCGCGCCCAGATGTATACCGGCGAGGCGGACTGGACACTTATCGGCGAGGTGAAAAAGAACCCACGCATGCACATTCCCATCATCGGCAACGGTGATATCACCACTCCCCAACGGGCCAAAGAATGCTTCGACCTCTACGGTGTGGACGCCATCATGATAGGCCGTGCCAGCTTCGGCCGCCCGTGGTTCTTTAAGGAAGTGAAGCATTATTTGGAGACGGGCGAAGAACTCCCTCCGCTGAGTTCCGAATGGCGGCTGAACGTACTCCGCCAGGAAGTGGAAGACAGCGTCAACCTGCTGGATGAACGACGGGGCATACTGCACGTGCGCCGCCACCTGGCAGCAAGCCCGCTCTTCAAAGGGATTCCCAATTTCCGCGACACCCGGATAGCCATGCTGCGGGCAGAGACGAAGGAGGAACTGTACCGCATCTTCGAAGAGATAGAACCGTTGCTGCCATAGGAGAAAACCGCATACGATTTTTACCATCGAGTCCGATACTTGAGCAATCATCCTCACGCCCCTTCTTGAATAGCTTCTGAGAGGGGGGCTATTCAGACGCAGATGACACGCTTTGTTGCCATCCGCATAACTCACTGTCTGTCAGCAAGAAATTTTGCCAACCACTTGCCTTGCCCTTGGCAAACTTTTGCCATGCCTATGGCAAAGTTTTGCCAACGCGGTGGCAAAGCCTTGCCAATGGGAAGGCAAAACCTTGCCAACAAGGAGGCAAGAAAAAAAACATTGTTTCTTTGGCAGAAAGAAACAAGTCCCTATATTCGTCTTCCCAAGAAAGAAAGAATCCCATAAATATGTCTTTATGAAAAAGAAAAAACTGCTCAAACAGCTCATCGTAAACTTCCAGCATTCACTTCCGGCAGAAGTTTATCCGCGTACATTGGTATTGCCCACAGACAGTGGAAAGATAATCACCGTGCCCGACTAGCGTAACATCGGCTGCGCAAACCATCGCTTGAACATCCACGTGGCCAGGATATAAATGCCGAAAGCCGATACGAAACCCACGATAGAGTCTATCAGGTAATGTGCCTGGATATAGACCGTAGCCCCGCACAACAGCAGATAGAAAGGAAACAAGCAGGCAAACAGACGCTTGCTGCCACGCCATGCCATAATCATCAGTACCGTAGACATTCCGACGTGCGAACTGGGAAAAGCAGCCGTGGGGCGCTCACCCACCTGCTGGGAACTCTCCACCAGGTTGTAGAAGAAGCCGTGCTCATAGCCCGGACCGGGAAGAAGTTCCTGATGGTGATGGAAATAGTCACCGATGGACGGGAAGATACCTTGCGCCACATGGTCGCTTCCAATGGCGGGGAAGTAGAACTGCGGCCCGGCAACGGGGACGAAGATATAAATAAGGTAATAGATGAAGAAAGCGGTGACGATGACGAACGAAACCTTCTCGAAAAGGTCGAAACGATAAAGGAAATACCACACCACCACCAGCAGAATCATCGGATAATAGAAGAAGTATCCCATATTGAACGGCTCGCTCACCCACATCTGCGGAAACCTTTCACAGAACCATACAGCAGGCTGTCCGCCAAACATCCACTGCTCCACCGACGCGAACACGTGGTCGAGATTGGGGAATATCCGGTTGAACTCAAAGGTGTCGGGATACCAATAGGAAAGCAGTGACATCTGGATGGCTATGCGCACAAAGGCAGAGAACTTGCAGGGTGCCAGCCGGTAAAGATACATCAGCAGGAACGTCATACCCGCAATGACAACACGGTCTGCAAGCATCTGCACCGGATGATCCATTTCCTGAAAAAGAAACAGAATGAGAATGGAAGTCAGCAAATTGTATATCAGCGTAATCTTCTCTACCGCAAAAAGCCCCTTACGGGTTTCTACCCTTTTAAATAAATCTAAAGCCATCCCTTATCCTTATACCAGGCAATGGTTTCCTTTACACCCCGTTCCAGGTCGTACTCAGGACTGAAGCCCAGTTCCTCGACGGCCGGTGTGATGTCACACTGCCAGTTGCGTTGTTTCATTATTCTATACTTGTCCGAATTGAGCGTACTGGTCTTGTTCTGCCGCTTCGCCCAAAATTCAGCGAGCAAAGATACGACTTTCAATACAATTAACGGACATCTCAGGCGAATAACAAACGGATTGCCCAATTCTTTCCTTATCAAATCGGAAAAAGCACGGCTGCTATACACCTTCCCGTCAGCCAGGAAATAGGCGCGGCGGGACACCTGCTTCTCTATCCCGAGGAAGACGGCCTGCACGATATCCTTTACATATACAAACGTCAAGTCCTGGCGGCAGAAGCCTACAGAAAAGTCCGTATGCTGCCGGATGGACTTTGCCATAAGATAATAATCCTTCTCACGCGGCCCGTATACACCCGTCGGCCGGTAGATGACGTAGGGGAAACCCGGAATACTCTGCAAATAAAGTTCTGTTTTCAGTTTACTGAGTCCGTAGGCGGTATTGGGTGAAGGGGGGTCACTCTCCATAATCGGGTCGTAGGTCCTCTCGCGTACCGGGCCGAACACACTCAGCGTACTGATGAAGATAAACTGCTTGGGAATCATGTTCAGCTCCCTCAGCGTATCGATGAAGTATTTGGTCTGCAGATAATTCACCAAATCGAATTCGTTCTTGTCCACACACTTCGTCACACCGGCACAATGGACAATATAATCAAACTTATTGTAGGTCCCTTTATGTCCCGAGAGTTGTGCCCTCAGTTCATTGGGGTGCGCAAAGTCCAGTTCGAGGAAATGTATCTTGCGGTCACGCAGATACTCGCGGCTGCTGGACGAACGTACACCCGCCCACACACCGAACTTGCGCTTCAACGCCTCCTCCACGATGAAACTTCCGATAAATCCGCTTGCTCCTGTAATTAAAATCGATTCCACTTCTTCAGTTACAAATTACTAATTACTTTTCATCCGGTCCGTCACCTTGACGCTCCTTGTGTTACTCTGTCGCCTCGTTACTCTTCTTCACCGGCTCCACATGGATGCTGACCAGTGTTCCTTTGCCGAACTGCCTTTTCAACTTGTTCTCCACCGCCGTTGCCGTCTCGTGGGCTTCCTCCAGCGAGATGCTGCCATCCATACGCACATGCACCTCGATGGCACAATAACTGCCGATGCGGCGCGTACGAAGGTGATGCGGCGAGCTGATACCGGGAAAAGAGAGAATCGTCTTCAGTATCTCATCCTCCACCTCGGCAGGCAATGATTTCTCCAACAGTTCGTCCACACACGGTATCAACAACTGCACAGCCACCTTCATAATGAAAAAGCTGACAATAACCGCTGCCACCGGGTCCAGCACCCGCCAATGGTCACCCAAAAGAATGGCGCCACCTATACCCGCTGCCGTGCCTATGGACGAAAACGCGTCACTCCGGTGATGCCAGGCATTGGCAACAACCGCCTGCGAATTCAACTTCCTGCCCTTGAATACGGTATATTGATAAAGCACTTCCTTGAAAACGATGGATACCAATGCAGCCACCAGTGCCAGTATACCGGGTTCCTGCAGAGAGCCGCCTTGCAGGAAACGGTAAATGGAGGAAGCCCCGTTCCAGAAAATGCCGAATCCCACAAACAACAGAAAAATACCGATAATGGCAGTTGCCAGCGTCTCGTACTTGCCATGACCGTAATCGTGTCCTTCATCTTCGGGCTTTGCCGAAATGCGCACAAAAACAATGACAATAATATCTGTAATGAAATCCGACAAAGAATGTACCGCATCCGCCAGCATGGCGGCACTGTGACCTACAATACCTGCAAAGAATTTGAAGACAAGCAAGAGAAAGTTTACCACACTTCCCACAACCGTCACCCGGTAAATGTCTTTTTCCCGTGTGGCATCTGCTTTTTTGTTCAGAGTTTGCATTTCCATCTGCTTTTCGTCTAAGGTACAGCCTATCTTCACTTTGTGTGCAAATATAGTACATAAATCCATTACAATCTGTCGTTCCTTCATTATTTTCAATAGAATGATAATATTTTGAAGTCTGAGTGAACGAAGGAACGTATTTATTTGTTTACTTTGCAAGAGGTAATCACCACAGATTACACAGATTGACACAGAATCTCTATTTATACATAAAATACATCATAACATTATGGCCAAAAAGAAAGAAAAGAAAGCCGGCAAACGCATGAAGAAGAAAGAGCTCGTCAAAGTACTGCTGGAATTCTTCCACACAAAGCAAGACGAAGTATTATCCCTGAAATACATCTTTGAACAACTCCACCTCACCACACATCCGCTGAAGATGCTGTGCATGGACATCTTGTCCGAACTGTCGATGGACGACTACATCACAGAAGTGGACAAGCACAAATACAAGCTGAACAACCACGGCGTGGAAATGACCGGAACCTTCCAGCGCAAGAGCAACGGCAAGAATTCCTTTATACCGGAAGGTGGAGGCGAACCGATATTCGTGGCCGAACGCAACTCGGCACACGCCATGAACAATGATAAAGTGCGTATCGCCTTCTATGCCAAGCGTCGCGGACGCGAAGCCGAAGGAGAAGTCATCGAGATACTGGAACGTGCCAACGACACCTTCGTGGGTACCCTGGAAGTTGCCAAGTCATACGCTTTCCTTGTAACGGAAAACCGTACGCTTGCCAACGACATCTTCATCCCCAAAGAAAAGTTGAAAGGCGGCAAGACGGGCGACAAAGCCATCGTAAAGGTGGTGGAATGGCCCGACAAAGCCAAGAACCCCATCGGCCAGGTAATCGACATCCTGGGGCGCGCAGGAGACAATACCACCGAGATGCACGCCATCCTGGCGGAATTCGGCCTGCCCTATGTCTACCCCGCTGCCGTAGAGAAAGCTGCCGACAAGATACCCGCCGAAATCTCCGCCGAGGAAATAGCCCGACGTGAGGACTTCCGGGGTGTGACCACCTTCACCATCGACCCCAAGGATGCCAAGGACTTCGACGACGCCCTCTCCATCCGCAAACTGAAAGGGGGACTTTGGGAAGTAGGCGTACACATTGCCGACGTGACCCACTACGTGAAAGAGGGCGGCATCATAGACAAGGAAGCCGAGAAGCGTGCCACATCCGTCTACCTCGTAGACCGCACCATCCCAATGCTCCCCGAACGGTTGTGTAATTTCATCTGTTCACTCCGCCCCGACGAAGAGAAGCTTGCCTACTCCGTCATCTTTGAAATGACGGAAAAAGGCGAAGTGAAGAACTCACGCGTGGTACATACCGTCATCAAGAGCGACCGCCGCTTCACCTACGAAGAAGCCCAGGAGATTATAGAAACCGGCAAAGGAGACTTCCAGGAAGAGGTGCTCCAACTGGATAAGCTTGCCAAAATACTGCGTGAGAACCGCTTTAAGGCAGGAGCCATCAACTTCGACCGCTACGAAGTGAAGTTCGAAATTGACGAGAAGGGCAAACCCGTCAGCGTCTACTTCAAGGAGTCGAAAGATGCCAACAAGCTGATAGAGGAGTTCATGCTGCTTGCCAACCGCACCGTAGCCGAAAAGATAGGCCGCGTGCCCAAAGGCAAGAAAGCCAAAGTGTTGCCATACCGTATTCACGACCTCCCCGACCCGGAGAAGCTGGACAACCTGGCACAGTTCATCGCCCGTTTCGGCTACAAGCTGCGTACCAGCGGTACAAAGACCGACATCTCCAAGTCCATCAACCACCTGCTGGACGACATCCAGGGCAAGAAGGAGGAGAACTTGATTGAAACCGTCTCCATCCGCGCCATGCAGAAGGCACGCTACTCCGTGCATAACGTGGGGCACTATGGTTTGGCTTTCGATTACTATACCCATTTCACCTCGCCCATCCGCCGCTATCCGGATATGATGGTACACCGTCTGCTCACCAAGTACTTGGACCAGGGAGGCCGCACCGTGTCCGAACAGAAATACGAAGCCCTCTGCGAACACAGCAGCAGCATGGAGCAGATAGCCTCCAACGCGGAACGCGCCTCCATCAAGTACAAGCAAGTAGAATTCATGACCGAACGCCTGGGACAGACCTTCGACGGCGTCATCTCCGGCGTAACGGAATGGGGACTCTACGTGGAGCTGAATGAGAACAAGTGCGAAGGCATGATTCCTATCCGCGACCTCGACGATGACTATTACGAATTCGACGAAAAGAACTACTGCCTGCGCGGACGCCGCAAAAATAAAATTTATAGTCTGGGAGATGCCATTACCATTAAGGTGGCACGCGCTAACTTGGAAAAGAAGCAGCTGGACTTTGCACTGGTGTAACCTCACCCCCGACCCCTCTCCGAAAGAGAGGGGAGAGGAGAGCAATGAATTGAAAACTTGCGAAACTTGAGTGAAGTGAAATAAAGAATAACCCTACAATATTAAATATCCCCACTTCCCCACTCCCCTCTCTTTCGGAGAGGGGCCGGGGGTGAGGCTTTGCACATGAAGACAATTACTATTACAGACCCTACACAGATTGAGGAAATTATCCGTAAATGCCCATACTGCATAGTGGGCATCACAGACCTTGAAGGAAACCCATATACGGTTCCCATGAACTTTGCCTATCAAGACGGGGTAATATACTTGCATTCCGGCCCGGAAGGCAGTAAAGTGGAGATGGTAACAAAGCACCCGCAAGTTTGCATCACCTTCTGCGAAGGACACGAGCTGGTTTATATGCACCGGCAAGTGGCATGCAGCTACAGCATGAAGTCGCGCAGTGTTATCTGTCGTGGGAAAGTACACTTCGTGGAAGACATGGAAGAGAAGCGACGCGTACTCGACATGCTGATGAAGCAATATACGGAAAATGAATGCAAATATGCTGAACCCGCCGTACGCAATGTCAAGATATGGGAAGTAAAAGTAGAGAAAATAAGCTGCCGGTCATTCGGGTTAAGACCAAGCGAACTATAAATACCATCTGCCGGTCACCTGCTCCACATTGATGGAGCGGATAACCGGCAGAAATATTTACTTTTACAACGGATATTCCTCAAATGCATACAACAGCGTCGAAAGATACCGTTCTCCCGTATCGGGCAGCAGCGCTACAATCGTCTTTCCTTCATTCTCGGGCAACCGTGCCAAGCGGGTAGCTGCAGCAACGGCAGCTCCCGAAGAGATGCCGACCAGCAGTCCCTCATACTTCGCCAGTTCGCGACCCGTACGGATGGCGTCATCATTGGATACCAGCAGCACTTCGTCTATCACGGCACTGTTATAGTTCTTCGGCACAAATCCGGCACCGATACCTTGTATTTTATGGGGACCGGGCTTCCCACCGGAAAGTACGGGAGAATCTTCGGGCTCCACAGCCACAATCCTTACCTTTGGGTTATTGGCTTTCAAGGCTGCACCCACACCACTCACTGTGCCTCCCGTACCTACACCGGCCACGAAAATATCCACCAGGCCGTCTGTATCACGCCAGATTTCTTGTCCGGTAGTACGCTCGTGCATTGCCGGATTGGCAGGGTTGTCAAATTGCTGTAGAATCAGCGAGCCGGGGTTGGCGGCTTTCAGTTCTTCGGCACGGGCTATGGCGCCTTTCATACCGTCGGCACCCGGAGTCAGTACCAATTCCGCACCGAGGGCTTTCAAAAGGTTGCGGCGTTCCAAGCTCATTGTGTCGGGCATCGTCAGTATCAGCTTGTAACCTTTGGCGGCGGCTACAAAAGCCAGCCCCACGCCCGTATTGCCACTGGTAGGCTCGATGAGGGTGGCGCCGGGCTTCAACAGCCCTTTTGCCTCGGCATCTTCTATCATGGCAAGCGCCACGCGGTCCTTCACACTGCCGGCGGGGTTAAAATATTCCAATTTGGCGATAACACGGGCTTTCAGACGCTTATTCTTGTTATAATTATTCAACTCCAGCAAGGGAGTGTTGCCTACCAGGTCGGTAAGGCGTTCTGCTATCTTCTTCATAATCCAACTGTTTTTAAATTCCTCATTCCCCTAAGGGAAAAGACTAACAATCCGGAGTGGAACGAGGTATGTTATTTCTTACAAGACAAAAGTAGCGCAAAATTGGTTCGTAGAAAATACCACAAATATGGTAAATACGTACTATAAATGAGGGATATGTAGGATATTTGACGAGTATTTCCTATCTTTGTTGCCACTTTTAAACTTAAGGATATCATAATGAGTCCACTCAACTTTACCCACATTTTGACACAAGCAGTCGATGAGCTATCGGAAAGCGAATCATACAAAGGACTGTTTCACCAGCATACGGACGGCAACCCGCTGCCTTCGGCAAAAGTGCTGCGCGACATCATCGAACTGGCGCGAGCCATCATCTTCCCCGGATATTTCGGAAATTCTACGGTCAACAGCCGTACGGTGACTTACCATATCGGTGTCAACGTGGAGCGCTTGTTCGACCTGCTGACCGAGCAAATCCTTGCCGGCCTCTGCTTTGCAGGCGACGGCGAATGCAACTGTTGTACCGAGCTCCAACGGGAAGAAGCCGCCTTATTGGCTGCCAAGTTCATCAGCAACCTGCCGGCAATGAGACGTACACTCGCCACAGATGTGGAAGCCGCCTACAACGGTGACCCCGCCGCACAGTCGTTCGGCGAAGTCATCAGCTGCTATCCGGCCATCCGCGCCATCAGCAACTACCGCATCGCACACGAGTTGCTCAAGTTGGGTGTTCCCCTCATTCCCCGCATCATCACCGAGATGGCGCACAGTGAAACGGGAATCGATATTCATCCAGGAGCGGAAATAGGTGGTTATTTTACCATCGACCACGGTACGGGTGTGGTAATCGGCGAGACCTGCATCATCGGCAACAACGTGAAGCTGTACCAGGGTGTGACCCTCGGTGCCAAGAGCTTCCCGCTAGACGAAGACGGTAAGCCCATCAAGGGTATTCCCCGCCATCCCATTCTGGAAGACAATGTGATAGTCTATTCCAACGCCACCATATTGGGACGCATCACCATCGGACAAGGAGCCACCGTAGGCGGCAATATCTGGGTGACAGAAGATGTTCCCGCAGGAGCAAGGATTGTACAGACAAAGGCCAAGAAGTAAGTCACAAACAACCAATAAACAATTAAAATCGTAAATAACTCAAATCAGCAGTTCAAGTAGTTAAATGGTTATCAGCCACTAATGAGAGAAACGAGTGACAACTACCCAGATTGCCGATTCACATAAAGTAAATGCATAGATGAGCGAACAATCTTTTGAAATGATTGCCAAAACCTTCCAAGGACTGGAAGAGGTACTGGCACAAGAGCTGACTGCACTGGGCGCCAACGAAATAGAAATAGGCCGCCGCATGGTATCTTTCAGTGGTGATAAGGAAATGATGTACAAGGCAAACTTCTGCCTGCGTACAGCCATCCGGATACTGAAACCCATCAAACACTTCACAGCCAAGGATGCCGACGAGGTTTACGAACAGATTAAAGCCATCCGATGGGAAGACTATCTGGATACGGACAAGACCTTTGCCGTGGACGCGGTTGTATTCAGTGAAGAGTTCCGTCATTCCAAGTTCGTTTCCTACAAGGTGAAGGATGCCATCGTGGACTATTTCCGCGAGAAGACCGGCGAACGTCCCGGCGTGCGTGTCAACAAACCGGACGTGCTGCTGAACATACACATTGCCGAAACCAAATGTACGCTGTCTCTCGACTCCAGCGGCGAATCGCTGCACCGCCGCGGTTATCGCCAGGAAGCAGTAGAGGCCCCGCTGAATGAGGTGCTGGCCGCCGGCATGATATTGATGACCGGCTGGCGTGGCGAATGTGACCTGATAGACCCGATGTGTGGTTCGGGAACCATTCCCATCGAAGCGGCGCTGATTGCACGCAACATCGCTCCGGGCGTATTCCGCAAGGAGTTCGCTTTCGAGAAGTGGGTGGATTTTGACCAGGAGCTGTTCGACACGATATACAATGACGACAGCCAGGAACGTGAATTTACGCATAAGATATACGGTTACGACAACAGCCCGAAGGCAAACGAAATTGCCACACACAATATAAAGGCTGCCGGCGTAAGCAAGGACGTGGTATTGAAGCTGCAACCTTTCCAGCAATTCGAGCAACCTGCGGAGAAATCCATCATCATCACCAATCCTCCCTACGGTGAGCGTATCCCTACCAACGACCTGCTGGGCCTTTACTCCATGATTGGCGAGCGTCTGAAACATGCCTTTACGGGCAACACCGCATGGATTCTTTCTTACCGGGAAGAGTGCTTCGACCAAATCGGGCTAAAAGCCACCTCCAAGATACCTTTATTCAATGGTGCGCTGGAATGCGAATTCCGCCAGTACGAAATCTTCGATGGAAAGTACAAGGAATTCCGTGCCGAAGGCGAGGAGTTGAGCAAGGAGCGCAAAGAATTTCGTCCGGCTTCTGGGGAACGGAAAGAGTTCAAACCCGGAGAAAGACGCGAATTCCGTCCCCGATTCAGTGGAGAGAGACGTGAATTCGGTAGCGAAAGACGCGAGTTCAACGGCGAACGCAGACCAAGAGAATTCAAGGACGGCGAAAAGCGCGAATTCCGTCCGCGTGAAAGAAGAGAGTTCAAGGATGGGGAAAGACGGGAGTTCAGACCGAGGGAAAGACGTGAATTCGGTGGAGAACGCAGAACAAGGTCGGGTGAGTCTTACCCGGAAAGCAAAAGAAGAGAGGCGGGAAAGAAGGAAGAAGAATAACACGAACAATGACAAGGAGAATGAATGCAAAGAAAATAAGTAAGAGCATTCTTGCACTGCTGATAACAGTACCTGCTCTGCTTGCAACAAACGCTATGGCACAAGAACTAAAAAAGCCGACCCTGGAAGATCTGATTCCCGGAGGTGAGACCTACCACAAACCGGAAAACAAATCGTACCAGTGGTGGGGCGATGCCGCTTGTCTGGAACTTGGCATCGACAATATAGAAGGTACATGGGCTGTCAAAGGATTAGGTGCCAAGCCCGGAGAGAAATTCACTGCCATCACATTGGAAGAAGCCAACGCGCTGCTGGAAGAAAAAGGACTTGGAAAACTGCGTCACTTTCATGCTGCAAAGGCTGTCAACGTACCCCGAGGCGTCAATCTGGGTATTCAAGTCCAAATAGACCCACTCCTGCTGCTGAACACCGGCAAGTACCGTGCCCTCGTCGACTGGAAGAAGAAAAAAGTCATCTGGAGCCAGCCTTGCCCCGCCCAAGCCGCAAATGAGGATTGGAACGAGGTAAGCCGCCATTTGGCTTATACTATCGGCAATAATCTCTATGTGATGACCGGTGACGGGCAAACCCTGAAAGTCACCAACGAACCGGAAGGTATCGTCTGCGGACAAAGTGTGCACCGCAATGAATTCGGCATTTCAAAAGGCACTTTCTGGAATCCTGCCGGGGACCTGCTGGCCTTTTATCGAATGAACGAAAGCATGGTCACCCCCTATCCATTGGTTGACATCACGACAAGAATAGCACTGGTGGATAAAATACGCTACCCCATGGCCGGCATGCTCAGCCATCAGGTAAAGGTAGGTATCTACAATCCGGCTACTCAAAAGACCATCTACCTGGACATGGGCGACCCAAAAGACCGCTACTTCACCAACATCACCTGGGCACCGGATGGTAAAAGCCTCTATCTGATAGAGCTAAACCGAGACCAAAACCACTCCAAACTGTGCCGGTACGATGCGGAAAGCGGAAAGCTGCAACAAGTGCTCATCGAAGAGAGACATCCCAAATATGTGGAGCCGCAATCTCCCATTCTATTCCTGCCATGGGACAGCCACAAGTTCATCTATCAAAGCCAGCGTGACGGCTTCAACCATCTATACCTATACAATACGGAAGGGGAACTGCTGAAGCAACTCACCTCCGGCCCCTGGCTTGTACAAGACATCGTAGGTTTTAACCGGAACACGAAAGAGCTCATCATCAAGAGTACGGAAATCTCTCCTTTGCAGAGCAACCTTTACGCTGTCAACCTGAAGAATGGCAAACGCAGCTTGATAGGAGACCCAACCGGCATGCACTCGGCACAAATCTCCGGTTTCATGGGAACTTACCTCATCGACAATGCCTCTTCGCCCACTTGCCCCCGTATCATAAAACTGATGTCCACCAACCCGAAAAAACAACGGGAACACACACTGCTGACAGCCAAGAACCCCTACGAAGGCTTTGAAATGCCCAGCATAGAAGTAGGCACCATCAAAGCCGCCGACGGCAAGACAGACTTATACTACCGCCTGATAAAGCCTACCGACTTCGACCCGGCAAAGAAGTATCCCGCCATCGTCTACGTATACGGCGGCCCGCACGCCCAGATGATAACGAACGGCTGGATGAACGATGCCCGCGGCTGGGACATCTACATGGCAAACAAAGGCTACATCATGTTCAGCCTCGACAACCGTGGCAGCAGCAACCGTGGACTGGAGTTTGAAAACGCCACCTTCCGCCAGCTGGGCATCGAAGAGGGCAAAGACCAGGTGAAGGGCGTAGAATTCCTGAAAAGCCAGCCTTATGTGGACGGAGAGCGTATCGGCGTGCACGGCTGGAGCTTCGGAGGACACATGACTACGGCGCTGATGCTGCGCTATCCCGAAATTTTCAAGGTAGGCGTTGCCGGCGGACCGGTTATCGACTGGGGATACTACGAGATAATGTACGGTGAGCGCTATATGGACACTCCGCAAGCGAACCCGGAAGGCTACAAGCAGACAAATCTGAAAAACCTTGCCGGTAACTTGAAAGGACATCTGCTCATCATACACGACGACCACGACGACACCTGCGTGCCGCAGCACACCCTTTCATTCATGAAGGCGTGCGTGGATGCCCGTACCTATCCCGATTTGTTTATCTATCCCACGCACAAGCACAACGTCCTGGGACGCGACCGTGTGCATCTGCACGAGAAGATAACAAGATATTTTGAAGAATATCTTTAATGTACAATGTACCGTACAATTTGCTATGCAGTGCGGGCGTGCAAATAGGGAGTAGATGGTAGAAGAAAGAAGAGAATAAAAGAGAGAATAAATCATTAAGTATAACAATCTGTACAACTTACCTGATGCCCCACAGCACAGACAAATTGTACATTGTAAATTGTAAATGAACCCATGAAAGTATTATTATTAGGCTCCGGTGGCCGTGAACACGCTCTGGCATGGAAGATTGCCCAAAGCCCGAAAGTAGAGAAACTATATATTGCGCCCGGCAATGCAGGTACAAGCGAAGCAGGCGAGAATGTGAACCTGAAGGCGACAGACTTTCCCGCACTCAAGGCCTTTGCCCTTGAGAAAGAAATCGACATGATTGTTGTGGGTCCCGAAGACCCGTTGGTACAAGGCATCTTCGACAGCTTCAAGGAAGACCCTGCCACCTGCCATATCGACATCATCGGCCCCACCGCCAAAGGTGCCACACTGGAAGGTAGCAAGGAATTTGCCAAAGGCTTCATGATGCGCCACAACATCCCCACTGCCCGCTACAAGAGCATCACCGCCGACAACTTGCAGGAGGGACTCGACTTCCTCGCTTCCCTCGAAGCGCCTTACGTACTGAAGGCCGACGGACTGTGTGCAGGCAAGGGCGTGCTGATTCTCCCCACACTGGAAGAAGCTCAGAAAGAGCTGAAGGAAATGCTGGACGGCATGTTCGGCGATGCCAGCGCCACGGTAGTCATTGAAGAGTTCCTCAGCGGCATCGAATGTTCCGTATTCGTGATGACAGACGGCCGCCACTATAAGGTATTGCCCGTAGCCAAAGATTACAAGCGTATCGGCGAAGGCGACAAAGGCCTCAACACCGGCGGTATGGGCAGCGTTACTCCCGTACCTTTTGCCGACGAAACATTTATGGAAAAAGTACGCACCCGCATCATCGAACCTACCGTAAACGGTCTGCTGGAAGAAGAAATCGGCTACCAAGGCTTCATCTTCCTGGGACTTATCAACGTGAAGGGCGAACCGATGGTAATTGAATACAACGTCCGCATGGGCGACCCCGAAACCGAAAGTGTAATGCTGCGTATCAAGAGCGACCTGGTAGACCTACTCGAAGGCGTTGCCCAGGGCGACCTCGACCAGCGTACACTGGAATTCGACCCACGCACAGCCGCTTGCGTCATGCTGGTGAGCGGAGGATATCCGGAAGCCTACGAAAAGGGCAAGGTGATGACCGGATTCGAGAAGGCTGCCGAAACAGACAGCATCCTCTTCCATGCCGGAACAGCCACCAAAGACGGACAGACCGTAACCTCCGGTGGCCGTGTCATCGCCGTCTGCTCCTATGGTGAAACGAAGGAAGAAGCCTTGCAGAAGAGCTACCGCGTGGCCGACATGATAAACTTCGAGAAGAAATATTTCCGTCGCGACATCGGATTTGACTTATAAATGAGAACGAAGAGATTCCAGAACCGGATAACGGCAGGGCGGTTCACACTACCCACCGCTATCCTGATTTCAGTATCCTGCTGGATACTGACCGCTGTTCTGTTGCCCGAGACGGAGACACAGCAAAGCGGATATTCCCTTTGGGAAACATTCTGCGACTTCTGCATCCCCACCTGGGCAAACCGTCTCTTCAGCTTTATTCTGTATGCCGTCATCGGGTACTTCCTAATACAGCTCAACAATACGTTCGCCATCATCCGGATGCGGGCATCGGTACAGACTTCTGTCTACTTCCTGCTGATATCCGTCTGCCCCAGCCTGCACATGCTGTATGCGGGAGACTTGGCAGCCGCCTCCTTCCTGGTGGCACTGTTTTTCCTCTTCAAGAGCTACCAGCAGGCACGGCCCACAGGCAGTCTCTTCCACGCCTTTGTCTTCATCGGACTGGGCAGCCTGCTTTTTCCGCAGCTCATGCTGTTTGTCCCCATCTTCTGGATAGGTGCCTACAACTTCCAGTCTCTCCAACCCAAAAGTTTCTTCGCTTCCTTGGTAGGATGGAGCGTACCCTACTGGCTGTTGCTGGGACACGCCCTCTACTACGGGCAAATGGAACTCTTCTGCCAACCCTTCCGCGAGCTGGTGACCTTCGCTCCCACCCGGTTCGACTATCAGCCGTGGGAACTCGCCACCCTCGGGTATCTCCTTGTTCTGTTCATCGTCAGCGCGGCACACTGTCTCATTGCCGGCTATGAAGACAAGATACGCACCCGAAGCTATCTACACTTCCTCATCCTGCTGAATTTCTGCATCTTTGTCTATATCGGACTGCAACCGGTATTGAGTGTCCACCTGATGTCCTTCCTGCTCATCGGTGTCAGCATCCTGGCGGGACACTTGTTTGTACTGACAAATAGCCGCAGTTCCAATATATTCTTCATTTGTGCATTTATCGGATTATTCATTCTATTAGGATTCAACATATGGACGCTTTTGTAGATACACTCGTACAGCTGCTGATTGACTGGGGATATGTCGGTCTGTTCATCTCTGCCCTATTGGCAGGAAGCATCATTCCGTTCAGTTCCGAGATAGTGATGGTAGCACTGGTCAAGGTCGGTCTGAGCCCGGCACTGTGCGTACTCTCTGCCACCTTGGGAAATACGCTGGGAGGCATGACGTGCTACTACATGGGACGTCTGGGACGTATAGACTGGATTGAGAAATATTTCAAGGTAAAAAGGGAAAAGATAGAACGGATGCAGCATTTCCTCCAAGGGAAAGGGGCACTGATGGCTTTCTTCGCCTTTCTGCCTTTTGTGGGAGAGGCTATAGCCATTGCACTGGGCTTCATGCGCAGTAATCTGATGCTGACCACCACGTCCATGTTTGCAGGGAAACTGGTGCGCTACATAGCTATGCTGTGGGCACTGCAAGGAGCCATTTCGATGATGAATTATTGACATGTAGTGAGTTTGAGCAATAGATGTATAGATACAACGCGTTGGATGTATAGATGCAACGTACTGGATGTATAGATGCAGCACACTGGATATATAGGCGCAACAATACGCTGAATCACAGAGAATTAAACTAAACAAAAACATTCAACAAAAGCAGAAGTGATGCAACGAATCATAGAGAAGACGGAAGACGGAAGTGCGACACTGTTTGTACCGGAACTGAATGAACATTATCATTCGGTAAAGGGGGCACGTACAGAGTCACAGCACATCTTCATCGACATGGGACTGAAAGCATCCGCTACTGCCCGCCCGCATATCCTTGAAATCGGTTTCGGCACCGGGCTGAATGCCCTGCTTACACTGGAAACTGCCGAAAAGGAAAAGAGACCTGTGCACTATACCGGTATCGAACTCTATCCGCTTGCATGGCCGGAGGTGGATGCGCTAAAATATAGCGACAATCCTCTGTTCGAGGAACTGCATCGGGCTGCGTGGGAAGAAGAAGTTGCCATAACTCCTTATTTCACACTGAGAAAAGTGCGGGCAGATGTCGAAACAATAAGCATTGACAGTTTGTTAATGATTAATAAATCTCCGTTCGACGTTGTCTACTTCGATGCTTTTGCACCCGAAAAGCAACCGGGAATGTGGGAGGAAAAAGTCTTCCGGAATATCCATGCCGCCATGAGCACTGATGGCGTGCTGACCACCTACTGCGCCAAAGGAGTAGTACGCCGCATGCTGCAAGCCGTAGGATTCAAGGTAGAGCGTCTTCCAGGCCCCCCCGGAGGGAAACGGGAGATACTGAGGGGAAGGAAAGAGGAAGTGATAATGGATAAGGAATAGTTGATAATGAATAGTTGATGCCCCCTGCCACAGCGCAGCCAAATTGTAAATTGTAAATAGTAAATTGTAAATGAAAAAGTTTTGTTTTTTACTCCTCATAGCCACCTTGCTCTTCTCGTGCAAGCAAGGAGGCCAACAGAACAAGAAGAATGACGATAAACCCGTGATTACCGTCACCATCGAGCCGCTGCGGTATTTCACCGAAGCCATTGCCGGCGATGAATTCACCGTCGTCAGCATGGTGCCCAAAGGTTCAAGTCCGGAAACCTACGACCCCACGCCCCAGCAGCTTGTCGACCTTGCCCAAAGCAAGGCCTATTTCCGCATCGGCTACATCGGTTTCGAGCAGACATGGACGGAAAAACTGACGGACAATGCTCCCCACCTGCAATTCTTCGATATGTCCGAGAATGTGGAACTTATTCTGGACGATACCCATGCACATCATCATAAAGACGGGCATGTACACGAAGGCCATACGCACGCCGGTGGTGTGGAACCCCACATCTGGAATTCCACCATCAACGCCCAAATCATTGCCGGAAATATTCTGAATGCACTCTGCGCCATAGACAAAGCCAATGAAAACGCCTACATGGAACGTTACAACGCACTCATCCGGCGGATAGAGCATACAGACAGCCTCATCTGCCAGATGCTTTCCAGCCCGAATGCCGACCGTGCCTTCATGATTTATCATCCGGCACTTTCCTACTTTGCCCGCGACTACAACCTGCACCAGATTCCTATCGAAGCCGGTGGAAAGGAACCCTCTCCCACCCATCTGAAGAACCTGATAAACTCCTGCAAGAAGGAGAAGGTACGCGTCATCTTTGTACAGCCGGAATTCGACCGCCGCAATGCCGACCTTATCGCCCAGCAGACCGGAACCCGGGTGGTGGCTATCAATCCCCTCTCATACGACTGGGAGGAGGAGATGATGAATACGGCCCAAGCACTGCTCACCCCTCGTTCCCCTAAAGGAGAAGGAGAATAAAGAAAAAAACATGCTCGCATCTCCTATTATAGAAATAAAGAACCTCAGTGCCGGATACGATAACCGGACTGTGTTGCACGATGTAAACCTGACTATCTACGAACGTGATTTTCTGGGTATCATCGGCCCCAACGGTGGAGGAAAGACCACACTTATCAAGTGCATCCTGGGACTGCTGAAGCCCACTGCCGGAGAGATACTTTATCATACCGATTCCCCGTCACCCGAAGTAGCCGGTTCTCAATGCCTACCCCTCAACACTCGATTATCCATGGGGTATCTGCCCCAGTACAGCAGCATCGACCGGAAGTTTCCCATTACAGTAGAAGAAGTCATCCTTTCAGGCCTCAGCAGCCAAAAGCCACTTGCTTCGCGCTTCAATACCCGACACCGGGAAAAGGCCCGCCATGTGATAGCCCGCATGGGACTGGAAGGCATGGAACAACGCGCCATAGGTGCCTTGAGCGGCGGACAGTTGCAACGCGCCTTGCTGGGACGTGCCATCATCTCCGACCCACAGGTCGTGATTCTTGATGAGCCCAGTACCTACATTGACAAGCGTTTTGAAGCCCGCCTCTACGAACTACTGACAGAAATCAATGAAGAATGTGCCATCATCCTCGTCAGCCATGACATCGGTACGGTATTGCAGCAAGTCAAGTCTATCGCTTGCGTCAACGAAACGCTGGATTACCACCCCGACACCGGTGTCACGGAGGAGTGGCTGGAACGGAACTTCAACTGCCCGATAGAGTTATTGGGACACGGAACACTGCCACACAGAATACTGGGAGAGCATAAGCATGCTCATGAATAAGCAAAGGAGGTTGGTTTTACAGTAAACCAGCCTCCTTGCTCTTTCAAATAGTCACCCGGCAATCTTCTTACCCATTATTTATATCGGAATGCCTTATATGAATGGGGCAACAGTAATAAACGGAAAGAATTCTTAGGCGTAACCGGACGTCTGGTCTGTATCACCGGTCCGGCAGGAAGAGGACTCAAAACAGTCCCATCCTCCAAGCTTTCCAGCTTCATCACCTTATCACCGGTCACGATACGCACCTCTACCGGTTCGTCATTGAAGTTCTCTACCACCAGCGTTTTATTGTCATATACAAACAGGCCTACTTTGGAGGGAGCTTCCAGACAGACTCCTATGTCCTTACTCATAATGCGACGAATTTCATTCAAGGCATTGGCCGGAAAATCATACAGATTGCCCATATCGTCGGGAATGGTAAGAACATACAGATTACCGGTAGCATACGGGGCTCTCAACAGAATAGGATAGCCCGAAACTCCACCCGTCAGCGGACGACCGGCACTGACCATCTCCCAAGCATCATTCGTATAATACTGCACCTGCGGAATCAACAGGTCACGTCCGGACTGCCCGTAACGGCCGAAATCATTGACAAGAGCCTTCAAATCAGTACAACGCAACTCGGCTACCTCTGTAAGCTTCTCAGGAATGGCTTTCAGCAAACTGCTCGTAACCACCACATCACGCCCGCTTTGCAGTTGTCTCTTGATTTTAGCCATAATTTCCGTATCCTGTGCAGCTTGTGCAGTCAGCAGAACCACTTGCTGGTCTTCCGGAAAAACAGGACGCATATCCATCGGCAAACCTATCATGCCCAAATAGTTCTGAAGGAAATCATCACCGGCGGCATGAAAAGGCTTGTAGGATTTTATACCCACCGGATTCCCCAGCTTATGAATCAACTTATCCGTTTGTTTCAGCACAACACCGGCTATACGGGCCATCGTGGTAGGTTCTACCAAAGAGCCGTCTTCCAACCGGATGGGAGCGGTCACCTCATCATAGTTAAAGCTGGTACCCATTCCCTGCCAGGGAGTACGGTATTTAGGAGACAACTTCACATTCAGAAGCTGGTGATAGGCAAAGAGAATAATCTCGGGAGCCTTGGCAAGCATGGTCAAATGAAGCTGTTCGGCATACCGGTCCATACCCATGTTCAGTCCACCTACATCGACCCATCCCCCACCGTTATAACCCGGACGCAGGTTATCGAAATAACGGATAATATTATAACTCAGATAGTTCTGCAAATGCTGATTACCTGCCGGGTCCCTTGTTTCAGTACCGGTCCAGACACCGTCAAAGAGCTGGGGACCTTCCTCCAAATTAAATCCCAAACCTTGAAAGTGATCATACCAGTTGGGATATTTGATAATCACCTTTACCTGAGGATTCACTTTCTTGGCAGGTTTCAGCACGAGGTCACGACCGGCCTCGGTCATCAGCTTCAAGCGGTAGTCCGTCCAGCTCTGCATTCCTTTTGCCTTTATTTCTATGTCGGACTTGCAGCTGGTGAAGAAGAAATCATCCAGAATAAACTCATCAAAGTGTTTCGCCGTGTGTTCCGCAATCTTTTGCACCATCTTGCGGTGTTCGGGATTGGAATAGCAGAATGTCTCGAAACTGTTTGCCTCGTTGATGGTATAGGTAATGCCTCCGGCAGTCTCTATACCCCGGTCGTGGAAGAATTTCTTTGCCTGCTCCAGAGTGGCATCCTCCACAACCAGCAAGTCCCGGTGTGTTTCCAGATAAATCTTGTCCACTTCCAACTGTTGTGAAATCACATTCCAGGTAGAATCCAGCCAATGGATGTCCTTCATCTTGTCTACCTCGTAAGCACGGACATAAATGGATACTTTGAAACTCTCGTAAGCTTTTGCCTGCATGGTCATATTACAAACCATGCAGAGCAGAAAAACTACAATTACAAACTTATCTACCTTTATTTTACTATTCATTGCAATTCAATATTTTATTAGACGCCAATACCATATACATAAACCACGTAGCATGTCCACCCAGGCAATACTCACCTTCCTGCCACAAGAACGGAAAATGAAGCAGTTCCGGTAGATCGGGACGAATCAGATTAGTACCCGGAGAAACTCCACCCGGGATATAAGACCAATCAGCACGATTGACACCATAGGCGGCCTTCATCGTTTCGGCACCAACCCCCGTTACAAAAGCTGCCTGGTTACGTCCCGGATGCATACCCAGCAGATACTGGACGGCATTAAAAATGTAGTCCGGTGTAAATAAGTCAGGATAAGCAGCATGTAAATAACAGTAGTTATAGCCCAAATGCTGAGGCTCCCATGAACCGGAAGAACGGTTACCTCTGTCGTGTGGCACTCCATACGGGGTTTTACTGCTATACTCCTGATACATGGCCTGTAACTCCGGCAATGCCTTACGAATAGCCTTGCTGAAACGGACATTGCCCACAGCCTGGTCGAACCGTCCGATGAACCAGCCCGTCTGACGGATATTCTTGCAGATGAAATCCTGCTGCTGCAAAACGAAATCGCGGTACCCGGCTTCCTTCGTTGCCAGATAAAGCTCTACGGCGGCATGTACTTTCGTTGTCAGTATCCAATTGTTATCACAACGTGTAATCTTAAACAGCTCACGGGCTATTTCCAGACAATCTGCCGCCAGAGTATCATTATGTCCCTTCAGCACGCGTGAAATACCTGCCAGCCAAGCGGTCACCTGTAACTCACGTCCCGGATTGTCTTCCGTAAACACCCAACGGTCATCAGCCGTTCCACTGACATGATCAGTATGGGCCGAAGCATCTCCCAAGTGTGCATATTGCCGTACAGTAGGACACAAAATTCCTCTATAGAGGCGTCCCAATGCCTTCCAACCGGCTACTACGGTCAAAGCCCCGTTTTCCACTTGCTGTAACAAGTCGTTTTTCCCGTCAGGCTGGTGTATCTCTACAATCCGTTTTTCGAAATCAATGGAAGTCTCGTCCCAGTAGGCACCGAAATTCTCACAAGCCATAGCGAGGATATAGGCTTCACCTGCCTGCGACTCCACACGCAGGTCATAATCGCCTGCATCGTGCCAACCGCCTACGTTCAATCCCGGAACAAGATCGCCCGGCTGATATTTACACAGAGTAGAAGGTCCCTGGCTATATCCGTCAATGTGATTGATATTCGTTTGGGCCATTCGGGCATCGTCCTGGTGACAGAAGTCATGCCATACACGATACTTCTCGTTGACACGCATGTGACACATCTGTACCGGCAGGAAATATTCCACCTCCGCCTGCCAGATTCCTTTATCCCAAACATCCTTTGCAATACGGAACACCGGAGAAGCCGCATCACCGTACATCACCTGATAAAGTCCCTCTTCCGTAATTTCCGTAAAGTCGAACTGCAAATAATGGTAACGCTGGAAATCTCCCCAATCCTTGGCAGCCTGCTGTTTCACCAGTTTCCTGCCGTCGGCCGCAATACGGTAGAGGGCAGGTTGCCGGAAATCTGTATCCCGTTTGTCCAATTCGATGACAGCCACTTTCTTCTGTCCGGGATGATAACCCACTTGGGAAGTCTGTACTACCGGTGCATAGCGCCACTCCTTGGTAACTGTGGGACGGATAATCCATTTTACCGCATTCCCTTTCGTTCCTGCCGGAAATTCCGAACGAAGCACAAACCAACCGTTATTATGGTTTATCCGTCCGTCATACAGCATCAAATCTCCCTTCTCACTCTCAATCGTAATCTTTGCCAACTCATCCTGCGGATTGAGCACAAACTTTTTTCCCGCGGCAAGAGGGGCAGAGACAATATCATCGGCAATCATCGGATTATAAGTCTTCCGGTCCAGAAGCAACTGGTCCAGGCTGGCTTTCCCCTTAGGATTGAAGTCTCCGATATGCTCCATATTGGAGGTCTGCTTCATGGTGGGCCCCATCGCCTGATGAGGGAAAACACCCGTCCGGTTATCCATAATCCAGGGCTTGCCCAACAAGGTAGAAGGCACCAGCTCCAGATTGAAACCGAGCTTCCCGGCAAAGCGCTCCGGAACCGGCCGGTCCAAATCAACAGTCAATACCAGATAGTCCTTTTCCCCTTTCACCTTGATAGTATAGCCGAAAGCAAAATCCGGATAGAGCATCGGATTGAACCCCGCCATATGCTTGGCCGAGTCAGGATAGCTCAGTGTGACACGGATTTCGTTGGCAGCCTCATCCACCACCCGTTTCCTCATCTTGGGCAATCCCTGCCACTGCCCCTGCGAAATCTCGAAACGCACATCACCGCCTGCGGCCCTGCGGTCTCCATTCAAAACCAAGGTGACACCCCCTTGGTGTCCTTCAGGATAGACATCACTGAAAACCATCACATTGGCCCCGTGGTTTTCAAAATACCCCGACGGGTTAATCTTGAAGTCCTGGGCTTGCAAACCTGCACAAAGCATCAGTGATGCCGCACCTATTATCAATTTCTTCATACGTATTATTTTAAACGATTATACATTTCCACTCCCAAGCGTACCGTATGATATGGACAACGCCACATACTTACTTTGGGAGCCTCCTTTTTAGGCTCTCCGTCGAAACAGTCGCTATACCATTCCCCGTATTCCTTGTCCACCATATGGTCTTTGACAAAAGTCCAGACCGTATCAACCGATTGTAGATAAACGTCACTCCCGCTGATTTGCCAAGCATTGACACAAGCTATCACCGTTTCAATCTGGCCCCACCATGAGGCATGCTTGGTTTTTCTGTCACCTTTCTTCTCGTAAATCATATAGCCTTTATCACTCATTCCTTCAGCCAGACAAGCTTCCGTCACATCCAATGCAAGCTGATTTGTCTGTTCTATCAAGTCCTGATTTTCCAGCGTACGGGCAGCCTCACAAAGCAACCATCCGGTCTCAACATCATGTCCGTAAGAATCCATTTCGACCAGACTGTTCCACTCATTATCAAAGAACAGATTGAAATGCTTCCTTGACGGGTCGTAAATGCGGTTCATGAACAAATCGACGCAAAACTCAAGCCTTTTCTTCAAGCCATTGTCTTTCCAGCACTGATATAGAAGGGTATAAGCTTCCAACACATGCAGATGGGCATTCATGGTCTTAGGAGCGTTATTATCATATTGCTCCAATTTTTCCCAATTTTCGGTAAAGGATTCCACATAACCGTCATATTGCGGTTCGCGACCTTTTTCTTCCAAGACATGATACAAACTAATAGCAGTTTTCAGACTTTCGTCGTTACCCGTCGCCAGATAGTGCTCTGCTAATCCATAAATAGCATAAGTCATGGCATAAGTATACTTAGAAGCATTCACTACTTCACCATCGGGGTTGACCAACCAATACACCCCACCGTTCTTCTTATCAATAAATGTATCGATAAAATAGCGCTGAGACTTGTTGGCAAGTTTCAGATAAGATTCATCTCCAAATGTACGGTATGCAGCAGAAAAACTCCACAGAATCCGGGCATTCAACACTCCTCCTCTGGGAGCATCTACCACCGGAGTACCATTCCGCAATACAGTCCCATAAAAACCGCCGTCAGGCGCCACTGCATAATCCATCCAAAATGGCAGTACACTGTCCCGGACATTGGCAACAATTTCCGCACACAATGTCGACCGTAACGAATTATGCCGAACAGTACATGCACACACGCCCATACATATAAATAGAAGGAAACAAAATGTTTTTCTTGCCATACTTAACTACAAGTTTAAATTGTGGACACTTAATCATCTGATTTGCTCATTCAGGAATACATACCCCAAACATAGTGAAGAATCTCTTTTCTGTAGAAGAGATTCTTCACTTCGTTCAGAATAACAGAACAATATAATTGTCTATTCTTAGCACAATTTTAGAGTCATCAATATCCCTCATTCTGGTCCTCCGAATTGATGAGAGGATTATTAAGAATCTCATTAGTAGGTATTGGGAAAATCTCCTGATATTTCTGATGCTCAAAATAACGGAAAGAATCGCCAGTTTCCCAGCACTCCTCCGGTGTAGAATTGGCTTTTGTTTTCGGGTATTCGCATCTGAACCATTCTTCAGCCAACCCCATACGGCAAAGGTCAAAATATAAAGAGAACTCTGCATTGAGCTCATGACGGCGTTCTTGTGTCAAAGCCACTTTCCATACATCACTTGTATACCCTTTCCGCGTCTTATATTCAGCATAAACAGTCTTTGCATCGGGTACATCGACAACTGTCGTATTCAACATTGCCTGCGGGAAATCAATGGCTTGTACACCAATTTCCAAGTTACCCCACGCACGATTACGCACTTGTCTGATCATCTCCCATCCGGTCGCTTCCTCACCCGTCTCGAAACAACATTCAGCATAATCCAGCAATACGCCTGCATATCGTTTGAAAGTCAATGAAATCGGGCAATACACAAACCCGTCCTTACCCGGTTGCTTTCTCCAATACTTCAGTGAATATACACAAGGTACATTTTCAGAGCCTTGTACATATCCGCTGTAAGAGGGATTGGTACCCAGTTTTTCATTGGTAATAGGATGTACGTCACCCGTACCTACACAAGTATACTCCTTGCGCTTGTCTCCCTGCTCAAAAGAGCGATAATACTCCCAAGACAGAGCCAAGGACCCCCAACCGCCATACTCGGGAGCGGCACACATATAGCCATACCATATCTTGCCGTCATCGTGGCTGTTGCCTCCCCAATTCATATTGCCGTGAATATGATAAGCCACCTCAAAAATGGATTCTTTTGTCCAATGGTTGTCCCAGGCATGAAGATTGGCATAGCACGGCTCCAATGCATAGGTATTACTGGTAATAATGTCATTCAATTCCTTCTTGGCTTCAGTAAATTTCTTCTGATACATATAGAGTTCTGCCAAAAATGCCTTGCAGAAACCTTTCGTAATACGACCGTATTCTCCATCGGCAGGTTCCCAATCCAGCTTTTCCATGGCAAACTTAAGGTCTTCCTCAATAACCTGATAAGTGCCTTCCAGATTTTCAGGACGCGCCTTTCCTGCACTGGTTGTATAAGTCTCACCCGTAAGCAACATGGGGACAGGGCCAAAGACTTTTGACAAATACAAGTAATTGTATGCACGAATGGCACGCGCCTCGGCTTCAAACTGCACTTTCTTTTCGGCAGAAAGCACGGAAACGTCCACATTCTGCAATCCGGCCAGAAAACGGTTGGCACGGTCAATACCCTTATAGCTCATACGCCAAGCCGTATCCAGCGAACCTTTATTGGCTAATACCGCATGACGTTGCCATTCGGCATCCCAGCCGGACGCCTGGCAATCCATCGTACTGTGTCCGGCAATAAATACATTGGGCTTAAATCCCCATGTCGTATCATCGCCACTATTATCACTGCCTTGATAGGTATAAAAAGTATCATAAATACCATAAAGCCCCGACTTTATATTTGCCTCATTCCGGTACATGAAATCTTCGGGCAGAATATCGTAATGATCGACTTCCAAATAGTCATCACAAGAACTGGTAGTACCCAAGGTGAGAGCACCCAACAACAATATATGGTAAAAACTTTTTCTCATAATATGATTTGTTTATCTGTTAAGTATTAGATTAGAATTGTACACTCACACCGAAAGAGACGGATAACGGGAACGGATAGCGTCCGCCATCGAAACCTGTCAGCAGCACTCTGTCCGAACCGACTTCCGGATCACCCCATTTGTTATACGAAGAAAGCGTCAATATGTTGTCTGCACTGACAAACATGCGGGCATTCTCCATCTTCGCGTGCTTTACCAAATTCTTCGGGAAAGTATAGCCAAACTGAATGTTCGAAATCTTCAAATAATCGCCTTTCTTAATGAAAGCGTCACTGGAACGGTGATTCTTATTGTGGTCGCCCTTGGTGATACGCGGATATTTGCCATTGGGATTCTCAAGAGTCCAGGCATTCTTCACATATTCTGCCAGAACGTTCTGGTAACCGCCGTCAGGACCATACATAGAAGTCAGACGGGCAGCGCTGTAAGAATAGACATCCATTCCGGCTACCCCATACATATTCATTGAAAAGTCGAAATTCTTGTAAGAGGCAGTAAGGTTCAAACCGTAGGAAAGAGTCGGGAAACCATTACCGATAACCGTACGGTCTTCGTCTGTAATCTGGCCGTCGCCATTCAGGTCGATATACTTGAAGTCACCCGGAGCGGTGTCACCATCCTGGTACTTGCCTGTAGGCGATTGAGCATTCAAGGCATCAATCTCCTGCTGGTTCTGAAAAATACCGGCCACTTTCCAGCCATAATAAGAACCTACGGCATAACCGTTCTGTGTGATGGAGTGATTGTCCCAGTCATCACCATCCTGCGTACCATAACTGTTGTTTTTATAGAAAATAGGGTCACCCACCTCTACCGCCTCATTTTTCAAGGTAGAACCATTTACACGTACTCCTACATTCCAATCACCGAAACTTTTATTCCACGCAGCACTAACCTCAAAACCTTTGTTACGGATATGTCCGGCATTGGTATAGACAGACGTAAAACCGGTAGAAGGACGGATCTGACGATAAATAAGCAAATCTTTCGAGTCACGGATAAAGTAGTCCACCGAGAATGAAAGCTCGTTGTTCATAAAGGCCATGTCCAGACCGATGTTGGTCTGCTCGTTGGTCTCCCACTTCAGGTTGGTGTCAATTTCCTTTTGCTGTGCGATACCGGCTGCATTCATCATGCCGCCCCCGGCCATGACATAATACATACAATCCAAAGAAGAGAGCTGAGGGACAGAAAGACTGGTTCCGCTACCCGCATTACCGGTCTGCCCCCAACCTGCACGTATCTTCAGGTTGCTGAAAAGATTCAGATTCTTGATGAAGTTCTCCTCTGACAAGCGCCATGCCAAAGAAGCGGAAGGGAAAGTACCGTACCGGTTGCCCGAACCGAAGTTGGAAGAACCGTCGCGGCGTACTGTAGCCGTCAGTATATAACGGTCATTCAGACTGTAGGTCAGACGTCCGAAATAAGATTGATAACGGGTCTTCAAGTCACGTCCCCCATTTGTATTCTTGGAGCTGGGGTCGTTTGTCAAAGAAATCTGGCGAATGTTGTCAGCCGGGAAATCACTGGCACTGGTATTCAACCAGACACCGTCCGTATCGCTGATAGAGAAACCCGCCATAGCGCTTACACGATGATGGGCATTCGACCAGTCATAGTTGACAAACGATTCTAAGGCAATCTCCGAGTTCTGATTCTGATTGATAGAATAACTGTCCTTACGGTCCTTCGAACCAAATGTACGAGGATTATAAGGGGTATATCCATCATAACCTTTTGTGAAATAGTTGTAGCTACCGATGGTTTTAAAAGTCAATCCCTTTGCAATGTCCAATTGCAGGAATGCACTGGCCACCAAACGGTCCCATTTGGAAATCTGGTCGGTTCTGGTCTTGGCTGCAGCCACCAGGTTGTCGGCCCCCTTGTTGATGTCACCATCAGACTCTTGTTTATAATGTCCCCATGAACCGTCGGGCAGAACGATAGGCATAGAATAAAAGACTCCATTCTCTACATAGTCCATCGTAGGAATGGCTTGCGCATAACTACGCATATTGCCACTGAAGTGATGCTGGGCATGTGTATAGTTCAAGTTCAATCCCACATGAATGAAATCTTTCACTTTATGAGTGATGTTGGCACGGGCTGTCAGACGTTTGAAATAAGATTCAATGACAACACCTTCATTATTCAGATATCCCACTGAAAGGTTGGCTTGCGTGGCTTCCGTACCACCCGAAGCGGAGAGATTATAGTTCTGCTGCAACGCTGTACGTGACATTTCATCTTGCCAATCGATGCTATTCAATTTGCCAATGTACTCTTCGCCAAAAGCCAGATTGGTCATGACCGAACCGTTACGGCAAGATTCGCGTACTGCCTTGGCAAAGAGATCTGCATCGGCCACGTCTATCTTGTTGTTGTTGAATTGAAGGGAATAGTTGGCAGAGAAGTTGACTTGTGCCTTGCCCTTGCTTCCGTTTTTAGTGGTAATCATGATAACACCATTGGCACCGCGTGTTCCATAAATGGCAGTAGCAGAGGCATCTTTCAGGATTTCAATGCTCTCCACATCGTTTGGATTAAGAAAGTCAATGGAAGTACCGACCTGCACTCCATCCACTACATAAAGAGGGTCGGAACTACCGTTTACGGTGGCTACACCACGAATACGGATGTTGAATCCCCCGTCGGGCGAACCGGAGGAACGGATGACGGAAACACCGGCGGCAGCTCCCTGCAGACCTTGTCCCAAGTTCACCGGATTACGTTTCATCATCTCCTCTGCATTTACAGAAGTAACGGAACCGGTCAGGTCGGATTTCTTCATCGTACCATAACCTACCACCACCACTTCTTCCAATGTTTCGGCATCTTCTTTCAAGATAATCTTCAAGGCATTCATGTTTCCGGTTACTTTAACGGTCCTTGTCAGATAACCGATGTAACTGGCTTTCAGCGTAGAGCCTACGGGACACTGCAAAGAGAAGTTTCCGTCCAAATCGGTAATCATACCGTTCGTCGTACCCTCTACGATGACATTGGCACCGATAATGGGTTCGCCCTTCTCATCTACCACTTGTCCCTTTACGGTGGCTACACTCTGCTGCACTACAGCGACACTTGCAAACGGATATCCGCTTGTTGCAAAGAGAGGTCCGGCGCACGCCAGCGATACTGACATGATGCCCAAATACTTCATCACATTTCTCATAAATACTAAATACTTAGGTTTAACAAAGACCCTGCTTGGAATATACCGGGAATAAGAGTTTTGCCAGTTTGCTGGCACGGTCTTGCCAAGCCGTTGGCTAAGTTTTGCCAATGTGATGGCAAGACTTTGCCACTATAGTGGCAAAAAAGGTTTACTCTTTTCCCGGCCTACCGGCAGGAGTGGATTAAATATAGATTTTCAAAGATTAAGTTCAGAAACTCAGGGAAGTGCCTTCAACCTGATTCAGCAACTGCGGTTTCGCCTTTGCGCAATCCACTTTCACTACCTGAATGCGGTTGTCTGTAGGCAGGCATATCAAGCCCTCCGCCTGTTTCTTATCGGCACTATACACTTTCAGGCTCATCTTGCTCCAATCCATCTCAGAGGTGGACTGCGCCAACTTCAGATGAGGAAGCACCGAACCGTCGCGCACCAGCATGATTATCGGCAGGCTGCCTGCTTCAATCCTGTGCCATCCGCCTTCATACACTTTCTCCGTCTGATAGTCTATCCACTTTCCTTCGGGAAGGTAAACGGTGCGGCCGGTTATACCGGATTCGAGCAAGGGGGCAACCAGAATCTGCGAACCGAAGAGATATTCATCGTCCACCTTCCATGCTCCAGGGTCATCAGGGAATTCCACGAACAAAGCTCTCAACATCGGCAAGCCTTTTTCAGTACATTCCTTGGCTTGGGCATAAACATAAGGCATCAGCCGATATTTCATCTCTGCACTTTTGCGGAAAACATCCTGTACACGCTTGCTGTCGTACAACCACGGCTCTGTCGGAGGTGCACCGTGTGCACGAGTATGAGAAGTCAGAAAACCGAACGGCAACCAACGGCAATACAAATCTTCGGGAGTAGACTTTACAAATCCACCCATATCATGGCTCCAGAAAGAGAAACCTGACAAACCGAAGGACAAACCGGCACGGAGTGTACCCAGCATACCCGTATTCGTCGTAGCAGCATCACCGCCCCAATGCAACGGATAGCGTTGTGAACCGGCCCACGCAGCACGGGCCCACATAATATTTTCATTATGAAGCTTCTTGGTTATCTCGGATACTGCCATGTCGTAGCGCACCGGATAGAGATTGTGCTCATACCAACCACTTTTGCCCGAAGCATAAATACCGTTCAGCGGAGCCGCTTCGCCAAAGTCAACCTTGATGGCACTCACACCGATATTCAGCAGTCCGGCTAACTTGTCCTGATACCACTTTACAGTCTCCGGATTGGAGAAATCGAGCACCACATCCTCATAAGGAAGTTCCCCATTACCATTCTTTACATACATGTCCTTCTTTATCAGTTCAGGGAAATAACGGTTCTTGGGAGTAAAATAGGGCAACTGCCACAAGCAAACATGGAACCCTTGCGACTTCAGGTCCTTCAGCATCTGCTGGGGATTCTGGAAACGGTTTTCAGAAAACTTATAATCGCATTGCCAGTCTACATCAAACCAACCAGTATCAAAATGAATAACATCGCACGGATACTTATTCTTGCGGATATTAGCAGCCACATCATAACCTTCTTTTTCACTGAAATAAGTGATACGGCTCATCCATGTACCAAAAGACCACAATGGAGGCATACCCGGTTTTCCTACCAAATCAGTGTACTCATCCAAGATGTCTTTCGGCTCACCGAAGAATACGAACAAATCCAAGTTTTCGTCGCCCATAAACATTTTGTTCAGCCCGATATAAGTAGCACCGAAATCACAAGTGACAGGTGCGGAAGTATGCATGAACATACCATATCCCCGATTGCTCATAAAGAAAGGAATGGGCTTGTACATCTGGTCTGTTTCCGGACCTTGTGGGTCTGTAACAAACAGATTTACTTTCTGCCCCACTTTGTTCAACCCTGTAGCAGACTCGCCACAGCCAAAAATCATCTCATCTGCAGTCAGAGTAAACACGGGATTGATACGACGAGCATTGTCGCTTCCCCTTTTAATGAAACTGAAAGGGGTATACTTCACTTGCGTAGAATCAGCATCACGCAAAGTAACGGTTTGACTTAATATACGTCCTGTCTTATCTTTCAATACAACCCTCCAAGGATTCTTGTTTATTTGTACAGTTCCATAATTACCGGCATAGACAATGGTATTTTCCGTTTCGGTTACCTTCCAACTTTCATCTTTACCCGGTTCCTTCGCCAGCATAATGGATGTACTTACCTTAGGTTCCACTGGAGTAGTAAGCATACGAATACGTACTGTACGCGGAGTTACAAAGTCAATCTTAAATTTTAAGTTCGGGTCATTCTCATAAGCAGTAAAAGGAAAATCGAGCATTCTCATTTTACGGGGTTGCGCACCGTTGGTATTGAAAGCCTGACGTGGCATCAGATGCCCCCGTTTCCAGTTCACCAGTCCTTCACCCGACTTAACGTCGAATGATTCCAGATGATCTGCAAAAAACAAGGTATTACTCAAATCACGAAAATCAGTACTCATATCCAAAGGTTGGTTCATCAGATACGAAGTACCGTCATTGACATGTGGCTGTGCCAACAGATTGCCACCGGCAAACAACAGCATTGCCACTGCTAAAAGTTCTTTCTTCATACTATTAGGATTTAAATGATCTCACTGACAAAGGTATCTTGCATAAAGGAAAAACAGATGTGTGAAAAATGTCTTTTAATGCCCGTTTTTGTTGCATAGAGCACATATAGAGCACCTGGAAACAAAATGCATACTCTTTTTCACCAAATGAGGTATATCATCGTACATGAATACACAAATCTTCCCTTGCCCATCCGGATGATTATATTTAAGTTTGCAGATACAATATCGTTAATCTCCCTAAATATTACAGAAAACACATGAAGCATCTGTTTTTATTCTTAATATGCCAGCTATCCTTTGCCTTTACAGCTTGGGGAAATCCGGCAGAGATTCCACCGGCTGTTATGTTTAAACAGCTTTCCACCACAGAAGGACTGTCCAACAACAGCGTCAGGAGCATTTTCAGAGATAGCAGGGGATTTCTGTGGATAGGGACGGAATCGGGACTCAACAAATATGACGGCTACTCGTTCCGGCAGTATCACCGGGATAACTCCGAACTGCCCGACGATGCCATCATCAACATCTTCGAAGGACCGGAAATGAATGTATGGATAAGGACATCCAACGGTTACAGTATCTACGACTACAAGACCGGAAAGTTCGACAATGACTACAAAACCACACTCGAAAAATTAAAGATTCCCAGCAAAAACATTCTCAGAATAGGGAAAACACCCAAAAATGAATTCTGGGCCTACGATCATTCCAAAATCTATATACTGAACATAGACAACAATTCCCTCAAAGCATATCCACTGTCTATCGAGAAAATTTCCAATATATCGATAGGAGTGCAATATATCTACGTCATGTACTCCAACGGCGTACTATACAGCATCAACAAGCAAACCTCCGAAACCAGGGAAATCACCATCCCGGCCATTTACAAACCACTACTGGAAGACCATGAACCGCACGTCTATACAGACCAAAGTGAAAGCATATGGATATATACATACCAAAACAGCCTGCTACTGTACAAAAGCAACCTTACACAACAATGGGAAGACATCTGCCTGAACAGTTGCAATGATATTCAGTACAACCGCGTACAACGTATCCTCGATTTGGGCGACGGGAATGTATGGATTCTCACCAGCCACATGGGGCTGGTCATCTACAACACCTTGAATAAATCGCTTACCAACCTGCTGCACAACCCCCTGAAACCACATACCATCGCCAGCAACAACCTGAATACCATTTACCGGGATAAGGACGGAATCATATATATAGGTAACTTCAAACACGGCATCTCCTATTATAGTCCGATGTCCCAAATCATCCTCTGCAACAAATCACTGGAATATGACGACATCTTGACTTTCTGCAAGGACACCGACCCGGGATTTATCTACTACGGAACAGACGGCACGGGCCTGATACGCCAATCACTGATAACCGATGCATACGAGAAGATACCCACTCCCGCCAATATCGTAGTCGATTTATCCATTGACTCCAAGAGCCGTCTGTGGATCGGCACGTTCCAGAAAGGGTTGCTCTGCTATTTGAAAGGGCAAATCAGACAATACACAACCAGCAACAGCCAACTGCTCGAAGACAATGTATATACGATAAAAGTAGACAAACACGGATACGTCTGGATAGGTACGATGAGAGGATATATACAAAGGCTGCATCCTGAAACCGGAGTATTCGACACCATCTTGTATCGTCCGGGAGAGTTCTTTGTACGGGATATGTACTATGACAATGACCGGCATCTGTATGTAGCAAGCAAAGGCGGGCTTATCATCATCGACACCGAAACCCAAGCCTACAACATCTACTCCGAAACCACCCGTTTCAAGGAAACCGACATGCTCACCGTCTACAAGGACAGCCGTGACCTGCTTTGGATAGGCCATCCGCATGGACTTAGCGTCTGGAACCAGAAGAACGACTCCGTCTATTTCATTGACCAGAAGAACGGACTTGCCGCCAACCTCGTCAGAGCCATTACGGAAGACAACAACCATCAGATGTGGATTGGTACCGGCAACGGTATTTCACGCATACAGATGACAAACGGAGTGTATTCCATCGTGAACTATTCCGTAAGCGACGGGCTGATTTGCAATGACACCAACGTACATGCCATTCTGAAACTGGAGAATGGAAACATACTGATAGGCACTCCCAAAGGATACCAGACCATTATCCCCCAAGAAATTCTTTCAACAAACTACGATGCCCGCATCTACCTGACCGGAATCGAGCTTAAATCCGGAACAGCCCACTCTGACATCTTGGGAGGAAGCTCGCTTGAATGTGCACAAAGACTGTCGCTCACCGAAAAGGAAAATTCATTTACTCTATCCTTCTCAGCTCTCGACCTGATAGAAACAGACAAGATAAAATATGCCTACAAAATCGACCAAAGCCATGCCAACTGGATTTATGCTGAAAACAACAAGATAAATCTATCCATGCTGCCTGCCGGAAACTATACCTTGTCCGTAAAGGCATGCAATTCACAAGGCGTATGGAGCCCCCATATCAAAGAGCTGAAAATAAAGATACTTCCTCCCTGGTGGCGTACCTGGTGGGCCTATACCATTTATACCGGCATTGTTCTGTGCATCATCCTACTAATTATCCGCAACCTGCGTTCACGGCACAAACAGAAACAAATCATGCAGGCCATTGAAGTAGAAAATGAAAAGCAACAGAAAATCAACAACATGAAGCTACAGTTCTTTGCCAACATAAGCCATGAACTGCGTACCCCCCTATCGCTAATCATCAACCCGCTTGAGGAATTCTTTGTGGACCACCCCGAATACCGAAAGGGGATTCTGGATATGGTGAAGCAAAACGCCGACTATCTGCTGGAACTCATCAACCAATTGCTGGACTTCAGAAAGCTCGACGCCAAAGCCGAGACACTGAAATGCAAGCACGACAATATTCTCATCATCCTGAGCGAGATATTTCATTCCTTCGACCCGATAGCACAGAAACGGAACATCGGCTACAGCTTTACCAGTCCGCAGCATTCCGTATTCATGGATTTCGACTATGACAAGATACGCAAGATATGTACCAACATTCTGTCGAACGCATTCAAGTTCACTCCCAATAAAGGAAGCATCTCACTGGACATTGCCATAAAGGGAAAAAATCTGGAACTGACCTTTACCGATACCGGTTGCGGCATAGAGGATGAATCCAAGGAAAAAATATTCCAAAGATTCTATCAGTCGGGAAAAAACCAATCGAGCAACGGAGGCAGCGGCATCGGCCTACACATTGTTTCCGAATATGTAAAAATGCACCAAGGCACTGTCTGCGTCAAGGATAACCAGCCTTGCGGTTCCGTATTCCTGATTACACTCCCTCTGCACCAGAACAGTAATGAAACCGGAAACGGAGAGCTGGTCGAAGCATCGGAAACAAAAGAAGAAACCCATCCGTTCACTATCCTGCTTGTAGATGACAACTACGACTTTCTTAAATTTCTCTCTGAAAGTCTTGCCAGAAAATATCACGTATTGAAAGCCACTAATGGGAAACAAGCACTGAATGTTTTGGAAAAGGAGGATATAGATTTAGTGGTCAGTGACATCATGATGCCCGAAATGGATGGTCTGGAACTATGTTCAACCATCAAGAACGATATACGCTATTCACATATCCCCATCATCCTGCTGACAGCCAAAGCAAGCGAGGAGCACCAATTGGAAGGACTCAACGTCGGTGCAGACGACTACATCACCAAGCCTTTCAATATGGAAGTCCTCAAACTGCGTATCAACAAGATTATCGAGATGAACGTCAAACGGCAGGAAATATTCAATCAGGAAATTAAAATCGAGCCAAGCCGTATCACCATCACTCCTCTTGACCGACAGCTGGTGGAAAAAGCCATCCAGATTGTAGAGGACAATATCAGCGAAACCGAGTTTTCCGTCGAAGAGCTTGCCAGCAGCCTGAATATATCACGCAGCTATTTCTACAAGAAAATGATTAAGATAACGGGAAAGAAACCCATCGAGTTCATCAGAACCATCCGCATGAAACGGGCACAGCAACTCCTGACAGAAAGCCAAATGCAAGTTTCGGAAATTGCATATACCTTGGGGTATAACTCCCCCAAGGTATTCTCCAAGCATTTTAAAGATGAATTCAACATCAGCCCGTCCGAATTTATAAGGCAGCAAGCTGAATAGGAACATCATTTTGACATCAAAGCATCCAACGAAGACACCAATGCCACCAAAGCGGCACTCCAATTAATGGCTATCTCATTGGAAGCATACGAACCTTCCACATCTGCATAAGACTCATCCGGCAGGTTGGAAGCATAAGCAACGCCATCCTGCTGCCCAGGATTGGGACCGCCAACCAGGAAACCGGGAAGAGGTGCCTCTATATCATCCGATGCAGAGAGACGATGGTGCGGATACAGAGGACTCTTCATCCCGAAACCGGTGACATAACAATATCCCGTGGCATTCTTTCCTAAAATGTAGTCCATATTGCGGTAGGCGTTCGTCAAGTACGACTTCTCGCCTGTAAGCAAATAGGCGCAAACCAGTGAAGTGGCTTGGTTAGCACACCCTTCGGCAAGGCATCCCCAGAAGAAATCTTTGGCATCGTTGCCGTAAGGAGCATGGAAAGGAGAGCGGTCAGCACCCCGCACAGCCTCGGCAGCATAGTCCAGTAACAGGTCTTTCATGGCATTTGCCAACTCCACGTCTTCACCCTGATATTCCCTGCCCGGTTGCAGCCAGGCAAACACGCCCAACGCAGTGGTATTGCCCCAAGAAGGAGTCTTATATGCAGTGGGGAGATGCTTCTTCACTTGTTCCCGATAAGCGGGCTTTCCCGTAGCAAGATAGAGCTCGGAAGCCGCCCAGAAGAATTCGTCATCGGCACTACGATCACCGTAAGCTCCCGTAACCACGGCAGGTTGATATTGCTTGTTGAGGAGGTCCTGATGATAGAGCGCCTGCGGATGCGCTTCTGCCCAGGCGTAAGCACGTTCGGCAGCCTGCAAAGCCACTTCCGAAAAGCCCGGATAATCCTCTTCGTAAGGAGCAAACAAGGCAGAAGCCTGCGCCAAAGCCGCAGCATAGTCCAATGCAGCCGTTACTGATTTCTGAACCACATAACGGGGCTGCTTGCACTCCGTAGGCTTGATGAATCCCTCGAACGAAGGGGTAGTCAGCTTGTGGTAGACTCCTCCGTCGGCAGGGTCTTGCATGGTCAGCATCCATTTCAGGTTATAGTACATCTCGTCCAGCAAATCGGGCGTGTGGTTTCCACTTTCCGGGATGTTGACCCGTTGACGGATAAAATAGTCAGGAAAGCGGGCATAAATCGCCTGCATCAATCCGATGGAATAGGCGGAGTTCACAATATACTTGTTATAGTCTCCGGCATCATACCATCCTCCCGGAGAAGAAATCACCGTTCCCGCCTTACGTTCCGGCCCGGCGGCATTGGGATGTATCAGTACCTTGTCATCGGGATGGCCTGCCGGACGGCTCCACCGACCCGCATAAGTCGCTTCGATGGGCATGCCCGTACGTTGGTAATAGAAAGATTTCAAAGCAGCATCGGCCAAAGGGGACAGTACTCTTTCTTTTATTTCGAATGCCACTGAATCTCCGTTAACCATCAGAAAATAGTTTCCCGGTGCCGTGATGTCACTGAAATCCAATATCGTCCTGTTCTTATCCGACCAAGCGGATGAAGCGGTATATCCGGGTTTGCCGGAAAATACCCGATTGCCCGTGGCTGCATCTACTATGGTAAATTCACGTACCTCACCGGTATTCACCACTGCTACTTTCTCCTGCCGGGGATAGTACCCTAACTGATTCAAACGTACAGTTTCTGAAGGATGACCTAAAGTGACCATCCCTCCCAGAACCGTAAACAGACATGCAGTTATATTCATATCACTATTCTTTATATATTAAAATTATTTATCAGACAATAAGGTAATGAAACTGATGGCCGGCAAGTGTACCCGTACCTGCCCATTCTCCACTTTCACTGCAGTTTCCTTCATGCAGTCTTTTGTATTGGTCACATAGACTTTCAGTTCCTTCACTTCTGCGGGGATACCGGAGATGACAGCCTCGCACTCCGCCCCATTATTGACCATATGGACAGCATATTCTCCGCGCACCATATTTCCGAAAGCCGCACAGTTTACGTTTTTCTTGCCACTTCTGACCGGAATGGCCAAAGCATCGGCCGGAGTGGAGGCCAGTTGCTTGATATTCCAGAAACGTTGCGTAGGACGCAAAGGGCCTTTGGAACCATAAATGCCGTCTCCCCACAACAACGAATAGTCTGAAGTAAGCTGCCACTGCAAGATGGACAATGGCTGGCAAATGGCACAAATACGCGTATACAGATTGATTTCATAAAGTGCAAACGTCGACTCATTGAATATCTCGGCATAACCATGAGCAGCGGCATCCGTACTACCCTCACCAACCAAGAGTGGTACATTGATCGCTTTGGCAGCATCCGCCCACTTCTTTAACGTAACATCATCACAACCACGCCATGAATGGAAAGAAACTGCACCAATATACTTATGAGTCTCAGGATTGTTCAAAGCAGGAAGGATAAAATCAAAAGTCGTAGCATCCGAATTGTCGCCAAGCAGCATACGGGTAGGAAGATTCAACTCTGCCAGATAAGCTCCAAACTCCTTAATGAAATCGGCATGCTCCTGCGGCGTGTGAAGGACATCAATACCCAAATCCGATTCATTGAACGAGAACATGGAGAACTCAATACCATAATACCGTTTGGCATACAACAGATAATCTGCCATGGATTTATAAATCTTCTCCTTTTTCCGGTTATCCAGACGATAAGCAATGACACCACCTTGACGAGCATAACTTGCAGGACCTCCGTCAATGGCCCATGCAGGCGGAAACCAGCAGCTTAGTATTACCGGCATTCCCATCGCCTTCAAGCGCTTTGCCATGAGGAGACTTTCCTCCACCCGCTTGTTCAGTCCCCCATTCTGTGCGGTGGCAATAGGGTCGGCTTCCTCTTCCGGTTGCCACAATCTCCACGGAAATTCCACACGTCCATAGGCTACACGCAAGTTTTCCAGACAGTAATCTATTACTTTAGGGTCGGCAGCAGGATTCTGCAGGCGGAAATTCCCCCCAAAGCCTGCGAACAGACTGCCCGGATTCTGCATATCCAATGTAATTTCCGCGTCACTATGATCTATCACTCCGGAAGCATGCAGTTCCATGGACAATGCAGTTCTCCCGGCCTTTTTCAGAGTCGGCATCAGCGAGATATAAACTACGGTACCGGTGGATTCTTTTTCAACCGTGGCCTTTACAGACTTATTGAACTTGAATTCCAACTTCCTATTGGCCGAAGTAGCGGTCAGCTTCCTGCCACTTGTCCTTACTTTGACATCAGCGTAGTTTTCCGGACTCAGGGCGATACAGTAATAGGCTGACTGGTTCAGAGTAGTGTCCGACAGCGCATCAATAGAAATCTCCACCAGACCTTTTCCCTTGTCCGTCACTTTCTGATGGAACTTTATACCTCGCAGAGTAGTCGTCACTTCCTGCATGTCCCCTTCACGATGGAAAACGGGACGGACCTGCTTCTCCTTTCCAGTAATCTCCATATCTCCTTTCAAGGTTCCGACACGCAGGGATGACTCAAAGTCTATCAATTCACCGTCTACACGGACACCCGTGATATTGCTCCATGCCATCACTTCCGTCTGGGCAGAAAGCGGCAGAGATAATATACCACACAGCAATACAACTATTCCAAACTGGAAAATTCGTAAATTCTTCATAATATCAAATCTATAAAAGGTTGTCATTTCAGTCTGGTATCAATCTCAAACCCCATACGGCTGTTATGATAGGGACAGTTCCACATACTTGCTTTAGGTTCCTTGTAGCGGGGAGTCCCATCTTCCAGCACGGTTCTGAACCATTCGCCATACTCCTTGTCTATCATCCGGGACTTGATGAAATTCCAGGTGCGGACGGCACTGTCCAGATAAGATTGTTCACCAGTCAGTTGCCAGGCATTGATACAGCCGACCACAGTTTCCGCTTGGCACCACCAGGAAGCGTCCTTCCTGATTTTGTCCTTATGTCGTTCATACATCATAGCTCCCATCGGGTTGATGCCCTCCTTCAAGGAAGCATCTGCAAGTTCCAATGCTACCTTCCTGCACCTCCCGATAACCTCCGGGTCACCCAGAGCCTCTGCAGCTTCCGTCAGCAGCCAAGAAGTTTCGATATCATGCCCGTAAGAGTCGATGTCATCCAGATTGTTCCAGTTCGAATCACAGTATAATATCAGGTGATGTGTTTGTGAGTTATACAGTTTGGTTGTTATCAAGTTTATCACTTTTGCAAGGCGCTCGCGAAGGCCGTCATCTTTCCATACTTTATATAACGCTGTGTATGCCTCCAATACATGGATATGGGTATTCATTGTTTTGGTGGCAACACCATCTCCATCATATCCCAGCTTTTGGGGAGTTCCCCATTCGCGGGTAAAGGATTCTATATAGCCATCATTTACGGGATCTTTGACTTTGCTCTCCATTATCCGATAAAGCTCTATGGCTTTTTGCAGGCTTTCATTGTTGCCCGTTGCCCTGAAATGTTCGGACAACCCATAGATAGCATAAGAGCAGCCGTAAGTCTGCTTGTTCGTATCCAATGGGGTACCGTCCGCTTTTATCAGCCAATATACGCCTCCATACTGCGAATCAATGAAGTGGTCTATGAAATACCGTTGCGCCCTGTCAGCCAATTTACGGTAGGCAGTATCGCCATACATCCGGTAGGCGGTTGAAAAAGTCCAAAGGATGCGGGCATTCAGTACACCACCTTTGGGAGCATCCGCTATCGGGGCACCGTCACGTCCCAATGAACCATAAAAGCCTCCGGAAGAATCTACGCTGTATCTTTCCCAAAAAGAGAGGATATTCTCTTTCAAGTCCGAGGTTATTTCATCTTTTAAAACCTTGTCTACGTGTGACTGTGCTTGCAGGAAAGGTGTAACCAGCAACCATACTGTAATCAGCAAAAAAACGGAAAACATACGTTTCATAATATAGCGATTTAAGGAATTAATCATAGTTACATTGCAAATGTACAAAAAAACAAGTTGCCACTACTCACTACCATCCTTTTTCAATGGATACAATTGGTTCCGATAAAGGCTGTTTTTGGGTACTGAGTCCTTGTTTTACCAGACATCAGCTTTTATTAGCTCAAACGTTGGTATCTGGCAGTTCAAACACCATTGTATGACAAATATAACAATGAATATCATAAAAATAGAGGAAAAAGACACATTTCATAACGTTATTGGCTACAAACAAAAGCCATCCGTTTCCTTTTTAGTCCGTATATTAGTAGAAAATTTCGTAACTCAAAAATAGATACTATGAGAAAGAAACATTTCCTATTTGCATCAGTCTTGGCACTGCTTTGCGGCAGCAGTACGCTGCATGCGCAAGACTTCAAGCTGACATCCTCCGGTTATTTCAAGAACCAGGGAGTCGACGTCATGGCTTTTGATGACATCTATCCCGAAGGACACCAGGGAGGGGTATGCATCATTATGAACGGACACCGTGTGGCAACAAACGGAGACATCCGCCTGGAAGCCACGCCCGGACAATGGCAACCCGTACCGAAACAGCTCGACCGGAAGCTCGGTGACAACAGCATCACCGCCACGCTGTGCTATCCCGACTCCTCACGCCATCTCACCGGATTCAACCCGATGATTTACCCGGACCTCCACCTTATATATACGGTAAACGTGGAAAGCAAAGGTAAAAACATAGAGGTGACCGTAGATCTTGACCGCCCCATTCCCCAGGAATTCATCGGAAAAGTAGGCTTCAACCTTGAATTCTTCCCGGGTTCCCTCTTCGGCAAGCCCTGGATTATGGACGGTCAGAGCGGCATCTTCCCGCAACAGCCCAACTCCCCCCTGATGACAACCCAGCCCAACTATCTGCATACAGGAAACTACCATGACGGCAAAAAATCGCTGGCAGACATGAACAAACTGATAGGAAAAGGTTACAGCCCGATTGTGGCAGACGACATCATCAGCGAACCTTATGCCAAAGGAACCAAGTTCACCTCCCGGCCCGATGACCCTTACAACAAAGTTACCATCGAATCATTGAGCGGTGACCTGCAACTGTTTGACGGGCGTATGAACCACAACAACGGCTGGTTCGTACTGCGCAGCAACATAAAACCGGGTGTCACCAAAGGTGCCGTCAAATGGATTATCACTCCGAACGTAGTGGCCGACTGGATGTATCAGCCGGTTATCCAGACTTCACAGATAGGTTATCATCCCACTCAGGACAAGGAAGCCGTCATCGAAATGGATATACGTGACAACAGAAAGGAAACGGCACAAATCATCCGCATTGATGCCGACGGCGAAAAGGTTGTCAAGAACGTCACTCCTGCCAACTGGGGTAAATTCTTGAGGTATAACTATCTGAAAGTAAACTTCACAGATGTAAAGGAACCGGGGCTTTATAAGATTAAATACAATACCTCCGTGTCTCCCATCTTCCGCATCGACAATGACGTATATGCCCGTGGCGTATGGCAACCCGTACTGGAATACTTCCTTCCCGTACAGATGTGCCACATGCGCGTCAACGAAAAATACCGCGTATGGCACGACTGCTGCCACATGGACGATGCCCAGATGGCACCGGCACACAATCATATCGACGGCTACGACCAGAAAGAGGGCCTGTCCAAGTTCAAACCGGGTGAAGTGGTTCCCGGAGTGAACATAGGCGGCTGGCACGATGCCGGAGACTTTGACCTCCGCATCGAATCCCAAGCCGGAGAATCCTATATCCTGGCACTGGCCTACGAAGCTTTCCACCCGAATCTCGACGTGACTTCCATCGACCAGATAAACCGTGTGACGGAAATCCACCAGCCCGACGGTAAGAATGACTTGCTGCAACAAGTAGAGAACGGCGCCCTTACGGTAGTCAACGGCTACCTGGCACTGGGACGTCTCTACCGGGGAATCATCTGCAACGACCTGCGCCAGTACGTACTTCTGGGTGATGCCGCCGCCATGACCGACGGGAAAATCGGTAATGAAGACGACCGCTGGATATTTACGGAGGATAACCCCGGACGGGAACTGTCGACAGCTGCCCAGCTGGCTGCCGTATCACGTGTATTGAAAGGTTTCAATGATACATTGAGTGTGCATTGCCTCGACATTGCTCGCAAAGTATATGCTTCTACCGGAAGCGGCAACAACAGAGCCTTGTTCCCCAAAGTGCAGGCAGCCGTAGAGCTGTACCTCACCACCGGCGAACAACCCTATATGGACTTCATTCTGGACAACCAGGAGCTCATCATCAAGCAGATAGGCCGCATCGGCTGGTACACGGCACGTGTGGAAAAACTGTTCGCACAGATGAAGAACAAGAAAGCCAAAGCCTTTTCAGCAGCTTTCCGCAAAGCTTTGACCGGATATGAACAAGAACTGAACAAACAAGTGCAGGAGACTCCCTATGGCGTTCCCTACCGTCCGAACATCTGGGGTGCAGGCTGGGATATACAGCGTTTCGGCTTCCAGCACTACTTCCTGACAACCGCCTATCCGGAAATATTCCCGAAAGCACCGGTATTCAATGCCCTCAACTTCATTCTCGGATGCCACCCGGGCTCCAACCAGGCTTCCTTCGCCTCGGGTGTCGGCGCACAATCAGCCACTGTAGGCTACGGACTGAACCGCGCAGACTGGTCGTACATTCCCGGTGGAGTCATTTCCGGTACGGCGCTTATCCGTCCCGACTTCCCGGAACTCCTGACGTTCCCGTTCCTCTGGCAACAGACTGAGTATGTGTTGGGAGGAGGTTCGTCCCACTATATGTTCCTGGTACTTGCAGCAGAACAGTTGCTGAAACAATAAAAGACAGAGGGGGAACAAAACCCTCTGGATATTTTCTTTTAGGCGCGGATTACACGGATTTAGTTTACTGCATCCGTGGATTCCGCGTAACCCGCGCCCAATATTATAGTATAATGAAAGTGTTTATATACTTTTCACTCTTTCACCAATTATCCGTACGGAACGGAATGGTAGGCAGTTCATTCCCACCGATCATCGTACCAATCTGGAAATCATGGAAACAATAGCGCACGCTGACGGGATGGGATACCTTTTCTGAAGAGATTACCACTTCATTCGTCTGCCAGTGCAGCCATACTTTGTCGGCAGGATGGAACACACGGTCCTCACCCGCCACTTCGAAACCGCGAAGGTCATAGTTGCGACAGATACCCATTTCCAAATGGTCGAAGGAAACCCATGCTTCACTGCCTTTAGCAGTCCATGACTTATATTGTGGGCCGAAACAGTGTATCTGCTTCAATCCATAGGTAAGGTTCAATGCCAGATAGCTCAAGCGTTGACCTACCTTTGTCTTGTTGCGGGGATGGATATTGTACATCTCATAAGGCTCTACAAGGTCGTTTGTCGAAATCATACCACTGTTCGGAATCAGGCTTTGGGCACGGAATTGCGCTTCACGTAGGTAAGCAGCTTTCTCTTGCTGGGTACCTCCATAGGCGTACGGCGCTATTTCGGCAAAGTAGAAAGGCAATTCGCCCAGCCCCCATTCCTTGCGCCACAGCTGCACCATGTCGGCCAAGCGTTCGGCATATGTTTCATGGCGACCTACGTTCGACTCTCCCTGATACCAGATGAACCCTTTGATGGTATAGTTCTGAAGCGGCTTCAGCATGGCATTGTACATCAGCATGGGGCGGAGCATGGGATGCAGGCGTTCGATGGAATCGGGGTTGAGAGATATGTCTGGATAGTTTTCCAGCAGTTCACGGCTTATCCAACCTTCTACAGTGGATCCACCGTAAGCGCTACAGATGATGCCGACCGGAATCCGGAGGGCACGGCTCAACGAAGTGGCAAAATAGTAGGCCGTCGCACTGAAATCGGGTGCGGTTTCTATGGAAGATATGTTCCAGCTACCTTTGCAGTCGGTTTGCAGTTCATAAGTCTGGTGCTTGGGAACGGTGAACATACGCACCCCCTTATTCTCGGCAGAAACTATGATGTCATCCGCTCCGTTCATGATGCAACAGCCAGCAAAACCTTTCAGGGGCATTTCCATATTGCTCTGGCCGGAAGCAAGCCATACTTCACCGATTAGGATATTCTTCAACGTAGTTTTTTCTCCGTCATCAAAAGTTATCTCATAAGGCGTGTATCCTGCTGCCGGAGTCTCCACGGCAAGCGTCCAACCGCCATCCTTATCGGCACGGCAAGTCATTGTCTGTCCGTTCCACGAAGGCGTAACGCGTACTTCGGCTTCCGGAGCAGCCGTTCCCCACAGTTTCACTTCAGTCTGCTGCTGGAGTATCATGTTGTCGCCCACCAGTGCAGGCAGTTTTACTTTGGCGCCCAACGAGGCGGCACCGCATAATAGAATCAATGCAAGAACCTTACTTTTCATAGTATATTTGTATTTAACATTATATTCGGAATCAATAACGTGAGCAAAAATAAGGCTTTTTTGCTCACGTTCTCCGTTTCATGTGCAAAAAGTGGGTGTTTTTGCACATGTGCTCAAACAAAATTATACATTGATGTATTATACATTGATGTATAATTTGTATATTTGTCATTAAATCAAGAACAGAAAGTTTATGAAATCACCTTTTCAATACGGCACACTGGTTGATAAAGAAAGTTTCGTCAATCGGGTAGAAGAACGAAAGCAACTGAAAGAATTACTTGGATCGGGCATCAACGTAATGCTTATTTCACCGCGCCGATGGGGAAAATCGTCGCTTGTAAAAGTAGCTATGGACGAACTGACACAAGAAGACAAGCATATCCGTGTCTGCTTCATTGATGCATTCAGCATCAAGACGGAAGCTGAATTCTACCGCATCTTTGCGCGAGAAGTCATTTCTTGCGCCGCCTCCACCCTTGAAAAGAGGCTTGAAGATGTGAAACAGTTTCTTAAAGCCGTTTCTCCCAGTATCACATTGAAGAGCGACCCAACCGATACCCTCTCCTTTGACCTGAAATTGGAACTGGAAGAAAAAAGTGTCATGGAGATACTGGAACTACCCGAAAAGATAGCAGCTGCCAAAGGCATACACCTGATTGTCTGCATCGACGAGTTCCAACAACTGGCACTACTACCCGGCTACAAAAGTATGGAGGGAAAAATGCGCTCTGCCTGGCAGAAGCAGCAACAAGTCTCCTATTGCTTTTACGGAAGCAAGCGGCATATGATGATGGACATCTTCAACAATTCTTCTAACCCCTTCTACCGCTTCGGACAAGTACTGTTCCTGCAAAAGATAAAGAAAGAGGAATGGGTGCCCTTCATCGTCAATGCCTTCCACCGGACGAACAAAGAAATCAGCGAACAGCAAGCAGAACAACTGTGCGACATCGTGAAATGCCATTCGTGGTATTTGCAACAGTTGTGCTATTTCATCTGGAGCGGTACGTCTGAAAAAGTGACAGATGAGATTATCGAAATCCGTACCCGCCAACTGATAGACACCAACATGCCTATGTTCATGAACGACACCGAGAACCTGACTGCTGCCCAAACTGCCATGCTTCGTGCTGTAGCCGACGGTGAATACCGCTTCAACTCCATCCCCGTAGTGCGGAAATATGAATTGGGCAGTGCACAGACCATCACACGCAACAAGCGTATGCTGACAGAACGTGATTTCATTGAGAAAGAGGGGAACAAGTATGTTTTCTCCGATCCGATATTCGAGCTTTGGTTCAGGAGGGAGTATTGCTGAATATAAAAAAAGAACGTGGAACTGCGTGCTATCCATCGTCTTTGAAGGCCCTGAGAAAACCCCACTATACAAATGAACAGACAGCAGACCCACGCCGAAACCAGCGCAGGAGCAGTCCATGCCATTCTTGTATAGTTTCGAAAATTTCTCAGGTTCTCAAAGACAAGAATGAAGCACAACGCTTCTTACAATATCATTTCACAAAACATTGAAGCTAAGGACACTTCCTTGCTTCGATGGCAAATTTAACGATAAAGAATGAAAACAAGAAAAAGATTGGAAAGTATTTTTAAGGCTGATACCTACAGAAGATAAATATGATTTTGTCATTCTGACACTTTGTATTTTCTATCGCACGAGAATCCCGTATTTCGGACCGATTATCCACACAGAAAGAAATACGAGAGCGAAAATCCATAAGTGTCAGGTTATAAGCATTATACCAAAACGAACGTCCTTCTAATAAATCGAAATCACACCTCCGAAAGCCCTGATACACCGAAAATGCAAAAGCAAAAGAACGTTTTACTAAAACAGAGTAACCGTTTTACTAAAACGCAACTCCCATTTTAGTAAAACGGTATACTCTTTTTAGCTTAAAAGTGTAGCCAATTTCTGTATAAAAGTCCCACAAAAGTGGAAGAATATGCAAAAAGAACGCATCTTTATGAGCTGAATATCCACAATATATCCTAAATCCGTTCTTCTATAAAACCAAGTGCGGCAGGAAAACCGGGAAAAACATTACTTTTTGTCAAGGTTATAGGGATATTTCCGTCTTTCAGCACCTTTTACAACAACCCATGCAGTTCCCACGCCCGCACATGCCTTATTCCTTCATGAGACGGCAGGCAGAAGTCGTCAAGCGAGACAACCAGCTTCTCATAATTATCTTGTATCGACTCCAGCGAAGCATACTCACGGCGCACCGCCTGTTCATATACCAGCATGTAGGTGGATTGCAGATATATCGTACGGTCGCCTTTCCGGGCGATGAAGTCCACCTCTTTTTCTTTGGCACATCCGGTATAGACATCATAGCCTGCCCTGAGCAACTCCAGATAGACAAGATTCTCCAGTTTATAACCCACCCCATAGGCCGTTCCGGGATAGAGAAAATTCTTAAAGACAAGGTCGTTGATGTAATATTTCGCCGTACCGGACAGTATTTCCTTTCCGCGCAAGTCGAAGCGTTCACAACGATACGCCAAGAACGAGTCTTCGATATAGCCTATGTAAGCAGCCACGGCATCATAGCCCGTCTTCCGGCCTTGGCTCTTGAAATAGTTCACGATGTTGCCGATGGACACTAAATTAGAGGCATTGCCTACAAGAAACGCAAAAAGGTCTTCAAGCAGTCGGGGGGCACGTATGCTGTAGCGTTGGCTGATGTCCTTCAGCAAGATGGTGTCCTTCAAGGCAGACAAGTAATTGCGCTGCACCTCCTGCTTTTCGGGCAAGACAAAAAGTTCCGGGATTCCGCCCGTATTCATATAGCTCTCGCGGTTCTGTTCCAGATGCCTTATCTCTGCATACTCCTGATAGCTGAAGGGATATACCGGGAATTGGACGTATCGCCCGGAAAGCAGCGTGGCAAGCTCACCGGACAGCATCCGTGAGCTGGAGCCACTGATAAAGAGCTCGTACTCCTCGATATAGTCCTGCGAATAAGAATTGACCGACTTTTCCCATTCTTCGATGAGCTGCACTTCGTCGATGAAAATATAAATCTCCTCTTGTCCAGAGATTGTACTTCCTAAGTATATCCATTCTTTCGTTCATAACCTAAAAAGTTTGCGAAAAAGGCTAGATTTTCGGTTATAAACGAAAGATTCATTTAGACAAGCAAGGAGGATACTTCCTTTCCGCATCCCCTTTATCGGCCGGATATTCCCTCTATAGAATCATCATTGTTGCATCTATATATCCACCGCGTTGCATCTATACTTCCACCGTGCTGCATCTATAGATGCAGCAAATCCCTTAACCTATCCTAATAATGCTGCTTATTGTCACCTATTTAGAAGCGAAATCATTATATTTGCGCCCATATATGCCAATACGTTGACTAAGCGATGGCAAAACAGCTTGTAAAAAACAAAACTGAATAATAACGAATTTCATCCGAATGAAACAGTACAAAACCGTAAACAACCTTGTAGGCTGGATTACCTTCCTCATTGCAGCGACGGTCTACTGCATGACCATCGAACCTACTGCAAGCTTTTGGGACTGCCCGGAGTTCATCACCACCGGCTATAAGCTGGAAGTAGGACACCCGCCCGGCGCACCGTTCTTCATGCTGGTAGCCAACCTTTTCTCACAATTTGCTTCCGATGCCTCCACCGTTGCCAAGATGGTGAACTACATGAGCGCGCTGATGAGCGGCGCATGTATCCTGTTCCTTTTCTGGAGCATCACGCACCTGGTACGCAAACTTGTGGTGACAGACGAAAACAATATCACACGCGGACAGATGGTCACCATCATGGGTAGCGGTCTGGTGGGCGCACTTGCCTACACGTTCAGCGATACCTTCTGGTTCAGCGCTGTGGAAGGCGAGGTGTATGCCTTCTCCTCACTGTTCACTGCCGTCGTATTCTGGCTCATACTGAAATGGGAGGACGTTGCCAACGAGCCTCACAGTGACCGCTGGTTGATTCTTATCGCCTACCTGACGGGACTTTCCATCGGCGTGCACTTGCTGAACCTGCTCTGCCTGCCCGCCATCGTACTGGTATACTACTACAAGAAAGTACCCAACGCCAATGCCCGAGGCTCCCTGCTGGCATTGCTCGCTTCGGGCATACTGGTAGCAGCCGTACTCTACGGCATCGTGCCGGGTATCGTGAAAGTGGACGGCTGGTTCGAACTGCTCTTCGTCAACACGCTGGGCATGTCCTTCAACACGGGTGTCATCGTATATATCATCCTGTTGGCAGCCTGCCTCATCTGGGGTATCTACGAAAGCTATACCGAACGCAACAAGGCACGTATGGCACTCTCGTTCATACTCACCATCGCCATGCTGGGTATCCCGTTCTACGGACACGGTACCAGCTCGGTAGTTATCGGTGTCATTGTCATTGCCGCATTGTGGCTCTACCTCCGTCCGAAGACGCAGGCAGCCGTCAAAGAGAAATTCCGCGTATCGGCACGCACGCTGAACACCTCGCTGCTCTGCACCATGATGATTGTCATCGGATATTCCTCGTATGCACTTATCGTCATCCGCTCCACCGCCAACACGCCGATGGACCAGAACTCTCCGGAAGACATCTTCACACTGGGCGAATACCTGGGACGCGAGCAGTATGGCACACGCCCGCTGTTCTATGGCCCTGCCTTCTCCTCGCAAGTGGCACTGGACGTGAAAGACGGTTACTGCGAACCGCGCATCAAGTACAACGGCACGAAGTTCATCCGCAAGGAGAAAGCTACGCCCGACGAAAAGGATTCGTACATCGAAATCCCCGGACGCATTGAGTACGAATACGCCCAGAACATGCTGTTCCCGCGTATGTACAGCAGTGCCCATACACAACAATACCATGCCTGGCAGGACATCAAGGGTTACGATGTGCCCTATGACAAATGCGGCAACATGATTATGGTAAACATGCCCACACAGTGGGAAAACATCAAGTTCTTCTTCTCCTACCAGCTCAACTGGATGTACTGGCGCTACTTCATGTGGAACTTCGCCGGACGCCAGAACGACATACAAGGCAGCGGAGAAATTGAACACGGCAACTGGATTACCGGTATCCCGTTCATCGACAACTGGCTGGTGGGCGACCAGAGCCTCTTGCCTCAGGAACTGAAAGACAACAAGGGACACAACGTATTCTACTGCCTGCCCCTGCTGCTGGGTATCATCGGCCTGCTATGGCAAGCCTACCGTGGGCAGAAAGGCATCCAGCAATTCTGGGTGGTCTTCTTCCTCTTCTTCATGACCGGTATTGCCATCGTGCTCTACCTGAACCAGACTCCGAGCCAACCGCGCGAACGTGACTATGCCTACGCCGGTTCGTTCTACGCCTTCGCCATCTGGATTGGTATGGGTGTGGCAGGACTCGTCCGTCTGCTTCAAGACTATGCCAAGATGAAGGAACTGCCTGCTGCCGCCATCGTTTCCGTAGCCTGCCTCTTTGTCCCCGTGCAGATGGCAAGCCAGACTTGGGACGACCACGACCGCAGCGACCACTACATGGCACGCGACTTCGGCCAGAACTACCTGATGTCCCTACAAGAAAGCGGCAACCCGATTATCTATACCAACGGTGACAACGATACCTTCCCCCTCTGGTACAACCAGGAGACCGAAGGTTTCCGTACCGACGCCCGCACCTGCAACCTCTCGTACCTGCAGACCGATTGGTACATCGACCAGATGAAGCGCCCCGCCTACGACAGTCCTTCTCTCCCCATCACGTGGGACCGAATGGAGTACGTAGAAGGCACCAACGAATACGTCCCCATCCAGCCTGAGTACAAGAAAAGCATCGACCAGCTCTATGCCGAAGCCGAGAAGCAGGCACTGGACGGTAATCCCGAAGCACTGGTCAATGTAAAGAAAGAATTCGGTGACAACCCGTATGAGCTAAAGAATATCCTCAAGAACTGGGTGCGCAACAAGAATCAGGACTTGAAGGTGATTCCTACCGACAGCATTGTCATCAAGGTAGACAAGGAAGCCGTGCGCCGCAGCGGCATGATGATACCGGGCGACTCAATCCCCGACTACATGCACATTTCGCTGAAAGGCAAACGCGCCCTCTACAAGAGCGAGTTGATGATGCTCGAAATGCTGAGCGAGGCCAACTGGGAACGCCCCATCTATATCGCTGTCAGCGTAGGCAGGGAGAACCAGCTGAACATGGAGAACCACTTCGTTCAGGAAGGTCTTGCCTATCGTTTCACTCCGTTCGACACCAGTAAGACGGGCGTGACAATAGACTCCGAAAAGATGTACGACAACCTGATGAACAAGTTCAAGTTCGGTGGCATCGACAAGCCGGGCATCTATATCGACGAGAACGCCATGCGCATGTGTCACTCTCACCGTCGCATCTTCTCCCAACTCGTGCAGCAGCTGATGCGTGAGGGCAAGAAAGACAAGGCAAAAGCCGCCCTGGACTATGCCGAAAAGATGATTCCCGCCTACAACGTGCCTTACGACTGGCAGAACGGTGCCGTACAGATGGCGGAAGCCTACTACCAACTGGGCGAAACCGCCAAGGCGGACGAGATGATGAAAGCCCTTGCTGACAAGGCTGTAGAGTACCTGACCTGGTATCTGAGCCTGGACGACAACCGCTTCATGATTTCTACCCGTGAATTTGAATACCACTGGGCTGTACTCGATGCCGAGGTGAAGGCCATGAAGAAGTACAACTCCAAGCTCGCCGAAATCTACGAGCCGAAGGTGGAAGAACTGTATAATATGTATGTGGACAGAATGAAGGAGTGAGAATAAGGATTAGGGATTAAGGATTAAAGGATTAGGGATTAGCCTGTGCAGTTCATCACTAATCATTAATAACTAATCCTTAACCCCTAATCCTTAATCATTAACCCCTAATCCTTAATCCCTAATCCCTTAATCCTTAATCACGTGTTTATAGAACAACCTCCTGAGTTTTTTCGCAAACTATATCCCGGTGCAGTCTGGAGGATGGACCCCAATGAAAAAGCCGTTTATCTGACTTTCGACGATGGCCCTATCCCCGAAGTAACTCCCTGGGTGCTCGACCTGCTGGATAAGCACAACATCAAAGCCACCTTCTTCATGGTAGGTGACAACATACGGAAGCATCCGGACGAATTCCGGATGGTCGTTGAGCGTGGGCACCGCATCGGTAACCACACCTTCAACCATATCCGTGGATTTGAATACACGGCCAAGAATTATCTGGGAAATACCGAACAGGCGAAGATTTTCATGGAAATGGGTGGGGACATCAATTGCAATGTGGAGAAGGTTCTCTACCCTCTCTTGTTCCGCCCTCCCCACGGCCATATGTTCGCCAACCAGTATCTCACGCTGAAACGAACCTACAAGATTGTGATGTGGGACCTCGTGACCCGCGACTACAGCAAGAAGCTGCGCGGTCCGCAAGTGCTAGCCAACGTGATGCGCTACGCCCGCAACGGCTCCATCATCACCTTCCACGATTCCCTGAAATCCTGGTGCAACGGAAACCTGCAGTACGCATTGCCGCGCGCCATTGACTTCCTGAAGGAAGAGGGATATGAATTCAAAGTATTATAAACTTGAAACAGCAGAAAGTTACCAACATCTGCTGTCACAATAAATTCTACATAAAATAAGAAGGGGTTGTCTCGGCAAAAGGCAACCCCTTACATTTTATAGGCTCATGTCCTGTTCCACAAGAATAAACAGATGTTTTATAATTACCAAGTAAATGTACATCTGTATTCATCCCACTGGTCTTTTACAACCAGTTCCGTAGGATAACTGTCGGAATTCAATGTCCATGTAAAATACATATCGGACACAGAGTCCTCGCCATTGTATGTATAATGCCCTACAAGCGGCAGATGTTTCGTAGCCTTACCAAGCATGCCTCCATAATAGGCATATATCATCTCGTCCATATCCACATCCAGTATTTCATCAAACAACATCAGGCAGCCCTTATTCTCGATAGGAGCTGTTATATTATCCGTCGTATAGTCTATGGCAGCACTATACTCCCACTCGTCATTGCTGTCGATAATTCCGTCACCATTGAGATCACCACTAGCTACATAGCGTGTGGAAGTCTTCACCACATCTCCATCCTTATAGGTGATGTTCGTTATTTCACCATCGCTTTCAGAGCGTTTCATTACAACCAGATGGCCTTCAGTGTCGTATTCCATCTCCCAAGTAAACTCATCGGCATCGGGAGTACCAGCGTGGTCTATTGAGTTGCAAAATTCCACATAACCATCGCTGTTGAGCTGCAAGTTCAGTTCTGTAACATCGCCCTCTTCATCCGTCACGGTGATTCTTGCTCGGTCCTTTGCAACATCTGCCTTTGTAGTAGCGGGAAAGTACTCAAAGACGGCTTTATCCCCATCCTCAGTTGTAATGTTCGTCACCAGCCCTTCTTCATTGTGAGAAATCGCCATGCCCGAAACCGACTTCGGAAGTCCTCCCGTAAACACTTGCGAAGGATTGACCACAGTGGCGGTGTTTTCGCCACCCTCACCATTCTCATGTTCGTCATCGTCACTGCAAGCAGTGAATCCCAGACACAACGCCACACCCAACATGGAGGCAGCCATCATTTTAAACATTTTCATAAGTTACAAATCTTGTTTTATCCCCATCCCTCTAAGGAAAATCCATAATAACAAAAGTATAAGGAATGCCGTCCGTATCTCACGACAACAAGACTCTGCCATTCAAACCCGGACAGATACTTTTGGCCATTTATCATTCCCAGACAAAGCTTAATATTTTTTGCAAAGTAATAAACTTTTCCTTTCACCCCTTGTCACTGAAAAAGGTGATTTTTCAGCCACATACAGAAAAAATTCAGCATCTCCAATAAAAAGCAAAATGAATAAGACGTATATTTGCAACAACTAAGCACAGATTGAATTCCACTAAAATATACCGATATGAGGGTACGCCATACTAAGCTATTATCACTCCTCCTTTCTTTAACCACCATCCTGCTTCACGCCGGAGAGATACCGACAGACACTCTGCTGGCACACTTCTACAACCGGGCAGCCAATCTCATGGAAGAAGGACACTACGATGAAGCGCAACGTAGCTTCGACAGCGCCTTTGCCACCCGGAACGTAAAGCACTCCTTCATGTATCCCATCTTGCTGAACGAACAAGCCACACTACTGATCTATGTGGGAAAGACAGAAGAAGCCTTTGCCATGAAAAAAAATGTGCTCCCCTACCTGCCGCAGATAGATGATTTGGAAAAGCACATCAGCGTATACAACGATTTGGGCCTCCTCTACCGTCAGCACCAAATGAATGACTCTACACTCTACTATTACAATAAAGCACTGGACACTGCCTTGCAATACGGAGACGAAAGCTGGATAGCCCACATCTGCAACAATGTGTCCATCCTATACTTCAATATCAGGCAGCTGGACGAAGCCGAAAAGTATACCGACATGGCCGCCGAACATGCCGCCAGAACCGAAGACCCATTCGTAGCCTTCACCACCTGGCAAATCAGGGCAACCATAAAGGCTGAACTGAACAAGCTGGATGATGCTGAAAAATCCAACCGCAAAGCCTGGAACATTGCCTGCCACGGAGAGGGAAACGAAGACCTATGGAAGATACGCTGCCTGCCCGGCATGCTGAGACTCTTTGAACGAAAAGAACAACCCGATTCCATAGACCACTACTTGAAATTGGGGAACAAACTACTACAACGGGTACCATCCAACTCCATCGCTGCCATAGGATTCATACAATCGAGGGCAGCCACCGAAACAAACCGCAAAAACTATGCCCGCGCCTTGAAGGACTTCCACTGGCTGCGTAACCGGAAAACCGGTACCGAGCCCAAAACACTACTTACACAAATGGCACGATGCTACGATGCCTTGGGAAACCCCAAACTGGCCTACACCTATATGGATAGTGCCCGCATGTGGACTGATACGCTGGCACAGCACAATCTGACGCAACAAATGGCAGAATTCAACGTGAAATATCACACACAAGAAAAGGAATTGGAGATAGCCCACCTGCAACAAGAACAACTGGAACACCAAGCCTTCCTGCTAAAAGCCTCCATTGCTGTAGCCCTTCTGTCCGGTCTTGCTCTCATTACTTTGTTGACGCTCCGCCACAAGAAACGAATAGCCGAAAAGAAGATTGAACTGCTAAAGCAAGAAAACGAACTGAACTCGGCACGCCGTTACATTGAAGGGTTGGAAGAGGAATGCAAATATTTTGCCAAGGAACTGCATGACGGCATAGCCAACGACCTGCTGGGGCTGCAAATGAAGATAGAAACTTCTGCCAGCAAAGGGAATGAGCAGGAACTGGCCTCACTCGTCAGCAAACTGAGAAACAACGTGCGGAATATCTCACACGAACTGATGCCTCCCGAATTCGAGCATCTCAGTCTAGACCAGATACTCGACCGTTATGCTGCCAAACTGACCGAGAACACCGGCATAGAGGTCAGCTATCATCCAACGGAGAACAACGCATCACGCCATCTTCCCAATGAAACCGCTTATGAGCTGTACCGCATCGTACAAGAGCTCACCATGAACATCGTGAAACATGCCTCAGCCAGTCATATAGTCATCAGTCTCCGTGCCGACAATGAAAATAAATATACCCTGCAAATTACAGACAACGGTAAGAATGCAAACAAGCAACAAACAGCAACAAACAACAATGACGGCATAGGATTGCGCACCGTAAACGACCGTATCAGAGCCATCAACGCTACCGCCAATGTATGCTCGTCAACAGAAAACAACGTTTTCACCCTACTGCTTAACATAAACGAATGAAACCAAACAAAGAAACATACAGAATACTGGTAATAGATGACCACCCGATTGTTGCTGAAGGCATCATCGCATTGGCCTCGCAACTCGAAGGAGTGACGTGCAAAGGAGCCACTTGTGCAAAAGACGTGGAACAACTGACCCTCAAAGAGAGATTCGACCTTTGCATCATTGACCTTGAACTACCGGATATGAATGGATTCCAACTCATATCCCACCTTCACAGCCAGATACCCGAATGCGGCATTTTAATCTATACCATGCATGAAGAACCTTGGATCATAGCCAAATTATCCACCCTAAACATCAACGGAGCTGTTTCAAAAAATGCCAGCACCAGCGAATTGAGAGACGCCATCAGTACACTGAAAAACGGAACCAGATACTTCAGCAATGTTTTCAGCGAACTGGACAAGGAAAAACAAAACACCCTACCACATGCACTTCCCGAATTGTCGAGACGTGAAAAAGAAGTGCTCGCCTATCTCTCGCAAGGACTGAGCACTTCTGAAATATCCCAATTACTATTTCTCAGCATCAATACAATACAGACTTACCGGAAGCGCCTGATGGAAAAACTGGAGGCCAAAAACGTTGCAGAACTTGTCTACAAGGGGAAGAGCTTATTCTGAGAACACTTGTCATTCGCCCGGACAGTTACAAGCCTCCAGCTTCTCAAGCTTCTCCGTCTGAAAAGGAAGAAAATCAACTTAGCGGATACTCACCGTCATCGGATTGCGCACCTTCTGTGCAAAATCAGCCATGTATCGGTTCCAGGCTTCAGCAGTCTTGATGTCCGCGCGGTCCCAGGCAAAGCCCCAGTAATACACGTAGTCAGCGCCCGGCTCATAGTCGCTGACAACCAGTACATGACCGTCCGCATTGTTACGCATCTTCTTCTCCTCTATGGGGAAAAGCACGGTTTTGGCTTCCTTCACAACGGCAGGGAAAGCGGCCCCCATAAATATCTTGCCATTATCCGGTCCGGTAGTGGGGTCTACATACGTCATATAGCCACCGGCGGCATCAGCCACCACAGCACCGTCCGGTTCGTGCAGCACAATACCGGTAACAATGGGCAAAGATTCCTTTAGATTGCTATACGAAACGGCAGTACGGTTCAGATGAGAACCGGCATCCAGCGTAATCAGACGTGTTTCCACCACCGCAGTATCCCCTTTCACAGCCAACGGATTGAACTCCAGCTTCACGGTGAAGCGCAACGGACCGTTGTCCAGCACCTCCTGCGTCTTGTAGCACCACGGATAGATAATGGTATCATTCACCATCAATGCAGACACTCCAGCTCCCAATGTTGGACCTACTGCATAGCAGTCCATGCCATAACCGTGGTCTATATGATAGGAGAATGTGCGTACCAGCTCATCGGCTGCCTTCGGGTCTGTCTTGCGCAATTCATTAACCTGCTTCCAGGAGTCTGCATCCAGTTCCTTGGCATACATGTCTTCCAGTACCGGTGCAGCAGTGCCTCGCTTCGTGAACAAGTCGTAGCCGAAACCGCGTTCACCCCTTGCCTGCAATGCAGGACCGTAGGCACGGAAGCCTACCAAGTCGTTCTCCCAGGCCATGTCGTCCAGACGTTCGGGATACTGCCGCCCACAAGCCCTTACCTCCACATCGACGGGAGTACCGGCCTGGACGGTATATGCAGCCGATGCATTGGCAGCTACCGTCGCAGGGAAGATTAATTTGTCATCGTAGGTCACTTGGTAAGGCACCTGCTCCCCTTCGACATTCAGAACCACAATCTGTGCGGTGTCTGCCAGATTCAGAAGGTTTGAGATTTCGGTCATGGACACCTCTACCATCTCATCGGAACGGTCCATCGCTAACGGATTGGTTACCGTAACAGTCACTATCTTGCTATCGTTGCAAGCAAGACAGCAGAGGGCCGCCATACATAATAAAAGAAAGTTTCTCATATAATCATTGCTTTTTCCTAATCAGTTGTATAACTTTCTTTTAGGCGCGGATTTCGCGGATTATACGGATTTTCCTTATCCTTTCCGCGAAATCCGCGTAATCCGCGCCCAAAAGAAAAAGGTGACAAGTGACATTATCCTGCCACTTTATCACCTTCTCAATTATCCTTAAATTTATTTCGGTTGCTTTCCGATATAAGCCAAGATACCTCCGTCTACATAGAGGATGTGACCGTTTACCGCATTAGAGGCTTCCGATGCCAGGAACACTGCCGGACCGGTAAGTTCTTCCGGAGCCAGCCAGCGGCCTGCCGGAGTCTTGGCGCAGATGAACGAGTCGAACGGGTGACGGCTACCGTCGGCCTGCTTTTCACGCAGCGGAGCAGTCTGCGGGGTAGCGATGTAACCCGGACCGATACCGTTACATTGGATGTTATATTCACCATATTCAGAGCAGATGTTGCGAGTCAGCATCTTCAAGCCACCCTTGGCAGCGGCATAGGCCGACACAGTCTCACGACCCAGTTCGGACATCATAGAGCAGATATTGATAATTTTACCGTGGCCCTTCTTCATCATGGCAGGCAGAACAGCCTTTGATACGATGAACGGAGCATTGAGGTCGATATCGATTACACGACGGAAGTCAGCAGCCTCCATCTCGTGCATAGGAACACGGCGGATGATGCCGGCATTGTTTACGAGGATATCAACAGAGCCTACTTCCTTTTCAATCTGGGCTACCATGGCCTGAACAGCAGGTTCATCTGTCACATCACATACATAACCGCGTGCCTTGATACCCTTTTCAGTATAGGCAGCCAAGCCTTTGTCTACCAACTCCTGGTTGATATCGTTGAAACAGATAGTTGCTCCTTGCTCTGCAAAAGCTGAAGCGATAGCAAAACCGATACCATAAGAAGCACCTGTAACAAGGGCTACTTTACCTTCCAAAGAAAAATTCAAATACGGATTCATAACGTTAAATTATTAAGTTTAAATAAGTGATATTCTATTTATGTACGATTTGCAAGTAGTTTATACTCAATGGAAACTTTATTTTGGGAGAATGCCTTCCCTATAAGGAAATCGCAGCGAATGCTTTTCATATCGTAGCTTTTCACATAATCGGGATGCTCAGCATAGCGAATTTCATAGTTCGTTTTCATGATTGCACTACATTTAATAGGTTATAACTTCAGCCATCAAATACACATCGTTTGCGTACACGATGCAAATGTAACAAAAGAAAATGGAGAAACCGTATAAATTTGTGTCAATTATATAGCAATATCGTTCAAAGATTCGTAAAAAGAAAAAATCTATACCTATAGTGCCAACAAGAGGGGGAAAGAATAACAAAAAAACCCACTAAAACTTGCGATTTTAGTGGGTTTTTAGCTGCAATTAGCTGTATCGTAGTTGGACTACCAGGATTCGAACCTGGACAAACAGAACCAAAACCTGTTGTGCTACCATTACACCATAGTCCAAACATAGGGCTTTCTGTTAAAAAGCGGTGCAAAGATAAAAGGAAGCCCCGAAATATCCAAATATTTCGGGGTTATTTTTACTGCCGAAGCATCATTTCCTTAATTACTTCTCTTTAGGCTACCGTTATTTGGCGATAATCAGATAGTAATTCTTCTTGCCGCGCTGTACCAGCAGGTATTTTTCGTCCAGCAGGTCGGCTGTCGTAATCACCTGGTCGAAAGCAGCCAGTTTCTCCTTATTCAGAGAAACGCCACCGCCTTGCACCAGCTTACGCATCTCGCCCTTGGAAGCGAATACAGCAGCATTATCCACGAACAAATCCACCGCCTTCACACCGGCAGCCAGTGCATCACGGGATATTTCGAACTGGGGAACACCCTCGAACACAGCCAGCAGCGTATCTTCGTCCAACTTCTTCAGTGCATCGGAAGTTGCATTGCCAAACAAGATGTTGGATGCATCCACAGCAGCGTTATAGTCCTCTTCGGAATGAACCATGATAGTCACTTCCTTGGCCAGGCACTTCTGAAGGACGCGCAAATGGGGAGCAGCCTCGTGCTCGGCCGTCAGAGCGTCAATCTCCTCCTTGGACAGTGCAGTGAATATCTTTATGTAGCGTTTGGCATCCTCGTCGCTCACGTTCAGCCAGAACTGGTAGAACTTATATGGAGAAGTGTAGCGCGGGTCGAGCCAGATGTTTCCGGACTCTGTCTTGCCGAACTTGCCACCGTCGGCCTTCGTAATCAGCGGGCTGGTCAGTGCAAATACCTCCCCACCGTTCGTACGGCGAATCAGTTCGGCACCGGTGGTGATGTTACCCCACTGGTCGCTGCCACCCATCTGGAGCTTGCAGCCTTTGGTTTCATACAGATGAAGGAAGTCGTACCCCTGCAACAGCTGGTAGGTGAATTCCGTGAAGGAAAGACCGTCACGTGCCTCACCGTTCAGACGCTTCTTTACAGAATCTTTCGCCATCATATAGTTCACGGTGATGTGCTTACCCACTTCACGGGCAAAATCGAGGAAAGTGAAGTTCTTCATCCAATCGTAGTTGTTCACCAACTCGGCACGGTTGGGGGCATCCGAATCAAAATCCAGGAACTTGGAGAGCTGGGCCTTCATACCGGCCAGGTTGCGCTGCAACGTCTCTTCCGTAAGCAGATTGCGTTCGGCAGACTTTCCGGAAGGGTCACCAATCATACCCGTAGCACCGCCAATCAGTGCCAACGGCTTGTGTCCGCAACGCTGGAAGTGACGCAAAATCATCACACTGCAAAGGTGCCCGATGTGCAAAGAGTCCGCAGTAGGGTCGAAACCAATGTATGCAGTCACTTGTTCCTTAGCCAGAAGTTCTTCCGTACCCGGCATCATATCGTGGAGCATGCCACGCCATCTTAATTCTTCTACAAAATTCATCGAATGATTAAGTTATCTGATTAATTATTTAAGTGATTATCTATGAATTGTTTGATTCCTATTTTAATCTGCGCAAAAATACGACTCTTTATTCGAAGAAACAACTCTTAGGGTTTAAAAAAGACTTTGCAGACATTTCTCCGGAGTGTTTCTCCAAGCTCCTCGGGAGAGATGCCGCGCACTTCGGCAGCGCGTGCATACAATTCCCCGATGGAAACTTCGCTTTCATCCGTTTCGATGAACAGCCGGTCGGCAGGTACCCGGCACAAGGCTGCTTCCTGGTATTTCTCCCCGAATGAAAGGTAAAAGCCATGTTTCAGATATTCCTCCACCAGCGCCGCCTTGCCACGGAAACCATGTATTATCCACGGATTCGACGGGCGCAAGTCCCGCTTCACCTTCAGCAGTTCATCAACCGCCTTCACCAGATGAATCACCAGCGGCTTTCCCACTTCCTCTGCCAAACATGCCTGGCACCTGAACACTTCCACCTGCAAATCCATCGGAGCATCTGCCAGCTTGTCCAGCCCGGCTTCGCCCACGGCAAGTACTTGGGGATGGCGCACTAATTCCTCCAGGCCGCACACCCTGCTAGCCACAGCACCTTCAACTCCTGAGTATCCACCTCCACTCCGACCTATATGCCAGGGATGTATCCCCACCGAATACCATCCGCCGCTCTGTGGAGAGAACGTTTCGGGATAGCAATTTGCAATGGCAGTTCCGGGTACTTGCGGAAGCCGGTGTGTATGTATGTCAACTGGAATATTCATGGAACGGGATCATATCCGGAACCTCCCCAGGGATGGCAGCGCAGAATGCGCCTGACTGCCAGACAAAACCCCTTGAAAGGTCCGTGTTTCTTGATGGCCTCCACCGCATATTGCGAACAAGTGGGGGTAAAACGGCATGAAGGCCCTATCATGGGCGATATGCACTTCTGATAGAAATAGATGGGAAGCAGCAGCAGATATGAAAGCAGACGCTTCATGACACCTGCGGAGTTTGCTCGGTTTCAGCATTTGCCGCTACCTTCTCGGCAATGCGTGCCAAAGCTGTCTTCATACGGTCCTCGATGACAGAAGAGTCTACCAACTGGTCCGAAAGATAGATGAAGGCCACGGCCAGACGGCACTTTTTTTCCGTCAGCACGGCCAGCAGTCCGTGTTTGTTCATGCGGTAGGCTTCACGTATCTGGCGTTTCACGCGGTTGCGCTTCACCGCCCGCTTGAAACGGCGTTTCGAAACACTTACAAGAATGGAAACGGGTGCCTCCAACTCCTCCACCGGCAGATACACCACACGCAAAGGGAAAACCGAAAACGAACGTGAGCCGCCCGCAAACATCTTCTCTATCACTTTCTTCTTGTCCAACCGTTCGGACTTACGCAAGGTATTTGGCATGGGGTGATGAGTTATAAGTTATGAGTGATGAGTTATGAGTGATAAGTTATGGGGCGATACAAAAACGAGCTACAAGTACCTGGCGACATAAAAGCACAACCACTTGTAGCTCAATTTTATAAATCCATTGTTATGCCTACAAGCTATAAGCAAATCACTCATAACTTATAACTCATAACTCTTTTTACTTTCCTTTATTATTTTCCTTGATAAACATGTCAAGCGCCGCCGTCATTGAGGGTGCCTGCACGCTGGGAGCTTCCAGGTCAAGACGAAGCCCGGCATCACGGACTGCCTGGGCAGTGGTAGAGCCGAATGTTCCGATCTTGATTTCCTTCTGGTCAAAATCAGGGAAATTCTTCTTCAAGGCACTGATGCCTGCCGGACTGAAGAACACCAGCATGTCATAATCAAAAGCCTCATCTGCAGCAAAGTCATTGCTGACAGTACGGTACATGACAGCTTCCGTGTGCTGAATCTTATTCTTATCCAGCAGATTCTTCACGTCATCATTGTGTACATCCGACATTGGTACCAAGTACTTTTCAGTCTTATGCTTAACAATGGAAGGTATCAAATCGTCAATCTTCCCGGTGTTTCCGAAGAAAATCTTACGCTTACGATACTGCACATACTTTTGGATATACAGAGCAACGGCCTCCGTCACGCAGAAATACTTCATTGTTTCGGGAATTGTCACACGCAATTCTGTACACAAGTGGAAGAAATGATCAATAGCATGACGCGAAGTAAAAATAACGGCAGTATGATCCAAGACCGAAATTTTCTGTTGTCTGAACTCTTTCGCTGAAAGGCTCTCCACTTTGATAAATGGGCGAAAATCTATTTTCACACCATACTTCTCGGCGATGTCGTAGTAAGGAGATTTCTCTGATGCCGGTTTCGGCTGCGACACAAGTACTTTCTTAATTTTCAACGTCCTAAAATTTTATTATCAAATAACTGTTTAGCTGCATCACACCTTGATATAACACAAAACAAGGCATGATTTCAAGGGCACAAAAGTACACAATTAAAAGCAAACCGCCATATAAATTGTTACAAAAAAGCTTTAACCACTTGTATAACATCAATATTTTAGCAAAAAAGGCTAAAATCAATCCGATTATTATCGTCAGCTGCAAACTCAAATCAAAATAGACTACGAACAGGGCAAACGGGAAAAGGGCGAATCCCAAGTAATAAAGTAGCGTAGAATAGGACTCAAGCCATAGCGTTGTAACACTTTCGTCAAAAAAAATCCAACCCAGAAAAGAGTAGAGCATCCACTTCAAGCACAAATAGAAGAGACACACACCGATGTAAATCCCCAGCAGAAGCCCCGGCGACACATGACGTACCAGTTCCGGCTGTATATCATTGAAGTAGTTGAAGATACAGACGCCTGCTAGGATGCAGGTCTGCAGGATGAGCAGCAGCAAATAGCGCATATCGGCGGCTGTGGAAGTGGCAAATATGCTGGTACGTTCGCGATGAAGCAGGAAATCCTTCACCAATTGCAGCAGGAACTTGCGGCTGCGTGACAAGACATAGGCCGACAGAAAGAAACAGCACAAAAGGACCACGGTGATGCCATCGTCCATTCTCGGAGAATATGGAATAGGAATCCCCTCCGTCCCCACTACTGCCCAAGCCATCAACAGCCCTATCATATTGCAGCGAATTTACGGATGGAGGCGTCCCACAAGGGAGTGGTATATATCAGTTCCACGGCTTCCTGCGGTGTCTGCGCCACATGCCAGATGGCACCGTGCTGCGTACGCATGAAGTTTTCGTCCACCGCCTGCCGGAGCATATCGAGCAGAGGGTCGAAATAGTTCTTGACATTCAGTATCACAATCGGGTTCAGATACAGTCCGAGTTGCTTCCAAGTGATGATTTCCAGCAGTTCTTCCAGGGTGCCGCAACCACCGGGCAGGGCGATGACGGCATCGCTCAGGTCGGCCATTGTCTTTTTCCGCTGGTGCATGCTTTCCACTTCCACGAGTTGGGTAAGTCCGGTGTGATGCCATCCCTGCTCCACCATGAAGCGGGGAATGACGCCCGTCACCTCTCCCCCTGCCCGGAGTGCCGCATCGGACACAGCGGACATCAGTCCCATATTTCCCGCACCATTAATCAGGCGAATTTGCCGCTGCCCCAGCAGAGTGCCCAACTCACGGGCTGCATCGAAATAAACGGAATCTATCTTTGTGCTCGAAGCACAATATACGCATACGGAATTTATCTTGTTCATCATCTTGCTACCTCCTTTTTAGGTACCGCCACAAAGGTACATGATTTCGGGGAGATTTGAAACAAATTTCTTTCTTCCCACTTACGACGGGGGATTTTTCATAAATCAATAACGGATTATGTGTGCCGCAGGCACTGATAAGGCACATTAAACAGAGCTACACCCTTTGCCCCGGATAGCTACACCCTTTGGGGTAAATGGCTACACCATGTCAGGGAAAGGGTGTAGCCTTATATAAAAGGTAAAATTCCCTGTTGACATATAGTGATGAAAGCAGGGAATCGTTCACTTTATTGAATCAGAGGACCTTATATATCAATATTCGAGCCAAAAGTAATCCGTCAAGGTCAATCCGATTAATAGGATTATTCCCGCAATAAGCATAGAGACTTGTATTGAAGTAATTTTCAGCAGAAGGGTCCACCGTCGTAAACCTTCCCAGCGCAGCATCATACATGCGTGCCCCATAATCATACAGATTCAACCCCTTCTTGCCATCGTACTCCTTGCCGTTGTATTTATAAGGCTGCACATTGCCTGAACTTGCAAACACACCACCGAAGGGATAGTAATGGTTCGCTTCCTCAACAGCACCGCTGGAACTGAGGACTACGCGGTTGTTTCCCTGATGGTCCTGCAGGTAATAGTGATACTTCTTGTCCGAAAGCGTAACATACCCCTCTTCCGTAAGAAGAAGCTTGGCAACACCGTTTTCATAGACCACATTGCAGCAATACACCGTAGGAACCAGATTGCCCGAACCATCTGCCTCCTTATACATCATGCGCCGCTTGATGTCGTCGGCAGTATAGCCATACTGTATGAAACCGCCGGAAGCAAAAGTGACGCCTGTTGGCAAATTTAATACATTATACGTAATATCGCTAATTCCCTTGTTTAAATCTTTGGTCAAATTGCCGTTCGCATCATAAACGTACTCGTTCGCCTGCTTCACACCGTCCTTGAACTCGAAGCCACCGTTGTAGGCGGAAGCCGTCACGGCATCGTCCACACGGGTCAGCTGATTGCCGTTCAAAGTGTAAGTCAGGTTATCAATCAAACCGTAACTGGAAGCAGCGGTCTGACCGTAACGTTGCAGGGTCTTGATGTTGCCGTTTTTGTCATAGGCGGTTACATTCTCACTGAAACGGTTGGTGTTCGTATTGATGCCGGCTGTTTCACCGTAGGTGGCGTTCATCAGGCGGCTTAATCCGTCATAAGTGAATTTGTAACCGCGGACTGTACTTTCGTTCCCGGACTTCCAGGTCATGCTGCTGATATTGCCATTGTACTTCGCTGTACCCACACCCGTGTTGTAGTACACGTTCTGTGTGAAGCATGTACCGCTGATGCCCGTCAGCCAGCTACGCAGGTTGTAGGCATATGTCAGTTTGTTGATGCTCGTTCCGTGATACTGCTTGGTCAGCAAACGACCGAAGTTGTCATAAGTGGCTTTTCCACTGCCTCCCAATGTATGCTCCACCTTGCTCACCCTGTCAGCATAGTCGTAGCTGTAAGTGTATACTTCCTCTCTTGTAGTCTTTCCGGAAGCGGGAAGTAAATAAAAAACTATCCTAACATGCAAGATATAGTAATATCTGATGTTAGGATAGCAATTAAATAGATTATTTCAAGAATATAAAATACTTATTTATTTAAGATATACAAAACTCCAGTTTCGCAATCTGTATTAAGATAAACTCCATGATGAAATAACAAATAAATCAAATATTTTTCTTCTGGATATGACAAACCAACAGAAAGTACACCTTTCTCATTAAAAAGCAAAGAAATAAGATTTTCTACTTTTCCTTTATAAATTGAATCTATGTATGGCTGTGGAGTTACCATACAGTCCATTTCCTTTAGTGAACAAAATGTAATGCTGTCTATACCCAATGTCTGTTCTAATAAAATTGGAAAAAGTTCATATCGATATTTCTTATTAGCTACCCCATCATTCAGAAATAGGTACATATCTCCTTCTCTTGGAACTATCGAATATACACTATCTTTGTATTCTATATTCATTGCAACAAAAGGGCTTTGCCAAGTAGAATCAACAAACATATCTTCATACCTCTCACTTGTTTTATGTACACACATTACAAATAAGAGATTAATACCCAACATAAGGATAATCTTATTCCAACAGTTTTTGGGGTATTTTCCTTCCACGATATTCCGTTCTTTTTGCATCTCCTGTTCTTTTTCTAATTTTATTCTCAGTATTAATAGCACGAATTTCTCTCATGGGTATTCCATTTCCTATATTTTCATAAGACATAATACCTTTATCTACATCCGACGAATGCTGTAACTCATGGATTAAACCAATTCTTGGTGTCCGATGATTTCCATTAATATCCGTTTTAACATCAGGGTCATAATTTATAATGCTTCCTTGCGGAATGTCTTTTTTAGCTTTTTCTCTATCAAATCCTGAAGAATTAGACTCTCCTCGTTTAGTCCTTGTTATTGAATGAACATTCTTACTTTTCTCCAGTTCAATAATCATCTCACCAATTTCCTTATCATCCTTCTTAAGTTGCTGCAAATCTGCTTTCACGTCCTTTTGATACTTGGTATCAAATCCAAAGAACATTTTCACATTATCTATCAAACCATTCGGGTTCGGATTTACAACAATTGTATCTCCATTCACATCTATGTTATTCACCGGATTATTCGCCCCATACTGATACGGTGACATCGAATAATACTTCTCTGCAAACCTGTCATTCGTCGTAAACCGTCCCAACGCAGCATCATAATGTCTCGCCCCATAATCATACCAATTCAAACCCTTCTTCGTGTCAAACTCCTTACCGTTATACTTGTAAGGCTGGGTATTGCCTGTAGTGCCAAACACACCACCGAAAGGGTAGTAATGGTTCGTTTCCTCCACAGTACCAGACTGGTTGATCACTACACGGTTGTTACCCTGATGATCTTTCAAGTAGTAATGATACTGCTGGGTACCGGTCAGGTTGATGTAACCCTCTTCTGTGAGTAACAACTTCTGAGTACCGTTTTCATAGATCACATTACCGCAATAGTCAGTCGTTGTGGTTGTACTACCTATCTTATGGACTGTTCTCAGTTTCGTGCCGTCAGCACCATAAGTATAGGTAATCGTGCTACCATCACTGAACGATACCGTACTCGGCAAATTTAATACATTATATTGAATATCGGTAATTCCCTTATTCAAATCTTTCGTTAAATTACCATTGACATCGTAGACATACTCCCCTGCGGTGCTTGCACCGTTCACAAAGGCAGTGTTTGTACCGTATGCAACGGTACTCACGGCATCGTCCACACGGCTCAACTGATTGCCGGTCAATGTGTAAGTCAGATTATCAAGCAGGCCGTAGGCACTGGCACCAGTCTGGCCATAACGTTGCAAACTCTTGATGTTACCGTTCTTGTCATAACCCGCAACGTTCTCCGAGAAGCGGTTCGCATTCGTGCTGATACTTGCTGTCTCGCCATAAGTAGCGTTCAGCATCCGGTCAAGACCGTCATAAGTGAATTTGTAACCACGGACTGTACTTTCGTTCCCGGACTTCCAGGTCATACTGCTGATGCTGCCGTTGTACTTCGCAGTACCCACACCCGTGTTGTAGTACAGGTTCTGTGTGAAGCATGTACCGCTGATGCCCGTCAGCCAGCTACGCAGGTTGTAGGCATATGTCAGTTTGTTGGTGTTCGTTCCGTGATACAGCTTGGTCAGCAAACGACCGAAGTTGTCATAAGTAGCATCGTACAGAGCAATCGCAGTGCCGCCAAGACTATGCTGCACTTTGCTTATTCTGTCCGCATGGTCGTAGGTATAGGTATATACTTCCGTGCGCGTACTCTTGCCGCTGGCAGTATGTGTATGGGACACACCAGACGGCTTGTCGGAGAAAGTATAAACCGTACTTGTGATGTCGTAGCCACTGAGCAAGTTGTTCTGCACACTTTTCGTCATGCGCCCTTTGATGTCATAATAGAAAGCCTTATAGATCTTAGTGCTACTGCCAAAAACCGTAACGGCACTGCCGGTAAGAGAACCCCTGCCATAGCCGAAAGTATCTTTGGTGAACTGGCCCGTAGGAAGTCCATAGGAAGTGCCCGTGCTGTTAAGCATCCGGAGAGTACGGATGTAGTCCTGCATGACCTACACAGAATTCTTCATTTGATAGACCTAAAAAACTATCCTAACATACAAAATATAGCATATCTGATGTTAGGATAGTAATTAAATAAATCTCATTGAAAAAAGGCAACTTATATTAGAGTAATATTTTTTATTTAGTATGCAAAAGCTTTATAATCTCACCATTACTTTTTCTTATTTCCACATAAGATTGTCCACAGAAAGTCAGCGCACTATCATTTCCATTAGGAATATGCCCTTCTATTACCCATATTCCATTTACCAAGTTAACAGAAAAAGGTTTTTCTTTCTCTATACTTTCCTTTCCATAAATTTCCAATAGTACGCATTCCGCTATCTTTACTGCAATATCCGCTGTAGGTATAAATCCCTCTGCAGGAACATAGCTTTTCATATCAGTATAAAAATCTGTTGAGAGACTATCATTCATTACATACTCAATCTGTTGAGATGATTGTTGATCTTCTCCGACCTTCGATGTACTGTTTGTACATGACATCGCAAATAGCATTAAAGCAAAAAAATAAGTCCTATACATATTGCTATCTTTTTAAAATACCCAATGAATATGTTCTCTCTGGCTAACAGGAATGTTTAAATCTGGCTTTTGTAGCAATTCTTTCATTCTTTGTTTACCCTTTTCAGCAGGAATATCTTTCGGATTAATATTATTCTTTCGTTTAGGATCTTTGGGATCACTAGGAAGATCACTAGTCACTATTGATGTTTTCTTACTATAAGGATTATATTCTAACAAATCGCCACTCGGCGTAGCCAAATAACCATTTTCTTTTGTTTTCTCAATATATTTTATATCAGCTTTTGAGAATTTATTATTTATATGCTCTGCGTCCGCGTCTCCATGCGAATGAATCGATCCTACAAATCTCTCACCGTTAGGAGGTAAGCTTATAGATACGCTGTGCTCTCCTTCATTGGCTGCACTATAAGAATATCCCTTTAGCTTTCCCTTTTGCTTAACTTCATAAATAGAAGAGCCCATTTCACGTTTACGTATAATAGATGCACCATTATAATACATACCCCAATCTTTAGCTGCTGCTCTTTTAGTCTTAAACAGATCACCAGGAGCATATTCCATACCATTTGGGTCTATGAACTTTACCGGATTATCGGCACAATAAGTATACGGACTCATCGAATAATATTTCTCTGCCAACGGGTCATTCGTCGTAAACCGTCCCAACGCAGCATCATAATGTCTCGCCCCATAATCATACCAATTCAAACCCTTCTTCGTGTCAAACTCCTTACCGTTATACTTGTAAGGCTGGGTATTGCCTGTAGTGCCAAACACACCACCGAAAGGGTAGTAATGGTTCGTTTCCTCCACAGTACCAGACTGGTTGATCACTACACGGTTGTTACCCTGATGATCTTTCAAGTAGTAATGATACTGCTGGGTACCGGTCAGGTTGATGTAACCCTCTTCTGTGAGTAACAACTTCTGAGTACCGTTTTCATAGATCACATTACCGCAATAGTCAGTCGTTGTGGTTGTACTACCTATCTTATGGACTGTTCTCAGTTTCGTGCCGTCAGCACCATAAGTATAGGTAATCGTGCTACCATCACTGAACGATACCGTACTCGGCAAATTTAATACATTATATTGAATATCGGTAATTCCCTTATTCAAATCTTTCGTTAAATTACCATTGACATCGTAGGCATACTCCCCTGCAGCGCTTGCACCGTTCACAAAGGCAGTGTTTGTACCGTATGCCGCGGTACTCACGGCATCCTCCACACGGCTCAACTGATTGCCGTTCAGGGTGAAAGTCAGATTATCAAGCAGGCCGTAGGCACTGGCACCAGTCTGGCCATAACGCTGCAATCCCTTGATATTGCCGTTCTTGTCATACCCCGTAACGTTCTCCGAAAAGCGGTTGGCGTTCGTGCTGATGCCTGCTGTCTCGCCATAAGTAGCATTCAGCAGACGGTCCAGTCCGTCATAAGTGGACTTGTAGCCGCGGACGGTGCTTGCCGTTCCTGCCTTCCACGTCATGCTGCTGATGCTGCCGTTATACTTGGCAGGTCCGTTGCCGGTGTTATAATACAGATTCTGCGTGAACTTCGTTCCGCTGACACCCGTCAGCCAGCCGCGTACATTATAGGCGTAAGCCTGCCTGTCCGCGTCGGAGCCGTGCAGCGACTTCGATTGCAGACGACCAAGGTTATCATAAGCATAGGCAGCAAGCGTCACCTTCGCCCCTCCCAATGTATGCTCCACCTTCAAGAGCCTGTCCGCATGGTCATAGCTGTAAGTGTATGCTTCCGTCCGGCTGTCCTTCCCGCTTGCCGTGTGCGTATGCGTCACCGTCAGCGGCTTGTCCGTAAAGGTATAGGCCGTGGATGTCACGTCGTACCGGTAACGGAAAGCGTACCGCTCCAAGTCAGCATGCTCCTATATGAAATTCCCTGCTTACATCCAACATAAGCAGGGAATTGTTTAGATTATAGAATCAGAGATTCTTAATATATCAATATTCGAGCCAAAAATAATCAGGTGTACGTAAAGTATCCCACAACAAAATACCACCGTTGGAGCTACATGAAATTACAATATTGGGAATATTATCAATCCGGTATCGGAACGTACTATCTATGACCCTTTTTCCACAATATAATACCGTATCCAGAGATGTGACACGTATCTTTATTTTTAAACTATCATATCCGCTTTTATCGAAACGGGTGATTTCCATTCCAAGCCAATCTTCATGGTAGTCCAATATTTGGTCATCCGTCTTGTTCACATACAGTCCATTAAAAACAAGGCTGTCATTCACCCAACATTGGATATAATCTTTACCGGTACGCTCCTTAAAACCAGTACCTACTCGAATCATGAAATCATTCTCTGAGTCCAAATGACCAATGCACGCCACCAGCATGGCAAGTATGATTATAAAAATAAATATACGTGTCTTCATATTACTGCCTTCTTTTAAGTTTTTGCCTCCAGTTAGGAATATGCCTATTCAACTTGTTATGGATATAATTATCTCGGACTGTTTGTATCTGAGAACGGTTTAACTGAGTTGCTTTAAGATAATCTCCATCAAAATCTTGAATAACTTTTTTCTGTGTCATCAAGTTTTCCACATTCATTGTATGCCCCAATCCTCCTGAATGACCAAGTTCGTGAGCAAAAGTCCGGTTATCATCATTGTTCAACATATTAGAAACCGCTTTCGTTCCTATTTTCACATCCAGACTATTTTTATAAGTCTCAGCCATAACTACACTTTTATCCGTTTTTGTCAACATATCTTGATCAACAATCTGCAAAACGTGTTCAGTGTCCTTTATATCATCCACCGAGTTGACAGTTCTCAATTGCATATCCATAGTCGAAACAAAGTCATCACCTGAAATCGTATATGCGGCATTCACTTGCTCTACTATTTGTCCAGCCAAAGTCTTTATATCAAGCTCCTTATTATTAGAATTATTTATCAAAGCCGCTCTTACCGTAATTTTATATTCTATCTTATCCGTTTCACGATTATAATGGGTTTGCACGCGCCAATCATTTCCATCCGGATCAATGCGACCGACAGGCTCATTTCCACAATAGACATAAGGAGATACTTTAAAATGTTTGTCATATAAAGCATCAACCGTTATAAACCTTCCCAACACCGCATCATAATGCCTCGCCCCATAATCATACCAATTCAAACCCTTCTTCGTATCAAGCTCCTTACCGTTGTACTTGTAAGGCTGAACATTGCCTGCACTTGCAAATACCCCGCCGAAAGGATAGTAATGGCTCGTCTCTTCTACCGTGCCGCTCTGGCTGATGACTACCCGGTTATTCCCCTGATGGTCTTTCAAGTAGTAGTGATACTTGCTGTCGCTCAAAGTAATATAACCCTCTTCGGTAAGAAGCAGCTTCTGGACTCCGTTTTCATAGATCACATTGCCGCAATAGTCAGTCGTTGTGGTTGTACTGCCTATCTTATGGACTGTTCTCAGCTTTGTGCCGTCGGCTCCATAAGTATAGGTGATGGTACTTCCGTCACTGAACGTTACTGCATTCGGCAAATTTAAGAAATTATATGTAATGCCGCTAATACCTTTGTTTAAATCTTTAGTTAAATTGCCGTTGGCATCATAAGAGTACTCATCGGCGGCATTGGCACCGTTTTTGAACTCGAAGCCGCCATTGTAGGTGGAAGCCGCTACCGCATCATCCACGCGGTTCAACTGATTGCCGTTCAAGGTGAGAGTCAGGTTGTCTATCATGCCGTAGGCGGTTGAAGAGAGTTGCCCGTAACGCTGCAATCCCTTGATGTTACCGTTTTTGTCGTAGCCCGTCACGTTCTCACTGAAACGGTTCGCGTTCGTGCTGATACCTGCTGTTTCGCCATAGGTGGCATTCAGCATCCGGTCCAGTCCGTCGTAGGTGAACTTGTAGCCGCGGACGGTGCTTTCATTCCCGGACTTCCAGGTCATGCTGCTGATGTTACCGTTGTAGCGGGCGGTACCCACACCCGTATTGTAGTACAGGTTCTGGGTGAAGCGCGTACTTGTGATGCCCGTCAGCCAGCTGCGGAGGTTATAGGCATACGTCAGCTTGTTCGCCGCAGAGCCGTGCAGGGACTTGGTACTCAGACGGCCGAAACTATCGTACGTATAGTCTGCCAGAGTTATTTTGGTTCCTCCCAAAGTATGCTCCACCTTGCTTACACGGTCTGCATGGTCATAGCTATAGGTATAGACTTCCGTACGTGTGGACTTGCCGCTTGCGGTATGGCTATGCGTCACCGTGGCGGGCTGTCCCGTAAAGGTATAGACCGTATTAGTCACGTCATAACCGCCCAAAAGATTGTTCTGTACGACTTTAGTTACACGCCCCTTGACGTCATAGTAATAGCCTTTGTAAATTTTAGTACTGCTGCCGGATACAGTCACCGCGCTTCCTGTCAGGGAGCCTTTACTGTAGCCCGAAGTGTCGTTCGTGAACTGGCTCGTCGGGAAACCCGTACCGCCCAGTTCTGCACATGCACCACCTGATCGGAAGAAACCGTCTTGTTCGTGCACTCCCCCTGTTGCGTCAGCCGTCCACCGTTGTCATACACATACTCCGCGAGCTGCGCATCCGGAAGCTTCTTCCAAGTGCAGAGATTACGGTGGTCGTCATACACACAATAGGTATCCTACGTCTCGCTGATAGAATAACAAAAACTATCCTAACATACAAGATATGGAATATCTGATGTTAGGATAGTAATTAGATAGATTGGTTTTTAATCAACCTATATCAGAGGAAGACAGTAGTTCGTTACGACGAATTAACCTAAAGCATCAGGCTCTAATAAATCTGGATGTAGTATTACTGATTTATCTAATGCTCTAACAAAATGAGATTTATGGGAATATAATACTTGATACTCCTCACTCTTCTCATTTGCCCAAACTTTCAAAACTACAGCCGCTTCTAAGGGTAAACTCTTCCCGCAGAAACAGCAAACAACCATTTCTTTATTTAATATTCCATCCATAATTTTTCGCTATTCTATTAATAGATTTTTGAGACCAATTTCCCATTGTTGTTATTATACCTTTCCTCCCTTCTACAACAGCATTAAATCTACCGGGAGTAATTTCATGAAGATAAACTGTAGCTCCATCAGCCTGAGTAAAAGCCTTTCCTACAGACTTTGTTACTCTTACTTCATTCACAGAAAGTACCCCTCCTCTCGTTGCCGTTGTTCCAGCAATCCGTTGCACTCCGTGAGCAGTTGATTGTATTGCATTTTGAGTACCTCTTCCTGCCACCTTTCCTACAGCCCATCCTATTGCCTTCCCCAACAACATACCGCCAAACTCTCCGGCACCAAAGCCAAAGGCAGCTTCGCCTATAGGTCGCGCAATAGCATCTATAGAACGACTGTTCAGAGAATTGAAAAGGGCAGACTTAGAGTCTTCAGATAAAGGACTGGTTTTACCTAAGAACTGATTCTGAAGTTTACCGCTGGAAGCTATCAAGTCAAAAGCATTAACAGCCTGATTGGCTAAGATACCTCCATTCTGATAGAAGTTCAGATAGTTGTCATTACCTAACGCAATAGAGGCAGATGAACCGATATTAGTATAGCCTTTTAAGGCTTCACTGCCTTCCTGCCAACGTAAATTCCCTTGTTTATCTTCATACCAGTCAGCTCCTGTTGGGTCTATTCTGCTGATAGGGCTGTTACCACAATAAGCATAGAGACTTGTTTTGAAGTAGTTTTCAGCAGAAGGGTCCACCGTCTCAAACCTCCCCAACGCCGCATCATAATGCCGTGCCCCGTAGTCATACCAGTTCAGCCCTTTCTTCGAGTCATACTCCTTGCCGTTGTACTTGTAAGGCTGAACATTACCTGCACTTGCAAATGTACCGCCGAAAGGATAGTAATGGCTCGTCTCTTCTACCGTGCCGCTCTGGCTGATGACTACCCGGTTATTCCCCTGATGGTCTTTCAAGTAGTAGTGATACTTGCTGTCGCTCAAAGTAATATAACCCTCTTCGGTAAGAAGCAGCTTCTGGACTCCGTTTTCATAGATCACATTGCCGCAATAGTCAGTCGTTGTGGTTGTACTGCCTATCTTATGGACTGTTCTCAGCTTTGTGCCGTCGGCTCCATAAGTATAGGTGATGGTACTTCCGTCACTGAACGTTACTGCATTCGGCAAATTTAAGAAATTATATGTAATGCCGCTAATACCTTTGTTTAAATCTTTAGTTAAATTGCCGTTGGCATCATAAGAGTACTCATCGGCGGCATTGGCACCGTTTTTGAACTCGAAGCCGCCATTGTAGGTGGAAGCCGCTACCGCATCATCCACGCGGTTCAACTGATTGCCGTTCAAGGTGAGAGTCAGGTTGTCTATCATGCCGTAGGCGGTTGAAGAGAGTTGCCCGTAACGCTGCAATCCCTTGATGTTACCGTTTTTGTCGTAGCCCGTCACGTTCTCACTGAAACGGTTCGCGTTCGTGCTGATACCTGCTGTTTCGCCATAGGTGGCATTCAGCATCCGGTCCAGTCCGTCGTAGGTGAACTTGTAGCCGCGGACGGTGCTTTCATTCCCGGACTTCCAGGTCATGCTGCTGATGCTGCCGTTGTACTTCGCAGTACCCACACCCGTGTTGTAGTACAGGTTCTGTGTGAAGCGTGTACCACTGATTCCAGTCAGCCAGCTGCGCAGGTTGTAAGCGTACGTCAGTTTGTTGGTGCTCGTTCCGTGATACTGCTTGGTCAGCAAACGACCGAAGTTGTCATAAGTCGCATCGTACAGAGTGATTGAAGTGCTACCAAGACTATGCTGCACTTTACTTATTCTGTCCGCATGGTCGTAGGTATAGGTATATACTTCCGTGCGCGTACTCTTGCCGCTGGCACTATGTGTATGGGTCACAGTCTTCGGTTTGCCGGTAAAAGTATAAACAGTGTTCGTCGTATCATAACCCTCCAGCAAATTGCCTTGAACCGTTTTTGTGATGCGTCCCTCAAAGTCATAATAATTAGCCGAATAAAGTTTTGTACTGCTGCCAAGAACAGTGATCACACTACCGGTGACATATCCTTTGGCATCGATTGTTGCCGCAGGAAAGCCGGCATTATCGAAACCGGTCAGACTACGGAAGGCATAGTCGTCATAATAGTTTACTCTATGGACTTCGGGCGACACCAAGGCAAAGCTTGATGTATATCCACTGTTACCCAAACCGCTGTTGCTATTCACCCGTGTACATGATACAATAACATTCGAAACTGCAGCCGTATTCGTATTGGAACAAACGCCCTGCACTGCCAGACGATGGAACTTATCATACAGATAGAAACTCCACTGCTTAGAGGCATACTGCTTGCCATCCTGGGAAAAGATCATATTGTCTGCCTCATCGTACACATAGCTCACGGCAGAAGCACCTGGAAGCTTTTTCCAATTACAACGGTTACGGTTGTCATATTTGTACTGGAAAGCATATTGATCCAGGTTTGACACACTCTGATACATCGGTTGTAATACGAAGCAAAGGTTATCCAAATCGTTATACACATAATAAGTATCATGCTGCTCGCTACCCTGCATCTGGCGTTCCAGCAATATATGGCCTTGTTTGTCTGTGAAAGTATAAGAAACATGTTGGTCTTCGTCAATACGTTTCACCACGCGCAACTGTCCGGCTGCATAAGTACCGTTGTTGACAAGTGCCCCAGACGAACTTACCGAATAGTTAATGCAATTCACATCGGAAGAATTAGCCAGATAATCCATAGTTACAGGTTTTGATGCCCATGCCGCTCCCGGAGAGTATCGCTTCAGAATGCGGTCTAATGGGGAAACACTGTAAACAGGCTTGCTGTAGGGACGGGAATCACTTGAATAGTTGCCCGGAGCCGCACTTTTGATAGCCGAAGGAGACATATAAACAGAGGAGGAAACAATTGGGAGCCAACTCTCCGAACGACGTCCTGCGCCATCATATTCTTGTAACGATATCAAATTACTTCCGGCAGGAGTAATTCCCTTTTGTACCTTCTGGAAGAGACGCCCCAAGCCGTCATAATAATCATAACTTGCCATATACTTGCTACCTGCTGCTGCAGTCATAGCATGAGTGCGAACGTAATTCTGCGAAGTGCCGTCAGGAGACCACTGATAGAAGTACGAGGCAATAGGATTTTGGTTATGATCCTGCACATCAGATAAACCACCCAAAGCATTATAGAGATAGAAATCCTTAAAACCAGTTGCTTTTCTTATCTCCTTCAGCCCATAAGAAGGATTGTGAAGCCAGGTTGTGACCTCGCATTCCGGGAAGGACGTTTTCAGTGCATAGAGAGCCGTCGTATTGGGTGAACCGGCAGAACACAAAGCATCCAAACCTGTTGTTCCGAGCCGAGACACTACTTCCGCATAAGTGATACCTTTGAGACGGGCAATCGGCAAAGAATATTTATAGCCCCACAAATAGACCACAGACATGTTGTCGGGAGTAGTAACTTCCACCGGATTCCATTTACTATCATACCTATAAGAAACAGTTCTTTTCTCAGGATACAAACTACTATATTCTTCACTGGACTGCAAGGTGAATTTAGAAAAGACGTCCCCATACGTATTATTCAGATACAGCGTCGCTCCTCCCGATGTTCGTTGGTAGTTCTGTACAGCATCAAGCACGTTATTAGCCTTGAATTCATCTTTGTAGGAAGAAACATCCGCTGCATAAGCATAGCTTTCCATTACATAGCCCGAACGGCTGGTACTTGTGCGGCAAGTAGCTATCTGGTTACGACTGTTGTAGGTATACAGTTTTTCCTGCGTCACCGGTACACCATGGGCATATTCCGTCGAAACTTCCCGTTTTAACCGTATATCATAGGTAAGATGCGGATATAAAGTTATCTCAAAACGTCCGTGATAAGCCAATGGATTTCTAAAGCTCACCGTCTGTCCTCCGATGTTTTCATTATAGGTGATACTGCCGGAATAGCAATTAACCGGACCCACATAGTTGTCCCTTACACGGATGTTGGTCAATTCTTGCCACTTGTTTGCAATCTCATATTCATAGGTGTCTTCCCATACCAAGATATTACCGGCATCATAGATACTCTTTTTCAGTAGTCGCCCATTATAGTTGGCAGGCATATAAGCCAAGGTAGCATCATAATCCTGGCCGGCTATGTTACTGAATACGAGTTCCTCTCTCCCCGCATCCAGAAAATCGCGCTGCTTGACGACACGGCTGTAACCTACAGGATTGGCATTGGGCGCAGAAGCTGGTGGAGTTTGCGCCTGAGCATAAAAACGGCGGAAAGTGTGGTAACTGGTAGAAGGGCGTATCACTCCTTCAGGAGTTGTGGTATAGCTTCCGCGCCGGACATTAAAATCATCATAGAACTTGACTGAGAACATCAGAATGCCAGAGGTCTTGTGATTCTCGCTTTCATACAAGTAACCGGTACGTTCCAACACTTCACCTGTATTATTCTTTTTAGTAATGGTCTTGATTCTCACTCCTCCGCCAACTTTCTGCAATGTGTCTTTGTTTACTGCAGTTCCACCGCCTCTATAGGTCAAAGTAGCAGAACTGGCATTGCGGGTAGAATAACCTTGATTGGTAACTGCAGAACTCAATGTACTTGTCAGGACATAATCTCCCGCTTCCAATGTGAACGACTCGTTGACATGATACACATGCCCACTGGTATTTTGTGAAGTCACTTTGTACGATTTAATGACACTTCCTCCGGCACCGAGTTTCCGCAAAGTGGTTCCGGAGCCGATGACTTGATTGACTTCATAATCGGGAAAATTGACTTGAGCATCCACCGTCACTACCTGCGTGGTGGGCAGAGTGAAAGTAGCGGAAGGCGTCACTATCAGGTCGTTGTTGTTGACAGTATTGACACCTTTGACTTGTGCGTCATACTTATTCAAATCCTCTGCAGAAATGAAACGATTGTCTCCTACAAAAGTGTGAGGTTCAAACTCAAACTCCACACTGCCGCCCGTAGGATATGTGATTTTCTTCAGCATATTGGCCGTAATATACTCCCGGCTACAATTTCTGACAGCGGTAGAACCGGATAAAGGAACATTCGTCAAACCTTCCAGGGAGGGAATCAATGTATGAACACGGTTTGTAAGCGTGGAAGTATTCTGCTGTCCATTGTAATATCCCCAATAGTCTATGGCAAAAGAAGTCTTATAAGGCAAGTTCACAGCTTCATTATAAGTGAATGTATGCTTTTCACCCTGCGAAGTGCCATTTTTTCGAAGTACAGAAAGCAGTTTCAGACGTTTACGAAGTACGCTGGTGGGTATGGTAGACGACGACCCATAATCGTCCGATGACAAGTAATTACCGCCGACTGATTGTTCGGGACAAATGAAGTAATCATAATTGAACTGGTAAGAATACACATCCTTCCCGTCCAACTTACTCTTTATTTTCATGTTTGTCAGTTTTCCGGTAGTTCCCGGATAGCGGTCTTCACGACTTCCCATCTCGAAAATCACTTCTTCCGTATCGGTTTCTATCTTGCTTAAATAGCAAGTCTGTGAAATGCCGGCAGTAAAGTTCCGTTTTATATAGTCATTGTCCGGAGGAGTACCTACGGTATAATACTCCGACATAACAGGCACCGAATAGCAACTGGCGGTAACATAGGTTAGAGTGATAGTATGTCCCGTCACATCCGTCATACTTGTCAGCATATAAGTCAAGGGAGCATTGGAAGTTACAAATGCATAAGGCCTGAAGGCATAAGATGTGCCTGCTTCATCTGTAATGATCACTTTTTCAGCACTATGCCACACTTTGCAATTCATCCTAGAACCGATAATGACAGGAGTCTGACTTTTGGGGTGCAAGAAGTATTTGAATGATCTTCCTCCGGGCAATGCAACTTCAAATATATCTCTTTCACCTTGCCCTATAAGGCCTTCATTAATAATTCCATTGGTCGTATTACTCGTATTGGGGTCGAACATTAAATTTCCCCACAAATTCATCAGTTCCTCGGTCCCCGAACGGTAGTTCAACGTATCAGCACTCTGTACTTTCCAGTGATATTTTATTTTCTCCCATTCAGCCCAAGTAGCAAATGTACCAGAGGTCGCGTCTACCTTGCCCACAGCATTAAGGTTGACGCACCCTCCTGCCAAAAGATTCCAACCAAGACCTACCCACGTAGCTTCTTGAGCCACCTTGACTCCGCTCGCATGATAAGACAACGTAATGGGTAGTTCTATACGCCCACATTTAAGGGTATATAGCGGTATAGAGATATCAGGTGTTCCTGTGTATTCACTTACAGGAATGTTTCCATACAATTGCATACCTGCCGCTTCGGGAATAGCAGGTACATAATCATTTATCCGCAGAAGATGATTATTCATATCTCCACCGTCCTGTGCACGTACCGACTGCGTTGTACCACATAACATAAGAAGAGCTAACAATACTTTTATTCTATTTTTCATATTCAATGAAATTTATATATTTCTTAAATAAGTGCGCCTGAAGTAGGTATTTCGGCTTCCGGCACACTTTTTTAGTTTTGTAATACTGTTTTTACAGTGGCATCGCCTGCACGCCCAGCACACTGGCTATGGTGGCAATGATGGTACCCACAATTTTCAAGATATCTTTCCAGGTTTCTTTGCTTATTTTCATAATTCCATGTTTTAAAGATGATTGTTCTAAAATTCTTTACTTACCTCGAAGCACGGACACTGCTTCACCCACTCCCACGGCTCCACCTTCCCGTCACCGTCCAAATCGGGACTGAGGTCGCGGTGGCCGCATACACGGGCGTTCCGGAACTGTTGTAGCAGCTGGTGCACCAGCAGGTGCAGGGCCGAACGCTGCTCCGGCGTACGGGTATCCTTCGGATTTCCCCGGGCATCCAGTCCGCCTTCGTAGCAGATGCCTATCGAATACTTGTTGTGACCGCGACAATGCGCACCGGGCAGTTCCAGGGAACGGGTTCCGAGCACGGTACCGTCTCTCCGGATATAGTAGTGGTAGCCCGTCGTGCGGAAGCCGCGACGGCGGTGCTCTGTCTCCAGAGCTTCGGGAGTGAGCGCATGGCCCTCTCGCGTGGCGCTGCAATGCACCACGATGTAGTTAATTTTTCGCATGAATAAGTAGTGAGTAGTTAGTAGTTAGTAGTTGGTAGTTAGTAGTTGGTAGTTAGTAGTGATTTACGATTTGACGATTTACAATTGAGATTACTCTTCGTATCACAAATGCCTGCATAGGTACGATTATTCAGCAGTACGAATTTCAATCGTAAATCGTCTAATCGTAAATTCCCTTATCCCAGCGGATTATTTCCCTGGTCTCCGTCGCTGCCGCCATCACTGCCACCGTCGTCGTTGCCGCCCGAACCTGCCGTGTCCTGAAGGTCGAAGCGCACGCACTTCACCCCGGTCACCAGCGAACGGGTAGACACCGTATGGTCCAGATTACGCTTGGAGGTGGGCAGAAAACGCACTCGTAGTGTGGACTGGGTAGCCGACACCTTCAGAGGGTCTTCCACACCGTTCATGGTGGACTTCATCGTAAGGCGGAAAGTACCCAGACCGTCCAGCGTCACGCTCTCGGAAGACTGCAGGTGGCGAGTCATCACGGTCACCAGGTTGTCGATGACATTCTTCGAGTCACCCGTAGAGAGGGAAGACAACTCCGCAATCTCCTTGGCCACCTGCTCGGTGTCCACATTCCCCGTCAGCACCACGCGGGGATAGAAAAGCTTCTTGCCCTCTTTGTTGGCAAGAACCGACTGAAATGATTTGTAAATTACTGGCATAGTAGTTTTGTTTTAAAAATTAATAGTTTGTCTTGAAATTCAAGGATTCGTTTTTTTCAAATGAAACAGCATTGTTTTATTTTTGTGTATTAAGCTTAACCACATTGCAAAGATAACGCTATCCGGAAAAGTGTGCAAATTAAAAAAACCGTTTTTCTTCATGAATTTATTCACAAATCGAAAACTTACTTACAGCACAGGCTCAGCAGGTATCGCCCCGGTTGCCGTATCTTGCCATGACTCTCGCGCAAGGCATAAAACCCCTTCCACAAAGGGTGGCCGATAGCACCGAAATTACTTTTGAGGATAATGGCATACTGCTCTTGCGGAGGAATATGGAACTGCTTCAGATTGAAAAGCAACCCGTCCAGGTTGCGGTCCGTGCCATCCTGCGGCGGTTGCAGTTGCTCTATTTTCCGAAGATATTCCCCCTCCGCGGATGGCACATCCGCGCCCTCAGTGCCCCCGGTTCCGGGGGAACTATGGAGGAGGGGATTTTCTTTGCTGTGTTGTGATGTGCTATGCTCTGCTGTGCTATGTGTACCCGATGTCGCATTTTCGGGCTTAAATGCTGCACTTTCGGCAACGGACGGCACGCTTCCATTGGCAGACGGCACTCTCCCGGCGGCAGTCGGCGCGGCATCGTCATCGCTCTGAGAATCATCCACCAGACAATAACGTGTGTCTATGGCGGAAGATTTCCGGCGCTTGGTACTGAACAGATATTGCCGCTGTATCTCAGCAGAAGTCAAGATGGCGTATTTGCCGAAAAGGGCGGCATTGAAAATGCCGTACTCCACAGCCAGGGCAAGAATGCGCTTCACGTCGGCAGCCGTCTTTTCATAGAGGCAGGCGGAAAGGTCTTCGTAGAAAAGCTCGTCGGCACACACGTAATAGCCTTCGTCGGCATAAATGCAGGAGAGGGCGCCCAGCAGAATGGCAAAGGAGCCGTCACCCTCACGTTTCATGATGCGGCGCACCAGACGGTCGTGCATGAAGTCTGTGTTCAAGGGGAAATAGTCAAGTCCCCGTTTTTTGATTCTGGACATGGTTTGATGATTAGGGGTTAGTGATTAGGGGGAGAGAGCGGCTTGTATCATTCTATATCACCTGCTTCGCATAGGCGTTTCCGCTTGCGGAGCACGCTTTCGCGCACTACCTTCAAAGCATTCAGAATAAGATACATACGAAGGGTACAGTCCGAAATTTCAGTGATGACCGGATAACGGAGGGGATTGCTTGCTGGAAGTGAGCGACGGTAGCGGGCGTTGCTCATCGCCCTACGGCATTCCTTGCAATAATTGTCGGGGGCAAGCGTACGCTTGTCTACATAAAAAGAATCAACGGGCAGTTCTCTGTGGCAACATCCACAGAAACGAACATTTTTTTCAATAATCTGTTCCATAACCATTTTTTGTTAAGAATTAGTACAATAATATTTTTTCGGCACGCCCCTGCCAAAGATGCTTGTAGGGGCTGTTTGCTGGAAGTATATATCCAGCGTATTCTATCTATACATCCAGCGCGTTGTATCTATACTTCCAACGCACCTCATCTATACATCCGGCAAGGCGGATGCCCATTTTTTCAAATTCGTAAGTATTTTTGCTAAATTCGGATGCTTCCGGATAAAAGACCAGATGTGTATTTTCCATAAATCCCTCCCTTTTATTTGCATTTATAAAACATGATATGTATTTTTGTCCCAACAAAGATAATGCTGTTTTCATTTATAAAACAAACAAATCGGGAATTAAATTCTTAAATAAGACGTAAGACAGTATAAATGAGGAGATAATAGTTTCTGAATAATTTACACGTAAAAACTGAAGAATATGGCGAATGACAAAGACCCGGTATTTTGTGCGGCAGACATCATAAAACGTGCCAAACTGGCGAAAGAATTCAAGACAGACAGCGAACTTGCCGCCTTTCTGGGTATATCACGCTCCACACTGAGCAACTGGAACGCCCGCAACAGCATCGACTTCCCCCTGCTGCTGGGCAGCCTGGACGACGTGGACTACAACTGGCTGCTGACGGGAAAGGGCTCGCCTGCACATCATTCAAAATTCTGTGACAATGACTTGGTACAAGGTGAAGTGGAAATACTTCACACACCGAAAACAGCCGACCCTATGGACGACCGTAGCGTGACCCTCTATGACATCTCTGCCGCCGCCAACCTGAAGACACTGCTGGCTGACCGCCCGCAGTACGCCTTGGGGCGGATTGTAATTCCCAATATCCCTGTGTGCGACGGTGCCGTCTACGTCTCGGGCGACTCGATGTATCCCATCCTCAAGTCCGGTGACATCGTAGGCTTTAAGTCCATCCGCGACTTCACCGACGTCATCTACGGTGAAATGTATCTCGTCTCCTTCGAACGGGGCGGCGACGAATACCTGGCAGTGAAATACGTCAACCACTCGGAACGGCCGGACTGCATCCGTCTGGTGAGCTACAACAACCACCACGACCCCATGGACCTGCCGCTGGCGGCAGTCAATGCAATGGCCATCGTGAAGTTCTCGATAAGGAAGAATATGATGATGTAGAGGGCGGCATTATCACCGGAAATTTCGTAAGAAAGCTCCTGGCAAGGAGCATTCAACAAGCAAACAGAGAAATTATACAAAAAAAGCTTGTAATTTATTCTTTTATCTTATTTTTGCGATGCCATAGGCATAATAATAAGTATCCGGAAAAAAACATGCTTATTCCATCCAATAGAACAAAGAGGGAGTGCATTCTTTCAAGGTTATGTTTTCTAGTGCTTTCAGTATGGGTGTTCCTACCTTCCGCAGCACAGAACAATCCCTACAAGATAGACGATGCACTCTACCCCATCTACCAGCGGGCTTCCAAGCAGGCACGCCAGCAGGAGGGGTTGCTGGTGGCCGACACTTTGTATCAACAGGCTCTGAAGCTCGGTGACAAAAAAGCACAATGCCTGGCATACATCATCCCCCTGCAGTTCTATATATCCCAAAAAGATGATAGCAAAATAGAAAAGGCATCCACTGACCTGAAAGAGATTTCACGTGCCAATAACTATCTGCAATATTATTATCACGCTTGGAGCAGCGAAATCATCTACTTCCTGAACCAACAACGCTCATTGCTCGCCTTGCAGAAAGCGGAAAAAATGAAAAAGCAAGCTTTTGCCGACAGATACCCTTACGGTATCTTCAGCTGTATCCGAGCCATGGGGCATATCTACAAATCACGCGGAAACTTCGACCTCTCCGCCCAATACTATCAGGAAGCCTTGGACTATATGCTGAAGAATATGCCCGACCAAGATCCCAGCCAACTATACTCAAGCCTTGCCGAATATTACCGTAACACCCAAAAAGATTACGCCACCGCACTGGACTATTGCGAAAAAGCCTTGAAGAGCGCCAAAACAGAACGGAACATAGCCCAAGCCATGATAGAGAAATGCCTGGTACTATTCCGGCAGGGACGTATAGATGAATTCAACGACTGCTATAAAGAAGCCGTACAAATGGCGGACCGTTGCAAGCTCTCTGCCAGCGTTTCCCTACTGATAGCCCACATCAGCAAGAACATACTGGACAAACAGTATGAGCAGGCCCATGCCCACGCTGACCAATTGTCCGAGGAAGGCTTGCAACAACATGCCTACATTTACGAATGCGCCAAAGACTATCCCAATGCCATCAAATATCTGAAAAAATACCACCAGCAGTTGGATTCGACGAACAATCTCCTGCAACTGTCGGACATCGCCGAACTGAACACCCAGATAGGCGCCGAACGTCTGAAAATGGAAAACATACAGGCCACCTCGCGCTACCGCATCACTCTTTTCAGCATTGTCACCGGCTTTTTGCTGTTATCCCTGCTTTTCCTGATGCTCTACCTCCACCGCAAACGTAAAGTCAACCTCGAACTATGCCACAAGAACGAGGAACTTTCCGAAGCGCGCGACCAAGCCGAAGCAGCCAACAAGGCAAAGAGCATCTTCCTGCAGAACATGAGTCACGAAATACGGACACCGCTCAACTCTATCGTGGGCTTCTCACAACTCATCACTTCCCCCGACGCGAACCTTTCCCAAGAGGAAAGGCAGGATTTCTGCCATCTCATACAGCACAATTCCGACCTCCTCCTTACACTGGTGGGGGACATCCTCAGCGCAGCCGAGTTGGAAAGCAACAGATACACCATGAAGATAGCGCCGCACAGTTGCAACAAGCTCTGCCGGGAAGCCATAACCACCGTTGAACACCGCAAGCCCGAAGGCGTGAAGCTCTACTACACCTCCGAAGTGGACGACTGCTACGAACTGAGCACCGACGGGCAACGTGTGTGCCAGATACTCATCAACTTCCTTACCAATGCAGAGAAACACACCACACAAGGCGAAATCCGCCTGCACTGCTCTCTCACAGAGAATCCCGGATACGTCACCTTCTCCGTCACCGATACCGGTACCGGCATTCCCCCGGAATACTCCGAGACCATCTTCGAACGCTTTGAAAAGGCCGACAGCTTCGGGCAAGGCACCGGTCTGGGACTCAATATCTGCCGCCTCATCGCCGAACGACTGAAAGGGAAAGTGCTGCTGGACAAGGAGTACAAGGAGGGGGCAAGGTTCGTGTTTATCCTGCCGATGAAAAAATCCATTTGAAGAGCAAGACCAAAACAACAAAGGCTGCCTCTTCTGCATCCTCCGAAACACCGGTATCTGCAGAAGGGCAGCCTTCTATATAAATAGCCGTAAAGCTATGCTGATTATAAACCGAATGCGGCTTTCACCTTGTCCACATAGTCCAACTTCTCCCAGGTGAAGAGTTCCACTTCAATGTCCTTGTTGCCTTCGTAGCGGCTCTTGAAATGCTTGACGATGGTCTGCGGCTCGCGGCCCATGTGTCCGTAGGCGGCAGTCTCCTGATAGATGGGGTTGCGCAGTTTCAGGCGGTCTTCTATTGCCTTGGGGCGAAGGTCGAACAGCTCGTCAATCTTACGGGCAATCTCACCGTCGCTCATATTGACGTGGCTGCGGCCATAAGTATCTACGAAAATATTGATGGGGCGTGCCACACCGATGGCGTAACTTACCTGCACCAGCATTTCGTCGGCAACGCCGGCGGCTACCAGATTCTTGGCAATGTGACGGGCTGCATAAGCTGCGCTGCGGTCTACCTTAGAGGGGTCCTTTCCGGAAAAAGCGCCGCCGCCATGGGCACCCTTGCCGCCGTAGGTATCTACGATAATCTTGCGTCCCGTCAGCCCGGTGTCACCGTGAGGACCACCGATTACGAACTTGCCCGTGGGGTTGACGTGGTATGTGATATGGTCGTTGAACAGTGCCAGCACCTTTTCATGATGGATGGAGGCAATGACACGCGGCATCAGAATCTCGATTACATCCCGGCGGATTTGGGCGAGCATTTCCTCGTCGGCCTTCAGCTGGGCGGCATCACTGTCGTCGGCAGGCTGGACGAAGTCGTCGTGCTGGGTGGAGACTACGATGGTGTCGATGCGTACCGGCGTGCCGTTGTCATCATATTCGATGGTAACCTGGCTCTTGGCGTCGGGACGGAGGTAGGTCATCACCTTGCCTTCGCGACGGACATCTGCCAGCACTTGCAGGATGCGGTGTGCAAGGTCCAGTGAAAGCGGCATGTAATTCTCCGTTTCGTTGGTGGCGTAGCCGAACATCATTCCCTGGTCTCCGGCACCTTGTTCCATGGGGTCCTGTCGCTCCACGCCGCGGTTGATGTCGGGGCTCTGCTCGTGGATGGCGCTCAGCACGCCGCACGAATTGCTCTCGAACATATACTCGCCTTTGGTATAGCCGATTTTCTTGATTACTTCGCGTGCGATGAGAGGCATGTCAACGTACGCTTTGGTTTTCACTTCTCCAGCCAGCACTACCTGACCGGTAGTAACCAGAGTTTCGCAAGCTACTTTCGAACTGGGGTCGTAGGCCAACAGTTTGTCAAGCACAGCGTCCGATATTTGATCGGCCACTTTGTCGGGGTGTCCTTCAGACACCGATTCGGATGTGAATAAATATCCCATTTCAGTTGAGAATTGATAGTTGATAATTGATAATTCAACGAATGGCGGAAGGAGGTGTGTGGAGTAGATGCATCCGGCACACAAACGTGCCGTCAGAAAAGGATGTGTTTTAGCATTTTTTTCTGTGGTTGCAAGCTACTCAAATCTCTCCACATATCGTTTTTCGGGGGCAAAGATAGTGCAAACCGAACGCAGAACAAAATGAACTTGTTCATTTTTTATGCTGAGGTGCAGCCTATCTTCGCTTTCCGGAGGCAAAGATAAAAAAGAAATCTTGTATCTGCGCTACAGATAGCAGAGATTAACACTGATTTTGCAACAATTCCCCGATTGTCTTTCCCAATACCGGATGCACCACGCCTGAAGCAATCTCCGCCAACGGCTCCATCACGAAACGGCGTTCCTGCATCAGCGGATGAGGAAGTTTCAGTTCGGGAGTATCCAGCAAAACGGGAGTACCGTCATCGGCAAAACAGAGCAACAGGTCGATGTCTATCACACGGTCGCTATACACTGCATTGACAGACTTATGCGTACGCCCCATCTCCCGCTCGATTTCCTGCGTCGTTTGCAACACCTCCAAAGGCGCCAAAGCAGTGTCTACGCAGAGTGCGGCATTCAGAAAAGTATTATCGGAAGAAAAGCCCCACGGAGCAGTAGCATAAAAAGCAGATAGGGAAATCACTTCACCTATCTGCTTTCTTATCTTTTGGACGGCCATGCGGAGGTTCTGCTCCTTATCGCCGAGATTGGTACCAAGACTGAAATAAACAACCATAATTACCGGTCTGTAATCAGCATCGCATCTCCATACGTACCAAAGCGGTACTCTTCCTTCAATGCCACATTGTATGCCTCCATCACCTGCTCGTAACCGCCGAAAGCGGCAACAATCATCAGCAGGGTACTGAGCGGCATGTGGAAGTTGGATATCATGGCATTGGCCACGGTAAAGTCGTACGGCGGGAAGATGAACTTGTTGGTCCAACCCTCGTATTCCTTCAAATGTCCGTCGGTGCTGACGGTGCTCTCGATGGCACGCATCACGGTGGTACCTACGGCACAGACTTGGCGGTTCAGGTCTTTGGCATGGTTCACAATCCGTACGGCTTCCTCGTTCACAATCATCTGCTCGGAGTCTGTCTTGTGCTTGGTGAGGTCTTCCACATCAATGTCGCGGAAGTTACCCAAGCCGGCATGCAGGGTGATGTAGGCAAAGTCAATACCCTTGATTTCCATACGCTTCATCAGCTCGCGGCTGAAGTGCAGGCTGGCGGTAGGCGCCGTAACAGCTCCTTCGTTGCGTGCAAAAATAGACTGGAAACGTTCGGCATCGTCCGGCTCTACGGGACGGTTGATGATGCTGTGGGGCAGCGGCGTTTCGCCCAGCGCATAGAGCGCCTTCTTGAACTCATCGTGCGGACCGTCGTAAAGGAAACGAAGCGTACGCCCACGCGAAGTGGTGTTGTCGATAACCTCAGCCACCATAGAGTCGTCGTCACCGAAGTAGAGCTTATTGCCGATACGTATTTTACGGGCAGGATCCACCAGTACATCCCACAACCGGAGCTCTTCGTTCAACTCACGCAACAAGAACACTTCAATACGCGCACCGGTCTTTTCCTTGTTGCCGTACAAGCGGGCAGGGAAAACCTTGGTGTCGTTGAAGATAAACACATCTTTGTCATCAAAATAGTCCAGAACATCCTTGAACATCTTGTGCTCAATCTCACCCGTCTTACGGTGCAACACCAGCAGACGTGACTCGTCTCTGTACTTCGTGGGGTGCAAAGCTATCTTCTCTTCGGGAAGCTTGAATTTGAATTGCGACAGTTTCATAATTAGTTATGAGTTATAAGTTATTTATTATTTATATCAGTCTGTTTTAGTCATAAGAGGGTATGAGTTATCCGGCAGTATGCTACACTTCATAGCAAATAACTCATAACTTATAACTAAATATCTATCTCCTGCGCCTCTATCCACTCTTTAAAATCGAGGGGATTGAGGCAGTCTGCCAGCCGGACGTCGCCTACGCGGGTACGCTCCAGGGCGGTGAGGTGAGCGCCGCTCTGCAGGGCTTCGCCGATGTCACGTGCCAGGGCGCGGATATAGGTTCCTTTGCTGCATACTACGCGTACCTTTATCCACGGTTCGGCAATACCCAGCCCGTCGTCCAGCAGCTCTATCTCGTCGATGACGAGCAACTTGGGTTTCAGCTCTACCTCCTCTCCCTTGCGGGCAAGGTCGTAGGCACGTTTCCCGTTCACCATACATGCCGAGAAGGCGGGAGGCACTTGCTGTATCTCGCCGATGAACTTCTTCAGCGTCTCCTCCACCAGTCCGCGGGTGATGTGCTCCGTGGGATAGGTGGCATCTATCTCATGTTCCAGGTCGTAAGAGGGAGTGGTGGCACCCAACCGGATGGTGGCAACGTACTCCTTCGTGTGATACTGGAATTCCTCAATCCGTTTCGTGGCCTTGCCCGTACAGACTATCATCACCCCCGTAGCAAGCGGGTCGAGGGTACCGGCATGGCCTACTTTCAACTTCTTCTCCTTTATCCGCCGGCAGATGTGGTAACGCGCATGTCCCACAACCTTGAACGATGTCCATCCCAGCGGTTTATTGAAATAGAGGACTTCTCCTTCTTTAAAATTCATTGGCCTCTCCCCTAACCCCTCCCCCGTAGGGAGGGGGATAAAATGGTACAACTTAATATTTTTCTCTTATTGATTTCCGGAGTAATCAGTCTTTCCCCCACACAAGGAGGGGACTTTAGCTTAATATGAGCGTTATGACACCGGCTATCGCGCAATAGATGGCAAAATAAATCAGCTTGCCCTTCTTCACAATATTTATCATCCACTTGCAGGCCAGGCAGCCCGAAACAAAAGCAGCCAGAAAACCTACCACCAGCGAAAGTGTCGGAATATCCCCTGCAACCGCCTCACCTTTCATCATCTTCATTCCATCCAGCAGTGCCTCGCCCAGGATGGGAGGCATCACCATCAGGAAAGAGAACTGTGCCAGCTTCGCCTTGTTGTCGCCCAGCAACAGACCGGTTGCAATGGTGCTGCCCGAACGGGAAAGCCCCGGAAGCACCGCGCATGCTTGTGCCAGACCGATGATAAAGGCATCCTTCATGCTGATGTTCTCCTTCTGCTTCGGCTTATAATAATAGGAGAAAGACAGCAGCAGAGCTGTCAGCAGCAGGCAGCAGCCCACAACGACCAGTCCCGAACCGAAAATGGCCTCTACTTCGTCCTTGAAAAATACCCCCACAATGCCGATAGGTATCATGGATACCAGTATATTGATGACGTAACGTGTCTCCTCGTTCATCTGCCACTTGAACAGTCCCTTGAAAATCCAGTCAATCTCTTTCCAGAGTATCACCAGCGTACTGAACACCGTAGCCACATGTACCACTATCGTAAAAGCAAGATTCTCCTCTCCCTCAATACCGAACAATGCCGAACCGATGGCGAGGTGTCCGCTACTGCTCACCGGCAGATATTCGGTCAGTCCTTGAATAAGCCCAAGGATAAGCGCTTCAAACCATTCCAATTTGTTTAAGTTTTTAAGTTCTTGAGTTGCCGGAGGGGCTGTCCGGAAGCTCTGTTACTACTTTCTTTCTGATTATTTTTCAGACGCAGATAACGCAGATGACACGGATTTCCAATATTCCAATCTGCGTCATCTGTGTAATCCGCGTCTGAAAGTTTACTCCTCTGCACGACAGCTTTTAGGCTTGCGCAGTACGGCATATATCATGAACACAAACCCCAGCAGGCAAACTACCGGAGCCACCTTGATGCGTCTCACACTAAAAATGTCCGGCTCAAAGGTCGTCGGGGTAGACACGGGGCCGGTCATCAGAAGAAAACCAATGATAACCACCGCCATTCCGATGCCAAGCAGGATAAAATTGGTCTTATCAAAAGCGAATTTCTCTTTACTCATCTATACATTTACTATTTTACTATTTACAATTTACTATTTGGAGGCTGCGATAACAGTACTTTCTCTCTATGCACTTCAAGGCGTTAAATATAATACAGTGTGCTTGCCTTCATCCTCAGATATTTGTTGATGGAAAGCAAAGCGCACAGCCACGTAATAAGTACACCGAACACCAGCACGGCACCCGACACCAGCACCATCACCTCGGGCGTAATCACCTTGACCAACTCCGGTTCGTAGGACACCAGCCAATAGGCGGCTCCCCACAGAATGCTGTCGGCTATGAAAGCGGCCAGCACACCTATCCAGAAATTGCGCCGCAGAAACGGACGACGGATGAATGCCCAGCTTGCCCCCACCAGCTTCATGGTGTGGATAAGGAAACGCTTGGAATATATAGCCAGACGGATGGTGTTGTTTATCAGCGCAAAGGAGATAAACGTCAGTATCACAGCCAGCCCCAGCAGCATCAAGCTGATATTCCTTATATTATCGTTCACGGCATCTATCAAGTCTTTCTGGTAGAGCACTTCCTGGATATTGGTATTCTTTTTAATCAGTTTCTCTATTTTGGCGATGCTGTCCGAATTGGCATAGTCGGAATGCAGCTTGATTTCGATGGAGGCAGTGAAAGGATTGTAGCCAAGGAACTCTTGCGGGTCCGTACCCATCGCCTCAGTCTGCTCGCGGAGTGCCTGCTTCTTGGAAATGTATTCCGTCTGCTTCACAAAAGCCTCCTTGTCCAGCCTCTTCTGAAGCTTCAGGATGTCGCTCTCCTTCATGTCGTCACTGACAAGCACGGAGAAACTGATGTTCTCCTTGACGTACACGGAAAGATTATGAGCCGCGAGCACAAAGAATACAACCAGCCCCAACAGCAGTAACACCAGCGTCGTACTGATGCTGGACGTAATGAACTGCATGTCAAAATAGGATACCGAGTTATTCTTTGCTTTCATTATACCAATTATAAGTTACGAGTTACAAGCTACAAGTTATGTAAATCAGTCGCTATTAATCATTAATCCCTAATCCCTTTTCTCACCCTTTCTTCCTGAACACGTAAATCATGGAACTGCTGCGTTCCTTCTTCACCAACGCGCTGAACCAGGCCAGTGTACCGGTCACCATTCCCCGCAGGAAAGTACACGAGTGCCTCATGTGCTTTTCTGTCAGCATGGAGACGTAGAAGGCATCGAACGGCATGGGATGCCGCTCTGCCATGATGAAACCATGCTTGGAACCGAATTGCTGGATGGTGCCCGGTGTGAAGTGCCACAAATGGCGGGGCACATCGTAGGCAGCCCAGTAAGCCCCGTATTTCTTTGCGTCGAAAGAGGAGCAGTTGGGCACAGCTACAATCAGCACCCCCTTTTCAGTCAGCAGGGAGTGCAGGGTTTCCCACGTTTCGTTGAGGGGTTCCAGATGTTCCATGACATGCCATAGGGTGATGACGTCGAAACTGCCCGGTGCAAAATCTTTCAATGCCGTATGGGGTTTCACATCCAGATTGAAGTGTTCTTTGGCAAAGGCACGCGCCTGCGCACTCTTTTCCACAGCTTCCACCTGCCAGCCGCGACGCTGCATGGCATCGGCAAAGTAACCGGTCCCCGTACCCAAATCCAGCAGGCGGCCCTCCTTGCGGTGTGCTTCACGGAACACAAGGCGTGCCTTGCGTCCCAGCATATAGTTGCGCACCCAATGGTACACGGAGTTCATCGCCCCCTTGCGGGTATCGGTATGTGAAATGTAATCAGGAGTTTCGTAGTAACGACCGATTTCAGCCTCCACGGGAAAGTCTTGTGTGAAAAGGAAACCGCAATCCCGGCAGCGGCACAAGTGGAACATTTCGCCCGAGGCATAATGGTCTACACATGTCAGGGCACGCTCCAAATGCGTTCCACCACATAACGGACAAGCTTTTATAGTGAGTTTATTCATCGAACGTTCTGCCAATAAGGAAGTGCAGCCCGAATGAAACAGACCACACCATACCTAAATTTGGTGCAAAATAACAAATAAAAAGTGATTTATAGGGTTTCCATTAAGGAGATTTAAGAAAACAAACGCTTGCTCCGGCCAGCTGGCGGAACGAATGACCAACTGTTCGATATTAAGCGGACAACTGTCCGATAATGAACAGTTTTCGAAAGCATCTATTCATTGATTATCAACAACTTAAATCTTTGGCATGGGAATTGACTATAATTAGGCGAAGGCGTTTGAGAAAAAGATTAGTTGGAATGCAACTTTTTAATCGGGAACAACGTCTAAAAGAGACAGAGTAAGTAACAACAATTAAAAATAAAGATTATGAAAACTACAAATTTATTCAAGGCAGTCGCATTCGTAGCAATGACTATCGTAAGCGTTATGAATACAGAAGTGAAAGCTCAGGAAAACAACTTCATCACCAATGAAGAAGTGAAAAACGAATTAGTAGTTGCCAAGACCATCTTTAAGCAAGACGGTGCACAACTTTACCGGCACATCCGTTATGAATACTCTTATGACGACCAGAAACGCCTGACCTGCAAGGAAGCCTCCAAGTGGGACGGTGCAAAAGACGAATGGACACCTTACTTTAAGATGACATACCAATATGGCAATGATGAAATCACCATGTCCTACGCACGTTGGAACGAGTCTCACAAGGCTTATGACAAAGACATGAAGAAAAGTGTGTATGAATTGAACGATGAAAACATGCCGGTAGCTTACAAACTCTACAATCAGGACGCGCCAAAGTCCGAATTGACCCTGGTAAGCTACAACAAGACCGACTACGTAGCGAATATTCTGGCCATGGCAGAATAAAATTTAAAGTTTATAATATGGAAAAGCACGGACCGTGAGGTTCGTGCTTTTATTCTATATACCGGTGTCATCATACTGATGTCATCGAGACTTTTCTATCCCGTCAGCCGGCTACCTCTTCTCCTTTCAGCGTAGCCGAACTGGATTCGGTAACCTTCACCATCACAAAATCGCCCACACGGTGCGTGCCACGGTCAAACACCACCACACGGTTTTGTTCCGTACGGCCGAACAACTGGTCACGACTACGTTTGGAAACACCTTCCACCAGCACCTCGTACGTCTTGCCCACGCAACGGGCATTCGCCTCGGCAGAGAGACGGTTTTGTAAGGCGATGATTTCATTCAGACGGCGAATCTTCACCTCCTCGGGCACATCGTCCGGCAGGTACTTGGAAGCATGCGTACCGGGGCGTTCGCTGTACTTGAACATGAAGGCGGAATCGTATCCGCACTCCTCCATCAGCGAGAGGGAAAGCTGGTGGTCCTCCTCCGTCTCACTATGGAAACCGGAGAATATATCCGTAGATAAGCCACAATCGGGGATGATGCGGCGGATGGCTGCCACGCGGTCCATATACCACTCGCGGTCGTACTTGCGGTTCATCAGCTTCAGGATGCGGCTGCTCCCACTCTGTACCGGCAGGTGGATGTGCTTGCATACGTTGGGCATGTCGGCAATGACCTGGAGAGTTTCGTCGCTCATGTCTTTAGGGTGCGAGGTAGTGAAACGGATACGTACGCCCGGCGCTGCCTCTGCCACGGTGCGCAGCAGCATTGGGAAAGTAATCGTCTCTCCGTCCGGCTTCTCGAAGCGGTAGGAATTGACGTTCTGTCCCAGCAGGGTGACTTCCTTATAACCCTTTGCCACGAGGTCGGCCACTTCATTGAGGATGCTTTCCACATCACGGCTACGCTCACGGCCACGGGTGTAGGGAACGATGCAGTAAGTACAGAAATTATTGCACCCACGCATAATGGAGACGAAGCCGGAGATGTGGTTTCCGCAGATGCGCGAGGGAATGACATCCCGATAGGTCTCTGTGGTGGAAAGCTCCACGTTGATGGCTTTCTCACCGGCCTCTACCGAGGCAATCAGTTCGGGCAGAGTAAGGTAGGCATCCGGCCCCACCACCAGGTCCACATGATGGTTGGTGATTAAGTCGTCCTTCACACGCTCTGCCATACAGCCCAGCACACCCACTATCAGGCCGCGTTTCTTCTTCTTGAGCGAGTGGAAGAACTCCAGACGGTTCAGAATCTTCTGCTCCGCATTGTCGCGGATGGAGCAGGTGTTCATAAACACTGCATCGGCTTCCTCCAGGGTGTCGGCCACCGAATATCCCGCCATCTGCATGACGGATGCAATCACTTCACTGTCGGCCACATTCATCTGGCAGCCGTAAGTCTCGATAAACAACTTCTTGTTGTCATCAGCAGTTGCAGATTTAAAGTCTGCTCCCGTTACTTTTTCCATAATCAGTTCGTTTAAAATCAGTTTATATCATAAGTTGGTATCTGTCATCCGGAGCGCAAAGATACTTCTTCCCTCCCAATAAACGGATGAAATGAAAGAAAAATGCCATTACAAGTTGTCAATCTGCGCCTTATCAGCTAATTTATGTTAAGAGAGCAAACATTTTCCGAGTGTTAATTTGGCATAGAGCAAATTAATTCACAAATTTGTGGAATGAAAGAAACATTAGATTTTTTCATAGTTAAGGTTTAGGTTAAAAAAATTAAGGGGAGCTGTGAAGCTGCCCTTTTTTATTACCAATTCCTTGGCTGTAATCAGATTAAATAATTAACTTTGCCCAAAAGCAAAGATAAGAGATAATTGCACTATCTTTGGGTGGAAAATCAAAAAGAATATGGAAGATGTCTTCAAGTTTCTGTTAGTTGCGGCTGTCATAGTAATCGGACTCGTCAAGCAGTTTAAGAAAGAAGCAAATAAAAATGCTGACAAGAGTCCCGACATACCTATGCCCGACGTTGACAACCCACTGCCCGAATACTGGGGCGGAGATACTTACGGAGGCTTTATTCCCGAAGGCCCCAAGCCGGCAGAAAAGCCCAAGCCGGTATCCAAACCGTCTGCCAAATCCAAGCACACTTCCATAAAGGCTTCCCCTCCCTCCCCGGCATCCCGTCCGCAGGAATCCGATGAAGTAACGTCCGAATACGGCATCCACTCGGCAGAAGAAGCGAGGAAAGCCATCATCTGGTCAGAAATACTTCAACGGAAATATTAAAGACAGTCGATAATTGCAGAACCAATTACGAGCCCCTTCAGAATCTTTACACGAAAAAATAACTATTTATATTATGGCACTCAATTACATTTCGGCAGCAGAAGCTGCGAGCCTGATTAAACATGGCTACAACATCGGCTTGAGCGGATTTACTCCCGCAGGAACAGCCAAAGCCGTTACGGCTGAATTAGCAAAAATCGCGGAAGCAGAACATGCAAAAGGAAACCCGTTCCAGATAGGTATCTTCACCGGTGCTTCTACCGGAGACTCTTGCGACGGTGTGCTCTCGCGCGTCAAGGCCATCCGCTACCGCGCGCCCTACACCACCAACTCCGACTTCCGCAAAGCCGTGAACAATGGCGAAATAGCCTACAACGACATCCATCTCTCACAGATGGCGCAGGAAGTACGCTATGGTTTCATGGGAAAAGTAAACGTTGCCATCATCGAGGCATGCGAGGTTACTCCCGACGGTAAAATCTACCTGACGGCAGCCGGCGGTATCGCTCCGACTGTCTGCCGCCTGGCCGACCAGATTATCGTGGAACTGAATGCCGCCCACAGCAAGAACGCCATGGGCCTGCACGACGTCTACGAACCCCTCGACCCTCCTTACCGCCGCGAAATCCCCATCTACAAACCGAGTGACCGTATCGGCCTGCCCTACATCCAGGTAGACCCGAAAAAGATTATCGGCGTAGTGGAGACCAACTGGCCGGACGAGGCACGTTCGTTTGCCGCCGCCGACCCGCTGACCGACAAAATCGGACAGAACGTGGCCGACTTCCTTGCCGCCGACATGAAACGCGGAATCATTCCGCCTACCTTCCTGCCGCTGCAATCCGGCGTGGGCAACATTGCCAATGCCGTATTGGGTGCTTTGGGACGTGACAAGACCATCCCGCCGTTTGAAATGTACACAGAAGTCATCCAGAACTCCGTTATCGGACTTATCCGCGAAGGCCGCGTGAAATTCGGCAGCGCCTGCTCACTGACCGTAACGAACGACTGTCTGGAAGGCATCTACCAGGATATGGACTTCTTCCGCGACAAGCTGGTGCTCCGTCCGTCGGAAATCTCCAACAGCCCGGAAGTGGTGCGCCGACTCGGTGTTATCTCCATCAACACCGCCATCGAAGCCGACATCTACGGCAACGTGAACTCCACGCACATCGGCGGAACCAAGATGATGAACGGCATCGGCGGAAGCGGTGACTTCACCCGCAATGCCTATATCTCCATCTTCACTTGTCCGTCCGTTGCCAAGGAAGGTAAAATCTCGGCTATCGTGCCGATGGTTTCGCACATGGACCACACGGAGCATGACGTCAACATCATCATCACCGAACAAGGTGTGGCCGACCTCCGCGGCAAGAGTCCGAAAGAACGTGCACAAGCCATCATCGAAAACTGTGTCCATCCGGACTACAAGAACATACTGTGGGATTACCTGAAGCTGACCGACGGCAAATCACAAACTCCCCACGCTCTGCGCGCCGCACTGGCTATGCACGCTGAGCTGGCCAAAAGTGGAGACATGAAGAATGTAGACTGGGCACAGTATAAATAAGACATTCATACATCACCCAACAAAGAGGGCTGCCCCGGAATCACTTCCCGGACAGCCCTTCCTTCACATATAAAGTGAAGATGCAGAGAGAGTAGTATGATGGCACTCTATTCCTGACCTCCCCCTAACGCCTTGTAGAGGTTAATCAGGCTTTGTATTTCAGAGAATTGGTTGGCCGTCTGCGACAGTTGTGCACTGAGCAAGTTCTGCCGGGCGGTAAGCACTTCCAGATAGGTGGTGTTGCCATGCTCCATCAGCAGGGAAGTGCTGCGGGCAGCCGTCTGCAAGGAAGCTACCTGCTTGTCCAGCAATTCACTCTTGGAACGGCTTGTCTGCCAGGCGGTCAAGGCGTCGTTTACCTCGCTGCCTGCATTCAGCAATGTCTGCTGGAAGGCAAGGGAAGCCTCCTCCTGTTGGGCACGGGCTATGCGGTACTGCGCAATGACCTGCCCGCGGGCAAAGAGCGGCTGCGTCAGCGAACCTACCGCCGAAGCCACGAACTTGCCGGGATTCACAATCATCGAACCGGCGGAGTTGGTCCAGCCCGCACTTCCGCCCAACGTGATGGAAGGATAGAAAGCGGAACGCGCCGCATTGGTTCCGTAGAACGCCGCTTCCAGTGTCCGCTCGGCCGAACGGACATCGGGACGGCAGGAAAGCATCCGGACAGGAATCCCTATGGAAAAGTCTGCGGGGAACTGCTGCTCGGCCAGCACACCGCGTTCATAACGGCGGGGTGTCTCTGCCAGCAACAAAGCAAGGCTGTTCTCCACTTGGTTTATCTGCTCTTCCAAATCGAGCACGGAAGCCTGCACCTGATAGTAGGCAGCCTCCATCTGCGAAACTGCCGACTCATCAGCCATGCCCGCATTCATCAGCGCACGGGTAGAAGCAACGGTTTCCTTCCAAGTCTCTTCCGTCTGCCTGGAGATGGCAAGTTGTTCGTCCAGCATCAACAGGGTATAGTAGGTATTGGCTATCCCGGCAATGAGCTGGGTGCGCACCGCTTGGCGATAGTCCCGGCTCTGCGCATAGAGCGCCTTCGACTGTTTCTTGGCATTGCGCATACGGCCGAAAATATCCAGTTCCCAACTGGCAGTGACGGGCAGCGAATAGGTCTGCGTAGCCTTGTGGCTGTCAAAGCTGCTCACCGTGCCCTGCGGTGCAAGGGCAAAGGAGGGCAGGAAAGCAAGCTTTGCGGACAGCAAGGTGGCTTCGGCTTCCTCCACGCGGAGTTGTGCCGACTGGTAGTCGGTATTGTTCTGTAACCCCTGCCCGATAAGCGCCTGCAAGTGGGGGTCAGTGAAAAGCTCGCGCCAGTCCATTCCGCCCAAGCCACGGTTCAGGCTGTCTTCAGTAGCCACCGGAGAACCGTCGGTGCTCTCCGTAAAAGCGGCCGTTTCTTCCCCGTAGAGGCCGTCGGGAACCTCGGTAGCGGGTTTGTATTTGGTGTACACGCCGCAACTGCTGAACAGCAAACCGGCGGCGGACAATAGGATGATATGTTTCTTCATTTTTTCCAATCTGTTTTTTTATTCCGTTTCCTCTGCATAAACTCAATTCTTCGCCCGTTCGGCCTCACTTTTCTGCTTTTCGAGCAATACCTGCACATCGGCTTCCTCCTCCATCGGCGGACGGATTTTCTCCTGCAGATACTCGAAAATGATGTAGAACACCGGAACGACGAAAAGCAATGCCAATGTTCCTACAAGCATACCGCCTACTACACCCGTACCCAGCGAAGAGTTGCCGTTGGCGCCCGCACCGCTGGAGAACATCAACGGAAGCATACCGAATATCATCGTCAGTACCGTCATCAGGATAGGACGCAGGCGGACCTGGGCAGCCGAGTAAGCCGATTCCACAATGCCCATTCCCTTGCGGCGGCGCTCGATGGCATACTCCGTAATCAGAATGGCTGTCTTGGCAAGCAGACCAATCAACATAATCACACCCGTCTGCAGATAGATGTTGTTTTCCAATCCCAGTACTTTGGCAAAGAGGAACGAACCCATCAGCCCGAACGGTACGGAGAAGATGACCGCAAACGGCACCAGGAAGCTCTCGTAGAGACATGCCAGAATGAGATAGATGAGGAAGATACACACGGCATAGATAAAGACCGTCTGCGCACCACCGGTGCTGGCTTCCTCGCGTGCCATGCCACCGTACTCGTAACCGTAGCCCAACGGCAATGTCTGTTCCGCCACTTCCTCAATCACTTTCTGCACTTCGCCGGAGGAATATCCTTCTGCCGGATTCACGTTGGCAGAGATGGCACTATACAGATTGAAGCGGTTGGCCGTCTCCGGACCAAGCACCCGGTTCAATGTCACAAACTGACTGACCGGAGCCATCTCCGCACCGTTGCGTACAAACATATTGCTCAACGCCTGCTCGTCCAGACGATATTCGGGCGATGCCTGCATCATGACGCGGTACACCTTACCGAACTGGTTGTAGTTGGAGATATAAGCTCCACCGCAATAACTGCCCAACGCATCGAGCACCGCACTCGGCGAGATGCCTGCACGCTTGCACTTGGCCGCATCCACATCTACCGATACCTGCGGGAAGTTCATGGCATAAGAGGTATACGCCATCGCCACTTCGGGCCGCTGGTTCAAGGCACCCAAGAACTGCATCACCGACTCGTAGAACACCGTTCTGTCACCGCCCGTCCTGTCCTGCAGGTTCAGCTCAAGGGAGTTACCCATACCGTAGCCCGGAATCATACCCGGCTGGAAGCTGAATATCTGTGCCTCCTTCACACCGTAGAACTGGGCATTGAGGCGTGCCACCACAGCATCGGACGTGTGTTCGCTTCCCTTTCGCTCACTCCAGTCCTTCAGACGAATGATGATGGTACCGTAGGAAGTTCCCTGGCCGGACATCAGCCCGTAGCCTGCCACCTTAGAATAGTGCTCTATCTCAGGGGTATGTTTCAAAATGTCCTCCAGCTTGTCCATCACCTTCGTGGTTTCTTCCAGTGTGCTGCCCGGCGAGGTGCTGACGTTCACCATGATGACACCCTGGTCCTCCTGCGGCACAAGCCCCGTCTTGGTGGTACTCATCAAGTAGACCAGCAGCACGATGGCGGCTACCAATGAAGTCCATACCATCCAACGGTGGCGGATGAAGAACATGACACCTTTCTTATACTTGCCCAGCACGGCGTTGAACGAGGCATTGTATGCCGCACGCACCCGTCCGTTGATGCTCTTCGCACTCTTCGTACCGTCCGACGGACGCATCATGATGGCACACAAGGCGGGACAAAGCGTCAATGCCGAAATCATGGAGATGCCCACCGCCGTTGCCATCGTAATGCCGAACTGCGTATAGAACACACCCGAAGTACCGCCCATAAACGTCACGGGGATAAACACCGCCATGAACACGCAGGTACAAGAGATGATAGCCATCGTCACATCGCCCATCGCATCCTTCGTGGCAAGGTAGGGAGACTTATATCCGGCGTCGAACTTGGACTGCACAGCCTCCACCACCACGATGGCATCGTCCACCACCGTACCGATGGCAAGCACCAGCGCAAACAGCGTCAGGATGTTGAGACTGAACCCCGCAGCCACCAGGCAGGCAAACGTACCGACCAGCGACACGATGATGGAGATGGACGGTATAAGCGTACTCTTGAGGTCCTGCAAGAAGAAGTACACTACCAGAATCACCAGGATAATGGCAATGACCAGCGTCTCCACCACATTGTGTATGGAAGCGAAGAGGAAGTCGTTGGAGCTCATCATCGTCACAAACTCCGTCCCTTCGGGCAGGCTCTTCCTCATCTCGTCTATCTGTGCGGTAATCTGCTTGTTGACGGCGGTTGCGTTGGAGCCTGCCGTCTGGAACATCATGAAAAGTACAGCCGGCTTGCTGTCCATCTCACTGCGGAAACTGTAAGTCAGCGTGCCCAACGCCACATCCGCCACGTCCTTCAGACGGAGCACGGAACCGTCGCTCTGCGAACGGACCACCGTGTTCTGGAATTCCTCCACACTCTTCAGGCGTCCGCGATATTTCATCGTAAACTGGAATACGTTCTTTGAATTTTCGCCCAGCGAACCGGTGGGCGCTTCGATGTTCTGCTCGCCCAATACGGCAGTCACATCCGAGGGAACCAGTCCATACTGCGCCATCCGTTCCGGTTTCAGCCAGATACGCATACTGTAAGTATCGCCCAGCTCCATTACATCACCCACACCCTCGATACGCTTGATTTGCGGAATCACGTTGATGTCGAGGTAATTGGCAAGGAAGGTCTGGTCGTAGCGTCCGTCGGTGCTTACCAAAGCACCGATTTGCAGGAAGCTGGTCTGTCGCTTCTGGGTAGTCACACCGATTTTCGTCACTTCGGCAGGCAGCAGTCCCTGCGCTTTGGATACGCGGTTCTGTACGTTCACCGCAGCCATGTCGGGGTCCGTGCCCTGCTTGAAGTAGACCTGTATGGTGGCAGAACCGGCATTGGTGGCGGTAGAGCTGATGTACATCATGTTCTCCACACCGTTGATGCTCTCCTCCAACGGCATGATGACACTGTTCAATACGGCTTCGGCATCTGCACCGGTGTAGTTGGCGCTGACGTACACCGTGGGAGGTGCAATATCAGGATACTGTTCCACCGGCAGCGTAAAGAGCGAGATAAGCCCTATCACCAGAATCAGTACGGATATGGAGATAGCCATCACCGGCCGCTTTATAAATATATTTCCTTTCATCTTAATGGGTCATTGATAGTTGATAAATAGCAGTTCATTATTTCACCTGTGTCCCTTCGCGCAGCAGTCCGGCACCGGTGGAAACAATCTCGTCGCCGACTTCCAGTCCGTCCAGCACTACGTATTCGCGTCCGTCATTTATTCCGGCCACGGTAATCAAGGCAGAAACGGCCTTGCCATCCACTACCTTATATACCACTGTCTTGTCCTGCAACTGCACGGTGGCCTCTTGCGGAATCACAATACAATTCTTATAAGTGGTAGGCACCACCACTGTGCCCGACGCCCCACTGTGGAGCAGGCGCGATTCATTGGGAAATACCACACGTGCCACTACCGTACCCGTCTGACGGTCAATGACGCCACTGATGGACTCGATGGTTCCTTTCTTGTCATAGACGGAATTGTCGTTCAGTCTCAGTTCCGCTTGAGGCATGTTCTTCAATGCCTCGTCCATGCTTCCGTATTGGCGGGTCAGGGCGAGCAACTGGTTCTCGGTCATGGAAAAGTAAACGTACATGTCGCTGTTGTCACTGACCGTTGTCAGCGGTTGCGGCAAGCTGGGGCTGACCAATGCCCCTGCACGGTAGGGCAATGCCCCCACCACCCCGTCGCTGGGACTCTTCACTTCCGTATAGGAGAGGTTGTTGCGTGCGCTTATCTCCTGGGCCTCGGCCTGCGAGAGTTGCGCCTTGGCGGTAAGGTAGCTGTTTTCGGCAGTCTTCAGGCTGAATTCCGAAACCACTTTCTGCGCATACAATTCCTTGTTGCTGTTATAAGTCAGTTCGGCAGTAGCCAGTGCGGCACGTGCCGCTTCCACATTGGCAACGACCGTTTTGAGTGCAGCCTTGTAGGGAACCTGGTCGATGATGAAAAGCAGTTGTCCCCGGCGCACCTTCTGCCCCTCGGTCACACAAAGCTTCTCGATGGTGCCCGACACTTGCGGATAAATATCTATGTCCTGCCGTCCGCGTATCGTTGCTGAGTACGAAGTGGAAAGCTCTTTGTCCGTCGCCTCCACTTTCATGGTAGCATAAGAAGGTTTCATTCCGGAAGCATCCGATGCCTGCTTGCAAGATGCCAAACACATTGTACAACCGACAATCCCTATCAGCCGTATCCATTTCCTGTTCAATGTAATCATACTTTTTCTCATTGTCTTTTTGTTAAAACTGGTGGCAAAAGTAGGAGAAAGGAACAACGCCATAATGACCAATTACACTCCAAAGATGTTCCTTTTTCGACATTCATCTTTTTTAAGGCTAATGAATTGTCTATAAATGACATATAGAACAAGAAAGCCGCATAATGGAACATCCCATATTTCCCATTATTCACCAACTTTGCAAAACGAAAAAGGAAGAATATGGAGAAAGGGAACATAAAAATCGTAGAAATCGCGGACTTTAAAAACAGCGAACATGTCCTTGACTATGTAGACAATGACTTTGTCATAATCAACAGTCTGGAGGGAAGCCCCTACAATGAAGATACAATAAGATTGGGATGCTTCCTTATCGCTATCTGTCTAGAAGGCTGCATCCAGTTGGACGTCAACTACAAAACCTACCAACTGGAAGCAGGCGACTTACTGCTCGGCCTTCCCAATACCATTATCAGCCACGCGATGGTAAGCCCAAAGCACAAGATAAGGCTTGCCGCATTCTCCACACAGTTCCTACAACGCGTGGTCAAGATGGAGAAGGATACATGGAATACCGTTATGCATATCCACAACAGTCCCATAAAGTCTGTCGGGGAGGAAGGGGACAAGGAAATCTTCAAATTCTACCGAGAACTGCTTATGGCAAAGATAAACGACGAGCCTCATCACTACCACAAGGAAGTGATACAATACCTGTTCTCGGCCATTTTCTGTGAAATGCTGGGTCGTCTCAACAAGGAAATGAATCCTTCCGAAATGACAGTCGATACAAAAGAAAGCATCAAACAGTCCGACTATATCCTGCGTAAGTTTATAGAGATGTTGTCCAAAGACAACGGCATACACCGTTCTGTAGGATATTATGCCGATGCACTCTGCTATAGTCCCAAACACTTTTCGAAGGTCATCAAGCAGGCATGCGGACGTACACCGCTGGACTTGATTAACGAAAGTGCCATCGAGCACATCAAGTACCGGCTGAAGCATTCGGACAAGTCCATCAAGGAGATTGCAGAAGAATTTAATTTCCCCAACCAGTCTTTCTTCGGGAAGTATGTGAAGTCTTATCTGGGTATGTCTCCGGCACGCTACCGCAATACGAAAGAGGAATGATTTCCCCTACTCTTGGGGCTCACTCCGTAAAGGTCTGCATTAGGAAGCTAAACCTTAACTTTACGACGCTAAAGGTCAACTTTACGATGGCTAAACCTCAACGTATCACTTCATCACACACCGCATCCTGGAAAGCGCGTGCTTCCCTGCCCGACAGTGCATTCTGGTTCATGATGGCAAAGGCTATCTCGTGTCCGTTGCGGGCTTTAAGGTAGCCGGCCAGACAGTTGATGGCGGTAAAGGAACCCGTCTTGGCATGTACATTTCTGTGGGAAAGGGTGCCTTTCTTCATGCGGAACTCCAGTGTACCGTCCACGCCGCCAATGGGCAAAGCCTTATAAAGTTTCCGGAAAACATCCGTACGCGAGTAGGCATATCGCAGGAAAGAAACCAAGAGTTCCGGTGAAATGTAGTTGTAATTGGAAAGGCCGCAACCATCTGCCAGATTATACCTATTGGGGTTATATCCCATCTCTTTTATCAGCATGCGGATGGCAGAAAGCCCGTCCTCGGCAGAGACACGCTTCTTTCCGCTGCTCTGCACACCCAACCGGCAGAGCATGGCTTCAGCATTGAGATTATCGCTCTCCTTCATTATCTGTTTCACCACATCCTGCACGGAAGTTTCGTAGGAAGCCATCCGTACGGAGAGGCTGTCTTGCCGGAACTCACCGAAGAGGTAAGAGACTTCCGCTTCTGCCGCCGGAATGCACCGGATGCCTCGTGCCTGCAACCGTTCCATAAAGGTATGCATGAAGAAGTCCTGCGAAGAAAATATATTGACCGTACCTGCACGGCGGGCATCGACGTTGCCCGTCACGGTGATGTTGTTCCCGTTCACCAGCCAGTCGCGCGACACACGGAAACGTCCGGCAGAAGGGGTACGGCTTTGGGTCTTGTTCGTCAGTGTATAATAGGAAGAGGCGGGAGTGCATTCAAGGCGTGCGCTGTCGCCCCGTTCACCGGGTGTGGCGGTAACCTTCACCACTCCTTTATTCAGCATCAGCGGTGAGAGGTAGGGCTGGAAGGAATAGGGAGTATCATCCCACAACCAGCCGCTGCCCCAGTACAAGGAGTCTTTCATGGAGACATCTCCATACACCTTGCCTTTGATGACAGAGAAGGGGAAACGGGCCACGGTAGCCACCAGGGAATCCAATGCCTCTTCATCAAACTCCGGGTCGTAACCGCCTATCACATACATATCCCCCTGCAAGGTATCGCGCTCAATGGTTCCCTGATACCACACTTCCGTACGGAACGGCTCGTCGGCTTCGGGACGGGAAAGGGCGGTAATGGTGGTCAGCAGCTTCATGGTGGAAGCGGGACGGGAAAGCTTGTCCGCCTGATAGCCGTACAAGGGCTTTCCGGCAGTCAGGTCATAGACCGAAATGGCCACATTAGAGCCTGCGGGAAGTTTGTGTTCTATCAACGCATCAATCCGCGCAGAGAGCGGCTTCACCGGAGTTACCGTCTCTTGGGGCCATAATGGGAGCAGGCAGACGGATAAAATTAACAGCAACAATATCCTTTTCATAAATATATTTATCTTTAAAGGCAAAAGTACGACAATCTTACAAATGAACAATAACCAGGTAGTCTTTTCATAAATTATATCCAGCCATCCATCTTAATATTCCTTTAAAAATACTACTTTTACATAGGCAAAATCTCCCAGTTACTATCACTCTAAAATTGATGTACCATGAAACTACAACTTACAATTGCCAGCTTTACAATATGCCTCCTTTTCTCCCCCATGCTTCGGGCACAAGAATCTCCGCGCATTGTCAGTTATGACTTAACCGTACAGATTGATGTACCGAACCGACAGGTCGAAGTAGGCGGTTCGTTTGAAGTTGATTTCCATGACAGTGACTCAATCTCGTTGGTACTATGGCGCCATGCCCGTATCGACACACTACGCCACAGCAGCCGGGAGATAACCTACCGTTTCGATACGCTTGCCCCGGCACCTGCCCAATTCATTCCCGACGGACGGACCTTGACCCTCTACCGGCCGGCAGGAGCCGATGACCGCTGCCGCATAAATACCCGTTACACACTCTACATGCAGGAAGTGCAGGGCCCTGCAAAATCATTCAATGACCATTGGATTGAACTTGGTTACTATACGGGATGGTATCCTGTCTGCAACGGTAACCGGGCAGATTATTCGCACTTACGAATCGGCATCACTGACGGTTATACGGTGAGCGGCTCAGGTATTATTTCCCATACAGAAGAAGGGATGTGGGAAATGAAGCAACCTTGGGAGAATTTCGACAATGTTATCCTGGCTTCACCCATGCTGAAAAGCCGCCGCATCAATGATAACGGAACTACCATTGAACTTATCTATACAGACTTCCCGGATGCCGGTGCAGACTCGGCACTTCAATGTTGCCACAATGCCTTGAAATTCTTCCGACGCCTTTATAAAATTGCGGGAGATGAGGATATTTACATGAAATTCCTGCTTTCAGCTTCCGGCACCTCAGGAGGGTACAGCCGTAAAAATTTCATTATGCTCAGTTCACGAACATTCAATGAATATGTACTCAAGAACACCGCCCACGAAATCGGCCACTTCTGGTGGAACAAGGCTCCGGTGGAATCCTGGCACGACTGGCTGAACGAATCTTTTGCCGAATTCAGTGCTTTGCAATACATACGCCACGCCCGCGGCGAGAAAGCCTATGCCGCTTACATCGACGCCTATCGTAAGGAAACACGCCATATCCGTCCTATCTGGGGTATTGACCGCAACGACCGCGAAGCGCATCTTGCCCTCTATAGGAAAGGGTCAGTACTACTCGCCGACCTGCTTGTCCGAGTGGGTGAAGAACCTTTCTTCAACTTTCTGGCAGGTGTCATCCAAGCCCATATAACAGACACATCGGCTTTCCTGGATTTTGCGGAAAGCCGATTGGGACGTAAAAACCGGGTCTGGATTGAAAAGCGGTTAAAGGAATAAACACCTGATTATTCTTCAACTGTTCCTTTCGCCACCGGCTTCTCAAAATGAGTGCCGCACTTCCTGCATACATACTCCCAATGCTCAGTGCCCGGAGGTGCGGCCGACAATGCCGCAATAACAGCAGCCACCACAGCACGCACCCGATGGCTCTTCTTCAGCACAAACTTAATCTCATCCGAACCGCAATGGGGGCAGTACCTCAACTGTTCCAGAATCATCTGGTTCCGTTCAAGCAGACGGAGGGCATTGTCATATTCGTCCTCATAGACAAATATATCCACTCCCGTGACATCACGGACATATCCGCGCATCACGGAAGACATGTTTTCATTATGCAAAACAGACGCAATGCCCTCATTCTTCAAGGCACCCTGAATAACATGTGCCTGAAAGGCATCGTCGCAGGTGATTAGCTTTACGGTTTTCATCTTTTATGTTTATATGAAACAATAGTCATGGGGTCTACAATGCCTCCTTGAATATCTCTCCCACCGTGGGGTGCGGAAAGACAATCTTCTTCCATTCATCGGCAGTAAGTTTCAGCTCGATGGCCATGCCTGCCAACGTTATGATTTCCGAAGCGGGATTGCCCAAGACATGTGCTCCCAATACGGTATCGTCACTGCCCAACAGTAACTTGCAGACACCGTTCACACCTTCGTTCTCGGCGACGAAACGGCCACTATAGGCCATCGGCAGCTTTACGGCACGATAGGCAATGCCTCTCTTCTGCAGGGATTCTTCTGTCTCGCCCACACCGGCTATTTCGGGATTGGTATACACCACGCCGGGGATGGCACGATAACTCATAGTGTCCTTCCGGCCAATGATGGAATGTATGGCTACTTCCGCCTCGCGGACGGCTGTATGCGCCAGCAAGGAATATCCCGTCAAGTCGCCGCAAGCATATACTCCGGGAACTGAAGTCTGCATCTGTCCGTTGACAAAGACATTTCCGCGCTCCGTTCTTTCCAAGCCCAGATTCTCCAATCCGAAGCCTTTCATTACCGGACGGCGCCCGACACTCATCAGAAGCCGTTCGGCAACGACGGAACCGGGACCGTCGGCTGTTTCATAATTCACCTGGATAAGGGAAGAAGCTTCGGCAGTATCCGGCATGACAGACACTACTTTTGCACTCAGCATGAACTTGATTCCCCGCTTGGCGTACTCTGCACGGAGCATACCCGCCAGCTCTCGGTCCATACCGCCTCCCAGTATCTCGTCCAGCATCTCGACGACGGTTACCTGCACTCCCAGGCTGTTGAAGAAAGAAGCGAACTCCATACCGATGACACCGCCGCCGATGATGGCAAGCGAAGCGGGCAGTTCCTTGTTGTCCAGCGCGTCACGATGGGTCCAGTAAGGCACCTTGTCTATGCCGGGAATGGCAGGGACAAAGGTTTCGGAACCGGTGCAGAGCAGCAGGTTCTCGCATTCGTAGGTTTCTCCGCCGCACTCCACATGATTCTTGTCCGTCACTGTGGCCTCTCCGCTGACAATCGTCACACCATGGGCAGTCAGCTTTCCTTTGACTCCCAATACCAGCTTGCGCACTACCTTCTGCTTGCGGGCAATAATCTTGGGCAAATCAAACGATACTTCGGGCACACTGACCGCATACTTTGCAGCATGGCGGGCTCCGTCATAGGTCTTGGCCGAATACAACAAGGTCTTGGTAGGGATACACCCTTCATTCAGGCACACTCCACCGAGACTCTGCTTCTCAAATAGTACGACACTCAATCCTACTTTTCCGGCAGCTTCGGCAGCAGTATATCCCGCAGGACCTCCACCGATAATGGCAACTTGGTATTTCATGGAATTAATGGTTAGTGGTTAATGATTAGCGATAATTTGTGCGCAAGTTAATAAAACCCGTATTATCCGACAAAAAAGAACACTTCTTTCTTTCGGAGAATACAGCGTAAAGAGGAAATAATTATCTTTGTCGTGCAGCATTTACAAAGAATGCCACGTCCAATGGACATAAATCAAATAATAACCAACATGAAAACGACTGACTTATTCCAACCCATCCTTCTGTTCGCTCTTTTTCTTTGCGGCTTGACGGCTTGCAATGATAGCGATGAAATCCGCCTCTCGCCCTTTCAGGAAACTACCGTGAAGGGCGAAGCCTCTACCCTGCAGATAGACCTAACACGCGGCGACTGGCGCATAACCTCCATCACCACCCCATGGGGAGACCTCATGATGGATGGCAACAAGCTCCCACAACTGGAAGGTACGGGAAGCCTGCATTATAAATGGTGGGACTTGGAACGGGACACCGACAGCCATCTCATCCTGCACTTTAAAGACAACTTTGACTTAGGTGAATCCCGTAGCCTCATCATCAACCTTGAGATGAAAACGGGACTCTACAAGGAACAAATCATCATACACCAAGAACCGTGCACTAACTTCTATCAGATAGAGTCCATCGAATACAGCGTGGAAGAAGGTGACGGAGTGAAAGAAGCCGGAACAGGACCTGATAAGAGTACCTATAAAAATGAAAATCTGGGAAACACAACCGACAAGCATGACTACTATCCATTCATCAATAAATGGACAGAATACGCATTCATACCCGATGGGCACTCTGATGAAACCTTCAAAAGCATAGACCCGGAGAAACGTAGCATCTATCTGCCCAACCACATAGAAGACGGAAAAATAATCATGGGACAACAACTGTTATTCTTCATCAACCAAGGCAAGTATTACAAAGAAGACGAACTGAGATATAAACATTTTGAAGTAGACATAGTGGGCATGAAATGGAACATATACACTTCAACCATCTACTACAAACGGCTTCAAGTGACATTCACCGCCACCCTTTCACGTCCCGATAGCGATACAAAGAAGGTACTCAAGGGTAAATTCATGCAGAGATACCCTTATGACTGCTCGGAAATACATCACGAAGTAAAGGATTCTTTAGAAGATTAGAGTCCGGTGTCTGTCAGACAAGACTCCACCTCCTCCCTGCTCAATGCCGGAGTTTGCCCATCGGCAAGCTTGCGGCATACCAACCGACCGGCCGCCAGCGCTTCCACCTTTGTTGCAAATGGCAGGCGACCGCTCAAAGCAGGTATAAAAGGTTGATATATCAGGGTATCGGCTCCATGCAGCACCACGTAGCCGTAACCGCCTTCCACCTCCATCACCCGGCATTTCAACTCATTGCCACCGCCGGCAGTATGACCCGAACAGCAAGAAAGGCATACCGCCATCACAGCCGGTACACCTATCTTTATCATAATAAACATCAGCTTCATAAGTTCCGTTCAATTATGGGGCGAATCAGACTTCCTCTTCCTCATCGGGTAGAAGTTCGTACACATCATCAAAGTAGCTGGTACCACTTGTTCCCGTCAGCACAAAACCACGTTCGCCGGTAGAGAAACCAACGGCAGCCCTGCGCGAAGAAGCACCGGAAGGATAATTATGTACATCTGTAATGGGGGTAAAGTCGTCATCGGAATCGCCGTACCATAAGTCCTTGTCAGGGTCGTACAGCCAGTAGTCGCTGCTCAAGGAAGTGCTGTTACGTATTCCCGTAGCCACAAATCCCCTTCCACCGATGACGAAGGATACGGCTTCGGACCGTGTGATGGCGTAGTCATCGTCATAGTCATTGTCGGAGTCCGTATCGGCAATGTCACGCAACTGGGTCCAGTTGCTTCCGTCGAACTTCCAGAAATCCACCAGATCGGTACTGTTGTTTCGCCCGCAACAGATGTAGGCCACCTCATCGATGACGAATGCCGTACCGAAGTAGCGCTTCTCGCCTCCATACCCGCTCACCGCTTCCCATTGCGAACCTTCGGCGCCATTGGGGTTGAAACGGTAGAAGTCCATCTTGTAGGCACTCTCGCTGCCGGTAGCGTCGCTGTTGCAGCCCGTACCGACATAGCCATATCCGCCTATACTGAAAGCCAGGGCACCATCGCGTACTCCACCTTTGAAGTCGTCTTTCCGTGTCCAGGTATCCGTGGCAGGGTCATACTCCCAGGTATCTGCTACACAGTAGGACGAGGAGCCGTCCTTTACGGAACCGGTCGTAATGTATCCCTTGCCATTCACGGCAAAGCCCACGGCAGCCTTGCGCCCGGCAACGGGCATGTCGGCACACTGCGTCCAGCTGTTCCGGCTCATGTCATACTCCCAAAGGTCGTTCAGGTAATCCTTGTTCGCTCCGTAGAAGCCGCCACACAAATATCCATAATTGCCGATGGTGAAGCCGGAGGCATAAGCGCGGTACACACCGTTATAGCTGGCTTTCTTCATCCACTGCCCCTGAGTGTATTCATCCTCGTCCGTACAACTGCCGGCAATGCACACGATGGCCAGCAACATTATTCCTACCAATAGTCTGTTCATTGTTTATTGTTTTTTTAATGATTAAGCTTTATACTTCCCACTTTCCAAAACAAGAAGCTGCGGGAGGTCCTTTTTGTCTGTCCGCAAAAGTAAACCACCGCAACCACACCGACAAAAATAACCGACGAACAGTCCGAAATTCCCGTTAAACGCCTTTACCGATAAAAACCGTCCGAACGCCGATTTTTGTAGGAAGATATAAAAGTTTTGCCTTTCCTTTGCCGCCAACTAAAAGAACAGAAATGAAGAAGTCATTGTACAGCTTATTCGCAGTCCTCGCTATCTTCTGCGCCTGCCAGGACGAGAACTCGCAGCTTGGAAAGAGCCTCGTGGAAAGCTCCTTCTATAATGTATACGCAGACACCTGCTCGGTAGACATCAGCACCATCCTGCTAGACTCCATAGAGACCCGGGGCGACAGCATCTGCCAGCTAGGACATTACCGGAGCAGCGCCTGGGGAGAAGTATCCGCCACCTACTATGCCGAATACTCCACGTCCGACTTCACCCCCAACACAGACTATACCTATACCCTCGACTCCCTCGTACTGCGAATGATACCTTCGGGCCATTTCTGGGGAGATACCCTGACGCAACAGCGCATCTCCATCTACCGGCTGAAAAAACCTATCGTGCTGGACAACGACGAGGACCTTTACAACAGCACCGTACTCCCGACGGAAGATGCCCCGCTCTTCAGCTTTACCTTCACCCCCTGCCCGGGGCGGAAGAAGGAAGTAAGCGTCCGCCTGCCCGACTCATGGGGACAACAACTGCTGAATGACCTCGTGGCCCAAGATGACTACTTCGATACCCAAGACAAGTTCAAGAAGAAATTCCCCGGACTGGTCTTTGTTCCCGAAAACGACGGGCAGTGTATCACCGGATTCATGGTGAACGACTCTGCCATGAGCATCAACCTCCACTACCAGGAAGTCTCCAACCAACGTACCGGACAAGTGCTGACTTTCAACGTAAACACCGACTATGCCTATACCGGTATCCGGCACGACCCCACCGGCACCCACCTTGCTTCCCTGAAAAGCGGAATAGAGAACCTCGTCCACTCCAACGACATGGGTTGCCTGGCCTATATGCAGGGATTGACGGGTTACTACAACCAACTGGAATTCCCCTACCTCAACAGCCTCGGAAGTGCCGGACAGATAGTCTCCATAGAGAGCGCCACACTCTACCTCTATCCTCTGGCCCGGAGCTACAACGAAGTGAGCCAGCTTCCCAATGACATCCGCCTTTATATCACGGACGAGAACAATGTGCTGGAGGACTACGTATACGGCAGTGACGGCGTAACCGTACAGACCGGCGACCTGACCATCGACGAGATGTACGGGAAAGAGACCTACTACTCCTTCGACCTCACCGAATTCATCCGCAACAATTACGGCACTTCGGGCATCAAGCGGCAGAAACTGCTGATGAGTCTGACAGACGAAGAAAGCACCACCACCTTCAACCAGGTCATCTTCACCAACGACCCCGAACAAGAGAGACAATGCAGATTAGACGTAAGATTCAAAATATACAACGAGCAATGAAACGCCATTACCGGATTCCCCTTCTGCTGTGCAGTCTGTGTACGGCAAGCCTCACCGCCGTGGCCCAGAACACCACCAACCTGCCCACCTCCATGTACGGAGTGGGCGAACTGAGTGCCGGTGACGGCGGACGTTATGCCGGCATGGGCAACACGGGCATCGCCCTGAACCGTACCGGATTTCTGAACACGCTGAACCCCGCAGCCATCACCCGCATGGACACCGCCTGCTTCACGTTCGATGTGGGTGTATCTGCCTCATATGCCCGCTACTCCTTTCTGAGCGAACACAGCTCCAACTTCACCGGCAACCCCAACCGCATCAGCATGGGCTTCCGTGTCCTGCCGCGCTGGTATGCCCTTGTAGGTGCAGCACCATACAGCAGTGTGGGCTATGTCATCCAGACCGAAGAAGAGATAGAGGGAATGCCCGGCAACTACACCTACTCGCTCTTTGAGGGTACGGGCGGACTATACCGGTGCTACGTCACCAATGCCTTTGCACTGAGCAGGCAACTGTCGGTCGGCATCAACCTGGGGATGATAGCGGGCACAGTGACGCAAAGCGAAACGCAGGAAAGCGCCGTCGTAAAGTACGAATCTTCTAAACAGGCCTTTTATGCGGACTTCGGCATACATTACGAATGGGGTGCGACCGGACAACGGAAGTGGGCGGCAGGGCTGGTATTTGCTCCCTCCCTTCCCATCAGCCACGACAATACACTGACTTACAGCAACTCATCTACCAGCGAGAACCTCGATAAAGGATACCACAGCCGTACACAATATCTGCCCATGCACCTCGGCACCGGCCTCAGCATGGTCACCGAACGCTGGGTGCTGACCGCCGACTACAACTACCTGGACTGGAGCCGCAACTCCTCCTCCTACACTTCCATGAAATACGAGAACCAGCACAAAGTGAACCTGGGAGGCAGCTACATTACCAAGCCACGTCTGGCACGTTCCACCGAGCTGATGGGCGGAATAGGTTTCGGCAACTCCTATATCAACCTGAAAGGCGGGAAGATGCAGTATCTGGAAGCCAGTGTAGGGGCGAGCTTCCCCATCCGGTACTCCTATCTTTCGCTGGGCGCCACCTGGCGGAAACAACTGAACACACGCAGCAATCTGATGCAGGAAAGCCGATTCAGCCTGAATCTGAACTTGACGTTCGGGGAAAGGATTTCGAGAGCAAAACTAAAGTAATACAAGGTTCCGGTTCACCACAGATTACACGGATTTTACACCGAATGATTATCATTTGTTGGATCTATATATGCAACGCGTTGCATATATAGATGCAGCACGCTGGAACTATAGATCCAACAAACAAAGTATATAGTATCTGAAAACAGGGTATTACAACACTGCCAGCCTGGACACATACCCTTTCACCCTTTCGCGGTAAGCATCGCCAATGGGGACATCCTTCTGCTCGATGAGCAATGTGCTGCGCCCGATGGCGCTGATGCAGTCCATGCGGACAATAAAAGAACGGTGCACGCGGATAAATTCGTTCGCCGGAAGTTTTTCCTCCATGTACTTCATACTGCATAGGCTCAAGATAGGCTTAGGGGAATCTTTACAGAAAATCTTCACATAATCGCCCATACCTTCTATATAGTTTATCCGTTCCAGGTCGAGCCGCATGATGCGGTTGTCACACCGCATGTAAATCACCTTCGGAACCTCTTCCGGACCTTGCCTTTGCTTGGGGGCGGACGTACCTGCATCCTGCAAAGAGAACCAGCGTGCCGCTTTGCTGACAGACTGGAAAAACGTGGAGAAATTGAGCCCGTCCATCAGATAGTCCAACGCATCCAGACGGAAACATTCGGCAGCATAGCGGTCGGTGTCTGTAATGAAAATGACACGAGTGGACGAGGACAAGAGCCTGCAAAAATCCATTCCGTTGATTTCACCTTCTTCCACCGGATAGATGCCGATAAAATAAACTTCCACTTTTGTCTCATAATAATCCTTCAGCGCTTCAAGAGGATTGCCGTACTTTCCGTGCAAAGAGAGAAAAGGAACTTTGCCGATATACTCTTCCAATCTTCCGGCAATCTCCGGGTCCGCATGTAAAATGGCGCAATTCAAATTCATATTCGTTTCTCTTTTACATAATGGACGCTGCCATATCCGAAAAACTGCAAACAGAAGAGCTAAAATTAAGCTTTATTTATGATTCAAAAACAATCTGCCTCTACGGAAAGACTATATTATCAGGAAAATAAAGTACTTATTATGAACAGTTTCAAAAAATAAACTTATCTTTGCATGTACATCCCCACAAAAAGTAAAGGCTATGAAACAACAGAAACTATTCCACCTCGTATTGTCCGCCATGCTGATTGTCTGCACGACCGGCTGTTATGATAAAGACGAAATTAAAGATGCTGAAAAATATCTGTTCAAAGATATTCAATACTCTTTTGAAGAAGGGGATGGATTCAGTACGTATGATGTAGAGCTCCTGCCCTTCATCATGGAAAACAATTTAAACAATAGTATCACCACCACAAACTCCCCCTTCGAAGACACATGGCAGGAAACCACCTTTCAGAGCAACGACCCCGAAGCATTTGTATGGATGGGGGAAGAAGATGTGTTCGTCAATACCCCTTACATGTTTGGAGATGAACTATTGTTAAGTGGGGCAACCATAAAATATGGCAGCGAAACAACAAAAGCCAAAGGTCCAAACAGCAGTACTTCCACCATCAGCATACAACCTCACTGTCGGCTCATCATAAAAGGAACACTACACTACAGCAAGCTTGTAGCTACCTATACGCTGACATTCGCAGGTGAATATACAAAAACGGAAAAACAGATAAAGGGAAAGTTCATACAAACAACTCCGGAAAGCTACACAGGAGACATTACCATGGAACCGATAACGGCAGATTAAAACGGAATCGCATACGTGGGCACACCCTATTGCTCACCCTCTCCGTTCCTCCAGTAACCGGATAAACTCCTCCTCCTTGACGGGAAGAAGCACTGCACACTTGCCCTCGCCATATTTCACGAGCACATAGCGCATCACCGCAAACCGCCCTACCTGCATGGAAGAAGCACGCTCCACAGAAGTGATGTCTTTCATCAGAATTTCCTTACTCCGGGAGAAACGGCCGAAGGACAGCACCAACTTCCCGTCGGGCGTTACGGTATAGGTGGTATGAATCAGCTTCTCGATAATAACCACCAGCCAAAGCATGAAAATAGCAGCCAGGAACGGAGACTTGTACCAAAGCATATAGACGGCGAGAATACCTATCAGGATGAGAAACAGATACTGCCCCATAGCAATGCGCGCATGAAAGATTCGATTCATTTTATCTGATTTTTGCCGCTAAGGTACGTATTTTTATGATAACAACTTCTTCATTAGCATCTCCATTTCTCGAACTTCCGTCACATTCAGCTTGCGGCAGACCGAAGCACATAACAATTCTACCCGTTCCGGCGAAAAATAAATCAATTCTGCAATCTCCTTTACAGACTGTCCAAGAGCTACCAGCATACATATCAGTTCTTCATCCTTATCCACCTCCGGAATAGACTGATAAAGTTTCTCTAAAAAAGAAGGATAATGAAAAATAAAGATTTCACGGAATACAGCCTCACGAGTTCCGGACAACAAAGCCTCCGAAGCATTGGGAGAATCTTCCGAAATCATTTCGCGCAAAGCTCTGGCAATCTCCTGCATATTAAAAGGTGTCACTGTTTTCTTTGTTTTCATTGTATCTTATTTCACCATTATACATATTTACAATCGTTTTGATACAAATTTGCAAAATATGCACAACCTAACCATAAGAATACGATATACAATCTGATATACAATTTCATATTATATTTATTATCAAATAATTAACAAGAAACAAAAAAACAAGTCCATTGTTGTAAATTTTAAATTAAGAAATTATATCTTTGCCTTACAAAACAAACAGTCCACAAAATATGAATGCCAAAAAACTTTCATTTTTACTTCTGATTCTCGTAGCTGTAGCCTGCACCAACCGCTCCACCTCTTCGGAACAAGACGAAGTGAGGCATTGGAACAATGTCCTTCAACAAATCAATGCCTTACTACTCGAAAACAAAGCGCAACAAACGTTGGATCTTGCCAAACAGACCTTGCCCGAAATCCTGGAATCGGCAGAAAAAAACGGAACTACAGATACCCTGATTTACTATGCCCGCAAGATATTTAATGCCTGCGGGAACAATTACATAAACACCAAACAATACAAAGACGGCATCGACTATATGGACAGCATTGGGAACCATCCCCTCATCCGCGAACATTGCCCGCACGAACTGCTGAGCTTCAAGGCCGGACTGAACCAACTGTATGGCAATAACCCGGAAGCTGTCCGACTGGCAGAAGACTACCTCCAGTTACCGGTCTGTACCAGTGCCAATGACTTTATCCGGCAGGCAGAAATCATAAGCGGTGTCTACATGTACTCCGGAAACAATCTACCCAAAGCCATCCAAATCTTGGAAAAAGCAATAGATGTCTACCGGAAAGGCGGAAACTTCCCGAACATGCTGCGGATAATGTCACGGTTGGGCATCTATTACCACCTCAGTGGCGAATACGAGAAAGCTATAGCCACTAACCAAGAAGCCATAGCCACTTACAACGACAGCATAGCACCTGGAAATGTAGTGATTGCCTACGGAGAACAAGCTAATCTCTACGCCGAACTGGGTATGTACGACCAGGCCCTGGAAATGAACAAAAAAGCCCAATACTACTCCATGCTGAAAGACAGCTTCGGACTGGGAGACTTGTACCGCTACCGTGCCCAGATCTTTCGTAACATGAATCAAAAGGACTCTGTATTCCACTACCTCAGGCTGGGAGAAAAGTTGTCAATGATACAAAACAGCTTTAAGGGTGTATTCGTAAACAAAGTAGAAACGGTAAACAGTTATCTGGACTATCCCGACTCTTTGGAAAAAGCACTGCAACTTGCCCTTAGCATCTGTCCCGATACCGTGCGGATGCCCCAATGGGCCAAATACCAACTCAACCTCCACCTAGGCCGGGCCTTACTGCAAACCGGGAAGGAGCAAAACGGCATACACCTGATAGACCGGGCTGCACAAGACCTCATCAACATGAAGTTCATGGAAGGCCGCGATGCCAACGAGATATTAATGGATTACTATCTGGCCAAAGGCATGAACGACGATTTTGCTCGTTGCTACATCCGTAACCGACAGTTTGCCGATTCTCTGGACAATAACGAAAAGAAACGTGCTGTGGCAGCAGCCAACATCCGGTTTGATACCAACCAAAAAGAGAAAGAAAACAAACTGCTCTCGGCACAAGTGCAATGGCAGCAACAGCAGTTGTTCTACAACATCTGCATCTCCATTACATTACTGTTGCTACTTATCACCACTACAGCCTATTTCATCATCCGAAGGAAGGCCAACCACCAGCTTATAGAAAACAACAAACGGGAAATACAGACCCTCATCGCCCGGCAGCAAGGCCTGAACCGCCGCAACGAACAACTGACGGAAGAAATAGAACGGGCCATGGCTACCAATAACCTCAACTCCATTCGCCAGCTCACCGTGCAAAGCCTGCTCAGCAGGGAAGATGAGAACGCATTCCGCCGGTCGTTTGCCACCATACATCCTTCTTATCTGCCCAAGCTCCGCGAAAGTTACCCTCAACTGACCCGCAATGAAGAATTATTGGCCATGCTCATCTGCATGAACCAAAGTACCGACGAAATAGCCCTTATCATGGGAATCAACCGGAATAGTGTAAACGTAGTCCGTTCGCGCATGCGCAAGAACATGGAATTGCCCAAAGAAAAATCCCTGGATGAAGTATTGAAACAATACCTTACATAACAAATAAAAATAAGCCCGCTTATTTTGCTCTACGTTTGGTTTACACTATCTTTGCAGCGTTTAATACACAAAACCTATGGTAAGAAAGTTCGATTTTCTCGTTATCGGCTCCGGACTTGCCGGTATGAGTTTTGCGCTGAAAGTAGCGCATAAAGGAACAGTAGCCCTCATCTGTAAGGCAGGTTTGGAAGAGGCAAACACTTATTTTGCACAAGGAGGTATCGCCTCTGTCACCAATCTGGCCGTAGACAATTTTGAAAAGCATATCGAAGATACCATGATTGCGGGTGACTGGATAAGCGACCGTGAAGCCGTAGAGAAGGTGGTGCGCAATGCCCCCGAACAAATCAAGGAACTCATCAAATGGGGAGTGAACTTCGACAAAAAGGAGGACGGAGAGTTTGACCTGCACAAAGAAGGCGGCCACTCCGAATTCCGCATCCTCCACCATAAGGACAATACGGGTGCAGAGATACAGACCAGCCTCATTGAAGCTGTGAAGCAACACCCCAACATCACCGTACTGACCGACCATTACGCTGTGGAAATCATTACCCAGCATCACCAGGGAATCATCGTTACCCGCCACACCCCCGGCATCAAGTGCTACGGTGCCTATGTGCTGAACGAAGCGACGGGCGAGGTGGATACCTTCCTTTCCAAAGTCACTATCATGGCAACGGGCGGTTGCGAAGCCGTTTACCGCCATACCACCAACCCGCTGGTGGCCACGGGAGACGGCATTGCCATGGTCTACCGTGCCAAGGGAGCAGTGAAAGACATGGAATTCATCCAATTCCATCCCACAGCCCTTTTCCATCCGGGAGACCGCCCCTCGTTCCTCATCACCGAAGCCATGCGCGGTTATGGCGGCGTGCTGCGTACCAAAGACGGAAAAGAATTCATGCAGAAGTACGACCCGCGACTCTCGCTGGCCCCGCGTGACATCGTGGCGCGTGCCATCGACAACGAAATGAAACAGCGCGGTGAGGACCATGTGTATCTGGACGTCACCCACAAAGACCCCGAAGAAACCAAGAAGCACTTCCCTAACATATACAAGAAATGCCTCAGCATCGGTATAGACATTACAAAGGAATACATACCGGTAGCCCCCGCCGCCCATTATCTCTGCGGTGGCATCAAGGTGGATTTGGACGGACAGAGCAGCATCCGCCGCCTGTACGCCATCGGCGAATGTTCGTGCACCGGACTGCATGGTGGCAACCGTCTGGCAAGCAACTCACTGATTGAAGCCGTGGTTTATGCCGACGCGGCAGCCAAACACGCGCTGAGCGTACTGGAACGTTATGACTTCAACGAAGACATTCCCGAATGGAACGACGAAGGTACCATTTCCACCGAAGAACGTGTCCTCATCACACAAAGCATGAAGGAAGTGAACCAGATTATGGAGGCATACGTAGGTATTGTCCGCAGCAATACCCGGTTGACACGTGCCTGGAACCGACTGGACATACTTTACGAGGAGACAGAAGCACTCTTCAAGCGGAGCAAGGCTACCCGAGAGCTGTGCGAACTGCGCAACATGATAAACGTAGGATACCTGATAACAAAGCAAGCCATGGAACGCAAGGAAAGCCGCGGACTGCACTACACGATAGACTATCCGCACGTCGGGAAGTAACTAAAGTAAAACTCGCGCCACTATACTGGCACGGAAAACGAACATGGTCATTTAAACAAAGCGCCCGGATGCTTTCTTCAGAGCATCCGGGCGTTTCCCGTTATCCATACCTGCACAAGCAGGAGACATTATCAATAGTTTGACTTCTTTACTTCGAAATAAGCCTGCGGATGCAAGCAAGCCGGACATACCTGAGGAGCTTCCTTACCGGTGTAGATGAAACCACAGTTGCGGCACTGCCATACCACTTCGCCTTCCTTGGCAAATACGCTGGCAGTCTCTATATTCTGGATAAAAGCGCGATAACGTTCTTCGTGTCCCTTTTCGGCAATGGCGATGTTACGGTACATAAGAGCGATTTCGGGGAAACCTTCTTCGTCTGCAATATCAGCAAACTTAGGATAATCCAATGACCATTCTTCGTGTTCGCCGGCAGCAGCTTCCTGAAGATTTTCCAGGGTAGTGCCGATAACACCTGCAGGATAAGAAGCGGTGATTTCCACCATACCGCCTTCCAGCCACTTGAACATACGTTTAGCGTGTTCCTTTTCCTGGTCAGCCGTTTCTGTGAAAATAGCGGCGATTTGTTCGTAACCTTCTTTCTTGGCTACACTTGCAAAATAAGTGTAACGCATTCTTGCTTGTGATTCACCAGCGAATGAAGTCAGCAGATTCTTCTCAGTCTGAGTTCCTTTAACACTTTTAGCCATAGTCTCTTTTTTTATTAGTTAATATAATTACGTATAAATGTCGTTCGTACTGTTTATAAACAACACAAAATTACGAATTTAGTTTGGAATAATCACACCTCTGCCCCATCGGATTTATTTATCGTCTTATAGAAAGAATCTATCTTCACCGATAACCCGAAGAGGTATTTCAGACATAATTAATAGCACATATCTGATAAGGAAAACAAAATACATCACAGTTGTGTTCACTAATATCCATTATTTTATCTACTTTTGCAGGCAATTTGCAATATATACATTACATTCTGTATAAAAAAACGTATAAAAAAGTAGATTATAATGAAAGCGTTCGGATTCAGACCAAAGCTATACACGGCTTTAAAAAATTACTCTAAAGAACTGTTCATGGCAGACCTGATGGCAGGTATCATTGTAGGTATCGTTGCCCTCCCGCTTGCCATTGCATTCGGTATCGCCTCCGGCGTATCACCGGAGAAAGGTATCATTACGGCTATCATAGCCGGTTTCATCATCTCCCTGATGGGTGGGAGCAAGGTACAGATTGGAGGACCGACCGGTGCGTTCATCGTCATTATCTATGGCATCATCCAGCAATACGGTGAATCGGGGCTTATTGTCGCCACACTGATGGCAGGCGTACTGCTCATCCTGCTGGGAGTGTTCAAGCTGGGAGCTGTCATTAAGTTTATCCCCTATCCCATCATCGTAGGTTTTACAAGCGGTATTGCCGTCACCATCTTCACTACGCAGATTGCCGACATTTTCGGGCTGACGTTCGGAGGAGAGAAAGTTCCGGGAGACTTTGTAGGAAAATGGATGATTTATTTCCGACATTTCGATACCGTAAACTGGTGGAACACGATTGTAAGTATTGTCAGCATCTTCATCATTGCCATTACACCGCGGTTCTCGAAGAAGATTCCGGGGTCACTTATTGCCATCATCGTGGTGACAGTGGCAGTCTGGCTGATGAAAGTATATGGAGGCATTGATTGTATCGATACCATCGGCGACCGTTTCAGCATCCGTGCCGAACTGCCGGATGCCGTGATGCCTGCCCTGGATTGGGAAGCGATAAAGAACTTGTTCCCCGTAGCCATTACAATCGCTGTACTGGGTGCCATCGAATCTTTGCTGTCTGCCACCGTGGCCGATGGTGTGATAGGCGACAAACACGATTCCAACACGGAACTGATAGCACAAGGTGTTGCCAACATGGCTACCCCGCTGTTTGGCGGTATCCCTGCCACCGGAGCCATCGCGCGTACCATGGCAAACATCAACAACGGAGGAAAAACTCCCGTAGCAGGCATGGTGCATGCAGTGGTATTGCTGCTTATCCTACTGTTCCTCATGCCGCTGGCACAGTATATCCCAATGGCTTGCCTGGCGGGTGTACTGGTCATAGTATCCTATAACATGAGTGGTTGGCGTACGTTCAAGGCATTATTGAAGAATCCTAAATCGGATGTCACGGTACTGCTGATTACTTTCTTCCTGACCGTCATCTTCGACCTGACTATTGCCATTGAAGTAGGTCTGGTGATTGCCTGCGTGCTGTTTATGCGCCGCGTCATGGAGACTACCGAAATATCCGTCATCAAAGATGAAATAGACCCGAATGCAGAATCGGACATTGCAAGCAATGACGAGCACCTGATAATCCCCGAGGATGTGGAAGTATATGAAATAAACGGTCCTTACTTCTTCGGCATCGCCACCAAATTCGAAGAAATCATGGCGCGGCTGGGCGACCGCCCCAAAGTGCGCATCATCCGCATGCGTAAAGTTCCGTTCATCGATTCTACCGGTATCCACAACTTGACAAGCCTTTGTGAGATGTCCCAAAAGGAAAAAATAACCATTGTGCTCTCCGGTGTCAATGAAAAGGTACATAAGGTACTGGAAAAATCGGGCTTCTATGAGCTGTTGGGCGAAGAAAATATCTGTCCGAACATAAATGTGGCACTGGAAAGGGCCAAAATGATTATCCAACACTAATCCCGGCATGGCACGAAAAAAAAAGAAACAATCGCAAGGCGTCTATTATCTTATATTGTTTATATGTGCGGTCTGCCTTGCCTATGAACCCGTTGCAAAGATACTTTCGGATGCCAGGCAAAAGAGTTCTACGCCTGCCAAGATAGAACTCACGGCAGGCACACGCCTTGAAATACCGGCAAAGCTGAAGAACGTCTCCGAACAGATTCTCCAGCGGAAAGGCTACACAGTATCCTACAACAAAGATTTAAAGATACCCAACTGGGTAGCCTGGGAACTCACTCCCGAAAAACTGGTGGAGCGTGAAAGCCGTACAGACAAGTTCCTGCCCGACCCCGACCTGCCTGAGCACGAGGCAGTAACCACCGATGACTACAAAGGAGCCGGCATGGACCGCGGACATATGTGTCCGGCCGGTGACAACCGCTGGCACTGGAAAGCCATGCAAGAGAGCTTCTACATGACAAACATTTGCCCGCAGAACCACAATCTAAACCGTGGCGACTGGAAAGAACTGGAAGAGTCATGCCGCCGTTGGGCACAAGAAGAAGGCAAGATATACATTGTATGCGGTCCTATTCTCTATGACCAACGTCACCGTACCATTGGTAAGAAGCACAAAATTACAGTGCCCGAAGCATTCTTCAAGGTCGTTCTGTGTGCAGACAGCAATCCCCCCAAAGCCATCGGCTTCATTTATAAGAATGCATCAGGCAATCATCCGTTGGACAGCTACGTCAATACAGTGGACGAAGTGGAACGGATTACAGGTATCGACTTCTTCCCCGCCCTTCCGGATGAAATAGAAGAGAAGGTGGAAGCCGAATATGACTTGAAACTGTGGTAAAGGAGCTATTCCTTTACCCAGGCATCTACAATCTCGGCTACATAAACCCGGTGCAATCCACCGTGGTCACCGCCATACCAACGCTCGTAGACGGAATGGTCGAGAAAGAGTTCTTCTTTCATATCGGTAATGAAAAGCTTGCGGCACTCCAATCCCAGGCGGTCCTGCTCAAAGAGAATGTTTCCCCGCTCGGTAACGATAGGATTCAGACCAGTTTCCTTTACCTTATCCACTTCCCTACCCGATTTACTGCCACAAAGGTTGTAAATGCTCCGGTTTTCCTTTCCTAAAAAAGAAAGGGTGAAATATTCGTTCTCCTCCATAAACTCATACGTATAGCGCTCGGAACGAATAAAGACAAACACCACCGGCTTGTTCCAAAGCCAGCCAATACCTCCCCAACTGGCAGTCATGGTGTTGAAATGTTCTTTACTGCCTGCCGTAACCAGCATCCACTCTTTGCCTATCACTTCGAAGAAGTTCTCGCTTAAATCTTTAATTGCTATTGATTTCATAAGTATATTATTAATAAGAAACACTTACCGGTATACCCGTTTCCCGTATCCGTTCCGCAATGCGATCCAGTTCCTCGCGGGTGGCCTTCTGCAAATCATGGTCGGGCGTTTCGCGGTCGATGGTATAAATCATCACTTGGCGGGGAGCAATCTCCTTGACAGCTTCCAGCCAGGGAAGAACAAATTTATCGGATGTATTATCCATATCTTGTCCTTTATAACTTCCTTTGAGAAACATGGTCTGGATAATGCAGTTCCCTTTGAACGCTTTCATCCCTTCTATAATCTCCCGGATGGAGTAATGTCCGGTAGGACGGTCAAGTACACGGATATACTCTTCATCCACCGTATCCAGTTTAAGGATGTTGTTGTCAATCTTGTTCAAAGCCTCGAATACGGCAGGACGATGAATAAAGGTAGAATTGCTCAGTACGCTCACCTTTGCATTCGGAAAATACTTGTCGCGCAAGGCAAGTGTATCTTCTATGATTTCGGGGAAACGGGGATGTGCCGTCGGTTCTCCATTACCGGCAAAAGTCAGAACATCCGGTGTAGGTCCGTTTTGCTGCATGTCCCGCAGGCGGGCTTCAAGGGCCGAACGGACTTTTTCGCGTGTGGGCAGCGGCTGTTTGGGACGATGGTCGGCATTGAAACCACATTCACAGTAAATGCAGTCGAAAGTGCATACTTTGCCGTCTGCCGGCAATAAATTTATTCCCAAAGATACTCCCAGACGGCGAGAATGAACGGGACCGAATATGGGAGATGGATAAATGACAGTCATACTATTTACGATTTGACGATTTACGGTTTGATTAATGCTTAAACAATCTTACCGCTCCAAAGTTAAGTGAAAACTATGGTATCTGGCAATGTTCGGCTTGCAAAAGTTTACCCATAAAAGAAAATATTCCCTTTATAAAGCATACATCTCATGTTAAAAAAGTAAATCATACATTACATTTTATCTATTTTACTTGTTTATATGTAAAGTATACATTACATTTGCAGATAGCATCTAAATGCATAGTATTATGAGAAAGAACTATTTATTTCCAACCACTTTCAGAAAGATAGGTTGGTGTTTATTTGTCCCATTCGCCATCACGTCCTTCATCTGCCTTTTCGACGGCAGCAATGAAGATTGGTTGAAGGTAAACGCGTTGTCAGTAATTCCCTGGGGTATTATCAAGAATTCTTTATTCGACGAGTTGAGTATGATAGGGCTTACGGTTTCACTCTTGTTCATAGCTTTCTCAAAAGAAAAGGACGAAGATGAATGCATTGCCAATATTCGTTCAAACTCTCTTATCTGGGCTACCATAACAGCGTATTCCCTACTGATAGTATGCACTATGCTGATTTATGACATGCAATATCTTAATTTTGTATTTATAGACTTGTTCATGATATTGTTTCTGTTCATCATAAAGTACAACATTGAACTTTATAAATTTAGGAGGAGCAACAATGACTAATACATTAAGGGTAGAAAGAGCCATCAAGCATATGACCCAACAGCAATTGGCTGAAGCCATAGGAGTGAGCCGGCAAACCATCAATGCCATAGAATCGGGAAAGTATGTCCCTTCCACCTTGCTGTCATTGAAAATATCAGAGATATTCGGAAAGACTGTAAATGAAATTTTCATGTTGGAAGAAAGTGACAGATAAAGAGAAGACTCTAAAAAACTGTTTTAATTTTATTTCAGTTTTCTTCTGAGGCAACCTGAAAAATAAAATTAAAACAGTTTCTAAAACTTGATACGCAGTTGCATCTGCAAGTCCGCTTTCCTATTTCCCGGTATCTCATCATTGCCCGAACCAATCGTCTCCCTATCCTGATAAACCGTCTGTCCGAATTTGGCAAGAAACATGAAGTTCTTACTCAAATCATATCGCAGATGAGCGGAGTAACGGAACCCTTTGCCATAGAAGGAAGGGGTATAGAAAGTATATAACAATCCACGCTCGGAGGCGTAAACACGCGAATCGTAATCGTCCGTATGAAACCAGGTTCCCTGCACGGAAACTGACAGAGGGAAGGGGAAAGTGTACGAGCAAAATTGAGTACACTGATAACCTTGCCGTCTATCAAAGCGATACCCTTCCCCATCCTGCTGACGGAAGTGGTTATAATCTATTGTAGTACGAAAGATATATCTTCCCGGCATATAGGTCAGCCGATAACGGAGTTTATGGTGATAGATAGGTTCGATAACTGCACCGCTTGTACCCGTCACGTCTCTTTCTTTCTGTTTGTACCGATAATTAAAATACATCGAAAGGCTCTTTCGAGGAGTATAAGTAACCTGAAACATGGCATCCACTCCCTTTGAGGGCTTACTTATACGGTATTTCCACCAAGGAAAAGAAAACACATCCAGTGAAGCGAAAAACTTCCAATGGGCGAAAGGTGTGGCCTCTGCTGCCAGATACCATCCGTTCTCATTCTGCGGCATACTGCTTTCGCCAAAGGAACGCCCAAACAAAGTCCAATAATCATATGAATAATACCGGTGAACAAGTAGCAGATGATAATCGGAAGAAAGATTATACTTCAGCCGGTTCAGCAAGGCATAGCCTTTACTGCCGGTTGCCGCTTCCCCCACCCAGACAAAACGGCCCAGACGATACCTATAATCCATGCCCACGTTATAGAAATCACTTCCATGAAGATTGTACTTTGCATACTTGTTCAACCGAGGCTTGTAAGGACGGTCGAAAAAATAGTAAATCCCCGTCACTCCCACCTTCAGAGAGTTCTTTTCATAGGTCATGTTTCCACCTATCACCTGCAAGGCAAAGGCATTCATTTTATCTGCCTCCTTCTGCGTGCGATGCAACCCTGTCTTGTAAATGGAAGTTATCTCGCCATCCTCCACCACACCGTCCATGGAGCGATGCGAATAGAAAGCCGAAATATCCAAGTAAGGCAATACTCCCACCGTTGCCGCCACTCCCCGGAAATAATTGTACTCATCGGTAGAACTATGCTTACGGATGCCTCCGGTACGATATTCTGTTGTAGACATAGAGAATGTTTTTCCTAAACGAAAATCCGTACTAAGTACCAGTCCCTGCCCGAAGCTCAGACGGTAATTGCCCAATGCCAAAGCCTTCAGCCGCCCCAGATTCTTTATCAGAAAATAGAAAGAATAGTAATCATAGCCTTTTCTGTTGTGCAGGGCAAAGAAGGGTTCTCCGGCATCCTTCTCTCCCGTCACGCCTATTTGGAAATAATCTCCATAATGAAAATTATAGCGCAAAGAATGGTAAAGGGAAGGTCCCAGGTAATTCTTCTCATATCCTTTACGGATATAGAACGGTACATCCAAACGTGCCAATGTTTCGTGTTTCCCGTATTTCAGTATAGATTTTAAAGCAGGATACCCCCTACCCGCTTTCACTGCCCGCACACAGACAAAGGGCAGCAGTAGGTCGATGGTACGTTTATCCATCTCCTCCACCAGTTGCAATTCATAAATGGTCTGCATCTGTCCGTGTATATAGACATAAGCCAGAAGATTCTCTATCTGTATATCCGTAAGAAAAGGAAACTGCTCCAATTGCCGTTTAGTGGCGGCATTGAGGTTGACAGGCTCTTGCAGACGTCGGGACAACTCCTCCAATTCATCTTCCCAACCGTATTCTTCCTCATTCCCGATGGAAAGTTGTTCCAAATTTTCTTCCAAAAGAAGTAAAGGCTGTTCTTTCTGAAGGCCGGATATATTTTGAGCTTCAAGCATAGGAGTCATTGACAGCATACTTACAAAAACTCCTATCTTGAGTAATTCCATTAATAGTAGGTCACTTTCATGTTTTGGGAAGCGAAGTTACCTTAAATAAGTTAATTGAGCAAGGAAAAATCAACATGATGCAACAACATTACACAGAATGGTGTACTTTTGCAACATGAACGCAAGGCTTAACATAGTAATACTCATCATGTTTCTTTCTCTCGGAAGCCTGAAATGTTTTGCACAGCAGCAACCACAGTCTGCTGCGCAAAAGAGTGTCTATCTTACTCCCATGTGCGTTTACGAAGGAGATACCATCCCTTATGTCAAGCTCCCTACTGTCTACATCTTCAAGCCGCTTAAATTCAAGAACAAGCGCGACATGAACAAGTACTACAAACTCATTCGTGACGTAAAGAAGGTACTTCCCATCTCCAAGGAGATTAACCGTGCCATCATTGAAACCTACGAATACATGATGACCCTGCCCACCGAGAAAGCCCGCCAGAAACACATGAAAGCAGTAGAGAAAAGCTTGAAGGAGCAATACACTCCCCGCATGAAGAAACTTACCTTTGCCCAAGGTAAACTGTTAATAAAACTGGTAGACCGACAGACCAACTCCACCGGATATGAACTGGTAAAAGCTTTTATGGGCCCTTTCAAAGCCGGTTTCTACCAGACTTTTGCCGCACTCTTCGGCGCCAGTCTAAAGAAGCAATACGACCCTATGGGAGACGATGCATTGACCGAACGGGTGATATTGATGGTAGAAAGCGGACAATTATAAACTGATGTTTATTCCCGCCTTGCGTGCCTGCGAATGTTGAAATTGGCGTTTCACATTATATGTCTTTCCGTCTTTGACGAACTTAGAACCGGTCTGCTTGAACCAGAAGTCCACTTTATTTTCCACACAAATTCTGCGAAGGTCCATCACCCATTCAAAATCACAAGGGCGGGCTTCGTAACCGGATTCTCCCCCTGCAACTATCTGTTCAATCCATTCGCCAACAGCATAAGTACTTAAATCTATCCTTTCCAGCAGCGGTTCACAGATTATTATCTTATGCTTTATGGGAGCTCTCCTATAGATGGGCAAGCGATAATCGGCGCAAGTCTGGTTTTCAACCGTACAACAAATGGTTACATTATCATATCCGTCTCCCCAATCATCGGGCAGACAGTCAGAAAAACGGTCTATACGCTTGGTAATCATCATAAAATGCAGGTCACTGCGACAACGAATCATCTCCCATGCTTCGGCCCGCCATTTGTCAGCATCTTCCACAAAGAAATCGGAAGTAAAGCAGGTGTAGACAAATGTTCCAGGTGGTATCTTGAATTCTCCGTTACGCTTTTTACGCAAAGGCAGGTCAAAGTTTTTTGTCCGCACCACCACCGAACTGTCCACCTCTCGCCGGGCATCACCACGATAAACATAACAATGCTTGCAACCTGCACTCAATTTATGGCAACCATGCCATAAGTTCCACATCATCGACTTCGCAACAATACCGTTCATTCAAACAAAAAACTTATCGTTAACACCATGTTGAAAACTATGTTAGCAACATAAATAATCAGTTATTAAACAATTGATATTAAGCTATATATTCAGTTAATAACAGAATGAACAATTGTTTATTACTACCTATTCGGGTTGTACCTCTCCTGCCATCGGAAGCTCTTTCCAACCTTCACCAAATGCATCATAAGCATCGGTAACCACTACAAAAGCCTTTGGGTCTACTTCCCTTATCTTCTGCTTGATACCTACCACTTCCTTGTAACTCACCACAAGAAACAGCATTTCCTTGTCTACATTGGTATAAAGACCACTACTTTTGATGCAAGTGGCTGTACGGTCCAAATCTTTAAGAATATAGTCGTGCAAAGCGGTAAGGCGCATATCACTGATGACAAACAGTATCTTGTCATTCTTCTCCCCATTTATCACATAGGCCAATACCCTTGAAGTGACAAAAATAGCTATCAGTGAATAGAAAGACAAATGCCACGAAGGTTGTGTAGCATCATCCGGATTTCCGATACCGAAACCGATAACCAATAGGCCGAATCCCACCACAATACCATCTACCAGCAGTATCGCCTTTGAAAAACGTATATGGCAATATTTCTGCAATATCATCGCCACAATATCCGTACCTCCTGTAGTAGCCCGGCTACGCACTACAATACCACAGCCTATACCGATAACCACCGCACCAATCACAGAAGTCAGCATCAAATGGTCGGACATATTCAGACTGCCACCCAGCAACTGTGTAGGGTCCAACTGATGGAGCGCTTCTTCAGAAGGATAGGAGAGGAGAGACAGCACATTCATGGCAAGCGGAGTGAATAGTGCCGCCACGATAGTACGTGCTCCCAATTTTGCTCCCAGTACCAGCACGGAAATGATAAGCAAAGGAATATCAAACATATAACCGAAAGTACCTACCTGAATAGAAGGGAACAGATTATGAAGCACAATACTGGCTCCATACACCCCGCCAGGAACAAGATTATAAGGATTGATAAAGTAAACAAAACCTGCTGCCAGAATAGTACAACCTACAAAAATGCCTATCCATGAAGATATTATCTTTTTCATATCGATATGATTTATATATATTCAGCAAATATACAAAAAATAAGAAAAGACACCAACTGTACAGCAAGTTTTCCACATACAACCGATATGTGTTGAATACATGGTTAACAAAAAGGATAAATTAGGAGATAAAGCATTAATTTACAATGAATGAAGTGGTTGATTATAAAAATAAACCACTGTTCATAAAATCTCTCATCATACCTATATAGAACTAGTTTATTGGAGCTATAGATCGAACACGCTGGATCTATAGATGCACCGTGTTCGATCTATAGCTCCAACAAACCCGATATATTGACAGCTTATTAACAGCCCTGTTATTATCTCAGTTTCTTGAATAAATCCCAAATAACAATACCCGCCGTAACCGATACATTCAACGAATGCTTTGTGCCGTATTGAGGAATTTCAATGCAACCGTGCGAATGGTCAATCACTTCTTGTTGAACACCCTTCACTTCATTTCCCATTACCACAGCATACTTTTTAGTCTTGTCCAGCACCAGTTCGTCCAGCATCACACTACCTTCTGCCTGCTCTACAGAATAAACGATGTATCCCTCGGATTTTAGGTTATCAACAGCTTCAACAGAGTTATCAACATATTTCCAATCTACGGTAAATTCCGCTCCCAAAGCTGTTTTGTGCATCTCCGGATGGGGTGGGATAGCTGTAATGCCACAAAGATAAATGCATTCGATGCGGAAAGCATCCGAAGTACGGAAAACGGAACCTATATTATGGAGACTGCGGATATTATCCAATACCACTACCAAAGGCAGTTTTTCGGCTTCCTTAAATTCCTCTACACTAATACGATTCAGTTCAGTTATCTTCAGTTTACGCATGACAATATACTTTTAAATCTCCCTGCAAAGATACTTTTTTCCGTTTATATTCCGGTTAATAACCGTTGAAAAGGTGTCAATACAATAGGGAAACAATTTTAAAAATAATCCTTGCATTATTCAAAGGTCTGCATATTACAGCAGTGAAACGAACAAACCAAAAAAGTTAAGGAGAATTTTCCAGGCTTCATTCAACATATTTTTCAGCCTGGTTTCATCGGTTTATAACTCTAAAGTTATTAACTTTGCATATTATTAACAACATGTTAATGCTGTTTAGCAGAAGTCTTATTATCAACGGATAAACTTAAAAACCCCGGTTTATAAGCATAAGAGTAAAATTCAGCTTGATACTAATAACTTCATAGGCAAGAAAAATCGTATTTATTTGTCCACACTGTTAACAGCCTATCATTACTATCAAAGGATTTTTAAAGAAGAAAGAGAAATTAAAAAATATAATTATGGATAATCTTATAGAAGCTATCAAGCAGCTGAAGAAGGAGAAGAACGCAATCATTCTGGGGCACTACTACCAGAAAGGTGAAATACAAGATATAGCCGATTACGTGGGCGACAGTCTGGCTTTGGCGCAATGGGCGGCCCGAACGGAGGTGGACATCATCGTGATGTGCGGTGTGCACTTCATGGGAGAAACGGCGAAGGTGCTTTGTCCCGACAAGAAGGTACTGGTGCCTGATATGGCGGCAGGCTGTTCGTTGGCAGACAGTTGTCCGGCAGACAAATTCAGTCAGTTTGTCAAAGAGCATCCCGGATATACGGTGATATCCTATGTGAACACAACGGCTGCCGTAAAGGCGGTGACCGATGTGGTGGTAACTTCTACCAATGCAAAGCAGATTGTGGAAAGCTTCCCCAAAGATGAGAAAATAATCTTTGGCCCGGACCGGAACTTGGGTAATTATATCAACTCCATTACCGGAAGAAATATGTTATTATGGGATGGCGCATGCCATGTACACGAGGAATTCTCGGTTGAAAAGATTGTTGAAATAAAACGGCAGCATCCCGATGCGGTGGTACTGGCACATCCCGAATGCAAGAGTACAGTCTTGAAACTGGCTGATGTGGTAGGCTCTACGGCAGCTTTGCTGAAGTACGCAGTGGCACATCCCGAAAAGAGCTACATTGTAGCTACCGAAAGCGGTATCCTGCACGAGATGCAGAAACAATGCCCGCAGACAACATTTATTCCGGCTCCTCCCAACGACAGCACTTGTGCCTGCAATGAATGCAGTTACATGCGGCTGAATACACTGGAAAAGCTTTATGATTGTTTGAAAAACGAATCACCGGAAATAAAGGTGGATGCTGAGATTGCAGAAAAAGCAGTGAAACCGATTAAGAGGATGTTGGAAATATCGGCTCAACTGGGGTTATAATGTGCTGATATGCCAATGTGCCAATGACCTTTCGGCGTGACAGCGCAGCCAATTAGCACATTGGCACATTAGCATATCAGCACATTAAAAACATTATCTCATTAAGAACTTACACAACTTGTTAGTGGCCAATGCCCGGTGACTGATTTTATTCTTCAGTTCATTCCCCATTTCTGCAAAAGTCTGCGTATATCCTTCGGGAATGAATATGGGATCGTAACCGAAGCCTGAAGCGCCTTTTCTGTTTTTCGTGATTTCTCCTTTCACGATGCCTTCAAACAGATGTTCCTTTCCGTCGATGATAAGTACAAATACGGTACGGAATTGCGCTTTCCGGTTCTCGATGCCCTCCATATCTTTCAGCAACTTCTTCATGTTTGCTTCCGAATTGTGTGCATCGCCGGCATAACGGGCGGAATATACACCCGGTGCCCCACCAAGGGCCTCCACTTCCAAACCGGTATCATCGGCAAAACAGTCCAGATGATAGTTATCGAAGATATATCTTGCTTTCAGCAAAGCATTTCCTTCAAGTGTGTCTGCAGTTTCCGGAATGTCAGTATCGCATTTGATATCCTTCATGCTGAGAAGTTCGACCTTCTCTCCCAAAATGGCAGTCACTTCTTCCAGTTTGTGTGAATTGTTGGTGGCAAATACAAATTTCTTTCTCATATTATGTTCTCCTTATACTTGTGGCTTATACAAGTCCCTATTTCACTTTCAACCGGTCGAAACCTTCTCCGTATACACCGATGACGGAACTTTGGGAAATGAAAGCGTTCGGGTCTATATCTTTCACCATCCGGAATATTTCTACCGATTGGCGTTTGTAGGCAAGGACGACCAGTACCTTCACGTTGTGTTTACTGTACCAGCCGATACCGTCGAGTACCGTTACACCGCGATGGGTTTCTTTGGTGATGCGGTCGGCAATCTTTTCATATTCTTTGGAGAAAATAAAGAATTGAACGGATTGCCGGGCACTGTTGACTATGTAATCCAGTACAAATCCGATGACAAACAAAGTTACAAAACCGAATATCACGCGTCGCCAGTCATGGAATACCACATAGCAGGAACTGATGATAATGAAGTCGCAAGCCATAATCATGCGTCCCAGCGTGACATCCTTGTATTTATGGATGATGGCTGCAATGATGTCCGTACCTCCCGTGCTGCCGTTGCAGTTGAACACGATACCCAGTCCGGCACCGCACATTGCCGCACCTATCAGGCAAGCCATGAAGTCTTGTCCTTCGCCCAGCAGTTGGGGAGGGACGCCGTCTGAACCGTTCACCAGCAACTGAAAAAACCATAAGAAGAAAGTGAGTCCGAAGATGGCAAACGTAGTCTTGATACTGAACTTCGGTCCGAGTATCTTGATGGCAAAAGTCATCAGTACGGCATTGATGATGAAGTATGACCACTGGATGGGAAATCCGGTGGCATAATAGATGATGGCACCGATACCGGTAGTACCTCCGGTCGTAATCTGATAGGGAATGAGGAATGCCGCCCATCCCAGTGCATAGCTGATGAGTCCCAGAGTGATGAAGATATAATCCTTCAGCTCTCTCGTCACTTCCGCTTTGGTTGGTTTTGTAATTTGCATATCTGTTATTTGACAACGATGTTCACAATCTTCTTCGGCACTACGATTACTTTGACGATGGACTTGCCTTCCATCCATTTTTCAGAACGTTCGTCGGCCAATACAGCAGTCTGGATGGCATCCGATGCCGCATCTGCCGGGAACTCCATGTTGAACCGTGCTTTTCCGTTGAAGGAAACCGTATAGTTGACCGTATTTTCCACCAAGTATTCTTCGTTGCATACCGGCCACTTGGCATCGCATACGGAGCCTGCATTGCCCAGTGTCTCCCACAACTCTTCGCATACATGCGGAGCAAAGGGAGCCAGAACGATGATAAACTGGTTCAGGATTTCCTTCTTGCTGCACTTCATTCCGAACAACTCGTTTACACAAATCATAAAGGCACTGATACTTGTGTTGTAAGAGAATTGCTCGATGTCTCCTGTCACTTTCTTAATCAGTTTATGGAGGGATTTCAGTTCTTCCTTGGTGGCAGGTTCATCCGTTACCAGATAATTGTCGTTGCGGTCGTAGAACAGTGACCAGAACTTCTTGATGAAGCGGTGCACACCGTCTATTCCGTTTGTATCCCACGGCTTTGATTGTTCTACCGGGCCGAGGAACATTTCGTACATGCGGAGAGTGTCGGCACCGTATTTGTCGACAATCATATCGGGATTGACAACGTTGAACATGGATTTACTCATCTTTTCCACAGCCCATCCACAGATGTACTTGCCGTCTTCCAGAATAAACTCGGCAGTTTCGTATTCTGGACGCCATGCCTTGAAAGCTTCAAGGTCCAGAACATCATTGGATACGATATTCACATCTACGTGGAGTGGGGTAGTGTCGTACTGGTCTTTCAGATTTAGGGACACGAATGTATTGGTATCTTTGATGCGATAGACGAAATTGCTCCGTCCTTGAATCATACCTTGGTTCACCAGCTTTTGGAACGGTTCTTCGGCTACGGAAATGCCGAGGTCGTACAGGAACTTATTCCAGAAACGGGAGTATATCAAGTGACCGGTGGCATGTTCGGTACCGCCTACGTAAAGGTCTACATTGTGCCAGTACTCATCCGTTTTCTTGTCTACAAGTGCCTGGTTGTTGTGTGGGTCCATGTAGCGCAGATAATAGGCGCTTGAACCGGCAAATCCGGGCATCGTGTTGAGTTCCAGTGGGAAGATGGTGATGTTGTCTATCTTTTCGTTTTCTACGACGCATTTGTTTACGGTATCCCAAGCCCATTTTGCGGCATGTCCCAATGGAGGTTCACCGGTTTCGGTAGGCAGGAATTTGGCTACTTCGGGCAGTTCCAGAGGGAGGGCGCTCTCGTCAATCATGTAAGGCATGTTGTCCTTGTAGTAAACCGGGAACGGCTCGCCCCAATAGCGCTGGCGTGAGAAGATGGCATCGCGCAGACGGAAGTTCACCTTTACACGTCCCAAGTTATGCTCTTTCACATATTTCTTGGTAGCGGCAATCGCTTCCTTGATGGTAAGTCCGTTCAGTGAGAGGTCGCAATAGGGAGTAACGCCTTCGCGTGGAGAGTTGCATACAATGCCTTCCTTGGCATCGAAGCTCTCTTCGCTTACATCGCAGCCTTCTACCAACGGACGGATTTCGAGACCGAAGTGCTTGGCAAAAGCATAGTCACGGCTGTCGTGCGCAGGCACAGCCATGATGGCACCCGTACCGTATCCGGCAAGTACATAGTCGCTTATCCAGATGGGAACTGCCTCACCGGTAAAGGGATTGATGGCATAGCTTCCGGAGAATACGCCGGTAACGCTACGGTCGGCAATACGTTCGCGTTCGGTACGTTTCTTGGTGCGTTCCAGATAAGCGTTTACTTCATCTTTCTGTGTGTCGGTGGTAAGTTGCTGTACCAGTTCGCTTTCGGGAGCCAATACCATGAAGGTGACGCCGAACATGGTATCTGCACGGGTGGTGAAGATAGTGAATTCCAAATCGCTGTCTTTTACCTTGAATTCTATTTCAGCGCCTTCGCTGCGTCCTATCCAGTTCTTTTGGGTTTCTTTCAGGGATTCGGTCCAGTCGATGGTATCGAGTCCGTCCAGCAAGCGTTGTGCATAGGCAGATACACGGAGACACCATTGACGCATCTTCTTTTGAATGACGGGGAAGCCGCCTCGTTCGCTTACGCCGTCCACCACTTCATCGTTGGCAAGTACGGTTCCCAGCTGAGGGCACCAGTTTACCATCGTCTCGCCCAGATAGGCTATACGGTAGTTCATCAGGATTTCCTGTTGTTCCTTTTCGCTCTTGGCATTCCACTCTGCGGCGGTGAAACTCAGTTCTTCGCTGCAAGCCACGTTTATTCCTTCGGTACCGGTTTGGCTGAATGCTTCAATCAGTTCCTGGATGGGACGTGCCTGCTTTTCATCGTTGCAGTAGTAGCTGTTGAACATCTTTTGGAATGCCCATTGGGTCCAATGGTAATATTCCGGTTCGCAGGTACGGATTTCGCGGTTCCAGTCGAAAGAGAAACCTATCTTATCCAACTGTTCACGGTATCGGTTGATATTGTTGACGGTCGTAATTGCAGGGTGCTGTCCCGTTTGTATGGCATATTGTTCTGCTGGAAGTCCGTAAGCGTCATATCCCATGGGATTCAGTACATTGAAACCTTGCAGTCGTTTGTAGCGGGCGTAAATATCCGAAGCAATATATCCCAGCGGATGACCTACATGCAATCCCGCACCGGAGGGGTAGGGGAACATGTTCAGTACATAGAATTTTTTCTTCGTTTCGTCTTCCGTCACTTGGTAGGTTTTGTTTTCCACCCACCTTTTCTGCCATTTCTTTTCAATTTCCCTGAAATTGTATTCCATAGTGGTACTTATTAATATTTTGTTGAAAACATTGTTTATTCAATGGTTAAAACCGGTTAGTATTCGGTTAATATCGGTGCAAAGTTACGGGTTTATTTTCAGATTTGTAGCGAAGTAACATAAAAAACAATGGCAAAGACTTGATAATTCACTTTTTATTACTTACATTTGTGATGTGCTTTTAAAACTAATTTTTTGTTTGTAATACAAATAATAGCTAAATTAATTCAATAGGATATTTACTAAAAGATTTTTAGGATATAGCGAAGGATGAAGTCTGGGAAGATTTCATCCTTTGTGTTTTTTGTCTGTGTATTCGGCAGATTGTTGTTTATTATTCTGCCGATAAATGAGAGTTCGTTCAATAGGCTTCTAATAAGGGGTTTAAAGATTTACTAAAACTCGAAGGAAGATTTACTAAATCTTTCCTCCCGTTTTAGTAAATCTTCCTTCGAGTTTTAGTAAATCCTCCTTGAACATTATTTATGGTTGGTTTCATTGTATTGAAAAAAGAAAGTACGTATATTTGTGCGACTTGTCGGAAGTGTATGAACGCAATGAAAAATTATACTTATCATCTTGTTGCCGTCCTTACGGTAGGTATTTGGGGGCTGACCTTTATTTCAACGAAAGTATTGATTGGGCACGGTCTTTCTCCGCAGGAAATATTCTTGCTTCGTTTCCTGATAGCTTATATGGGCATTTGGCTTATTTCTCCCCGAAAACTGTTTGCCGACAATTGGAAAGATGAATTTTGGATGTTTTTAGGAGGCATGACAGGCGGTTCATTCTACTTTTTTACAGAAAATACAGCTTTGGAGATTACATTGGCGACGAATGTGTCGTTTATTGTCTGTACGGCTCCGTTGCTCACCACCATTCTTTCTTTGTGGATTTATAAAAAGGAGAAGGCCACCCGTGGATTGATAGGCGGTTCTTTACTGGCGTTGGTTGGTGTGGCATTGGTGGTTTACAACGGTAGCTTTGTATTGAAAATTTCTCCTTTAGGTGATTTTCTTACTTTGCTTGCTGCTTTTTCCTGGGCATTCTATAGCTTGATAATGAGGAAAATGTCCAACCGTTATGGTATAACTTTCATTACCCGTAAGATATTTTTTTATGGAGTATTGACTATTCTTCCTGCATTTCTGGTTCATCCCTGGCAGTTCGACATTGCTCGTCTTCTCGAGCCGGCTATTCTGTTCAATTTACTTTTCCTGGGTGTATTGGCTTCCTTGATTTGCTTTGTAGTCTGGAATGTAATATTGAAACAATTAGGAACAATAAGAGCTTCCAACTATATTTATCTGAATCCTCTCTTCACGCTGATAGGTTCTGCTTTTCTGTTGGGAGAACGGCTGACGATGGTTGCTCTGATGGGGGCGGTGCTGATATTGGGGGGAGTTTATTGGGCGGGAAAAAGGTGATGAATAGAATAGTCCTTTGAAATTCTTGTAAATCGCAGATTTTTTATAAATGGCAATTGAACATTAGTGTCCCATTAAAATTGGGACGTTATTAAAAATCAAATAAACTTGGTCCATTTGGTCCAAATCGTTCTTTGTCATTTTGCAATTTAGTTTTGTCAAAGAGGTCTCGAAGAGGCGTTTTATCTGTCAACTAGATGCTCAATATTTGAAGAATTTCGTACGTGCTCCTATCCAGTTGCATGTCGTGTTGAACAATTGCGACCAGGCAGTAGGTGCATATAGCAGCGTAGATTTGTATCCGAACGGCATTCTCGGTAGTACCTCAAAACTTTTTGATTTTGAGGTGCTGCTTCAGCCATTTGAAAAACAGTTCCACTTGTCATCGTTTTTTGTAAAGTTCAGCAACTTGAAGGGCAGAAATGTGTGTTGCATTCGTTAAAAAAACAAACTCACGTTTTTGTTCTTCATCCCAATATCTAACCAAGCGAAGAGGTTCGGGATAGTATTGTTTGGGATAAAAGCCCGTCAATCCAATAGTCATATCTGAAAATACGTTTTTAGGTAACCTGTGCTTCCACTTGATAGGCATGTATTGAAGATTTTTCTTGGCTCTGACAACGAAGTAAGCACCTATCTGATGAATCCGATACAACATCTTGAAGTTGTTGTAAGCACGGTCAAAGATATAATAGGAGCCAGATTCATAGGGAATTTCATTCATCGCCTTTGAATCATGCACGGAAGCTTCGATAATGTGAAAGGATGCAGGTATCTGCGTTTCCACATCATATAATGTATGCACTTTGATACCACCCTTCTTCTTACGGAATTTAGCCCACCAGAATACGGAGAGGCATAAATCAATGGTTGTTGAATCAAAGGCGTAAACGTTTCCACCGAGTTTGAAGATGTCGGTAACACGCTTTTGTCTTGCTTCGTTTACCAAGTAGTAAGCATACGCCTCAAAGATGTGATAGTCCCTGTCCCCGTTGGCTCTAGCCAAGGATGATCTTGAAACATTTCTGCCCATCCCCAGATGATAACATTTAGAATGATGAGCATCAAGAGCGACAATCAAATCTCTCAGACTCTCACGATTCGAGAGTTGGCCAAACATCAAAGATAGCAACTGGTTCCAGCAAGTGAAATGCTTTGAGAACTTCGCCGGAAGGAAGACCCCAACAATAGTTAAGAAGTATCTCTTAAGTTGACTTTAAAAGATTGTTTTGAGATTTTATACTATGAAAAGTTGTATATATATAAAAAATGAGAACAGTAGAAATAGAGTATCTATTTTCTGCTGTTCTCATTAGAGTAATAAGCTATTTAGTAAGTTTTGTAATTTATCCTTTTCTTATTTTTATCCACCTTTTATCCTTTTCTGTTCTATAAATTAAGAACAAAAGAGGGGATAAATAAGGAGGAAAAGAAGTTCTACCCAAAAAGTAGTCCGTTCTTATTTCATAATGTGGTTTATTAATTCTTCCGATGAAAGAGGTGTGATACCAAAAATATAGCTTTGACCAGACTGAAATGGTTCAGTCAGTTCAAAGTTCTCATAAGCGATACCACCAGGTATCGGAGATTTACTTGCCCAATAAGTATAACGACCATTCACAACTCCTTCTAACTCATTACTTGGATTGGAACAATACCAATATTGCGTTGCTTTTTTACCAGTATATTTCCAATGTGTATGTGTATCTTCAGCATATACAGCTTTTGTAGGGTCTTTCTCATCAGGTGACGCTATAAACCATACACCTCCATTTTTATCTTTTATCATTTCTGCCACTGGAGTATGGTTATGTTCTGTGAAATTAGAATCTTTATAGCTCGGCCATAATTGGCCGGCTTCTTTCGTTTTACCATCTGCGAGATGTAATGTCCTAAGTCTTGCTTTGTTTCCCATAGTAGCTGTGAGTATAAAACGATTTAGCTCATCTGACTCTTCCGTGGTATACGTAGTTAATTCAAACTCATAAGGCTTTCCTTCTGTGAATTTAGTCCGGACATAGATATCCGCACCATTATCAAAAGTTTCACAAAAGAAATACACAGTAAGTGTTTCAACTCCATTTTCCTTTGCTATTACTCCGTGAGCTGGATAATATTGATTTGGGAATGAGGGAGCTTCAGGAGTATTCCCACTCCAAAAACGTTTTCCACGAACATTATCAAGTTGACTCCATTCCAATTCTGAGAGCCCCCTATTATTTTTTGCTTTATCAATTGGTTCAAAAGCAATGAAATTGGTAACAACAAATTCATCATGTTCTAAATAAGGTGTATAGATACGAATTAGCCCACGTGGACCTCCTAATGGAGCAATTCCTATTCGGATACCATTTGCAAATCCCCAAATGGGTTGTGCTTTTGTATTTTGAGCAGGTTGTAACCATATTCCATTTTTTTCCGGAGTTGCTAAAGTTTCCGGAGCTATTTGTAGGTTAGTCTGTCCATAAAGGTAGTGTATTCTGCATGCAAAGAATAAAAGTGTAAATAGAATCTTGGTTTTCATGATTTTAAAAGTTTAAAATTAATTTTTATGTGTCGTTTATGGTAGTTCATATCGTTTTTAGCATGATTTGGTACTGCAAATATAAAAATGTTATAACGAATTAGCAAAATAATTTGCAGATTTAATTTTTATGTTTATATTTGCATCGTGAGAATACGATAAGTGCTACTGATTCAAGAGGTAACCTAAAAGTATAATACTATTATATAGCAAAAACGTTACACAAATATATGTCGTCACTAAAAAAAATATCGCTGAAGGATATTGCTGAAGCTGCAGGCGTTTCAACAGCATTGGTTTCGTTCGTTTTGAATGGGAAAAAGAAAGAGTATCGCGTGGGAGAAGAAACTGCCCAACGCATATTGAAAATTGCCAATGAAATGAACTACCAGCCTAATCTTGCGGCCAAAAGTCTTCGTAGTGGCAAAACAAAAACAATAGGATTAGTGGTTTCTGATATTTCCAACCCATTTTTTTCTCAATTAGCGCGTGTATTGGAAGATGAGGCAACCAAACGGGGATATACCGTACTTTTTGGAAGTTCAGATGAGGATAAGGATAAGATGACCCGTGTTGTTAGTAACCTTATTAATAAAGGGGTAGATGGACTCATCATTGTTCCTTGTGACAATTCTGAGAAATCCATCGCTTCACTTGTGAACAATAATATCCCTATTGTTTTGTTCGACCGCTATTTTCCGGAAATCAATGTCAGCTATGTGGCGTTGAATAACTTCAATGCTTCCTATATATCAACCAAACATCTTTTGAATGCAGGCTATAACGCTCCTTGTATGGTGGCTTATGATGTCAACCTTATCCATATGAAAGAGCGTATCCGTGGTTATAAAAAGGCTATGGATGAAGCCGGTAAGAGAAACTTGGCTAACGTGGTCTTTTTGAGGCAGGATGCTCCCAGAAAGTCCGCAGACCGTTTGTTGCCTAAAATGATTGATGGCGGTGTAGACGCTTTTCTTTTTGCCACCAACATGATTTCATTGGCTTGTTTATATACAATAAAGGACATGGGAGAGGGAATTATTGGTAAAATAGGTTTAGTGGGTTTTGACGGTAATCCGGTATTTGACTTTTTTGATGCCCCTATATCCTATATTCAGCAGCCTATAGATGTTTTAGTACAGAAAGCACTTGAAATACTGATAGATATCATTATTAACGGTAATACAGTGCAGTCTGTGCTTGCCGAGGGAGAATTTATTGAAATGGCTCCTTAGGAGAGCTGTTTTTTTTACATGATAGCTTAATCGATTTAGTTAATTTTTATATTAATCTCAATAAAATCAGTTGAACCATGAGAAATTCAAGATTAATCGGTGGAAAGCCGAAAATTGGTATCAGACCTATTATTGACGGTCGTCGTGGAGGTATCCGTGAGTCATTGGAGGATATGACTATGGCCATGGCCCATAAAGTGGCCGAGCTTTATTCTTCTGTCTTACGTCATAGTGACGGCACTTCCGTAGAGTGCGTCATTGCAGATACAACTATTGGTGGAGTGGCTGAAGCTGCCATGGCGGCTGAAAAATTCCGTAATAGTGGAGTCGGTGTTGTACTTTCTGTAACTCCTTGCTGGTGTTATGGATTCGAAACTATTGATATGGACGGAGAAATGCCAAAAGCCATCTGGGGCTTTAATGGTACAGAACGTCCGGGTGCGGTTTACCTGGCTTCAGCATTGGCAAGCCATACACAGAAGGGATTGCCTACTTTTGGCATTTACGGACGTGATGTACAGGAGGTGACCAATATGGAGATACCGGAAGATGTACAGGAAAAATTGTTGCGTTTTGCCCGTGCAGGTATAGCTGTGGCTACAATGAAGGGGAAATCCTATCTTTCAATCGGCAGTGTATCCATGGGCATTGCAGGCTCTATTCCCAATCCTGATTTCTTCCAAGAGTATTTGGGCATGCGTAATGAGTATGTGGATGCCAGTGAGATAGAACGTCGTGTCCAGTTGGGCATTTATGACCATGAAGAGTTCGCACGTGCCATGGCATGGACAGAAAAGTATTGCAAGAGTAATGAAGGGACAGACTTTAATCCGGAACATCTGGTATATTCCCGTGAAGAGAAAGATGCCCGTTGGGAATACGTGGTAAAAATGACTCTTATTTTCCGTGATATGATGATTGGCAATCCCAAATTGGCTGAAATGGGGTTCAAGGAAGAGTCAATGGGACACAATGCGATTGCTGCGGGTTTCCAGGGACAGCGCCAGTGGACGGATTATAAGCCTGACGGTGATTTTTCAGAAGCTATACTGAATACTTCTTTCGATTGGAACGGTATCCGTGAAGCATTTACTTTCGCTACGGAAAATGATACGTTGAATTGTACTTCAATGCTCTTCAATCATCTATTGACCAATACTGCACAGATATTTGCGGATGTGCGTACTTATTGGAGTCCGAATGCCATAGAACGGGTAACGGGTAAGAAATTGGAAGGTAAGGCGGCAAACGGTTTCATTCACCTGATCAACTCCGGCTCTTGTACGCTTGATGGAACAGGCTGTCAGACACGTGACAATAAACCGGTAATGAAGCCTTTCTGGGAAATTACGGAAGAGGAAGTAGAAGCTTGTCTTTCTGTAACCAAGTGGCATCCGGCCAGTCGCGAATATATGCGTGGCGGTGGTTATTCTTCCCAGTTCCTGACTCGTGGTGAAATGCCGGTAACAATGTGCCGTTTGAATCTCGTAAAAGGTCAAGGTCCGGTATTGCAGATTGCCGAAGGCTGGACAGTAAATTTGGATAAGGATGTTTTCAAGGCTATCAATGAACGTACTGACCGTACATGGCCTTCCACTTTCTTCGCTCCACGTCTGACAGGTAAGGGGTATTTCCGTGATGTATATACTGTTATGAATAACTGGGGGGCTAATCATGGCGCTATCAGTTATGGTCATATCGGTGCTGACTTGATTACTCTGGCTTCCATGCTTCGTATCCCGGTATGCATGCACAATGTTTCTGAGGAAAATATTTTCCGTCCCAGTGCATGGACCGCTTTTGGCGAGGATATGGAAGGCAGTGACTATAGAGCTTGCAAGAATTATGGACCTCTCTATAAATAAAGGAAACAGGCGTTATGTTGAAATCAACCAAACTGAAAAACACTCTGCTGGTAGGTGCAACTGCAATACTTGTATCATGCGGCGGACAAAAAGAAATCAAGATGGGAAGTTATGCTTATGATGCCCAGTTCTTAAAGGACCACGGCATTGAATATACTGAATTGGTATCTGCTGATGGGAATTCTAAAGTGATGGTTATTCCTGCATGGCAAGGCCGTGTAATGACTACTTCTGCTTCCGGCGATGAAGGTGATAGTTACGGCTGGATTAATTATCGTTTCATAAATGAAGGCAAAGTCAGTTCTCAATTTAATCCGGTAGGAGGTGAGGAACGCTTCTGGCTTGGTCCGGAAGGTGGTCCGTTCTCACTTTATTTTAAGGAAGGACAAGAGCAGGTTTATGATAATTGGATAGTTCCTCCGGTACTTGATACTGAAGCTTTTGACATAAAGTCGCAAGACAACAGTAGTATCCGTTTTGTGAAAGATACTCGTTTGACAAATGCTTCCGGTACTACTTTTGATATGAATATTGACCGTACTGTATCGTTGATGGATGCTGGTGAAGTGGCTGCCGATTTTAATATCCAGCTTACAAATGATATGAAAATTGTAGCTTACAAGAGTGAGAATAAGATTACCAATACAGGTGACAAGGCATGGACAAAAGAGGGTGGTCTTGTATCTGTGTGGATGCTCGGCTGTTTTAATCCTACACCGACCACTACTGTATTCATTCCTTATAAGCAAGATGCGGAAGGAACAATTGTGAATGATGAATATTTCGGTAAGATACCGGCGGATAGGCTGATAAAGGAAAATGGTATTATCTATTTCAAGATTGACGGGCTCTATCGTTCCAAGCTGGGATTGCCGGCTTCACGGGCAACGGATATTTGCGGAAGTTATGATTCATCGAAAGGCGTACTCACAATCCTGTGGTGTAGTCTTCCCGAAACTCCTTCAGTCTACGTAAATGGCCAATGGGGACCTCAGGAAGATCCGTTTGCCGGCGATGTAATCAACTCTTATAATGACGGTCCGGTAGAAGACGGTTCTATAATGGGACCTTTCTATGAAATTGAAACGTCTTCTCCTGGTGCGGAGCTGGCTCCCGGTGCCTCATTGGTCCATACGCAAAAGGTGATTCATGTACAAGGTAAGGATGAACAATTGGTTCCTATCGTGCAAGATTTATTTGGAGCAGATTTGAATGTAATAAAAACAAAGTTTCAATAGGGTAACTATATAATGGAGAATTCGTATGGAATCAAATAAAATAATACCGAAAGGAATCCTCTTCCCATTCATTCTGCTCACTACTCTTTTCTTTGCCTGGGCTGTGCCGAATAATCTGACAGATACTATGCTTGCAGCTTTCAAGCGCATCATGAGTATGAGTGATTCAAAAACAGCTTGGATACAGGTAGTGTGCTATTTGTTGGGATATGGATGTTGTGCTGTTCCCGGTGCCTTGTTTATCAAGAAATACACTTATAAATCAGGCGTGATGCTGGGGCTTGGTCTATATGCATTTGGGGCTTTACTGTTCTATCCTGCCATGCTTAGCTCGGGAGTGAATGTTGATTTCAGCTTCTTTATGTATCTGCTGGCAATCTTTGTTCTCTTTGCCGGACTTTCAGTTCTGGAGACGTCTACTAATTCTTATGTATTGGCAATCGGTCCTGAAAGTACCGCGACACGCCGTTTGAATCTGTCTCAGGCCTTCAATCCGTTCGGAGCGATTACGGGAGTGGTGATCAGTCAGATTTTCATCCTCTCACAACTGAATGGAATGACAGCGACAGAGCGTGCCCAACTTCCGGCTGAGGAGCTGGCCGCCATCCAGGGGCAGGAATTGAATGCTGTTACTACTGCTTATGTGGTACTTGGTCTGGTGATGTTGGTGCTCTTACTTGCTATTCGGCTTACCAAAATGCCTAATCTTAGTGAAAAAGGTGAAAAAATAGAGTTTGGTGCCACTCTTCGTCGTCTTATAAAGAATAAGAATTATGTATGGGGTGTAATAGCACAATTTTTCAATATTGGTGCACAGATAGCCGTATGGTCATTCGTGATCCGTTATGCTATGGTACAGCTGAATTTTGACGGTGTATTGGCTTCTTTAGGAGATTCTGCTTCTGCAGATGCTGTTGTAAATGCATTACGGGGAGTGGAACCGGTAGCTGCCGCATTCTATAATTGTTGTGAATGGCTTGGATTGAATGATTTGCTGCCACGTACAGCAGAACAGGCTGCAGCTACTTACTATATCATGTCACTTATTCTCTTTGTAGTAATGAGATTCGTATGTACTGCCATGATGAAATATGTGAAAGCTTATAAACTCTTGATAGGACTTGCGCTTCTTGCTGTAATGTGTTGTTTGGGTGCCATGTTCGGCAAGGGCAGTTTCGGCGTCTATTGCCTGATGGGCATTTCTGGTTGTATGTCATTGATGTTCCCGACCATTTATGGTTTTGGTCTTACAGGTTTGGGGGATGACACTAAGATTGGAGGTTCATTCATGGTAATGGCTATTGCCGGTGCTGCCGTTCTGACCCAAATTCAGGGTATTGTCTCCGACCAGACGGGTAGTATTATGGCTGCATATGTTGTACCGGCCGTTGCTTTTGCAGTGATTGCCTATTATGGGCTTTTCATTGCAAGAAAACAAGAGTTAACAACCAAATAATGCTTTAGAGTATGGAATCAAACAAGAAATACGTTATTGGTCTTGATTTTGGTACGGATTCTTGTCGTGCACTGGTAGTGGATACATATACTGGCCGTGAAATGGCTACGGGGGTAAGTTTTTACCCCCGTTGGAAAGCGGGGCTTTACTGCGATGCACACAACAATCGTTATCGCCAACATCCATTGGATTATATTGAATCCATGATAGAGGCTGTACATATAGCCTTATCAGATTTGAAGGAAGAAGAGATTGCTTCTATTTGTGGATTATGTTTTGACACAACTGGTAGTACTCCTGCTTTAACCGATAAGGCAGGAATGCCATTAGCTTTATGTCCCGAGTTTGCAGAAGAACCGGATGCTATGTTTATTCTTTGGAAAGATCATACAGCTGTTCGAGAAGCTGAGCAAATCAATGCACTGATCAATAAACGTAACCTTGATTATTTACTTTATGAAGGTGGTACTTATTCATCAGAATGGGTATGGTCAAAGGTTTTACATATTATCAACACAAACGTCGCTATAAAGGATGCTGCTTATGCTTGGGTAGAACATTGTGATTGGATGACCGGATTAGTAACTGGTAACACTATTCCGGAACAGATCTTTCGTAGCCGTTGTGCTGCTGGACATAAAGCAATGTGGCATGCCAGTTGGGGTCTTCCTTCCGGCGAAGTTCTCGAAGAACTTAATCCGGCCTTGAAGGAAATGCTCCCCCATCTGTTCACAGAAACCCACACCAGCGACACCAAGGCAGGGGAACTGACACCCGAGTGGGCAGACAGGCTTGGACTTCCCCAAGGAATCGCCGTGGCCGTGGGGGCGCTGGACGCCCATATGGGAGCCGTAGGCGCATCCGTCGCCCCGGGGATACTGACACGTATCATGGGAACATCCACCTGCGACATCATGGTTGCCGGCAAAGACGAGGTAGGCGGACGCTGTATCAAGGGAATCTGCGGCCAGGTGGACGGTTCGGTGCTTCCGGGATTCGTCGGTTTCGAAGCCGGACAGTCGGCTTTCGGAGACATCTACGCCTGGTTCAGGAAGATGCTGGCATGGACACTGAAAGATATCCCCGGAGGGGAGGCCAGGCAGAAAGTTCTGGACGGCATGCTGGTGGAACTCACCCGTGAGGCCCAGGACATGGAACCCTCCGAGGACGGTGTTGTCGCCCTGGACTGGATGAACGGCCGCCGTACCCCCGATGCGGACCAGAACGTGAAGGGTGCCGTTGCGGGACTCACGCTGGGTACCAGCGCCCCGGAAATATTCCGTGCGCTGGTGGAAGCCACCGCCTTCGGTTCCCGCCGTATTGTGGAGCATATGAAGGGCCAGGGGCTGCGCATTGATTCGGTCAATGCCATCGGAGGTATCAGCAAGAAGGCGCCCTTCGTGATGCAGACGCTGGCGGACGTGCTGGACATGCCCATCCGTGTGGTACGCTCGGAACAGACCTGTGCCTTGGGAGCGGCAATGTTCGCGGCAGTTGCCGCAGGGGTGTACAAGGATATCAATGAGGCGACAAGGCACATGGGGTCGGACATCGAGGCTGAATACCGGCCGGATGAGAAAAGAGCCCTCATCTACGAAAAACTATACAAGAAATATCTTGAACTGGCAAAACTTGCTGAAACCATTAACTAAGTATACAAACCATTAATCTATTTAAAACATGAGAATCAAATCATTAATTTTGGCGGCCTTATGCATGGTCACCGTGGGTGTTTACGCCCAAAGCAACTACCCGTTCAACGGTCTGGACATGAACATGGGTAACCTGTCAAGACTGTCCGATGCCAAGACACGTTCCATCAGCCCTGAGAACTTTACAGGCGAGAAGGGCAAGGGCGGCATGGCCGATCCGGTCAGGGACAAGGATCAGCGCAATGTGGCCAACGCCCACCATGCGGCCAAGGACCTGGGCAAGGGTTGGAAGGTAAACCCCTTCATCATCGTGAAACCGGGAGAGACAATCACGATTGCGGAAATCGAGGGTCCGGGAGCCATCCAGCAGATCTGGATGACACCGACCGGGAACTGGCGCTTCTCCATCCTGAGAATGTACTGGGACGACGAGAAGGAGCCTTCCGTCGAATGTCCGGTGGGTGACTTCTTCTGCAGCGCATACAATGAATATGCACAGCTCTCCTCACTGGCCGTCTGCGTGAATCCGGGCAGCGCCTTCAACTGCTACTGGAAGATGCCTTTCCGCAAGAAAGCCCGTATCACGCTGGAGAACATCAACACCGCCGAGGAGATGCGCCTGTACTACCAAATCAACTACACCCTGACAGAAGTTCCTGAGGACGAGGCCTACTTCCACGCGCAGTTCCGCCGCTCCAATCCGACCCAGGGGTCGCTGCACACGCTGATTGACGGTGTGAAGGGCAAGGGACAGTACGTGGGTACCTACCTGGCATGGCGTGTAAACGACAACTGCTGGTGGGGTGAGGGGGAAATCAAGTTCTACATGGACGGTGACAGGGAATATCCGACTATCTGCGGGACCGGGATTGAGGACTACTTCTGCGGCTCGTACAATTTCGAGAACCAGAAGACGCGCCAGTACCAGGAGTTCACCACCCCCTATGCCGGCATGCACCAGGTAATCCGTCCCGACGGGCTGTACCGTGCGGTGACCGCTTTCGGGCTGTACCGCTGGCATATCCTTGACCCGGTACGCTTCGACAAGGACCTGAAGGTCACGATACAGGACCTGGGATGGCGCCATGACGGACGCTACAACAACCAGAAGTCGGATATCTCGTCGACCACTTTCTGGTACCAGGCTGAGCCGCATGCCAAATTCCCGGCCTTGCCGAGCAAGGACGGTTTGGAAATTCCAAGATGGTAAAATAAAAGTTTGAGTATAGAGGCTGTGCAGTACAATTTTAGGAAAAACGTATTGTATAGTAAATAATATTATATTATTAACCTTTTTTATTTATATTATGAAATATTTCAAAAGAAATGGTTTCGTGGCATTGGTATCAATGTTGTCATTGACAGCTTATGCAGGGGATAGTTTACCTCTTTCTGTGGCTGTATCGGAGACAAAAGAGTTTATTCAAGTATCTGGACATGGTATAGATACTTCTAACGTGATTCAACAAGAGAGGATAATACAAGGAACGGTTTTGGAAGAAGGAACGAATGAACCTCTTGTTGGAGTGAATGTTGTTGTTAAAGGAACTACTATCGGTACCACGACTGATATTGATGGAAAATACTCTATAAAAATACCTTCTGATAAGGCAATATTAGTCTTTTCTTATATTGGTCAAAAAACGGAAGAATATTCGGTTAAAGGCTTAAACTTTTTGAATGTTATCATGAAGAGTGATGCTACAATGTTGTCAGAAGTTGTGGTATACACTGGTTATATGACACAGAAGAAAGCGGATTTGACAGGTTCTGTTGCAATGGCAAATGCGAGTGATTTAAAGAAAAATGCTTCTGCCAATGCCATGAAGTCATTACAAGGAAAGATGGCTGGTGTGCATATCACTACAAATGGTGGTAATCCTGCTGAAGGAACTACGGTGCAGATTCGTGGATTGTCTTCTCTTTCGGGAGGAGTTAAGCCTTTAATTGTTTTGGATGGTATGCCTACTGAAAATTTGAATCTTCGTGATATAAATTCTGGTGATATTGAATCTATTCAAGTTTTGAAAGATGCAGCATCTGCCTCTATTTATGGTGCAAGAGCTTCCGGTGGTGTTATTTTGATTCAGACAAAAAAGGGTCAAGCAGGTAAGACAAACATTGAGTATAATGGTAGTGTTTCTATCAATACTGTATTGAACAAACCTACTTTGATGAATGCTGAACAATATGGTAGAGCGGCATTCCAAGCTCAAGCTTATGATGAAAGAGTATATGGTACTTCTATTTCTTTGCCTTCAGCGTATAATTATACATGGCATAGAGGTGATAATGGAATAGCTGTTTTGGACGAGGTTAAAGTTGCTGAATACCTTAATGCAGACCAAACTGTAAGAGGAAGTGATACAGATTGGATGGGAGAAATTTTTCAGACTGCTATTTCTCATAATCATCAGTTGACCATTTCTAATGGTTCTGAGAAATCCAAAAGCTTGTTCTCGTTGGGTTATTTCAATAATGAAGGTACACAGATACATACATTCTTCAGACAATATTCGATACGTGCTAATACTGAATATAGTTTGATAAAAAATCATTTGAAAGTTGGTGAAAATCTTGCAGTATCTTATTTGCAGTATAGAGACCAAAGTGAAACATGGTGGGCGATGATTAATCCTCCTGCCTCTCCTGTATATGATGAAAATGGTGGATGGGCTGGTGCTCCGGGTTTTGATGATTTTACCAACCCTGTTCGATTATTGACAATGAATAAGGATAATATCAATAATTATGTGAAGATTATTGGTAATATTTTCCTCGATTTGAATATTTGGAAAGGCATTTCGGCAAGAACCCAGTTCGGTCTTGATTATGGCAATGCTTATAATCGTGCTGTTGATGGTGTTTGGTCGGAAACTGGAGGAAGAAATAGCGATGGAGAAAACTATGTAGGCAGTTATCAATCACATCCGTTGAGTTATGTATGGACTAACACTTTGTCATATACATTGAGTACTGGTAAACACAATTTGGATGTTGTGTTGGGTACTGAGGCAACCAGATTCGTTCAAGAAGGATTTTCTGCAAGAAGAGAAGGTATTTATTTGGAAGATAGAGATTTTGCACATATTGGTGTAACTACCGGAGAGAAATATAACTTAGGTAGTTCTGCAGATGAATATACCTATTTCTCTTTGTTTGGTAAGGCCAACTATGTTTATAACGGAAAGTACTTGCTGTCTGCTACCGTTCGCCGTGACGGTTCTTCTTTATTCGGTGAGAATAACCGTTATGCTACTTTCCCTGCTTTCTCCGTTGGTTGGAGAATCAAGGATGAAGCTTTTATGGAAGATTTTGACTTTCTGTCCGATCTTAAATTACGTGCTAGCTGGGGAGCAAACGGAAGTGTGCAAGGTCTTCCGAGAGGATATACTACCACTCCGTTTACAACAGATTATTTTGGAACATCTTATCCTATTCAGGGTAATGAGAGCGGTCCCTTGTATTCCGGTTATAAGAGAACTTGGCTTGGTAATCCTGACTTGAAGTGGGAAACTACTACGCAGACGGATTTGGCTGTCGACTTCGGATTTTTCAACCAACGTCTTACAGGTTCTTTAGGATACTATTTCAAGAAGACAAAGGATATTCTTGTACAGACTCCTTATATTGCTGTGATGGGAGAAGGTGGAGAACCTTGGATTAATGGTGCAAATATGAATAATCAAGGTCTTGAATTTGAAGTTAGTTTTAGGAATGACCCAAGTGCCGAATTCCAGTATACTATTTCAGCAAATATAGGTACTTATAAGACGAAATTGACAGAGCTTCCTGAAAACGTAATTAATAAATATCCGGGAGATGGTGTCCGTGACTTCGTTATTGGTAGGTCTCCCAATGTATTTTATGGTCTTGTAGCTGATGGAATTTTCAAGACACAAGAGGAAGTGGATAACCATGCTGAACAACCAGGAAAAGCTATTGGTCGAATTCGTTATAAAGATTTGGATGGTGATGGTCGTGTAGATGAATTGACTGACAGAACGTATATCGGAACAGCCGATCCAGATTTCTTTGGAGGAATCACTTTCGATTTCAAATATCGTAATTTTGATTTGAATATGTTTTTCCAAGGTGTGTTTGGTAATCAGGTAAGTAATGATTGGAAGCGTCAGAGTGATTTTTGGCATATATCAGGTTCCGTTCCTGTCGGAAAAAATCATCCGACTAGATTATTGGATGCTTGGTCGTTTGACAATCCTGATTCAGATATTCCGGCGATGACAAATGTTATGACCAATAATGAACAGAGAATGTCTACTTATTATATAGAAGATGGTTCTTACTTGAAGTTGAGAAATATAGAATTGGGTTATACTTTTCCTGCTAAAATCACCAACAAGATGATGATGAAAAATTTGAGAGTATATGCTTCTGCAAGAAACGTATTTACTTTGAAGAAATTCTGGGGAGATGACCAATTTACAAGTTTTGACCCGGAAATGTCTGGTTATGGATATTTGACTCCATTCACAATGACTTTCGGACTTAATGTTACATTTTAATTAAAAAAACACAATGAAAAAGTTTATATCATCATTATTGATTTTAACCGCTACATTCGGCTTGACCGGATGTGAGGATTTCCTACAAGTAAATCCCAAACAAGTTTTGGATGAGAACTTGCTTGTTAAACCAAGTGATATGGAAGGCTTTGTAACAGCTGCTTATGCAAGAATGACAGATATTCCGTCTTGGGATTCACCATTCTCACCTTGGTGGTCTGGTTCTCTTCGTTCTGATGACTCTTATAAAGGAGGAGGAGGCGTCTGGGACGGCGGCGATGGATGGGGATATATGGAAACCTTTGTGAATTTGACTCCTAATGGCTGGCCTATTGATTACCCTTGGTATGTTTCTTATCAAGTTATCCAAAGATGTAATACTGCAATCCAGAAAATGCAGCCGATTTCTGAAGAAGATTTTCCAGTAAAGAACAGTCGAATGGGTGAGATGCTGTTTCTTCGCGGATTTACTCACTTCAGACTGAAAGAGTTCTTCAAATATATACCTTACATGGATGAAACTATAACAGGTACTTCTGCAGATTTTGAGGCTGTACCGAATAGGGACAAGAACTATCCGAATGATCAGTATCTGTGGGAGAGAATTCTTAAGGATTTCAAGGATGCAGAGTCATATCTTCCAGAAGTACAGATAGATAAAGGAAGAGTCAATAAGAATGCGGCAACGGCAATGGTTGCAAGAACATTGATGTTTATGGCTTATGAGCAAGATGAGAGACATCAGGTGATTAATGTAAACAAAGAACGGCTGAATGAAGCTTTGATTTATCTGAACAAGTTGACGGAACAAGAAGGTAAAGCTTTGGACTTATGTAGCAATTTTGGTGAGAATTTCATGATTGAGTCTGATAACAATACGAAAGAATCCATTTGGGAGATTCAGTATTCTATCAATGATAATAGTTCTACTGGGGGTAAAATCAATAGAAGTGAAGGACTGAATCATCCGTGGAATTGGGGAGGTTTTCAGTGTTGTGGTTTCCATCATGCAAGCTATACAATGGGTAATGCTTTCAAGACTGGTGAAAATGGATTACCGTTGTTTGATACCTATAATGATGATTGCTATGGTGATTACATAAAGAAAGCCGATGGTTCGGATGATATTACACTTGTAGATGCCGGTAATAAGGCTTTCTTCGACCGCTACACTTTCGACCCTCGTTTCAGTCATACGATATGTGCACCCGGACAGCCTTGGAAGTATGACCCTTATTTGATTTTTGAGGCCCGTGGTATTCGTAATGGTGTTGAGTATGGTTATTTGAAATCTGTGAAGGAATTACCGCATCCTAATTGTGACTGTTTGCTGTACGATGGTTGGCAGTTTAACTCTATGAACAAGAGATTAATCAGATATGATGAAGTGATACTATGGAAAGCAGAAGTCCTAATTCAATTGGACAGACAAGATGAAGCTTTGCCTTTGATTAATAAAATTCGTCAGCGTGCCGCCAATAGTCTTGAGAATCTGAAAACTGCGGATGGAAGCTATATTCTGAACTACAAATGTGAGTTGTATAAACCTGGTGTGAATTGTACATGGACCAAAGAATTTGCATGGAAGGCCATGGAATGGGAAAACCGTCTTGAACTAGCTTGTGAAGGACGCCGTTTCTTCGACTTGCAGCGTTGGGGAACTCTGGAGAAAACGATGAATGCTTATTTTGCAGTGGAAAGAAATAGATTTGACTGGATGAATATAGCACGCTTTACTGCTGGTAGAGATGAATTCTTCCCCATATCACAGGCTCAGATGAAGTGGGCAAAAGGTAATTATACACAAAATCCGGGATATTAATATTAAACTTTTAGAATTATGATTATGAAAAATATAGTAAGAATATGCATGGTAATATTTACTTGTTTATTGTTTACTGGTTGTTACGACAGAGATGTTGTAGGCAGTAAAGGAACACATTATATTTTGCCTAAAGTGGAAAACCTTGATTATTCAGTACAAGGGAATACAGTGAAGTTGACATGGCAAATTCCAGATAATATACCTGATGAGTTTTTGAGGCCTCTTGAAGTAAGTATTCAGAAAGTGGAGAATGACATCTATAGAGATGTGATAACCATTGGTAATGAAGGGACATTTGCCGAAGGCATTGCAATCGATGCGAATAAAAGGTACAGATTCGTTGTAAAATTGGTAGGAAACTTGACAGACGAAGTTGTAGAAACCGGAATATCCAGCAGAATATACTCCGAAGGTCAGGTAATTGACATTCAATAATTAAAGTTTGCTGTATCATAGATGCAGTCCGGTATTTCTATGCTTCCCGTGTACTGCATCTATAGATACAGTAAACTGACTTAAAACAGACGCTATGAAAAATATTCTATTTATGGTTCTTTCTTTCTCTATATTCTTGTTGTTTTCTTGTTCGGATAAAGAGGAAAATGAGCCTTTTATACCAGTTGATGAGATTATCTCTGCGAAAACTTTTCTGATTCCAAATAAAGACACGAAGGTTGTTTCAACGATTCTGAATTTTAAGAATATAGATGCCATAGATTATCTGATGGTTCGAAAAAGTGGAGGAAATAGTTATTCAGTCAAAATAGATAGAAATGAGTTAACTGCAGATTATGTATTTAATTATGTGGTTCAGAAGACGGATCCCCAGAATTTTAGATTGATATTGGTAGCAGTTTATAAAGATGGAAACAAATCGAATGACCTTTCTTTGAATGTGGATAACCGTTGGGGATTCTTTATCCGAAGCGTCAGTCGTACTGCTCGTGTAACTGGTAGTTCTATGGACGGAGAAAACTTCCCAAACCCTAATAATACTGCGACAAAATGGAATGTAGGAGGAACAGATCTTGGCATTATTTGGGAGATGCAGCCCGGAAAATATGGAATTTTCTTTGGTGATACTTTTGGGTATGACTTTAAGCCTAATCTGGCTAATCCTGGACCTAACGGAGGGAGTTGGCGTAGTAATGTGCTGGCTTTCTCGGAGGATAATGATTTAGAAGATGGATTGTCATTCAGCAATATGGCTACTGATGATAAAGGGTATGCCCGCGAGATAGTATATGGGGGAAAAGATTCGTCAGGTAATGGTGATTGGACTTCTATCCCAACAGCTGCTATTCGTGCTAATGGAATAGATTATGTGCATTATTTTAATATGAGAAATTGGACGGGATGGATTACAAATTATTCGGGAATATATAAGTCGGTTGATAATGGTTTGACATGGGCTAAATGTAAAGATATAACCTTCTCATCTTATAGTTTTTTTGGCCAGGTAGGGTACTTTAAGAAAGATGGATATGTTTATATGATAGGTACTCAAACGGGGAGGGATAGCAATGCTAAATTAGCACGATTTCATGAAACAGATATTGAGAATAAGACAGCTTATGAATATTGGAATGCTTTTACTAATCAATGGATAAAAGGCAATGAAAATGAGGCAACAGTATTAATAGAAGATAAGGTTGGTGAACTTTCTTTTATATATAACGAGACACATAAGAAATGGATAATTGCTTATTTCAATGCAGATAGATATAATATAACTATGCGTACGGCAGAAGACATAACTGGCCCATGGAGTGAACCCTATGAGCTTGCTAATGGTAGAGAGTATGCCCAATTGTATGGTTCTTACATTCATCCGTTGTCGGTAACTGGTGATAATTTATATTTTACGATGTCAATGTGGATGCCTTATAATGTTTTTTTAATGAAGGCTGAATTGGCTGATATGGGAGAGTTTTAATTATATTGATAAATATAATATCATGAACACACGCACATTAATTATAACTTTTGTTTGGATGATAATGTCCAACATAGGCATCTGTGCTCAAGAGCATTGGGATGCACAAGAGAGAATTGAGTTGAATAAGGGTGTTTTTCCGAAAAATTTTAGTAAAGCTATTGATGCTATACAGTATGATTTATTAGGAATTGAGAGAGGAAAAAGCCATGTGAAAGTGATAGATAACAACACTTTGTACATAAACCTTTCTTTTTCGCTTAAAAACTCTGTTCAACAAGGTGATTGGCGTATAGCCGTAAAGCCGGATTTTTTACCTTCGTTCCATTGGGCGCCACATCTTACTCCTACTGATAGAAATGTCATCGATCAACATGTATTCCGTTCTCCTGCCCTTATTGTAGCAGACGATCATCAAACTCTTATTCTTATTCCCGATTTGGATATTATGCAGAAGGGGACTCCTGTACGATGGTATATGGATATGGACGCATCCTCTAATACACTTATTCTCGGAATGTGTAATAACCATGTATTCGAACACGTTCTGTTTGAGCGTGATCAAGAAACTACTTACCCAAAAGGAGATATTGAAATAGGCTTTTATTTGATGTATTCTGATAGCAAGGAAGTATTGCGGAATCCTTTTAAGAAGCCGTTAGAATTTATGTGGAGTCGATGGGGGCATGCTGCATATGAGAAAGGTAATCCGGTGAAGGAAAACCTAGAAACGTATGTGAAACATACTTATAATTGGGCTTTTAATTCATGGTCAGAAAATGTGTGGCAGCAATTTGAGTTAGATGGGAAAAAAGTGGGTGCTCCCGTATTCATTGTGAATGTTACTCAAAGTCCTAATTATCCGGGAGAGATTAATGAACGTGAATTTCGTTCTATCTGGAATCAGGCATGGTTCAGTTCATTGCGTTCTGCAAGTGGATTATATCGATATGCAAGAAGAACCGGTAATAGGGAGCTTCTTGCAAAAGCAAATTTGACAAAAGAACTGGCTCTGTCATTTCCGCAGAGGAATGGTTTTTTCTATGGACTTATCGGTACGGAAATGCATGAAGTAGAGATTGATGGTAAAAAGTATAATCGGAGCAAGGGGTGGAATACCTATTATTGGGGAAATTCCAACAGAAATCCTTATACCTGGAATCCGAAAGAATCTCCGTATCATATTCTTGATATGAGTTGGACAGCATTGTTGATGCTTCGGTGGTATGATGAATTAGAAAAAGATGCCCGTCTTTTGGCTTATGCAGAAGATTATGCGATGGCTTTACTTGGAATACAGTATGAAAATGGTTTTTTCCCTGGCTGGCTTGACTTAAAGACAATGCAGCCGATGAACCATTTGAATGCTTCTCCTGAAACATCTTTATCAGTTACTTTTTTACTTAAACTGTATGAGCTTACACATAAGGAAGAGTATAAACGGGCAGCATTTAAAGCCATGAATGCAGTTATCCATGAAATTATCCCGGTTGGGAAGTGGGAAGACTTTGAAACCTATTGGTCTTGTTCTCGTTACGGTTCGGATAACTTGGTAGGTAAAAAAGTTTTGCGGAACAATATGCATAAACAGAATAATTTTTCAATGTTCTGGACAGCTGAAGCCTTACTGGAGTGCTATCGTCTTACCTCAAATAAAGAATATCTTGATTATGGACAGCGTACACTTGATGAATTGCTGATGACCCAAGCATCGTGGCAGCCGCCATACATGTATGTAAATGTATTGGGTGGTTTTGGTGTGTTGAATGCCGATGGTGAATGGAATGATTCACGCGAAAGTCTTTTTTCCGAACTCATCATTCAATATGGAAAACTTCTTGATAAGCCAGAGTATATAGAACGGGGATATGCTGCACTTAAGGCATCTTTTGTAATGATGTATTGTACTGAAAATCCTCAAACCAAACAGCAATGGGAAAAAGTTCATCCGTTCTTTGCTTCAGAGGATTATGGATTCATGATGGAAAATTACGGGCATGGCGGCCGTACAAATCCGGCAGGTGAAGGTATGGGTGAGTTTACAATCTATGATTGGGGAAATGGAGCAGCGGCTGAAGCGTACAACCGCCTCCTTGATAAATTTGGAAAAATAGAATAATGATTCGTTAACATTAATAATTCAGCTATGGTAAGATCAACTTTAACTTTATTGGCCCTATTTAATGTGGCTATACTGTTTCCGGGTAAAGCAATGTCCCAGAACAGTGAAGGGCGGGAGTTTAACGGTAAGTATCAAAAGGAATATCTGGATAAGATTGCATTTCCTATAGGGGGAATCGGCGCCGGAATGTTCTGTTTGGAGGGAACCGGTGCCATTTCGCATGTGTCTCTCAGGCACCATCCTGATGTGATGAATGAGCCGTATACCTTTGCTGCGATTTATGTAAAGGGGGTTGAGAACGGAGCAAAGGTATTGGAAGGGCAGGTTCCGACTTGGAAGTTATTTGGTCCTGCACAGAGTGGTTTAGGTAGGGGAGACAAGACATATGGCCTTCCCCGCTTTGAGGAGGCGGTTTTCCAGACACGTTTTCCTTTTGCGACTATTGATTTAAGAGACAAGGATATGCCTTTGGTGGCAAAGATTACGGGTTGGAGTCCTTTTATTCCGACGGATGCGGACAATTCCAGCTTACCGGTTGGAGTACTGGAATATCAGTTTACAAACACTTCCGATAAGGCTATCGAAACCGTGTTTTCTTATAATACCAAAAATTTCATTGATGGTCAGGGTACTATCCGAGGAGTAAAGAACGGGTTTGTTTTAGAATCCGATCAGAACAACAGTGGGCTAGCTATTTATGTGGACAATGCTGCAGCTGTTGTAGACCATTGTTGGTTCCGTGGTGCCTGGTTCGATCCGCAGACTGTGGTTTGGGATAATATTCGCTATGGGCGGATCGCTGATAAGCAGCCGGTTAAGGGTGTTGCTCCGGGAGCGTCTGTTTATGTTCCGCTGACGTTGCAGCCGGGAGAGACAAAAACAGTCAAGGTAAACTTCTGCTGGTATCTGCCCGATTCAAACCTTTCTATCGGTGGTGCCAGAAAGGTAGGACAGGCATTTACGGGGATGCCCTGCAAGGGAACGGCTTCCGGTCAGCAACCTGTGAGCGGCTTTGTCGGCAAGCAGTTGCTGAACTCGTTCGATAAGGGTGGAGATGGACTGACGGGTATTATTCAGTCTCCTGAGTTCAATATTGGGAAAAGATATCTGAAGTTTCTGGTAGGTGGAGGCAGTCAGGCTGACCGTACTTCTGTAAATCTTGTAGTAGACGGAAAGATTGTAGAGACGGCGGTCGGAAATCAGACGGAGACTCTGAGTGAAACCGTATGGGATTTGAAACCTTATCAAGGAAAGAAGGCTTTTGTGAAAGTCATTGATTTGGATGTTTACCCGTGGGGACATATTCTGGCCGACCAGTTTGTGTTGACAGACAATAGGAATGAAGATATTTACAACTTGTCTTCTACATCCACCTTACTTGCCGATTTTGAAAGTAACAGTTGGGGAGACTGGCAGGTTGTGGATTCTTCTGAAGAAGAAAAACAATTCCTGGCAGATGAAGGAGATGTCGAAGCTACCTACAGACCTTGGTACTCGGAGCGCTTCAAGAGTTTGAATGAGGTTATCGGCTATTGGGATGCAAACCAGGCGATGCTGGAAAAGAACAGCCGGCTGTTCAGTGATGCATTCTATAGTTCCTCTTTGCCGGCAGAAGTACTGGAGGCTGTTGCTACTAATTTAACTATATTGAAATCTCCTACGGTATTACGTCAATGGGATGGAAGATTTTGGGCTTGGGAAGGATGTCAGGATTCTTTTGGCTCTTGTCACGGAAGTTGTACGCATGTGTGGAACTATGCACAGGCTTTGCCCCATTTGTTCCCGTCTTTGGAAAGAACCTTGCGTGAAACGGAATTCAGGGTAAGCCAGAATACGGAAGGACACCAGAATTTTAGAGTCAACTTGCCTATTTCGGCACCGCCTCACAACTTCCATGCTGCTGCCGACGGACAGTTGGGCGGGATTATGAAAGTTTACCGTGAATGGCGTATCAGCGGGGATACACAGTGGATGAAAGACCTTTTCCCGGCAGTGAAAAAGAGTCTTGACTATTGCATCCGTACATGGGACCCCTTGCATAAGGGCTATCTTGAAGAGCCGCACCACAATACTTATGACATCGAGTTCTGGGGACCGGACGGCATGTGTACAAGTTTCTATTTGGGAGCTTTGACTGCGTTTATAGAGATGGGCAAGGAGCTGAAGCAACCCGTTAAGGAATATACGGCCCTGCTGTCAAAGGGCAAGAAATATATGGAAACTGCACTCTTCGATGGAGAATATTTCATACAGAAGATTCAGTGGGAAGGGCTTCAGGCTCCCAATCCGGTTGATGTAATGTCTTTCGGGGGAAGTTATTCCGATGAGGCCCTGAAATTGCTGAAGGAAGAAGGGCCAAAATACCAATACGGTACCGGTTGTCTGTCCGATGGAATTTTAGGGATGTGGATGGCTTCCGTATGCGGACTGGATGAAGTGCTGGACAATGAAAAGGTCAGGAGCCATCTGGTGGCCGTACACAAATACAATCTGAAACATGACTTGGTAGACCATTTCAATCCTCAAAGACCGGTGTATGCTTGTGGTAAGGATGGCGGATTATTGCTTTGCACATGGCCGAAGGGTGGTATGCTGTCACTGCCTTTTGTATACAGCAATGAAGTCTGGACCGGTATCGAATATCAGGTTGCCAGTCATTTGATGATGAAAGGTGAGGTGGAAAAGGGCTTGGATATTGTCCGTGAATGCCGTGAGAGATATGATGGAAGAGTAAGAAACCCATTCAATGAGATAGAGTGCGGGCATTGGTATGCACGTGCCATGGCAAGCTATGGAATGTTGCAGGGGCTTACAGGAGTGCGGTATGATGCTGTTGACAAAACCATGTACATCAATTCTAAGATTGGTGATTTCAAAAGTTTCATCAGTACTGATACCGGTTTCGGAACTATTGAATGGAAAGCAGGAAAGCCTGTGTTGAACGTGGTTTATGGCAACATTGATGTGAAACGCTATAATGTTTCAGGCAAGATTGTGGATTGAGGTCAATTAGGATAGGGATGTACAATCAAAGACAGATTAAGATGACAGAGAAGAAGAAACTTCTTGTTTTGTGTGTTGCACTATTTTGTTTTATAGCTGTTTCTGCACAGCAGAGAATGTCTGTATCGTCTCCTGACGGAAAACTTAGATTTTCTCTGAAAGTAACGCCGGAGAGTGTTTCATATGACATCGACTATAGGAAGCAGTCTCTTATAGCAAATTCTTTGCTTGGTTTCAGCTTTGATAGCGGAGAGTTCGGAAGGAATCTTAAAGCAGGAAAGGTGCAGCGTAAAAAGATTGATGAGACATACAAGCTCATTGTCGGCAAGACAAGTAGTGTACGTAGCCGTTGCAATGAAATGACCGTTCCCATGCAGGAACGGTCAGATTCCGGCCGTCTGATAAACCTGGTTGTAAGGGCATTCGATGACGGGATAGCATTCAGATATGAATTTCCGGAACAGAAAGCATGGGATTCATACGTGATGTATGATGAAAGGACACAGTTCAACTTGCAAGGAAACCCGATGGCGTTGCTCATGTACCTGCCCGGGTATGTGAATACACACGAAGGGGTATACAGTCATGTAAGATATGACAAGGTGGCAAGGAAAAGGCTGATAGAGATGCCGGCGACATTCGAGTTCGACAACGGGGTGGCAGTGGTTATAACTGAAGCGGCCATAAGGGACTATGCGGGAATGTACCTGGTGAAGGAGAAGGGTGGACTGGTGGGAAAGCTCTCGCCAAAACTGGGGCAGGAGAAGATAAAGGTCGAGACAGACAGTTTCCCGCACCGTACCCCGTGGCGCGTAATCTCCGTTGCAGACCGGGTGGGAGGATTGCTGGAGACGAATATACTAACAAGCCTGAACGAGCCCTGCAGGATTGAAGACACTTCATGGATTAAGCCTTGCAGGACCACGTTCACATGGTGGAACGGGAATGTCGTGCCGGACAGCACGTTCTCTCCGGGAAACAACTTCGATACAAACAAGTACTACATCGATTTTGCAGCACGCAATGGCTTGGATGCACATGGAATCTACGGATATGCGGAGACTCCTTGGTACTATGATGACAACTTCAATTTCGGATGGGCGGGACCCAATGCGGACGTTACAAAACCGATACCGTGCCTGAACATGCCGAGAATTGTGGAATATGCAAGGAGCAAGGGGGTTGGCATACATCTGTGGGTACACTGGAGACCGTTGTACGACAAACTCGAAGAAGCCTTTGCGCTCTATGAGGGATGGGGAGTAAAAGGACTCATGGTGGACTTCATGGACCGTAATGACCAAGAGATGATACGCATCCAAGAAGAGATACTGGAATGTGCGGCAAGACACAGGCTCTTCATACAGTTCCATGGGTCGAGCAAGCCTTCCGGACTGGTAAGGACGTATCCGAATGAATTCACACGGGAGGGGACACTCAACTATGAAGTATGCAAATGGGACACGCTGGTGAATGCGGACCATGACATTGCGATACCCTTCACCAGGATGCTGGCGGGAGCGACGGACTATCACCTGGGAGGGTTCAGGGCACTGCCGCGCTCGGAGTTCAAGATACAGTATGTAAATCCTCATGTAATGAGCACACGCTGCCATATGTTGGCCATGTATGTGGTTTTGGAAAACCATCTCACCTCTTTGTGCGATACGCCAAAGGCTTATGAAGGTCAACCGGGGTTCGAGGTGCTCCGTACCGTGCCGGGAACGTGGGATGAGATAAGAGTTCCGCTGGCAAAGATGAATGAGCATGTCACGGTGGCCCGCAGGAGCGGTTCGGACTGGTGGGTAGGCTCGCTAAACAACGGTGCGGAAAGGAATCTGAAATTGGAATTGGACTTCCTTAGTGAGGGAGACTACCAAGCAACGATCTATACCGATGCAGAGGATGTGGACCGGAATCCAAACCATCTGGACAGACAGGTACGGAAAGTTACAAGGAAGGATATCATTGAACTGAATCTGGCAAAGGATGGAGGAGCGCTATTACATATCAGAAGGTTATAAGGGTGATGTTTATCAGTTGAAATTGTATTTCAATCAGTTGTTAGTTTGTTAGGATAAGAAGATTGTTCCAGGATAATATTTTTAGTCAATGGATTTATAACATGAACAGAAGAAATTTTATAAAGAGAGTGGGCCTTTTGGGGGCAGGATATGCGCTGAATAAAAACTTGATGTTTGCGAATTCAGGCGTAGCTTCGACAGCTGCCTCTTTTTCGTCGTTTCCAACAGTAAGGAAGCCTATATCGGAAAGGAACTTCAAAAGTCCTGCCATTGAAAAGGCCATTGCTACTTTTAAACAGAAGGTCAAGAATGAAGAACTGGGCTGGCTGTTTGGGAATTGTTTTCCGAATACGTTGGACACAACCGTTTTTTATTCAGAAAAGGATGGCCGACCGGATACATATGTGATTACCGGTGATATTGATGCCATGTGGTTAAGGGATAGTTCTGCCCAAGTATATCCGTATTTGGATTTCATGTCTGAAGATAAGAACCTGCAAAGACTGATAATTGGCGTTATCAATAAGCAGACCTCCTTTATATTGAAGGATCCGTATGCCAATGCCTTTTATGATGATGATACGAAGTATACAAGATGGAACAGCGACCATACGGAGATGAAACCGGGTATTCATGAGCGTAAATACGAGTTGGATTCGCTTTGCTATCCCATTCGCCTGGCATATGGATACTGGAAAAAGACAAATGATGCTTCTCCTTTCGATGCGCAATGGAAGAAGGCGATAGAAACCGTTTTAAGGGTCTGCAAGGAACAGCAGAGAAAAGATGGTAACGGGCCTTATAGCTTTCGCAGAACTTCGGAATGGGCTATAGATGCTGTTCCTATGGGTGGAGTGGGCTATAAAGTAAATCCGGTCGGATTGATTTGCTCTACTTTCAGGCCTAGTGATGATGCCACTATCTTTCCTTTTCTTGTCCCGTCCAATTTCTTTGCGGTGGCCAGTTTGAGGCAGGCTTCCGAAATGGTTCAAAAGATAACCAAAGACAATGTACTGGCTGATGAACTGTTGGCGTTGAGTAAAGAAGTTTATAATGCTTTGCAGACTTATGCCGTGGTGAATCATCCGAAGTTCGGTAAAATCTATGCTTTTGAAATAGATGGCTTTGGATCGGCTTATCTTAGTGATGATGCCAACGTCCCTAATCTGCTGGCGTTACCCTATCTGGGTGGTGTTGATAGTGATGATGCAATTTATGCCAATACCAGAAGATTCGTGTGGTCGGAATACAATCCTTATTTCTTTAAAGGTTCTTATTTTGAAGGGATAGGAGGACATCATATTGGTACGGACATGATATGGCCGATGAGCCTGATAATGAAAGCCCTGACTGCTCAAGACGATAAAGAGTTACAGCAATGTATCCAGATGCTCCAGAAAACGCATGCCGGTACCGGGTTCATGCACGAGTCATTCCACAAGGATGACCCCAAGAAATTCACAAGGAGCTGGTTTGCATGGGCCAATACATTGTTTGGAGAATTGCTGTGGAAAACATTCAATGAGAAACCATATTTATTGGAATATTAATCATCTAATTAATCAATGTAAACAAAAATTTATGAGAAGAATTGCAAAATTCAGTTTGTTACTCTCCCTTGTTCTGGGATTGTACTTTCCTACTGTTTTTGCACAGTCGAACATGACGAACGAAATGTTTGACTTGGCAAAGTTGAAGTCGGGTGTAAAAAACAAAAGAATCTCCAGTACAGATCCTACCGGAGGTAACAGAGATCACTTGGAGCCCTTCAAACCAGGTGAGAAACGCATCATTGCAGACATCAAGGGAACGGGAGTCATCAACCACATTTGGGTGACGATTGCGCCTCCACCTCCCACTTTGAGCAGAAACGACATTATCATTCGCATGTATTGGGACGGCAACGATTATCCTTCGGTAGAGTCTCCCATCGGCCCTTTCTTCGGACAAGGCTGGGATGAGAGATACAACTACGCATCCTTGCCTCTTTCGGCCGGTCCTGAAAACGGTACCGGTCTGTCGTGCTATTTCGCTATGCCTTTCGAGAAGGGCGCACGCATTGAAATTGAGAACCAGAGCGACCGCAACATAGATGCTTTCTACTTCTACGTGGATTATCTGGAGATGGCGAAGCTTCCCAAGGACATGGGCCGCTTTCATGCCTGGTATAACCACAACCTGACTGAAGCACTTCCCGAAGGCGAGACGGAGTGGGGAGTTACCGGTGCCCAGAAGCCGAACACCACCGGCGAACGCAACTATGTGTTCATGGAAACCCAAGGCAAGGGACACTTTGTAGGTATCAATTACTATGTGCATTGTCCCACTCCCATGTGGTATGGCGAAGGTGACGACATGTGGTTCATTGATGGAGAAAAGGTTCCCTCGCTGATAGGTACAGGTACGGAAGACTTCTTCAATACGGCCTGGTGTCCTAAAGAAGCCTTCTCGCATCCTTACTTCGGTTATCCCCGTGTGAACAATGATATAGGCTGGCTGGGTCGTACCCACGTTTACCGATTCTTCATTGAAGATCCCATTTTCTTTGAAAAGAGCCTGAAGGGAACCATCGAACATGGCTCCAACAACAACTTGACGTTGGATTTGTCTACCGTGGCTTATTGGTACCAAGATTCGGCTGTGGCTCTTCCCGAAGCTCCTACAAAGGCACAGCGTGCTCCGAAACCTTTCATCAACCATGTTGATATACATCGTTGGCGGGATGCCTGGCGTAAGTCCAAGGGTAACAAAGCCACTCTGTGGGGCAACGAGTAAACTTTTGTAACGCTCTTTTTTTATACGTTCATAGGCTGATATTTATATCCGGGGTTTTGCCATTATATTGGCAAAACTGTGTCTCTATATTGGCAAAACTGTGCCACTATATTGGCACGACTATGGAAAAATAGTTCTACGGAGCAGCAAATTCAATAAATCATTAATAAAGGTACGAAATGAAGAATATTCCCAAAAAGCAATTTGCGGGCTGGATGCTGATGCTACTGTTGTGCATCAGTATCTCGGCATTTGCCCAGTCGCCTAAGAAGGTGACCGGACGTGTGATGGATGCACAAGGTGAGTTACTCATCGGTGTGAATGTGACGGAGGCGGCAGACCCTTCTAATGGTGTGGTGACGGACATCAACGGTACGTATACGATTACGTTGAAAGGTAATAAGCCGTCATTAAAATTCTCTTATATTGGCTTTAAGGATAAAGTGGTAGCGGTAGGCTCCAAAGGAGTGCTTGATGTAGCTTTGGAAGAAGATGTGGCAGCCCTTGACGAAGTGGTGGTAGTGGGCTTCGGAACGCAGAAGAAAGCTTCTGTGGTCGGCTCCATTACCAATATAGAGCCGGCCAAACTTGCCGCGGCTCCCAGCCGTTCGCTTAGTAACAACTTGGCGGGTATGGTTCCCGGTGTGATTGCGGTTCAGCGTAGCGGTGACCCTTGGTTCAATAACTCCGACTTCTGGATTCGTGGTATCAGTAGCTTTACTGGCAATACCAATCCGCTGGTATTGGTGGACGGCGTCGAGCGTTCGCTCCACGACATCGACCCTGAAGAAATCGCCTCCTTTTCCGTGTTGAAGGATGCTGCCGCCAGTGCCGTCTACGGTGTGCGCGGTGCCAATGGTGTAGTGATGATTGAGACCAAGCGTGGCAAGATTGGAAAGCCGCAGGTGAACGTCCGCTTCGAACACTCCTTTACGCAACCCATCAAGATACCCGACTACATCGGCAGTGTGAAGTATCTGGAACTGATTAACGAAATGTATGCCGAGCAGGGTAGAAACCCGTTTGTAAGCGAAGCCACCCTGCTGAACTACAAGAACCAGACCGACCCGGAACTCTATCCCGATGTGAATTGGTGGGATGTTATCTCCAAAGACCATGCAGACAACACAAAGGCGAACGTTAGTGTCAACGGTGGTACGGACATTCTTCGTTATGCGTTGGTGGCAGGATATTACAATGAGAACGGTATCATTGAACGCGACAAGAACCAGGAGTGGGACTCTTCCCTGAAGGTGAGCCGATATACGGTACGTTCCAATGTAGATGTGAATGTGACTCCCACTACCTTGTTCCGCGCCAATGTGGGCGTATTCCTGCAAACTCGTAACGCTCCTCCGGGAGACACGGAAACCAACCAGGGCATTTTCTATCAAGCCATGCGTGTACCTCCCTACGTGCATCCGGCTATCTATGCCGATGGGCGCATTCCACGTGTGATGTACAAGGAGAACCCTTGGGCGTGGGCCACGCAGCGTGGATACGAAAAACTAAATCATAATAAGATTGAATCCTTAGTATCGTTGGAACAAGATTTGAAGTTCGTTACACCGGGATTGAAGTTCAAAGGAACCTTCTCTTTCGACAAGTTCTCGGCAACTTCCGTAACACGTTCCAAGAACCCCTATTACTACAATCCCGCCACCGCACGCGATGCAGAGGGCAACATCATCACTGATGTGCAGACCACCGGACAAGAGTTCCTGGGCTATGCAAAAGGAGCTGAATGGGGCGACCAGTCCATCTATCTGGAAGGAATGTTCTCGTACAACCGCATTTTCGGCAAAGTGCACGATGTGAACGCCATGTTCCTCTACAACCAGAAGGAGTATGACAATGGTGATGCGCTTCCCTATCGTACCCAAGGCATAGCCGGAAGATTCTCTTATACTTACGACAGCCGCTATGTTGCCGAGCTGAACTTCGGTTACAACGGCTCCGAGAACTTTGCCAAAGGCAAGCGCTTCGGCTTCTTCCCCGCCGTGGCGTTGGGATGGATTGTATCTTCCGAGAAATTCATGGAGCCGGTTTCCGATGTCATCTCCAACTTGAAGCTGAGAGCTACTTGGGGTAAGGCCGGTAACAGTAACATTGGTGGTAACAGACGTTTCGCCTATATTTCTACCATTGTCAATACCGGTTCGTACAGATGGGGTACAGATGCGGAAATCTATCGCCTTGGACGTTCGGAAGGCGAAATCGGTGTGAACAACTTGACATGGGAAACCGTGACCAAGATGAATGCCGGTATCGACTTAGGTCTATGGAATGGTAGCGTGAACCTCGTAGTGGATGTGTTCAAGGAAAAGCGCGATGACATCTTCATGCAGCGTAAGAATGTGCCTGGTTCTGCCGGATTCAACCGCCCTGTTTGGGCCAATTATGGCAAGGTCGATAATCAGGGATTTGATGTGTCTTTGAATGTCAACCACAAGTTCAATAGCGATTGGGCCATTTCCGCTATGGCAAACTATACCTACGCACACAATAAGGTTGTGGAAATAGACGAACCTGCCGCCATCTTGGGTACATACCGTTCGCAAACCGGTAAGCCTATAGGGCAATTGTTTGGCTTGATAGCGGAAAGGCTCTTTACGGAAGATGATTTCGATGAAAACGGTATGCTTAAGGAAGGAATTCCGGCACAGAAGTTCAGTGATATGAGTAACCTACGTCCCGGTGACATTAAATACAAAGATTTGAACGGGGATGGTGAAGTGACCGCAGTAGATAAAACAGCCATTGGTGGTACACGTATTCCCGAGATTGTCTATGGTTTTGGAGCTACAGTAAGCTATAAGTCGTTCGATTTGGGAGTATTCTTCCAAGGAACAGGTAAAACCTACCAACTCTTGGGCGGAGAGACCTGGTTGCCGGGTTCTTCCTTAGGTGCTGGTAACATCTATTCGAACATTGACGACCGTTGGACACCTGAAAATCCGAGGCAAGATGTATTCTGGCCCCGTATGGGAGACAAGGCTGTGGCAAACAATGAACAAGCTTCCACATGGTGGTTGCGTGACATGAGTTTCCTGCGCTTGAAGAATCTGGAACTTGGATATACCCTTCCGCAACGTTGGACTACCAAAATTGGCATCCGCGGCTGCCGTTTGTTTGCAAGAGGAACCAATCTGCTGACGTTCTCCAACTTCAAGCTTTGGGACCCCGAACTGGAAACTACCGATGGATTGAGATACCCACAGATGAAATCTGTATCAGTGGGTTTTAGCATCAATTTCAACAATTAATTAAGATACGAAGAAAATGAAAAAATATAAATCTATAGCAAAAGCTGTCTTATTGTCGTGCACCCTGGCATTGACAACGAGTTGCAACGATTTCTTGGACAAGGCTCCCGACGACCAGCTTACCATGGAGATGATTTTCACGGACAAGATAAGGACTGAGGACTGGTTGGCAGGTGTTTATTCATCCATTCCCAGCCCCATGTGGGGGTATTTCAAGGCACAAGGTTATAACATTATGGGCGATGATATCACTATTCCCCAAGATTGGTCGCCGTATGGATGGAGCAATGTGTATGCCTACACCACCGGAAACTGGAGTCCTATCTCAACATGGGACCCCTATTATTGGGTAGAATTACACAAGCGCATACGTTCCGGCCTTATCTTCTTGCAAGAGGCAAAAGTACTTCCGGAAAAAGACCTGAAGGAATCTTATGTCAACCAGATGAAGTACGAAGTCCGTTTCCTGATAGCCTACTATTACTCTTTGATGATTGAGTTGTATGGTGCCATACCGTTTACTCCCGGTGTGCTTGTTTCCGTCGATGCGCCCGAATCGGAGATGATGACTCCCCAAAGACCCTATGCCGAAGTGGTAGATTGGATTGACAAAGAGCTGCTGGAAGTGTCAGAGCATTTGCCCGCTGTCTATCCCAATAATACCGATTGGGGCAGGGCTACCTCTATCATGGCTTTGGCAATACGTGCCAAAACACTGTTATTTGCCGCAAGTCCATTGTTCAACGGCAATCCGGATCTCAAGGACTGGAAGAATTCGGAAGGAGAATTCCTCTTTGATGCCGAAGCCAAGCCGGAAAGATGGGAAAAGGCTGCCAAAGCTCATCTCGACTTGATAAAGGCAGCCGAAGCGGCCGGACATAAGCTGTACTATGAGTATAATGTGGATGGAAGTATCGACCCCTTCATGTCTTACTACAACATGTCGTTGAAACGCTTCTCAGAAGGCAACAAGGAGATTCTTTTCGGACGCCCCGAAAATGTGGACCTGAACTACTGGCAGGCTCATCATCTGCCGAAAGGTATCGGTGGAAATGCCGCTATGGGTGTTACTCAGGAACTGGTGGACGCTTTTTATATGAAGAACGGTGAAATGCCTATATTGGGATATAACGAGGGTGGTTCGCCCATTATCAACCCGGAATCGGGGTATGTGGAAAACGGATTCTCTACCAATACAGAGTATAGAACCACGAAGTGGCCGGGCGGTGGACCTTCGAACCTTGCCAATAAAGAAACCGGTGTAAGCCCGGTAACAGAAGAAGGTACCTACAACATGTATTGCAACCGGGAGCCTCGCTTCTATGTTTCCGTCATCTATAATGGCGCATGGCTGGGAGTTGATAACCGTCGTGTGAACTTCCTTCAAGGAGGCCGTGATACGGATATGACTTTCGACTCTCCGCAGAACGGTTATAATGTCCGTAAGCGAATCTCTTTGGATGTACTTCCCAGAGATGGAAAGTATGTATATCAGCCGGGTATCTTATACAGAATGGCTGAAGCGTATTTGGGCTATGCGGAAGCATTGAACGAGTCTTCGCCAGCTCCCACTCCCGATGTATATAAGTATGTGAACTTGATTCGTGAACGTGCCGGAATTCCCGCTTTGAAGGAAGGGCTGAGTAAGGAAGAAATGCGTGCCGCCATTCAGCAAGAACGTCGGGTAGAGTTCAATTGTGAAGGTATCCGTTTCCATGACCTCCGTCGTTGGAAGATTGCCGACAAATACCTGGGCGGCAAGCTTTATGGTATGAATCATGACGGTTCTGAGAAGAGCGATGATGTGAACAATCCGAAGGCTTTTTATAAGAGAACTTACTACAAGAGCCGTACCTTCAACAAAAGAATGTATTTATGGCCCGTTCCGCAGGCTCAGATGGACATCAACCCCAATTTGAGACAAGCTCCCGGATATTAATAAATAATTAGAGAACAAGTATGAAATCAATAAAATTCATTTTTAGTGCGATGACATTGGCATTTGCTGCATTGACATCCTGTTCGGATGATAACAGTGTGGACTTGTCCAATCGTAAGTTTGTACGTATTGACCAATCATCGGTTTATTTGGAGATTGACGAAACTGCCACAGTTACCGCTTCTGTTGATGACCTGGCAGGCGATTCCTATCAGTTGAAGTGGAGTGTCCTCAACTCCGATGTGGCTACCATTGAAGGTGTGGAAAATAATGCAGCTGTAATTACACCTGTTGCTGTTGGAAAAACGGTCATCAAGGTAGAAACGGCTGATGGCAAGTTGTGCTACTTTAGCGACTTGACTGTTACCAAGACTCCTAAGACGTGTTACATTGACTTTGGTGTCATTGATTCTCCGGCTCCGTTTAACAACTATAGGAATCCCAGAGACCCCGGATTGGTAAATATGCTCGACCATAGAGGTCGTCCTACTACTTTCGGCATCGAGGTGGACAAACCGTTTTCCGGAGAATTGGCTCGCGGTTTGAATAATAATTTGGGTCTTCCAAAAACAGCTTCTGAGGATATGTTTTTCAGCGACGGTATTGCTATTCCGCTCAGTGGATTTAAGGTGACAGGTCTCTCTCAAGGAACAAAATATACGTTCAGTTTCTATGGTCACATCAATGACCGTGGAACTGAAACCGAGTTCCATGTAATCGGAAAGAACGATGGCGTTGCTTATTTGGTTAATGACGATAATTTCGATAGAACGGTAGAGATTAAGGGTATTGAGCCTAATGACGAAGGTGTTGTTTATATCGAAATGAAACCGGGCCCGAACAATGTACAATGGGCCAAATTCTTTGGCGTAAATACCATGGTACTTTCAGAAGAGTAGAATTGATGTGGTTTTATAGACCATAATCCTTTCTATTGAAATAATACTGTCAGTGAGGAGAGATACCGTTTAAACAGGCATTCTCTCCTTGCCTTTTTAAAAAACATATAGTAAAATAGTTTATGAAAATTAATTTGAAAGAAGTTTCTGTTTTCTTGTCTGCCATTCTATTGGCAGGCTCGTATGCCGTGGCTCAGAATCCATACAGATGGACGGATGAGCTGGAGTTATTGAAAAGAGTGGATAAATTGCCGGAGTATCGCACTGGCTCTTATGTGGAGCAGTTCTCGAGTTACGACCGTACCGGAGGCAATGATGATGGTTTTGCGGGTACTTATTCTTTCCTTCGTAAGGAAGGTGATAAGTTGGTGATTGCTGAGATGGAAGGCCCCGGAGTCATCAACCGAATCTGGACTCCTACACCGACGGACAATATGCTCTATTTCTATTTTGATGGACAGAAAGAGCCCGGTCTGAAAATAAAGTTCTCGGATTTGTTTTCCGGTAAGGTTTATCCGTTTACAAAGCCCGTTTGTGGTAATGAAATTGGTGGTTTTTATTGTTATCTGCCCATTACGTACAAAAAGTCCTGCAAAATTGTTTTCGATGGACCTAAATTGGAATTCATTCAGATACAATACCGTAACTTGCCGGAAAAGAAGGTGGAAACCTATACCGGTGAATTCTCACAGCAGGATAAGGATTTGTTGGCTGAGGTGAATAGAATATGGGCTGACTTGTCTCCTGCTGTAACGAATTATACCTTTGGAAAATCAGCTGGTGTACAGACGGAAGAAAAGGTATTTACACTGAGTCCGGGAGAAGAAGTTTCTTTCTTTGAGATGGCAGAACCGGGACGTATTGTAGGTATGTCGATTGATGGCGGAACATCTTTCGAAGGTTTATACAAAGATGTGATTCTTTCAGCTAAATGGGATAATGAGAAGGTGGAGGCTATTTATGCCCCCGTTGCTGATTTTTTTGGATATGCCTATGGAAAAGGAGCAATGCGGAGTATCTTAATGGGTAAGCAAGGTACTTCCAACTACTGCTATCTGCCAATGCCTTTTGACAAGTCAGCTTCTATGAAGATGATTTATAAAAAGAGAGAAGGTATTCAGCAATCTCCTATTTCTGTAAACGTTAAAGTGTACTATAACAGTAATAAGCGTAATGTGAAGGAAGAGGGTAAGTTCTATTCTGTATGGCGTAGAGAGAAAACTCCTCTCGGCATTTTCCATAAGTTTGCTGCACAAAAAGGAAAAGGACATTATGTAGGAACCATCCATCAGGCACAAGGCCTGCGTCCGGGAATGACCTTGTTCTTCGAAGGGGACGACAGCACTTACGTAGATAATAAAATGCGTCTGCACGGCACCGGTTCCGAAGACTATTACAACGGTGGCTGGTATGCTTTATTGGATCGTTGGGACAGAGGAAACAGCCTCCCCCTCCATGGTTGCCTGGATTATTCGCTTCCGATGGCCAGAACCGGTGGATACCGTTTCTTCTTGGCCGACAAAATGTCCTATGAGAAGGAAATCTATCATGGAATGGAACATGGTGAAGTAAAAAATAATTTTCCGGTAGATTATACATCTGTTGGATTCTTCTATGCAGCCCAGCCATTGCAAGGCAGAGAAGAGCCTACTGCTGAATTACGCACTGTATATCAGCCGACAGAACATATCTATTTCCCTCAACTGATGCAGCTGAGTCTTGGTGGAGGTGTCCAGGTAACAAATGAGCGTGGAATCCGTATGACCACCCAGCATGGAGGAGTAGTGCGCATCATGCTGAACGATGTGCCCGAAGGAAAATATAAAGTGCTGATAAACTATTTTGAGAAACCGAATGGTGCCGACTTCCAGGTTTGGCAACGCCAGAAGCAACTGTCCGGATGGATCTCTACTAAGAAGGACAAAGAAGTGTCTAAAGACAGAGTACATGTAGGAGACATCAATTTGACGGAACAAACCAATTCAGTCACTTTCCATGTGAGAAATAATAACGGTGGGGACCAGTTTGAACTGGGACTGATTATCCTGGAAAGAATAAAGGAATAGATGTGGGAATGTGTACTTGTATATGGAATTGATAAGAATGAGAACTAAACAAATTTTACTGTTTGGGCTTGTTACCTGTAGTTTGACGGGCAATATGGCTTGTAAGGATGCTGATAGTGAAAAAACGCTGTGTATTGATAATGTACGTATGATATCCCGTGTCACGGGTGATCCTTTGCCGGGAGATACATTGCTGAATCCCAATAATACCGGACCTGACTTTGATGTATATGGAACGGATTTGGGGTTAATGTGGCATATGGATGGAAACCGTGTGGGCATGTTTTTCGGAGATACCAGTGGAGAAGGTTTTGTCGTGAATAAAAATGGTGGCAATGGTTCCAACTGGCGTTCCAACGTACTGGCTTTTTCATCGGATACAGAGCTTACAGACGGTCTTAAAATAGATTCAATGCTGCTTGATGCCGATGGTAAGGCGCTTGAGGTATGTGCGGGCGGTAAGACGAATCCGGAGGTATACCAGACTTCCATCCCTACGAGTGCTATTCGGGCCGGTAAAACGGATTGTGTCCATATTATGAACATCTATGATTGGGGAGCGCCTCATGGACGCTGGCTTACCAATTTTTCTTCTGTCTATACTTCCAATGATGACGGTCGGACATGGGAGCGGCGTGAAGAGGTGACTTTTTCTCCCGACAGTCATTTTTCGCAAGTGGCTTATGCCAAATGTGACGGATGGATTTATATGCTCGGCACACAGGCCGGACGTGGTGATGCTGCGTATCTGGCGCGTTTCCTTGAGAAAGATCTTCTGGATATGAAGGCCTATGAATACTGGAACGGTGAAAGTAAAGAGTGGATACGTGGAAATGAGGCTGCCGCTACTCCGGTATTGAGAGGTCCCGTAGGAGAAGCGTCGCTGATATGGCACAAGAAGTTTGAGCGTTGGATTCTGACTTATAATTATGATCCGAATCATGACGAGACTCCTTTGACCAAAAGGCATGCCATTCTTTATTGTACATCGAAGGATCTCGTCCAGTGGAGCGAGCCGAAAGTATTGGCGGAAGCGGACAGATATCCAGCTTTGTATTGCGCTTACATACATCCGTTGAAAGACAATGATGACCAGCTTTGGTTCATCATGTCCATGTGGGGGCCATACAATGCTTTCCTGATGTGTGCCGATATGAAGCTGGAATAATAATCACTTGACTTGAATTGGATATGAAGCTTAGGAATTTATTTTTATTAATAGCTCTCTCGTTACCGGTTTGCTTGTCTGCACAGACAAGCAAACAAATCTATCTGCAACGAGCCGATTCTTTGCTTCAGCAGATACTTACTCTCTATAAAGTGGAGAAGTATGGCCTGCTGACGGAAACTTATCCAAGAAACCCGGAGCAGAGAATTACATATACGGCCAATACCGGCGCTGTTGTTAACCAGCAGGAGGTCTCTTTCTTGTGGCCTTATTCAGCCTTGGTATCCGGTTGTGTTTCTTTGTATAAGGTTTCCGGGCAAAAGAAGTACAGAAAACTGATGGACCGGCAGATAAAGCCGGGACTGGACCTTTATTGGGACTCTACCCGGATTCCCCATTGTTACCAGTCGTATCCGGCTTTTGCAGGTCATAATGATCGTTATTACGATGACAATGACTGGGTGGCCATTGATTTCTGTGATTACTATGAACGGACTGGTGACAAGGAGTATCTGGAAAAAGCCATCCAGCTGCATGACTATATTTATTCCGGATGGTCCGAAGAGTTGGGGGGAGGAATCTATTGGTGCGAACAGAAGAAAGAATCAAAAAACACTTGTTCGAATGCTCCGGCTACTGTTCTCTGTATGAGGCTGTTTAAGTTGACTAAGGATGCAAAATACCTTGAGCAAGCTAAGAAGACCTATCAATGGACCCGTGACAATCTTTGTGACCCTTCTGACTTTGTATATTGGGACAACAAGAATTTGCAGGGAAAAGTGGATCCGGCCAAATATACTTATAACAGCGGGCAGATGATTCAGGCCGGTGTACTTCTCTATCAGGTAACTGGAGAGAAGCGTTACCTGAAGGAAGCGCAGCAGACAGCCGAGGGTGCCTGCCGTTTCTTTCTGAAGGTACAGCCTATCGCAACAGGAGAGATGAAATTCTTTCCGGCAACTCCTTGGTTTAATGTAATCTTGTTCAGAGGTTTGAAGGCGCTATATCTGGTTGATAGGAATGAGGCGTACATAAAGACCATGATTGCGAATGCGGATTATGCTTGGAACTATGCGCGTGATGAGAATGGCTTGTTTAGTAATGATTGGTCGGGAAACAGAAAAGAGCAGTTCAAGAGTCTACTGGAGAATGCCTGTATGATTGAGCTTTTCGCCGAGATCAGCGAACTGCAATAAATAAAACCTTTAAACACAATAAATAAACAGAAAATGAAAAAACAGATTGCAGTATTGGTATCTGCCTTGCTATTGGGTGGCGGTGCCTATGCTCAAAATAGTGTGCAGGCGCAAAAGCCGAAAGCCTACATGGTGTCTGATGCACATTTGGACACACAGTGGAACTGGGATATCCAGACCACAATCAAGGATTATGTGTGGAATACGATCAGCCAGAATCTGTTTCTGCTGAAGCAGTATCCGGAATATATTTTTAATTTTGAAGGAGGTGTGAAATATGCTTGGATGAAGGAATATTATCCGGCGCAATACGAAGAGATGAAGAAATTCATAGAGAGCGGCCGTTGGCATATCAGCGGAGCCAGCTGGGATGCCACTGATACACTGGTTCCTTCCATAGAGTCTGCGATTCGTAACATCATGCTTGGTCAGAATTATTATCGGAAGGAATTTGGTGTGGAAAGCACTGACATCTTTTTGCCGGATTGTTTCGGTTTTGGCTGGACACTTCCTGCCATTGCGTCCCATTGCGGACTGATCGGCTTCTCCTCCCAGAAGTTGCAGTGGCGCAACAAACCGTTCTACGGCAACGACAAATATCCTTTCACTGTCGGCTTATGGCAAGGTATAGACGGCTCTACCATCATGATGACTCATGGATATGATTATAACCAACGTTTTGAGGACGGGGACCTGTCGGAAAACAAGGACTTGTTGGAATTGACCGGCCACTCTCCGCTTCACATGGTCTACCGCTATTACGGTACGGGAGACATAGGTGGTTCACCTACATTGGAGTCTGTACGTGCCGTAGAGAAAGGCCTGCAAGGCAATGGTCCGTTGCAGATTGTCAGTGCCACGAGTGACCGGATATATAAAGACTTCCAGCCTTACGCAAGCCATCCGGAACTGCCCAAGTTCAACGGTGAACTGTTGATGGATGTTCACGGTACCGGATGTTATACTTCCCAGGCTGCCATGAAGCTGTACAACCGTCAGAATGAGCTTTTGGGGGATGCAGCGGAACGCTCCTCCGTTGTAGCCGAATGGCTGAACCAAGCTTCCTATCCCGGAGCTGCATTGACTGAGAACTGGCAGCGTTTCATTTTCCATCAGTTCCATGATGACCTTACGGGAACAAGTATACCGCGGGCTTATGAATTCTCATGGAATGACGAGTTGATTTCCCTCAAGCAGTTCTCCGGTATTCTTACTTCCTCCATTGACGCTGTGGCAAGAAAGATGGATACCAGGGTGAAAGGGATACCGGTGGTGCTTTACAATGCGCTTGGATTCCAGGTTGCCGATATGGCAGAGGTGGAACTTGCCTTGCCAAAGAAACCGAAAGGGATTACCGTATATGATATGAATGGCCGGAAAGTGGCCGCCCAATTGCTGTCCTATGCTGACGGTAAAGCCAGACTCTTGATAGAGGCTATTGTGCCCGCTACCGGTTATGCGGTATATGATGTCCGTACTTCTGGTCCGTCGGCTGACACCCGGGTATCTGTGGATTCCAATGCATTGGAGAATTCCATTTATAAGATAACGCTGGATACAAAGGGTGATATCGTTTCGTTGTTTGACAAGAAGAACGGCAAGGAGCTGGTGAAACCCGGTAAATCCATTCGTCTGGCACTCTTCACGCAGAACAAGTCCTACATGTGGCCTGCTTGGGAGATCTTGAAGGAGACTATAGACCGGGAACCGGTTTCCATCACAGAGGATGTGAAGATGACACTGGTGGAGGATGGTGAGCTGCGCAAGTCACTCTGCATCGAGAAACGTTATGGAGAGTCACTCTTCAAGCAGTACATCCGTTTGTATGAGGGTAGCCGTGCCGACCGCATAGACTTTTACAATGAGGTGGACTGGCAGTTGTCCAATGCTTTATTGAAGGCCGAATTTCCTTTGAACATGGCAAATACGGAAGCCACCTACGATTTGGGACTTGGAAGTGTGAGGCGGGGCAACAATACGGAGACTGCCTACGAAGTCTATGCACAGTATTGGGCCGATTTGACTGACCGTAGTGGAAACTATGGCATATCTGTCTTGAATGACAGCAAATACGGCTGGGACAAGCCGGACGACAACACCCTCCGCCTGACCCTGCTGCATACCCCCGAAACAGACAAGGATTATGCTTACCAGAACCGCCAGGACTTCGGGCATCATTGCTTTACATACAGTCTGGTGGGTCATGCCGGTGGACTTGACAAGGCTGTCACCATAGAGAAGGCGGAGATATTGAACCAGAAGCTGAAAGCTTTCCGTACCGATAAACATAGGGGTACATTGGGTAAGGAGTTCTCTTTCGTCTCTTCCAATAACCGCAATGTCATTATCAAGGCATTGAAGAAAGCCGAGAACTCGGATGAGTATGTAGTGCGTGTCTATGAGATAGGCGGTGAGAAGGTGCAGGATGCGGTACTTTCTTTTGCAGGCGAAATTGCCAGTGCCTACGAAGCGGATGGCACTGAAAAGAGTATCGGTTCGGCCGAATTCAGTGGAAACGGGCTGTCTGTAAGTATAAAGCCTTATTCTATAAAGACATTCAAGGTACGTTTGAAGTCATCGGGCGAGGACGCTTATCAATTGCAGTATGCCTCTTTACCGTTGTCCTATAACTGTAAATGTTCCTCATTCAACGAGTTCCGCGGTGAAGCTGATTTTGAGTCGGGTTATTCGTTTGCGGCAGAACTGTTGCCCGAATCCCTGACTGTAAACGGGATTCCTTTCCAGCTCGGCGAGAAAGATGCCGCCAACGGAATGACGTGCAATGGTGATACTATTGTTCTACCGGAAGGTAAAAAGTATAATAAACTGTATTTTCTGGCTGCCGCTACGGACGGGGACTATGCCGCCACTTTCCGGTGCGGAGGGAACAAGAGTGAGGTCATTGTACCTTCCTATACCGGATTTGTCGGACAGTGGGGACATTCGGGACATACCAAAGATTATCTGAAGGATGCCGAAGTGGCTTATGTGGGAACTCACCGCCACTCTCCTACAGCCGATGAGGCCTATGAGTTTACCTATATGTTCAAGTTCGGTGTTGATATTCCGGCAGGTGCTGCCAGCCTTATACTTCCGAAGAATGAAAAGGTTGTTCTTTTTGCTGCCACATTGGTGGAGGAAACTCTGAAACCCGTCCAGGTTGCCACTAGCTTGTTCCATACAGCCATCCGTGACAATGAGATGGAGTTGAACAGTGTGGAGGTGGAAAAAGAAAATCTGTTGAAGGGCGCGAAGATTATCGCCTATTCCGGCTATTTTAATGATAATGAGAAGCCCGAACGCATCGTTGACGGGGATGTCGATACCAAATGGTGTGAAGTGGGAAGTGCGTTGAACTATGTGGATTTTGATTTGGGTGAGGCGAAAACTGTGAGCGGTTGGAAACTGGTGAATGCAGGCCGTGAGGACAAAGGGTACATTACTTCCGCTTGCTTCCTGCAAGGCAGAAACAGCCAGACTGAAGAATGGAAGACACTTGACAATATAGATGGAAACCGGCAGAATGTCGTATCACGTATGATTGACACTCCGGCGCAGGTACGCTATGTACGCTTGATGATAACCCGTCCTATGCAGCATGCAGGAGGAAGGGTGTTACGCATCAATGAGGTGGAGCTTTATTGATTATATGCTGTAGGAGGTATTATAGCTTCCTACAGTAATTTTATTGACATATAGATATTTATGAGTTATTCAAGTAGATGTTGTTTCCTATTCATTGTGCTGGTTCCCGTTCTGTTATTATCATGTACTGATAAAAAGACAGAGGAAGCTATACAGTTGGAAAAAGCTTTAATATTTGCCGGTGATAATCGTGTAGAACTGGAAAAAGTTTTATATCATTATAACCAATGTGTTGCAGATAGTTTGAAGTATAAGGCAGCTCATTTTCTTATAAGAAATATGCCGGATTATTATTCGTATTATTCTCCGGAAAATGATTCCATAAAGGATTTGTACCAAGCTGTTGCTCAAAAGAAAATGAGTGAAGATGTAGCTATTGAAGTAGCTCAAAAAAAGTTTGTTCCATTTTTGGAGCGAAATCAAAAGGTTATATACGACTCGCACGTAATCACAGCTTCTTATCTGATCCGGAATATTGATCATGCTTTTGGTATGTGGGAAAAACAACCATGGGGGAAATATATTAAATTTGAAGATTTCTGTGAATATATACTGCCTTACCGTGTGGCTTTTGAACCACTTTCAGAGTGGAGAGAGACTTATGCCGAGGCGGCAGAGCAGATATTGGATTCTTTGTTTATCGGAAGTGACGTATTACAAGCGTACAAGCTGATAAACGAAAATATTATAATGAAACCTGACTGGTTTTTTACCATACGTACATCAAGTGTGGGATTGTTTGATATGAGTGCTGAATATATGTGGAACAACCGTATTGGGAACTGCTGGAACAGAACTTATTTTACTACTTATCTTCTTCGTTCTATAGGTATTCCTTGTGGCGTTGACTATCTGAAGCAAGCACCTAAAAGTGCAACCAACCATTGTTGGAGTTTTATCGTAGATACCACGGGGTTGACATGTGATTTTGAAGGAGGAGATCATAGAATGCCTATTAGAGACCGTTTTGTTACATTTTATGAGCTGAAAGGAAAGATTTATCGGAAAATGTTTGCTTCCCAAAAGCTCCAGTTGGAAGAGGTTAATCAAGAAAAGGGTATTCCGTTTTCTCTTTCTGATAAACATGAAAAGGATGTATCAGGTGAATATTTCCCCAATGAAAGGATTGCAGTTCGATGCGAAAATATACCCAAAAGGACCAATATTGCTTATTTGTGTCTATTTAATAATAGTGAGTGGATTCCGGTAGATTGGGCAGAAATAAAGGATGACACTGCAAGATTTGAACATATGGACTGGAGGAACATAGTCTATTTAGTTGGGTATTATAAGGAGGGTAGAATTATACCCGCTGCTCCTCCTATCCTTACGACTGAAATGGCTAAACATACTATATCAGCACGTCCAAATATGCAAAAGAAAAACAAGATGAGGCTTGAACGTAAATATACAGAAGCTCCCATTATTATTTTTCTTAGGGATTTGTTGCTTGATGGGCGGTTTCAAGGTTCTAACTCGCCTGATTTCAAAAACACGATTGATATGCATGTCATTACCCAAAGGCCTCCAGGCTCTTATCTTACAGTGAAGCTTGATACTGTGTATAAATTTCGGTATGTCCGTTTTTTGGCGAGAGATGGCATTCGGTCAGATATAAGCGAAGTGGAATTTTATTCTCCTTCTGATTCAGTAAATCCGTTGAAAGGTATTCCTATGGGAAATCCGCCGGTCGATGGTGATAATAGCCATCGGATGGAAATGGCATTTGATGGTGATCCATTAACATGCTATGCGTCCGCAAATCTAAACAATGCGTGGGTTGGCCTTGATTTTGGGAAAAAAACAGAAATAAATAAAATTCGTTTTGCTCCTCGTGGAGATGACAATTCAGTCCGTGAAGGTGATGAATATGAACTGAAATATTTATCAATGGACGGATGGGTTTCTTTGGGAAGACAAACTGCGCGAACATATTTTTTAGAGTTTTCTGGTGGGCCGGATAAAGCCTTGTATCTCTTGAGTAATTTGACACGAGGAAGAGAAGAAAGACCTTTTACATATGAAAATGACACCCAGGTATGGTGGTGATATTAGTTGTATGCAAATATTGAAATGTTTTGATGCTATTGCTGCAATATTAAAGAAAGGAGGTAGATAAAAATGTTTTAAGAAAGTAAGAATTTGAAGTTTTAATAGGAGTGTATTTATATAATAGAATTTCTTTAAGAATAGGGGATGGTTTTCAATGCCCTAAGACGTTATTTGATATGTTGTTTTAATAATGTATCTTGTTGTTTAACCAAATTTCAATATAATAATGGTAAAAATTAAATCAATGATAAGAAAATCAGTAAATTGTTTAGTGACATTAAGTCTTATGTTTTTTGTATTTCTTTTTGTTTACGCTTGTAGTTCTGATGCAGATTATTCTGCAAAAATAGAAGATATTGATAGAAATCTATTAATAAAGTCTGTTGCAGAATCGGATGTGTTTTTAGATTTTATATTAGAACATAAATTGGTAATGGAACAGTTTATGGTATATACAAGAAGATTGTCAGATACAGAATTAAGTGAATTTAAGTATAATGTAAATGATGACGAGTACATACAAAAGATTGTAGAGGTAACAAACCTATCAAGTTTACTACAGAGTTTGGAAATAAAGAAAAACTGTTTATTAGCGGATGCTGGATATGGTAAATTGAATCAAGAAGAGAGAAAAATACTTTTTATGAATTATTTCGAAAAGCCAATGTATACAGCAGTGAAAACCAGAGGTGAAATTTTGAATCTAAAATGTTATGAGCAATATACTGCTGAATGTAATCGTGCAGAACGCCAATGTTCTATAGCAGTTTTGGCATGTGCATGTGTTGGTTCTTGTGCATGTGTTCTAGCTGCTTATCTTAAACTAAATGATGATTTGGCAAATGCTAAACGTGATTTTGAAAATTGTCAAAATGGTAAATGAATAATTTATGAGGAAATACCGTAAATTATACATAATCATTGTTGTTGCATATGCAGCCTTATTGGTAGTAAGCCGAATTTATTCTGTAAGTTCATTTTTAGTAGATATTGTATATCTTTTTAGTTGGATTGTCCTATTATTCCTTGAGATTAGGAAACAATATCATGTTAAAAAAAATGATAAAAAGGAAGAAATAGACTATTTTCCTATAATTCTAATTTTCCTGATGATGGTTATTTGCATTATAAACATGTGTAATTATCAATCAGGTTAGAATATAGTGAAATGCATTTGTATATTAATGTAGATTGAGACTATTAGATTGTCAATCAAGAATAAAATGATGTTTCATACTATGTAGTTACATCATTTTATCATATTCTCAATAAATTATTAGGCCCATTCAAGAAAGTGTATTTTCTTATTTGTAATAACAGAAGGATGACTATTTTTTTATGGAGTGATTGATAATGTTGAATATTTATAGTTTCATTTTTGTGACTAAGTTTGGTGATAATTACTGTTAATTTAATTATATGAGAAAAATAATTTTGTTGTTACTGTTGCAGTGTAGTTTAGCTGCAGTGGGACAAGAGAAACCTAAGATTTTTTTTTCAAATAAAACGATCGATCTGGGAATTATACCATCAGAAAAGACGCCTTGTGTCAGTGTTAATTTTATCTTTTCCAATAAGGGAAAGACTCCTTTAGTGATTTATGATGTAAAAGCGTCTTGTGGTTGTACGGTTCCAACATGGCCTAAAGCCCCTATAAAACCTGATGGTAAGAGTTTGATAAAAGTGGATTTTGAAACAAAGAAACAAAAGGGCGTATTTACAAAAACTATTTTTGTAGAATCCAATGCAAACGAAGATGTGATATTACTTAAATTAAAAGGAAAAGTTGAATAAAAATTTAAAGTAGAATTTATTATGAAAAAATTATTTTTTATTGTTGGACTATTAAGTCTCTTGACATTTTTCTCTTGCCAGAATGAAGAGAATGTGTACTATAGTTGTGATGAAGCAGAGGATGCTTGGGTAAAGGAAAACTTATCTTCTATTCGGAAGATGGAAACGACAGAGTGGTTTTCGATTAGTGAAAAATTGAAACTCCCAGTTTATAGAGCATTTTCATTGGAACAAAAACAATCAGTTTGGATGGAAAAGTTAGAAGATGTGATGATGAATAACGAATGGAAAACTGAAGAGATAGAGCATTTACAACAACTTTATGATGCTTTAAGTATGCATTCGGAATGGCTCATTCCAAATACTGAAAAAGCAGAAGAAGACTTTGATGCATTTAAAATATTTACGTATAAATGGCTTGCATTTGCTCAAAAAGAATTGGGATGGTCTAATGATTTGCTTTCTGCTATTGTTGGGACTGCAAATAGAATTAAAATTATGAATGGAATAGCGTTGATAGAATTCAGTAATGGGCTAAATGGAGTAAAAAATAGATCCGAATTTACTTGTAATTGTAATAGTTCAAATGTAATATGGACAACGTGTTCAACATCAAATTGTATTACTCGTTCTTGTAGTACAACAAATGGGGGATGTGGATTTTTGGGAAGTGATGGATGTGATGGTTTATGTAGCAAATAGTAGAAAGAACAATGCGAACAAAAATATTCATTTTTATTTGTGGAATATCTTTGGTGCTGTTATTTGGCGTTGCTTTCTGTCGTTCAGGTTATATCAACTTATTAAATTTAGTCGGCTTTCCCTTAAGTTCATTAGTCGGTTTCTTACTATATGGCTTTCTGACGGTTATTTGTTTATATAAGTTTAGGGTAAAATTGCCACCTAAATACATTCTTCTTGCTATATGGATGGGAGTAGGATTGTTAGAAACTATTTATCGTTGTTATAGCTTTAAGAGTAGTATTATTTCTATTCCTAGTTCTTTGTTATGGTGGCTGGGGATTTTATGTGGCTATTTATATTGGAAGGTATCTCGAAGTTGGCTAAAAGTAATTGTTGTTTTGCTGCCTTTCCTCTTTACCTTATGGATGAGTTACTATGGGTATTCTATGTGGATTCATAAACTGAATTTTGGGAGTTTCACTGGGAAAATAGAAAAAGTAGTAACTTCTGATTACTCTTTATTTGATGAGATGCATAAAGAGATTAAACTGTCGCAACTAAAAGGGAAATATGTGGTATTGGACTTTTGGCATAAATACTGTGGAGTTTGCTATTCAAAAATGCCTATGGTAGAAAATTTATATAAACGCTATAGGGAAAAGAATGATATTCTTGTCGCTGGAGTATTTGCTTATAAACAAGGGGAAGAACATCAAGAAGGTACTTCTATTTTGAGAAATGAAGGCTATACTTATTCTACTTTCTCGACAAGCTTTGACAGTAGTGTACTCAAAGGATTTGGAATAAAATGTTTTCCTGCAGTGGTCGTATTAAATCCTGATGGGAATATGATTTATTTCGGTGACATTGAAGGAGCCGCAAAGTTGGTTGATTTCATATTCAAGTAAATCCTTATTGGGACTAGTTGGGGGTATTAGTATCCTTTATCTGGTCCTATTTTTTCTTGCGAAACTTAAGAAATTTTATTTCTGAGTGCTAATTTTGAGTCTGTAGTTTTACTACTATTGTAAAATATTTGAGGAGGTATTAAGTTGAGTGTATTTTTTATGATAAAGAAACTGAGTAAGATTGAGTATATACTGTTTTCTTTATTATGCATCGTAAGTGTTTTTGCTTTTTCCAATAGTATGACTGATACTTACATTGTGCCAAAATGGTGTTATACTATTTTGGTTTTTGTGTTGTACTTGATTGTTATTTCAATCAAGAGTTTGTATAATAAGATTTTAAACTTTAATGTTTTGACGATGTCATATATTATAGTTGTTGTATGTACTTTTCAAGCTTTATATGGGATATCTCAATGGTTACAGTTGGTTCGTTTTGATAATAAATATGGGATAACTGGTAGCTTTGATAATCCAGCAGGTTTTGCAGTTAGTCTGTGTATTGGCTTGCCTTTTATATTATTGTGTATAAAATCAATCTCTTCAAGGTTTTGGATATTTGTAATGCAGTTGTTGGCTTTACTATTTATTTTTGCAATAGTTATATCTGAATCTAGGTCGGGCATGATAGGGGGGATGGCTATTATTTGTGTAGAATTATACAAACGTCTTCCAATAAGGATAAATTTCAAAGTCATTATAACTTGCTGTCTATTTATCTCATTATTATTTGGCAGTTATTTTTTGAAAAAAGATTCTGCCGATGGACGATTGCTGATTTGGAACTGTTCTTGGAGAATGATAATAGATTCTCCTATGTATGGACATGGATTTGATGCTTTTAGGGCTCATTATATGGACTATCAGGCAAACTATTTGAGTCAATACCCTAATAATGAATATGCGATGCTTGCTGACAATGTAATATCTCCATTTAATGAATATTTGAATGTGGCATTAAGTTGTGGTTTTTTGGGTGTACTGATATTGGTCTTTGGCGTCTTATTTCTTATCGTTTGTTATTATAAAGACTATAAGTATGAAAAAAGGGTAGCACTACTTTCTCTTTTGGGAATAGCTGTATTTTCCATGTTCTCTTATCCATTAAAATATCCGTTTGTTTGGATTGTAATGTATTTTGATGTTTATGTGATATTACGTGGTAGCTTTATATGGGTAATCCCTTCTTTGGTCAAGAGGATATTATGTGTGGTTGCTATTATTGCAGGGATGGTGGTTTTTTATAAACTATGTATGCGGATAGATGCTGAATACAAATGGAATGCTATAGCTTATTTCCCGACCAATGAGAATGTGAGAGCTTATAAAGATTTAATGCCGATTTTGGGTGATGATCCATATTTTTTATACAATTATGCAGTTGCTCTTTATGGCAAGGGTTGTTTGGAAGAGAGTTTGAATGTTGCTCTACAATGTAGAACTTATTGGGCTGACTATGATTTGGAACTATTGTTAGGCGATATTTATTTAGATAAAAATGAACATATCGAGGCTGAGAGTCACTATAGAAAAGCTTCATTTATGTGTCCTTCCAGGTTTACTCCATTATATAAAATCTATTCTTTGTATAGAAGAATAGGAGATGGAAAGGAAGCAACAGCAATGGCACAATTAATTCTTGAGAAACCTATTAAAATTCAATCTAATACCATTGATTTCATAAAAGCACAAGTTAGGCGGGATTTGGAATTGAAGTAAGGATATTGTTAGATAACTAAAATTTAATACCTCGTAAATATCTATGAATAAGTAGGTTTGGGAGGTTCAGAACTTCGTTAACAAATGGAATCTTCATTGTAGCTGTTTTTAGCAGTTCCCTATGATATATTAATAGTGTTTTTATGTAAATGTTAATGGTGTTAACAATCAATTTCTTAGGGAAATACATATCACTTATAATCTATTATAAATAAGGTGGGAGACTTTAGTTAGACAGAATTAAGAATAGCAAGAAGTTTAATGGCATTTGTTTTTGATTAATTTAAATAAGAGTTTTATTATGAAGAGATTAATTTTTGTAATTCAATTGATGATTGTCTGTAATGGTTTGGCTATGGCCGACCCGGTTATTTCTCTTAAGACATTGTTGCATGAGATGACAGACCGCTCCGCGCTGGCGCGTTGGCCCGAAAATACCTATACGTGTAAGCAGTTCAGCAGCTACGACCGTAGTTCGCATAACATGACGGATAAGCGTGCCTGGTTTGGTAATTTCGACCAAGGACAGTTTATCCGCCAGGAAGAGAACGGAGGGAGGACGGAATATGTGATGATGGATGCCGAAGGCCCCGGTGCCATAGTTCGTTTCTGGATGACTTTCTCCGGCATAAATCGGGGACAAGGGACTCTGCGTATCTACATAGACAATGAGGAAAAACCGGTAATTGAAGGCAATGTACGTGATATATTGAGCGGACAAGTCCTTTGTGGAGAACCTCTTTCAACTTCAGTACCCGATGAGGCTCCGATGGAAGAAAGAGGGCATAATTTATATTTGCCAATACCTTATGCCAAGCGGTGCAAGGTGACTATCGAATCGCCGGACTTGAAGATTACTCCGGAGGGGAAAATTGAGAGTAAGACCATTGTATACTATGCTATCAATTACCGCACTTATACTTCTCCGGTCAAGGTGATTTCTTTCTCGGCCAAAGAGTTGAAGAAGAATGCCCGGCTGATAGCTGCTGTCAATAAGAAGCTGTCGGAAGGAACACCTGGTATTGATACTCCGCTTGCGGGAAGAGAAAGTACGCTCAATCTGGCGGCTTCTCTGGCTCCGGGTGAAAGCCGTAGTTTTACGATTGACGGCTCTCGTGCCATTCGTCGTCTTTCGATGCGGATTGATGCCGATGACCGTCGCCAAGCACTTCGCTCTACGGTCTTGTCCATTGCCTTTGATGGGGAACTAACTGTCTGGGCTCCGGTCGGTGAGTTTTTCGGGGTAGGCTATTATCCCGTTGCAACTGGTACGTGGTATACGCGGGCCGTGCAGGATGATGTGATGAGTGCATGGTGGGTGATGCCTTTCGAGCGGAACTGTACGATTACCTTGACCAATTATGGGGAACAGCCGGTGGAGATATCCAAGGCTGCTGCAGTTAGTGGAAAGTGGCAGTGGGATGAGCGCTCCATGCACTTTGGTACCACATGGCAGCAGTTTACGCATATCCATGCCCGGGGCGATGAGTTTGCCCAGGACCTTACGTTTGCCGATCTTAAAGGTAGGGGCGTGTATGTGGGAGATGCGGTTACTGTCTATAACCCCAACTTGGGTTGGTGGGGAGAAGGAGATGAAAAGGTGTATGTGGACGGTGAAACCTTTCCGTCACACTTTGGAACGGGTACAGAAGATTATTATGGCTATGCCTGGGGGCGCTATGAACCGTGGATAAACCATCCTTTTGTTGCCCAACCCATAGGAGATGGTTGTTATGCTCACATAGGTTTGGCGCAGAATACCCGTGTTCGTAGTTTGGATGCGATTCCGTTTACCCGGAGCCTGCGCTTTGACATGGAGTTATTCGATTGGTCGAATATACACCTTAATTATGCTCCGATAACCTTCTGGTATATGCTTCCCGGAGGCGAAATACAGCCAAAACCCTTTGTGAGCGATGTACGCGAACGGGTTGCCAACCAACCGTCAGATATTTTCGGTTCAGGGATGAGTCTGGTTGTGGAGGGCGAAGTCATGCAGCCTCGTCCGGGGCATATGGGTTCCGTTGAATTGCAGACCAACTTCCACCCCTTGTGGAGTGAGGGTATGCAGCTCTACTGGAAAGAGTTTAAACCGGGAGATAAGCTGTCATTAGTTTTTGACAGTGAAGTGGAAGGAACTTATTATGCGAAAATACAGTTCACTGTGGCGCCTGATTATGGTACATTTGCCCTTCGTGTAAATGATAAGGTGATTACTCCGGAAGTCAGTCTGACCAATGGAGAAGTGTCTCTGCTTTTGGTGAATCTTGGGCGGGTCAATTTGAAAAAAGGAAAGAATGAGTTGCAGATTGAGTCGATTGCACTGGCTCCGGGACATGATACCGGTTTCTTTGGGATTGATAAGTTGACTCTTCGCAAATAATTCTGTAGACGTCTCTATCGCAGGGATTGTACTTGTATGGATAGCTTTGGATAAATAAAAGTCCAAGGCTATCTTTTTTGTATCAGTTCTTTTTCTATGATAAAATGCTATCTTTGTCCTCAAAATAATAGGTAAGATGAAACTTCGTTCACTCTATATCCTTTCTATTGTAGGGCTGCTACTGGTAATTGTGGTGCAGATTGGTGGTATGATGTATGCTTACGACAATACCAAGAAAGAGGCGGAACGCGCACTGAACGAATGTTTTCGTCTGGCTTTTATCGAAACGGTGGACAACGAGATTAATAATTTACCGTTTCCTGACATGACTATCCCTTTTTACTCGTATCTATCCAAAGACAGTATCAGGTCTTTCGAAGATGAGATGTTTTTAAACTATCAGCAGGCAGCTTCCTTTCTCGAAGATGTATATCATGTCGCCATTCCATTAGATGTGATGGCGAGGTTGGTAGAGAAGAAACTGAAATGGAAAAATATAGACCGGACTGTAAATATCCGTCCTGCGACGGACAGAAGCAAGCGTTCGGTATATGTACGGTTCAAGTCTGTTCTTTCGGAAAAAGCCTGGTTGAATGAGAAGAAAGGAGAGGCCATTGAAGCTGTCATGTTTTCTCCTTTTATACCGCTTGTCAAGGATATAGTCTTTTTGTTCCTTCCTACGCTTCTCTTGGTTGTTTTTCTGGTGTACAGTTGGGCCAGGCAAATGGATTCCATACTTAAACAAGGTAATGATATTGAGAAGCAGCGGTCTGCTTTTTATGTGCTGGCAGAGAAGATGAGGTTGCCGATAGGTGAGGTACGTAGTCAGATATCGGAGAGCCGGTGGGCAGATATAGAAGCCTCGGGGCAACATTTGCTGGACATGACAGAACATACGCTTACGGGAGCTAAGCAAAGCGAACGGCAGCGGCAGGTGCGCAAGCAATATTCTTTTAAAGTCTTTTCGATTGTCGGGTTGATTGCCGGCTGTCTGCTGATGGTAGTCTGGTTTGTCTATCTGTACCGTGCTTCTTTCAAAGAAACTGCCTATCAGGTAAATGATTGTTTTGAAGCAGCTTTTTATGACGAGGTCTTGAAACGCCGCCTTTCTTTGCTCTACGAACAGACTGATAGGGATGGAAAGGATGAATGGGAAGAGAGTGTTGAATCGCCTTTTGCAAAGGAGCAAAGGGAATTTCTGGAGAAAGAGCAGTCGAAGTATAAGGTGAACCGCTTTGGAGTGGTACATATGTACAATCCGGTCGATTTGAATTATCGACTACGCTCTGCTTTGATTATGCAGCGCAGCATCAATGAAAGCGGAATGGAACTTCCTCTCTCCGTGCAGTACCTCGATTCTGCTTTTGCTTCCAGGTTGGAAGCCTTGGGAATGACCTATAAGAGTGGTATCCGCCAGTACTACGCTCCCTCCGATAGTACAGTGGTGGAAGCAGGATATGCCTCGGCAAAATATCAGGATATTTCTTCCCGGTTTATACCGTTGAAGGAGGACAGCATCCTTTGTATACAAGGTGTGGTGAAGAATCCGTATCGCTACGTCATAAGTTCCGTATGGTATCTGTTTCTGCCTCTTTGGGTGATGTTTTTGGTGGTGTTGGACTGTATTCTCGGCCAGGTGAAAGTTTTGCGTACACAGCGGCATTTGGAGCAATTCCAGAAGGATTTTACTTATGCTATGATACACGACATGAAGTCTCCTCTGAGTTCCATCCTGATGGGAGCTCATATTCTGAATAGCGGCAAATTGTCCGGTAAGCCCGGAAAAGAAGAGAAATACCGGCAGGCGATGATGGAAGAGTGTGAGCATCTGCTTACCCTTTCCAATCGTGTACTGGTACTTACCAAGCTGGATGAGGGACATTTGGAACTCCATCAGGAAGAGGTGCCTTTGCGGCCTTTACTTGATGATATGATTGCCAAAATTTCTCTGAAAACCAGCAAAAGGGTAGAATTTACGACCGTTTATCATCGTTGTGAAATGGTGTATGCCGATGCCTTCTGTTTGCGTGAAGTGTTGGGCAATCTGCTGGACAATGCCATTAAATATTCCCATGAAGAGGTAAAGATAGATATTATTTGCGAATCGGAGAAAGGCTTCTGCAAGATAAAGGTGTGTGACAACGGATTGGGTATTCCCTTAAAAGACCAGTCTCTTATCTTCAACCGTTTTGAACGTTCTGCAGCAGTCGGGCGAAGTGGAAGGGGCGGTGCTGCAGGTTTTGGTCTGGGCCTGAATTATGTACAGCAGGTGATGCTGGCACATGGCGGCAGGGTAGAAGTGGAAAGTGAAGAGGGGTGCTTCAGTGAATTTACACTCTACTTTCCTATTGAGACTGTATAAATTTACCACACGTGGAGATTCAATCCTTCTGATTTGTCAGTAATATAGGAGTCTCCGCCGAATGAGCGTAATTGCCAGAGGATGTAAAGGTCGTCGAAACTCATGACAGCCAGTAATATTCCAAATCGTGTGACATCATAATTGCCACTTGTCATACCATATATAAGGGGCAATATACCCAGTAGCAGGAAGGGCAGCAGGCATGTGGTGCGATATTGCCACATGCGTATCGGCGAAAACAATCTGAACAACAGTTTATGTAGGAATAGATTTACCAGGACAGCTGCCAATATACACATGAAGAATCTGACCAGCGATAGATGGCTGGTTGTTTCTCCATGTATCGACTGAAACAGAATCAGCATTGGTACTGCAAATACTATGGCAGCTATGATGCCGTATTTATTAATCCTCTTGCCCGAAACTACTATCTCTGTCCCTTTTCGGCTTTTTGTTATTGAAATATCTGCTTTCATAGTGTGGATTTTTTGTATTGATGTTGCAAAGGTAGAGTGGGGCACATGCTTCATAAGTTATCGCTACGTTAATATTAGGTTAAGAGGCGTTGTTTTCCTCGTTTATTTTATAGCAATATGACTGTTGCATTCATTCTTTTCCTTATTTTTGCAATATATAATAAACGCATTATGATAAAGTTATTGTTGGTAGAAGACGATGCAAGCTTGAGATATATAGTTCAGGGAGGGTTGGAAGATATGATAGGCGGTTATGAAGTGATTACTGCCGCCAATGGCGAGGAGGGCTTGAAACAGTGGAAAGAACAACATCCTGATGTGATAGTATCTGATATAGAAATGCCCGTTATGAACGGTTACGAGATGGTGAAGCGTATCCGCGAGACAGATGGGGAAACTCCGATTCTGTTCTCCTCTGCCCTGATATCTCCTAAAGATGTGGTAAAAGGTTATGAAATCGGTGCCAATAACTATATAAAGAAACCGTTCATTCCCGAAGAACTGGATGCACATGTCCACGCCTTATTGAAGCTTTCCAAAGGCAAAAAATCGAAAGACACGAGTCAATGCTACAAGATAGGCAAGGAATATGTGTTGGATGCCACACATGCCACTTTGAAACATGCTTCGGGTGTAAACAAGACTTTGACTGTGCGCGAGACAGGTTTGTTGCAGATGCTTTGTGAGAAGCGGGGAGACGTTATCCGCCGGGAAGCTATCTTGGATAAATTCTGGAATACGGAAGATGATTACTTTGCTTCCCGCAGCCTGGATGTATTTGTGACGAGACTTCGGAAATTTCTTTCGGAAGACGAGTCGGTAACCATTAAAACAGTGAAAGGAGTAGGATTGATACTGATAGAAAATTAATAATGTATCCTTCTATATTGCAATAATTTAGCAGTACATGTACTGTTCTTCTGGTTTATTTTCGTTATTTTTGTATAGCAGTATTATATGAATATAAAGAAGGAGGGTATATGCGTATAAAACGGAAAGTCAGTATCTCTTGTCTTGGTGGTCGTTTGGGAATCTGCCTGCTGTTGGCTTTTGTGCCGCAATTGCTTTTTGCGCAGGAAGACAGTGTACGTTTCATTCGTGACAGTATACAGATACAGCCGGAATTCAATGAATCTCTATTCTCTCCTTTTGAGCTTCCTTCTGAAAACTCTGCCCCTTCTTCCATGTTTCATCCGGAGCACTCCTATTCCCTGCCCGATTTTTCACTGAAAGAGTCTCTTCGTCTGCCTTATCAGACCAATCCTTCCCTGCTATTTCGGGGAGATTACAGTACAAGCGGTGTATTAAGACAGTTTCCTCACGGTATGTTATTCGGTTCCGGTGGGCAGACCAGCGTATCGGGTATCGGACGTTTCAACAATGCTTCCCTGGGATATCAGCATGCCTTTAACCAAAGGCTGACGCTCCAGCTTGGCGTAGATGCCATGAAGATAAATATGATTCATTCCACCGGGCAGGCTTTCAATACTTCGGGAGCTTTGCGGTATCAGGCTTCGGACCGTGTAGCTTTTAAGGTTTTCGGTTCGTATGCCATAGGAAATACTTACGGGATGGATACCCACCGCTACGGTGCCACCATGTCTCTGGATATGTCCGAACGTTTTGGTATGGAAGTTGGAGTACAACGTTATTACGATGCTTATCGCGGTCGTTGGGAGACGGTTCCCGTTGTGATTCCCTATTATAATTTCGACAAGTTTAAATTAAGTCTGGATGTAGGTGGAATCTTGTATGAGATTCTGCGTAACACCGTCTTTGATAATAGAGGGGGCAGTGGCGGAGCGACTATTGCCCCACCACGTTTTCAGATGCCGCCATTGAGATAAGATAAGTATAAATCAGCTTTTTGTAGGGACAATCATCAAACAGTTTACTACTGTTACATAATATTATTGCTAATGTAGAAATACTTTCATGATATTTCGTTTATTTTTTGTTTTGCTGTTCGTTTTTGTGCGGACAGTTGTCCGAAAATGGACATTACTATAAAATAGTTATTCTTTGATAATCAGTGATTTAATTCTTTGGCACGCAGATTGACTATATATAGGCGAAGGCGGTTACGAAACAACAACCTCCTCAGAGAAAGAAGTAATAACAATAAAAAATAACGATTATGAAAGCAACAGTATTTTCAAAAGCAGTGGTAATGATGGCAGTGGTAATGGCAAGTGTAATGAACTTTTCTGCAAGTGCGGCAACTCCTGCCGATTATGTGAAAAACGAGGAGATGACCGGCGAACTGATGACCGCCAAGACTATCTTCCGCAATGAGGACGGACACCTTTTCCGTCACCTCCGCTACACTTACACTTATGACAGTGAGAACCGTGTGACGAGCAAGGAAGCTTTCAAGTGGGATAGCGTAAAGGAAGCCTGGGTGCCTTATTTCAAGCTGGATGTTGAATACACTGACAGTGAAGTTGAGTTGAACTATGCCCGTTGGAACAGTAGAACTAATGGTTACGACAGCTATACGCAAACTACCGTTTACGAACTGAATGACAGCAATGCGGCTTTGATGTTGGCAAGTACCAAATAAAGGATAATATATCAAATACAAAAGAGCCAAGTATCGTGAGGTGACACACCTTTGATACTTGGCTCTTTTTCGTTGAGGAAATGTATTATTGTTTCTCTGTTATCAGTCCGACAGCATAATTCAGCACTGTATCTTCATCCTTCATGAAATCTGCTACGGTTTGGGATACTTGATGATGGGGCGGTATGCCTATACCTTCCATGGGGAAACCTTTAGAAGAGACGTCCGGCTGGCGGGTAGGGATACGGAAATAGGTCCGCTGTTTGGTACAGAAAGGACGGGGGCCATTGCCGGTATCCCCTCCGGTAGCTTCGCCGATGAGGGTGACATTTCCGCTTTCCTTCATGTCGAGTGTGAAGCTCTCGGCAGCAGAGAGCGTATATGTGTCGGTCAGCAGATAGATTTTACCTTTATAGGCGTCGGCTTCGGGCTGCATGATGTAGCTCTTGCTGACGCAGTGTGGTTGTGCTTCGCGGATGAAGTACTTGCAGATGTTTACTCCATTCATGCTGTTTCCTCCGCCGTTTCTACGTACGTCTATAATGAGGTATGGTAAATCCTTGACTTTGGGATAGACCGCCTTGAAATCTTCCATGACGGGGTTCATCATGGTTTTGATGGTAAGGTAACCAATGCTGTCTTGTAATATCCTGCTCTCCACAGTTTGTTCTTCGTTATCCGGAAAATAGTCCCTTTGTTTCAAGGGAAGGGTGACGGTCAGAGTATCGCCCCCTCTCAGCAGTGTATAGTTTCTTAGGGTGTCTGCATAACTACGGAACGCATCATAGGCTGTACGGAGCCGTCTGTGGGGGACGGTAGATGCTTCGGTATATTTTTCGTTCTGTTCAATCCATTGTTTATAGGGGAGTCCGTTGATAGCTATAATCCGGTCTTTGTCCTGGAAGCCGTATTCTGTCAGATAGTCACTGGGTTTGTCAACGAACAAGGAATCCTCTATAAAGGCTACGCGCTGATTGGCTGTGTACCTCTTGTAGCAGGTAATGGCGTGGGCGCATTGTAAGGCAGAGATGTATTCCTGCACTATCAGTCCGTAGTCTGTGGTGGTCTGCGCCTGGCGAACGCGGGCGTCACAAGCTTGATACAATGAATCCATATTCAGATGCTTGGCTTGGTATAATGAATAATTCTCCATGACAATCTGGTGTATTTCTTTGAAATCTTCTTCAAACTGCGAGGGGGGTAACGGTAGTTCCGCGATGTAGAAGTTTTCTACATCAATCTGCTTGTCATTATAGAAATAGTTGGCATAAACATACAAACCACACCAAATGGTTGCCAGTACAGCCATTACGATGACTATTACTTTTGAAATTTTTTTCAGAATCTTCATGTTTTATAGAGTTTAGTCGATATTTGCTTTTTCGGCAAAAATAGTAATAATTTTTGTTAATCTTATTTTTCTAACTCCTTATTTGCCAATAATGGTAACATGGAGGTAACTAACTGAGCTTCAAGTGCCTTCTTGTACGATATTTAGTAGTTGGCTAACTTTGCAACCGTAAATCAAAACATACTAAGGAGAAGTGATTATGAAGAACTATCAGAAAGTAAATGTGCCCGCAGGCGAGGCACGTGTCGAGTTGCACGATTCATTGAATCTGACTGGTGCAGAAGTATCTATCAGCAATTTGCCGGCTGGTGCAGGAGTACCTTTTGTGCATTCGCACAAGCAAAATGAAGAAATTTATGCCGTCCTCTCCGGACGCGGCACCATGGTGGTTGACGGAGAAATCGTAGAACTGCAGGCGGGTGACTGGCTTCGCGTGGCTCCGGCAGGAGAACGACAATTGTCGGCTGCGGCAGACAGCGCCATCAGTGTGATTTGTATTCAGGTGAAAGCCGGCTCTTTGGAAGGCTTTACGATGACGGACGGTGTGGTGAAGTAAGAGGAAGTCACACAAGTAGAATTAAGGTAATAGGGAATGGGCTGTGGTGCAGGCTATTCCCTATTGTCATATGATGTGCAGTGATTTATTGACTGCGACTTGTTTTATAGTCAAAATAATCATATATTTTGTACTATACCTAAGAAAACAGACCATGTCAACGATGCAATAAAGCAGAAATTATGATTAAATTGAAGAAAGAGCATTGTTTCTGTCACATAACGAGGACCCAATCAAAGAGTTTAAAACTAAGAATTGAAAACATAATATCATGGCCCAGCATAATGCCATCAAGTTTTTCGAAGCGAAGAAAGTCCGAACCGTTTGGGACGACATAGAAGAAAAATGCTACTTCTCAATAGTAGATGTGGTGGCAGTCTGCTGTATGCCTATCCAGTTACGTCTCCGATAGATTGAAAAAAGGAAAGATATAAGAGGAAATGTGTTTTCATTTTGTTCTTGTTTTGGGCGCAAAAGTAATAAATATCTCCGTTAACCTAACATTAACGTAACGATAACCTAAAAGCTTTTTACCTCCCTCAATCTTTGCAATGTCGAAAGGGAACAACTTCCCCGAAGACAAGAACTTAAAACAAAATGTATAACTTAAAAAATAGAACCATTATGAAGACTTTAGTAATTTCAGCAATCATCGCAATGACCTCTTTAGTAAACGTAGTAAGCGCAGCAGCCGTTAACCGTACAGACAACTTTGCCTATAATACCGAAACCAACGACGGCCGTGTGGAAACACAAACCGTATTCAAAGTGGAGAATCAGAAATTTCTGCACCACCACTTGAAGTACAATTACATTTACGACAACTCCGGTCGCATCTCCCAAAAAGAAGTGCTGAAATGGAACGAATCCACGCAAAGCTTTGAGAAGCACCACAGTCTTAACTTCTTCTATACGGACGACGTCACTGTGGAATACGCCCTCTGGAACGAGCAAAGCAGTGCCTACACCGACATCAAGCAGAAAGCCGTCTATCGGCAGACCGACAGCAGTGTCCTGCGCTACCTCAGCTACGAATGGGACGAAAAGAACAATGACTGGAGCTTGACAGCACCATCACATGACGGGTGAATCTGTGCAGTTATTGGCAGAGAAATAAGAAAACACGATTTCTATTCTATTTATTTTAAAAACCAAGACATTATGGCAATATTATTTCGCAAACACGAACGTTTAAGTAATTTGGCACAGAATTCTGTAAAAAGGTATATCCTACAATTATATATAAATACAGCAATCCGGCAAGACTGAAAGAAGTGGCAAAGGAAATCAGCACCATGTCCAGTGGGAGTGAGGGTAATTCCTATAGTGTGCTGAAAGTTATCTGAAGAAATCACTGTTGGCAGGTCGTATCGTGACTGAGTAAATTCTGAAAATATAGAGACTATGGGCCTCCTTTCTACACTGTGTGCGGGAGGGAGGCCTTCTTCTCTTCCAAAAATAACGGATTGCCTTTCTTGAACAAACAATTATAAATATCTTTGGAGCATTATTCACTCATTAAACTAACAGAAAACACCATGAAAGTCACAAACAAATCAACAGTGAGAGTAGGCGCGGCAGGAGTCGCAGTCATTGGAATTATAGTATTGTTCTTGGTCATGTTTGCCGTGGAGCGTATTGATTCGGGACAGACGGGCATCATCGTCAATCTGGCCGGTAGTGAGCGTGGAGTAGATGATGCCAAGGTGGAGACCGGATGGGTGGTTTACAACCGTTTTGCCAAGCAGCTATTCGAATATCCTGCATTTGCGCAGATTGTAGACTACGAACCTTTCGACATTCAGGACAAGAAGGGAACCATCTTCAAGACAGACCCTACTATAGAATACTTCATTGAGCGGGAGGATGCCAAAGTAGTTTTTCTACGCTATCGCAAGACTACCGAAGAATTGGAACAGAGTGTTATCCTGACGGAAGTGAAGAACGCTTATAAGGACGTGGCAGGACTCTATGAGACGGATTCGCTCATCAACAACCGTCCGGCTTTCGAGAAGGAGGTGGAGGCATTACTGAAGGAGCGTCTCAGTACCCGTGGCTTTACGTTTACCAACATACAGTCGTCCGTGAAACCCAACGATGTGCTGCAAGCTGCCATTGACGAAAAGAATACTGCTGTGCAGAATGCCTTGAAGGTGGAGAATGAAAAGAAAGCCGCTATAGCCGAGGCGGAAAAGGTAGTAGCTGCCGCCAAGGGTAAGGCAGATGCCAACCGTATCCTTCAACAAAGCATCACGCCGGAATTGATTCAACTAAAGGCTGTGGAGAAATGGGACGGGAAATTGCCGTTGTCTACCGGTGGAAATACGTTGCCATTCCTGAAGTTGCAATGACAATCTCTATGAGACCCCATTGGCAACTTGATTCTTTTGGGGAGGTACTGATTGTGTGCGCGGATAATCACAAATAAATCAAGCGGTAAGCCATCTATCTCTCTATTTGCTAAGATTTATTCGTCCGATACTTGTTGAATTATCGTCCGACAATTGTCGGACGATAATTCAACGGCTGTCGGACGAATAAGTTTTAGTAAGCAAGAATTTAAAATGCAGTATTGCAGGAATTGTTGCTTAAATAGGGAATGTAGTAAATGGGAGACAACTGTTGCTCATCCTTGTTGGGATCGCATGAACAAGGTTTTCAAGAAGATAAAGGGCGTTTCGCCGAGTGAATATGTACTTTTGTAAGGGAAAAGGGGAAAGATACGAAAGGTATGGGCATAAAAAAAGGAGTACCGCTGTACTCCAACCTTTGTTAACCTTAAATCTAATACTATGAAAAACACATTGCAAAGGTACGGACTTTTTGCTTATCTCCAAATAAAGCAAATAAAAAAGGCTGTTTTATAACATGTTTTAGGAAAATACGTCTCTTTGTTAAGGCTTGCTAAGGTTTTGAAGCCTCTACGCAGCTGTTTTCTAAAAAAGAATTATCTTTGTCACATTAAGTTTTGGGCCTTACTTGACGATTTTCTGCTCTCTTGGCTCAAAATCCTGGAAATTAAAAATTAAAGACTTGTATGCACGAAGATATTGTCCTTACCCCGATGATGAAACAGTTCCTCGACTTGAAGGCAAAGCATCCCGATGCTGTCATGCTGTTTCGTTGTGGTGACTTCTATGAAACCTATTCCACCGATGCCGTCGTCGCGTCCGAAATCCTCGGTATTACCTTGACCAAACGTGCCAACGGCAAGGGGAAAACCATCGAAATGGCGGGCTTTCCGCATCATGCACTCGACACCTATCTGCCCAAGCTGATACGTGCCGGCAAGCGCGTGGCCATCTGCGACCAGTTGGAGGACCCGAAGTTGACAAAGAAACTCGTAAAGCGGGGCATCACGGAGCTGGTGACGCCGGGAGTCTCCATCAACGACAATGTGCTGAACTACCGGGAGAACAACTTTCTGGCTGCCGTACACTTCGGCAAGGGTGCCTGCGGTGTGGCTTTCCTGGACATATCTACGGGCGAATTTCTGACGGCGGAAGGCCCTTTCGACTATGTGGACAAGTTGCTGAACAACTTTGCCCCCAAAGAGGTGCTTTTCGAGCGTGGCAAGCGGTTGATGTTCGAAGGGAACTTCGGCAGCAAGTCCTTCACTTTCGAGCTGGACGACTGGGTGTTTACCGAGACTTCCGCCCGCGAGAAGCTGCTGAAGCATTTCGAGGTGAAGAACCTGAAAGGTTTCGGTGTGGAGCATCTCAAGAACGGTATCATCGCTTCGGGAGCTATCCTGCAATACCTCATCATGACGCAGCATACGCAGATAGGGCATGTCACTTCGCTGGCACGCATCGAGGAGGATAAGTACGTCCGTCTGGATAAGTTCACAGTGCGCAGCCTGGAGCTGATGGGGTCGATGAACGACGGCGGTAGCAGTCTGCTGAATGTGATAGACAAGACCATCAGCCCGATGGGTGCCCGCCTGCTGAAACGCTGGCTGGTATTCCCGTTGAAGGACGTGCAGCCGATTAACGAACGGCTGAATGTAGTGGAATACTTCTTCCGCCAGCCCGATTTCAAGGAGTTGATAGAGGAGCAACTGCATTTGATAGGTGACTTGGAGCGCATCATCTCCAAAGTGGCGGTAGGCCGTGTCTCTCCGCGTGAGGTAGTGGCGCTGAAGGTGGCTTTGCAGGCGATAGAACCCATCAAAGCGGCTTGCATGGATGCCGATAATGCCAGCTTGAATCATATAGGCGAGCAGTTGAACATCTGCCAATCCATCCGCGACCGCATAGACCGGGAGATAGACAATGACCCGCCGTTGCTGATTAATAAGGGCGGTGTCATCAAGTCCGGTGTTAGTGCCGAGTTGGACGAGTTGTGCCAGATAGCCTACTCCGGTAAGGATTATCTGTTGCAGATACAGCAGCGCGAGAGTGAGCTGACGGAGATTCCCAGCTTGAAGATAGGCTACAACAATGTCTTCGGTTATTACATCGAAGTGCGCAACACGCATAAGGACAAAGTGCCGGCAGAGTGGATACGCAAGCAGACCCTTGCCAATGCCGAACGCTACATTACCCAGGAATTGAAGGAGTACGAGGAGAAGATTCTCGGTGCGGAGGACAAGATACTGGTACTGGAAACACAACTCTATGCAGAATTGGTGCAATCATTGAGCGAGTTCATCCCCGCCATTCAAATCAATGCGAACCAGATAGCGCGTCTGGACTGCCTGCTCTCCTTTGCCACGGCAGCGCGCGAGAACAACTATATACGCCCCGTCATTGCCGACGACGATGTGCTGGAAATCTGCCAGGGACGCCACCCGGTGATTGAGAAGCAGCTCCCCATCGGCGAGAAGTATATTGCCAATGATGTGATGCTGGATAGCCAGACGCAGCAGATTATCATCATTACGGGTCCCAACATGGCGGGTAAGTCTGCTTTGCTGAGGCAGACGGCGCTGATTACGCTGCTGGCTCAAATCGGCAGTTTTGTGCCTGCGGAGAGTGCCCATATCGGGTTGGTGGATAAGATATTCACCCGTGTGGGTGCCAGCGATAATATTTCCGTGGGCGAGTCTACCTTTATGGTGGAGATGAACGAGGCGGCGGATATCCTGAACAACCTTTCTCCCCGCAGCCTGGTGCTGTTCGACGAGCTGGGGCGCGGTACTTCTACATATGATGGTATTTCCATCGCCTGGGCGATTGTGGAGCATATACACGAGCATCCCAAGGCAAAAGCCCGAACCTTGTTTGCCACGCACTACCATGAGCTGAATGAGATGGAGAAGAGCTTCAAGCGTATTAAGAACTACAACGTTTCGGTGAAGGAGATAGATAACAAAGTCATCTTCCTGCGCAAATTGGAGCGCGGTGGCAGCGAACACTCCTTCGGTATTCATGTAGCCAAAATGGCGGGTATGCCCAAAAGCATCGTGAAACGTGCCAATGACATTCTGAAACAACTGGAAACAGACAACCGCCAGCAGGGGATTTCCAGCAAACCGATGGTGGAAGTGGGAGAGACACGCGGTGGTATGCAGCTCAGCTTCTTTCAGCTCGACGACCCGGTGCTGTGCCAGATACGCGATGAGATACTGAATCTGGATGTGAATAACTTGACGCCGCTGGAGGCGCTGAACAAGCTGAATGATATTAAGCGGATAGTGAAGGGAAAGTGATTTTTACTTATAGGAGAAAACGTGGAATTTCAGGACTTGTACAAGTTTTTGCACAAGCCCTGAAACTCCATGGTTAATAGTTTTTCCTCTAAAATTATTCTTCCAAGATTATCTCTAATTCTGCTATGGCAGCTTTCTTTCCTTTGTCATGGGCCGATAATCCCAATAGTTTCACATAACGTGCCCGGCAAGGAGTAAATTCTATAGTTTGCGTTGCTGTACCTATATGGAAGGTGCCATAGATAATGGGCTGCCCCCAATTTTTTCCATCTTTGCTTGCATATACTTCATAGGAAGCTATCCGTCCTTCTTCGCTATCTTGTCGCGGAGTGTAGCGGATACCCTTTATAGTGGCCTCTTTGGATAGGGAAAGATGTATCTCATGAGGGTAGGGAGCTATGTAGAATTGGTTGTGTACCGTGTGCCAATAGGTGTTTATGTTACCGTCTGCCGCCAGCTTCATGCTGTTGTCTGCATCGCTGTCTACGGAGACCACTATTTGTCTCTGGGATGCTCCGCTGATGTTTTTCAGGATGCTCACATTCAGTTCGGCTGCCGAAGCCCATTTCCTGCCGTGCATTTCGGACAAGGGAACGAATTTGAAGTAACGGGCAGTGACGGGTGTTTCCAATGTTATGGTTTGGGCAGACGTCAGATTGGAGAATGTACCTTTGACGGTGCTTTCCCAATTTTTTCCGTCTTTGCTGAAGCTTAGCTCGTAGTCTTTGACGTGTCCGTTATCATTGGAATGTCGTGCTGTGTAGATGAATTTGTCCACTACCAGTAGGGAAGCCATGTCTACCACAATGCTGTGTGGAAACTCTGGAATGGGTTCGTGCCAACGGGTGTGCCAATACGTGGAAGGGTCTCCGTCGATGGCGTTTTGCGCCTCTTCTCCTTGGCTGTCGCTGCTGGAGGAGACCACCTTCCATGCCGAGTGGTCTACGAATATGGGTAGTTCCATAGTAGTGACCAGGCTCTTGCCTAATTTTCCGGAAACAGCGTATGTTTGTATCTTTCCACCGTCAATGAACTCGAATGGAGCTGTGTATTCCCGGTATTCGTTACCGTTAAGGCTGTAGAAGATGGTCGCGTCCGGAGTTCCAGTACTCATTTGCAGGTAACCGTTGTTATCGCGTTCTACCATTACGGGCATGCATGCAGGCATCTGTACGCGTGCTTTCTTGGTAAGCTCACTTTGCGTGTAGCTTCTTTCCAAAGGCATCATGATGAAGCTGAATGCTACGGGAGTTGCTTGCAGTTCGTATTTTTTCATCGGGCCCGGACCGCAGCTTGCGTTGCCCAGAGGACGATTGTGGGCATCAAGACAAAGAACTGTCTCCTTGCGCATCGGGATGTCGTATTTGTGAATCAGTTTTTGCAGATGGTCGGGATCTGCCATGTCTTGTGCTCTGACATGCAGGGCAGAAGCCGCCATTTGGTCGCCTGCCACGAAAACGAAGCCCATACCGTCGGCGTTGGTGATGGAAATCCAGCGTACCTCTTCATGGTTACCCATCTCCTGAGGCTTTACATAGTTCACCCATTGGTCGGATACTGTACTTTCGTATACGCCTATTGGGGTGGCATCCTTGCGGTCTACGTAGTTTTCCCATGGGCCACGTCCATACCAACGCATACGCTCGAAGCCTTCGGGCAGTTCCATTCGATAGCCCACACGCGGAATGATTTCGCTGTCGGATACCGGGATGATGACACTGTTCACCATGATGGAACCATCGGCATTTACGGTGTATTCTATTTCTGTGCGATACTCAAAACCGAGTTTACCTTTGTGGCAGTTCCGGATGTGCAGGGTTATTCTGTCCTCTTCTTGGTGGGTTTCCCATTTGCCGGTTTCCGCTTGCAGCTGGTAAAGGCCTTTGCGTTGCCAATCGCCACTTACCTGTTTATCGTTGTCGGTGGGAGCACGGAAGAGGTTCAGTTCGAGTCCTTTACTTATCAGGGGGATATTATTCAATGTATATGCCGATAAAGTTCCTTCTTCCTTGGAGAAGACAGCTTCAAAACGTTCACCTTTCACCACCAATGCGTCGGCAGTTTCGTTTAGATTGATGTTTCCTTTTTCGGGTACGAATATAGGTTTCTCGCTGCTTGATAGCTTGAATTGTTCGGTGGCTACCTCGTAGTCGGCTTTTGCCCATTCGGTATCTCTTTTTTGGCAGAAACTGAAATTGATAAAGTATTCTGCTCCGGGTACCTTCGTTGCGGGTATGTCTGGCAGGGTGATGACTTTGCTTGCCTGTGCTTCCAGCTTCAAATCTTCCAGATTGCCTGAGCAGACGGTCCTTCCATCTTCCGTTATTTCGTATCTCCCGTAGAGGTCTTCCATATTGGCATGGAATCGCTTGTTGCTGATTCTATATTTGCCATTCCCTAATGCTTCTATGCGGATGGGTTGATGTATCTTCTTCATTTCATAGGATTTGGCAGATAATGTACGGTCGGAGAAGATGACGCCGTTGGTACAGAAGTTACCGTCGTTGGGCTTGTCACCAAAGTCACCGCCTACGGCCATGTAGAAGCCTTTGCCGTCGGGAGTGGGCATACGCAGGCTTTGGTCTACCCAATCCCAGATGAAACCTCCGATGAGTGCCGGATAGCGTTCGTAGGTTTCCCAGTATTCCTTGAAGTTTCCTATGGAATTTCCCATGGCATGGGCATACTCGCATACTACGTGCGGTTTCACGATCTCGCCCTTTTGTATTTTCTCCAATCGTTCACGGCCTACGTTTTCCAGCCAGTCCACACTTGGGTACATGCAACTGGTCACGTCGCAGAAAGAACTGTTTCCCTCGTAGTGGGTGGGGCGGGTAGTATCCAAACGTTTGATGGCCTTTTCAGCAGTGGAGAAGTTGTTTCCGTTTCCCGATTCGTTGCCCATGGACCACATTACGATGGAAGCGTGGTTACGGAAACGTTTCACTTGGTTCTCGTTGCGCTCGGTGAATGATTTTTCCCATTGTGGCTCGTGTGAGAGACGCATTTCGCCGTGACACTCTACATTGGCTTCTGCCAATACATAGATGCCATAGCGGTCGCATAGGTCGTAAAAGTAAGGGTTGTTGGGGTAATGGGAGGTACGGACGGCGTTTACGTTCAGCGCTTTCATTAGTTGTACGTCCTTTTCCATCTCTTCTTTGGAGACGGTACGGCCATTCAATGGGCTGTGATCGTGGCGGTTGACACCTTTGAAAAGAGTGGGTTTGCCGTTAATCAGCAGTTGTCCGTTTTTGGCAAACTCTATTTCGCGGAAGCCTACCTTTACACTACGTAGGTCTGTCACTTTTCCCTTCTGTTTTAGGGTCAGGGTCAGGTTGTAGAGGCTGGGTGTTTCGGCTGTCCATTTCAGTGGGTTCTCCACATCGAATTCCAGATGGGTACTACCTGTTTTTGTGGCGTGGATAGTGCGTGATAGCACTTCCTTTCCTTCTGTGTCGGAGAGCTTCACTATGAGTTCGGCAGAACTTTTCTTACCGGTGATTTCCACGTCCAAAAAAACTGTAGCATTACGATAATCTCCGTCCAAGTCGGTTCGGAAGAAGAAGTCCCTAATTTGCGTGCGTGGTGCTGACCATAGGAATACATCGCGGAAGATACCGCTGAACCGCCAGAAATCTTGACATTCAAGAAAACTTCCATCGGTGAAACGGTACACTTCAACTGCCAATGTGTTTTTTCCTTCTTGTAAATAGGGAGTCAGATTGAACTCGGCAGGTAAGTAGCTGTCTTCTGAATAGCCCACTTTTTTACCGTTCAACCAAAGATAGAAACCTGCTTCCACTCCATTGAAGCGAATAAATACATCTCTGCCCTTCCAAGATGTGGGCAAAGTGAATTCACGTCGGTAACTGCCTACGGGATTGGGCATGTTGGCAAAAGTATAGTCTGCCGGGCGAGGTTGGATGACGTTGGGCCATTGTACTCCTTTACTGTAATCACAGAAAGGGTAAATGGTATTACAATACAAAGGCTTGTCCCAGGGCTTGTTATGGCGTACAGCCTCTATCTGCCATGTGGCGGGCACTTTGATGTTATCCCAGTCACTTACGTCGTAGTCGGGCTTGAAGAAATCCTTCGGCCGTTTTTCGGGGTCGGCCACCCAATGGAATTTCCATGTACCGTTCAGAGTTTGATAATAGGGGGATTCCTCGATGCTCAGGCGTAGGGCTTGTCCTTCGTCGGCAAAGGGAATGGCGGTTTGGCATGCCGTTTCTTTGTTCACTCCCGAAATGTTCAGGTCATTCCATTCGGGCTGTTCGTGAGTTTGTGCTGTTGCGGCTGCGGTAGCAAGCAGCCCGGTGAATGCGATACTCAAAAAAGAGCTTCTTTTCATAAATGCAGATGGTATAAGATGATTAAGTATTAGTGATTTCCTGTCCTTCCCTCACGTTCTTCTTTTGCCGTTCGCAGTATTGACGGGGCGGCATTCCGTAACGTTGTGAAAAAGCTTTATAGAAAGTGCTTCGGTTGGTGAATCCCGTGCGGTCCATCAGCTCTTCGATGGTGAAGTTGCTGGAGACTAACAAGCGTTCCGCCGTGGAGAGGCGGTATTCTTTGATGATGTCGGCAGGCGATTTGTCAGTAAGTGGTTTCAGTTTGCGGTAGAACTGCCGGCTGCTGTAGCCCATTTCCTTACTCAAAAGTTCTACTTGCAGGTCTGGATTGGCTAAGTTCTTTTCAATGACTTCTGTCATTTTCTCTAAGAATTCTTGTTCTTCTTTGTGCAAGCAGCTTCCTTCTTTCCAGGTAAAGGTGCTGAGTGCCGAACTATAATATTCCTTCAGGTTTTCTTCGCGGCGGATGAGATGATAGACCATCTTTTCCAAATATTTCACATTGAAAGGCTTGGTGACATAGGCATCCGCCCCCGATTCCAGTCCTTTTACTTGGTCGTCTTCGTGATGCAGTGCTGAGAGCAGGATTAGGGGAATATGGCTCCACAGCTTGTGTTGCTTGATGGTGGAGGTGAAGGATAACCCATCTATATCGGGCATCATCACGTCTGAGATGATGAGATCTGGCTGTCGTTGCTCCAGGCTGTCTAATGCCTTTTGGGCATTATTGAAAGAGAGTACGTTGTATTTCTCTGTGAATATTTCGGATACGAACCACAGCATGGAAGGGTCATCATCTATCACCATGACCGTCTGCTTGTTTGCGTCGAATTCTTGGGTGTATTTTTCGGGCAATTCTTGCACTTCTTCGGTGGGAATGCTTGGAGAAGCCGCTTCGTATGCTGTTTGCGGTACTTCTTGTCCGTTGGGGGGGAGCGAGGGAAGGCTTACAGTGAAGGTGGTCAGTTCGCCCGGTGTGCTTTCGATGTTTATGTCTCCTTCCAACAGTGTCACCATGTTTTTGCAGATGGCCAACCCCAGTCCGTTTCTTGAGTTTTTGCCGTTCATCTCCACGGAGTCGAGAATCTTATAGCGGTCGAATATCTTTCCGAGATTTTCCGGTGTGATGCCTTTGCCGGTATTGGCTATCTTCAAAATAAGACGTTCGTTTTTCGTGTACAATGTTACGCTGATGTTCCCCTTGTCGGGTGTGTACTTGAAAGCGTTGGATATGAGGTTTCCGGCTATTTTGTTGAAGCAGCTCAGGTCGGTGTTCCATGTCAGTTCGGGGGCTATGTCAAGGCAGTAGTTCATTTCTCTGTTTTCCGCCATGTCACCGAAGGATTCGGCGATGTCCCTTAACTTTTCGGAAACAGGTTGCGGCTGTATGGAGAGCATTTTGTTTTCCGTTTCCAGTCTTCTGAACTCCAGCAATTCCACAATGAGACCATTCAGCTTTTCCACATTTTGCTGAATCATCTTGGCGTAGCGGTGCGTGTAGATATCTGTCTCCTTGTGGGTGAGTATCTTCTCGCACGGTCCCTGAATCAGGGTGAGGGGGGTGCAAAACTCGTGGGTGATGTTGGTGAAGAAGCGTAGTTTTGATTCATAGACTTCCTCTTTTTTCTGTCGTTCCATTTTCTTCATCATGTGCTGCCGCTTCAGGCGGTAGGTATAGAATGCATAGGCGACTATGCCTGTACATAATAGTAACCCTAACAAAAAGTAGCCCACATAGGCCCAGGTACTGAGATACCAGGGAGGAGCGATGTAAATGGTGAAGGCTTGCGGATGGCTTTCTTTACCGTTGATGTTGTTGCGGTATTTCACAAACAGAGTATATTCTCCGGGGGAAAGGTTGGAGAAGATGGCATTGGGTGAAACTCCGTTTTCTATCCATTGGTCGCTTGCTTCCTTTAGTTTATAGGAGTAGAAATAGTCGTTTCCGTTAATGTAGTCTGTTATCCGGAAGTTGAGCTGGAAGAAGTTGTGTTTGTAGTCCAGTTGTAGCACGGGCTTCCCGTCTTTGTAATGTAAAAAGTCATGCAGGTTGTATTCCTTACCGAAGATGGAAAGTCCTTTCAGGCTGATTTCGGGCATATAGTCCGTGGTGATGTAAGAATCGGGCTTCACGGTGACGAAGCCGTTTACACCTCCAAAGAAAAGGATTCCCGTAGCATTGTCTTTGTAGAAGGCTCCATCACTAAATTCGGTCACGGCCAGTCCGTTTCCGTTGTTGTAGGTCTGCTTGGTCTGTTCTTGGGGATTGAGTCTCATTAATCCTTGATTGGTACTCACCCAGAGATTGCCTCGGTTGTCCTCCAAGATACCATGTACGGTGCTGTTGGTGTAGAGCTTTGCACTGATGCTGTCTGGGTTTCCGTCTTCGTTTGAGTAGAAGCGGAGAAGCCCTGATCCAGTGCCCAGCCAGTAGCCTTGCTCGTTTTTGTGTATGGCGAACACATCGTTGGCGGTTTGGCTGTTTACCAAGTTGTTGAAGCGGAACTGTGCCATTTCTCCAGTACGTACATCAATGCGGTAGGCTCCGAGCCCTCTGTTCCCGAACCACAGCGTAGAGCTGCTTTCACGGTAGGAGGTGAAAAAATAGTTTGATGCCATATGTCCGTTACTCACCAAAGTCCGTGTAGCATGCTTCACAATAGGATCTTTTCTCTGATTTTCTAATGTCACCTTTACGATTCCTTCGCCCACGGTGGAAATCCAAAGTGTACTGTCATTGGTTTGATCAATGGAGTGCACATATTTCACTTTGGTTCCATTGGCTTGTACCGCCAGTTCTTTCAATTGGTGGGTAGAGTAGGAATAATAATTGATTCCGTTTTCCGTACCTATCCAAAGTCGGTCTTTTCCACCGGGTGCAAAACAGTAGACGGAGTTGTCGGTCAATGTGCTGTTACCGGTGATGAGACGATCATGTTTTTCGGGTGTATTGTTGACAAGATAATTCGGTATACGCAATATGCCACTGCCTTTGGTTCCTATCCATAAGGTTTGCTGTGGGTCGAGGTAAAGGCTGCGTACCGGGTTGTTCACCTGATATGCGGGAGTGTTGAGCAGGGTGTTGGTCATGGTGAATGTGTCATTGTAAAGCATGTATAACCCTTCTCCGTCGGTAGCTACCCATACGATATCTTGAAATTTGTCTTTCATCAGACAGAAGATGCCCGACTGTATTTCAGTGTATTCTATACGGTATTTAATCTTTTGGTTTGCTTCATATTTCAGTACTATCAAGCCGCTGCTTTTGAAACCGATACAGAAGTCATTTTCTCGTTTGATGATGGAAGATACTTCACCTCGTTTTTCTATTTCGTCTTTCAGGTCGGCAATGTAGTAACACTGTCGGTTGCTGAAACTATATTCGTAGAGGGCATAGGTTTCATCAATGAAGTAGGCTGAATCTTCTCCGATGAAGGCATGCTTCAAGCCGTGATGTCCAAATGGCTTTTCCGGAATCAGTGTCACGCTTTTTCCCGTGTGGTTCAGACGATAGCAACGAGTGTTGTTTCCAGTTGCGAATATCCAAAGCAGGTTGTTGGAATCAATGGTCATGGACAGTACTTTATTAAAATCCATGGAAGAGATGTTTAACTGGAGAAATTTCTGGTTCTCTTGTTGGTAGTGATACAGATTTCCGTCATCTTTCAGCACTAACATGCACTTGTTGTTGCTTCGTGCCAAGAAGATGTTGTCCTTGAATTCGGTAAAGGTCCGGCAGGTCTGTCGGTATGTATCCAATCTGTCTAACCCGTAGTTGGTTTGTAACCACAGTATGCCTGGCTCTGATTCTACGATCTGGCTGATAATGTTGCCTGACAATAGGTTGCGTGACACATCAACGGGCGTATATAGGTGGATATTGTTGCCGTCAAACACGTTCAGTCCGTCGCATGTTCCTATCCATAGTACACCTTGGCTATCTTGGTAAAGGGATTGGATGGCACTATTGGAAAGACCGTTTTTATTGGAGAATTGCCGTAGGCTGTAAGCGTACACAAAATCCGGAAAACAGCATAAGAGGCTGATAAGCAATAAAATCGTATGGCCTTTCCAGTATATGTCTTTCATGTGGCTTGTTGTATTGATTTTGAGTTGCAAAGATATATTTTAAGGTGGAAACAGTCAATATTTGCAATATATTTCTTTAGTTGTAGGCTTACAGTTTGCTTTGTATCTGCTCCGTATCCTTAGAAATGTATTTGTACGGAGCAGATAGGTATGGATATGATTAGCGAATGACCGCAGCGAATCCACCGTTGCGTGCCAAACGGACTGTGATATGGTCGCCTTTCTTCAAGGATTGTTCTTGCTTGCGGTAGTCCATGGCTTGGTGGTCAGCGTTGATGCCGTCTTCAAAAGAGGTCATGAGATAATTTTTTCCTTCTTGCAGGAAATCAAGGGAGATGTTAAAGACCCGTTCACGTTCGCGGTTGTTGGTCATGCCTCCTATATACCATTGTTCTCCTTTGCGTTTGGCCACGATGGCATATTCTCCTGCTTTGGCTTCGAGAGCGATGGTTTCGTCCCATGTTTGGGGTACTTGGGTGATGAAACGTGTACACTCGTCGTTGCGATAATAGAGGGTAGGATTGTCTGCCATCATCTGCAGGCCGGTTTCAAAAAGAACAAAGAGTGCCATCTGATAGGCACGTGTGCCGATGCTGGCAGAATTGGGACGTTCGGAATGGTAGACTTCAGGCTGCATGCTAAGCATGGCGCCGGGAGTATAGTCCATGGCTCCTACTGCGTTGCGTATGAAGGGGAAATAGACACTGTTGTCGGGACGGCATCCGCCCATTTGCTCCATACCTCTTACGCCTTCGTAGGAGAGTACGTTTGGGTATTTGTATTCTAATCCGGCAGGTTTGAAAGCACCGTGAAAGTCAACGAAGAGATGGTGTTTGGCGGCTTCATGTGCTACGCGTTCATAGAAGTTTACCATCCATTGGTCGCTACGATCCATGAAATCTATCTTTACGCCTTTCACACCCCACTTTTCGAAAGTTTCGAATAGGTCAAAGTGGTTTTCTACCGTAAGCCAAGTGAGCCATAACACAATGCCTACGTTTTTTTCTTTGCCGTAGCGGATGAGTTCGTGTATGTCTACCGAGGGATTGGGTTTATAGGGGTTGCGGGTGTTCATGGCCCAGCCTTCGTCCATTACTATATATTCTACGCCGTAGTGGGATGCGAAGTCGATGAAGTATTTGTAGGTGTCAAGGTTGCAACCTGCTTTGAAGTCCACGTCGGGGCCGTAGGGTGTGGCTCCGTTCCACCATTCCCAGCTGGCTAGTCCTGGTTTAATCCAAGAGGTGTTTTCTATGACATTCTTTTCAGCGAGGCGATAGGATAGAGTGTTTTCTATAAGTTTGCGGTCATCGTTGGTAATGACGAAGTAACGCCATGGATAACTGCGCTTGCCTGCGGTACGGGCTATGCAGTTGGCTTCTTTCAGAATCTTGAGACTGCGGTCACCGTCTTCTCCGAATTCAAGAGGCAGACGGGGGAAGACGGCGGTAATGCCGCCTTGTCCATCGTTTTTCAGAAACATGGCGGGATAGTCTGTCAGATTGGTTTCACTCATGAGGATTTTGTCACCTTTGGGTGTGCTGGCTAAAAGGGGAAGCAGAGCCATGCGATTGGAGTTTTTCCACTCGCTGCTTGTTTGGTGGCGATATTCTTCTTCATAGGAAGTCTTAAAGCCGTCAGGTTGCTGAAGATGTAGCAGGCAATCATCCACAAAGTTCAGGCGGAGGATTTCATTCATTATTTCTTGCTCGCCTTTCAGGTCAGTAAGGAAGCGGTAGGCGAATCCGTCATCAAAGGCACGGAACTCTACTGAATAGCCTCCTTTAAACTTCAGTAGCAATTGGTTGTAGCGGTTGGTTATAGTAGAGAATTTCAGGGGTACGATGGGAGTCAGTTCCTCGTTTACATTTTGGCGTACTACTTTGTTTAGTTTAGGATGGATGCCCAGCTGGTGGTTGGTAGTTTCCAGACCAATGACACAGTTGTCCATCAGTGTTTGATTTCCTTGGGTTACATCATATTGGATTTGATCGGTCAGCTCCACTGAGATGCGGATGTTTCCGCTGGGTGAGGCCAGTTGATGTACTTTCTGTCCGAAAGCGGTCAGTGAGAGGCAGAGAACTGCCGAGAGTAGGAATTGTTTTTTCATGTTCTTAGCTTTTGGATTTTTACAATATACAAAAGTAGTTTGTATTCTGTAGGAAATGTATGCTATTTATGACATAAATATATAAAATCATGCCACAGACGACTTTTTACATATCTATGTCGCGAATCTGTACAGTATGAGAGTGAAGGATGGGCTATTTTTGTTACCAACATTCCACATGTCAGAAAACTATTGTTGCCGGATGGAGGCTAAAGAGAGAAGGTGAAAGAGCGGTTTGCGGCTAGAGGAGGCAGCACATTTATAACAAAGAATGCGGTGGTTTATATCGAATTGACATTATCTTTTACGAAAAAACAATAATAACAAAACCATGAAAAAGAGACGAATACTGATGGGGAAGACCCATCTGATAGCGGGAGCCGTGATGTTGGCCGTTGCAGGAGGACAATTATCGGCTCAGACCGTTGCACCGAAGAAAGCAAAAGCGTACATGGTGGCAGATGCCCACTTGGACACGCAGTGGAACTGGGACATTCAGACTACTATTAAGGATTATGTTTGGAATACCTTGAATCAGAACCTTTTCCTTTTGAACCAGTACCCCGACTATATCTTTAATTTTGAAGGTGGAGTGAAATATGCTTGGATGAAGGAATATTATCCTCGTGAATATGAACTGATGAAGGCTTTTGTAAAGGCAGGTCGATGGCATGTGAGTGGGGCCAGTTGGGATGCTACCGACACTTTGGTGCCGTCTGTTGAATCGTTTATTCGCAACATTATGCTGGGGCAGGAGTTCTATCGTAAGGAGCTGGGGGTAGAAAGTACCGACATCTTCCTTCCCGATTGCTTCGGATTCGGTTGGACATTGCCTACTGTTGCTGCCCATTGTGGACTGATAGGTTTCTCTTCACAGAAGCTGGATTGGCGTAACAATCCTTTCTACGGTAAGAGCAAGCATCCCTTTACCATCGGACTGTGGAAAGGAGTGGATGGAGCGTCCGTCATGCTGGCTCACGGATATGATTACGGTCGTCGTTGGGATAATGAAGACCTTTCAGAAAATAAATATTTGATGGAACTCTCCAAATGCACTCCCCTGAATACCGTTTACCGCTACTATGGAACAGGTGATGTGGGCGGTTCACCTACCATCGCTTCTGTGGCTTCCGTGGAGAAAGGTATCAAGGGAGACGGTCCGTTGAAGATTATCAGTGCAGCCAGTGACCAGTTGTTCAAGGATTACCAGCCCTATGGCAGCCATCCCGAGCTCCCCGTATTTGACGGTGAATTGCTGATGGACGTTCATGGAACCGGCTGCTACACTTCACAGGCTGCTATGAAACTCTATAATCGTCAAAATGAACTTTTGGGTGATGCCGCTGAACGTGCTTCTGTGGCTGCTGCCCTTTTGGGGGTTGCCGAATATCCTGGCAAGAGCCTGACGGAGTCTTGGCAGCGCTTCATATTCCACCAATTCCACGATGATTTGACTGGTACCAGCATTCCCCGTGCCTATGAATTTTCTTGGAACGATGAACTTCTCTCTCTGAAACAGTTCTCCGGTATCCTGACTCATTCTGTGGGAAGTGTGGCAGGCAAGCTTGATACTCGTGTCAAGGGGATTCCCGTAGTGCTCTATAACGCTTCGGGCTTCAAGGCTGCAGATGTGGTGATCATCGAAGTGGAGGCTTCCCGTTTTCCCAAAAGTGTGGCTGTATATAACGAACAAGGCAAGTTGGTGGTTTCTCAGTTGGTTTCATATACTGATGGAAAGGTCCGCTTGTTAGTAGAAGCCACTGTACCCGCCAATGGATACGCAGTTTACGATGTCCGCCTCTCCGGCGAAGGAAAAGAGATGCCTGCTGTTGAAGCTGCAAGTGTTGAAAATTCGTTCTACAAACTGACATTGAATGAGAACGGTGACATTACTTCACTGTTTGACAAGAGAAACAACAAGGAATTGGTAAAGGCTGGTAAGGCTATTCGTTTAGCCCTCTTCACTGAAAACAAGTCATTCGAATGGCCGGCATGGGAGATATTGAAAGAGACTGTGGACGCTACTCCTATCTCCATCACCGAGGATGTGAAAGTGACTCTTTGCGAAAACGGCGCATTACGTAAGACTCTCTGCGTGGAGAAACGTCACGATGATTCTTTTTTCCGCCAGTACATCCATTTGTATGAAGGTGTATTGGCCCACCGCATTGACTTTACTAACGAAGTGGACTGGCAGTCTACCAACGCTCTGTTGAAGGCTGAGTTTCCCCTCAATTTGAATAATGAGGTGGCCACTTACGACTTGGGCGTAGGCAGCGTGCAGAGAGGAAACAACATCTTGACCGCTTACGAAGTATATGCTCAATATTGGGCAGATTTAACGGACGCTAACGGTTCTTATGGCGTTTCCATCATGAACGACAGCAAATATGGCTGGGACAAGCCTGATAACAACACCCTGCGTCTCACTTTGCTGCACACTCCGAAGACAAAAAAGAACTATGCTTATCAAGATCGTCAGGACTTCGGTCACCATACCTTTACTTACAGCTTGGTAGGTCATGTGGGCGCTTTGGATGTAGTTCAAACCCGCGAGAATGCTGAACTGCTGAACCAGCGCATCAAGGCGTTCGTTGTTGGAAAGCATCGCGGCGAATTAGGTAAGAGCTATTCATTGGCTTTTTCCGATAACCGGAATGTACTTATTAAAGCCTTAAAGAAAGCCGAAAGTTCAGATGAATATGTGGTACGCGTGTATGAAGCTGCAGGCAAGCAGGCGCAGAAAGCCTCGATTGTCTTTGCCGACAACCTTGTGGCTGCTGTAGAAGCAGATGGTACGGAAAAGACCATCGGTAAGGCTACATTCAGTGGAAATCGCTTGGAAGTGTCAGTCAATCCAAACAGCATTAAGACCTACAAGGTACGTTTCGCTTCCAATAAAAAGGTGCAGACGGTGGCCGAACCATTGCCCCTTGTTTATGATAAGAAGTGCTTCAGTTGGAACGAGTTCAAGGCTGCTGCCAACTTTGAGTCTGGTTATTCTTATGCTGCTGAATTGATACCTGCCGAGATGAATGTGCATGGAGTGCCTTTCAAATTGGAGACACGTGAAGAGCTGAATGGTATGGCTTGCAAGGGCAATGTACTGAAACTGCCCGCCGACTGTACTTATAACAGACTCTATATCCTTGCTGCTGCCGCTTCTGATAAAGATGTGAAGGGGATATTCCGCGTAGGCAAGTATGTGCAGGAAGTCATTGTTCCTTCTTATACTGGCTTCATCGGTCAGTGGGGGCACACCGGACATACGGAAGGTTATCTGAAAGATGCTGAAGTTGCCTATGTGGGTACGCACCGCCATTCCGGTGAAGGCGATCAGCCGTATGAGTTCACTTACATGTTTAAGTTCGCAATAGACCTGCCAGAAAGGGCTACTGAGGTGGTATTGCCCGATAATAAGGATATTGTTATTTTTGCCGCCACTTTGACTGATGTTGCTGCTACTTCTGTTTGTCCCGCTTCCGAACTGTTCCGTACGGCAAACAAGTGCAATCGCTATCAGACGGAAAGCTCCACAGAGAGAGTGAACATTCTGAAGCAGGACATGGTAATGGGCTATTCAAGCTATGTGAACGAGAAAGAGAAGCCGGCTTTCATGGTAGATGGCGACGAAAACACAAAGTGGTGTGCTATTGCTGAAATGCCCCACTACGTAGACTTTGATTTGGGCGGTGAAAGAAGCATTAATGGCTGGAAGTTACTGAACGCTGCCGGCGAAAACCATTCCTACGTCACTTCCTCCTGCTTTCTGCAAGGTAAGAGCGACAAGAATGGTGAATGGCGCACACTGGACTATGTTTCGGGTAATGGTAAGAATGTACTGAATCGCACGCTAAATAAGTCTGAAAGTGTTCGCTACCTGCGTCTTTTAGTGACACAGCCCATGCAATCGGCTTCTGGTAAAGATGTGCGCATTTATGAAATGGAAGTATACGAATAAACAGTTATTATATTCCCATTTTTCAGATCCTTGTGTCTGTCACCACAGACACAAGGATCTGATGATTCTCAGGTGTAAGTGCTTAATGTGAGTAAGTTAACAACTCTATTGAAGTAAATTTATTGGAAATAACAAATACCTTGAAAAATGAAAATTAGAATATTTGCTGTTGTATGTTTATTAGCTGCTAATCTCTTTACAATATCTGCTCAAAAGTGGTTTACGCCTGAGGCGGAGAAACAAGTGGATGCTCTTTTGAGCCAGGTAGTAGAAGGAAACTACAAGAATAATCGCTATCCTCTACTCCGTAAGCCCTTAATGGAACTTCCTTTAGGCAGTATCAAACCTAAAGGCTGGTTGCACGAAATGCTGGTTCGTCAGAAAAATGGCGCCAGTGGTCAGATGGATGTTCTTTACCCTTCGGTTATGGGCAAACGCAATGGTTGGTTAGGTGGTGATGGAGACCAGTGGGAACGCGGTCCATACTGGATAGACGGTCTACTTCCTTTGGCGTATATACTGGATGATGATGTCTTGAAAGCCAAAGTGCAACCTTGGATAGAATGGGCTTTGCAGAGCCAGCGTGAGGACGGATTCTTCGGTCCTGAAAAAGATTATCCGGGAGAGCCTGGACTGCAACGTGATAACTCGCAAGACTGGTGGCCGCGTATGGTCGTGCTGAAAATCCTACAGCAGTATTATTCGGCAACGAACGATAAGAGAGTCGTCGCTTTTATGACAAAATATTTCCGTTATCAACTGAATACCTTGCCGCAAAAACCTTTAGGACACTGGAGCAGTTGGGCAGAATTCCGTGCTTGTGACAATTTGCAAGCTGTATATTGGCTTTATAATCTTACGGGGGAGGATTTTTTGCTTGAATTGGGGCATTTGCTGCACCGGCAGAGTTTCAGTTTCATAGATATGGTAGATAGGGGAGACTTGCGCAGAACCTGCACTATACACTGTGTTAATTTGGCACAAGGCATCAAAGAACCGATTATTTATTATCAGCAAGATACCGACCGGAAATATATTGATGCTGTCAAGGAAGGCTTTCGAGATATTCGCCGGTTCCATGGACAGCCGCAAGGCATGTATGGAGGCGATGAGGCTTTGCATGGAAACAATCCTACACAAGGCTCGGAGTTGTGTTCGGCCGTAGAGTTGATGTACTCGCTGGAAAAAATGGTGGAGATTACAGGAGACATAGACTTTGCCGACCATTTGGAACGCATTGCTTTTAATGCTTTACCAGCCCAAATATCCGATGACTTTATGACTAAGCAATATTTCCAGCAACCGAATCAGGTGATGGTAACACGCCATCGTCGCAACTTCGACCAGGATCATGAAGGGACAGACCTTGCTTTTGGCACTTTGACTGGATACCCATGTTGTTTTTCGAATATGCACCAAGGTTGGCCAAAATTTACACAGCACCTATGGTATGCCACACCTGATAACGGCATTGCAGCCATTGTCTATTCTCCGTCGGAAGTAACAGCCAATGTGGGTGATAATGTACCGGTGGTTATCAGTGAAGATACTTACTATCCGATGGATCATCAGATAACTTTTACCATTAAAGAGGTGAGAAATAAGGTGAAACAAGTGAAATTTCCATTTCACCTGCGTGTTCCGAAGTGGTGCAAGCAAGCTGAAATACGGGTAAATGGAAAGATGGAGCAAACTGTCAAAGGTGGGAAAATAGCTATCGTAGACCGTATATGGAAGCGGAATGATAAGATTGAACTGTATCTGCCCATGGAGGTCTTTACTAGCACTTGGTATGAAAACGCAGTATCTATTGAAAGAGGTCCGTTGGTATATGCCCTGAAAATGGAAGAAAATTGGGAAAAGAAAGAGTTTAAGGATAGTTGGTATGGTTCTTATTATTATCAGGTGACTTCTTCGGATCCATGGAACTACGGATTGGTGGATTTTGACCGTAACAGAATGAACGAGGTGGCCCAAGTAAGTATCAATAGCCAAAAACAGCAATTGGACTTTCCTTGGAATCAGGAAAATGCACCGGTTGAAATAAAGATGAAGGCTCGTCTTATCCCTACTTGGACAGTATATAATGAAATGGCAGGGCCCCAGCCTTTCTCTTTCTGTGGCAGTGCCGAAGGAGGAGAACAAGAAATCACGCTGATACCCTACGGTTGTACAACCCTGCGTATTTCAGAATTTCCAGTTGTTGGGAAATGATGTTTCCGAGGTATGGGGGGAACGGTGTGTTTGTTTTGTGACAAACTTGTTTCAGAATTCTGCCATGTCCGGAATGTGGACGGTTATGTCACGGATTTATAGTTGGCTTTTAACCTTACTGTCTATTTTTGCAATCGTTTTTAATAGGGTTTATATATTATAAAGAAGACTCCTGCGACGGAGTGAAAAACAAGTCGAACAATTTAATGCCGTAGAAAAAAGATGAAAAATTCCAAGAAAGCACTCCTCTGCCTATTGTCATGCGCCTTGGCAGTAACCGGATGCAAGACACAGAAAGAACCGGCTGTAGCAGACAACGAAATGCTGGTCAGATCTACACAAACACTTGATTCCTTATATGCTCACTATTCCGCACCGGGCACTTGTCTGTTGCGTGAGAATTATCCTTCGGACGTGGAAGGCTATACCGCTACTTATCTGGCTTCCGAGGAACAGAAGAACCGTCCCAATCTCTACTCTTATTTGTGGCCTTATTCCGGTACCTTCTCCGCAGTGAATGCGTTGATGGAGGCCACTAAAGATAACAAGAAAGATTTCGGGAACTATCAGAAGTTGCTTGATGAGAAGGTGCTTCCGGGACTTGCTGAATATTTCGATACTCGTCGTATGCCCGAAGCGTATGCTTCTTACATCAAGGACGCTCCGTTGTCCGACCGCTTTTACGATGACAACGTGTGGCTCGGCATTGACTTCACAGACGTCTATCTGATGACTAGCCAAGAGAACTATCTGCAGAGCGCCAAGCTTATCTGGAAGTTTATAGAAAGCGGTATGGACGATTGTTTGGGAGGAGGTATCTATTGGTGCGAACAGAAGAAGGAATCAAAGAACACTTGTTCCAACGCCCCTGGTTCCGTCTTTGCCCTGAAACTTTTCAAGGCTACGCAAGACAGCTCCTATTTTGAGAAAGGGAAGAGTTTGTACGAGTGGACTAAAGCAACATTGCAGGACACAACAGACTGCCTTTACTTCGACAACATGCGTTTGGACGGTGAGATAGGACGTGCCAAATTTGCCTATAACAGCGGTCAGATGATGCAGTCGGCTGCTTTGCTCTATCAGCTTACCGGTAATGGGCAGTATCTGAAGGATGCGCAAGCGATTGCTGCCGCTTGCCATAATTATTTCTTCATGGAATTCACCCCCGGACAGGGAGAACCGTTCCGTATGCTGAAGAAGGGCGATGTGTGGTTCACCGCCGTTATGTTGCGTGGTTTTATAGAGCTCTATCAGGTGGACGGTAACAAGGTTTATCTTGATTCCTTTGCCCGCAGTCTGGACTATGCTTGGACGCATGCCCGTGAAGATAACGGCCTTTTCAATACTGATTTCACCGGCAAGAGCTGCGACAATCGTAAATGGCTGCTGACACAAGCCGCCATGGTAGAGATGTACGCGCGTTTGGCCGTGTTCGCTAATCAGTCTTTATAATTAAAACGAATCAGACCAAATGAAAAAGAGAAACATTACCTTGTGCGCTGTTGCCATGCTCTGTATGCAAGGCTATGCTAAGGCAGACACTTTTACCCTGAAAGGTGACAACACTTGTGTGGAGAACTATGCTCAGATGACTGCTGCTTACAAGAGCAATCGTCCAAAAATGAAGAAACGCCTTTTCACCTCAAAAGCGGTGGAAGCTGAGATTCTTCGCGTGAAGAAACTGCTTACCAATCCTAAGTTGGCGTGGATGTTTGAGAATTGCTTTCCTAATACGCTTGACACTACTGTACACTTTCGCATGCTGGACGGTAAACCCGATACTTTTGTTTATACCGGTGACATCCATGCTATGTGGCTGCGTGACTCCGGTGCGCAGGTGTGGCCATATGTGCAGTTAGCTAACAATGATGCGCAATTGAAAGAGATGCTCGAAGGTGTCATTCGCCGTCAGTTCCTTTGCATCAACATTGATCCGTACGCCAATGCTTTCAACGACGGACCTACGGGTGGCAACTGGATGACTGACTTGACAGATATGAAGCCCGAACTGCACGAGCGCAAATGGGAGATAGACTCTCTTTGTTACCCGCTTCGTCTGGCTTACCAGTATTGGAAAGTAACTGGTGACAGCAGTATCTTCGACGGTGAATGGATGAAGGCAATTACTGCTATCCTGAAGACTTTCAAGGAACAGCAGCGTAAGGACGGTGTAGGCCCTTACCGTTTCCAACGTAAGACGGAACGTGCTCTTGATACGCTGAATAACGACGGCTTGGGTGCTCCGGTCAAACCGGTGGGACTGATTGTTTCCGCTTTCCGCCCATCGGACGATGCCACTACGCTTCAGTACCTGGTCCCTTCCAACTTTTTCGCTGTCTCTTCTTTGAGAAAGGCTGCTGAAATTCTGACGGAAGTAAACAAGGAAACATCCTTGGCCAAAGAATGCACCGATTTGGCAGCCGAAGTGGAGGCAGCCCTGAAGAAATATGCCACTTACAATCATCCTGAGTTTGGGACAATCTATGCATTTGAAGTAGATGGATTCGGCAATCATCTGTTAATGGACGATGCCAATGTACCCAGCCTTCTTGCTATGCCTTATTTGGGTGATGTGGACGTAAACGATCCTATCTATCAGAATACACGCCGCTTTGTGTGGAGTGGCAGCAACCCTTACTTTTTTAAAGGTAAAGCCGGTGAAGGTATCGGAGGTCCGCACATTGGTTATGATATGGTATGGCCTATGAGTATCATGATGAAGGCATTCACCAGCCAGAATGATGAGGAGATAAAGATTTGTATCAAAATGCTGATGGATACGGATGCCGGTACGGGATTCATGCACGAGTCTTTCCACAAGGATGACCCCACTAACTTTACCCGTGCATGGTTTGCTTGGCAGAACACGCTGTTTGGAGAATTGATTCTGAAATTAGTGAACGAGGGTAAAGTGGATTTGCTGAACAGCTTGTAAAAATAGGAATTATTTAAAATCAATAAAGTGCGCTGGAAGGAGGATTAGGATACAAATTGCATGAATTGGTTGTTCGTTGGTATTATTTGTGTTCTTTTCCTTTTTTTATCGTGATTTATTATAATGTTTAATCTTAAAGAATATGAAAAAGAATCGAGTGTACACAGTAAATTCATTGCTGGCTCGGATAAGTGGGAACTATAAGTTCTGGCTTATTGCCTTGCCTGCTGTGACTATGCTGGCGCAGGCTCCTGCGGTTTATGCACATGCGGAGACTATTACTGTGGTGCAGCAAAACAATGCCACGGTGAGAGGTTCCGTTAAGGATGCCACAGGTGAAAGCCTGATTGGAGTGAGTGTTACTGTTAAGGGTAAAGAAGGTGTGGGTACCATTACAGATGTGGATGGAAACTATTCCATTGTTTGTAGTGCCCAAGATGTTCTCGTCTTTTCCTATGTGGGATATGCCACTCAGGAAATTGCTGTGAAAAATCAAAAACAATTGAATGTTGTCTTAAAGGAGGATACCAAGGTGCTGGATGAAGTTATTGTCATCGGTTATGGTACTACTACCCGCAAGAGTGCCGTAGGTGCTGTAGACCAGGTAAAGGCTTCCATGATCGAAGACCGTCCCGTGGCTAACATGACAGATGCTTTGCAAGGGGCTGCGCCCAACGTGGTTATCCAGCAGCGCAGTAGCAATCCTAATGATCGTAAGACTAACTTTAATATCCGTGGTATCAGCACTGTGAATGACAATAGTCCGCTTTTTGTCATAGACGGATTGGTAGCTGATGGCGGTAGTTTCGATAAATTGAATCCCAATGATATTGAGAACATTTCCATCTTGAAAGATGCCGGTACAGCTGCTATTTATGGTTCACGTTCTTCCAATGGTGTAGTTTTGGTTACTACTAAGAAAGGTAAGAAGAACCAGCGTGCGACAGTTCGGTTAAGTGGTATGATGGGATGGCAGAATCCGGATATCTTGTTTTCTCCGGTGAAAGGCTATCAGAACGCTACTTTGCGCAATTTAGCTGCCACCAATGCTGGAGAGGCTCCTTTGTATACACCCGATCAAATCCGTGACCTGGCTGCCCATCAAAATGAAGAAAGCTGGTTTTTTGATCAGATAGTCCGCACAGCCTTACAGCAGAATTACAATCTAAGCGTATCTGGAGGTAGTGATAAAACTACTTACATGGTGTCCATGGGTTATTATGACCAGGAAAGTAATTATGTGGGCAACAGTGATTTTGGCGTGCAGCGTTATAATTTTCGTACCAATGTTAGCACGGAAGTGGGACGTTTGAAACTGAATGCTATTTTGGCTTATACACGTAATAATAGTGTAAGTACCACCGGTGGGAGTTTGGAAGTGGATGCCGCCCGTGTACCTACTTATTATTATTACAAAATGAAATCGGAAGATGGAAGATATTTGTTAAATGATGTATTGACTGAATTTAACCCATTGGGAGCATTGGAAGCTGGTGGCCGTAACAAGTATCGTAACAATTATCTGAACGCTAATGTCAATGCTGAATTCCGGCTTATTGACGGATTGAAGTTGCGTGGAGTGTTGGGTGCGGATGTGATAAACGACATGCGTTCTACCCGCAATTTGGGCGTATCCTATTACTTGAATGAAGAGGCTACCGAACCACGTCCAGTGAAAGATACTGACTATCGGACCAGTAACTGGAATCATACGGCTTACCTTATTAATAGCCAACTTTTGTTGGATTACAACAAGACATTCGGTAAACACAATGTCAGCGGGCTTTTTGGAGTAACCAATGAATCGTTTACTTCGTCTAGCAATGAGATTGAGAAGAAGGGGGTAGATCCCGACTTGGGTATCGGTACAGACATTACCAATAGTACTGTGGGAAACATCACAGGAAAAACATTTGTAGATGAATCCAACCGTACCAGTCTGACTTCTCTGTTGGGACGTGTGGGGTATTCTTACGCTGACAGATATTATACAGAATTCAGCTTCCGTTATGACGCTTCTTCCAAGTTTCATAAAGACTACCGATGGGGTTTCTTCCCCTCTGTTTCATTAGGCTGGCGTTTGAGCGAGGAGAACTTTATGCAGGCTTACAAGGAACGTGTGGGTGACTTGAAACTGCGTACTTCTTTTGGTATCTTGGGTAACCAGTCTATTGGTACTTATGACCGTTTTACTGTTTACGAACTGTACAACAACTCTTACGCATATAATAACCAGACAGTATCAGGCGCAGGTTTTAAGTTAGGTAAGGATAATTTGACTTGGGAAAAGACCAAAACCTTCAACGTGGGTGTAGACGCTTCGTTCTTCAATAACGCTTTGAATGTGACGTTCGACTATTTCTACAAGCGTACGAGCGACATTTTAATGAAGCCCCTTGTGCCTTCGGTATTCGGTACGGATATGGCGATGGACAACATTGGTGAGATGCAGAATCAAGGTTGGGACCTCTCTATCAACTATCGTTTGAAAACGGGAGCCGCAAATCATAACTTCAACTTCAATCTTGGTGACTCTTGGAATGAAGTGCTGAAGTACCCTGGTCACGAAAGAATCTCACAAATAGAGGAGTTGAGCCGTATCACCCGTGAAGGATGTCCGTTGGAGTCTTACTACGGTTACAAGATGGACGGCTTTTTCCAAAGCTACGAGGAGATTGAGGCATCGGCTATTCCTGTAGGTGGAAAGGTACAGCCGGGTGACGTGAAGTTTGTAGACCGTAACGAAGATGGTGTCATCGACTCGAAGGATAAGTTTATCTTGGGTAATGCCTTCCCTCGTCTTACTTTCGGTTTCAACTACAATGTAGAATGGAAAGGATTCGATTTCGGTATGTTCTGGCAGGGTGTGGGCAAGCGTGACATGATGCTTCGTGGTGAATTGATTGAACCGTTCCACGCCAATTACTCTTATAATATCTATAAGCATCAACTGGATTTCTGGACTCCTACCAACACCGATGCACGTTGGCCGAGACTTACTGCTCCGGGTTCTACTTCCAACAGAAACAACTACGGAAACGGACAAGGTTCCGACCTATTCTTGATGGATGGAAAATACCTGCGTCTGAAGAACTTGCAGATTGGTTACACATTCCCTAAAACATGGAGCCGCAAGGTGGGTATGGAAAAGGCACGTATCTATGTCAACGGACAAAACTTGCTGACTTTCAGTAATAACTCGTTTATTGACCCTGAATCTTCTGAGTTCGACTCTAAGATGGGTAATAGTGGCGCCAATTCTGGTAGAAACTACCCGACGCTCCGTTACTATGGTTTCGGTATAGACATTGAATTCTAAAAACAACAGATAACTATGAGACTAAGAAAATATATAGCTTTTGCCGGAATGGCTGTTCTGATGCTTTGCAGTTGCAACGAGATGGAGAACGCACCGACAAACAAATTTACGGATAACTCTTATTGGACTTCCACCACCAAAGCCCAGTATGTGGTGAACATGGCTTACAGCCAGATGTACAATGCAGGCCGTATGTGGAGCGATGAAAGTTTGAGTGACAATGCTTACGACGGTCGCAGTGTGGACGACCAACGTGCCATTCGCAAAGGTATGGCTACTCCCTCGCTCGACATCTTCAAGAATGAATGGAAAGACCTTTACGGAGGCATAAAGACCTGCCACGTGTTCCTTGAAAAGGTGGATCTGGTACCCAACATGGACGCATCTGTTAAAGCACGTATGATTGCCGAGATACGCTATATCCGTGCAAGCCTCTACTTCCGTCTGACTAACCTTTATGGTGCAGTACCTTTCTTTACGGAGGACATCACGCTGGAAGAATCGCGGAGTGTAAGTCGTACAGACCGCGAAACCATTATCAGCTTCATTCACCAAGAATTGGAAGACATCAAGGATGCGCTTCCCACTCGCGACCAATTGCCCGAAGAAGACAAGGGCAAAATTACTAAAGGTGCCGTTTGTGCTTTGCAGGCTCGTGTCTACTTGATGGATAGCGACTGGAACAATGTGATGCTTTATTGCGACAATCTGATGAACAAACAGGGCGAATATGGTACTTATGCCTTATTTCCTGATTATGCCGGGCTTTTTGATGAAGCCAATGAGTATAATGAAGAGATTATCATGGACCGTTCTTATGTACCCAATTTGATTACTTGGGGTGAGATGGTAGACATGATTCCTTTGTCAAGAGGCGGACGTGCCGTGAACCGTGTGCCGCAGCAATCGTTGGTAGACACTTATCTGATGCTTAGTGGAAAGACTATCAGTGAAGCCGGGACAGATTATAACCCTGCTTATCCTTACGACAACCGTGACCCACGTCTCACCGCTACTATCATTTATGATGGCTATGACTGGAGTGGCAATGTGGACGATGGCAGTAAAGACGTAGTCATCAACATTCGTCCGGGTTCGGGAACCGATGCCTACGATGGTGGTGGAAACGGCACTTCTACCGGTTATTTCACCCGTAAGTATTATAATCCGCAGGCTCCCGGTGACCAGAATTCCGGTATGAATATCATCACTATGCGCTATGCTGACATCTTGCTGATGTATGCTGAGGCTGTTCACGAAACAAGCGGTATGACTGAAGAGGTATGGAACAAGACCATCCGTCCCATCCGCGAACGTGCCGGATTTACTGCCGATGCAGCCTTGAACTTTCCTGCCGGAAAGAGCAAGGAAGAGATGAGGCAGATTATTCGCGACGAACGTCGTGTAGAAATGGCGATGGAAGGTTTGCGCTGGTATGATATTAAGCGTTGGAAGGCTGGTAACGAATACTTGTCGGGCAAGGTGCGCGGTGCAAGCTTCGTGGACGAGAACAAGCTTGACACTCGCAAGTTCGAAGAGGCAAGAGATTATCTTTGGGCAGTTCCTATCAGTGAAATCAATTTGAATCCCAATCTGGCGCCTAACAATCCGGGATATGGAAATTAACGTGTATCTAAACTCATTAAAAACAATAGAACAATGAAAACAATATTCTCAACAATAGCTCTTTTTTCGGCAGTCCTCTTTGCTACGTCTTGTACGGAAGACATGGAATACAAGGATTCCAAAGTTTCCTCAGTAAATCAGTTGTATGAACCCACTGACGGCAAGGAAGTAGTCTTGCAATCGTCGGCCAGCGCCAGCCTGTTCTTTGAATGGGAGTCGGCCAAGGCTGAAGATAGCGGTGCCCCTCTTTATGAAGTGGTATTCGATAAAGAAGGTGGAGATTTTTCTAAGCCTATTTACAAAGTGCTTTCTGACAATGGCGGTTCTTTGAGCTATGCTACCATCAGCCACAAGACATTGAACAAGGTTGGTGCGGCTGCCGGATTGAACAGTGGTGAGACGGGTACACTTGTTTGGACAGTAATGGCTTCCAGAGGTTTGAATTCTGTAATGGCAAAGGAAAGCAAGAAGCTCACCATCACTCGCTTGGTGGGATTTGAAGAGATTCCGGCACAGCTTTACTTGACCGGAAGTGCTACTGAAGGTGGTATGGATGCTTCTAAGGCTGTGGCGTGTGCTTCACCCGAAAAGGATAAGTTCGAAGTCTTTACGAAGTTGGAAGGCGGAAAGACTTACAAACTGGTAGATAGAGCAGCCGAAGGTGCCAAGGTGTTTTATATCAATGGCAATAAGATTATGGAAGGCGAAGGCGAGACAACCGTAGAAAAGACGGGAGTTTACCGCATTGAGATGGATTTCTCCATTGCATCTGTAACCGTCAGGGAAGTAAGTAAGATGGAATTCTACTTCTGTCCGAGTGGTGCCGCAACTTTTGAATTGCCTTATGTTGGAAACGGTGTGTTCTGCGGTCAGGATAAAATTGAGTTCAAGCAAGAAGGATGGGGGCGCGACCAACGCTATAAGTTCTTGATGACTTATGCTGATGGTAGTATACAGTATTGGGGAACCAAGAATACTACAGACTCTAATCCTGGTGCGGCTACTCCCGAAGATCCTTATTTCTACATTATGGAGACTCCTGATAACCAATGGGATCAGAAGTGGAAACTGAACAATGAATTCGATGGTGCGGCCGATGGCCACAATCCGGGTGCCATCACCAAGATTAGTGTGATATTCAATGTGGAGAACTATACTCATAAAGTGGAATTGGCCAACTAATTTAAGGAGAGATTATGAAAAAAATATTATTTTGTCTGCCCCTGCTTCTTTTGGCACTTCAATCGTGCGAGATAGAAGATGAGTATATGTATGATAAGGGGCTTTACACCATAGATTGGGATGCGGCTGCCGACAGCAGTTCTGTGACCCTGATAGATCGTTTCTGGAATACGGAAGAGAATTATTTCAACTACGGGAATGACGGTTCAATCAAGGATTTCCATTATTGGCCGCAGGCTCATGCTATGGATGTGATGATAGATGCTTACAATCGTACCGGAGATAGCAAGTACAGCGACTTGTTCGACAAATGGTATGTCGGTATCAAGGCAAAGAACGGTGGCAGTTATTGGAACAACTTTTATGATGATATGGAGTGGATTGCTCTCACCATGATTCGCTTGTACGAAGTTACTGATGAAAACAAGTATCTGGAAACTTCTCAAGAGATGTGGAATGAAATCAAGACCGGTTGGAACGATTACGCAGGTGGTGGCATTGCTTGGACTCACGACCGGCTATGGAGCAAAAATGCTTGTTCCAACGGTCCTGCTGCTTTGATTGCTGCTCGTCTTTACCGTATTAACGGGAATCAGGAGGATTTGGATTGGGCTGTCAATATTTATAAATGGGAGCGTGAAAATTTATTTAACCCTGCTACCGGCGCCATCTATGATAATGTGAACGGTGAAACGGGTGAGTTGAGTACACTTTCTCTTTCTTATAACCAAGGTACATTCTTGGGTGCTGCTTACGAACTGTATAAGATCACAGGAGAAGAGTCCTATTTGAAAGATGCTCGTAAGGCTGCCAATTTCGGTATCAGTAATAGCAGCATGATAGATACTGGAAACAATTTACTTCGTGATGAAGGCGATGGTGACGGAGGTTTGTTTAAGGGTATTTTCATGCGTTATTATGTGCAGTTGATTATGGAACCGAATTTGGACCCCATATATAAGAAGAAATTCATCACTTTCTTTAACAATAATGCTGAAATCTTGTGGCGAAAGGGAATCAATAAACTTGATTTGCTGTATAATACTAACTGGGCAATGAACAATAGCGGTAACAACCATTTGACTACGCAGACAAGTGGTTGTACTTTGATTGAAGCCAAAGCTCTCTTTGAAAAGAGCCTGAAATAAGTTAGCAATTAAAAGTGTGTCGAAACTCAATCTGGTTATTGGGTTTCGGCACATTTTTTTTTAGAGCCAGTTTTAATTGGCAGTTATTTTGGAAATAATGTTTTTAGAGACAACAGTTTTTTATATAAAATAAACACAAAAGATGAAACAGAATCAATATTTATTTCTACTGTTCGCCCTGATTGTTCTGACGGGCTGTGGCGGTACGCAGAAGAAATTAACCGAATATGTCAATCCTTTCTTGGGTACGGCTACTTTGTGGGAGCCTGAGGACTTAGGGTATACGCGCAAAATAAAGTCACGTACATGGGGTGCGGAAACTTATCCGGGTGCTACCTTGCCCAACGCAATGGTGCAGCTCAGCCCCGTTACACAGTTTCGTAGCGGTGCGGGCTATCAATATGAGGACACTGTGATTTATGGTTTTTCACATACTGCTAAAGGGCATTGGAACTTGTTGCATGTCCCCATGTTGCCAGTGGTGGGAACTATCGCTCCGGGTAATTATTGCTCCGGGTTTAGTCACGAGAAGGAATCTGCGCATCCGGGGTATTACCAAGTTTATCTGGAACGCTATAAAGTGAACGCCGAGTTGACCAGTACCTTGCGTTGTGCCTACCATAAATATACTTTCGGCAAGGGCGACGATAAGTCATTATTGGTAGACATCCGCCGTTCTAATAATGATGTCCGTGATTGGAAGATTGAGAAGGTTGACGATAATACGTTCACGGGTTATCAAGATGGCGATGGTAAAATCTACTTTTACGCTAAGACCAACTATAAAATAGGCCAAGTGGAAATGGTAAAAGACGACAAACATGAGGTGGCTGTGCTGCGTTTTATCGACAGCAAAGGTGTTGAACCTTTGGAAGTGAAGGCTGGTTTCTCGTTTGTGAGTATAGAGAATGCTCAAATGAATTTGAAGGCCGAAATGTTGAACAAAAGTTTTGCACAAGTGGCAGAAGAAGCCGATGCGGCTTGGGAAGCACTCCTCTCCAAGATTCAAGTTGCAGGTGGCACGGAACGTGAAAAGAGATTGTTTTATTCTACTTTCTTCCATGCTTTTAAATGGCCGGCTTTGCGTAGCGATGTGAATCATGAATATACTGATGTCCGTGGCGAAGTAGTGAATAACGGCTTCCACTATTACACTGACCCTTCTTTTTGGGACGATTATCGCAACAAACTGGTACTCATAGGTATGATTTCTCCCGATGTGACTACTGACATCATTAGGTCTATTATTGACAAAGGCGAGAAGCGTGACGGCTACATGCCCACCTTCTTCCATGGTGATCACGCTTCCACTTTTATTTCTGGTTCTTGGTTGCGTGGTTTGCATGATTTCGATCTGGAGCGTGCTTATAAGTTGATTCTGAAAAATGCTACGGTGCCCGGTAAAGGAGGACGTCGCTATTTGGATGAGTATATGGAGCGAGGTTGGATTGCTGAAAAAGACACAGTGAATGTACCCACATGGGACGAATACAAAGGGGCTGTGACCAAGACCCAGGAATATGCTTACGATGACTATGCCGTAGCCTTGGTAGCCAAGGAGCTGGGAGATGAAGCCAACTACAAGCTGATGATGGAACGCTCCAACAACTACAAGACGCTATTCGACCCCTCTACCGGCTTTTGGAGAGGTAAGATTGACGATGGTAGCTGGATTCAGGATTTCGATCCGTATTATCCCTATTACCAGTACATGTACCGTGAGGCCAATGCATGGAACGCCCTCTTCTTCGCCCCCCACGACCCCGAAGGCATGATTAAGCTCTATCCCAGTAAAGAGGCGGTGGAGGCTAAACTGGATTCCTTATTCAGCGAACCGTGGAGAGGTTACGAGGCCCACAACCTGACCGGATTCATCGGAAACTATTGTCACGGAAACCAGCCGGGACACAGCATTCCTTACACCTATTATTTCATAGACAAACAAGAGAAAGCCCAATGCATTCTCGACAGCCTGATGAACCACTACTATGACATGGGTGCCGACAAGCTGGCTTATGCAGGGATGGATGATGCCGGCGAGATGTCTTCGTGGTATGTGCTCAATGCTATTGGACTTTACACTTATTCGCCTGCCGATCCTGAATATATTGTTACTGTTCCCTTGTTCGATAAAGTGACGTTCAATCTGAATGGTCGTCCCTTTACGATTGTGAAGAAAGGAAGCGGCAAGAAGATTATTGACATTACTTATGACGGTAAAAAGATTGACGGTTACTTTATCACCCATGACCAACTGAGGGAGGGCAAGGAACTGGTGATTACTACGGAATAGATAAACAATGGAGTTATGAAAAGAAATATACTGCTTCTATTCACATTCTTTGCTTGCATTACTGTACAAGGGCAGACTCCGGTTCGTTTGGTTGATCTGAGGAGCGAACATCTTGACAGACCTATAGGTTTGGATAATCCCGTTCCACGCCTTTCTTGGCGGATGGAAGATGGTAGGCAGGGAGCTGTGCAGACTTCCTGGCGGATTGTGGTAGACGAAGACTCGTTGAATGTGGTCAATGGCTGTGGCAGGATGTGGGATAGTGGAAAGAACGATTCCCGTAATCTGCTTGTGGCCTATGCGGGCAAAAAACTGCAGCCTTTCACTAGATATTATTGGAAAGTAATCTGCAGCGACATGGAATATAAGGAGACTGCTTCTCCTGTCTCTTACTTTGAAACGGGCATGATGGGGATGCAACATTGGCAAGGTGCTTGGATTGGCGATGGCAAGGATATTCATTATGGGCCTGCCCCTTACTTCCGAAAAGAGTTCAAGACCGGCAAAAAGGTAAAGTCAGCGCGTGCTTATATTGCCGCTGCTGGACTATATGAGCTTTACATCAATGGCGAGAAGATAGGAGACCACTGCCTTGCCCCTCTCTATACCCGCTTTGATCGCCGCAACTTGTATGTGGCTTATGATGTGACTTCACAATTACAGAATGGTGACAACGCTATTGGCGTACTTTTGGGTAACGGCTGGTATAACCATCAATCCAAAGCAGTGTGGGACTTCGACCGTGCCCCTTGGCGCAACCGTCCCACTTTCTGTCTGGACTTGCGCATTACCTACACCGATGGAAGCGTGGAGACTATTCCCACCGATCTCAGTTGGCGGACAGCGTCGGGTGCAATCACTTTTAATAGTATCTATACTGGCGAGCACTACGATGCACGTCTGGAGCAGAAAGGATGGAGCACTCCGGAATTCGATGATTCCAAGTGGCGCGGAGTAGCCTATCGGAGTGTACCCTCTTCCAATGTCACTGCCCAGCAAGTACATCCCATCCGTAATGTAAAGATTTTCCCCGCCGTCTCTTTCCGCAAAGTGGACGAGAAAACATACATCTATGATTTCGGGCAAAATATGTCCGGTGTGACTTGTATTCATGTTTCGGGTGAACGGGGAACGGAGGTCAGAATCAAACATGGCGAACGCTTACATCCAAATGGCCGCCTCGATCTCTCGAACATTGATGTCTACTTTCGAGGCGATAAGGAGAAAGACCCTTTTCAGACGGACATTCTCATTCTGAGTGGAGAAGAGGATGAGTTCATGCCCCGATTTAATTACAAGGGATTTCGTTATGTGGAGGTAGTGGCAGATAAGCCTATTGAGCTTGACCAAAACAGCTTGATTGCTTACTTCATGCACAGTGATGTGCCGGCAGTAGGTAGCTTGGAATCTTCGAGCCCACTGATAGGCAAGCTGCTCCATGCTGCCAATCACTCTTACCTTTCCAATCTGATGGGCTACCCCACCGATTGCCCTCAGCGCGAGAAGAACGGTTGGACTGGTGACGGTCATTTTGCCATTGAGGCAGCATTTTATAACTTTGATGGAATTACCGTTTACGAAAAATGGTTGGCCGACCATCGTGACGAACAGCAGCCCAACGGAGTGCTGCCCGATATTATTCCAACTGGTGGATGGGGATATGGTACAGACAACGGGCTGGACTGGACTAGTACTATTGCCATCATCCCTTGGAATATCTACCTCTTCTACGGTGATAGCAAGCCCTTGAGCGATTGTTACGAGAGCATCAAACGTTATGTGGATTATGTGGAGCGTATCTCTAACAATCATCTCACTACGTGGGGGCGCGGAGACTGGGTGCCGGTGAAGTCAAAATCCAATAAAGAGCTGACTTCCTCGGTCTACTTTTATGTAGATACCAAGATTTTGGCCGCTGCTGCCAAACTCTTCGGCAAACAGGCCGACTACGAATATTATAATGCCTTGTCGGAGGAGATAAAGCAAGCTGTCAATGATAAGTTCCTGAATCGAGAAACAGGCATCTATGCCGAAGGTTCACAAACCGAATTGAGTGTTCCCTTGCAATGGAAGATTGTGCCCGAAGAGTTGATAGGAAAAGTGGCAGCTAACTTGGCACATAAGGTAGAGGAGGACGGTTTTCACTTGGATGTGGGTGTATTAGGAGCTAAAGCTATTCTGAATGCACTCAGCGAAAATGGTTATGCTGAAACAGCTTATAAGGTGGCTGTACAGGACACTTATCCTTCATGGGGTTGGTGGATGGTGAACGGTGCCACTACGCTGCTCGAGAACTGGGATTTGCAGGCTACTCGTGACATCTCGGACAATCATATGATGTTCGGTGAAATAGGTGCTTGGTTCTACAAGGGGCTGGGAGGTATTTTCCCTGATCCCGTGCAACCTGGTTTTCAAAACATTCTGCTCCGTCCCCATTTCATAAAGGGATTGAAACGGTTTGAAGCTCGTCATCGGTCGCCTTACGGTGAAATTGTTTCTCGCTGGGAATGGAAAGGGAAATGTGTGCATTATGAAGTTACAGTGCCCGCTAACAGTACAGCTACACTCACTTTACCTGACAAGGCCGAGAATGTACGGGTGGTGGAACTGGCGGCAGGAAGATATGAGTTTATTGTAAAGTGACCCTGTACTTTTCATTTATGCTTGCAAATATGTAATTAGCGGGTTTGCCACGTTGTTGTGGCATAACTCGCTAATTTTTATAGTCGGTATGTTAAGGGATGGCTTTTTCATTCTTATAGCCTGATCTTTCCCTCCAACCGTATATCTTCCGATGAAGCCCCTATCAGCAGCTTCACCGTTCCGGGTTCTACAACGAACATCTGCTTTCCTTCGTTCCAATAGCCGAGCTCTTCTTTGGGCACGGTAAGCGTCACTTTCCGGGTTTCGCCGGCCTTGATGGGGATACGCCTGAAGGCGCGCAACTGCTTGGAAGGACGTTCCACTTTGGATTCCGGATAGCTGGCATAGAGCTGCACGACTTCTTCCCCGTCGCGTCCGCTGGTATTCTTCACTGATACCGTCACGCGGATGTTCTTCTTGTCTTGCTTGAAGGATTCAATCTTCTCGTATGCAAAGTCGGAATAGCTCAGACCATAGCCGAAAGGATAGAGCACCGGGCCCTGGTGGTACATATACGTGCGTCCGTTGCGGATGTCGTAGTCCATTATGTCGGGTAGGTCAGTGATGTCTTTCACCCACGTCTGTACGGTACGTCCGGCTGGATTCACCTTGCCGAAGAGTACGTCGGCCAGTCCGTTGCCCTGCTCCTGACTGCAGTGGGTGATGTGGACGATGGCAGGCACGTGCTCCTGGCTCCAGTTGATGGTGTAGGGGAAGCTGCTGACGAGCACCAGTATGGTATTGGGATTGGCCTTGAGCACCAGCTTCACCAAGTCTTCATCGGGCAGCATCAGCGATTTGCGGTCCACGGCTTCGCGGCCGTCACTGGGGACGGGAGAGAACTTCCAGTCCGCACGCGTGCCGTAAGGATGGTTTCCTACACACACGATGGCAACGTCGGCGGCTGCAGCAGCCTTTTCTGCCTGGCCCATGCGGTTGTCTTCGGCGTGGATGATTTCGGTTCCTTCTTTCACAGCATTGCGTATGCCACTCAGAATCGTTGTTTCGTAAGGCGGGGTACCACTATACCAATCTTGCACGATTTTGTCCGAATACGGGCCTATAACGGCTATTTTACGCAGCTTTCCGGCATCGAGTGGCAGGAGTTTTTTGTTTTTCAATAACACCACGGACTTGGCGGTGACTTCCCGTGCCAGCCTGCGGGCTTCTGCTGTCATGAAAGGCGGTGTCTCCGTACTGTTCTTTCCGATGGAGAGATAAGGGTTACGGGAGTGGTCCCCGTCCAGCAAGCCGAGCTTGAGGGCGACGAAGATGTTCCCGCGGATAGCCTTGTCGATGTCGACTTCGGTCAGTAATCCCTTTTCCGGAGCTTCCTTGACGTAAGGAACGTATGCGTCGAGAAATTGTCCTGTGGTGGCTTTTACTACGGCAGCGGCACCCTCCGCAAAGCTCGGAAAACTCTTGTGCGCTTCAATCAGCAGTTTCAGGGCACCGCCGTCCGTACAGATGATACCGTTGTTGCCCCACTGCTTGCGGGTAATCTCTTCGAGGCAGGGATGGATGGACATGGGGATGCCGTTCCAACTGTTGTAGGCGGCCATGAAGGCACGGCTGCCTCCCTCAGTGATACCTTTATAGAAAGGATAAGCGTAGTATTCATGGAACAGCCGCGTGTCGAAGTCGGAGGAAGTGCTGTCCCGTCCGTCCTCGTTACTATTAGCAAGGAAGTGTTTCATCAGAGAGGCAGTTTTCCAGTAGCGGGGATGATTGCCTTGCAGGCCGCGTACGCTGGCAATGGTGAGTTGGGCGGTGAGGAAAGCATCTTCTCCGAAACTCTCCTCGGTACGTCCCCAGCGCGGGTCGCGGGCAAGGTCGGCATTCGGAGCGCGCATCACGAGGGCATGACGCTTGTTGCCGGTGGTCTGCATGTAGTAGCGGGCTTCTTCAGCGGCTTGTTCCGCTACTTTCTGCACCAAATCGGTGTCCCATGTGGAGCCCAGACCGTAGGATTGGGGGAATATGGTGGTGGGGCAGTCTGTGGGGACTACTTTCCCGTCTTCCGTTCTTTGGCGTCCGCCCCACATGGCAGGCCCGCCGAGGGTCAGCCCGTGCAGTCCTTCGTAGTGTCCGCAACGGGGAATGTTGAGGCGGGGGACACCGAGGTCGGTGGAAAGAAGGTTTATCTTTTCATCCAATGTCAGGATGGAAAGAAGATGGTCCACGCGCTGTTCGTCGGTGAGCGTGGTATCTTGGAAGGCTTGTGTTTGTTGTGCGCTTGTCTGCAGGCAAAGCAGCAGAGAGAAAATGAGGAGTAGTGACTTGTTTCTCATGGTTCATTAGGGTTTAATGGATTCAATGTAGTGGGTTGTCATAGCAAACATTCTTGGTTGTTATCTCAATCTATACCTTTTGTCTGCACGAGATGTGCATCTCATGATGTACGAGATGTATATTTCATGCAACTTGAGATGCGCATCTCGTACATGAAAGGATAGGGGATTATGGGATGGACATTCGTTGCAACCGTCCGTCCTGCGGCAGGCAGAGCAACCCTTCGGCTTTCTTTTCGTCTGCCAGATACTTCTTCCACGTAATCTTGTCCCACTTCATCTGGTCTGTGCATTGTGCCACGGGGATATGGGGGATGGCCGAACCGTCCTTTACAAGAATGATGATGGGCAGGGTGCCGCACTCGATATGGTTCCATCCCGGAGCATACACCTTTCCGGTCTGGTAGTCTATCCATTTCTGCCGTCCGGGGAGGTAGACATCCCGTCCGCTGCCCTCTTCGAGCATGGGGGCCACGAGGAGATTGGAGCCGAACATGTACTCGTCCTCTACCAGCCATGCACCCGGGTCGTCGGGATACTCCAGCAGCAGGGCGCGGAGCATCGGCCAGCCGTTCTCGGTGCACTCTTTGGATTGTGCGTATACATAGGGCATCAGTTTGTACTTCAGCTCGGCGCAACGGCGGAAATAGTCTGTGAACTCTTTCCCGTAGTACCACGGCTCAGTGGGAGGTGCTCCGTGCACGCGGCTGTGGCTGGTGAGGAAGCCGAAGGGCAGCCAGCGGCGGTAGAGGCTTTCGGGGCTTTGGGTCACGAAGCCGCCTATGTCATTGCTCCAGAAGCAGAACCCGCTCAATCCGATGGAGAGACCGCTGCGGACGGTTCCCTCGAAACCGGTTTCGGTGGTGGCGGCATCACCGCCCCAGTGCAGCGGATAGCGTTGTGAGCCTGCCCATGCAGAGCGTGCCCAGATGATGTTTTCGCCGTGCAGCTTCTTGATGATGTCGGCCACGGTTTTGTTGTAGCGCAGCGGGTAGAGGTTGTGTTCGTACAGTCCGCTACGGCCGTTGGCATAGATGGCATCCAGCGGGGCACCTTCGCCGAAGTCTACTTTGATGGCGCTTACACCCATTTCAATCAGATTGCCGAGTTTTTCCTGATACCACTTCACGGTTTCGGGGTTGGTGAAGTCCAGCACCACGTCCTCGTAGGGGAGCTGCCCCTTACCGTTGCGTACGTACAGACCGCGTTCCACCAGCTCGGGGAAGAACTTGTTTTTCGGAGTGAAGTAGGGGAGTTGCCAGAGGCAGGTGCGGAAGCCTTGTGACCTTAGGTCGGTGAGCATCTGCCGGGGATTGTCGAAGCGGTCGGCGGCAAAGGCGTAGTCGCACTGCCAGTCCACGCCGAACCAACCGGTATCGAAGTGGATGACGTCGCTCGGTATCTTGTTCTCACGCAGTTTCCGGGCTACATCGCGGCCCTCTGCTTCGCTGAAGTAGGTGATGCGGCTCATCCAGGTGCCGAAGCTCCACAAAGGGGGCATTTCGGGCCGTCCTACCAGTGCGGTGTATTCGCTCAGCATCTCCTTCGGCGAACCCAGGAAGATGAAGATGTCCATCGCTTCGTCTGCCATAAAGAGTTTGGTGGCTCCGATGTAGGAGCAGCCGAAGTCGCAGGTCACGGGGGCGGAAGTGTGCATAAACATGCCATAGCCGCGGTTACTGAAAAAGAAGGGGATAGGCTTGTACATGTCCGGGGTTTCGGGGCCCTGCGGGTCGGTGACAAAGAGGTTGACCTTCTGCCCGGCCTTGTTCAGTGCGGTGGCGGACTCGCCGCAACCGTAGATTTTCTCGTTTGGCGCGAGGCTGAATACGGGATTGATGCTGCGTGAGTTGTCCGAGCCGCGCTTGATGAAGCTGAATGGAGGTACCTTGACCTGTGTGGAGTCGTTGTCGCTCCAGCAACGAGTCTGTGTCAGCAGGCGTCCGTCGGCATCTTTCAGCACCAGGCGCCAGGGGTAATTCTCGATGAGCAGGCTGCCGTATCGGGAGGTGTACAGGGTACCTTTATCCGTCTTCTCGGCTTTCCAGAAGGAGCGTCCGTCGGCAGGCTTTCCTATGAGCATGGGGTCATCGGCATCTTCTTTCGGCACGATGGGCGAGGTGAGCATACGGATGCGGAGGGTACGTTCGCTGACCGGCTCGACGGTGAACGTCAGTTGCGGGTTGTTGTCGTAGGCGGTCTCCGGGAAGTCCAGCGACTGGAGGGGCTGGTGCAGGTAGGTGTTTGCATTGAATGCCTGGCGGGGCATCAGTTGCTGGCGTTTCCACTGGACAGTCCCTTTACCGGTGGAGGTGTCGAACGATACCAGGCTGTCGGCGAAGAAATAGGTGTTGCTGAGGTCCAGAAAATCCTGGCTCATGTCTTTCGACTGGGAAAGCAGGTATTGCACGCCGGCATTTGTTTTCAGTTGGGCATGTGCGGGCGGGATGGCAGTTGCTGCTAGCAGCATAAAAGCTGCCCCTTTCATCAGTTGTTTCTCTTTCATGATAAATATATGATTTACGGTTGTTGTTTCGATGCCGTAAAAGTAGAGAAATCTACACAGATGAAAGGGGTAGGTATGTTGCTTATGTAGGGCCTAAATGTTTATTTGGAAGCTTTCTTTCCGTAGAAACACATAAAATATACCCCGATAATCACAAACGGGATACTGAGCCACTGGCCCATGTTCAGCGTCATGCTGTCCTCAAAGTTCACCTGGTTTTCTTTCAGGAACTCGATGAAGAAACGGAAGGTGAAAATCTCCGTCAGGCAGAGTCCGAAGAAGAAACCGCGGTGATAGGGCAGGGAGGCTTCGGCCTGCACGGTGGTTGATTTCCGCTTGGTGGTGCTGAAATCTGTTTCAAGTTTGCTCTCTTGTTTCTTCTGCCCGCGTTTGTATAGCCAGACCATTCCCAAGAAGAAAATGAAGTAGGCAATGGCTTCGTAGAGCTGTGCCGGATGGCGGGGCAACATGTCTTCCCGCTCGAAGATGAATGCCCAGGGCACGTCGGTCGGTTTGCCGATGATTTCGGAGTTCATCAGGTTGGCAAGGCGGATGCAGCAGGCGGTGATGGGAGTGGCAACGGCTATCATGTCGAGCACGTCCATGTAGTGCATCTTCGTCTTGCGGCAGTACATCCAGAGGGCGATAATCAGGCCCAGCGTGCCGCCGTGGCTGGCAAGGCCGGTGTAACCCGTCATTTTCCATCCTGCGGCGGTCTGCTTGATGGGGAGAATCATTTCAACGAAGTGGTCCTGGTAGTAGGCCCAGTCGTAAAATATGCAGTGGCCCAGTCGTGCGCCTATCAGTATGCCGAAGAAGCAATAGAAGAAAAGAGGTTCGAATTTCTTTTCGTCTATTTTGCGGTCGTGGTACTGGTGTTGCACGATAAGGTAGGCAAAGGCGAGGCCGATAATCCATAATAAACCGTAGTAGCGGATGGATATGCCGAAGAAGTTGAATAGTTCGGGGTCGGGGTTCCAGTTGATGGTGAGTAGTGATAGCATATTTATGAAGAATTAAATTACTGAATTACGGGGTTGTTCGGGACAAAGGTATGAAATTATCTCGTTTGGCAGTTCATCGTGGCAGTTTATTTGAATTTCTCTGCCACCATCCTATACGTCGGCACCTCAATCCCTTGTTCCTCTGCAGCCGTAATCATGTCAAACAACAAGCCTTGTACTTCGCTCTGATGCCCTTTGGCCATATCTTTCTGCATGGAGGCGGTACTTTCGGGGGCGAGTTTGTCTATTACTTTGAGGTTATACTCCACAATGTCTTCCTTGAATTCTATACCCAATTTCCTGCCCAAAGCTGCGCTCTCTTGTGACAGCCCGATAAAGGTGTTGCGCACTTTGCCCGGTTTCTGGACTTCGCCCATAGGTACGTCGTAATAGGCTCCGGTGACGGCCATTGCCGAGATGAACGACCACTTGACGAATGTGTCCCGGTTGATGTCGTCGGAGATTTCGGCTTTGATGCCGCTTTCCTGCAAATCGTGTTGCACGGCTTCCAATGTTTCACGGGAAACAATCGTGCCGCGGTGTGCTCCGTAGACGAGCCGGAAAATCTTTCCCATCTGCGTGATTTCTCCCCGTCCGGATACGAAGCCTACGATGTAGATGCAGCCGTCGAGCACCGTGACGCCGGGGACCAACCGCTGGATGCGGGGACCGGTTCCGTAAACATTCAGGATGGGGATTACCACTGTACGGTCGTGTGAGGCACGTTTGATGAGTTCAGTGATGGAGTCTACGGAATAACCTTTAACGCAGACAAAGATAACATCCGCTTTGCCTTGGAATTCTTCTGCGGTAAATGACGCAACTTTCAGAGAATGTTCACCTTTCAAATCGGAGTGCAGTTGCAATCCGTTTTTGCGTATGGCGGCAAGGTGTTCGCCGCGTGCAATGCAAGTGACGTCTTTGCCGGATAATGAAAGAAAGGCGGCAATGCTTCCGCCTACGCCGCCGGTACCTGCTATGAGGTATTTCAGATTATTGTTTGTCATTTGTAGTGTATGGTTAATGTTATTGAACGTAGTTTTTCTTTTCCATATAGTAAAGCCCTTCGCCGCGGTCACCGTTCTCCATGTCTTCCAGTTCTACTTTGAAGATACGGTAGGGAAGGTCTTTTCTGGGATGCTTGGGCATATCTACTGTCAATAGATAGGCGTTGCCATATTCGTTGCTGTCGAAATACTCTTTTATTTCCTGCTTCATCAGCACGGGGACCTTCTCGCCGTCTATCCAGACGGTGACTTTCAGTTGCCCGGGGCGGGGAGCCATCTGGCATTCTCTGGCTTCTTTGTTTTGTTCTTGTTGCTCAATGTCACCCAGGTTTTCACCGTGTACCAATGACTCGGGCTTTGTTTCTTTCATCCATTGGTAGGTACGTGTCAAGCTCATGGGACGGACGTATATCTGATAAGTAGGCATGGCTCCGGGGATGCGGAAAGCACGCAGACCATAAGCTTCCATACGATGATAACGTATGTCGAGTGTAGTGTCGCGGTCGGCGATGAAATCCCAGGCCCAGAATTCCAGGCGGTGTTCAGTCTCGGGCAGCCCGCTTTTCATGGCAATGTGCGCATAGGAGGGCAGATAAATAGAGGCTGCACTTTGATATTTCCCTTTGGGTATACGGGCCGTGTAATGCCCGTCTTTGTCGGTTATGGCTTCTATGATGTCATTGAACTGCGGGTTTTGCCACCAGACGCTGGCACTGTCTATCGGCTGTCCGTTGTAATCAGTCACCCGTCCGTGAATGGTTACTGAGTCTTGCTGTTGTGCATAAACGGCAGTACAGAACAATAGGAATAAAAGGAAGATAATCTGTTTCACAGTATTGTTATTGTATGGAGTTTATTAGAAAATGGCAATGTACAAAGAAAGTACATTGCCATCTGGAATGAATGTCATTACACATTGAACCTGAAGTGCATAATGTCCCCATCCTGCACCACGTATTCCTTGCCTTCCACACCCAGCTTTCCGGCTTCGCGCACGGCGGCTTCGCTGCCGTACTTGATATAATCCTCATACTTGATGACCTCTGCCCGGATGAATCCCTTTTCAAAATCCGTATGGATAACGCCGGCGCATTGTGGAGCCTTCCAGCCCTTGCGATAGGTCCATGCTTTTACTTCCATCTCTCCGGCAGTGATGAAGGTTTCGAGGTTCAGCAGGCTGTAGATAGCTTTAATCAAACGGTTGCAGCCGCTTTCTTTCAGTCCCAGGTCTTCGAGGAACATCTGCTTTTCTTCGTATGTCTCCAGTTCGGCGATGTCGGCCTCGGTCTGGGCGGAGATGATGATGAGTTCCGCATCCTCACCCTTGATGGCTTCACGCACCTGCTCTACGTACTGGTTGCCGCTGGCGGCACTGACGTCATCCACGTTGCAGACGTAGAGCACGGGTTTGGTGGTGAGCAGGAACATCTGCTTGGCACATTGTTCCTCGTCGTCGTTCTGTGGGATGACGGTGCGGGCGCTTTGTCCTTGTTCCAGGGCATCCTTGTAGCGGAGCAGGAGTTCGTACTCTATCTTTGCCGCCTTGTCGCCACCCACTTTGGCAATCTTCTCTACACGCTTGATGCGGTTTTCCACCGTGTCGAGGTCCTTCAGTTGCAGCTCTGTGTCGATGATTTCCTTGTCGCGCACGGGGTTCACCGAACCGTCCACGTGGACGATGTTGCCGTTGTCGAAGCAGCGCAGCACGTGAATGATGGCGTCGCACTCGCGGATGTTGCCCAAGAACTGGTTGCCGAGTCCTTCACCTTTGCTGGCGCCCTTCACCAGTCCGGCAATGTCTACGATGTCGCACACGGCAGGTACGATACGCCCCGGGTGAACCAGCTCGGCGAGCTTCGTCAGTCGTTCGTCGGGTACGGACACTTGTCCCATTTGGGCGTCGATTGTACAGAACGGGAAGTTTGCCGCTTGTGCCTTTGCGCTGCTCAAGCAGTTGAAAAGAGTGGATTTTCCTACGTTGGGAAGGCCCACGATACCAGCTTTTAATGCCATAGTGTTATCTTGTTTTTTTAGTTATTGTTCAGTTAATTGGATGCAAAGATAGTGCAAACCGAATGCAGAATAAAATGAACTCGTTCATTTTTTATGCTGAGGTGCAGCCTATCTTCGCTTTTTTTAGCAAAGATAGTGCAAACCGGACAAACTTACTGAAAAATAGCTGATTTTTGCATACACCAACGAAGAAAGGAGGAGATGGGAGAGCCGCCGGAACGGTATTTAGAAATTCGTATTGAACGTGTTAATTTGCATTAAAAGCATGACGATGAAACGATAAATTGATAGTTTTGTCGCAATTATAATTTAAGTATCATTCTATAAATCAATGCGATTATGAAAAACAAAGTAAGAAAAATTCTGATGATTTTATCATGTCTCATCAGCTTGTCTTTTACATTATCTGCACAGAATCCTTATCTGCCGCTTTGGGAATTTATTCCTGATGGTGAGCCCTATGTGTTTGAGGATCCTGACTGTCCCGGCAAGTACCGTGTCTATATTTATGGTTCGCACGACAATCTCAAGTGGATGTATTGCGGACGTGACCAAGTGGTGTGGTCGGCACCCATAGAGGACCTGACCCGTTGGAGATATGACGGCGTGATATTTAAAGTCAATGAGTCGCCCGAGCTGTATAAACTGAATGCTGATGGAACCGACGACGTGCTTTTTGCCCCTGACGTGACAGTAACTACCGATGCCGATGGTAAGAAAACTTACTACCTCTTTCCGAATAATCAAGGTAGTGGACGCAATTCCATGATTGCCAAAAGCGACCGTCCCGATGGTCCGTTTACGGTATGCAATTGGAACAAGGAACGTCCTCGTGAGACTTTCGGCTGTTTGGGATTCGACCCCGCAGTGTTTGTTGATGATGATGGACGCGTGTATGGTTATTGGGGATTTGGCATTTCGCATGGCGCGGAGTTGGACCCTGCTACCATGTGCACGGTAAAGCCCGGTACCGAAGTGGTGGAGAATATGATTTCAGGCTATCGGCAGGAAGGTATATTCCGCTTCTTTGAGGCATCTTCTATCCGCAAGATTGAGGATAAATATGTGTTTATCTATAGCCGTACTACCGCTGAGGGTGAAGATGGCCTGCCCAACGCCAGCAACTATACGTTGGCCTATGCCTACAGCGAGTATCCCTTGGGCCCGTGGACTTATGGTGGGACAATCATCGATGCGCGGGCGCGCGAATATGATGAAAAAGGCAATGTGATAGCTTCGGCCATGCCCGGTGGAAATACGCATGGCAGTATCTGCAAGATAGGTGAGCAATGGTACGTGTTCTATCATCGCCAGATAGGTACCGATTGCTATGCACGCCAAGCTATGGTGTCGGCCATTGATGTAAAGGTGGAAAAAGGAAAAGGCGGGAAAGTCGTGATTTCACGCGGAGAGTTCAATTCTGAAGGCTTCCTTCTTGAAGGGCTCAATCCTATGCAGCGCATCTCGGCCGGGCTGGCTTGTTGGCACACCAATCCCGGAGGAATCAAAGAGGTCTATCCCCATTATGTGTATACGGGGTCTTATATCCGGCCTGTGTACCGGGATAATAATCCCTATGCCGGCGATAACAACCACAAAATCCCGTTCGCTCCGGTGGTGAATAACACAAGTGGGTCGATTGTAGGATATAAATACTTGAATATGAATGCCGTTCCGCGAGATAAGTCTTTGCAGATGCAGTTAAGGTTGAAGGCTGAAGATACCGACGGGCGCATCCGCATCATGCTGGGTAGCCCTTGGACAACAAAAGGCGGTGTAGAGATAGGACTTGTGAATGTGAAGGCTGGCAGCACTTGCAGGGAGTTCTATGCTTCGCTCTCTATTCCGGCAAAGCTGCATAAGGGAAAGCAGCCGCTCTTCTTTGTCTTCGAATCAGAGACCGAAGGCCAGTCCATCTGTGAGTTTTATGATTTCCTCATGTTGGCACGCCCATAAGTCTTTATACTTATGGAGGCGGATACTTATCTTGTGAGACCTTCTAAATAGAGCTATTGTATTAGTTCACAGCACTGAACACTTTGTTACACCCCGTCGGAACAGATTGTTTCTCTTGTATGAAACGACTTGTTTCGACGGGATAAAACGATTTGTTCCGTTATAGGAAACACTTTGTTTCCTTATAGAGAACACTCTGTTCCATTATAGGAAACAAACCGTTTCCATAGTCGGAAATGAAATGGGGCATATGCTTCATTGATACCGCTATTACTTTTCCTCCTCGAATATTCGGTTGAAAACTTGCCGCAGCTGTCCTTCGTCTGCGATAATGGCTTGGAGCTTCTTCAGCTGTTCCGCATTCTTCCCCTCGGGAAACCAGAGCTTCAGATAACCGCCAGGTGCATATTTTGCCATGAGATGCTGATGGAACCGCTGGTAGTGCCACTCCTTGTCGGCGGCAGGATTCTGTTTCAATCCGTACTGCACGGTGCGGCGCAGGGTGATGTCCGGGTCGATGATACGGTCCGCTTCGGCAACAATCTTGCCGTAGATGCTACGAGGTTCGTGGTCTGTAGAGGCCCGGTGGTCCTCTACGGCTTCTTTCATGAGGAGGATTTCCGTGTCGGAGAACCATTGCCGCAGGGTGGAGTCCGCCATCAGTATCTCGCCGGAGACAAGGTGGTGGGTGGCGCGGTCGCGGCACAGTCCCGTGTCATGGTAGGCGGCAATGACGTATGCCAGGCGTTCGTCCGCTTCGGGATATTGCCGGGCGAGGGCAAGGCTTTCTTCGATGACGGTACGGACGTGTGAGAGGTTGTGTGCCTTGTCAAACTCCTTGTACCGGGGAATGATTGCTGTCTCGATGTAGGTAATGAGGGTCTCGGGTATCATGTGGCATTCCTTTTTAGGAGGCGAAGATATAATAAAAGAGCCGGAATGTGCGAATCATTCCGGCTCTTTTATGAAAGGTTTCGGTTATTGTTGTTAGGAATAAGATTTCTTACTTTAAGAGAGAGTTTGTCAATTACATGTTAGGGTTGTCCATGATTACTGTCATCTCGGGAACCAGTATGTATTCGCCTTTCTTGTTGTTCCATTTGTAGTATGTGGTAGTCATCGTCTTGCCTTGGTATGCATAGCGGATGCACATGTCCTTGCCCCATGTATTCTTGGTGCTGTTCCATTTCAGGGCTTCGCTTTCCGTCATGCGGTTCTGGTCGTCGTACTTATAATTGTACTTCATATAGTTGGCAAGCGTGTTTCCGTCCATCTTGTATACGGTCTCTGCCACCTTCATGCCATTTACTTCTTCCGAATTGTAAATGAGGTTGCTCTTATTGTCGGCTGAGGCATTTAATCCGCAAACTAAGAGAAGTGCTGAAACAATCACTGTTTTTAAAGATACTTTTGCTTTCATGGTTTTATGTCTTTTTTAGTTTAACTTTCTATTTTCTATCAATATATCATTGATTTCGCTGCAAAGGTACGTATTAAATTGACATAAATATAAATATTGGATTAAATTTTATCAATATGTCAGTAGTGAGGGTTTCGGTATGCTTTCCTTTTGGCAAGATTGGTGAATAAAAAATATCCGGCAGTGAGGTCGCCGGATATTCTGATGAGCAAACTGTATTTGGAAAGGATTGCTTCTGTTGCTTTCTGATTGTAAGTTAAATAAAGTTATTGGGCTGTTTAGTGTGCCTGCAACCAGTTGTTTCCCCACCCACAATCGGCTTTCAGGGGTACGTACATGCGATATGCCTGCTCCATCTCTTCGATTACGATTTTCTGTACAAGCTCTTTTTCTGCCTCTGGAACGCTGAAATTTAGTTCGTCATGGACTTGTAAAATCATCTTTGCTTTCAGATTGTAAGCTTGGAAGCGCTGATAGATGTGTGCCATGGCTACTTTTATGATGTCGGCGGCACTTCCCTGGATGGGAGCGTTGATGGCATTCCGTTCGGCATAGCCCCGTACCACCCCGTTTCTTGAGTTGATGTCCGGCAGGAAGCGCTTGCGGTGGAAGATGGTTTCCACATAGCCGTTCTCGCGTGCCACCTGGATGCTTTTATCCATATACTCCTTCACTTGTGGGTAGGTTTCAAAGTAGCCGTCTATCAGCTCTTTGGCTTCCTGGCGAGAAACGCCCATGCGTTCGGCAAGCCCGAAGACGGAGATGCCGTAGATGATGCCGAAGTTTGCCGTTTTTGCCTTGCGGCGCATGTCGGCGGTTACGTCGTTTATATCTATCTTATATATCTTGGCAGCGGTGGCGGCGTGGATGTCGTGTCCGCTGAGGAAGGCGTCTATCATGTTCTTATCTTCGCTGAGGTGTGCCATGATGCGCAGCTCTATCTGCGAGTAGTCGGCAGAGAAGAACTCGCAGCCGGTGTCGGGGATGAACGCCTTGCGGATTTCCTTTCCGTCTTCGTCGCGGATGGGGATGTTCTGCAGGTTGGGATTGCTGGAGCTGAGGCGTCCGGTAGCGGTCACCGCCTGGTTGAAGGAGGTGTGTATGCGGCCCGTACGTGGGTTGATGAGCTGGGGCAGGGCATCTATATAGGTGCTCAGCAGTTTCTTCAGTCCGCGGTATTCCAGTATCTTCCCGATGATGTCGTGCTTGCTGCGGTAGCTTTGCAGCACCTCTTCGGAGGTGACGTATTGTCCGGTCTTGGTCTTTTTCGCTTTCTCCACGATTTTCAGCTTGTCGAACAGCACTTCGCCTACCTGCTTGGCGGAGCTGATATTGAATGTCTCGCCAGCCATCTCGTAGATTTCCTTCTCAATCTCCTGCAGACGGACGGTGAAGTGTTGGGACGATTGCTTCAAGGCTTCCGTGTCGAGCAGCACTCCGTTGCTCTCTATATTAACAAGTACGGGGACGAGCGGCATCTCTATTTCGTAGAACAGATGTTCGGCACCTTGCTCCTTCAGTTCCTTTTCCAGCACGTTTTTCAGTTTGAGGGTGACGTCCGCATCCTCGCAGGCATAACGGTAGACATCTTCGGGTGGAAGGTCGCGCATGTTCTTTTGGTTTTTGCCTCGCGCTCCAATTAGCTCATCGATGTGGATGGTCTGGTAGTGCAGGTAGATTTCCGCCAGATAGTCCATGTTGTGTCGCAGTTCGGGTTGAAGCACGTAGTGGGCAAGCATGGTGTCGAAAAGTTTGCCTTTCACCTGGACGCCGTAATTTTGGAGGATAATCATATCGTACTTGATATTTTGTCCCACCTTCATGGATTTCTCGTTTTCGAAGAGGGGACGGAACTCGTTTACAATTTTTAAGACTTCCTCTCGTTCGGCGGGAACGGGTACGTAGTATGCACGGTTTTCGGCATCACTGAAGCTCATTCCTACAAGTTCGGCGTCCATTGGCTCGGTTCCGGTAGTCTCGGTATCTATTGAGAGAATTTCGCTTGTAAGTAACTTTTGAATAATTTCTGCTCTTTTATCTTCTGTATCAATGAGTTGGTAGTCTATATCGAGCATTTCTAACCGCGTCAGGTTTGAATTTTCAGAAACGCCCGTCCCCTCGCCCGCAAAATTTGCAAACAAATCGCCTTGAATCGGGGCGCTGTTTTCGGGAGTGGAGGTTTGCGGCTGGGCAAACAGAGTCCCGGCAAAGAGGTCGGGTACCGGAGAGGTTGGAGTAGGGGAGGACGAATTGCCGCTTCCCTTTTTGAGTACCCGGTCGATGAGTGTGCGGAATTCCAACTCCTCGAAAATCTTGCGGAGTTCTTCTTCGTTCGGTTCTTCGCGGACGAGCGAATCCATGTCGAGCTGAATGGGAACATCTGTTTTGATGGTGGCAAGGAATTTGGAGAAGGTAATCATCTCGCGGTTGGTCTCCACTTTCGTTTTCAGTGCGCCTTTCAGCTGGTCGGTATGCTCCAGCAGATTTTCGATGCTGCCGAATTCGGCAATCAGTTTCTGTGCGGTTTTCTCGCCCACACCCGGACAGCCGGGGATGTTGTCGGAAGCATCACCCATCAGTCCCAGCATGTCGATGACCTGCTCGGTGGTCTGTATGTTGAACTTGGTTTTTACTTCTTCGGTACCCATCACTTCGAATCCGCCGGTGTGCTTGGGGCGGTACATGAAGACGCGGTCCGATACCAGTTGCCCGTAGTCCTTGTCGGGAGTCATCATATAGGTGGTGATGCCCTGCCGTCCGGCTTCGGTGGCGAGCGTGCCTATCACGTCGTCGGCTTCGTAGCCGGATACTTCGAGGATGGGAATGCGGTAGGCGCGGATGATGTCCTTTATAATAGGTACGGAAAGGCGGATGGCCTCGGGTGTCTCCTCGCGCTGTGCCTTGTATTGCTCGTAGGCCTCGTGGCGGAAGGTGGGGCCCGACGGGTCGAAGGCTACTCCTATGTGTGTGGGATTCTCTTTTTTGAGCACTTCTTCCAGGGTGTTTACAAAGCCCAGAATGGCCGAAGTGTTGAATCCTTTTGAATTGATTCTCGGGTTCTTGATGAACGCGTAATAGGCTCGATATATCAGTGCATAGGCATCGAGCAAAAACAGTTTATCGATTGAATTCATACATTTAATCCTTTTTTTCATGGTAAAAGTACAAAAAAATACCGTATTAACCGTTTTATTACTATTTTTGTAGGCAAATAGCGATGCATGGACAACTCATCATTGATAAAATCTCCGATTTCTGAGGAATTGGAGGACTTCAAGAAGCTTTTTGAAAGTACTCTCTCCAGTTCCAACCTTTTGCTGAACAGCGTAATTGCGCATATCCGGCAGAAGAACGGGAAGATGATGCGCCCCATTCTGGTGCTTCTGGCTGCGAAGCTTTTTGGCAAGGTATGTCCTGCAACCCTGCATGCTGCGGTTGCGTTGGAACTTCTTCATAATGCCAGCCTTGTGCACGATGATGTAGTGGACGAAAGTACTGAACGCCGTGGACAACTCTCCGTTAATGCCATTTTCAATAATAAAGTAGCCGTACTGGCAGGCGATTATCTGCTTGCAACAGCGTTGGTGCAAGTGGGCATGACCCGTAACCATGACATTATCGACATCGTCTCCTGCCTGGGGCAGGATTTGGCAGATGGTGAACTTCTGCAGCTTTCCAACGTCAGCAATCTCCATTTCTCCGAGGAAGTCTATTTCGACGTTATCCGCAAGAAGACGGCCGTGCTCTTTGCAGCTTGTACGAAGGCGGGCGCTCTCTCGGTGGGAGCCAGCGATGAAAAGGCGGAATCTGCGCGTCTGTTCGGTGAATATATCGGGCTTTGTTTTCAGATAAAGGATGATATTTTCGATTACTCCGAGAGCAAGGAAATAGGCAAACCTACCGGAAATGATATGGTGGAGGGGAAGTTGACTCTACCTGCGCTTCATGTGCTCAATACCGTGAAGGATAAAACAGCGGAAGAAATTGCCGTAAAGATAAAGAATGGGGAGGCAACGCCTGGCGAAATAGTCCATTTAATCGAATTTACCAAGCAGAATGGTGGTATAGAGTATGCTTCGCAAGTGATGTATGACTATAAGGAAAAGGCTCTTTCTTTGCTGGCTTCTTTGCCCGATACGGAGGTAAAAGTAGCGCTAGCCGGGTATCTGGATTATGTGGTAGAGCGGGAAAAATGACGGAACTGTTTCCGGTTGATAATATGAGAAAGCCTGATGGAACCCACTCCATCAGGCTTTATTTATAGGTAAATACAGCTTTCTCTTAGAAGAATTTCATCTCTTCACCCTTGATTTCCGAAAGCAGCAGGTTGGCAAGACGACTGGTTCCCAGACGGAACAGCTCGTTGTTCAGCCATTCTTCGCCGAGCACTTCCTTGACGATGGTGTAATAAATCAGTGCATCGTTCACGCAGTTGATTCCTCCTGCGGGCTTAAAGCCTACCTTGATACCCGTCAGCTCGTGATATTCCTTGATGGCCTGGCACATAACCAGGGCGGCCTCCGGCGTGGCGGCAGGCTGCTGCTTGCCGGTGGAAGTCTTGATGAAATCGGCACCCGAATACATGGAAAGGATGGATGCTTTTTTGATGTTCGAAGCCGTCTTCAAAGCTCCGGTTTCGAGGATTACCTTCATGTGGTGCTCTTTGCAGGTTGCTTTGAGTTCTTGTATCTCCTCGCACATGCCTTCATAGTCTCCCGCCAGGAACTTGCCCACCGAAATAACGATGTCTATTTCATCGGCGCCTTCCATCAGTGCCATGGCAGTTTCTGCCACTTTCACTTCAATGAAAGTCTGGGAGGAGGGGAAACCTGCTGATACACAAGCTATTTTTACATCCTCCACTTCCAGCGTGTCTTTTACGACTTCTGCAAAATTGGGGTATACACAGATGGCTGCCACATTCTTCAGGTCGGGGAACTCTTCGTCGAATTTATTCACTTTCTGGGTGAATTTCATGACGCTTTCATCGCTGTCTTCACTCTTCAGGGTGGTAAGGTCGATGCAGTTGAAAAGGAATTTCTTTACCTCCGGCGTGTTGTTTGCCGGCACTTTCTCTGCAATGATTCTGGCAGCTTGTGCAGCTATTTCCGCATCATCCAGTTGGGTGTTGTACTTTGCCAGGGCGGCGTCATACTTACTCTGGGTAGGCTCATTCTTCTCCATGGTCTTTCAATTTAGGGTTATTGATATGTCTTGTCTGGTCACGTCTGGTTTTCTTCTCGAAGTTGCGGCAGAAGGCGTCTGTCAGGTTCACTCCGGTCTGGTTCGCAAGGCAGAGAAGTACCCAAAGAACATCTGCCATCTCATCGTCGAGATTGTCTTTTTCTCCTTTCTTGAAGGATTGGTCGCCATACTTGCGTGCCATGACGCGGGCGAGTTCGCCCACTTCTTCGGTCAGTATCGCCATATTGGTGAGTTCGCTGAAATAGCGCACTCCGTATTCCTTTATCCAGGAATCCACTTGTTTCTGTGCTTCTTCTAACGTCATTATTCCTTGTTTTTTGTATCTATACAGATGGTCACGGGACCATCGTTCATCAGTTCTACTTTCATATCGGCACCAAATTCGCCGGTACCTATTTCTTTACCTAATGCTAAACTCAGTTCCCGGCAGAATTGTTCGTACAGTGGGACGGATATTTCCGGCCGTGCTGCCCGTATGTAGGAGGGACGGTTGCCTTTCTTGGTGGAGGCGTGGAGGGTGAACTGGCTGATAACCAGTATCTCGCCGTCTGCTTCAAGAATGGATTTGTTCATTACGCCGTTTTCGTCATCGAAAATGCGCAGGTTGACTATCTTCTTGCAAAGCCAGTCGATATCTTCTTTTCCATCGGATTCTTCGATGCCTACGAGTATCATGAGGCCCTTTCCAATGGAGGCTTTGCAGGTTCCGTTGATGGTGACGGAAGCGTGTCCGGCACGTTGTATCACTACTCTCATGTTGTTCTTGTCTTTTTGAGGGGACAAAGTTACGAATTAATTCGTTGTGTGCATGGCTCTGCAGGCTGATTTATCAGTCATTATTTCTCTGAGAAATAGGTCTGGATGATTTTGGCTTTCGCTTCTCCCACCACGGCGGCAAGCTCCTCGGCAGATGCTTCGCGGATACGCTTCACGCTTTTGAACTCCTTGAGCAACGTGCTTTTTGTCTTTTCACCGATACCTTTTATCTCGTCCAGTGCGGAGGCAATCTGCCGTTTGCTGCGCTTGTCGCGGTGGAAGGTAATGGCGAAGCGGTGCACTTCATCTTGAATCTGCGTCAGCAGTCGGAAGAGGGGGGTGTTCTGTTTCAATCCGATGGTCTGGGGAGGGTAGCCATACAATAGCTCGGAAGTGCGGTGTTTGCCATCTTTGGCAAGTCCGGCGATGGGGATGTTCAGGCCAAGCTCGTCTATCGCCTCTTTTACGGCGCTCATTTGCCCTTTTCCGCCGTCGGTGATAAGAAGGTCGGGCAGGGGTGCTTTCTCTTCTATAGCGCGCTGATAGCGCCGTTTTACGACCTCTTTCATGGAGGCATAGTCATCCGGTCCCTCTACGGTCTTGATATTGTACTTGCGGTAATCCTTCTTGGAAGGTTTCCCCTTGACGAAGACCACGCACCCGGCCACGGGGTCGGAACCCTGGATGTTGGAGTTGTCGAAACATTCTATCTGCATGGGCAGGCGGTCCAGGTGCAGCTCTTGCTGTATCTCTTTCAGCAGGCGCACGGTCCGTTGCTCCGGATTCAGCTTTTCGGCTTGCTTCAGGCGGTCGGCTTTGTACTGCTTCACATTGAGGATGGAGAGTTCCAGCAGTTTCTTTTTGTCTCCCCGTTGCGGAATGGTAAAGACGACATCTTTCAGCTCCATATCCAGCTCAAAAGGCACGATGATTTCACGAGAAAGGCTCTTGTATCTTTCCCGCATTTCGATGATGCCGAGAGAGAGCAGTTCTTCTTTGCTCTCATTCAATCGTTTCTTGTATTCAAAGGTGAAAGCCTGGTTGATGGCACCGTTCGTAATGTGCAGGTAGTTGACAAAAGCGGACTTTTCATCGCTGTCTTCCTCGATGGAGAACACGTCGATATTGTGCAGCACGTTGCTTACCACTTCCGATTTCGCCCGGTAGTTTTCCAGCAGCAGGTATTTCTTCTTTATCTTCTGTGCTTCTTCAAACTTCATTTCGGCTGCCAGTTCCTGCATTTGCTGGAAAAGCATCCGTTCTATCTCCTGGGTATTCCCTTTGAGTATTTCCTTGATTTCAGCGATGTTTTTCAGATACTCTTCCTGGCTTTGCTTCCCGATGCAAGGTCCTGCACAGTTCTTGATGTGGTATTCCAGGCAAACATTGAACTTTCCGGCACGTATGTTTTCCGGAGAGAGGTTCAGGTGGCATGTACGCAAAGGGTACAGATGCTTGATGAGGTCGAGTAATGCGTACATGGAAGGTATATGGCTGTAAGGGCCATAATAGGAGGAACCGTTACGGATTATCTTCCGGGTTCTGAATACACGTGGAAAGTATTCGTTCTGCACGCAGATGCTGGGATACGTCTTGTCGTCTTTCAACAGTACGTTGTAGCGAGGCTTGTATTTCTTGATAAGATTGTTTTCCAGCAATAGCGCGTCTTCTTCCGTATTCACCACGATATATCGGATATCTGCAATCTTGCTGACCAGCACCCTCGTCTTTCCCGGTTCGTGCTCCCGGTTGAAGTAGGAAGACACTCTTCGCTTCAGATTCTTTGCCTTTCCTACATATATAATAGTCCCTTCGGTATTCAGATATTGGTAAATACCGGGACTTTCGGGAAGGTTGGATACAATCCCTTTGAGGTAGTCGTTAGTTCTGAGTTCTTCCATAATACCGACGTTTCACCACAGATTACACAGATTAGCGCAGATTTCTCTTCGATAAAACTGTGTTTTGTGGTGGATAAATAATCTGTGTTAATCTGTGTAATCTGTGGTGAAATATGAAATGGCTAAAGCGACAGCACAGCCTCCACTTCCACATCATCTCCAAACACATCCTTGCCATGAAGCTCTTTCAGCTCGATGATGAAGTTTACATACACTTTCTTGGGGTTCATCTGTTTCACCAGTTTGCAGGCGGCTTCCATTGTTCCACCGGTTGCCAGCAAGTCGTCGTGTAGCAATACTACATCGTCTTCATTGATGGCATCCTTGTGCATCTGCACGGTGTCTTTGCCATATTCTTTCTCATAGCTCTCTTCGATGGTTTCTGCAGGAAGTTTTCCCGGCTTGCGGATAGGAACGAAGCCTGCTCCCAGTCTGGTGGCGAGAATGGGGCCCATAATGAAACCTCTTGATTCTATACCCACTACTTTGGTTATTCCTTTGTCCTTATACATCTCGTACAGTGTGTCCGAGAGCTCCTGCAGGGCAGCAGGTTCCTTGAACAAGGTAGTTACATCGTAGAATAGAATTCCCGGAATGGGGAAGTCGGGTATTTCCCGGATGCTTTTGGCAAGCGTTTCTTTGCTCATAATCAGTTATTTAATAGGTTTATTGAATTCTTTGTTTCACGTGGAACTTTGCGTTCTATCGTCCGCAAAGTACCAGTAGCACGTTGATGTCGCTCGGAGATACTCCCGGAATCCGACTCGCTTGGGCTATTGTTTCCGGATCTATCTTCATCAGCTTCTGTCTGGCTTCGGTGGAAAGGGATTGAATGGAATTATAGTCAAACTTACCTTTTATCTTGATGCTTTCCAATCTTGCCAACTTATCCGCAATAATCCGTTCGCGCCCGATGTATCCCTCGTACTTGATGAGTATTTCTGCAGCTTCTACAATTTCTTCCTTTCTATCGGATATTTTATCCAGTTCTCGTTTAAAGGCACTGACGTGTTCGGCAATGTTCTCAATCGTTATCTGCGGACGGTTTATCAAATCTATCAATTTGCATCCCTGGCGCAGTGGAGTAGTGCCGAGCTGCTCCAATACCGGATTGATTAATGCCGGTTTCATCGAGTAATTCCGCGCGAAGTCTATAATCCAGTTCACGGCTTCACGTTTTTCTGTCAGCAGCTTGTACCGCTCTTCCTTGACGAGTCCCAGCTTCCAGGCTTTTTCCGTGAGTCGCATGTCCGCATCATCCATACGGAGCAGGATGCGATATTCGGCACGGGAAGTAAACATACGGTAAGGCTCGTCCACGCCTTTTGTTACCAAATCGTCGATTAAAACGCCGATATATGCTTCATCCCTTGCAAGGGTGAACGGCTCTCCGCCGTGGCAATTGATGTGGGCGTTGATGCCAGCCATGATTCCTTGTCCGGCAGCTTCCTCGTAACCGGTTGTTCCGTTTACTTGTCCGGCAAAGAACAGATTCTTTATATTCTTCGTTTCCAGCGTATGTTTCAGTTGGGTGGGGTCAAAGAAGTCGTATTCGATGGCATAGCCCGGGCGGTAGATGACCAAATCTCTGAATGCCGGTATCTTTTTCAATGCTGCAATCTGGATGTCCATGGGCAATGAAGAAGAGAATCCATTCAAGTAGAGCTCTTGGGTTGTTTCCCCTTCGGGCTCCAGGAAAAGCTGGTGCTGCGGTTTGTCGGGGAAAGTCACAATCTTGGTTTCTATACTGGGGCAATAACGTGGGCCGATACTTTGGATTTGTCCGTTGAAAAGGGGAGAATCCGGCAGACCTTCCTGCAGGATGCGGTGTGCTTCTTCGTTGGTGAAGCAGGTCCAGCAAGGGAGCTGTTTCAAATGGCGTACATGAGTGTCCATGAACGAGAACTTGTGGAAGTCACATTCTCCGTCTTGGATTTCCATATCCTCATAATGCACGCTGCGTCCATCTATGCGTACGGGGGTTCCCGTCTTCATGCGTCCAAAGGTGATGCCATGCTTTGCGATGGATTCGGTTAATTGGTAGGATGCAGGTTCTGCCATACGTCCGCCTGGAAGCATGGTACGTCCCACGTGCATCAGTCCATTGAGGAAAGTTCCTGCGGTGAGTACTACACATTTGGCATGGAACGTTACTCCCCATAATGTGACTACTCCCGTAATCTCACCGTTTTCAACGAGGATTTCCTGCACGGTATCCTGCCAGATATGCAGGTTGGGGATATTTTCCAGTATCTCTCTCCATGCCCAGATGAATTTGTTGCGGTCGCACTGCGCGCGCGGACTCCACATAGCGGGACCTTTGGAACGGTTCAGTATACGGAACTGTATGGCTGTCTGGTCTGTCACCAATCCCATATATCCTCCCAAGGCGTCTATTTCGCGTACTATCTGTCCTTTGGCGATGCCTCCCACTGCCGGGTTACAACTCATCTGTCCGATTTTGTTCATATCCATTGTGATAAGACAAGTCTTCGAACCCAGGTTTGCAGCAGCGGCAGCGGCTTCGCATCCTGCGTGTCCGGCGCCGATTACAATAACGTCATACTTAAACTCCATTCGTTCAGTGTATTTTAAAACTGTGCAAAGTTACGAAAAAAGTTGTATGCCGGGACGTGTCATATCTTAAAATCCGGATATATCTTCTTTGGCATTGCTTATATTTCCGTATCCAGCATCATACTTATTGCTTGGAATGCTTAGGCTATAGACATATTGCTTGTGTTTAGCTTAAAATACAATCAAAATGAAGCTTTTTGAATACTATTGCTTTTCTTTTTGAAAAAGATACATACCTTTGCAACGTTTGGATATTAAAAAGTGTTTTGATTGACTAATTTTAAGGAAGAGAAGCATGAGAAAGAAATTCTTCTTGTTAATCATTGTCTGCCTGGTTATGGGGGCGGGAGTGATGGCTCAGACGTCTACGGTCTCGGGAACAGTATTTGCCGAGGACAACAATGAGCCGATTATTGGGGCATCGGTATTGGTGAAGGGTACAACGCTGGGGGCCGTGACCGATATCGAAGGTAAATTTACAATCTTGAATGTGCCGGGCACGGCAAAGACAGTGATTGTCTCTTTTGTAGGTATGCAGAAAGTAGAAGCTGCCATAAAGCCTGCTATGAAGGTGGTGCTGAAATCGGATTCGGAACTGCTGGATGAAGTGATGGTGGTGGCTTACGGCACGGCCAAAAAGAGCAGCTATGCAGGTTCGGCTTCTTTAGTGAAAGCGGATGCGCTGAAAGACATTCCGACGACCAGCTTTGAAAACGCGTTGAACGGTAAAGTGGCGGGCTTGCAACTGACGAATAATTCCGGCCAGGCGGGTTCCGCACCGGCCATCCGCATCCGTGGCATAGGTTCTATGAATGCCGGGAATGAACCGTTGTATGTAGTGGACGGTGTTCCGGTCTCTTCGGGCAATACGGGGCAGATGAGCGGTGAGCTCTATTCTACCAACAACATCATGAATACGTTGAACCCGGAAGACATCGAATCTATTTCTGTATTGAAAGATGCGGCGGCCAGCTCGCTTTATGGGTCGCGTGCGGCAAACGGCGTCATTCTGATTACTACCAAAAAAGGACAGATTGGCAAGCCGGTGGTGACGCTGAAAGCCGAAGTGGGCTTCACGCCCTGCTGGGCAACGGACAACTATGAAACGGCCAGCGTACAGGAGAATGTGAATATGCTCTACACCGTATTTCACGATGCCCGTACAAGTGGTAAGGGCGAAACGGACGAAAAGGCGGCAGCCTATGCCATAGGCCAGTTGAACAGCCGTTTCAACAAACATGGCTACCAATTTACCACAAATGGTACGGGAGCTTACGAGAACGTCAATATCCTTGAGTACGACAACTCCGGGCGTGGAGGCAAATACTACGATTGGGACAAGGCATATTTCCGTACCGCCATTTACCAGACCTACGATATGTCCGTCAGCGGTGCTACGCAGAATACCAACTATTACACTTCCCTTTCCTATACCCAGGACGAAGGACGTTTGAAGATGAACAGCTTCGACCGTGTTTCCGGTCGCCTGAACCTCACCCAGAAGGTGGGGAAATTCCTTGAACTGACCACCAATGCCAGCCTGGCGCGTACCAAGAAAAGCGGTTATAATGATACACGCAACACGGGCAGTAATTACTTCATGCAGACCCGTAACTTGCTGTGGGGACTCTACTGGCCCACTGATTACAAGACCGGCGAGCTCTGGACCGAACGTTACGGTAGCTACGCCTACAATGGGCTTTATTATGACAAAGAGTGGGAGAACGGTTCTACCAGTACCAAAATCATAGCTGCGGAGACGCTCACCCTGCATCTGATGCCGGGCCTGGACCTTCGTTCTATCTACTCTTACGACAATACTACTGTAAAAGACCATATCTATTACAGTGCCAATCACTATAAAGGCTCGGCAGACAATGGGAATGTCAACGAATACCGTACTACATACGAGAAGATGGTTACCTCCACTACCGCCAATTATACCGGCACCTTCGACAAACACACAGTTGGCACCATGGTGGGTTTCGAAGCGGAGAAGAACAAGACAGACTATGTGCGTGCCACAGGAAGCAATCTTGCGGTCAGCACCATTCATACAGTTTCTACTGCCGGAACGCAGACTTCTGCCGGATATTCCTGGGGAAACTCGATGGTGTCCGTGCTCTCCAAGTTGGATTATAATTACGATGAACGCTACTTCATTTCCGGTTCTTACCGCCGCGACGGTTCTTCCCGGCTCAGCAAGCAGGAACGTTGGGGAAACTTCTGGTCAGTGGCGGGAGCGTGGAACATCATGCGCGAGGGTTTTATGAGCAAATATTCTTTCCTGAGCAACCTGCGTATACGTGCCTCTTATGGTATTAACGGTACGCTGCCTTCGGACAATTACGGCTATATGAGCTTGATGAGCTATACCAGTAAGTACATGGGTAACCCGGGCGGTACAATCACTACCGTCACCAATGACAAGCTGTCTTGGGAGACGAGCTACAACACGAATGTGGGTATCGACTTCGGCTTCTTCGGCCAACGTCTGCGCGGTACGGTGGAATACTTCAACCGTGATTCGAAGAACCTGCTCCAGGATGTTCCCATTTCGATGGTTACGGGATTTTCCTCTACGTTGCGGAACGTAGGATGCATCAATAACCATGGGGTAGAGGTGGAGTTGAGTGGTGACATCATTGATAGTAAAGGATGGTTATGGAGTGCCGATGTCAACGCAACCTTTCTCCGTTCTGAGGTGAAAGAGTTGTATGGCGGTGCGGACATTATCTGGTACGACCCCACCAGTAGCGACAGCCGTGCGCAATATGTATACCGGGAAGGTCAGTCCACGCTGGCTTTCTATGGATACGAATGGGCAGGTGTGGACAAGACCAACGGCAAGAACGTCTACTATGTAAATGACCCCAAGAATGGCAAGGCCGGAGATTTTGAGTATAACGGGCGCGGAGCTACTTATGACTATAACAATGCCAACTACACCATCATCGGTAATGCCGTTCCCAAAGTGTATGGGGGCATCAATACCTCGGTCTCCTACAAAGGCATAGCCCTTTCGTTGGGCTTTACCTATAAGATAGGAGGAGACTTGTACGATGGAGCCTACATGGATGTGGCCGACGACGGTTATTATTGGGAGCGTATCCGTGCTAAAAGCTACTACAACAACCTTTGGACGCCAGACCATACGAACGGTACAGAGCCCCGTATCGAAGGTGTAGACCTCGATGACCCGCAACAATACAGCAGCCGCCACTTGTTCAATGCCAGTTATCTGCGCTTGAAGAATCTCTCATTGGCCTATACGCTGCCCAAAGCCATGACCCGCAAGGCTTTCATCGAGAATGCCCGCCTTTTCTTCACTGCCAGCAACCTTTGGACAATAGCCAAATACAAGGAGGCAGACCCCGAAGTGAGCGAATACGGCACACGTGGTTGGGAAACCCCTATCGGAAAAACGTTTGTCGTTGGCGTTGAATTGAAATTTTAATGAACTGGAGGAACTAACAATGAAAAAGATATATCATTTATTGGCACTTGTGATACTTGGTGCCTTTACATTCACTTCGTGTGACGATTTTCTGGATATGCAGCCCACCAACTCCGGAAATGCAGAAGGTGCTGTCGGTACGGTAGCCGATGCGCAGGTGGTTATCAACGGTGTGATGAGTGCGATGACCTCATCGTCCTATTACGGCAGAAACCTTTTTATGTACGGTGATGCCAAGGGCGGTGACCTCACGATTTTTGCTGCCGGACGCGGACTGGATGCATTCTATACGTTCAACCACACTTCCAACAGCAATACTTATTCCGGTTTCTGGAGCCGTGGATATTACTGCATTCTGCAGGTCAACACCTTGTTGAGCAACATTGAGAAGCTGGAAGAATCGGGCAGTATGGAAGACTTTTCCGAAGCCAAAGGGCAGGCGTTGACTCTGAGGGCGCTGTTCTATTTCGATTTGGTCCGTCTCTACGGGCTTCCTTACAATTACAACAAGACCTCTTATGGAGTTCCCAATGTAACCGAGCCGCTTACGGTGAACGCCCAGCCCACCCGTGCTACTGTGGAGGAGAACTATCGCCAGATTCTGCAGGACTTGTCGGACGGGGCGGCCCTGCTTGCCAAGAAGAAGACAAAGCAGAGCGGATATGCGGACTATTACACCAACATAGCCCTGCAAGCGCGTGTGAAACTCTATATGGAAGATTATGACGGTGCTTTGAACGCTGCCCGGGAGATTATAGAAAGCGGTGTGTACAAACTGTATGAGCCTGCCGATTGGACGGCTTCCTGGAGCAAGCAGTTTGGTTCCGAGTCCATCTTTGAGCTGGGCATCACCACTGAGGAATCAGACCTGGGAACTTCTTCTTTGGGCTTTTACCTGATGCGCTACGGACAGTTGAAGAATGCCATGGGCTGGTATCTTGCCAGCGATTATTTCTTGAACCGTCTGGGTGAAGACGAGACGGATGTGCGTTGGGGAATCATGGACAACGATGAATACTGGGTGGACAATGAGATTGAACGCAAGGGAGCCTGCTACAAGTATATGGGCAGTACCACTCTGGCAGGTGACGGCAAGGCAACCAATACAGCCGTCAATATCAAGATAATCCGTCTTTCCGAGATATATCTGATTGCCGCCGAAGCAGCCTTGCACTCCACGAAGCAGGAAGCAGGCGCAGATGCCGCCGCCGGTTACCTGAATGAAATCCGCAGGCGTTCTCCCGGACTGGCACCGGCCACTGCCGCTACCATTACCGATGATATGATTCTGGACGAGCGCAGCAAGGAGCTTTTTGGTGAAGGACAACGCTTCTTCGACATGATGCGTATGGGCAGAACCATCGAATTCAACGACGATTTTCAAGATATTCCGGTGAGTCACCGTGGAAAAACAATCGACCGTACTTTCGAGAAGATTGTGCTTCCTATTTCGCAAGATGAGATAAATGCCAATCCGGCATTGGAGAACCAGCAGAATCCGGGATATTAGTCGTTCCCTGCTGTCTATTGTTTGCTACTCCTTGTATATCAGGGAGGTATTTTGCCAACAAGTTGTCACTGCCTTGGCAAACTTTTGCCACGCCTATGGCAAAGTTTTGCCAACGCGGTGGCAAAGTCTTGCCAATGGGAAGGCAAAACCTTGTCATAGGCGTGGCAAGAAAAGCGGAAAAAGGTGCCTTTGATGAATTTCTTTGATAAAATGAGACGGTAATACCTTGATATTCCACAAAAATACTATTTATTGGTTCTAAATTTCTATTCTTTTTTTCTGAATCGGCTTATCTTTGCTTTCGTAGAAACCAATAAAAAGTTATAATACTATGAGAAGATTTTTCCTCATATCGTCATTCTTGACGTTGTTTGCAATCGGAGGCTCGGCGCAATGGAAGCCGGCAGGTGATAAAATCAAAACGGACTGGGCATCCCAGATCAATCCCGCGAATGTGTTGCCCGAATATCCTCGTCCCATCATGGAACGGAGTGACTGGAAGAACTTGAACGGACTGTGGAATTATGCCGTTATAAATAAAGGTGAGCATCTTCCGGCAGAGTTCGAAGGGCAGATACTTGTTCCTTTTGCCATCGAATCCTCCTTGTCCGGAGTTGGAAAAAGAATCAATGAAAACCAGGAACTGGTCTACCAGCGCAGTTTTGAAATTCCTTCTGCCTGGAAGGGAAAACAAGTGCTGTTGCACTTTGGTGCTGTCGACTGGAAAACGGATGTATGGGTGAATGATGTGAAAGTAGGCAGCCATACGGGGGGATTTACTCCGTTCTCTTTCGATATTACTGCCGCCCTTTCTGGCAAAGGCAATAATCAGTTGGTCGTAAAAGTTTGGGACCCAACGGATAAAGGGCCTCAACCCCGTGGAAAGCAGGTCAGCAATCCGGAAGGTATCTGGTACACTCCCGTAAGCGGTATCTGGCAGACGGTATGGATGGAGCCGGTTGCCGGAAAACATATCGAGAACCTCCGTATTACTCCCGATATTGACCGTAATATGCTGACAGTGAAGGCAGAATTGAATAAGGCATGCCCTTCCGACTTTGTGGAAGTGAATGTGTATGACGGCAATCAACTGGTAGCCACCGGCAAAAGTATCAATGCAGAGCCGGTGGAGGTGTCCATGCCCCGGAATGCCAAGTTGTGGAGTCCGGATTCCCCCTTCCTCTATACGCTGAAAGTGACTCTGAAAAGCGGAGGCAAGGTAGTGGATAAGGTGGACAGCTATGCTGCCATGCGTAAGTACTCCACCCGTCGTGACGCGGATGGCATCGTACGCCTGGAACTGAATAACGAGGCTTTGTTCCAGTTTGGACCGCTGGACCAGGGTTGGTGGCCCGACGGACTGTATACAGCTCCCACAGACGAGGCTTTGCTGTATGATGTACAGAAGACGAAAGATTTCGGTTTCAATATGATTCGCAAGCATATCAAGGTGGAACCGGCACGTTGGTACACACATTGTGACCGTTTGGGTATCATCGTATGGCAGGATATGCCGAGCGGTGACCGTAATCCGGAATGGCAGAACCGCCGCTATTTCGACGGAACAGAACTGAAACGCTCCACCGAATCCGAAGCCTATTATCACAAGGAATGGAAGGAAATAATGGATTGTCTCTACTCTTATCCGTGTATCGGTACATGGGTACCGTTCAACGAAGCCTGGGGGCAGTTCAAGACGGTAGAGATAGCCGAATGGACGAAACAGTATGACCCGACCCGCCTGGTGAATCCGGCAAGTGGCGGTAACCATTATACTTGCGGTGACATGCTCGACCTCCACAACTATCCCCAACCGGAAATGTATTTGTATGATGCACAGCGCGCCACGGTTTTGGGTGAGTATGGCGGCATTGGCCTTGTCTTGAAAGATCATCTTTGGGAACCGAACCGCAACTGGGGATATGTTCAGTTCAACTCTTCCAAAGAAGTGACTGATGAGTACGTGAAATATGCCGATATGCTGTATCAGATGATAAAAAGAGGTTTCTCGGCAGCCGTCTATACACAGACCACGGATGTGGAGGTGGAAGTGAACGGTCTGATGACTTACGACCGCAAGGTGATAAAGCTGGATGAGAAACGCGTGAAAGAGATAAATACACGTATCTGCAATTCACTTAAGAAATAGGGGCATTTACAATTTACCATTTACAAAGTACAATTTGGCTGCGCTGTCATCTGCATAGTTAAATTGTACTTTGTAAATGGTAAATTGTGCATTAAAAATGTTGTTATGAAACGATTGATTATAAAGCTTTTCCTTAGTCTGTGCCTATGGGCGGTATTGCCGGTCTGTGCGCAGGATGCTGTTCATTACTATTTCAGAACGATGGATATCCGGAACGGTCTTTCGCAGAACACCGTGTATCAGATTTTGCAGGATAGGAAAGGCTTTATGTGGTTCGGAACCAAGGACGGTCTGAACCGGTATGACGGGTTGTCTTTCCGTGTCTACAAGAAAGAGAACTCCGGTTTAGGCAAGAATTTCATAACCGCGCTCTACGAGGACCGCCGGGGCAATATCTGGATTGGTACCGATGGGGGAGTCTTTATTTACGACCCGGTACTGGATTCCTTTACCGCTTTCGATGAGGCCAGTGATAATGGCAGTATCATCAGGGATTTCGTCACCATGATTGGAAGTGACGAGGACGACAATATCTGGATATCGGTAGAAAACCAGGGGTTGTTCTGCTATAAACCGGATGAAGGGAGGCTGCTGAACCATCTGCACGATTCGGGACTGCCCAATGTAACCCGCTTTTGGCTGAATGGGAATACGTGTTGGCTGGCCTTGTATGCGGATAATCTTTACTATACGAAAGCTGACTTTGAAACTCCTCTGCAGCCTTTCAAGGATGCGGAAGGAAATGAGATTTTCAAGAATGATATTATCAACTGGCAGGTCAGCGGACCCCATAATTGTGTGTATATCGCTTCGCTGAACGGGTTGACAGAGATAAACCAGACTACCGGCAAGACGCGGAAGCTGCTGAACACCTATGTGAGGGCTTTGCAGTTCAAATCTGACAACGAGCTGTGGGTGGGCGCAGAGTCCGGCTTGTATATTTACAATCTGACGAATGACAAGATTACCCATTTGACCGTTCCCGACCAGGATGATTCGTATGCATTGTCGGACAATGCCATTTATTCGCTCTGCTGCGACAAGGAGAACGGCATGTGGATAGGGTCTTATTTCGGTGGAGTGAACTATTGCCCTTATCAGTGGACTTATTTCGAGAAGTTCTATCCGAGAGACAATCTCAGGCATTTCGGCCGTCGTGTACGGGAAATCTGTGAAAGTAATGATGGCACCTTGTGGATAGGTACCGAAGACAAAGGCTTGTTCAATTACAATCCGGAAAACGGAAAGATAGAGCCTTTTGAACATCCGGCCATTTATCAGAATGTCCACGGCCTTTGCCTGGACGGGGATGATTTGTGGGTAGGTACGTTCTCCGGTGGTCTGAACCGGGTGAATCTTCGGACCAGGCAGGTGAAACATTATGCCAAGGGTGAGAGTGAGAATTCCATGGTCGCCAATGACGCCTTTACCATTTGCAGGACCACTACGGGAGACGTGTGGATAGGCACCACGTCCGGTCTGTTGAAGTACAATCGCTCTACAGATGACTTTACCCGGATTCCTCAGCTGAAGAATATGTTTACTTATAACATTCTGGAGGACTTCAACGGAAATCTGTGGTTTGCTACTTTTTCTAATGGAGTGTTCTGCTACAATGTAAGAAGCCAGCAGTGGAGGAATTATCTGTCTAATGAGAATGATTCGACCTCTCTTCCCTACAATAAGGTAATCAGTATCTACGAAGACAGCAGGAAGCGTCTGTGGTTCATGACGCTGGGTGAGGGCTTCTGCCGCTACAATCCGGAAACGGACAATTTTACCCGTTATGACATGTCGAAAGGATTTCCGAGCAATACCATCTACAAGATGGTCGAGGACAAGCGGGGCAACTTGTGGATTACTTCCAATCATGGTCTGGTCTGCTTCAATCCCGATACGGAGAGCAAGCATGTCTATACCACGGCCAACGGGCTGCTGAGCAACCAGTTTAATTTCCAGTCCGGCTACATCGACAAGAAAGGACGCATCTATTTAGGAAGCATCAACGGATTCATAGCCTTTGACCCGGAAACCTTTGTGGAGAACACTTTCCTCCCTCCCGTGGTGATTACAGACTTCTTTCTGTTCAATAAACGGCTTTCGGTGGACAGTCCGGATTCTCCTTTGGAGAAGAGCATCACCTATGCGGATGAAATAGAACTGGATGCCGACCAGAACTCCTTTTCTTTCCAGGTTGCGGCTTTAAGTTATCAAGCACCCGAAATGAACAGTCTTGAATATAAGTTGGAAGGTTTTGACCGCGACTGGTATACGGTAGGACGGAATTCCATCATCAACTATTCAAACCTTCCTTATGGAAGCTATACGTTGCGTATAAAAGGTTCCAACAGCGATGGCAAGTGGAACGCTACGGAACGTGTGCTCGACATCCATATCCGTCCTCCTTTCTATCTCTCCACCTGGGCATATGCCGGTTATACGGTATTGGCGTTATGCTCACTGGCTGCTGTAATCATCTATTTCAGAAAACAGACCCGGCAGAAGCATCAGCAGGCTATGGACAAGTTTGAGCGGGAAAAGGAGCGGGAGTTGTATACTGCGAAGATAGACTTCTTCACGAATGTGGCGCATGAGATACGTACACCGCTTACACTGATAAAGAGTCCGCTCGAGAATGTATTGGTTTCCCAGTCTGTCTCGGACGACATCAGGGATGATTTGGAGACCATGGAACTGAACACCAACCGGCTGCTCGATTTGGTGAACCAGTTGCTGGACTTCCGGAAGACGGAGACGCAAGGCTTCCAATTGAATTTTGTGGAATGCGACGTGTCTGAGCTCTTGCAGAAGACGTATAAGCGCTTCAAGCCTCTGGCACGCGAAAAAGGGCTGGCATTGAGCATAGAGACTCCCGAAAGCTTGTATGCTTCGGTTGACAGGGAAGGGCTTACCAAGATTATCAGCAATCTGCTGACCAATGCGATAAAGTATTCGGAGACCTATATACGCATCAGGCTGTACTCGGAAGGTGAAAGGCTGCTGCTTTCCGTATGCAATGACGGCCTTGTCATTCCGGTAGAGATGCGCGAGGAGATTTTCAAGCCGTTCATCCAGTATAAGACCGGTACGCTGCGCTCTGTGCCCGGCACCGGTATCGGGCTTGCACTTGCCCGTTCATTGGCCGAACTCCATGAGGGTACGTTGTGCATGGAAGATTCGATGGAGAACAACTGTTTCCTGCTGTCACTTCCGCTGAAGCACGAGCAGACGGTGGCTATGGAGCATAAAGAACCGGTAACGGGCGGGGAATCCTCTGAGGAAAGTGGTGCAGGTACTGCCTTGGAACAGCACCGGTATACTCTTTTGGTGGTGGAAGACAGTCTGGAAATGCAGGCATTTGTTGTGAAACAGCTCTCTTCGGAATATCGTGTGCTGACTGCCGTGAATGGGGTGGAAGCTTTGAAGGTGTTGAAGGAACATACTGTAAATCTTGTCATTTCAGACATTATGATGCCCGAGATGGATGGATTGGAGCTGTGCGAGCATCTGAAGTCCGAGCTTGACTATAGCCATATACCGATTATCCTGCTTACGGCGAAGACGACTCTTCAAGCCAAAATAGAGGGAATGAAGCTGGGGGCTGACGTATATATAGAGAAACCTTTCTCCGTGGAATATCTGAAAGTTTGTGTGGCCAATCTGCTGAACAACCGTGAGAAGCTACGGGCTTCTTTTGTCAATTCTCCCTTTGTGCAGACGGGCAGTATGGCAATGACAAAGGCAGATGAATCTTTCCTTAAAACATTGAAGGAAGTGGTGGTTGCCAATATGCAGAATCCGGATTTCTGCCTGGATGATATGGCAAGCCTGCTGAACATGAGCCGGTCGAGCCTGAACCGGAAGATAAAGGGCATATTGGATATGACCCCGAATGACTACATCCGCCTGGAGCGGTTGAAGAAAGCGGCGCAGCTTTTAAAGGAAGGAGAGTGTAAAATCAATGAGGTTTGCTATATGACCGGCTTCAATACTCCTTCCTATTTCACCAAGTGCTTCCAAAAACAATTCGGTATTCTGCCCAAAGACTTCGTGAAATGATGAAACTATATAATCAAGTATTAGAATTTTTGTATCAACAATGCTTTGATGTATATATCCGCTCCAATTGTTTTATGAAATGATTGTTTTGTTGCATTTATAGTTGTATTTATGGATTATTTTTGAAGTGAAAAATTTCATTTGGTAATGTCTCGAGAATTTGTCGAATGGAATTGGATTTATGAAGAAAAAACAGTGTTTAATTAAAACTTTAAATCTTATGCAGGTAAATACAAAATTCCTCGTGTGTTCGCTTATATATATGGGGAGTCTTTCTGCGAACGCGGTGGGATCGTCTTCTTTGGCAAATGAAACGGTGCACGTATCTATCCTTTCGGTGGATCAAACAAAAAATGAACGGAACATTACAGGACGTATAATCGACGGAGATACCGGAGAGGCTCTTATTGGTGTCAGCATTCTGGTTAAAGGAGCCTCTATGGGTACGGTGACCGATGTTGATGGGAAGTTTTCATTGTCTGTGGCTACAGGAGATGTCTTGGAGATATCGTATATCGGCTATAAAAGCCAGTCGATAGTGGTTGGCAATCAGAGTGTCTTGGATATACGGATGATGTCCGATAACGAATTGTTGGATGAAGTGGTAGTGGTGGGCTATGGCTCTCAGAAAAAAGTGAATCTGACGGGCTCTGTTGCTACGGTTAATTTTGATGATAAGACCTTGTCGCGTCCCGTAACTACGCTTGCTTCTACTTTATCGGGTATGGTGGCCGGATTGAATGTGATGCAGACATCCAGTAAGCCCAACTCGGAATCATCTACTCTGCGTATTCGCGGTACAGGTACTTTAAATGATTCTGCACCATTGGTGCTGGTTGATGGAATGGAAATGTCGCTGAATAATGTCAATCCTAATGATATCGCTTCTATCTCCATCCTGAAAGATGCCGCTTCGTGTGCTATTTATGGTAACCGTGGTGCTAATGGTGTTATTCTATTGACTACCAAGAAAGGTACGGACGGGAAAATCAACGTGACCTATTCAGGAAAATTCTCCTATAATACACCGGCTAATCTGATCCGTATGGTTTCAAACTATGCCGACTACATGGAATTTATCAATGAGGCTTCGGACAATGCAGGGCAGGCACAGGTGTTTAGCCAAACTACCATTGATACGTGGCGTGCAGCGGCCAGTAATCCGAATGGAATATCCGAATCGGGCTATCCGAATTATGTGGCCTATCCGAATACGGACTGGTATGATGAGGTGTATAATCCGAAATTGATGCAGGAACATTCTATTACGCTTACCGGTGCGGAAAAGAGAACCCGGTATAGCCTGAATGCTACGTATGTGGATAACCCCGGTTTGGTGGTGAATTCAGGAATGAAGAAATATTATATGCGCAGTAATCTGGAATCACAGGTTGCCAGTTTCTTGGCTGTGGGGCTGAATGCATGGGGTTATCATGTAGATCAGGAAAGAAATAATGTTGATGATTTGAATGGTTTGCAAATGCAGAAAAGTACACCGGGAACCTATCCGTATTACGATGGGAAATATGGAGCTCCCGAAGCCCTCGAAGAAGATCCGGTAGTCAACAATCCGGTTTATTATCTGAATAGTGCGGGAGGCTCTTATAAAACAACGAAATTCTTTGTGAATCCTTATATTAAGATTGATTTCCTTAAGAACTTCCATTTGACTTCTAACTTCTACTACGATCATTATCGGCAAGAGAATCTGTGGCATTATTCCGATTATCAGGAAAGATTTTCATTCCAACGTGGAGAAACTATGAATGTTCCTCCTACTTCCGAATTGCTTGCGGAGTACCCTGTGAAATATTATATTGATGGAAATCAGAGCTGGAAAAATACTACCACCTTAAACTGGGGACAGATTTTCAAAGGTAAACACGATGTGGCAGCCTTAGTGGGCTATGAGGAATTCCGCAAATGGGCACGTACTACCGACATTAGTAAGAAAGGAATGCTTGATACCAGCCTTACAGACTTTGACGCATTGACGGAGCCTGATTATATTGATGGAAGCACTACAGAGTTTTCATCCCGTTCTATCTTTGGTCGTGTTACTTATACGTATGATTCCCGTTACTTATTTGAGGCGAATGTCCGTTATGACGGTTCCTCCCGTTTTTCTCCGGAGAACCGCTGGGGTATATTCCCATCCTTTTCGGCAGGGTGGCGTTTGTCGGAAGAGAAATTCATGAAGAAGCTGAATTGGCTCGACAACCTGAAACTACGTGTTTCCTGGGGACGACTCGGAAATAACTCAATCGGTAACTATGAATGGCAGGCTGTTTATGCTACGGCTCCCCATTATGCTTTTGGCAACAAGGAGGTTCCTGGACTGGGCATGGGAAGTTTTTCCAACTATAACTTGGAATGGGAGACAACTACGGTTACCAACCTGGGTATCGACTTCTCTATGCTGAAAAACCGTTTGAGTGGAACAGTGGAGGTTTATAATAAGTTGACGGACGGTATCTTGTATAATCCCACTTTGTCACCTACTTTGTCTGGGTTCAGTTCTCCCCGACAGAATATTGCAGAGGTTACTAATAAGGGACTTGAAATAACCTTAGGTTGGAATGATCGGATCGGTTCTGTCTCGTACGGCATATCCGGAAACTTCTCTTACAACAAGAATGAAGTAACCAAATACAAAGGAGAACTTGTCCGCGGATGGCAGCAGAATGCGGATGGTAGTTCCACTTATTATACCAATTTGGGTGAGGTTTCAACAGGAGACTTGCAGCGTGTTTTGGAAGGGCACATGATCAATGAATTTTATGTGCTGAACGTATATAAAGGCAATAGAAACTATTTTAATGCCGACGGTACGGTAAATCCGAAAGGAGGGCCTTCTGACGGAATGATCCGTACGGAAGATGATATGAAATGGTTGCAGGCCATGACGAATGCCGGATATAAGTTCTATCCGAAACAGGGAATCGGCAAGAGTAATATCTGGTATGGTGATATCATTTATGCAGACTTGGATGGAGATGGCATTTATGGTGACGACGATGACAAGGATTTCCAGGGTTATTCTAAAACACCGAAGTATTACTTCGGCTTCCAGACAAACCTGTCATGGAAAGGCATTGACTTCTCTATGAATTGGGCTGGTGCTGCCGGATTCAAAATCAACTGGTATCAGTCTGGTGAGAATAGTAGTATAACCTGGTTTGGGTATGGAATAGGTAAAGATGTAGCTTATGACCATTACTTTTACGATCCTGAGAATCCGAATGACCCGCGGACAAATCTTACTTCGGCAAATCCCCGTCTCACCATGGATAAAGCAGCTCAGGTAAGTGTTTCCGGCCAGCATATTCTACATAATGGCAATTATCTGAAACTGAAGAATCTGACAGTCGGCTACACGCTCCCCAAAGATTGGGTACAGAAGGTGTGTATGCAAAATGTGCGTGTTTATGTTTCGGGAGAGAATCTGTTGACGATTACTAAGTTCAAAGGTATTGATCCTGAAATGATGAGTGGAGTGGGCTATGCTCCTATGAGACAATATGCTTTTGGTGTAAATGTTACTTTCTAAAATTAAATGGTATGAACAAGATAAATATAAACAAAGGAAGAAATCTGATGAAAACGATGGCCGCAGTGGTCCTTGTGGGAATGTCAACCGCAGGTTGCGTAGATATGGATTTGTCACCCAATGGAAAGCCGGCGGAAGGGAATGTATGGTCGACTCCTACCTTGGCGGAACAGACGATAGCGGGTGTGTATAATCAACTGTATGTGGATTATAGCGATGTTGCCAATGGATGGTTTGATATATGGTCCAGTACTATGGATTACGGTATAGGTATAGCTCCTACTTTCAATTTCTTATTTGCGACAAATTCTCCGAGCTCTGTTAAGGGGAGTTCTGCTCCCTGGCAAAGATTCTATAAGGGAATTATCAAGGCAAATGATGTGATTGGCAATCTGCCTACGGTCGAGGGATTTGATGAGACTAAAAGAAGCCGCTATATTTCAGAATGTATGTTTCTGCGTTGCTGGTGGTATTACAGGCTGAATATCTTGTATAATGGAGTTCCTTACTATAAAAATCCGATTAAGGATATTGATGAGGCAAAACTGGCACGTTCCACTCAGGATGAAGTCTGGGGATATATAGTGGATGATCTGACTTCCTGTATCAATAATCCGGATTTGCCGGATAAATACAGTTCGGATGATGCCAATTACGGGCATATTACAAAAGGTGCAGCCTATGCTTTAAGAGGCAAGGTATATCTGTGGATGAAAGAATGGAAAAAGGCGGCTGATGATTTTCAGGCAGTAAAGGATTGTGGATACACGCTTTATAAAGGTGCGGGTGAGGAGTCATACAAGAAACTGTTTAAGGTGGAAAATGAGCGTTGCGATGAAATGATATTCTCTTTGCAATGTCTGGATCATCCAGATTATACGCAAAAGAAGAACAGAGGTTTCGGTAACAGATGCTTGCCGCCTGACCCTTCAGGCAATGGATTGGGATGGAATAATTATATTATAAACCCGCAGTTTGCCGAGTCTTACGAAAATAGAGACGGTAGTAAGTTCAATTGGGATGACATTATCCCCGGATATAATGATATGGGCATTGATAAGCGTATGGTGTATTTCCTGCGGAATAATATCACGGAGACTGAAAGAAAGAACGCAGTAGCTGCGGGGGCTGATATGTCCAAATATGATGCTTCCGGTAACGAGGAGAGGATTAAAAAAGCCTATGAAAACCGTGATCCGAGAATGGCAATGTCCGTTATAACCCCTTATGCCTCTTTTCTTGGTGGGGTTGAAGGAACTCCTAAAGAGTATGTGATGCGTTATCCTTTCCGTTCTTATACCACATATGGGGATTTGAAAACAGATACAAGTTTGAAGTTCTATTACTTAAATCGTAAGTTTGTGGGTGAAGGATTAGAGTTGCCGAATATATATTCTGAATTGGATTTGCCGTTTATCCGTTATGCGGATGTTCTGTTGAATTGGGCGGAGGCATTGAATGAGTTGAATGATCTTCCCGGAGCCATAAGCAAAGTGAATGAGGTGCGCGAAAGGGCAGGTGCCCAATTACTGGGAACCAACGAATTTACTCAGGTTACAGGAAAAACAGATATGCACCAGCGTATCATGAACGAACGCCATTGGGAATTAATAGGTGAAGACGTGATTTATTTCGATGAGATTCGCTGGAGAACCTGGAAAGATCTGAAGTTCTATAAGGACAAAGAAGGCAAGATGAATGGTATGACTCAGATATGGGGAACCAGAACTAATAATTATGCCTGGGGAGGAGATCATTACTGGAGTCTTCCGATACCGGCGAGAGAAATGCAAATGAATCCTAATATGGTGCAGAATCCGGGTTGGGATTGATGTGATTGAGTCTCTGCATACTTCATAATCTCTTTATAGGGGTTATGGAGTATGTGTCGTTTTTTATATGGTTATTAATTAAAATCAGATAGTTATGAAGTTTATAAAACATCTTTTCTCAGGAATCGTTCTCCAGGGAATAGGTTTGTCTTTGTTTGCGCAGACAGATAAACCTAATATCGTAGTGATAATGACGGACCAGCAACGTGCCGATTTGTGTGGACGTGAAGGTTTTCCTATGGATATTACTCCATTTGTCGATGAATTGGCACATCAGAACGCTTGGTTCGATAAAGCGTATACGGTTATGCCGGCCAGTACTCCTGCACGTTGTTCCATGTTTACCGGCCGTTTTCCAACTGCAACTCATGTACGTACCAATCACAATGTGCGTGACATTAATTATGCGAAAGACTTGGTAACCGTTCTGAAGGAGAATCATTATAAAACTGCTTTAGTAGGTAAGAATCATGCTTATCTGAACTCAAAGGATATGGATTTTTGGTCTGAATATTCTCACTGGGGGAAGAATAAGCCGGTGACGGAAGGAGAGCGTGCTATTTCCAAATTCTTTAAAGAGGCAGTCGGGCAGTATCTGGAACCTTCGCCTATACCTTTGAAAGATCAGCAACCTACGAGAATTGTGGATGAGGCTATAGAATGGATAGATAGCCAGAAGGACAATCCGTTCTTTGTATGGATTTCATTCCCTGAACCGCATAATCCGTATCAGGTTTGTGAACCTTATTATTCAATGTTTGCACCGGATAAGATTCCGGCTGTGAAGACTTCACGGAAGGATGTATTGAAGAAGGGAGAAAAGTATCAGATTCTGGCGGAACTGGAAGACGCTTCTTGTCCTAATCTTGAAAGAGACCTGCCTCGGTTACGTGGAAATTATATGGGGATGATTCGTCTCATTGATGATCAGATCAAACGCTTGGTTGAGGATCTGAAGGAAAAGGGACTATTCGAGAAAACTATCATCGTTGTTCTGTCCGATCATGGAGATTATTGTGGTGAATACGGACTAATTCGTAAGGGAGTAGGCTTGTCTGAGTCTCTAACCAGAATACCGATGGTTTGGGCAGGCTATCAGATAAAGAAGCAGCCTAAAGCTATAGATGCGCATGTTTCGTTGGCCGATCTTTTCCCTACTTTTTGTACTGCGATAGGTGATTCAATACCGGTAGGTGTTCAGGGACGGAGTTTATGGCCTATGTTGACGGGTAAAGAATATCCGAAAGAAGAGTTTTCAAGCGTTGTTGTACAGTTAGGTTTTGGCGGAGAAGATGTTCCTTTGGACGATAGCTTGACTTTTGAGCAGGAAGGTGCGCTGGGACCCAATAAGGTGGCTCATTTTGACGAACTGAATACATGGACTCAAAGTGGAACCTCTCGAATGGTACGTATGGGTGACTGGAAACTGATTATGAATAGTTATGGAAAAGGGGAACTGTACAATTTGAAGAAAGATCCGTATGAAATTAATAATTTATTTGGAAATCCCAAGTTGATAGATAAGCAGAGCGAGTTGCTGACAAAATTGTTGGCTTGGGAATTGCGTTTGCAGGACCCGTTGCCATTACCAAGACATCGTTATCATTTTAAACGAAATCTTTATAATTATCATTTAATACAAGATAATAATTTAGAAAATCAAAGCAGTTTCTAAATAGGATACTTTATAAGATATAAACATGAAGAAGAATTATATATTGCTGCTATTGCTTTGTCTTTGTTTTGCAGGGTGCAAGGAAAAGCTGGTTGTAGAGTCCGACCATCTGCCCATTGCCGACCCTTACGTAATGCTTTACGAAGGCAAGTATTATGCCTACGGCACCGGCGGTACGGTGGAAGGAGAGGGCTTTGCCTGCTTCTCTTCCGACGACTTGAAAAACTGGACGCGTGAGGGGCAGGCACTGTCGGCTGCCAATTCCTACGGTACGTGGGGATTTTGGGCACCGGAGGTGTACTATATCAAGTCTAAAAATAAATTCTACTTGTTTTATTCCACCGAGGAACATATCTGCGTGGCAACGGCAGATGTGCCCCAAGGGCCGTTCCGTCAGGAGGTGAAGCAGCCGATATGGGGTGAGAAGAGCATCGATACCTCTCTGTTCATTGATGATGACGGCACGCCTTACCTTTATTTCGTGCGCTTTACAGATGGCAACGTCATTTGGGTGGCAGAGATGAACGATGATTTGACTGGCATCAAGCAGGAAACGCTGACGGAGTGCATCAAGGCGGAAGAGCCGTGGGAGCTCTCGCAGGACAAGCCCGCCAAGGTGGCAGAAGGTCCCTCTGTTCTGAAGAAGAACGGCATCTATTATCTGATTTACTCGGCAAATCACTTTGAAAGCAAGAACTACGGAGTGGGTTACGCCACCTCGGACAGCCCGATGGGACCTTGGACGAAATACGTGGGAAACCCCATTCTGCAACGTGTAGACGAATTGATGGGTACCGGTCACGGAGTACCTTTTCTTTGCAAGGACGGTAGCTGGAAATACATCTTCCATGCACATTGGAGTTCCACGAAAGTACAGCCGCGCACTTCGTATATCAAGGATTTTGCCATTTCGGACCGGGGAGTTGTCTCTATCGGCGGTGACATTATTCGTCCGCAGGTGGTGAGCAATGCGTCGGAAAAATAAGAAGCTAATTATATAACAACAATAAAACAGATGTAACTATGAGACTAAAAAGATTGTTTTTGGGGGTAATGCTTTTGGTGGGCATTACGGGTGCAGGAGCGGCAAATGCTGCTCCGGAAGACATCTCTGCCTCTATTTCCTTGAAAGTGCCGGGGAATGATGCCAAGCAATATCCGCTGGCCTTGCAGAAGATGCAGGATGGTATGTACAGCTGCCGGGCTTCGGAAACGTTGCCGTTGGACATCATCCGCCAGGTGGTGGACAAGGATGGCAAACAGCGCATTACCGTCACACTCAAGGCGCTGGAAAATGTGTATTTCAACTACGGGGAACAGATAAAGACCGGTTACAAGCATTCGGACTGCCAGTTCTACATGCCGGGCTTCTGGTATCGCCGCAACCTGCGTTCGCCGAAGGAAGCTCCTTCTTTCCACACATCGGACAGTTGGCTGGTGCGTGAGGACCGTTTGAGCACTCCGCTGACGGCAGCTTTCAATCCGGTAAGCGGTACGTCCATGTCGGTTATCCGTATTGACAAGTTCGACAAGGAAGCTTTGACCACTCATAAGGAGGGAGAGATAATCTTGTCCGGTGAGACTTCCATCGGATATACCGGTTTCTGCAATGTGGATGGTGTGACTGTCTTGGCATACGGTTTCCCCTATAAGGAAGCACCGAAGACATATATCCGCAAATTGACGCTGGCTCCTGCCGTTGAGGCTTTCCAGTTGCTTCGTAAGGGTGACAGCATCTCCATGACTTGGGAGGTGTCCGAAAGGAATGCTGCCGATTTCTCGGAATGCGTACAGCGCACCTGGGAGTATTGTTATGACACTAACCGTCCGAAACCGGTTGACACACCTTACACGGTAGACCGCATGAAGGAGGTGATGAGCAACTTCTTCGTGGAAAGCTATGTTGGCAATACCCCCACTCATTATTATTCCGGTGTAGAGTTGGAGACTGCTACTTGTGCCAATACCGATGTTGCCGAAGTGGGCTTTGTGGGACGTACGTTGCTGAACGCTTTCAATGCTTTGGAGTATGGCAAACAGCAGAACCGCCAAGACCTGGTGGACAATGCCAACCATATCTTTGACACTTATCTCCAGAACGGTTTTTCGCCTGCCGGTTTCTTCAACGAAGTGGTGCACTACAACCGCGGCTTCAAGGAAACTAGACATAGCATCCGCCGTCAGTCCGAGGGAGTGTATGCCATCTTGAACTATTTGAACTACGAGAAACAGCAGAAGCGTAAACACCCCGAATGGGAGAAACGCATCAAGGGCATGCTGGACAGCTTCCTCAAGTTGCAGAACGAGGACGGCAGCTTCCCGCGCAAGTTCAAGGATGATTTCTCTATCGTGGATGCCAGCGGCGGTAGCACGCCTTCGGCAACATTGCCTTTGGTGATGGCGTCCAAGTATTTCAAGGACAAACGTTATCTGGCAAGCGCCAAGCATACGGTAGACTATCTGGAGAAGGAACTGATATCCAAAGCCGATTATTTCTCTTCTACGCTGGATGCCAACTGCGAGGACAAGGAAGCCTCCTTGTATGCTGCTACGGCTGCTTATTATCTGGCTTTGGTTACCAAAGGAGAAGAGCGTGCGCACTATGCCGGTCTGGCGAAGAAAGCCGCTTATTTTGCTTTGTCGTGGTATTATACTTGGGATGTTCCTTTTGCCGAAGGTCAGATGCTGGGAGATATCGGCTTGAAAACCCGTGGTTGGGGAAATGTGTCGGTAGAGAATAACCATATCGATGTATTTATCTTCGAATTTGCCGATGTGCTGCATTGGCTCTCCAAGGAGTACAACGAGCCGCGCTTCTCTGACTTTGCCGAGGTGATTTCCACTTCCATGCGCCAGTTACTGCCGTATGAAGGACACATGTGCGGCATTGCCAAAGTAGGCTATTACCCGGAAGTGGTGCAGCATACCAATTGGGATTACGGACGTAACGGAAAGGGATATTACAACAATATCTTCGCTCCGGGCTGGACGGTCGCTTCTTTGTGGGAGTTGTTCACTCCGGGACGTGCGGAGCAGTTCTTGTTGAAAAAATGATAGTCTAAACAGTAACCAATATTGTATTTATGAATAAGATGATGACTTTGTTGGCAAGCGTGATGCTATTGGCATCGGCTTGCACGGGCAAACAGGCGAGTGAAAAGACTGCTTCTGGACTGGAACCTGCGAACTTCCGTACGGAAGTGGATGGCAAGCAGACAGACTTGTTTGTTTTGGAGAATAAGAATGGTATGGAAGTTTGTATTACGAATTTCGGTGGACGTATTGTATCAGTGATGGTGCCGGACAAGGATGGCGTTATGCGTGATGTGGTGCTGGGCTTCGATTCCATTCAGGACTACATCAAGTTCCCTTCGGATTTCGGCGCTACCATCGGACGTTATGCCAACCGCATCAACCAGGGTAAGATTACAGTGGATGGGGTAGAGTATCAGCTGCCGCGCAACAATTACGGTCATTGCCTGCATGGAGGTCCCAAGGGATACCAATATCAAGTGTTCGATGCCCGCCAGTTGAGTAATCAGGTTTTGGAACTGACTTATCTGTCGAAAGACGGAGAGGAGGGCTTCCCGGGTAACCTGACCTGCAAGGTCACTTTCTCGCTGACAGATGACGATGCCATCGACATTCGTTACAGTGCCGAAACAGACCGTACCACTGTTGTCAATATGACGAACCATTCTTACTTTAACCTGGACGGTGACCCCTCCAAGTCCAATTCGGATTATCTGCTCACTATCGATGCAGATGCTTATACCCCCGTGGACAGTACCTTCATGACTACCGGTGAGATTGTTTCCGTAGAAGGTACGGATATGGATTTCCGCACTCCTACTGCTGTTGGCGCCCGTATCGACAATGACTTTGAGCAGTTGAAGAACGGCAAGGGCTATGACCACAACTGGGTACTCAATACGAAGGGCGATGTCACCCGCCCGTGTACCACCCTCGAATCTCCCTCAACGGGTATTGTGCTTGATGTCTATACCAACGAACCGGGCATTCAGATTTATGCCGGTAACTTCCTGGATGGCACACTGACCGGAAAGAAAGGTATTGTGTACGGTCATCGTGCTTCTGTCTGTCTGGAGACTCAAAAGTATCCCGATACGCCCAACAAGCCGGAATGGCCTTCTGCATTGCTGAAGCCGGGAGAGAAGTATGACAGTCATTGCATTTATCGCTTCTCGGTGAAGAAATAAATATAAGGCAGGCATAGCCTGCCTTTATGGGATGGATATAAATATGACAAGAAGCCTGAAGTATTGAGGCGTACGTTTGTTTGTCCCTATATCTTTGGTGACGGAGAGGAATATTCCATTATTTCCCATTGGAAGTATAATGATGGTTATGGCAGTGTTGAACTTATTAGAGTAACTATAGATGGTGTGGATGCCCGCATCGAATCAGGAACAGACAAATATCAACAACCGTTAGTTATCGCTGTGTTGGCAAAGTAACTTGTTTTTCTTAAATACTCTGTCTTGGTAAAATCAGCACTTTATCAAGACAGAGTTTTTATTCTTTGGAATTACCGCATAGCCAGCGCCTTATTCTCCGCCTCCTCCATAATCTCCCGTTCTCCCGGCCCTTTGTCATTGATGCCGCAAAGGTGGAGGATGCCGTGGATGATGACACGGTACAGTTCACGTTCGTAGTTGTTATCGGCGAACTGTTCCGCATTGGTGCGTACGGTATCGAGGCTGATGAAGAGGTCACCGCTAAGGCGGTTGCCTTCACAGTAGTCGAAAGTGATGATATCTGTGTAATAATCGTGTTGCAGATATTGGCGGTTCACTTCGAGTATCTTCTCGTCCGAGCAGAAGATGTAGGCGATTTCACCGACTCTTTTTCCGTAAGTGGCGGCTACGGATTTTATCCATTCCGTGGTTTCACGCTTCTTGATGGAAGGCATTTCCACGCCGTCTGTCTGATAACTAATCATTTTATTTACGATTTAATGATTTACGATGTACGATTGAAATTACGTTCTTGCGATTAAGCTAGTTCTTTTAAAAGAAGAATAAGTAACTGATGATGATGGCTGCAATGATGCCGGAAAAATCGGCAATCAGCCCACACGTCACGGCATTCCTCGTTTTGGTGATACCTACGCTGCCGAAATACACAGCAAGAATATAGAATGTGGTGTCCGAAGCGCCACGTGCCACGCAACTCATGCGTCCTACAAATGAATCGGCGCCATACTGTTTCATGGTGTCAATCATCAGTCCGTTGGCACCGCTGCCGCTCAGTGACTTCATCAGGGCAGTGGGTAGGGCACCTACAAAGCTGGTATCTACACCGAATAGTCCTACTACATAACCGATACCGTTCACCAGTATATCCATGGCGCCGGAAGTGCGGAAAACGGCGATTCCAACGAGAAAGGCAACCAGATAAGGGATAATGCGTATGGCAGTGGTAAAGCCTTCTTTGGCTCCTTCTATAAAGGCATCGTATACATTGATTTTCTTCCATAGCCCCCAGAGGATGAACAGCAGGATGATGGAGAACAGCAGTATGTTGGCAATTAAAGTGGAATATACACCCATTTCATCACGGCTAATCTGTGTGAACAGATAAATGAGTGCGGCAAAGAAAAGACTGATGCAGCCAATCAGGATAAGTATGGGCTTGTTCAGCAGGTTGATGCGTTGTGCAATGCTGACGGCAATGACACCGACAATGGTCGAGATGGCAGTCGTTATCAGTGTGGGGATAAAGATGTCCGTGGGTTGGGCGGCACCCATCTGCGAGCGATACATCATGATGCTGACGGGGATAAGTATCAGTCCCGAGGTGTTGAGGACAAGGAACATTACCATCGGATTGGTGGCAGTATCCTTTTTCGGGTTTAGTTCCTGAAGTTCCTTCATGGCTTTCAGTCCCATCGGAGTAGCGGCATTGTCCAGCCCCAGCATGTTGGCAGAGAGATTCATGAAAATGGAGCCCATGGCAGGATGTCCTTTCGGTATTTCGGGAAAGAGACGGCAGAATACCGGACTCAGCCAACGGGAGAGGGCATTGATCATGCCGCTGTTTTCGCCTATTTTCATCACGCCGAGCCAGAGGGCGAGTATTCCTGTCAGTCCCAGGGATATTTCAAAAGCTGTTTTGGAAGAGGAGAAGGTGGAGTTGACGAGTTCTGTGAATATCTCCACATCACCCATAAAAATGAGTTTGCAGAGGGCTACGATGAATGCGATGACGAAGAAAGCTACCCAGATGTAATTTAAAACCATGTATCGTTACTTTGTTTCTAGTGGATTAATATTTGTTTTCGTTGGCAAGATTCCAGGCGTTGAGGAAAGCTGCTTTGGTTATTTCTATCATTTTTTCCCAGTTCAGCCGGTCGGTGTGGTCCGAAGGCTGGTGATAATCGGGATGTCCGTCTGTGTGGTACCAGATGATGGGGATGTTGCACAGGGCAAAAGAAGCATTGTCACTTCCTCCCGTGGGGCGGTCCCAGGCGCGGTAGTCCGGTTGCAGGCGCAAGCTGTAGCGTGCAATGTCCTGCTTCAGCCAGTCGCCGAATACGGGGTGGGCGGCGGTGTAGAAGTAGACAACGTGTTGAGGCTGCTCGGGCTTATTGTTACGGCCTATCATGTCGAAATTGAGATAACCTTTCACCTGGCTGATGAAAGGACAGCTTTGTACAAAGTATTTTGAGCCGAGCAATCCCTTTTCTTCCCCATCCCAAAAGGCAAAGATGACCGTGCGCAGAGGCTTCTGTCCGGTGGCAAGAAATGCACGGGCTATCTGCAGGACGGCAGAGACACCGGAGGCATTGTCGTCTGCACCGTTGTATATCCGGTCGTTTGCCAGCGTCTCGTCCACACCCAGATGGTCGAAGTGGGCACCTACGATGACATATTCATCCGGTCGTTCTCCCGGGATGGTTCCCAATACATTACTCATCTGCAGGATGCGGTGGACGCCTTGTTTAAGGATGGCGATGGAGTCGGGATGCACTTGCCACCGTCCCCGTTGTTGGCGTTCCTTGTTGTAAGCCTCGAAGGGCTGGTAATAATTGTCCTTTTCCAGCGGGGCAATGCCGGCTTCTTTCAGGCAGGATGCCAGATAGCGGGCAGCCAGTCGTGAACCGTGCATGCCTGCTTCGCGTCCTTGCAGCTCATCGTCGGCAAGAAAACCGACAATAGCCTCGGCCGAAGTGCGGCTGATGCTTTGCAATCCCTTTTCTTGTGGAGATTGTGCATGTAAGGATAGTGCGAAAGAAAGGCAGCAGATTGCTCCCAAAACAGCTTTATACATGTCGTACGGTTTTAAGGATTGGACATACCGGTTGCAAAATTAAAGATAACTTTCCATAGTTTCTATATAAATGTTGTATTTTTGTCCATTGGTGGATGAATTCAAATCCGTGTAAATCAAATGAGAGAAGGATGAAAAAGAAGAATGAAGCAGTGGAAACCGTCTTGTGCGAACGTGTGCTTTCGGCAGAAGAAGTGGCGTGCATCTCGGTACAGATTCAGCAGGAATTGGAGGCGTATATCGACCCGGTGAAAAGGGAGTATCTTCCCCGTTTCTTCAAGACCGGAAAGGGGCAGTATGGCGAGGGGGATAAGTTTCTGGGAGTGGTGGTACCCAACACCCGGCAGGTGGCAAAGCAGCACAAGCACGAACCTTTTGGGGTAATGGCAACCTTGCTTCAGAGTGAATGGCACGAGTGTCGCCTTTGTGCCTTGCTGATGTTGGTGGAGCGATTCAAAAAGAGCGATGAAAAGGGGAAAAAGGAGATTTATGACTTTTACCTTTCGCAAACGGGCCGTATCAATAATTGGGATTTGGTCGATTTGTCTGCCCCCGGCATTGTGGGCGAATATTTGAAAGACAAACTTCGTAAAGACCTCTACCGGCTGGTGGATAGTCCGCTGCTTTGGGACCAGCGCATTGCTGTGGTATCTACCTATACTCTTATCAAAAATGGTGATTTCATCGATATATTAGCCCTTTCGGAACGGCTGCTCCATCATAAGCATGACTTGATGCAAAAGGCGGTAGGATGGATGCTCCGGGAGATGGGTAAGCGGGACAAGGACTTGCTGGTACAATTCTTGGAGAAGTATTGCAGGACGATACCGCGAACGATGTTGCGCTATGCCATAGAGAAGTTTCCGGAGGAGGAGCGCAAGGAGTTTATGAAGCGCTGATGGGGAATGAAAATCGTGAAACTGTATTTTGCTCTTCTTGCCAACAAGTTGACAAGTTTTTGCCACCTTATTGGCAAGACCTTGCCACCGCGTTGGCAAACTTTTGCCATAGGCATGACAAAGTTTTGCCAAAGGTGAGGCAAAGAGTTGGCAAAATTAGTCTCTGATGGTCAGTGTGTTACCAAAGGTAGCCTTCTGCGTAACTATCAAATTCTGTAGCCATGCCGGCATCCAGATGTCTGAAGACGTTCAGTACGGATTCCTGCTCTTCGGGGAGCAGCAGGCGTTCGCCTTTGCGGGCGCGGTAGTAGGTGCGTTGGCCGAAGCCGGCTATCAGGTTGGCGATGGCGATTCCCCGCTTGTTGTAGGGTAGGCTGTTCAGCATGTTCATGAAGCCTTTGGCGTAACGCGCCTTCTGACTGGAGCGGTAGAAGGGGCATTCCCCTTTGACGGTGGCAAGGCGTTTGGGGCTGATGATTTTCCAGTAATCCTTTTCGGTAGGCATGCTCTGCATGGCGAGCTGGCGGAGGCAGGTGGCAGCCTTGGGGCATTGACCGTTGAGGCACAAGGGGTAGTCGAAGGGGACTTGGGTAAAGGATATTTCTTCTTTCATAAGTAGCGTGTTCTATGCATTGTGCTTTCAGCAGGGGTAGATTTGGTTTGCTGTCAGTAAATGGCTGGTTATTTTACACAAATGTAGGAAGAAAGTGTGAACCTGCAAATATATTTCAAGTATATATCTTGCTACTTCTATCGTTTTTTCTGTAATTTGCCTCCGAGCAGCATAATATTCCGTTGTATGGAGCGTGCCAGGTATGTCATACGCCCTTTACTTATGTGAAAAAAGAAAGGGGATGAGTGCTATCTCAAAATAAATTCGTTATTTTGCAGTAGACAAAAAGCTTTGGAGTATGAAGTCATTGTATATCAAGAACTATAAGAACCTAAGAGAGCTGTCTATTGATTCGCTTGCTCGGGTCAATTTAATAGTAGGGTGCAACAATGTAGGTAAATCTACGTTGCTGGAAGCTGTTTCCATTTATTTGGCAAACGGGAATGACGAATGGCTGAAAACGATTTTGGATTTCAGAGGGGAAATGGTGAATGTAGATTCCGCTAAAGGGGATGTGGATTTCAGCCAAGTATTGTCGGAGCATTACAGCTCCTTGTTTTCCGGGCGTAAGATGGATTTCAGGAATGCCACGGCTATTTCCATTGGCGAACAGAGTGACCTACTGAATATCAAACTTGTACATATAGCCGAGGAACAGAGGGGAGGGACAATTGTACGTTGGGTCTATAATGATGACGATGCTGATTCGGGCGAACACTTATTTCGTTACATAGGTGATGGTTTGAGTGTGGTCTCAGGCTCGAATGCCCCTATGCTAATACCTTTCTTTCGACGTGGCTTTCCGGGCAATGTAAAGGACAGAGTTCCGTTTGAGTACGTATTGGCACAAGACTTTCATCTTAGAAAAAATGTATTGCTTTTCGACCGTATCTCTCTATCCGATAGAGAAGGTTATGTTTTGGATGCCCTGCGCATCATCGAACCAAGTATTGACCGGCTGAACTTCTTGAATGAGAATGAATATTCCAATAGGCGTGTCCCTTTTGTCACTTTGAAAGATACGGGCGAGCGTGTTCGTTTGAGTTCGATGGGTGACGGCATTAACCGGATTCTTACTGTAATTCTTGCGTTGGTCAATTGCAAAGGTGGCGTCTTCTTGCTGGATGAGTTTGAAACGGGGCTTCACTATACGGTACAGACCCAATTGTGGAGAGTTATCTTCATGCTTTCCGAAAAACTGAATGTCCAGGTATTTGCCACTTCGCATAGTCACGATTGTATCAATAGTTTTATAGCTGTGAACCGGGGAGGTCAGATAATTCGCTTGGACAACCGGGGAGGAGAGATCGTTGCTGTGAACTATAGCGATGACAAGGAGATGGAATTTATAGCACAAAATGGTGTTGAAATACGATAGGATATGAGTAAATTAAGCAAGAGCTTGCCCTATCATTTGTTCGTTGAAGGGAAAAATGACCTTCATGTAGTTTCGTCTTTATGCGGACTACATCATGTGAATCAGAATTTCAATATCAAAGTTTGCGAGAGTGTAGAGAACGCAATCGGGCTGTTCAGGCTGACACTTACTAATCCATCGGCATATCCTCGTATCGGTGTTGTGCTGGATGCTGATACTGATGTGGAAAAACGCTGGAGGCAATTGGTTGATATTTTGAAATCCAGTAATAAATATGACTGTGATGGCTTAGATTTGCCTTCTGACGGACTGGTCTTGTATCCGTTGAATGACTATGACGCTGTAGTAGGTATTTGGATTATGCCCAATAATCGTTTTGAGGGGATGTTGGAGGATTTTGCATTGAACATGATTCCGGCAGAAGACCTTTTGATTCGGAAAGTTGAAGTAGTGCTGTCAGAGTTGGAAGCAGAAGGGATACAACGCTACAAGCAAGTGCATCGCTCCAAGGCAAAAATACATACGTTCTTGGCATGGCAGGATGAACCGGGAAAGCCTATCGGACAAGCTATTACTGCTCGTATATTGAATCCGGATGCAGAAGAAGCAAAAGCTTTTATAGGATGGCTGAATAAGTTATATGATAGATAGTATGGAACAAGAAGATTTTGATATACGCAACCAGCAGCCCGTCACCAGCCGAGAACGTGATTTCGAGAACGCTCTCCGTCCGTTGAATTTTGAGGATTTCAGCGGGCAGGACAAGGTGGTGGACAATCTGCGCATATTTGTGAAAGCTGCCCGCCTGCGTGGCGAGGCGCTGGACCATGTGTTGCTTCACGGCCCTCCCGGATTGGGAAAAACAACACTCAGCAATATCATAGCCAACGAACTGGGCGTAGGTTTCAAGATAACTTCCGGTCCGGTACTCGACAAGCCGGGGGATTTGGCGGGAGTGCTTACCAGCCTGGAGCCCAATGATGTACTTTTCATCGACGAAATACACCGGTTGAGCCCCGTAGTGGAGGAATATCTGTACTCAGCCATGGAGGACTACCGCATAGACATCATGATAGACAAAGGCCCTTCTGCCCGAAGCATACAGATTGATTTGAATCCTTTCACGCTGGTGGGAGCTACCACGCGTAGCGGTCTGTTGACAGCTCCGTTGCGTGCCCGTTTCGGTATCAACCTGCATCTGGAATATTACGATGATGATGTGTTGAGCGGCATTATCCGTCGTTCGTCCGGCATCCTCGATGTGCCTTGCTCCGTAAGGGCTGCCACCGAGATTGCGAGCCGCAGCCGTGGCACACCGCGTATTGCCAATGCATTGCTGCGGCGTGTACGCGATTTTGCCCAAGTGAAAGGTTCGGGGAGTATCGATACGGAAATTGCACAGTTTGCCCTCGAAGCCCTGAATATCGACAAATACGGTCTGGATGAGATAGATAATAAGATACTCTGCACCATCATTGACAAGTTCAAAGGCGGCCCGGTGGGACTGACCACCATTGCCACCGCTTTGGGCGAAGATGCCGGCACGATAGAGGAAGTCTATGAACCGTTCTTGATAAAAGAGGGTTTCCTGAAACGTACCCCCCGTGGGCGTGAAGTGACGGAGCTTGCCTACAAGCATTTGGGGCGGAGTCTCTATAGTAGCCAGCGTACCTTGTTTGGCGACGAGTGATTCATTAATCATTAATCACTAACCATTAATCATTAAAAAGAAGTGGCCGGATTAAAATCATTGGCAAAAGAAACTGCCATTTATGGGCTGAGCAGTATTGTGGGGCGTTTCCTCAATTACCTGCTGGTGCCCGTATATACCATGGCGATGTCCGCACAGAGTGGCGGCTATGGCGTAGTGACGAATGTATATGCGTGGGTGGCCCTCATGCTGGTATTATTGACGTGCGGCATGGAAACCGGTTTCTTCCGCTTTGCCAATAAAGGGGAGGATGACCCGATGCGTGTGTACTCCACGACATTACTCAGTGTGAGTATGGGGGCGCTTACTTTCCTTGCATTGGGGCTGCTGTTTCTCGACCCTATTGCCGGATGGATGGAGTACAGTGAGCATCCCTGGTACGTGGGCATGATGATGATTGTGGTGGCGATGGATGCTATTCAAAGCATTCCTTTCGCTTATTTGCGCTACAAGAAGCGTCCCATTAAGTTTGCGGCACTCAAACTGCTGTTCATCTTCCTGAATATAGCACTGAATCTGGTCTATTATGTAGGGATGAAAGGGGATGACGTGGGCTATGCCTTCCTTTTCAATCTGATATGCACCTCTACCATTATGCTTTGCATGATTCCGGAGTTACGCGGGTTTGCTTATGTGCTGGATAAAAAACTGTTGAAGCGGATGCTTGCTTACAGTCTGCCGTTACTGGTACTTGGCTTGGCGGGTATCTTGAATCAGGTGGCCGATAAGATTATTTTTCCTTTTGTCTATCCGGATGAGGCGGAAGCTACTGTGCAGTTGGGCATTTATGGAGCTGCCAGCAAAATTGCTATGGTGATGGCGATGCTTACACAAGCTTTCCGCTATGCATACGAGCCTTTTGTCTTCGGAAAGAGCCGGGACAAAGACAATAAGCAGGTATATGCGCAGGCCATGAAGTTTTTCATCATCTTTACACTGCTGGCATTCCTGGCTGTCATGTTCTATCTGGATATTTTGCGCTATATCATCGGCCCTGATTACTGGCCGGGATTGCGGGTAGTGCCTATCGTGATGGCTGCCGAAATCTTTATGGGTATCTATTTCAATCTTTCCTTCTGGTACAAGCTGATTGACGAAACGCGTTGGGGAGCCTACTTCTCCCTGATAGGTTGCGCGGTGCTGGTAGTGATGAACATACTTCTGATTCCCCGATACAGTTATATGGCTTGTGCCTGGGCAGGATTCTGTGGCTATGGTATCGCCATGCTTCTGTCCTATTTCGTAGGGCAGAAGAAGTATCCCATTCAGTATGACCTGAAGGCTATCGGTAGTTATGTGCTGCTTGCGGCAGTACTCTATCTGGCTGCCGAATATGTCCCGATAGAAAATATCTACCTGCGTATGGTGTACCGTACCGTTTTGTTGCTGGTCTTTGTGGCCTATATCGTGCGGCGTGATATGCCTCTCGGCAGCATACCCGTCATCAGCTGGTTGATAAAGAAATAAACTACTGAATAGTAAATCGTCAAATTGTAAATATCATGGATTCTGACAACAGAAATACCTTCGCTATCAAGACTTTTCTGAAAGACTATCTTGATTTGCGTAAAGACAAGGACAATGAACTGGAAACTGTAGATTCCATCCGTAAGGGAGTGGAATTCAAAGGAGCCAATCTTTGGATTCTGATATTCGCCATATTCATGGCCTCGTTGGGATTGAATGTAAACTCCACAGCCGTGATTATCGGTGCCATGCTCATCTCGCCGCTGATGGGGCCTATCATGGGCGTGGGGCTTTCTGTGGGGTTGAATGATTTTGAATTGATGAAGCGGTCTTTGAAGAGCTTCTTGATAACTACCTTGTTCAGTGTGACCACTGCTACCATTTTCTTTCTGGTGAGTCCCGTTGCCGAGGGGCAGTCGGAATTGCTGGCACGTACGTCACCCACCATTTATGACGTATTCATCGCCTTGATGGGTGGCTTGGCAGGTGTGACGGCGCTCTCTACCAAAGAGAAAGGAAATGTGATTCCGGGTGTTGCCATTGCCACGGCTTTGATGCCGCCTCTCTGTACGGCAGGCTACGGGCTGGCAACGGGTAACTTGATTTATTTCCTCGGTGCATTCTATCTTTATTTCATCAATTCCGTGTTTATCAGTCTTGCCACTTTCCTGGGCGTGCGCGTGATGCACTTCCAGCGCAAGGAGTTTGTGGATAAGAACCGGGAGAAGAAAGTACGTAAATATATTGTCCTGATTGCTATCCTGACCATGTGTCCCGCTGTCTATCTGACGGTAGGTATCGTCCAGGATACCTTCTTTGAGAGTGCTGCCAACCGTTTTGTCAACGAGCAGCTCTCCTTTGAGAATACGCAGGTGCTGGACAAGAAAATCCATCACGAGGGCAAGGCCCACGAAATACGTGTCGTGCTGATTGGGCAGGAGGTGCCCGAAGCTTCCATCGCCATTGCCCGCAGCAAGATGAAAGACTATAAGCTGGACAATACCAAGCTGATAGTCCTCCAAGGTATGAACAATGAAGCGGTGGATATTTCTTCCATCCGTGCCATGGTGATGGAAGACTTCTACAAGAACAGTGAGCAGCGTCTGGTGGAACAGAAACAGAAGATTGCCACACTGGAGCAGAATTTGGAAAGATACAAAACCTTCGATGAATTGGGCAAGAAGATTATCCCAGAACTGAAAGTGCTCTACCCGTCGGTAAAGACCGTATCAATATCTCATGCGATTGAACTGGCGGTAGATTCTGTACGGGTGGATACTGTGACCCTTGCCGTCTTGAAATTCGGCAAGCATCCGGGTGCGCACGAGAAGGAAAAGATTGCGGAGTGGCTCAAGGCGCGTACGGGTGCCAAGCAATTGAGGCTGATTACTGAATAATACAAGAATTGACGGAATGAAAATAAGATTTATACTGATAGCTGTCTGCTTCCTTTTTTCTCTGCCGGGACAAGCGGATGAAGGGATGTGGATGCTGGGAAATCTGAACAAGCAGACACGCCAGACCATGAAAGAGTTGGGCTTGCAGATGTCTGTCAACAAGCTATACAATACGAAACGCCCGTCTCTGAAGGATGCGGTAGTCAGCTTCGGAGGCTTTTGTTCCGGAGTGGTGGTGTCCGGGGACGGGCTGGTGTTTACCAATCATCACTGCGGCTTCAGCAGCATACAGCAACACTCGTCTGTGGAGCACGACTATCTGAAAGACGGCTTTGTGGCACGTAATCTTAGTGAAGAACTGCCTAATCCGGAACTTTACGTCCGCTTCCTCTTGCACCAGCAAGACGTGACCCGTCGGGTACTTGGAGCAGTAAAACCGGATATGAACGAATCTGAGCGTACAAGTGTAGTAGATTCGGTGATGCTGGTCATTGGCGAAGAGGTTTCTCGTAAAGACTCCACGCTGATAGGCATTGTGGATGCTTACTATGGAGGCAATGAATTCTGGCTTTCCGTTTATCGCGACTACAATGATGTGCGTCTGGTATTTGCACCCCCTTCTTCAGTGGGCAAGTTCGGCTGGGACACTGACAACTGGGTATGGCCACGCCATACGGGCGACTTCGCCGTATTCCGTATCTATGCCGGCAAAGACAACCGTCCTGCCGACTACTCTCCCGACAATGTTCCCTACCATCCCGAATACGTGGCTCCGATATCCCTGGACGGCTATCGTGAGGGTTCCTTCTGTATGACGATGGGCTATCCGGGCAGTACGGAACGCTATCTTTCCTCTTTTGGCATCGAAGAGATGATGACCACCACCAACCAGGCTCAGATAGATGTCCGTGGTGTGAAGCAGGCCATCTGGAAGCGTGAAATGGATAGCCGTGACAGCATCCGCATCAAGTACGCTTCCAAATACGACGAAAGTTCCAATTATTGGAAGAACAGCATAGGAGTGAACCGCACCATCAAGAAACTGCATGTGCTGGACAAGAAGCGTGCCATGGAGACCGAACTCCGTCGCTGGATACAGCAGACACCGGAGGAGCGGGAACATCTGCTGCATCTTTTTTCCGACCTGGAGCTGAACTACAAGAGCCGCCGTGATGCTTATCGTGCCAGAGCTTACTTTGCCGAATCTTTCCTGAACGGTCCGGAACTGGTGCAGCTTGCTTTGTCCATCCTCAACTTCGACTTTGAGGGGGAAGAGAAAACGGTGGTTGCCAATCTGAAAGCTATCGTTGAGAAATATGCCAATCTGGACTTGGGCATTGACAAGGAAGTGTTTACAGCACTGTTGAAAGAATACCGCTCCCAAGTGGATTCCACCTATCTGCCCGAGCTCTACCAGACGATTGCGACAGAATACGGAGGTAACGAGCGTACCTATGTGGATAGTCTTTATGCCCGCTCGGAGCTGACCACCCCCCGTGGATTGAAGCGTTTTCTGGAGCAGGACACCACCTATCAGATATATAATGACCCTGCCATCAACTTGGGCATCGACCTCATCACGAAGCTATTCGAGATGAATATGCAGGTACAGCAGGCTTCCGGTGAAATCGAGCGGAATGAACGTTTGTTCAACTCTGCCGTGCGACGTATGTACGCATCCCGTAACTTCTATCCCGACGCCAACTCCACCATGCGTTTGAGTTTTGGCACTGTCTGCGGTTATGCCCCCTTCGACGGAGCGGAATATGATTATTATACCACCGCGAAAGGTATTCTGGAGAAAGTCAGAGCCCATGCAGGCGATGTGGATTTTGAAGTGCAGCCTGAGTTGCTATCCCTTCTTTCCTCCGGTGATTTCGGTAGATATGCCGATGAGAAGGGAGAAATGAATGTCTGCTTTATCTCCAATAATGACATTACGGGAGGCAATTCCGGCAGTGCCATGTTCAATGCCAAAGGAGAACTTCTGGGGCTTGCCTTCGATGGGAACTGGGAAGCCATGAGCAGCGACATCCTTTATGAGCCGAAGATGCAGCGCACCATCGGGGTAGATGTACGCTACATACTGTTTATGATTGAGAAGTATGGGAAGGCAGGAAATCTGATTCAGGAACTGAAGCTTGCCAATCCTTAACGTGTGCCCCCTGCCTATACTTTTATGGGTGATATTTTCTAAATCACTCCACGGATACGGTCATCGAATGCCGAGAGTGCTGCCTTTGCCCCTTCGCCCATGGCAATGACTATCTGCTTGTAGGGAACATTCGATACATCCCCTGCCGCATATACCCCCGGAAGTGTGGTACGGCAGAAAGCGTCAATCTTAATCTCCCCGGTCGGAGTCGTTTCCAGCTTGTTGCGGAAAGGAGCGCTGTTGGCTGCCAAACCGATTTGCACGAAGATGCCGTCTAACGGGAAGTCGCGTTCCTCGCCGGTAAGGCGGTCCTTGATGCGGATAGAAGTTACTTTTTCCCCGTTTCCATCGACTTTTACGGTCTGTGACGAGGTGAAGATTTCCACATTCGGCAGGCTCCGGGCTTTCTCTTGCAGCACTTGGTCGGCTTTCAGTGTATCGGCAAATTCGAATACCGTTACCTTCCGGCAGATGCCTGCCAGGTCGATGGCAGCTTCAATCCCCGAGTTACCTCCACCGATAACCGCCACATGCTTGCCTTGATAGAACGGACCGTCGCAATGCGGACAGAATGCCACGCCGCGTCCTATGTATTCCGCTTCGCCCTCCACATTCAGTTTGCGCCAGCTTGCCCCTGTGGCAATGATTACCGCCGGTGCATGGAACACCTCGCCGCCTACGGTGGAGACACTTTTTTCCGTTCCCTGCAACTCTACTTTCTCTATCTTACGCTCCTCGAAAATCTCTATCGGATAGTGCTCTATATGTGTGCGGAGTGCGTTGGCAAGTTCTGCACCAGTAGTCTGCGGCACGGAGATAAGGTTTTCTATGCCTACCGTCTCTTTTACCTGTCCGCCTATGCGCTCGGCAACAATCGCCACCCGTAGGCCCTTGCGTGCAGAGTAGATGGCTGCGGAAGCTCCGGCTGGTCCGCCGCCCAATACCAGCACGTCGAAATCTCTCTCTATCGGCGCTTCGTCCTCTTGCGGAGCACTGCCGAAGGCTTCTTCCAGCTTCTGCAAAAGCTCTCCTAAAGAACCGCGACCTACGTGAAGCAGCTTGCCATTAGCGTAGACTGACGGCACGGCTTGTATCTTCAGCGCATCCACTTCCTCTTGATTAAGCGCCCCGTCCACCATCTCGTGGGTGACGTGCGGATTCAGCAATGCGATGATGTTCAGTGCCTGCACCACATCCGGACAGTTGGTGCAAGTAAGCGATACATACGTTTGCAGGCTGATGTCGCCTTGCAACGCCCGGATGCGGCGACGAATTGCTTCGTCCGGCAGATTTTTCCCCTTTCCATCGGCATTCAGCACGGCAAGTAGGAGGGAAGTGAACTCGTGTCCGCCGGGGATGCCGCGGAACTTGATGCCGGTTTCCACATCGTCTTTCAGCAATGTGAACTCCAACACGGGGTTCTCTATCTCACTCATCCGGCAGGAGAGCTTGTCGGAACAGCTTGCCACATCCTTCAAGAATCCGATAAGCTCTTGTGCCTGCTCGTGACCCGGATGATAGGTGATGTGAAAGACGTAGCGGGCTTCCAAATGCTGGAATACGCTCCGCACCTGGTCTAATATAGTTGTTTCTAACATGATTAATAGGGTGTTTGGGGTGAGAAAATAGTCTTTTAATATGTTTGATATAGAGTAGTTGCAGAACTTGTGAGGAAGTACTCCAATACTCCTTCGAAAGTACTGCGGTACTCCTTTGAAAGTACTACAGTACTTCTGTACAAGTACTGCGGACGTCTTAAAGGAAAGCGGACGTCTTTCTATGGTGAAAGCGCCCGCTCCTCCTATTACTTATCAAATCTTTCCTACAAGGTCGATGCTCGGCTTCAAAGTTTCCGCTCCTTTCTTCCACTTGGCAGGGCATACTTCTCCATCGTGTGTGGCAACAAACTGTGCAGCTTCTACCTTGCGCAGCAGCTCGTCGGCATTGCGTCCGATGTTGTTGTCCTGTATCTCGGCAATCTTGATTTTACCCTCGGGATTTACGAGGAATGTGCCGCGATATGCCATGCCTTCCTCTTCAATCATCACGCCGAATGCGCGGCTCAGTACGCCTGTGGGGTCGGCAAGCATGGGGTACTTAATCTTGCGGATGCTTTCGGAAGCATCGTGCCATGCCTTGTGCACAAAGTGCGAGTCTGTGCTTACAGAATATACTTCTACGCCCATTGCTTGGAATTGGTCATATTTCTCTGCGATGTCTACCAGCTCGGTAGGGCATACGAAGGTAAAGTCTGCCGGATAGAAGAAGAAAATGGCCCATTTACCTTTTACGTCTTCGTGGGATACTGTTTTGAAACTTCCGTTTTGGAAAGCCTGAACCTTGAATTCAGGGAGTTGTGAGTTGATGATCGGTTCCATAATTTTTCTCTTTTAATAGGTTTAGTTTTTTGTTTTACCAATGCGAAGATTGTGCAGACAGAATGTAGAAGCCAGTTTGCTTGATGATGCTGAGGTGCAACCGACCTTCGCTTTTTCTGTTTGCAAAAATATAGCATTTTTCCCCGATAGAACAAAAAATCCGATTGAAAGATTTTATGGAGCGATAGATGAAATCTATACGACTGCTTGGGTTGCTTTCAGTGAGAGCATTTCCTTGGGTACGGAAAGTTTTATCTCCTTAACCAGCACTTCGAGCAGCGTGTGGCGGATAAAGTTCTTATTGGTCAGCAGCACGACCTGGCGGGTGGGGCAGGGGATGGCGAAGGAACGTACCAGCTCTTTCTGGGCATCGCCCAGTTGCAGAACGGCCAGTTCGGGGATGAAGGTCACGCCTTTGCCGCTTTCTACCATGCGCATAAAGGTCTCCATGCTGCCCAAGTGATAGGCAAGCTGGCTGGCACGTGCCGACTTCATCTGGCAGAAACGCACCAGCTGATCGCGGAAGCAATGGCCCTCGTCGAGCAGCCAAAGCTGTTCGCCGTTCAGGTCGGAAGTACGGATTACCTCGTTGTTGAAGAGGGCGTCTTCGCGCGACACGTAGGCAAAGAACTGTTCATAGAACAACGGCGTCTGCTGCAACTCTTCCATACCTGCCAGACTCGCTACGATACCTGCATCTATTTCTCCCGTCTGCAGGGCTTTCTTGATGTCGTTTGTTTTCATTTCGACTACCCGGATGTCGAGGTCGGGGTATTTCTTCATCAGCTGCGGAAAGAAACGGGGCAGGAGGTAAGGAGCTACGGTGGGAAGTATGCCCAGCTTGAAGGTGCCGGTCAGTGAGTGTTTTTCTTCTTCTATAATATTCTTTATACGGTTGGCTTGAACCAATATATTCTGTGCTTGTTCTATGATGTGGATACCGACGGGAGTGGGGCATACCGGCTGCTGGCTGCGGTCAAAAATCCGGGTGTCCAGTTCCTCTTCCAGTTTCTGAATCATGGCACTGAGGGTGGGCTGTGTCACGCGGCAATATTCGGCTGCTTTGGCAAAGTGGCGGAACTGGTTGACGGCAAGGATGTATTCCAATTGTTGTAAAGTCATGATGAACAAGGCATTTGAAGGTTATGTATAGAGTTCGTCTATGCAAAGATAGAAATTATCTGTTTGACAAGCCTTGATTTACCCCTTATCTTTGCAATACCCAAAAGAAAAATAGTATAAATATTTAAAACAATAGAATTATGAAAACTTTAGATTACTTGCATTTGAATGAAAAGAAAGTGGCTGGCGTAGCATCAGCATTGCACCAATTATTGGCCGACTTCCAGGTACATTACACCAATCTGCGCGGTATGCACTGGAACATCAAGGGACACGGCTTCTTTGTGCTGCACGAGAAGTTCGAGAGTATGTATGACGATACCGCCGAGAAGATTGACGAGATTGCAGAGCGCATCTTGATGCTGGGTGGCGTGCCCGAGAATAAGTTCAGTGAATACCTGAAGGTTGCCAACGTGAAGGAAGTGTCCGACATCTCTTGCGGCAGTGAGGCTGTGGACCATATCCTCGAGACTTACGGCTACCTGATTGGTGAAGAGAGAAAGGTAATTGAACTGGCAAATGAAGCTGGCGATGACGTGACGGCAGATTTGATGACCGGCTACCTGAAAGAGCAGGAGAAAATGGTTTGGATGCTCGTTGCATTCAGTACGAAAAGCTGCACGAAATAAAGGATAAAGAGTCGTGAAAAAGGATAGGGTGATAAAACGGTAGCGGATGCTGCCGGTTTTATCACCCTATCCTTTTTCTATAGTTTATATCACTTCTTCTTCGGTGTCCGTCTTGCCCACCCTTCTTCACTGAAGTCGGGCTCTGCATCCTTAAAGTCATTGTTGCCCTGGAAGAACTGTTTCCAGTCATCCTTTTTGCCACGGGCTTTGGTGTAACCCCGCTCTTCGCGGCTGGGCTTGCCTTTCTTCTTGTCGTTTGCAGGACTTTCGGCCTTTTCGCTGCGTTTGCCGGTGGCATCGTTCCGTTTGCCGTCTTCCTTGTAACTGCGCTTCTTGCTGTCAAACTCTTTTTTCCCATGGCTTCCGGCTGTACCCGGACGTTTGCCCCTCGGAGCCTCCTTACCCTCGTCTCCAGCAACCTCTACGGATACTTTACGGCCGTTCCAGCTGGCGCGGTTCAGGGCCTTCACTACATTGGTGGCTTCCTTTTCCTCCACTTCGAAGAAGGAGAACTTCTGCATCAGGTCAATTCGTCCCAGCTCTACACGTCCACGTGTATTGTTGTTCAGCAGGCTGATTAATTCGTTGGGGAAGAAGTTGTCCATTTTACCCAGGTTGATGAACAAGCGGGTAAAGCCGGGTTCTGCTTTGCGGCTGCTTCTACGGTCGTTGCGGTCGCCCCTCTCGCCACTTCTTGCACCACGCTCACTACCGGTTGCTGTCTCTATCTCGTCACGGCCGCGATAGTAATCCAGGAAACGGTTGAATTCATGCGAAACCATGCGTTTAATCAGGTCCTCTTTGCTCAGCCAGTCCAGCTTGCGGTAGATGTCGGTCATAAAGTCGGCGATTTCCTCCTCGTTCACTTTCACCTTTTCAAGATCGTCTATCACTTTGAGCAGTTGCTTTTCGCATATCTGTTTGCCGGTGGGCATTTCGCCTGCAATGAATTTCTTGCCGATGATGCGCTCAATCTCGCGCATTTTGCCTTTCTCTCGCAGGTTGATGATGGCGATGGAAGTCCCGGTTTTGCCGGCACGTCCCGTACGGCCGCTGCGGTGGGTATAACTCTCGGTGTCATCGGGCAATCCGTAGTTGATGACGTGTGTCAGGTCGTCCACATCGAGGCCGCGTGCGGCAACGTCCGTGGCAACCAGCAGTTGTAGGTTGCGGATGCGGAACTTTTGCATCACGGTGTCACGCTGCGCTTGACTCAGTTCGCCGTGCAGCGAGTCGGCATTATAGCCTTCCTGCATCAACTTGTCAGCTATTTCCTGCGTTTCTTTGCGGGTACGGCAGAAGATGATGCCGTATATCTGCGGATAGTAGTCCACAATACGTTTCAGGGCAGCATACTTGTCTTTGGCATGTACACAGAAGGCTACGTGTTTCACGTTGCTGGTGCTTTCATTTTTGCGTCCGATGGTGATTTCCTTGGCATCGCGCAGGTACTTCTTGGAGATGCGTGCGATTTCCGGGCTCATGGTAGCGGAGAACAGCAAGGTGTTGCGCTCCTGCGGCACATCGGCGAGAATGGCGTTGATGCTGTCTGTGAATCCCATGTTCAGCATTTCGTCCGCTTCGTCCATAACCACGTTCTGTATGGTGGCGAGGGACACGGTTTTGCGTTCCATCAGGTCCAGCAGTCGTCCCGGTGTGGCTACGATGATGTGTACACCCCGTTTCAGGGCGCGTATCTGGCTTTCGATGGACGAGCCTCCATATACGGGCAACACTCGCAAGCCATCGGTATATTTAGAATAATCGTTCAAGTCGCCTGCTATCTGCAAACAAAGTTCGCGGGTGGGGCAGAGAATAAGTGATTGGGGAATTCGGTTGTTGACGTTAATCTTCTGTATGAGCGGCAGGCCGAACGCTGCGGTCTTTCCTGTTCCTGTTTGTGCCAGTGCTACTACATCATTGTTTTCTCCTAAAAGGTAGGGAATTACTTCCTCTTGTACCGGCATGGGCTGCTCGTAACCCATTTCTTCGATGGCGCGGCGTATCTCCGGCGACACACCGAGCTCTTCAAATGTCTTCATTAAATCTTCTGTATATCTTTATCTTTATATTTCGGGCGCAAAGATAGTGCTTTTCAATGGATAATTGATAATTGATGGTTGATAATTATGCAATTACATGATAAAATCGTTTTTTATTGGCTACTCATTATCCATTATCCATTGTCAATTATCCGTTAAAAGAATGTCTTGCAGTCTCTTTCTTTCTTCTTTTGTCAGACCGATGCCTCTTTGCAGGTAGGTGTCGGTATCTCCATACCTTCGTTCCATTTCTTCGATGGCGGCATTCAGGAAATCCTCGCGTGCCGAGAAGAGGGTGGTGATGGCCTCTTGCGAGCGTGCCGGAAGCTGGTAGGCGTATCGGGAGGCCGCCGGGATGTTGAAGTAGTCGTTGCTGAGGCGGTAGTCTTCCATGATGATGTCTTCGTCCACTCCAAGGGAGGCAAGCACAAGTGCCGATACGATGCCTGTGCGCCCTTTGCCCGACGAGCAATGGATAACGACGGGATAATTGTTCTTGTCCAGCAGAATATCGAAAATCCGGCGGTATTCTTTGGTGTAGTTGCTGATGAGCTCGCGGTTCATCTGCTCCACGATTCGGTAGACAGTATCGCTCTTGATTTTCTGTTCCTGTACACCTTTCAGGATATACTCCATGTCGCCGGTAGGAATGGGGATATGGATCACTTTGAATGCCTGTTGCAAAGGGCTTTGTCTATTCGCTTCGACAGATGAACGCAGGTCGATGATAGTCCTTATGCCTATGTTCTTGAGCTCTTTGCGCGAACACGGTTTCAGTTTATCTATTTCGGCAGAGCGGTACAGCATGCCCCAATGCACTTTCTTTTGGGTGGGATAGGAGGAATAGCCTCCCAGGTCTCGGAAGTTCTGTATGCCGGGGATGTTGATGTTGCGGGTGGCAATCTTTACCCGGTATTTGTCAGCGAATACAAGTGTGTAGTAGTATCGTTGTGTAGGGTCGGTAGTGATGACAGTCATCTTCAGGTCGGAGATGTTGGCGACGGCAACGGGAACATCTTCGGGGATATGGTTGGGATTGGTCGAAGCATATACCTTCACATTTCCTTTGATGAGAGGGGCCATTTCCCATTTTACAATGCAGTTGCCCACGTTGTTTTCTTCGCATACAACGGAAATGTGAGGGGCAGTGCCATTGCAGGAAGGGAGCAGCACTGCCAAAACAAGCAAGTTCAATAAGTTCTTATACATAATTCGTAACCTCTCTGATGTCGTTAATCACAAATATATGTAATTTACCCACAGAAGGTAACAGCAATGCCAAGCTTTTATATTTCTTTTTTGAACTTTAAAAAAACTGCTATAGATTCTTTCGTGCATAGGCAGGTTGGTTTACAATGTTACATCAGCGAACCGGGAGGTGGTAATGGGGGGAGTTTCCCTTGGGGCTTTTGTCTCCATGACAGCATGATGTAATTGAGTTGTTTTCCCACTTCTCCGGGTTTAAAGTGTATTTGTTCTTTCAGTTTTACTTCGATTTCCCTATATACATGCAGTGGTACTCTGGCGTATGGGCTAAAGGTCGTGAAATTGAAATTCACTTCCATTACTTTCCCCGTATCCGGACTGAGTAGCATGGTTATTGTGAACTCACGCTTTCCGAGTTCATCTGCCATGGCTTTGGTAAAAGCTTCGTCCACAATGAAGTCTGCTTGTTTACTCATGGAGCTATTGTATTCAATTACTTTTTTTTCATTCCAGCTACCGATGTATATTTTTCCTGTGGCTTTATATACAATATCTTTGTATGTCAACTTGTTCTCTTTGTTATAAAGAGTCACAAACTGGCTACCGTCATCTACGTCACATTGATACGTATAACCATCTACCTCGAAAGTGGTGGTTTTTTTATAAATGACTGTTCCTTCAAGCGATTCTTCTGTTCTGATAGGTTTATCCTGTGCTACACAAGGGTAGATGTATCCTATAAGCAGTGTAATAAGCAATAGTCTTTTCATTCGTCACAATTTTTAGTTGTTAATTTTGTATGTTGCTTACATTAGCGAACCGGGAGGAGGTAATGGGGGGAGTTTCCCTTGGGGCTTTTGCATCCATGCCAGCATAATGTAGTTGAGTTGTTTTCCTTCCTCTATGGGTTTAAAATGAATTTGTTCTTTCAGTTTTACTTCGATTTCCCTATATACATGTAGTGGCACTTTGGCGTATGGCTCAAAGGTGAAAAAATTGAAATTCACTTCCATTACTTCTCCCGTATTTGGACTGAGCAACATGGTTATCATAAGTTCCGTTTTCCCAATTTCATCTGCCATGGCTTTGGTGAATGCTTGGTCTACTATGAAATCTGCTTGCTGACTCATGAATCTGTCATATTCAATTACATTGCTACTCCAGCTGCCAATATATGTCTTCCCCGTGTCTTTATACACAATCTTTTCGTATGTCAGTTTGTTTTCTTTGTTATAAAGAGTCACAAACTGGCTACCGTCATCTACGTCGCATTGGTACGTATAACCATCTACCTCGAAAGTGGTGGTCTTTTTATAAATGACTGTTCCTTCAAGTGATTCTTCTGTTCTGATAGGTTTGTCCTGTGCTACACAAGGGTAGATGTATCCTATAAGCAGTGTAATAAGCAATAGTCTTTTCATTCGTCACAATTTTTAGTTGTTAATTTTATGTTGGGAAAAATATTGGTGATATCCAAATACTCTTTAAATGGATAATTGTCGTATCCTTCCTGACGGAAAGCATTAACGACATTATTAGATATATAGGTTTCAAAGATATCCAAGAATGAAGTTGTAACATGACCTTGCTGATTTACATATTTAGTCAATGAAGTTGTTGCTCTTAGGCGTTGGCTTTTTGCATATTTATCTTGTTTTTTGTCCGTCCACTCCGCGCTCCTTTGTAAGAACAGGTATTGCGCATAGTGCGCTTCTATCTCTCTGTTCATCATAGAACTTTTGAACGATGATATAGGCTCTTGTGTGGTTTGGAAAACATGGAACATTTCATGCAGAAGGTTGTTTGCTTCCAATTCTTCCAATCCGATGTGCAAGGTATGCTCTTCCCAATTGTAGGAATACCCTTTGCCGAAATCGAATTCCAGATTGATTTTGTTGTTTTTGACTTTCTCTTTCAGTTGGCTGTATAGGTCTCCTCCCAAACAGTCTTCCATGATTCGGGCTGTCATGTTTTCGGTGATTACCCATAAAAGCGAGTCTTGGTCGGCCTCTTTCTTGAATATATTTCCTGCCGGAGTGCCCGATGAAGAGCCGGAACCTCCTGAACTTCCTCCTCCAATCCACACATCGCCGCTTCCTCCTCCTTCACTGTTCCAGTTGCTATTATTTATAAGGGCATCATCTACCCAATAGGAATGACTAACGCAGTTGGTATAGCTGTATTCCAGCTGGTCTTTAGGTCCGGTATATACATCCCAGCATTGGGTGACGGTTATTACCGAACGGGTCTGGGCATGAGGCTTGAATGTGAGTCCTTGCGCATTCTCTTCGCCAAATACTAGATAGCTTAACAAGTCGAATATGAACACTTGGTCGCTTTCTCTTATGAGTTCGTCATCACGCTTCAATGGAAAAAACTTCATCCATCCGTCTTTGATGTGCAACAGCCAGATGGCATCGATGCAGTGTGGCTTGTCAAGGCGGTAGAGGGGAACGAAGATACAGGTCTCTTCTCCAGTCAATTTATAGGTGAAGTTCCAGAGAGGAATGCCGTATTTCAACAGGAAAGAAGCGGTGAAATGCTTTTCTTCTTCCACTCTGCGTAGTGCGGAAATCACGGCTTTTAGGGTAGAGTCGGTGTAGGCAAAGAAGTTTTCCGGCTTGAATAACGCTTGCCGGGTCAACGGGACATCGTTTGCCGGGAATCGGGGTTGATAGAAGGATTCTTCTGTTTCGCAAGAGGCGAGTATTCCTAAAAGAATGCACAAGGCAAGGCAGATGTTTTGCCATTTCTGCTTAGGAGGGGTTGGAGAGTGCTGTCTGCTTCCTTTTGTATTCATAGCGCGAATGCTTAAGGTATAAAGGATAGACAAATAAAGCAAAAAAAAAGCAGAAATGAAAGGAAAAGCGGGAGAATTTTGTTAATCCGGAAGCTGTTCTACCACAGATTGCATGGATTTTCAGGCCATGTAATCTGTGGTGAACACCCTTTTGTAAGGGTGTCTATGGCTGGTATTTTCGTGCTTCTGCAAATTCCTTTGAAACGGAGTTGTTGAAACTCTTGCATACCTCGGCGGCAAACTCAATGCCGTATTGGATAACTTGGTCCCAAGTAGCCTCGTCCATGGTATCGAGGTCCTCGTAGCGTACATTATGTTTCAGCAGCCCGAAGATGATGCCTGCGTTGAAGTTGTCTCCTGCACCGATGGTGCTGACCGCCTCCAGTGGGGGGATGGAATATTCCTTGGAAATCGTGCCGGTGCGCAATGAAACCTGCTCCGCGCCGGCTGTGCAGAGGAAGTTGCGGCAGTAGAACTTTACTTTGTCTTTGTATATCTTGTCGGCCTCCTGCAGGCCCCACATATAGAAGAAATCCTCTTGCGAGCCGCGTACAATGTTGGCGTATTCCAGATTCTCGATGATGGTGGGAGCCAGCTTGATGGCCTCCTCTTTATGGGACGAACGGAAATTGGGATCGTAGTAGATAATGGCATGCATGTCGTGTGCGCGTTCCAGTAGCTCCACCACTTTGTCGCGCAGTACCGGATTCAGGGCATAGTACGACCCTATGATTACGATGTCGTCTTCCTGAATCTGCGGATATTCCACGTCCAGGCGCTGCTTGGGATAATCTTTGTAGAAGATGTATTCCGCATCGCTCCGGTTGTTCAGGAAAGCGAGTGATACGGGGGACTTCCCGTCGGGGAACACATTGACATGGTCTGTGGGAATATTGTTCTCGCGCATGAAGTTGAGGATGATATTGCCCACGTGGTCGTTGCCCGTTTCACTGATAAAGCAGATGGGAACACCGATACGTCCCAGTGAAACGATGCCGTTGAATACCGAACCGCCCGGAACGGCTGCTGTGGGCTGTTCGCCACGGAATATGATGTCCAGTATGGTTTCTCCGATGCCTATTACTTTACGCATAGCGATCTTGATTTTTCTCCGAGGTAACCACCGTGATGGCGCTTGGAGTAGTCTTCAATGGTGAATCCTGTTTCTTTCATGGTCTGTACCACCAGGATGTCGCCGATGACGGTCATGGCGGTGGTCGAAGTCGTGGGTGTCATGCCCAGTACACATACTTCTTGCGGTTTCCCGGTGCTGAGGCATACGTTGGATTCGTGTGCCAGGGGGCTGTCGGGGTTTCCGGTGATGACGATGAACTTCAGTCCCGGGTTCAGGTTATGTGCCAGCTGTGTCAGCTCCACGATTTCGCGAGTTTTGCCCGAATTGGAGATGAGCAGCAACAAGTCATTCTCCTGGAGGATGCCGAGGTCACCATGCTGTGCTTCGCTGGGGTGCAGGAAAACGGACGGAATACCGGTAGAGCAGAAGGTGGTAGCGATGTTCATGGCTATCTGTCCTGCCTTGCCCATACCCGAAGTTACCAGTTTCCCTTTTTTGCGGTGCACTTGTTCTACGATGAGTTCTACAGCTCTTTCATAAGCGTCCGTCACTGGAATGTTCAGTACGGCCTGTGCCTCTTTCTGCAAAAGCTCTTGAATGGATGCAATCATACTTAATGTGCTAATTTGATTAATGTGCTTAAAATTATAGCAATTGCAAATATCTGCAATTTTCTATAAACGGCAATAAGTTTTATTGTATTTTTGTCGCCTCAAATAGTTTGAAACGTCAGAATGAAGAACTTAAAAGAAAATTTACTGCCAACTTTCAATCAATATACTCTGCCCAATGGCATGCGCATCATTCACGAACCCTCAGCCTCCAAAGTGGCTTATTGTGGTTTTGCCGTAGATGCGGGTACGCGCGACGAGCTTGAAAACGAGCAGGGTATGGCGCATTTTGTGGAGCACCTTATATTTAAAGGTACCGCCAAGCGCAAGGCATGGCACATTCTGAACCGCATGGAGAATGTGGGCGGTGACCTCAACGCTTACACCAACAAGGAAGAGACGGTGATTTACTCTGCTTTCCTGACCGAGCATTTCGGCCGTGCCTTCGAACTTCTGGTGGATATTGTATTCCACTCCACCTTTCCGCAACGCGAGATAGAGAAGGAGACAGAGGTGATTATCGACGAGATACAATCCTACGAAGACAACCCTTCCGAGCTAATCTTCGATGATTTTGAGGACTTGATATTCAGGGGGCATCCCTTGGGACGCAACATTCTGGGCAATCCCGAGCAGTTAAAGCAGTTTCGCAGTGAGGATGCTGCCGCATTCACTGCCCGCTTCTACCATCCCAACAATATGGTTTTCTTTGTTCTGGGTAATCTGAGTTTCAAGAAAGTTGTGCTTATGGCAAAAAAACTTCTGGCGGATATACCGGCAACACCGGTGCATTATGGTCGTACTCTGCCGCCCCTCTATGTACCCGAGCATCTTGTAGTGCATAAGGATACTCACCAGGCACATGTCATGATTGGCAGCCGGGGATATAATGCATACGATGACAAGCGCACCGCACTTTACCTGCTGAACAATGTCTTGGGTGGCCCGGGCATGAACAGCCGCTTGAACGTCTCTCTCCGTGAACGTCGTGGGCTGGTCTATAACGTAGAATCCAACTTGACTTCCTATACCGATACGGGAACTTTCTGCATCTACTTCGGTTGCGACCCTGCAGATTTGGACTACTGCACCCGCCTGGTATATAAGGAATTGAAACGCTTGCGTGATGTCCGGATGACTTCCTCGCAGCTTGCGGCCGCCAAGAAGCAGCTTATCGGGCAAATCGGTGTAGCTTCGGATAATAATGAGAACAATGCGCTGGGTATGGGAAAGACTTTCCTGCATTATAATAAATGCGAAACTTCCGAAGCCGTGTTCCATCGCATTGAACAGCTCACTTCGGAAGCTCTGTTAGAGGTGGCGAACGAGATGTTTGCCGAGGACTATCTTTCGACGCTCATTTATCGCTGACCGCTTTTTTTATTTGAAAACCTGCAACATAGGACGTCCTATCCATACTTGTGGCTGTTTCAGCCCGAAGATGTGGGCAATGGTGGAGGCAACGTCATACTGCATCATGCTTTCGTGGAATTCGCCTTCTTTCTTAATGTTCTTTCCGGAGATGATGAAGGGAGTCTGCATTTCCTGCATGGTCTTGCCGCCATGTCCTTTTTCAATACCTCCGTGGTCGGCAGTAACGACGAAGATTGTTTCTTTCAGCATGCCTGCCTCTGTAACGGCCTGGATGATGCGGCTCACATAACCGTCGAGTTCTTTCAGTTTGGCGTAATATTCAGGAGTATTGTGTCCGGCTTGATGGCCTACATGGTCGGGGTTGTCAAAGCAAATGGCAAGAAGGGTCGGTTGTTTCTCCTTGATATACTTTTCTGCCATACCGCATAAGGCTTCGGGATGTTTGTTGTAGTCGGGCGCTTGCGCATAGTGGCTTAAGGCAAGAGTGTCTACAAGGTATTTGATACCGTCCCATTCATACAGGCAGCCTATTTCCGCTTCCGGCCGGGCATCACGTAGCAGCTGGAAGATGGTAGGAAATATGCCGTGCTGGTTCAGTACGCGTGACGGAAGCTCGGGAGTCTTGGAGCCCCATTGCGTATATCCGTGCAATTCAGGACCTGCCCCCATAAACATGCTTGCCCAGTTGACGGCGCTGGAGGAGGGAAGTACAGTCCGTTTTTCTAATGTATAAGAACCGTCTGCCATCAGTTGCTTGATGTGGGGGATGTCTGCTTTGGGAACACTGTAGCTACCCCAGCCGTCAAGACCGATGAAAACTACGTGTTTTGCTTTTCCCTTGGCATTGCAGGGAACTGAAAAGAGGCATGCCACTGCTAGGGCGATGAATAATGTAAAAGTCAGTTTCTTCATGTTTTCTTTAGTTCTTATTGTTAACATGAAACAAAGTTACGGGAAACGTACCTAGTTTTAGTACGATATCGTACATAATCCGGCCGATTTTATATCGTTTCGTTCTTTTCCAACCGTTGCATGCTGAATTCACAGCCGCAATACTGCTGGTTGTAGAAGTCATACTCTTTCAGCAGTTGGTTGCGCCGGTCCTGAAGTCCGCCTTTCCGCCAGTTCTGTTCCCAGAAGAGGGTGCCCGGGTAGAGCGCGGCGGCACGGCGTCCGGCTTCATTGATTTGTTCCAGGCTTTTCCAGCGCGAAGAGGCGAGGGTAGTGGTGAATACGGAGAAACCGTGTTCGGAGGCGTAGCGGGCTGTCTCTGTCAGGCGCAGGGTGAAGCACTTCAGGCAACGGCTGCCGCGTTCCGGTTCGTGCTCCAGGCCTTGCATGGTGTGCAGCCAGTGTGCATAATCGTAGTCTGCATCGATGAAATCGATGTTTTTGGAGGTTACGAAACGGATAGCCTCGTTTTTCCTTATCTCATATTCCGCCTGCGGATAGATGTTGGGATTGCAGTAGAATACGGTGGGGCGTATGCCGTTCTCCAGCATGCACTCGATGATGGCAGAGGAGCAAGGTGCGCAGCACGAATGCAGCAGCACCTTGCGGTCACCGTTGGGTGTTTGGACTTTCAACATTATACTTTCAGTTTAATCTTGCCTTTCACCAGCAGGCCGGTCAGCCCCACAATGACAAGCGAGAAGACGAGGGACTTGAGCAGCCCCGGTACACCGCTTCCCAATGCTTCGGGATAGTGCAGATGCAGCAGTTGCTGGACAGCATACCAGATGTAAGGGATAATATAGCAGGTCAGCGTTGCCGTGCCTGCGGGTTTGATAATATCGAACCAGTTGGTCTTGCCTTTCACGTCCGTCAGCCAGTAGAAGAAGCCGAACAAGGGGAAGAACATGGCGAGGCAGTAGAACAGCCATGTCGGTGTGGCTTGTATTTTGGATATAATCCAGAACGGGTGTGAGACGAGGGCAAGGACAAGCATTCCTATGCCGAGGGCACAGAGCATGCCGATGAACCGTCCCGGCCGTTCCCGGTCGGCATAGCGCTGCATGAGCAGGGAGGTCAGTACGCCGGACATACCAAGGGCATGCAGCGTCCAGTCGCTCGGGATAAAGGGAAGCAGGACAATCCGGCTGCCGTACTCTCCCGGTATCAAGTCGGAATGGCTGACTACGGCAAGCAATACGACCACGAACCAGGCAATGGCATTCTTCCGCAGGTTCTCCCGAGTGAATAGATAGATGCCTGCACATACCGCATACGTCCAGCCGATAAGTCCGAGGATGCCCCACCAGCTTATCTGGAACGGTTTCCCGTTCATGTCCTTGTAGATGACGAGGAAGGCAAGCAGAAGCACGCCTGCTGTTTTCATTGCGGTGAAAAGGACCTTTTTCGTTCCTACCGCTTTGGGATATACCCCCCAGGTGAGGAAGAAACCGATGACCATCAGGATGGAGAACCATGGGTGCGAGAGGCCGCCTTCGATGCCTCCGCTGTTCAGTGAAAACAGTCCCATGGCAATCAGTGCCACTGTCCGCCAGAAGATATGGGCCACGACTTGCAGGGTGTTGTCTCCCTTTTTGTACCGGTTTTGTATGGCAAAGGATACGGACATGCCCATACAGAAAAGGAAAGCGGGGAAGATGGTGTCGGAGAATCCCATCATGTCTTCGTCTATCCTGGCATGCATCAGCCAGTGGGGGACGTTTTTCAGTCCGGGAATGTCGTTGACAAAGAGCATGAGGAACATGGTGAGTGCGCGGAATACGTCTACCGCGGCAATCCGTTGGGGTGTTAAGCTTTTCATGATAGATAATTTGTTTGGGGGTTTTGAACGCAAATATAGGAAACTATTCTTTCCGATGCTACTGCTTTGCAGGATTTCTTGCTATATTTGCATGAACTTTATGGTCATGGAAAGGAGATTGTTCATTTTTTGTTTTCTTGCCGTCGTGGTATGGCAAAGTGTGGCTTTGGCTGCCGGCACGTCGTCTTTCACTGCACTGACGGCTTCTTTGGATGAGGCTATCGAGGCGCATCGGCACTATGTCGCCGTGCGTGAAGGGCGCATTGCCCGGCTGAAGTGCCAATTGCTGGATGCCGACACCGCCAATCTCTCTTTTTTTCGATGGAATGGGGAAATTTATAAGGAGTACAAGGCATATATCTGCGACTCTGCCATCCATTATCTTCGTGTCAATCTGGATTGGGCAGAACGCTATGGCCAACGGAATGCAGCACTCGAAACAAGGCTGGAGCTTGCCCACCTGATGGCTTCGGCAGGCATGTACGAGGAAGCCGCCGAACTCTTGAGGCAGACGGACAAAGCCTCCCTTCCCTCCCATCTGCTGCCGGACTATTACAATGCCTGTCATAAACTTTACACAGAACTGAGTTTCTATACGCTGGACGATTCTTTCAAGAAGCATTATCAGGCTTTGGCTACCCATTATGACGATTCTTTGATGCAGGTACTTCTGCCTTCATCCCCCCTCTATCTGGAACGAAGAGAGACGCGGGAGGCCGCTGCAGGCCATCCGGACGAAGCCTTGAGCATCAATGATACGCGTCTGGCACATGCCAAGCCCAATACTCCCGAATATGCGCTGGTGACCTATCAGCGCTCATTGCTCTACCGCCGGCTCGGGAACCGGGAGGAGGAGAAGCGCTATCTGGCTTTGTCTGCACTGACCGATATTCGCCTGAGCATCACAGACCATGCCTCACTCTGGAACCTGGCGGAACTTCTTTATGAGGAAGGGGATATGGAGCATGCCTACCGTTACATCCGTTTCTCGTGGGACGAAACCAACCGATACAACGCCCGTAGCCGCAGCCTCCAGACTGCCGGCATCCTTTCACTGATAGACCTCACTTATCAGGCCATGCGTGAGAAGCAGAATGACCGGCTCCGGCTGTACCTCTGGCTCATCAGCGCTTTGATTGTGCTGTTGGTGGTGGCAGTGGGCTTTATCTACCGGCAGATGCAGCGACTCTCTGCCGCACGGAACAAGCTGGAGCATGCCAACGAGCAACTGCAACTCTCAAACAACATCAAGGAGGAGTATGTGGGCCGTTTCATGAATCTCTGCTCCGTTTATATCAACCGGCTGGATACCTACCGGCGGATGGTCAACAAGAAAATCTCTGCCGGGCAGATGGAAGAGCTGCTGAAGATGGTGCGTTCCCGCGAGGTGCTGGACACCGGACTGAAGGAACTCTATGATAACTTTGATACTGCCTTCTTGCACCTTTTCCCCGATTTTGTCGATAAATTCAATGACTTGCTGCAGCCCGAAGAACGCATCGTGCTCCGTAAAGGCGAGTTGCTGAATACGGAACTCCGCATTTTCGCCTTGATTCGTCTGGGCATCGACGACAGTTCGCAGATTGCAGAATTCCTCCGTTATTCCGTAAACACCATCTATAATTACCGTGCCAAAGTGAAGAACAAGGCCCGCATTTCGCGCGAGGACTTTGAAATACGGCTGATGCAGATACGCTGACAATACGTCAAACTGGCTTTTTGAATCCACTTTCTGCCTTTCTCTTCTTCTGATTATATTTCTGATTATTAGTTGTTTGTTTGTTCATGCTTCTTCACTTCTTCCACCTATTCCCGATTCGCCGGTACGAGGTGTTCTTATCTTTCCTAACTTTGGGGAAGCAAAAGCGAATATCGCAACTAATACTATAACCAAAATTATTGCCATGAAACATTTATTAGCGACAAGCATTACCATCGCCCTGCTCTCTTTGGGCCTTGCGGGATGCGGTGAGAAACAAGCGACAAAAGAAGTAACTTCGGATGCATTCGTAACCATTCAGGGTCAGGACTTGATAAAGCCCGACGGTACCAAACTCTTCATCATGGGTACCAACCTGGGCAACTGGCTGAATCCGGAAGGATACATGTTCAAGTTCAACAAGACCAATTCCGGCCGTTTCATCAATGAGATGTTCTGCCAGTTGGTGGGACCGGACTTTACGGCCGACTTCTGGAAAGCATTCAAGGACAATTATGTAACGCGCGAGGACATCCGCTTCATCAAGGAGCAGGGTGCCAACACCATCCGCCTGCCTTTCCACTACAAGCTGTTTACCGATGAGGACTATATGGGGCTGACCGCCGCCCAGGACGGATTTGCCCGCGTGGACAGCCTGGTAGAGTGGTGCCGCGAATCGGACTTGTACCTCATCCTCGACATGCACGACGCTCCCGGCGGACAGACGGGCGACAATATCGACGACAGCTACGGCTATCCCTGGCTGTTCGACAGCGAAGTCAGCCAGCAACTCTACTGTGACATCTGGCGCCGGATAGCCGACCGCTACAAGAACGAACCGGTCATCCTCGGTTACGAACTCTTCAACGAGCCCATTGCCCCTTACTTCGAGAACATGGAGGAACTCAACGGCAAGCTGGAAGATGTATATAAGAAAGGTGTAGCCGCCATCCGCGAGGTGGACAGCAACCACATCATTCTGCTGGGCGGTGCGCAATGGAACGGTAATTTCAAGCCTTTCAAGGACTCCAAGTTCGACGACAAGATAATGTACACTTGCCACCGTTACGGAGGCGAACCTACCCAAGCTGCCATCCAGACGATTATCAACTTCCGCGACAGTGTGAACCTGCCCATGTACATGGGTGAGATAGGCCACAATACGGACGAATGGCAGGCCGCTTTCTGCCAGACGATGCGCGAGAACAACATCGGCTATACCTTCTGGCCCTACAAGAAGATGGACGGTTCTTCTTTCGTCGGCATCACTCCGCCGGAGAACTGGGCAAACATCGTGTATTTCTCCGAAGCACCGCGTGCCACGTACAAGGAAATCCGTGAGGCACGTCCCGCGCAGGCCATGTCCCGCAAGGCGATGATGGACTTTATCGAGGCATGCAAACTGAAGAATTGTGTGGTTCAGGAGGGTTATATCCGGTCATTGGGAATGAAGTAGCGGGTGCTGCCTCGCTGCAAACAGTACGTATCAAGTCCCAGAGGATGAGATGCCGGGACTTAGTATGAAAGAGGTAGGGACTGAGCTGTACACACCATAGGACTGAGCATCCAAAACATCCGGATGTTTTAGGGCAAAACATGGGGATGTATTGGGATAAAACATCCGGGTGTTTTGGGGTAAAACATGGGGATGTTTTGGACAACAACATCCGGATGTTATGGGTACTCACTATACGGGTGTAAGGACTTCAGTTCCTATGTAGGTAGGGCTAAGTCATATTCCCTTGTATGTTGGGGATTATCAATGGTACGGACTGATTATGATTGCTTATTTATATAACAACTTAATTATACAACAATGAAAAAAGTATTATTCGGTTTGGTTCTGGCCGCTGTCGCGCTGCCTCTTTCGGCCCAGCAGAAGCCCGTCTATCTGGACGCAAGCAAACCTATTGAAGAAAGAGTGGAAGACGCCTTGAGCCGTCTGACCCTGGAAGAGAAAGTGAAGTTGACTCATGCGCAAAGCAAGTTCAGCAGTGCGGGTGTGCCCCGTCTGGGCATTCCCGATGTATGGACGGACGACGGCCCCCACGGCATACGTCCCGATGTGTTGTGGGACGAGTGGGAACAAGCCGGATGCACCAACGACTCCTGCGTGGCTTTCCCTGCCCTGACCTGTCTGGCGGCAACCTGGAACCCCGAAATGTCTCTCCTTTACGGACAGAGCATCGGTGAAGAGGCACGCTACCGCAACAAGTCCGTCCTGCTGGGCCCCGGTGTCAATATCTACCGCACACCGCTCAACGGACGCAACTTCGAGTATATGGGTGAGGACCCTTATCTGGCCGGAAAGATGGTGTCGCCCTATATCCGGGGCGTGCAGCAGAACGGCGTGGCTGCCTGCGTGAAACACTTCGCCTTGAACAACCACGAAGTGAACCGCCACACCACCAACGTCATCGTGGACGACCGTGCTCTTTATGAAATCTATCTGCCTGCTTTCAAGATGGCCGTGCAGGAAGGCGGAGCGTGGAGCATCATGGGTGCCTACAACCTATACAAAGGCCAACATCTTTGTCACAACCAATACACATTGAACGATATATTGAAGGGCGAATGGGGATTCGACGGCGTAGTCATTTCCGACTGGGGCGGCACGCACGATACCTGGCAAGCCATCACCAACGGGCTGGATATGGAATTTGGCAGTTGGACCAACGGGCTCTCGAACGGTGCCAGCAACGCATACGATAACTATTATCTGGCAAATCCCTATCTGAACCTCATCCGCGAAGGTAAGGTAGGTACCACGGAACTGGACGACAAGGTACGCCGCATTCTGCGCCTTATCTTCCGTACGGTGATGAACCCCGACCGTCCGTGGGGAAGCATGCTCTCTCCGGAACATTACGAGGCTGCCCGCCGCATCGGTGAGGAGGGCATCGTACTGTTGCAGAACAAGGGCAATGTGCTCCCGATAGACCTGAACCGGGCTAAAAAGATTCTTGTAGTGGGCGAGAATGCCATCAAGATGATGACCGTAGGCGGTGGTAGTTCTTCCCTGAAGGTACAGCGCGAACTCTCTCCGTTGGACGGCATCAAGCAGCGTGTGGCCGGCAAGGCCGAGGTGGTCTATGCCCGTGGCTACGTGGGCGATGCAAGCGGTGAATACAACGGGGTGGTGACCGGACAGAATCTGAAGGATGACCGTACTCCCGAAGAGCTGATAGCTGAAGCCGTGAAAGAGGCCCGGGATGCCGATTATGTCATCTTCATCGGCGGCCTGAACAAGAGCAACGGCCAGGACTGCGAGGACTCCGACCGTAAGGGTCTGGGCTTGTCCTACGGTCAGGATGCCGTTATCTCCGCACTGGCCGAGGCGAACAAGAATCTGATTGTCGTCAACATCTCCGGCAACGCCATTGCCATGCCGTGGGTGAACGAGGTGCCTGCCATCGTGCAGGACTGGTATCTGGGTTCCGAAGCCGGCAGTTCCCTTGCCGCCATCCTCATGGGTGATGTCAATCCCAGCGGCAAGCTTCCGTTCACCTTCCCCGTGAAGCTGGAGGACTGCCCGGCCCACAGCTTGGGCGAATATACCGGCAAACGGAGCAAGGACATCATCGACATCAAGTATAATGAAAGCATCTTCGTGGGCTACCGTTGGGCCGATAAGCAGAAGAAGGTGAAACCGTTGTTCCCCTTCGGCCACGGTTTGAGCTATACCACTTTCGAATATGGCAAGCCGACGGCCGACAGCAAGACCATGCAGGCCGACGGTACGCTGACCGTGAAGGTTTCTGTAAAGAATACCGGAGCGCGCGAAGGGCAGGAAGTTGTCCAACTGTACATCAGTGACAAGAAGTCCTCTCTGCCTCGTCCCGTCAAGGAACTGAAAGGTTTCCAAAAGGTGAAACTGGCTCCGGGCGAAACAAAGGAAGTCACATTTACCATTGATAAGGAGGCTCTTAGCTTCTTCGATGACACCCAGCACGCTTGGGTGGCCGAGCCGGGCAAGTTCGAGGCTGTCATAGCAGCTTCGGCAGCCGATGTGAAGGGAACGGTTCCTTTTGAATTGAAATGATGTAGGAAAATAAAGTTTCCTTTTAGGTTATTATCAAAGATAGTGTAGATGGAGGGTGTGGCCGTGAGGTTGCACCCTTTCTTTGTACTCTTTACAAGCCAATATGTTTTCTTATATTTCTGAGTTTCTTCGGGTTGGCTAAGGAAGATGCAGATATGCTGGATGTTAGAGTTAAAGCAGTGATGTTTTGTAGTAATGGGTGAGTTTTTACCGCCGTGTTTGGGCAGATTTTCATCTTTTATATTTATTTTTACAGAAATGATCGGGACAATGGTTCTTGTCCTGATGGGATGTGGTAGTGCTGTCTTTGCCGGAAGTGCGGCGGGGGCGGTTAGTGCAGGTGTCGGAACGCTGGGAGTGGCTTTTGCTTTCGGCTTGTCCGTTGTGGCGATGGCATACGCTATCGGAGGAATCTCGGGCTGTCATATTAATCCTGCCATTACCCTGGGCGTTCTGTTGTCCGGCAGGATGAGCGGGAAAGATGCAGCCATGTATATGGTGTTTCAGGTTATCGGGGCGGTTATCGGTTCTGCCATTCTTTATGCATTGGTGTCTACGGGCGCTCATGGTGGTCCTACGGCTACCGGTTCCAATGGGTTTGCTGACGGAATGATGTTGCAGGCATTCATTGCAGAGGCTGTGTTCACGTTTATCTTTGTGCTGGTTGTGTTAGGTTCTACTGATTCCGAGAAGGGGGCGGGTAATCTTGCAGGATTGGCCATTGGTCTTACGTTGGTATTAGTGCACATTGTTTGTATTCCTGTTACGGGAACTTCTGTCAATCCTGCCCGTAGCATCGGTCCGGCACTGTTCCAGGGTGGCGAGGCTCTCTCTCAGTTGTGGCTGTTCATTGTAGCTCCGTTTGTGGGTGCTGCGCTGAGTGCCGTTGTATGGAAAGTGCTTGCTGCAAAAGAAGGTAAATAAATGTCGGCAGACAGTGCCTTAAGAAGAGGCGGCTGATGGCAGAAAACTTATAAAGGGAAGCCCTCCGTCCGAAACTTCAAAGTTTCGGACGGAGGGCTTCCTGTTCTTTCCTTATGCTTGCTATATCTTGTGCCTTATTCGTACAGCGATTTGGCTATACCCATTTCCAGTCCACGAAGCTCTGCCAGTCCGCGCAGACGGCCGATACAGGAATAGCCGGGATTGGTTTTCTTCTTCAAGTCGTCTACCATCTGGTGTCCGTGGTCGGGTCGCATCGGGATAGAGACACCACGGCGTTGTTGCAGTTCAAGGAAGGCTTTCATCACGTGATACATGTCCACGTCTCCTTCCAGGTGGTTGGCTTCGTAGAAATTGCCTTCGGCGTCGCGTTGTGTACTGCGCAGATGGACAAAGTTGATGCGGTCGGCAAATTGCTGCATGATGGCTGCACAATCGTTGGCGCTGCTTACACCGAGCGAACCGGTGCAGAGGCAAAGACCGTTGCTCTTGTTGGGAACAGCGTCAATCAGTGCCTGGAAATCGGCAGCACAGCTCATGATGCGTGGCAGGCCGAGGATGGAGCACGGTGGGTCGTCCGGATGGATAACGAGCATGACACCTGCTTCGTCGGCTACCGGAGTGATTTCTTGCAGGAAATAGATCAGGTTGGCACGCAGGCGTTCCGGAGTGATGCCCTTGTAGCGGTCCAGTTCCTGTTGGAACTGTTCCAGGGTGAAGCTTTCTTCTGAGCCGGGAAGTCCGGCAATCATGTTGCGTACAAGCAGTTGTTTGTCTGCCTCTGTCATCTGTTCGAAGCGGGCACGGGCTTTGGCCTTTTCTTCATCGGTGTATTCGCCTTCTGCACCGGGACGACGTAGCAGGAAGAGGTCGAAGGCGATGAAAGCGGCACGTTCAAAGCGGAGGGCACGACTGCCGTCGGGTAGTTCGTAGGCGAGGTCGGTACGTGTCCAGTCCAGTACGGGCATAAAGTTGTAGGTGACAATGTGAATGCCGCATTTGCCCAGGTTACGCAAGCTCTCTTTATAGTTGTCGATATACTTCTGGAAGTCTCCGGTTTGGGTCTTGATATGTTCGTGTACGGGTACACTTTCTACTACAGACCAGCGCAGACCTACGGCTTCAATCATTTCTTTCCGTTTCTTGATTTCCTCTACTGTCCATATTTCCCCGTTTGGAATATGATGCAAGGCGTTTACAATGCCGGTAGCCCCGGCTTGTTTGATGTCCCAAAGGCTTACCGGGTCGTTGGGACCGTACCAGCGCCAGGTTTGTTCACAAAGAATCATGTTATTTATTGTTTGATGATTTGCAATTTACTATTTACATGGCGAATGCGTTGAACCCTCCGTCCACTACAGCCACCGTACCGGTGACAAAGCTGGAAGCATCGCTGATGAGGTATTGGATGGTTCCGCAAAGCTCTTCTGCACGGCCCATACGTCCGAAGGGAGTTTGGCGAATCACATCTTGCCCACGTTCCGTGTAGCTTCCATCCGGGTTCGTCAGCAGGGCACGGTTCTGCTCTGTGAGGAAAAATCCGGGTGCGATGGCATTTACACGAATACCTTCACCAAACTTCTTGGCAACTTCCGTAGCCATGAAGGCTGTGAAATTGGAGATACCGGCTTTTGCGGCAGCATATCCGGCTACACGCGTCATGGGGCGGAAAGCAGCCATGCTGGAGAAGTTGACAATAGCACCTGCCTTCTGCTCCACCATCGGTTTGAGGAAGACTTGTGTAGGCAGTACGGTACCGGTCAGGTTTAATTCCAGCACCCGTTGGAACTCTTCTATCTTCAAATCGAAGAAAGTGCCCGTGGGCGCGATGGTGGCACCCGGCATATTTCCGCCGGCTGCATTCAGCAGGGCATCTATGCGGCCATAGGCTTTCAGGATGTCAGCCAAGTTCTGTTCCAGCAGTTCACGGTTCATCACGTCGGTTGTCAGGAACATGGCTTCTCCACCGTTTGCCTTGATTTCTCCGGCAATGGCGTCCCCTATTTCTGCCTTGCGTCCCAAAATGACGACCTTTGCACCTTCTTCTGCCAGATGAAAGGCGATGGCTTTCCCCAATACTCCTGTTCCACCGGTTATGACCACTACTTTGTCTTTAATGTCAAATAAGTTTTTCATGATTCGTTCATTTAAAAATTACGTTGTGTTTTATTTGATTAGCGTTGCAAAAATACGGAATAATCCGTTGCACTGACTAACAATCATACAAAAAAGATGCATTTGTTGTCCGGAAGAAAGTGCTATTTCCTTATCGGGTTGTCCAATGCCGTGGCTTGTATATACAGTAGATTGAAGTTGTCATGCGGTTTTAGGATACGGTGGGCATAATAAAGATTCAGGTAGTCTTTGCGTGCAGGATTCAGGTAGACGGCAGTACGGTAGAGGTCTTTGCAGAAATTCTGTATCGAGCTTTCCCAGCCGCTTATCTGCTGGTAGGGCCATTCACTGAGGCCCTTTCCGACGTAGGAAGCCAGGAAATCCATGGCTTTGTAGAAGTTACGTCCATCGGTAGAGGTGATGTCATCCAGCTTGATTCCAAGATTTTTTGCCATCAGCATGATGTCAATAAAGTGGGTCAGGTTGTACTGTGAGTAGTGGAAGGCAAGGGTACGTTGCAGTTCGTGCGGTTGTCGTCCGTCAGGAGCTATCTGGGGGAAGATACGTTTTTGGGGGAAGTCATTGATGATTTCCTGCGCCAGTTTCTTGTTACCGGTATAGAGGGCGAAAGCTATGATTTGGGCATCGTAGGCTACGCTGTGGTTGTTGGCACTGGCTGCTTCTTCCTTACCTTGCGGACTGGCGAGCATCCAGTCGGTCAGTTTGGAAAACCATTTCTTCAGTTGTTTGCTGTCCTGGGTAGTAAATGCTTTTGACTGTTCTAGCAGTGCCACAGCATCCAGCATTTCTATGAAGGAGTAGGTGTCTATCAGCCCATAGCAGCGACCTTTGTCGTTATTGTGTCCCGGTATCATTTGTGCATATTCCAGGTTGGGGCTCATTCGGGTGTCTTTGTTCAGAAACCATACGCGGATAAGTTCTGTGGCTTTCCGGGCATACTGCTCTTCTCCGCTGAAGTACCAGACCAGAGCCAGGGTAGTGATGCGGCCGGCTGTTGTTCCCAACCGATTACGGTCTAGTTTGTTCAGTTCAGGATTGGATACGCCGTCGCGGTTGATGTAAGGCAGGCCGTTTGGCTTTGTTGGGTCGGGCCAATAGTATCGGGCTTGGCTCATATAGTCATGCTTGTCACCGCTGGCAGGTGTTTTTTCTTTCATCATGACAGAAAGGGGCTGGGCGTCCAATAACCTGTCCGCTTCCGCTTTCAATATCTCGTAAGTTGTGGCATAGAAAGGCTCGTGAATAGAGTGCTTTACATTTGCAAGGTGTGCTGTGTTCCAAATGGATTGTGCTTGCATACAAGATGCCAGAAGCAGGAATGCAAGCGTCCATTGTATTGTTGCTTTCGGTTTCATGTCTTATTTTAGAGTGATGGACTTCTGTAATACCAATAAGCTCTCCGGTCCCATATTGAACAGCAGGTCTATGATGCTCAAGTTGGGCAGAAACCCGAGTCTCTCTTGAAACACTTGATAATAAGGTTGTGGTGAGAATTCTGTATCTTCCAGAGAAAAATCCTTTTTCGGATGAATGCGTTCGCGGAAATCCGCTTCATTCGGAGTGAATTCAGTCCGGTATTCGGTGGTGCGTGCCATATCGGGCTGTATGTCTATCAGAGAACAGATAAGATGGCAAAGTTCTTCGTTGAAATCGACTAAAAACTCATACTTCTTTTCATAGAAAGGGCGGAAGTCGTCTTTATAATATTCAAAGAAAGGAGTGTGGTTGTAGGCAGATTCTATGGCATTCCAGTGCAGATGCCTCCAGTTCCCGTGGTCTGAAATGCGTATATCGCGCATCGGGCATTTTAGGGTATTCGGTTTGACGGTGGGGATGGAAAGGGCCAGTTCACCGTCCGGTACGGCAATGGTACAACGGTTCCGGTAAGTCTGCTTCATATAGTGGTCATGCTGTTCGATGAATACTTTATCGTATGCCAGCAATTTGGTATAATATTCTATGGGAGCCAAATAGGCGGAAGAAAGAAAAACTGTTTTCATCAGTATATTTACGATTAGATGATTTGCGATTTACGATTGAAGCTACTGTGCATTGTTTGTATTTTCATTTTTATTCTTTCATTTGTTTGTCATTCCACTCTTTTCCATATCCTGCCCCATCGGTAACCGCTGAAAGGTCCTGTTCCCTTTTCTTTGGAGAACCAGATGATAGATGCCTTGCCTATGATGTGGTCTTCGGGGACGAAACCGAAAAGACGGGAGTCCGAAAGATTGATGGCATTGTTGGCACCTACCCAGTAGTAGTCTTTGGTAAAATGGCAGTGTTGCACGGGTTTGCCTTCCACATAAAGGGTGTCGTTTTTGATTTCGGCTTGTTTCTTTTCGTGAAGTACCAGGGTATTTCGCAACAAAGTCTTGTTCCACGGATATACGCGCACGGCTTTGCCTTTGCTGGGGATTATCAGAGGTTTCAGTATCTCCATAGAATCTTCCTTGACAATAGGTTCTATCCAGCAGTTCCCGTTCATGGCTTGTTCCAGCAAGTAGTGTTCATAACGGCTGAAACTGCGTATATTCTTTGTTGAGTCCTGCCCCAATAGTTGGTTGGGAGCGATGGAAAGTATGGAAAGCAATGAATCCAACTGTCGTTCCCGTTGTCTGGGGTAAGAATAAAGAAACTTCTGGTCGGGCGCATTCTTTTCGGAAGGAATCACTGAAAAAAGCGAATCTATCAGCAAGGTATCTCCGGGAATACCGATGCAACGGCTGATGAAGACTTCCCGTCGGTCAATCACGGGTTCTGAAAGATTGGCAGGATTGTTGAATACAAGAATATCCTCTTTCTGCACCGGACTGTCCGCCCAGCGATGATACCCCCATAACTTCATGAAAGGAAGCCGCAGACCGTAGCTCCACTTGTTTACAAGAATACGCTCACTTTGGTACAGTGAATTTTCCATGCCGGAAGAGGGGATAAGATAGGAAGTTGCCACACAACCCCGAAGCAGCACCACGACGAGTGCCACTCCAACTATTGTGATTGCTATCTTACACCCTTTTTTCATTTAATGCCGTCCACCCACTTGAATATCCGGTTCCAGCGTATCTTACCGTCAAACCAGCCCCGGTCTTTGTCCAGTGACAACCATACTACGATAGGCTTTCCTACGACATGGTCTTCCGGCACAAAACCCCAGTATCGGGAGTCGGCGGACTTGTCGCGGTTGTCGCCCATCATCCAGTAGTAGTCCATATTGAAGGTATAAGAGTCGGTCTTTTCACCATTGATGTAGATGCCGTCTTCCTTGACTTCCAGTTTGTTGCCTTCATAGGCAACGATGCAGCGTTCGTAGATAGGCAGGTTGTCCTCGGTCAGCTTGATGGTGGCGCCTTTGGCAGGAATCCATATCGGGCCGTAGTTGTTGCGGTCCCATTTAGTGTAAAGGTTCAGCGGATACATCTGTCCCGAGAATTCTCCCGGTTCAATGATAATATTACTGATGAGTTTCTTGTTGCCCGAAAGGGTCTCGTACATCTTTTTGGTAAGCGGAAGATGATAGACCGGTGCCAGCCTGCCTTGGGCATCCCGGCGGTCCAATCCCATTTCAATCAGATTCTCTTCCCAGCCCAGACCGTCGGTCATCAGTGTCTGGTCTTCTTTGCTGATGCCCAGTTCACGGAACATATCATCGGTGATATAAGGACCTGTAGTCTGTACAAAGTAGTTGAACTGCATTTCTGTAGGGTTCTCGATGGCTTTACCGTCGATGTATACCTGTCCTTTCTTGATTTGCAACGTATCGCCGGGCAGGCCTACGCAACGTTTTACATAGTTTTCACGACGGTCAACGGGGCGTATGACAATGTCACCGTACATTCTCGGATTGGAACGGATAAGATTACGTCCGGCATTGTAGTACAGGTCGTAGACAGTACGTTGCTGCTTGCGTGTCAGGCTGTCCATATTCACCTTGTTGGGATACACGCGTTTTCCTTCTTCGTAAGCAAGGGTATAGAAGTCTGTCTGCTGGAAATTGGTGGCTACCGTGTCGCCTGCCGGGAAGTTGAACACCACAATGTCATTCAGTTTCACTTTGCCGAAGCCTGGTACACGCTTGTATTCCCATTGGGGCCATTCGATGTACGATTTGGTGTTGAATACCGGTAGTGTATGTTGTGCCAGCGGCATGGAAAGCGGCGTATTCGGTACGCGCGGACCATAACTCATCTTGCTGACGTAAAGGAAATCGCCTACCAACAAGGATTTCTCCAATGAGGAAGACGGTATCTGATAATTCTGGAACACATAGATATTTACGAAGTAGACGGCTACCAGCGCAAATACGATGGCATCCACCCAACTCATGATGCTGCGTACGGCAGGATTCTCCGATTTCTTCCAGAATCCCCAGGGTATCTTCTTACTGATGTAGATGTCAAAAATGAAGGGTAGTACAATCAGTCCCAGCCAGCTTTTTACCCAAACCAGAAAGGCAAGGTAGAGCAGGGTGACTATACTGAATTTAATCCATTGGGTGCGTGTTGCTTTTCTCATGATGTTTTAGTCTTTTAAAAATGGAAACAAGTCACTCATTCCCAAAGCACCTTCGTGCTTGGCGGTATATTCGGCAGCAAGGACAGCTCCCAAGGCAAATCCCCTGCGATTCTTGGCATCGTGGGTGATAGTGATACTGTCGGCTTCGGAGTCGTAGCGGATGCTGTGGATGCCCGGTACTTCTCCTTCGCGGATAGAACTTATGGATAGCTCATTGGCTGCACATTCCGTAGAGCCCGAAACGGTTCCGTCGGGAGCTTGGAAAGTCCCTTCTACCCATTTGTCCTTACGGTCGAGATTCTCCAGAATACCTTCGGCAAGCGTGATGGCCGTTCCGCTCGGAGCGTCCATCTTGTGGATGTGGTGCGTTTCGCTCATTGTCACATCATAGGCAGGGAATTGGTTCATTATCTTTGCGAGGTACTTGTTGACGGCAGAGAAGATGCTTACTCCCAAGCTGAAGTTGGAAGACCAGAACAGTGTCTTGCCGCCTTCGGTACAAAGTCTCTTTACTTCGTCTCCATGTTCTGCCATCCATCCCGTACTGCCGGATACCAGTTTGACCCCGGCGCGGAATGCCTTCATATAGTTATTGTATGCAACCATGGGGTTGGTGAACTCTATGGCAACGTCGGCGCTCTTGAAGGCTGCCGATTCAAAGTCTTCCTGATTGTCGACATCGATGATGCTTACAATTTCGTGTCCGCGGCCAAGGGCTATTTTCTCGATTTCCTTGCCCATTTTTCCGTAGCCGATTAATGCGATTTTCATTGTTTCTATCTGTTTTTATTTAGTTTATCAACAAACTATAGGTCGCAAAGATAATCTTTTTCTTACATTTGTGCTCAACATTAACGTCTTGTTAACATGGAACAACTACTGCATTATGTTTGGAAGCACAAAATATTTCCTTTGTCATTGCTCCAGACAACCTCCGGCCGGCCGGTAGAAGTGATAGATCCCGGTTTGCCGAACATGAATGCAGGCCCCGATTTTTTTAATGCCAAACTGAAAATAGACGGTACGCTCTGGGTGGGCAACGTCGAAGTGCATACGCAGGCATCAGACTGGCTGCTCCATAGGCACGACCGTGACAAGGCGTATGATACCGTCATCCTGCACGTGGTGGGCGAATCGAATTGTGATGTGTACCGCACGAACGGTGAGCTGGTTCCCCAGATGGTGCTCACTTGCCCCGACACTGTCCGCTTGCGCTATGAAGAGCTTCGGCAGACAGAGATTTATCCTCCCTGCTATTCCATCCTTGCCTCCCTCCCAAAGCTGACCGTCCATTCCTGGCTGTCCGCTTTGCAGGTAGAGCGTTTTGAGCAGAAAGCATGCGTCATATCCCAGCGGCTCGAACGCTGCAATCATCATTGGGAAGATGTTTTCTTCATTACTCTTGCTCGTAACTTCGGCTTCGGGCTGAATGGGGATGCTTTCGAGGCATGGGCAAACCGCCTTCCATTCCGCGCCGTAGACAAGCATCGGGACAGTCTGTTTCAAGTGGAGGCTTTCTTCCTGGGGCAGGCAGGCCTGCTGGAGGAGGTCTCGGCAGAGGCAGATGATTATTATTTGATACTTCAGAAAGAGTTCCGCTACCTGCAACACAAGTTCGAGCTGCCAGCTCCCATGTCTGTTGAGCAGTGGCGGTTTCTGCGTCTTCGTCCCGATAACTTTCCACATGTACGCCTCGCCCAGCTTGCCTGTCTGTATCACAAGGAGCAGTCGCTCTTCTCGCGTGTTATGGAGGCTGAAACGCTGGAGGCGGTGAAGAAGATACTGGCTGCCAAGACTTCCGCGTATTGGGAGGAGCACTTCAATTTCAGAAAGGTTTCACCCCGGAGGGAAAAGCGGGTAGGGGACGGTGCCTTGAATCTGATTGCCATCAATACGGTCATCCCGTTTCTTTATGCTTATGGCCTGCACAAGGCCGATGACGTTTTGTGTGACCGTGCCACCCGTTTCCTTGAATCCTTGAAGGCCGAAAACAATCACGTAACCCGACTTTGGGATGGTGCCGGTTTGCCGGTATCTACCGCTGCCGATTCGCAGGCTCTGCTTCAACTTCAAAAGGAATATTGTGACAAGAAAGACTGCTTGCGTTGCCGGTTTGGTTACGAGTATCTGAAACATAGATGATAATAATTATCGCCCCATAGCCTTAGCATTTTATTACTTTTATATTATCTTTGCGCATTGAAAAATAATCCGAGTATATGAAGGCTATCCGCTTTGTTTTTTGTCTGTTTGCGGCACTCATGCTGACGACTCTCAATGGTCTGGCTGCCGAAGAGGAGGATTTCAAGACATTTCTCCAGAAATTCACGTCCAGTGCTTCATTCCAGTATTCCCGAATCAAGTTTCCTTTGAAGTCTCCCATCGCCCTCTTGAAGGATGACGGTGAGACGGAACAGACTTTTCCCTTCACCCGCGAGAAGTGGGCATTGCTAGACGAAGAAACGCTGAAGGAAGGACGTACTACCGAAGAGGAGGGAGGTACCTATATTTCTCACTTCACAGTCAATGAGCCTGCCCATAAAGAGTTCGAAGCAGGCTATGATGAATCAGAACCTTCCCTTCGTGTGGTCTTTGAACTGACGGATGGCAAGTGGTATGTCACCGACTGCTATAACGACTGGTACAACTTCGATCTCCCTATCAATGAACTGGAAGAAACTATTCAGGCGGTACAAGAGGAAAACAAGGCTTTCGAAGAACTTCATCCTTGATGAAGTGGGGGCAGAAATCCGCCTCAATCATTATTTTATCCTTCTTCTGTACGATTTATGCCCCTCTTTTTCCAAAAAGAGGGGTTTCTTTGTACCGTACTAATACATTGAAATATGCGGTTACAACTTCTTTTGATGCAACTTCTCTTATGTGTCCTCCCCGGTATGGAGATGGGCGCTTCCTGCCGGCTTACCGCCTGGGTCGTGGAGGATTCTTCCGGAAAAGTGGAAATTACATGTATCGGCGATACGATGGATATTGTATCTCCGGACGGGCTGTCCCTTTGGTATAAGGAACGGTTGACGGGAAACTATGAGATTACCTACCGGGTACAAGTGGTGGTTGAGAATGGTAGCTACGACCGTCTCAGTGACTTGAATTGTTTTTGGGGGGCCGATGACCCCCGGCATCCGGATGACTTCTTTGCCCGCAGTGCATGGCGCAACGGCGAGTTCAAGAATTACAATACGCTGGACCTTTACTATGTGGGCTACGGCGGTAATGATAATGGAACTACGCGTTTCCGTGAATACCATGGAGAGTATTATGGAGTGGACGATGCAAAGATTAAACCCATCTTGAAAGAGTATACCGATGCCGCCCACCTTTTGAAGCCCAACCATTGGTATGAAGTTAAAATCCGTGTGGAGAATGGAGCCACCACTTATGCCATGGATGGTGAAGAGCTTTTCAGCTTACCGGTTGCCGATGGCAAAGGAGACGGCTATTTCGCCTTACGGTTGTGGCAGAACCACGTACGTTTTGCAGATTTCCAAGTAGCAAATATCGATAACCTTAAATAAACAGACATGATGCAATTCAGTAAATGGAAAATAGGAGCGGTAGCGCTCGTTTGCATGTTGCTGCCGGGCAGTGTACACGCACAAATCGTGAAGAATGAGCGCTTGCTTTCTTTTGAGGAGAAGCAGGTTCCGGCGTTTGTCACTACGGCAGCTGGTTCGCAGTTGGGCATTAGCGACGAACATTATAGGGATGGCGACCACAGTTTGAGCTGGACTTTCGAGCCGGGTGCCGCACTGTCTATCAAAAAAGACTTGAAGTTTGAGAAGAAAGACCCGACGGGGAAAGACACCTATCTTTCGGCTTTCATCGTATGGGTGTACAATGAGCAGGCCCAGGACAAGCAGATTCGGTTCGAGTTCCTGAAGGATGGCAAGGTATGCACCTCTTTTCCTTTTGGCATCAACTTCACCGGTTGGCGCGGAGCATGGGTATGTTATGAACGCGATATGCAAGGCACCCCGGAAGAAGGGATGGACGAAATCCGCATTGTAGCCCCCGACGTGAAAGGGAAACTCTTTTTCGACCATCTGATTACTGCCAGCAAGGTAGATGCCCGCCAGCAGACTGCCGACTTGCAGGTACCGTTTGTAAATAAGGGAACCACCAACCACTGGCTGGTTATCTACGAACACTCCTTGTGGAAACCGGACATCCCTCTAACAGACGTGACCGAGGCGCAGAAGCAGGATATACGGGTTATGGAGAAGCGTTTCCGCGGCATGCTCTACACACCTTCCGCGCTTTCGGACAAGGAGATGCAGTCCATCCGTGAGAAGTATGATTTTTATCGGATTACCTACAAGAACGGCAAGGTAGCAGGACGTCCTATCTATTTCGTACGTCACTCCGAGGCATACGAACGTATGGTACCCGATTGGGACAAAGATATGTTCTCCAGACTGGGGATAGAGATAAGCGACTATTTCAACCTGATGAAACGCGTCGCCATCGCCTACAACAATGCGGAGGATGCGGCGCTGAAACACGAGTTGAAGCAGAAATTCATCGCCATGTACGATAACGCCACCGACCAGGGTATTGCCTACGGCAGTTGCTGGGGGAATATCCACCATTACGGATATAGTATGCGCGGTCTGTTTGTGGCTTATTTCTTGATGAAGGACGTGTTGCGTGAGGCAGGTAAGCTGGAAGAGGCGGTACGTACGCTCAACTGGTATGCCATCACCAATGAGGTATATCCCGAACCTGCCGTCAACGGTATTGATATAGATACGTTCAACACCAAGTTGCAAGGCCGCATAGCCAGCATTCTGATTATGGAGGATACACCGGAGAAACTGCAATACCTGCGTTCCTTCTCCCGTTGGCTGGACAATGGCTGCCTTCCTGCGCCGGGATTGGCCGGTTCTTTCAAGCCGGACGGTGCTTGCTTCCATCATTGCAACAATTATCCTGCCTATGCAGTGGGCGGTCTGGACGGTGCCACTAATATGATTTACTTGCTGAGTGGTACCGAGTTCCGTCTGTCCGAGCAGGCACACGAGACGGTGAAGAAAGTGCTTCTCACCATGCGTTTCTATTGCAATCTGAAGCAATGGTCTCTCTCCATGTCCGGACGCCATCCCAACGGGGGAGGAAGCCTGATACCTATCCAATATGCCACGATGGCCATTGCCGGTACGCCGGATGGCAAGCAGAAGTATGACCCCGAAATGGCTGCTGCCTATCTGCGCCTGGTTGCCTATACAGAAGCTCCGGACAAGAATGCGCCCGACTATCTGCCGAAGGCTTCTACCTGCCACGAATTGGAGATGAAGAAGTTGCTCGAAGCCCAAGGCTTCCGTCCGGAACCCGACCCGCAAGGCAATCTGGCTTTGGGTTACGGTTGTGTATCCGTACAGCGTCGCAGCAACTGGGCTGCCGTAGTACGCGGACATTCCCGTTACCTCTGGGCTGCCGAGCACTATCTCCCCGCCAACTTCTATGGCCGTTATCTGGCACATGGCAGCATGCAGATTCTTACCGGAAAACCCGATGAAATGGTTACTTTTGCCACCAGTGGCTGGCAGGAGGCCGGTTTCGACTGGAATCGTATTCCGGGTGTCACGAGCATTCATTTGCCTTTCGACCAGCTGCGTGCCCGGGTATTGAATGTCGATACCTTCTCCGGCATGGAGGAGATGCTCTATTCCGACGAAGCTTTTGCCGGCGGTTTGTCCCAAGCACATCTGAACGGTAACTTCGGTATGGTGCTGCATGAACATGATAAGTATAACGGTTCTCACCGTGCCCGCAAGTCGTTCCATTTCTTCGACGGCACCATTGTATGCCTCGGTACGGACATCGAAAACCTAAATACCGAATATCCAACGGAAACCACCGTGTTCCAGCTTGCCGCCACCACTCCCGAAACCCGCCGGTACTGGGAGTCCTATCAGAGTGATGGACAGACTTATATAGACCCCAACGGCGTAGGTTATTACATTTCCAAAGCTTCCCGTCCTACTGCCCGATATGAGAAGAACTTCCCGCAAGTGACCGTAGGCGAGCGTAGCACCAAGCCTACTTCCGGCGACTGGGTGTCCTTGACATTGCAACATGGCAAAGCCCCGAAAGGCGCTTCCTACGAATATGCAGTGCTGCCCCACACGGATGCCGCCGCTTTGAAGGCATTCGCCAAGAAACCCACTTACAAGATTCTCCGGCAAGACCGCAACGCCCACATTGTGCGTTCTCCGGCAGACGGTCTTACTTCTTACGTCTTGTTTGAGACTCCGCAGGCTCTGCCCGACGGTGGATTGTTGCAGAAAGCCGATACATCGTGCCTTGTCATGATACGCGAATATAAGGACAAGCTTCTGCTGACTGTTTCCCAGCCCGACTTGGCCTTGTATCGTGGTCCGAGTGACGAGGCTTTCGATAAAGACGGAAAACGTATTGAGCGCAGTATCTATTCACGCCCGTGGACTGACAATGAGAGTCAGGAGATTCCCGTAACCGTTACTTTGAAGGGACAGTGGAAGGTTGCCGAGACGCCCTATTGCAAGGTGTTGTCGGCAGACAAGAAGCAGACAGTGCTGCGCTTTACTTGCCGGGATGCTGCAAGTTTCGACGTGGAGCTGAAGAGATAAAGGTAAAACGTAGCTTTGCTTTTTAATCTTTTATATTTACAGAAGTATTCTGTAAAAGAGTGCTTTGCTGAGGCTTTCTGTTTCACTCGCTGAACGAACGTCATTCAGTCAGGGACTGAAAGCCTTTCACTCAGGGACTGAATGCCTTTCAGTCCCTGACTCATTGTACCCCCTTTCAGAAGGTGTTCTGGATGGGGGTGGAAGGAATGTCGGAAGATAGGAGTATGGATGGTAAAAAATACGGAAATAAAGGCTTAATACATTCCGAGCAGATTGCTTACCGCCGCCTCATAATTTGCCAGCTTCGTGGTCTTGTGTATGGTCTTTCGCGCCTTGCGGTCTCCGTCCGGCAGCAGGTATTCCCAGAAGCTTTTCATTTTCGTCAGTAGTTGCGTGTCTCCTCCTTGCAGTAGCTCCCGGTAGCTGTTGAACACTTCGGTGTGCAGTTGTCCCACCTTTTTCGCCATTTCATCGGAAGAAACCGGGGTTCCTTGCTTGTATTCCAGCGCCAGGGCAGGATTGGCGAGCAGCCCACGGCCGATGACGATACCTGCCAATCGGGGGAACCGTGTGGCGATGGAACGGATATCTTCCGCGGTATGCAGGTCGCCGTTGTAGAACAGAGGATGGGTGCACTCCTTGTAGAAAGCCTCGAATCCCTCCAGGTCTACCTCCCCTTTGTATTGCTGCTTACCCAGACGTGGGTGCAGGATGATGTGTGCGAGGGGAAGCTCGTTGAACAGCGGCAGCAGGGCAAGACACTCCTCCGCCTGCTCCCAACCCAGACGCAGCTTCACGGAGAAACGGATGTCGGGATGCCGGTCGATGGCTTCGGAGAGCAGCGCCTTCACTTCTTCGGGATAGGGCAACATGCCGGAGCCATTGTGGCGGCGCGCCAGCATAGGGAAGGGACACCCCAGATTGATGTCCGCTTCCCGGTATCCTTTTTCGATGAAAAGGGACATTATGTGCTCCAGCTTGTCCGTATCCGGAGCAATGAGCTGGGGGATAAGATGCAGGCCCGGATTGTTCTCCGGACCGATGTCACGGGCATCTTTCCGCCGGATTTCTCCGTGCTCCATGCGTACGAAAGGAGAGTAATAGGTCTCTATGCCGCCGAATATGCGTGCATGCGCCCGCCGGTAGACGGCATCGGTATAGCCTTGCAGCGGGGCGAAGTGGATGGGTAGTATGTTCTCGTTCATGGCTGCAAAGATACACATTTTTACTTCCGGTCTAAAGTAACCATAGCTTTTTCAATTCAAAGGAAACTCCTCTAATTCCTATAAAGGGGAGCCGTGCAGCTCTTTCCGGCTTCTTCTTTTTGCGGCATCTCGAACGATATTTGTTTGGTTTGCCCGCTTTGGGTTAGGGTTATCGTTATCTTTCCGGGGTTTTTCGATTCGCAACGTGGGTTTGCAGCATGAATTTTCTCTTCTTTTTCCTTCCACAAGAGGGCGCAAGGGGTATCTGTTGCAAGGATGTCACCATTTTCAAGTCTCAGTTCTCCTGGCTGGTAGAAGATGATTTCCGTTATTCCCAGCTTCTCGTGGCGTGCGGCTTGTATCTTTTCCGTATTGGCAAGTATCTTTATCGGCAGGTCTGCGGCATATTTTGCGACGGTTGATACGGTCGAGATTCCCGGATGTACCAGGTAGGCATATTCTCCTCGTTGCGGGCGGATACCGTGATTGGTATTCAGACTGAACAATGCTGTGTCGCAAGCTATCCGGTATTCGGCTTGGGGCAATAGATTGACGTAGGCGGTCTGTCCATGAAGCACCCAGTCTGTGGCAGTCTGCACGGAACCATTCTTCAGAGTATGTGTTTTTCCGTTCACCATGTACTGCACCTTTCCGTCGCGGTTACATTGGTTGAGGGTAGTAAATACTTCGGCTTTTCCTTCGGGGTTGCGGATACCTGTCCCAAGACATACATATTCGTCGTCGAAGTAGAACCAGGCTTTGTGGCCTTGCAATCCGTGGCGGTCCAGCATCATGCCGCAGGCTCCGTAAAGGCTGTCGCTGACACCTCCGGCAAAGCTGTTTCCATTATTGCCGCCTTCACCCCAATCGGGGATGGGCAGGGGGGCATTGTCTTGTTCGGCGGTGATACCGGGATATTGGCGGTTATTGAATATCTTGAAGAAATTTCCGTTGTATTCTCGTCCGGTGACGAAAAGATAGTTTACTCCATTGGAGGCATAATAGTTGAATTCACCGTCACCATTGCCAGCTTCGTTGCCTACGGTACGGGTAGAGGTCATGCGAGAGCTGGTCATGTAATTGTTGCGGCGATGCACCATGTAGTCGAAGCGCCAGAACATGCGGTTTCCCGTCAGGCTGTTGTCTCCGCTGATGTGTTGCAGTGCCTGCTTCATGCTGTTGCGGACATCGGAACTGCTTAGTTTGTAGATTCTCTCGGCCAATGTTTTTATGGCAGAAGAGTATTGGTTGCTACTGATGAACCGCCCTGCATTGTTGGGGTCGTGCTGTTTGCTGTAGAATATCCATTGTACGCCGTCGGTGAAGAGCCGTTGCAGTAATTCCAGTCCGGGGCTTTGGAAACGGGTATCCTTGCAGAGTTCCAAATAAGCTAAGGTTGAGTTTACGAACTCTTTGCCGTAACTGGTGAAGTAGAGTTGTCGCCCGTGGCCGCAATGTTGTCCGAAGAGATAGTCGGGCTGGATGCCTTCGGAAGACTGTATGGTGAGCAGTTGCGTCATCCGTTCTTTGAAGTCTTCCATTTGCGCCTCGTTTTTGGTCAGGATGCTGGCTGCAAACGAACCCATGATGATGTCGGCTCCGTTGGCTCCCGTCATGTGCGAGGGAGCTGCATGCTCGTAACTCCAGCGTAAGTATTTGATGGCCTTGTCAAAAAGTTCCGGGTTCTCATTGATTTCGCGGCTCATCAACACTACGCTGACAGAGAGCTCTTTGGGGTAGGGAATGTAGCGATACCACCAGTTCTTTGCTTGGTGGTTGGTGTCTACCCAGAAGCAGAGTGCTTTGAGATAAGATTCTTTCAGTGCTTTGTTATGATAGAGTGCGTTTTGTGGATGTTGGTAGGCACAAGCCAGGGTGATGAGGTTCTGCACATGCTTACGGGGTGAACCGTCGGTGGCATGGTAATTGAGGGTGACGAATGCACCTTCGGGAGAAAGAGATTTAATCAGTCCGTTGATGGTCTCTTTCGATGGGTTCCGGTCAAGGTACTTCTCATACATACGATTGTAGATAGTCTCAAAGTCGGAAGCATGAGCATGAATATTTGCTAATATGATGCACAAGGCAATTACTGCAATGGTTTTGATATTATGGGTTTTCATGTTGGTACTTGTTATGTTAGGGTGTTTATGAATCAGGGAAGAGCCTCGCGGTTCCTCCCTGACAAAGTTAATTGATTAAGGTCTATAAAAAAATTTTAAGGTTAGAAGTCTTGTGTTGATAGTACGTTTTTCTTCACTACTCGGTTACGACTACCGTGTATTCGCGCACCACGGAAGACTCTTGCTTGTAATTGCCGTTGGTACCTACGAAGGTAGCGGTATAGGTGCCGGGAGCGTTGTAAGTGTATTGGTAAGAGTCAAGACTTTGGGTAACATTCTTCAATCCGGTGCCTGCATCGGGGGAACATGCATTGACCACAAACAGATTGGACACCAGCCAACTGTATTTTAACTCGGTGTTGGCACTGGAACTGTGAATGAAGAAAGCATTCATATCTTTGAAATTCCAGATACCGGAGGTGTTATTGGTAACTGTACCATAGGCACGGTTAGAGGTCATACCCTTCTGGTCGCTCAGGTTGTGGCGGTGTAACATGTTGATGGGGGTAAAGCCGAACGAGTTGGCGGTGAAAGCCGTTTCCTGTCCGTTGGTCATCTTGTTCACAATCTGCATATTGCCGAAGGTGAATCTGGATTGTGTGGCCGATTTGTCTTGACCCCGGTAGCAGATGGCCACAGCGATGCGTTTGCCTAAATAGGGCTTCATGTCCACTTCAAAATCTTGTGCCTTTGGAGTAGCGGGGAAGTCGGCTGCCGGAATCAGGGTTTCCCAAGCGTGCTGTTCCACCAGTACGGAGTCTACTTCAAAGTTGCCTTTCTCCAGTCCGGGGAAGTCGGCAGACACATACATGGTCAGTATGTTTTCCGGTTTTCCATATTGTGGAGTCAGCTTGAATTTTAAAGTTGAAGTTTCTACTTCTCCTTCGTCCACTGTGGTACGTTCTCTATATTTATATTCTTTTCCGGCCTCACCGCTGTAAAATGTGAGGAAGTCCGGATCGCCGTTGAAATGGAACTCTACTGGAGTTCCACTTTTTACGGTAATGGTCTGGCCGTCGAAACTTACACCGTCTCCGGTTGCCACGTTTACATTCAGTTCGGCATCTTTAGTAAATTCACTCTCGCAGGAAGCAAGGGCGAAGGTTGCGATACTGACAGCTATCAATAGTTTATTTAGTTTCATAATATTATTCATTTATTTGGAATGATTATCCTTGTTTCACTCACTCGATTACCAACCCAGATTATTTTGGGTGATAGCTTTGTTCACAGACATTTCACTATCCGGTATCGGGAAGTAATTATAAGCATCTGTTATCTGGAAAAAAGTGTAGACACTATAATTGGGTCCTGTAGACCAATTGGCATTGGCACCTTGCAAGGCGCGGGGAGCCAGCTCATTCATGTTTTTTACATATTCACCCCAGCGGATGAGGTCGTAACGACGGGTATACTCAAAGCAAAGTTCCATAGCGCGCTCGTCTTTTACTGCCTGGCGGAAGGCCTCCTTGCTGAGACTGCCTTCTTCGTAGGGAGCGATACCGGCACGGTTACGCACGTCGTTCAAGCATTTATAAGCCAGTGTAGTGGGAGAAGCACTGACTTCGTTCTCAGCTTCGGCCACCATCAGCAATACATCCGAGTAGCGTAGCAACGGGAAGTTGATAGAGGTGTAGTTCTTGTTCTTCTTCGACCCGTAAAGCTCATATTCTCTGCGGTATTTTCCGCAAGCGCGTGAGTAATTCTTTTCGGAGTCGGCTTCACTCTTTTCGTAGTCGCCGGTCTTTTTGGCAGCGTCACCTTGACCGTAGCTATAGGATACATCCCAGTACTGGTTTTTCACCTCTTCCATTTTGCCGAACTCGAATTGGCGTCCCGTAATGCCTTTCTTGCTCACGGCCTCTACATATTCGAATGGTGCAATGCTCCAGTTCATGCGGTTGATGTCGCCGTTCGCCTTGTAGAGCTCATACAGCTTAGGAGTCGACCAGAAGTAGGCATAACCGAATCCGGGGTCTTTGGCATCCAGCAGGGATTGGTCGGTAGACTGGTCCGGACATTTGATGCCTATCAGGTTTCCGATACGTCCCTCCGCTCTTACTTCGGAAGTATAGTCACCGGCGAATTCGGCTTCCCATATACTTTCATTGGCTGTAGTATTGTAGCGGTTAGAACAGAGGTCGATGAATACGTCCCAGTAGTTGGCTGTCAGGCTATGTCCTTCGCCCATTACCTTTTGTGCGTATGTGCTGGCTTGTTTGAAATAATTTTGAATGGCTGTAGCGTCTCCACTGGTGTTGTCGCGGAAGTGCTCGCCGGCACGGAATAAATAAACGCGTGCCAAGATACCCCATGCTGCGGAACGTGAAACGTGTCCTGGCTTATAACCCAGTTCTGCAGCTGTGGCAAGCCCTTCGGCACACTCGGAAATTTCAGTGGTGATGAAGTCATAGATAGTCTGCTTGTCTGTACGGGGAATATCGAGCCCGGTCACGCTATTTGTCGAAGTGGTTTTGAAAGGAACGTCTCCCCAGCCTTGTACGAGCGTAAAATAGTAGTAAGCACGCATGAAACGTGCTTCCGATGCATATTGCAGACGCAACTTGTCGGATATGTCATCCGTCTTATCTATGTTCTCCAAGAATGTATTGGCACGGTCGATACCGGTATAAAGTGTTTGCCAGAGGTTGCTGAACTGTGGTGAGCTTGAATTGGCATTATTACATGCAATGGCACCGCTGGTTTGCGGATTACGACCGCCACCGTAGTGGGACAAATCGTCGGCACCCGTCATGAACATATACTCGTTTCCGTAGAAGTTCTGTGAGGTCAGTGGAGCGTATACAGAGGTCAGGAATGAGAGAGCTTCTTCCGCATTATTAAAGTAATTGTCGGGAGTCAGCTTGGTCGGTTCTTTGTCCAGGAAATCGCAAGATGCCATTGCCAGACAAGCGAAAGATAATATAATTGTTTTTATTGTTTTCATATATATTCCAGTGTTTTAGTGGGATTAGAAACCTAAGTTGATACCGAAACTTACGGAGAGTGCACGTGGGTAAGACGAGAAGTCAAGGCCCGGAGTCAAGCCTCCGCTACGGATAGATACTTCGGGGTCGTAGCCGGAATAACCGGTAATAGTCCAAAGGTTTTGTGCAGCTACGTAAAGGCGTGCGTTGTCAATCTTATATTTTTTCAAGAAAGTCTTGGGTACGGTATAGCCCAGCGTCACAGTTTTCAGGCGCAGGAATGAAGCGTCTTCTACTACGCGTGAAGAAATCACGAGATTGGAACTTGAGTTGGTAGCTGCCGGAATATTACTGTTCGGGTTTTCCGGTGTCCAACGGTCGGTATAGCTGGCATATTGATTCAACTCACGTTTCTTCTGGAAGCCACTGTCGAAGAACAGGCGGTTGGCATTCAGTACATCGTTGCCGTAGCTCCATTGGAAGAATACGCTTAGGTCGAAGCCTTTGTATTCGAAATTATTGGTGAAACCACCGGTATGGATGGGCAGACCGCGTCCTATCATGGTACGGTCATTGGTATCTATGACGCCGTCACCGTTCAAGTCTTTGTACTTGGGCATACCGGGCTGTGTATTGCTTTCGCTTACGTAGTGGGGAATGTTACCCTTCAGCGTGTAGCTGCTGCCGCTTTTGTCAAAATCATCATATTTATAGGTACCTTCGTAGATATATCCGTAAATCATACCCATTGGTTGTCCTATTTTGGCAATATAATTGGGCTGGCTGTTGAAGTTCTGGTCAAATCTGGCGGTACTCAACAAGCTAGTCTGATTTTCGGCAAGTTCCAATACTTTATTTTTATTGAAGGAAATATTGAAATTACTGCTCCACTTGAAGTTTTTGCTGTCTATGTTCACGGTGTTCAACGTCAATTCAATACCGTCATTGCGTACTTTACCGATGTTTTTCATGGCTGTCAGATAACCTGAAGAGTAGGGAAGGGTGGCATCCAGCAACAAGTCGCGGGTAGTCTTACGGTATAGGTCGGCGGTGAAACTGATGCGTTCATCGAAGAATCCCAGGTCAAGACCTAAGTTCCACTGTTCGGTAGTTTCCCATTTCAAATCTTCATTAGGCAGAGAGATAGGAGCTACACCGACATTTCCGTTGTTACCGTCGAAAGGATATACGGTGTTGGTCATGCTGGTGGTGGCATGGCTTTTAATCATGTCCAATAAGGCAAGGTAGTCATATTCGCCGATACGGTTGTTACCCGTAAGACCCCAGCTCAGACGGATTTTACCACTTGAAAACCATTTCTTATAATCCTTCATGAAGTCTTCTTCGGAGAAGCTCCACGCCAGTGAGCCTGAAGGGAAGTAGCCATAGCGATTCTTCTTACTGAACTTGGAGGAACCGTCTGCACGGAACGAGGCTGTGGCATAATATTTAGACTTGTAGTTATAGTTCACACGTCCCAGATAAGACAGCATAGACCAGGAAGACAAGGTAGAGGTACTTTTGTCGAAAGTGCCTTGACTCATACCGGCCATGCCCAGTGATTCGTTGGGAATCTGCTTCATGCGTAATGAATAATATTCATAGTCAGAGTTCTGCAATGTTACACCGAGCAGTGCGTTCAAGAAGTGTTTGCTTTTGAAGTTGGTCTGATAAGTCAGGATGTTTTCGTTCAGCCATGTCAGACGTTGTTGGCGTACTACTTCTGCATTCACTTTGTCGGTAGAAGTAGGACCACCGTAGCGGGTCTTGGAATTATTGAAGGTGTCGGTGTGACGGTTGTCGTAAGTCCATCCTCCGGATACTTTTAGCTTTAATCCCTTGATAAACTCGTATTCTACATAACCATTTAACTGGAGGTTGTTGACGTAGTATTTGCGGTAGGCGTTCTTCAGGTCGGCTATGGGATTGAAACGATAGTCATTTGATGCATCCACATCGTCATCCACGAGGTCGTTCAATAAAGAATCGAGAGACTTGCCGGGATAGTTAACCGGGCGGTATCCCCATACGCTATAGAAAAGGTTGTTCATACCAGAGTAAGAACTTGAGGAAGGAGATGAACCACTCTGGATGGAACGAGAGAAGTTGGAGTTGAAGTTTATGGTCAGCTTACCGCGTTTTACCAAAGTATTCAGACGGCTTTGCAGGCGCTCGTAATTGGAGTTGAGCAGGATACCATCTTGGTCGTAATAAGAAAGGGATGCATTGTAGCGTATACCTTCCGAACCGCCGGACAGACGAACATTATGATTTTGCTGCCATGCTGTGCGGAAAATTTCGTCTTGATAGTTGTTTTGGGCAATACCCCGGTAGTCGTCCAGTGTCCATTGGTGACCTTCGTATAGAGGGAGGTATTTTTCGATGGCACGGGTGGGATCTACTTCGAGTTGCAGTTTTACGTAGTCGTAAGCATCCATCATGTCCAGCTTTTTGGTAACGGTGGAGATACCGAAGCTGCCGTCATAGCTGAGCTGTGGTTTGCCAACTTTTCCCTGCTTGGTGGTGATGATAATGACACCGTTGGCACCACGCGCACCGTAGATGGCTGTGGCCGATGCATCTTTCAAAACATCAGTCGATTCGATGTCGCTCGGGTTGATAGCAGCCGCCACGCGTGCATCTTCCACCGGGAAGCCGTCGATGATATAAAGTGGGGTATTGTCTTGTGTTAGCGAGTTGTTACCACGGATAGTGATGGTCATCGTACCACCGGGCATGCCTTCACCTGAGCTTACGTTTACACCGGCGATACGACCGCCCAATGTCTGGTCGAAAGATGCAGAAGGAGTCTTGAGCAAGTCACTCATGTTGACTTTGGATACAGAACCGGTCAAGTCTTTCTTACGGACTTCCTGGTATCCCACAACAACCACTTCATCCAATGCCTGGGCATCTTCTTCCAATGTGATATTGAATGTCCGTTGGTCACCTACTTTGATGTCTTGGGTCTTGTATCCAATAAAAGAGAATTGAAGGATGTCGGAAGGTTTTACGTTGCCCAATGCAAACTTTCCTTCCAGATCTGTGGTAGTTCCGTTGGTGGTTCCTTTCACAACAACGCTGACACCGGGCAGTTCTCCCATGGCGTCGACAACTTTACCGCTTACTTGGCCTCCGGTCTGTGCGTGTATACCAAGTACACAGCAGAAGAGCATTGCAAGTAGCATAAAGGTTACTTTTTGTCTCATAAATATTAATTTAATTAGTTATTAATAAAGGTTGTTTCTTCGTTTTGTACTCACTTTAGAGTTGAATCACATCGCAAATGTAGGAGATGGAGTATACAAATGCATTGGTTAATAGTTCACAAAAAGTACGAATTCGTACAAAACTTGCGAACTATACCACTCTTGTACTTTTATTCCCTTTCACTTTGGTTCTTTGCTTCCTTCACCTCTTCCAGTAGGGCAGAGAGCGTTTTTACCTTGTCCGGATGGGCTTCTGCCACATTGTCTTTTTCGGACGGATCAATGGAAAGATTGTACAGTTGAGGCTGCGGGGCGTTCCCCATTTCTATTTTTGTCCAATACTCCAGTGCCGGCTTGTCGCTGGGCTCTATGTATTTCCAGTCTCCTTGGATAATGGAGAGTGTATTGTCCAGATTCTGTTGTACAATATAGTCACATCCGGCAGTATCGGTTCCCAGGAAGTTGTTGAGCTGGTCGCGGCTGTCGGGAGCGATGCCTGCTTCCAGCGGATGGTTCAGCAGGGCGGCGAATGAAGCGTATACATCAATCATGGAGAAGGGGGCTTGTTGTTTGCCGGGTTTGATGCCATTGGGCCAGCGTACAATGAAGGGAATGCGGGTACTGGCATCGAAAGCGCTGTACTTCCCACCGCGGTAGTGCTTCATGGGAGTATGCCCGTTCAGCAGTTCGCGTGCCTGGTCCTGATAGCCGTCGTCTATGACGGGACCGTTGTCACTGCAGAATACAAAAATGGTGTTGTCGGCAATGCCGAGGCTGTCCAAAGTGTGCATGATTTCACCCACGGTCCAGTCCAGCTGGAGGATGACGTCGCCACGTACGCCCAAACCACTCTTGCCGGCGAAACGCGGATGTGGCACGCGGGGAACATGTACATCTTGCGTACCCATATAAAGGAAGAAAGGTTCGTCTTTATGGGCTGTGATGAAGTTCTTAGCTTTGTCTGTAATCACGTCGGCAATGTCTTCGTCTGTCCAAAGGGCGGATTTGCCGCCGGTCATCCAGCCGATGCGGGGGATGCCGTTGATGATGGTGTTATTGTGCCCCTGGCTGGGTTTCATCTTGACGAGTTCGGGGTTTTCGAGACCGGTGGGCCAGTCACCGACCTTGTGGTCGTAGCTCACAGTGATAGGGTCGTTGGGGTCGAGACCCACTACATGTCCGTTCTCTACAAAGACGCAAGGAACGCGGTCGACGGTAGCGGGGATGATGTATTCATAGTCAAAGCCGATGTCTTGGGTGTTCGGTTTGATGGAGTGGTTGAAGTCTGTACCGCCTTTAGGGCCCAGGCCGAGGTGCCACTTGCCCACTGCTGCAGTGGCGTAGCCTTCTTCCTTGAACATATCGGCCATAGTGACGCAGGCGGTATCGATGATGAGTTCGGAATTGCCCGGAGCGATGCCGGTATTCTTCTGTCGCCAGGGATACATGCCCGTCAGCAGGCCGAAACGGGAAGGAGTGCTGGTGGAAGAAGTGGCATAAGCGTTGGTAAACTGCATGCCTTGTCCGGCAAGGCGGTCAATGTTGGGAGTGCTTACTTTGGTGGCACCGTAACAGCTCAGGTCGCCGATACCCAGGTCATCAGCAATCAGATATACTACATTGGGCTTCTGCGGCGAGTGCTCCGAAGTCTTGTCTTTAGGTTGGCTTCCGCATCCCGCTATCAGGGCTGCACCGGGAATCAGAGACCACAAGGGGGAAAAATGCTTCATAGTTCTTTGACTTTAGATTGTAATTCTGAGGTCAAAGGTAAGAGGTTTTATGGAATCGGGTGTATAAGGAAGTACAAGGGAAGGGAGAAAAAGTACAAACCGTATCATGCGATGGCTTGATGTACAATATTAAGATGTCTCTTCACTGTCTTCCGTACTTTCCTCTCCTCCATTCTCTCCTTTGCGGTAGGCCAGTGGGCTGACATGGTAAATGTCCTTGAAGCATTTGGAGAAATAGCGTGAAGAACTGAAACCGATCCGGTCCGCAATTTCAGTGATATTCAGCTCCGGATTGTTGCGCAGCATCAGAGCGCCTTTCTTCAGGCGGATGGTCAGGATAAAGTCGTTCGGAGTTTGTCCGGTGATAGCCTTCAGCTTGGTGAACAGATTGGTGCGTGCCATTGCCATTTCACGGGCAAAGACGTTGACGTTGAACTCCGTATCGTCCAGATGTTGCTCGATGACTGCCATGGCACGGTCCAGAATCTCCTTGTCTATGGGGTTGGTGGCAAGCATCTGTACAAAGGCTTGCGGCTGCTTGCTGAACTTTTCCTGCAGAAGGATGCGCGAGTTCACGAGGTTGTTGCAGCGCGAAATCAATAGATTGGTGTTGAACGGCTTGGTGATATAGTCGTCCGCACCGATGCGCAGTCCCTCGATGTTCTGTTCGATGGCAGTCCGTGCAGTGAGCAGCACCACGGGGATATGGCAGGTGTTGAAGTCACTTTTTATCTGTTTGCACAGTTCCGTTCCCGACATGTTGGGCATTACTACATCGCTGACTACGATATTGGGCATTTCGCTGCGCACCAGTGCGAGTCCTTCCGCTCCGTCGGCCGCAGTCAGCACTTCGTAGAAGGGCTTGAAGATACCTGCCAGCATGTCGCGGATGGAGTCGTTGTCTTCCACTATTAGGATTTTTGCATCCGGGAGTCGTTTGATGGGAGCACTCTCTTCCAGCTCTGCCTTGAGCAGGGCATCGTTTTCCGGTTTGGGAATTTCTATTTGTTGCACACTGTCTGCATTCTTATTTATTTGCTCTTCGTCAAACTGTGCGTTCCCCAATTGCAGGTTTACGATGAAGCTGCTACCTTTGCCCAGTTCGCTTTCCACACGGATGGTGCCGTGATGGAGCTCCACGATACCCTTCGTCAATGCCAGGCCGATACCCGTACCCGTCTTGCTTGCATCCGTAGAGTCCATTTGGTCTATCTGGTAGAAGCGGTCGAATATCTTGTCCACTTCCCGGGCATCTATGCCGCTGCCGGTATCGGTCACGCGGATGACGGCATTGCTGCCTTCGGTCTTGATGCTGAGGGTGATGCTGTCTTCCGCCTTGGTATGCTTGACGGCGTTGGACAGCAGGTTGTTTATCACTTTCTGAATCTGTTTTTGGTCATACCATACTTCGAGGCTGTCTGTTTCCTTCTCGAAGTAGAGGCTGATTTGTTTGGCGCTGGCATATTCCAGGAAAAGCAGATAGTTTTCGTATAGGAAGTTCACGATGTTGTGTGGACTTACCTTTATCTTCATGTGCCCTTGTTCCTGCTTGCGGAAGTCGAGCAGCTCGGTGATGAGTTCCCGTAGCTGTATGCTGTTCTTGTAGATGCCCAGTACCTTGTTATATATGGCAGGCGTGAAGTTCTGGAGTTGCATCAGCGTTTCCACTTGGGCCACGATGAGTGTCAGCGGGGTGCGGAATTCATGGGAAATGTTGGTGAAGAAACGTAGCTTTGACTGGTTCAGGGCCTCTACGTCACGGATGTGCTTCTGTTCGTACTTCAGTGATTCACGCAACTTGATTCTGGACTTGTAGGTACGCACCAGATACCAGAGCAGGATTCCCGTCACTATCAGGTAGATAAGATAGGCAAGGGGAGTCTTGTAGTAGGGAGGCAACACGTGTATGGTCAGGTGGACTTGCGGACAAAGGCTCTCGTCTTTTCCGTTGGGCTTTATAATCAAGTTATAGGTTCCGGCGTTCAGGTTGGTATAGGTGATGTTGTGCAGTCCACGGGCACTGTTCCAGTCGTTGGAGAAGCCTTCCAGCTTATAGATGATGTCGTCTTTGTTGGCGGCTACATAGTTTGAAGTGGCAAACTCTATGCTGAACATGGACTGGTCAGCGTTGAGCGTAATCTCGGGGGTGCAGTACAAGGCTTGCTGCAGGATACCGGTCTCATCTCCCACTTGTATTTCCGTTCCGTTCACAATGAGGCGGGAGAGGATGATTTTGTAGGGTTTCGGCGTGAAGTTCAACTCCATTTCATGGAAAGAAATCATTCCCTGCGTGCCTCCCAGGAATATCTCTCCGTCACGGGTCACGCAAAGGGCATTCTCGTTGACGGCAGTCATTGGGAAACCGTTTTCGGCACTGTAGTTCAGGAATGCCTTTTGCCGGTAGTCGAAGATGGAGAAGCCCTCGTTGGTGATGAGCAGCAGTTTGCCGCTGGTGGGGGATTCCTCCGTCTCATAGATACAGTCGCTGGAAAGGCCGTTCTTCGCTTGGTCAAAGTTCTCGAAGTCGTTGCTGGCAGGGCGGTATAAGTCCAGTCCGCTGCCCGAAGTGGCGAACCACAGATTGCCTTTGCTGTCTTGGGTAATGTTGTTTACATTGTTGTTGCTGATGCTGTGTGGGTCGGCAGTATCATGGCGGTAGTTGGTCAGTTTGCCGGTATCGAAACGGTAGCTGAACACACCTTCGCCCGTGGCTGCAATCCAGAGCGTACCGTTGCTGTCGAAAGTGACATCTGCCACCATCTTGATTTTTTTGCCTTCTTTGCTGTCCTGGAACAGTTGTTGGCATTTCCCGTTGGCAGGGTCGAAGAGGCAGATTCCGTTTTGGGTGGCTATCACCAGGTGGTCTTGGTAAGGCGCGATATCGCGGATGATGTCGGAAGGCAAGGTCTCCGGATTACCTGCTTCCATGCGGTAGTGTGTGAATTGCCCCGAGCGTATGTCCAGTCTGTTCAGTCCGCCCAGATGGGTTCCTATCCAGATGATGTCTTTGGAGGCATCATAATAGAGAGCCTTGATGTTGTTATGGGAAATACTGTTGGGACCGATTTCCGGGCGGAACCATTTGAACTCACGGGTACGGCGGTTGTAATAGTTCAGTCCGCCCCCTTCGGTGCCAATCCACAGATTGCCGTCCTTGTCTTCGATGGTGCGGCCTACAACCGGATTGCTCAGCCCCTTCTTTTCGATGGGCGAATACATATAGCGGCTGTATATCTCGTACTCGGGGTTGAAGTAGTTGACGCCGCCAAAGTAGGTTCCCAGCCACAGCGTTCCTTGGTTGTCCTTTACGATGCACCAGATGGAAGAGTGTGTCAGTCCGTCGCTCTGGGCATCACTGGCAGTGTGGTTCTGGAAGAGTCCCGTACTTTTGTCATACCGGTTCAATCCGTTGAATGTCCCAATCCAGATGTTTCCCAGATTGTCTTCACAGCAGGCTCGCACGAAGTTGGAAGAGATGCTGTAAGGGTTCTTTGCGTCGTATTCAAAGATTTCGATGGTTCCGTCGGTCTTTACATGGTGCAGCCCTTCTTCCCAGCTGCCAATCCATAACTCGCCTTCGCTGTCTTGGTATATGCTGGTGATGTTGCCTTTCAGGATGGGGTGGGTCAGCTCGTTCTTGTCCAGTTGCAGGCGGTATGCTCCGTTGGTGGTCGTTCCAATCCACATTTGTCCATTGTCCAGATGCATACAGCAGATTTCCAGACTTTTTCCGGGAAGCTGGTAATAGAGGTCAAAGTTCCCGGTCTGCTCGTTATAGCGGTAGATTTCATTCTGTTTTCCGATGAAAAGGGCCTCTTTGTAATATATGCTGTGTACATTTCCTTGCAGCAGGGTGGTGAATCTTTGGGTGGCGAGATTGAACTCGGCTACTCCTTCCGTACAGAGCAGGTAGATTTTTCCGTTACGGTTGCCGGCCATGCGCAGCACGGTGTTGCAGAAAAGGCTGTAAGGGTCGTTCTTCTGCAGCTTGTAAGTTTGTATGTCTTCTCCGTCATAACGGTTCAAGCCTTCTCGGGTTCCAATCCATAAGACACCGTTTTCATCGATGTAAAGGCTGTTCACGGAGAATTGTGACAGACCGTCGTCGGTTGTCAGATGGTTGAAGGTGATGTTCTGCGCCTGCAGGGTTGCAGCAATCATGCTTACTGAAACAAGAAGCAGCCGGATGATAAACGTTCGCACTTTTCGGGTAGTTTTTAAGGTTTCAGTTACAAATATAGGTATATTTTGTACAAGACTTCTTATTTATTAGGCAGTTTTTGCGGTTATGTTTGGATAAATGTATAATTTTGGAAGCGCGCCGAACGATACTTGTCTTTTGATAGATGGCAATCGGCGTATCTTTGTAAACAAATTAATTCATTTATTATCATGAAAGACCTTTTATCTATTGTATCTCATTTTCAAATGCAGGGTACGGTTCGTGAAATCAAGCCTTTAGGCTCAGGCCTGATTAACGATACGTACAAAGTGACCACCGTTGAGGCCGATGCGCCGGACTATGTTCTGCAACGTATCAATCATGCCATTTTCCAGAATGTAGAGATGTTACAGTCTAATATCGAGGCTGTGACCGGGCATATCCGTAAGAAGCTGGAAGAGAAAGGAGAGGCCGATGTCGAGCGTAAAGTGCTTCATTTCATCCCCACGGCCGAAGGGAAAACCTATTGGTATGACGGTGAGAACTACTGGCGTATCATGACTTTTATTCCCCGTGCCAAGACTTACGAGACGGTGAACCCCGAATATTCCTATTATGCGGGAACTGCCTTCGGTAATTTCCAGGCTATGCTTGCCGACATTCCAGATACATTGGGCGAGACAATTCCCGATTTCCACAACATGGAGTTCCGCCTGAAGCAACTCCGTGATGCTGTGGCTGCCGATGCGGCGGGACGTGTGCAGGAGGTGCGGTATTTTCTGGATGAGATAGAAAAACGCGCTGATGAAATGTGCAAGGCAGAACGCTTGTTCCGTGAAGGCAAACTGCCCAAACGGGTATGCCACTGTGATACGAAAGTGAACAATATGATGTTCGACGAAGACGGTACGGTGCTTTGTGTCATCGACCTGGATACGGTGATGCCCAGCTTCATCTTCTCCGATTATGGCGATTTCCTTCGCTCAGGTGCCAACACGGGGTTGGAAGACGACAAGAATCCGGATAATGTGAACTTCAATATGGAAATATTCCGGGCATTTACCAAGGGCTATCTGGAATCGGGCAAGTCCTTCCTGTTGCCGATAGAGATTGAGAATCTGCCTTATGCGGCTGCCTTGTTCCCATACATGCAGTGCGTACGCTTCCTGGCAGATTATATCAACGGTGATACTTATTATAAAATCCAGTATCCGGAGCACAATCTTGTGCGTACCAAGGCTCAGTTCAAACTGTTGCAGAGTGTGGAGGAACATACACCGGAGATGAAAAAGTTCATTGACTCATGTATCTGAAAAAGTTTTTAATGACGATGGCGGCAGCTCTTTGCATGTTGCCGCTGTCTGCAATTAATCCCCAAAATAGTAAAATGAAAGAATTGAATGTAAAGAAAGTAAGTGTGGCCAATATACCGGTAGAGTCGGTTCCGGCTCTTCTGGATGAAGAGAAGGTGGCGTTTCAGCCCGTAAACACTGTGAATTGGGCTGCTTTTCCTTATACTCCCGATGTGGAATTCCGCATAGCGCATACGGAAGATGCCATTCTGCTGCATTTCAAGGTAAGGGAAGCGAGTGTACGCGCAGTTGCAGGCCACGATAACGGTCCGGTTTGGGAAGATGCGTGTGTAGAGTTCTTCTCTGTGCCTGCCGATGACGGAGTGTACTACAATATGGAGTGTAATTGTGCCGGGACTCTGCTTATTGGGGCAGGTGCCGGACGTGGAAACCGCCAGCATGCCCCGCAAGAGGTGCTCGATAAAGTACAGCGTTGGGCTTCTTTGGGACGTGAGGCTTTCGACGAAAGAGTAGGTGAGTGTGCCTGGGAAGTGGCCCTGGTCATCCCTTATTCCGCTTTCTTCCTGCATGACATCACTTCGTTGGATGGAAAGACGCTCCGTGCCAATTTTTATAAATGCGGTGACAAGCTCCAGACTCCCCATTTCCTTTCCTGGAATCCGATAGGTCTGGAGAAGCCGAACTTCCATTGCCCGGAGTTCTTCGGTACCCTGCATTTCGAGTAGTAGTAGAACAAAAAATTACTCAATCTGCCCTCACCACTATCACCGCTTTTCTGAAACTCCCTATTCATCGCCCTTTCAAGGGTGAGTGAGAGCAAATAAAAAGGGTGAGGGCAAATTTTACCCTCACCCTTCCGAGCGTACCCGGTTGCTTCCTGCTTCTTTCCCCGTCTTTTATAGGACAAGACAGACCATTGTCTACAGAAACAGTATAATAAATACCCTTTATATACTTAATCCGTTAGTTCACAACACTGAACAGTTTGTTCCAGCATTAGAGAACACTTTGTTTCAGTATAGAAAAACACTTTGTTTTCATATAATGGAACGAACTGTTTTGTTAAGGGAAACAAAGTGTTTTCTATAAGGAAACAAAATGTTTAGTTAAAGGAAACAGTTTGTTTTACTTAGCATACTGCCTGGAATGAATGTGCATCAAAAAATAGTAAAAGATAATGCAGGAACTATTGTAGAGGAATATAGAAAAGGGCACGAACTACGCAGACTTACAGAAAAGAATTTATTCATCCGTATTGTCTGCGTGATTCGTGCCCGAAGAAGGGTGTTTACTTCACGATTCCTTTGGAATTCTTGATGAAATTGATGATATTGTGTATCTCGTCACTCATCGGTACTTGGTCTTCAATCTTCTGCAAGGCATCCTGCACGCTGAAGTTTCCCTGGTATACCAGACGGTAGGCATTTACGATATGGCGCAATACACGTTCGGTCACCTGGTGTTTGTGTTGAAGCACAGCAGCGTTGATACCGTGGTATTCTGCCGGATTACCGTTCATGATGATATAGGGCGGCACATCCTTTGATATGCGGCAGCCAGCTTGAATCAGTACCCAACTTCCAATGTGGCAGTATTGGTGCAGAATGACGTTGCTGCTCAGAATGGTGCAGTCGTCTATCTGACATTCTCCGGCTACGGTAGTCTTGATACCCAGTACACAATGGTTGCCTATCTGCACGTCGTGGCAGAGGTGTACACCATCCATCAGGTAGTTCTCATTACCGATGCGGGTGGCGCTTCCTGCATGGGTAGCACGGCTGACAACCACGTTCTCGCGGATGTCGTTATTATCACCGATAATCAGCATGCTGTTCTCTCCCGTATAATGGAAGTCTTGCGGTTCGGCACCCAGAACGGCATTGTGATGCACCTTGTTCCCTTTTCCCATGCGGGTACCGTGCAGAATTTTTGCCCCCGACATAATAATACAGTCATCACCGATTTCCACGTTCCCTTCGATAAATGCAAAGGGCTGGATGGTTACATTCTTGCCGATTTTTGCGGCAGAATCTACATAAGCTAACGGACTTATCATAGTAATTAGCGATTAATGATTAATGATTAATGATTAATGATTAGTGATAAATGGTTAGTGATTAGGATTTACTATTTCATTAATCGCTAATCACTTATCGCTCATTTTATTCTCTTCCTCCTCCAAGCGCTTGATACAGACTGATGACTGCCTGCATGCTGCTGAAGGTGTCGGATACTTCTGCAAGCTGTGCGCTGAGGTAAGACTGCTCGGCAGACAAGACTTCCAGATAGGTCGACGTGCCTAAGTTAAACAATTCTTTTGTATCTGAGGCAGCTTGGCGGGCAGAATTTACTTGAATAGTGCGTGAAACGGCTTTGTCCTTCTCCATTTGATACAGGTGCAGGGCGTTGCTCACTTCATTTCCGGCATTCAGCAGGGCGGTTTGGAACTGAATCTTAGCCTGCTCCTCTTGTGCCTTGGCTTGTTTCAGACGGGCAATGTTGGCACCGCGATAGAACAAGGGTTGCGTCAGCGAACCGATGGCGGAAGCCAGCAGTTTACCCGGGTTGACGATACCTGCACCGGAGTTATTGGTCCAGCCTCCCGAACCGCTCAATGTAATCTGCGGGTAGAAAGCGGCACGGGCGCTGTTGGTATTATAGTAGCTGGCAGCCAGTGACATCTCGGCAGCTTTCACGTCCGGACGGTTGGATAGCAACTGCAAGGGGATACCTACTGAAAATTCCGTAGGCAGCTGTTGCTCTTCCAGTACACCGCGTGCGATGCTCTGTGCCGGTTGGTGCAACATCAGGCAGAGGGCGTTTTCGGTTTCGCGTATGCTCTGGCGTATGTCGGGCAGTGATGCCATGACTTGAGCGTAGGCAGTGCGGCTCTGCTCTACGGCAGCAGAAGTGGTTCCGTAGATGCCTGCATCTTTCATGGCTTGCACGGTCTCCAGGTTCTTTTTCAGAATCTCGACGGTGCCTTCGGTGATTTGCAGTTGGCGGTCCAGCATCAGCAGGGTGTAGTACATGTTGGCTACGCCGGCGATGACTTGCGTCTGAACGGCTTGTTCGTAGAATTGCGTCTGCTTCAAGCTAACCTTTGCTTGTCGCTTCGGGTTCAGCAGTTGACCGAAGAGGTCGACTTGCCAGCTTGCGGTGACGGGCAGGGAGTAGATTTGTGTAGCCTTTCCCTTGTCCCAGCTGCTGACGGTTCCTTGCGGAGACAAGGCAAGCATCGGAGCATAGGCAAGGCGGGCAGACATCAGTGCGGCTTGTGCTTGTTTCACGTTCAAGGCGGCACTGCGCAGGTCACCGTTGTTGGTGAGTGCTTGCTCGATAAGTGTCTGCAGCTGTGGGTCTGTGAACACTTCTCTCCAAGGCAGATTACCGAAGTTGGCCGTATCTGCGGCTAATGTATCGTTCACGGACGCCGTGTCGCGATACAGTCCGGCAGTTGTCATGTCTTCGGGTCTGTCGTATGATTTGTAGATGTGGCAACTGCTCAATAAAGCAGTTGCGCACATCAGGCATATTATTTTCTTCATAATCGCTAATCGTTAATCACTATTTTGTATATTGTTCAATCTCCGGTTCTGCATCCGAGTTGTCCACATCTTCCCATTCCATCGGCTTGAATTTCTCCTGCAGGTACTGGAATGCCACGAACAGTGCGGGCACTATGAAGATTTGCAGAATCATACCGATTAACATACCGCCGATGGCAGACGTACCCAGCGTACGGTTACCGTTGGCACCCGCACCGGAAGCAAACATCAGCGGGAGCAGACCGACAATCATTGCCAACGACGTCATCAAGATAGGACGCAGACGGGCTGCGGCACCCAATACGGCTGCCCAGGTGATACTCATACCCATTCTGCGGCGTTCGAGGGCAAACTCTACAATCAAGATGGCATTCTTGGCCAACAGACCCATCAACATGATGAGGGCAATCTGCATATAGATGTCATTGGACATCGTACCCAGAATCATTTTCAGTGCCGGGATGCTGCCCAATGCGCCTATACCGCCTACAAAGAGGAAGCTACCCAGCAGACCGAACGGCACGGACAGCAATACGGATAAAGGCAGGATGTAGCTTTCGTACTGGGCACTCAGCAACAGATAAACGAATACGAAGCACAATATGAAGATGAGTCCCGTAGTGCTGCCACTCGTTTCGGCCTCTTCACGCGCCATACCTCCCAACTCATAACCGAAACCGGCAGGCAGGTTTTCCTGCGCCACTTCGGCAATGGCTTGCAGAGCCTGACCGGAAGTGTAGCCTGATGCGGGAGCCACCATCACCTTCATGGAGGTGTAGAGGTTGAAACGGCTGATGACGTCAGGACCATATACTTTCTTGATGGAGATGAACTGCGTGATAGGTGCCATCTCGTTGCCGTTGCGCACCTTGATGCTTTGCAGTGTTTCCATATTCTTGGTAGCATCAGGTTCGGCTTGTACTATTACGCGGTACATCTTACCGAAGCTGTTGAAGTTGGAAGCATACAAACCACCGTAATATCCCTGCAAGGTAGTCAAGATGTCATTGGGGCTGATGCCTGCTTTCTTACAAGCGGCAGCGTCAATGTCCAGCTGGTATTGCGGGAAGTGAGGGTTGAAGGATGTCTTGGCAGAGTTGATTTCAGGGCGTGCTTCCAGGGCTGCGTTATAGTTGTTCACCACGTCGAAGAAGTGGTTCAAATCACCACCCGTCTTGTCCTGCATGTTCAACTCGATGTCGCTTGAAGCCGAGTAACCCGGAATCATAGGCGGCGCGAAGAACAATACCTGCGCTTCCTTGATAATCTTTTGGGCGCGCATGTACAAAGTGGCGTACACAATCGTGGAGTTCTGCATCGTGGAACGTTCTTCCCAGTTCTTCAGCTTGATGATGAGTGAACCGTAGGAGGGGCCTTGACCGCCCAAGAAGCTATAACCTGAGATAACGGTACGTGACTGTACGGCAGGGTCTGCAGCAACCAAGCTGTCCACACGGTTCAAAATCTCTTGTGCGCGTTCTTGTGAAGTGCCCGGAGGCAGTGTCACAGCGCCCATGATGGTACCGGTGTCTTCGTTGGGCACCATACCGGTCGGGGTTATCTGCATGAATACGCCCAACAGTACAATAGAGCCGATAACCAGTCCTGCCGATATCCAGCGTTTCTGGATGAAGAACAACACTTGTTTCTTATACTTGCCCAAGATACCGTTGTATGAGTCATTGAAGGATTGTTTGAACTTGTCGGTAGTCATACCTGCCAACGCCAGCACACTGATGATAATCATCAAGCTACACAGAATGGGGTGTTCGCTGAAGCTGAACAGACCGAAAATCATGCCCAGGATAGCTACCGTCACGAAGAGCAGTGTAATGCCGGGACGCATCAACCGGCCTATAGAGTCGGCATAACGTGCAATCATAATCTTGCGGGCTTCCTTGGCGGCAACGCCTACACGCTCTTTCAGACTTTCGTGTCCGCCGTTGTGAGGTTTCAGGAAGATGGCACACAGCGCAGGACTCAGGGTCAGGGCGTTCAGAGCCGAGAAACCGATGGCAATCGCCATGGTCAAACCGAACTGACGGTAGAAAGTACCTGCCGTACCTCCCATGAAGCTCACGGGAACGAATACGGACATCATCACCAACGTAATGGAGACGATGGCACCACCCAGTTCACTCATGGCGTCGATGGAAGCTGTACGGGCCGATTTGTAGCCCTGGTCCAGCTTGGCATGGACGCCCTCGACGACGACGATGGCATCATCGACCACAATCGCAATGGCAAGCACCATGGCCGAAAGGGTCAGCAAGTTGATACTGAAGCCAATCAGTTTCAATACGAAGAAGGTGGCAATCAACGCCACGGGAATGGCGATGGCGGGAATCAACGTGGAGCGCATATCCTGCAGGAAGATATACACTACGATGAACACCAGGATAAAGGCCTCGATCAATGTCTTGATTACCTCATGTATGGAAGCGAAGAGGAAGTCGTTGGCACTCTGTGCAATGTTTATCTTTAAGCCGGCGGGCAGTTTGCTGGAATAGTCGTCCAGTAGGGCCTCGATATCCGAGATGGTCTGCGTGGCATTACTGCCTGCCATCTGGAAAATGATACAACTCACGGCTTTATGTCCGTTTACCATATTGTTGAATCCGTATGACAGACGGCCCAGTTCCACATTTGCTACATCCTTCAGACGGAGTATTTCACCGTTCTCCAAGGCCTTGATGACAATGTTCTCGAACTCCGTAGTCTGTTGCAGACGTCCTTTGTAACGCAGAGTATACTGGTAGGTTTGGTTACCGCGCTCACCCAACTGGCCGGGAGCCGCTTCGATGTTCTGTTCGCTCAAGGCGGCAACCACATCGTTGGGGATAAGTTTGTATTGGGCCATTACATCAGGTTTCAGCCAGATACGCATGGAGTAGTCTTGTCCCAATACCATGGCATCGCCCACACCGTTGACACGTTTCACCTCAGGGATAAGGTTGATGTTGGCGTAGTTTTCCAGGAACTCGATGTTGTACTGGTCTTTTTCATCATAGATGGAGAATACCATCAACATGGAAGTCTGGCGTTTACGGGTGGTTACACCGATTTTGGTAACTTCGGCAGGCAGCAAGCCTTGCGCCATGGAAACGCGGTTCTGTACGTTCACCGCTGCCATATCGGGGTCGGTACCTTGCTTGAAGTAGATGGAGATGTCGCCCGAACCGCTGTTGGTGGCGCTCGAACTCATATACATCATATTTTCCACACCGTTAATCTGGTCCTCCAGCGGAGCGATAACGGAGTTAAGCACCGTTTGGGCATTGGCACCTTGGTAAGTCGCACTTACCGATACGGTGGGAGGTGCAATGTCCGGGTATTGGGTGATAGGCAAGGTAGCCAGACCAATAACTCCTAAGATTACTATCAGGATGGAAATTACCGTTGATAGTACCGGACGGTTAATAAATCTATCTAATTTCATTTCATGAACAATTAAGGAATTAAAAATTGAAGAATTTTTTTATTTTTCATTCTTTCATTGAAACGCAGTCTGAATATTGCCTTCTTTCTGGTCTTTTAGGGCCTTCTGGTATTCGGCTTCCTTTTCAGCAGGCGTGATGGGCGTGATGGACTGTCCGTCCTTCAGGTTCTGTACCCCTTCGATAACGATTTTTTCGCCTGCTTTCAAACCTTCCGTCACGTAATAATACTTGCCGTCGTCTAAGCTGAACACTTTAACTTCGGTATTTTTCAGCGTGTTGTCCGGTTGCAGTACGAATACGAACTGCTTGTCCTGGATTTCGGTAGTGGCAGACTGTGGAATCATGATGACATCATGCAGCGGGTTGGGGAATACCACATTGCCGGTGCTTCCACTACGCAGCACGTTGTGCTTGTTGGGGAAGAGGGCACGCATGGTTACCGAACCGGTAGTCTGGTCAATGACTCCGCTGATTGTCTCCACGCGGCCACTGTCGGCATACATGGTTCCGTCGATGAGCTGCAACTGTACATTCGGCATCTTTTCCAGAATTTCCTTGGTGCTACCGCCTTCACGAATCTGTGACAAGAGTTGGCGTTCGGTCATGGAGAAGTAGGCGTACATTTCGGAGATGTCGGCAACGGTAGTCAGCGGGCTGGCTACGGAAGGACTAACCAAGCTACCTACGCGGTAGGGAATGCTACCTACTACACCGTCACTGGGGCTGGTTACACTGGTGTATGACAAATTGTTCTTGGCATTGACCAATTGGGCATTGGCTTGTGCTAGTTGTGCCTTTGTCTGTGCCAGCTGGTTTTCGGCCATTTGCAAATCGTAGTCACTGATGATGTTTTTCTTGTTCAGTTCACGTTTGTTGTTTACAGTCAGTTCTTGTGTGTTTACGGCAGCTTTGGCTGTTTCAACAGCAGCTTTGGCCGAATTTACGGCTGCCTGATACTGTACGGGGTCGATGCTGAACAACACTTGTCCTTTGCGCACTGTTGCGCCTTCGTCCACGTGCAATTTTGTGATGAACCCACTCACCATCGGGCGGATTTCTACATCTTGTTTACCCTTGATAGTAGCAGGGTAGCTGTTTGTCAAGTTGGCAGTGGTGGTCTTTGCCTCAATCACTGCAAATTCGGGAGCTTTACCCGTTCCTTTGTCGCCTTGTCCGCAACTGCTGAGCAGTGCCAGGCAACATGCCAATAATACTAATCTACTCTTCATACACTTTTTTGTTCTCTGTATAATTTTATATTCTTCTTTTTTTCGATTCTTGAAAGGCGTTTTTGTGTGTAATTCATGATTTAGAAATAAGGCAGGAAAAAGAAAACTGAATACTCCTATTCAGTTTTCGTCTGCAAAAATATTCTTTTCTTAGTATATAAGGTGTGAAACACTTCCTTTTTTAACTATGTTTCATACATAGATGAGAACGAAAGGACATTTTTTGATTAAAATACTGTAAAGCATACCGCTAATTGGCAGATAACCTTTATTTTTGCAGCATGTTAGAACGTAAACGCCATACTAAAATGAAGCCGCTTTTCCGCAGGTTGTTGGGGGGTGTTGCCATAGCTGCCGCACTGTATTCTTGTGCCAGTGTGGGCCGTATTGAAGGAGGACCTTATGATGAGACTCCTCCGCGTTTTATTTCCGGTACTCCCACGCCCGGCGCACTCCATCACAATAAAAATAAACTTTCCATTGAGTTCGACGAATTTATCAAGCTTGACAAGCCGAATGAGAAGATTGTAATATCCCCTCCGCAGGTGCAGCAGCCCGAAATTAAGTCTAATGGGAAGAAGGTGGTCATCACCCTGCAGGATACATTGAAACCCAATACCACTTATACATTCGATTTTGGTGATGCCATCCAGGATAATAATGAGGGGAATCCCTTGGAGAATTTCTTCTATTCTTTCTCTACGGGCGACCGTCTCGACTCTATGGCTGTGGCCGGTACAGTACTGAATGCGGCCAATCTTGAACCGGTGAAAGGAATGCTGGTCGGTCTGCATGCCAATCTGGCCGACTCCGCTTTTACCAAACTTCCTTTTGAGCGGGTGGGGCGTACGGACAGTCGCGGACGCTTCTCTATCCGTGGAGTGGCTCCCGGCAAGTATCGCATTTATGCCTTGCAGGATGCCGACCAGAATTTTGCCTATTCCCAGCCGACGGAAGTGATAGCTTTTAATGACTCTATCATCATTCCTTCCATGGAAGAGCGCATGCGCCAGGATACGACCTGGATAGACTCGCTGACAGTAGATACGATTGTAGAACGTCAATATACCCACTACCTGCCGGATGATGTTCTGCTGCGTGCTTTCAAGGAGCTTTCCTTCTCGCAACGTTTTTTGAAGGCCGAACGGTTGACTCCGGAGAAGTTTTCGCTCTATTTCACTGCTCCGGCAGACACGTTGCCTTTATTGAAAGGATTGAACTTTAATGAGGAAGATGCGTTTGTTATAGAACAGCCTACCGGCCGGAACGATACGATTCATTATTGGATAAAGGATTCTCTGCTCTATAAGCAGGATTCCCTGAAAATGAGTATCACCTATTTGTATACGGATAGCCTGAAACGATTGGTACCCCGTACCGATACTTTGAATGTGCTGGCGAAGTTGACATACGACAAGCAGCAGAAGCAGAAGCAGGAAGCGAAGGAAAAGGAACAGAAAGAGCGTGAGAAGAAAAAGAAGAAGTTGAAGGAAGGTGAGGTGGAAGAGCCCGAGCCGACGGAATTCCTGGCTGTAGATGTGTATGCCCCTTCTGCAATCGATGTATATGATTATCTTACTCTGTCGTTTACGGAGCCGGTGGCAAGCATAGATACCACCGCTTTCCATCTGAAACTGAAAGTGGACTCGTTGTGGCAGGATATCCCGTTCGACTTTATGCGCGACTCTTTGGACTTGAAGCGTTATAATCTGTTTGCCGAATGGGCACCCGGCGAAAGCTATACATTTGAAGTGGATTCTGCTGCCATACGCGGGTTGTACGGGTTGTTCTCCGACAAGATAAAGAAGGACTTCAAGGCCAAGAAGCTGGAAGAGTACGGGCAGATATTCTTTAATGTGCATGGAGCGGACTCTCTGGCTTTTGTGGAACTACTGGACGGTCAGGACAAAGTGCTGCGCACGGTGCCGGTGGTGGATGGGAAAGCCGATTTCTATTTCCTCAATCCGGGCAAATATGGAGCGCGGCTGATAAATGATACGAATGGGAATGGCGTCTGGGATACGGGAAACTACGCCGAGAAGCGCCAGCCTGAAATGGTTTACTATTATCCGATGGTTCTGGAGCTTAAAGCGAACTTTGATTTGACCCAGGAATGGGATATTAAGGCCAAGTCCCTGGATAGGCAGAAGCCGGACGAACTAAAAAAACAAAAACCAGATGAAGACAAGAAAAAGCAAAACAGGAACAAAAATAACCGCAGTGGCAATAGCAGCCGCAACAGTGGTAGAGGCCATAGCTATTAGGCGGAAGCAATTGTTCATTCTATTAATGGTGGGAGCGGTCTGTTTGGGAACCTCCCAGTCTGTTCAGGCCCAATGTACTGCAAAGAATGAAGCTTTCCAGTCGGGCGAGCATGTCATGTACGATTTATATTTCAATTGGAAGTTCATTTGGAAGAAGGTGGGTCTGGCAAGCCTCACTACCAATGCCACGACTTACCATTCCGAGCCTGCATTTCGCTTTAACTTGCTTTGTGTAGGCAGTAAAAAGACCGATTTTTTCTTCAAGATGCGTGATACGTTGACTTGTTATGTCAGCGATAGGTTGGAGCCGCTCTACTTCCGTAAAGCGGCAGAGGAGGGAAGCCGCCATACGGTGGACGAGGCTTGGTTCTCCTACTCGGACGGACTGGCGAATGTAAAGCAGAGACGCACCTGGCACAATCCCGTGCGTGAGGCTCAGGAGATGGAATACAGTGATAGTCGCTGTATCTTCGATATGTTGAGCATTTTGGCGCAGGCGCGCTCTTATGACCCTAAAGACTACAAGGTAGGGCAGAAGATACTCTTTCCCATGGCCACAGGACGCAGGGTGGAAGAGCAGACGTTGATTTACCGCGGCAAGGAGGAGGTCAAGGCGAATAACGACACCGTTTACCGCTGCTTGGTATTCTCTTTCGTAGAGTACAAGAAAGGTAAGGAGAAGGAGGTCATCACCTTCTTCGTATCTGATGATAAGAACCACCTTCCCATTCGCTTGGACATGTATTTGAATTTCGGTTCGGCCAAGGCATTCTTCAAGAGTGTCCGGGGCAACCGCTATCCGATGACGTCTGTGGTAAGGAAAAAGTGATGTTATCCCCTTTTCTAAATACACTGGATTCGAAAGTGGCAATCAGTTTTCCCTCCTGGTTGGTGACGTCGATCTGGTAATATCCGGTGGTGCGGCCGATGTAGCGTTCGCGTGCTTCGGCATACAGTACATCGCCCGGTCCGCTGCTGCGCAGGAAGGTGATATTGGACGAAAGAGAGAAGGCCAATGTTCCGTGGGAGTTGGCTGCTGCTGCCAGTGCCAGGTCGGCAAGGGTGAAGATGGCCCCTCCTTGCGTACGGCCTCCTGCATTGAGATGCTCTGCCGTGATAACCAGGCGTGCCTTGCTGTATCCTTCCTTTATTTCTATCAGTTCTACACCTGCATTCGTGGCGAAGCGGTCGTTCTTAAAAAACTCTTGTGCGGTCATGGGGAGTAATGATTAATGTTTAGTGATTAATGATTAATGGGTGGAAAATATGTGCTTCCGGACGCAAAAGTAACGATTTTAGCCATTAATTGAATTATTTAGGCGGGTCAAATCTGTACACTTGCTCTACTTTTGCAGCAGGAAAAATCATAAACTCTTAATAAATAAATCCCTTATTATGAAAACAGTCCTCACTACATTGGGAATCTCCCTCCTTGTATTGGCAGGTTGCGCAGGGCAAAAGCAGGCTGAAAGCAACTTTATCCAAGAAAACATTGATAATGCTGTGGCTCAGGAGACAATTCAGACAGACATTATCGAAAAATCCGGTAAAATCCTTAATCCCCGTACCATTGATAAGGATGGGAACATTGTCTATGTACCTATCGACGATTGGTGTTCCGGCTTCTTCCCCGGTAATATCTGGCATATGTACGAGTTGACCGGTGACCAGAAGTGGCTGCCGCTGGCAGAGAAGTATACCGAGGATTTGGATTCGGTACAATACCTTACCTGGCACCATGATGTGGGCTTTATGATTGGCAGCAGCTACCTGAACGGATACCGTTTTGCGGGTAAGGAGGAGTACAAGCCGGTCATCATACAGACAGCCAAATCATTGTCTACCCGTTTCCGCCCTGCAGCAGGCGTACTTCAGTCATGGGATGCAGACAAGGGGTGGCAGGCTGAACGTGGCTGGAAATGTCCCGTTATCATTGATAATATGATGAACCTCGAACTGCTGTTCGAAGCTTCCAGGCTGTCCGGCGACTCCACTTTCTATAACATAGCCCGGAAGCATGCCGATACGACTATGGCTAACCATTTCCGTGAGGACAACAGCTGCTATCATGTGGTGGATTATGACCCCGAAACCGGTGAAGTCCGTAAGAGACAGACTGCACAAGGCTATGCCGACGAGTCTGCTTGGGCACGTGGACAAGCGTGGGCCTTGTACGGCTATACCATGTGCTATCGCTATACACACGATGCCAAATACCTGGAGCAGGCTGAAAAGGTCTACAACTTTATCTTCAACAACAAGAATCTTCCGGAAGACTTGGTTCCCTACTGGGATTTCGATGCTCCCAATATCCCGAATGAACCTCGCGATGCTTCGGCAGCTGCCTGCACGGCGTCCGCCCTTTACGAGCTGAGTACTTATCTGCCGGATAAGGGATACAAGGAAACCGCCGACCGGATTATGGAAAGCCTCGCTTCTCCTTCCTACCGTGCCAAGGTGGGTACCAACGGCAACTTCATCCTGATGCACTCTGTGGGCAGTATTCCTCACGGTGCGGAGATTGATGTACCGCTGAATTATGCCGACTATTACTTCCTGGAAGGATTGATGCGTAAAAGAGACTTGGAAAAATGAAAACTCAATTAAATATTTTGTTAGGTGGTTTAGGTTTGTTCGCCTTGCAGGGCTGTAAAGCCCCGCAGGCGGAACAATCCGTCCAGCCGAATGTCATTTACGTTTTTCCCGACCAATACCGTAACCAGGCGATGGAGTTCTGGGGCCAGGAAGGTTTTCGCGAGAAAGTGAACTTTCGGAATGACCCGGTGCATACCCCACGCTTGAATGATTTTGCCCGGGAGTCGGTGGTATTGACATCTGCCATGAGCAACTGCCCGTTGAGCAGTCCCCACCGTGGTTCTCTGTTGACGGGAATGTATCCTAATAAGAGTGGTATTCCATTGAATTGCAATTCGAGCCGTCCCATCAGCTCCCTGCGTGAGGATGCTGTGTGTGTGAGTGATGTTTTCTGCAATGCCGGATATGACTGTGCCTACTTTGGCAAACTGCATGCCGACTTTCCTACCCCCAACGACCCCGAACGTCCCGGACAGTATGTGGAAGACCGTGTACCTGCATGGGATGCCTATACGCCGAAAGAACGTCGTCATGGGTTCAATTACTGGTATTCTTACGGTACCTTTGACGAACACAAGAATCCGCATTACTGGGATACGGAAGGCCGTCGCCACGACCCGCGCGAGTGGTCACCGTTACACGAATCGGGCAAGGTGGTGTCTTATCTGAAGAACGAGGGGAATGTACGCGACCCGAAGAAACCTTTCTTCATTATGGTAGGCATGAATCCTCCCCATAGTCCGTACCGTTCTTTGGACGACTGTATGGAGGAAGATTTCAATCTCTATAAAAACCAGCCTCTGGACAGCTTGCTCGTCCGTCCGAATGCCGACTCCAAGATGCTCAAGGCAGAGAGTGCACGCTACTACTTTGCTTCTGTGACGGGTGTCGACCGTGCTTTCGGTCAGATACTCGATGCCTTGAAGGAACTCGGGCTGGACAAGAATACCATTGTCGTGTTTGCCTCCGACCATGGAGAGACCATGTGTAGCCAGCATACGGAAGACCCGAAGAATTCCCCGTACTCCGAGTCCATGAACGTTCCTTTCCTGGTGCGTTTTCCCGATAAGATTAAGCCTCGCGTGGACGACTTGATGCTTTCCTCGCCGGACATCATGCCTACCTTGTTGGGGCTTGCCGGTCTTGCCGACTCCATTCCGGCCGAGGTGCAGGGGCGCAACTATGCACCGCTTTTCTTCGATGAAAAGGCGGATATTGTACGTCCCACCGGCGCTCTCTACATCCAGAACCTGGACGGTGAGAAGGATGCGGAAGGTATGGTCCGTTCCTACTTCCCTTCGTCGCGCGGCTTTAAATCGGCGCGCTACACGCTGGCGCTCTACATTGACCGCGAAAACCATAAGCTGGTCAAAAGTTTGTTGTTTGACGATGAAAAGGACCCGTATCAGATGAATAACCTTTCTTTGGAAGAAAACCAAGAAGTCGTAAAAGACCTTTGCGCAGAGATGGGCAAAGTGTTGAAAGAAATTGATGATCCTTGGTATAAGGAAGGTATCTTGAAGGATATGATACCTTATTGATTGGAAATGGGTTATAGATAATCCTCCATAAATTGCTTGAACGTTTTTTGCGACCCGCTTCGACTGATAGTGAACTATTTGTCGGAGCGGGTTGTTTGATTCAGAGTGGAATAAATTACCAATACGTATTAAGTAAATGATGGAGATGAAGTATAGACTATGGGCTTGTTTGTTGTTTTTGCCGATGGTCCTTTGGGCGTCCGGGCGTCCGAAAGTGGCTGTCGTACTCAGTGGGGGTGGCGCCAAAGGGACGGCGCATATCGGTGCTCTGAAAGTAATTGAAGAAGCGGGTATCCCTATAGATTATGTGGTGGGCACTAGTATGGGGGCCATTGTGGGCGGTTTGTATTCTATCGGATATACCCCACAGCAATTGGACAGTATGGTGAATGCCCAGAACTGGAAATTCTTGCTCTCGGATGCCCCCAATCCTAAGGATGTGTTGCTGGATGACCGGTTGAAGTCGGAGCGCTATGTACTCTCCATTCCGTTTTCTTTGAAATCTGCCGCTGTTTCGGATGCGGGTATCATAAAAGGGAAGAACCTGGCACGTTTGTTCTCCACATTGACAGAAGGTTACCAGGATTCTGTGGATTTTAGCCGTCTTCCTATTCCGTTTGCCTGCGTGTCGGAAAATCTGGTGAATGGCAGCGAAGTAGTGTTCCATGAGGGAATACTGGCCACTTCCATGCGTTCCAGCATGTCCATTCCCGGTGTGTTTGCTCCGGTAGACCTGGATGGAATGGTGTTGGTGGACGGTGGAATGGTGAATAACTATCCGGTAGATGTGGCGCTTGCCATGGGGGCCGACTACATTATCGGGGTGGATGTGCAGAGTCCGCTGCTTAAGGCTTCCGAGCTGAAATCGGTGAAAGACATCTTCGGGCAAATCATTAATCTGCAAGGAGAGAAGAAATACCGTGAGAATCTGCGTAATACCGACGTGTTGATAAAGGTGGATGTCACCGGCTATTCGGCTGCAAGTTTCACCAAAGAGGCCATCGACACTTTGATGGTGCGGGGAGAGCGTGCTGCCATGGACAGTTGGGACGGACTGCTTGCCCTGAAACGGAAGCTGGGACTTGCAGAAGATTATCAGCCTCGCCGCCCGGGACCTTTCCGCTTGCCCGGCGCGGCTGTTGATAGGGAGATTCCCGTTGATTCCCAAATAGCCGCCCCTGCTGTACGGGAGAACAAGCTGAATGTCGGTTTTCGTTTTGATACGGAAGAACTGGCGGCGTTGCAGGCAAATACGGACTTCTATTTCGGCCGGCAGCGGGAGTCGCTGGCCAGCCTCACCGCCCGTCTGGGCAAGCGTACACTGGCACGACTCGGATATAGTTATCAGTGGGACGGTGGATGGCAGGCAGGACTTGCCTATCAGTTCGACTATAAAGATATGAATATTTATAATGAAGGCAAACGGGCGCTGGATTTGACTTTTACACATCAGCTGGTCCGTATGGGGGCGGCGAAGGACTGGAACAATATCCAGGTCAGTTTGGGCATTGACTTTGATTACTACCACTATCATGATTTGCTGTCGCTCGACCCGTTGGCTTCGGCACTGTTTGAGAATTCGTCCTTATTCAGTTACTTTGCCGGACTTGTGTTCAACAACTTGAATGAGAGGAGCGCCCCTACAAAAGGCATGTCGTGGGCGGTATCCTACCATCTCTATACGGATAACCTCTTCCAGTATAAAGACAACAATCCTATTTCTGTTTTCGATGCCCGTTGGCAGGGATGTTTCTCTCCGTCGAGTAAGCTCACTGTCACTCCTTCGTTTTATGGACGCGTATTGTCCGGAAGCGATAATTATCCTTTTGCCATCATCAATATGGTGGGGGGGACCATACCGGGGCGCTATATGCCACAGCAGATACCGTTTACGGGTATCAACCGTGCGGAACTGTCACAAGCCGCATTGCTGGTTGCAGGGCTGAACCTCAGACAGCGTATCTTGAAAAACCAGTATATATCAGTGATGGGCAGTTATGGGCGAAACTCCGGGAAGTTTCATCAGATTCTTGACTCTTCCGAATCGGTTGATATGGCAGGGGTAGGCATCGGCTATATGTACAAGAGTTTTCTGGGACCAGTGGAGATACAATTGAATTGGTCCAACCAGACGAAGAAAGTAGGGTGGTATGCCGGGTTCGGATTCGTATTCTAACAGGGATGTATCAAAATACACAATCACCATAGGATTATACAGATTTTATTTTTCAGTTAAAAGAACAGAAGAACAAGAGAGAGAAATATGTTCTTTTGTTCTTCTGTCTAAAACTTACCCCAATCTGTATGATTCTGTGGTGAGTTATGATACCTTCGTTATTTATTCAGCTTCCATTCGCTTCCGTCCTTACCGTCCTTAATCTCGAAACCGAGCGCGGTGAGTTCATTGCGGATTTTGTCGGATGTAGCCCAATCTTTGTTGGCTTTTGCCTTTGAACGCTCTTCCAATAGCATGTCCACTACCTTGCCGAAGGCAGCTTCACGCTCTTCGTTGGAGGCGTTGTCTTCTTGTAATCCTAAGATGTCGAAGCAGAAGAGGTGGAAGGTTTCCTTCAATTCTTTCAGGTCTTCGGCTGTGATGGAATCGTTTCCAGCTAGGATATTGTTTACCATCTTGGCGCCGTCGAAGAGGTGGGCGATGACAATCGGTGAGTTCAAGTCATCATTCATGGCTTCGTAACACTTGGCACGCAGGGATTTCACGTCTATGGTGGAGGTTGCAGCAGGGGTAATCTTGTCCAGTCCATGTACAGCATCCATCAGTCTTGCCAATCCCTTTTCGGCGGCTTGCAGAGCTTCGTTGCTGAAGTCTACCGTACTGCGGTAGTGGGCTTGCAGGGTGAAGAAGCGGATGGTCATTGGGCTGTAGGCTTGCTCCAGCATGGGGTGTGTGCCTTTGAAGAGCTCTTCCAATGTGATGAAGTTACCGTAAGACTTACCCATTTTCTGTCCGTTCACGGTCAGCATGTTGTTGTGCATCCAATAATGTACCATATCTTCCCCTTGGGAAGCTACGGATTGTGCAATCTCGCATTCGTGATGCGGGAAGATAAGGTCCATGCCGCCACCATGAATGTCGAAGTGCTCGCCCAAGTATTTCTTTCCCATGGCTGTACATTCGGCGTGCCAGCCGGGGAAGCCGTCGCTCCACGGGGAAGGCCAACGCATGATGTGTTCCGGTTGCGCACATTTCCAGAGGGCAAAGTCTGCGGGGTTGTGCTTCTCGCTCTGTCCGTCCAGTTCGCGGGTGGTGTTGAGAACATCATCCAGGTTGCGTCCGGAGAGCTTGCCGTAGTGATGGTCCTTATTGTATTTTTCTACATCGAAATAAACGGAACCTTCACTTTCGTAGGCATATCCGTTCTTCAATATCTCCTTTACAAGTTCTATCTGTTCGATGATGTGGCCGCTGGCATGTGGCTCGATACTGGGAGACAGCACATTCAATGCATCCATCGCCTTATGATAGCGGTTGATGTAGTACTGTGCCACTTCCATTGGTTCCAGTTGTTCCAGACGGGCTTTTTTCGCAATCTTGTCTTCACCTTCGTCGGCATCGTGCTCCAGATGGCCCACGTCGGTAATGTTGCGGACATAGCGCACCTTGTAGCCGATGTGCGTCAGGTAGCGGAACAGCAGGTCGAAAGTGATGGCAGGGCGTGCATGTCCCAAGTGCGGGTCACCGTACACGGTCGGTCCGCAGACATACATGCCTACATGCGGTGCATGCAGCGGTACGAACAGCTCTTTTTTTCTATTTAAAGTGTTGTAAATGGTCAGTTGATGTTCCATAACAGTTGATTATTAGTTCTTTTAGGAGTACAAAGGTATAATAAATCTGTGAAAATCTATAATGATATTCTGTTTTATAAGAGTAAATGCAACGGATTTCACCTTCGTTTATTACTTTTGTATCCATGAAGTCAGATAAACGTGTATTGCTTGGCATGAGTGGTGGCACGGATAGTTCCGTGGCCGCCATGAGGTTGCAGGAAGCCGGTTATGAGGTGACTGGCGTGACTTTCCGTTTCTATGAGGCAGGAGATGAGACCGGGTATTTGGAAGATGCACGGGCTCTGGCCCTGAAGCTGGGGATGAAACACATTACCTATGATGCACGCGAGCTTTTCCGTTCGCGTATTATCCGCTATTTTGTGGAAGAGTATCTAAGGGGGCGTACTCCCGTTCCTTGCACGGTCTGCAATAATGAGCTGAAGTGGGCGCTGTTGGCTAAAATAGCCGATGAAAAGGGGATTTATTGGATTTCTACCGGACATTATGTGCGTAAAGTCTTGTCCGGAGGAAAGTATTATATAGCTCCTGCCGCAGATAAGGACAAAGACCAGACTTTCTTTCTGTGGGGATTGAAGCAGGACATCCTGCAGCGTATGTTGCTTCCGATGGGAGATATTACGAAAAATGAGGCGCGCTCGTATGCGGCGGAGCGTGGTTTCGGGCAGGTGGCTGCGAAGAAAGACAGTATAGGGGTGTGCTTTTGTCCTTTGGATTACCGTTCCTTTTTAAAGTGTGAAGTCCCCGAAACACTATTACCCGGTAAAGGTAGATTCGTCGATGAAAAGGGGAATTTCTTAGGATGGCATGAGGGCTATCCGTTTTATACCGTAGGGCAACGTAGGGGCTTGGGTATCCATCTGAACAAGGCTGTTTTTGTGAAAGAGACAAGAGTGGAAAGCAATGAAGTCGTTTTAGCTCCGCTCTCTTCCCTCTACAGGCAGGAAATGTGGCTGGGAGACTGGAACCTGGTGGAGAATAGTCGTGTGCTGGGTGCAAACGAGGTTATTGTGAAGATACGCTACCGTAAGCAGGCAAACCGGTGCAGGGTGACTCTTACGGTGGAAGGTCTGTTACGTGTCCGTCTGATAGAGCCGCTGGAATCCATTGCACCCGGGCAGGCAGCGGCTTTCTATGATAAGGACGGATACTTGTTGGGCGGTGGAATTATTCTCTGAACCTTACATTCGTTTTATAGCTTCTCGAACAAAAGATAGTAAATGTTGTTAATTTTATGAGACGTCTTTTTATGAGAAACTTTTAAAACGAACTGTAATATGAAAAGGATATATATTGTAATGTTGTTTGCTGCTTTAGCAACCATAACTTATGCTCAGACGGATGATAAAGGTTATCAGGAGGGAGCTTGGGTATTGAAAGGAGTGACTGGTCTTAATATGTCACAGACTGCCATGGCCAACTGGTCGGCAGGAGGTGAGAATTCCATTGCTGGAAATGCCTACTTGAATGCATCACTGACACACAAGAAAGGAAACTGGCTCTGGGTCACCAACATGGTGCTGGACTATGGCTTGTCGAAAACCAAATCTCAGGGGATGAGGAAAAGTAGTGATAAAATAGGGCTTTCCACTCAGTTGGGATATTCTACAGACAACGTCTGGTTCTATACACTGATGGGTGATTTGAATACCCAGTTTGCCAAAGGATATGACTATCCCGACAAAGAGCACCAGATTTCCAATTTCTTTGCTCCTGCCTATTCGAATATCGCCCTGGGTATGGAATGGAGGCCTAAGAGTAACTATTCTCTACTGCTTTCACCCGTTTCCACCAAGATGACTTTCGTGACTGATGACTATCTTTCCGATTTGGGTGCTTTTGGTGTAGACCCGGGTGACCACTTCAAGATAGAGGGTGGCGCTTTTGTGAAAGCCCGTGCTGAATTGCCCGTGATGGAGAATGTGAATCTGATTACTACGGCTGATTTCTTTACTCCTTACAGCAAAGATTTTGGAAACATAGATGTGAATTGGGATGTACTTATCAGCATGAAAATCAATAAAGTATTGTCGGCTACCATCAATACAACTCTGAAGTATGACAATGATGTGAAAACGTTTGATGACAATGGAGTGAAGAAGGGCGCCAAGGTGCAGTTTAAGGAAGTGCTGGGAATTGGGCTGGCATATAATTTCTAATCCTTGAGGCTGATTGTTGAAATGAAAAAGTAAAGTCAAAACGTACTGACTGATTTGTAAAACGCGGATTACGCAGATTACATGGATTTATTAATTTATCCGCGTAATTTGCGTAATCCGCGCTTGATTTTTATGATATAGTAATTTACCGGTTTAGTTCCAGCATTTCCTCTATATACTCCCTCGTGTTGCTGAGCCGGGGCACCTTATGCTGTCCGCCGAGTTTCCCCTTGCTATCCAGCCAGTCATGGAAGAGGTTGGGACGGGCGACGATGATTTCCAGCGGTTGCAGCGCCAGGTTATTCTGCCTTTTAGCTTCATAGTCGGAGTTCACCTCTTTCAGGGTGTCGTCCAATACTTTGGCGAACTTCTCCAGGCTGTCCGGCATTTGTGCAAACTCTATCAGCCACTGGTGGCGGCATTTGGCATGCTTGTCCATAAACACGGGAGCAGCAGAGTAATCTACTACTTGTGCACCGGTCTCGGCACATGCCCTGGCAAGTCCTCTTTCCGCGTTATCCACAATCAGTTCTTCGCCGAACGCGTTGATAAAGTGCTTGGTACGTCCGGTGATGACGAACTTATAGGGGTTCTTCGATGTGAACTTCACCGTATCTCCAATCATATATCGCCACAAACCGGCAGAAGTGGAGATTACCATGGCGTAGTTTTTGTTCAGCTCCACCTCCTCGAGGCAGAAGGTACGCGGATTCTCCTTGCCTACATCTTCAAGCGGGATGAACTCGTAGAAGATACCGTAGTCAATCATCAGCAACATGGCAGGGTCGGCAGGGTCGTTCTGCGTGCCGAAGTAGCCTTCGGAGGCGTTATAAGTCTCTACATAATGCATCTTGCTGCTGCGGATCACGTCTTTGTATTGCTCTCGGTAGGGAGTGAAGGCAACGCCGCCGTGGAAGAACACCTCCAGGTTGGGCCATATCTCCTCAAGGCTCTGCTTTCCCGTCTTTTCCAATATATGTTTGATGAGTACAAGCATCCAGGACGGTACGCCGGAAAGGTTGCTGACATTTGCATGGATGGTTTCGCGGGCGATGGCCTCCATTTTGGGCTCGAAGTGCTCCATCAGGGCCGTCTGCTTGCTGGGTACGCGGACAAAGTTTACCAGTGGGTTGATATTTTCTATGAGGATGGCGGAGAGATCGCCTACAAGACTGTGGTTGGTGTTCAGGTTGGGAGCGTGGCTGCCTCCAAGGATAAGCCCTTTACCGGAAAAGAAACGACTTTCGGGATTCTGTCCCAGATAGATGGCAACGGCATCCCGGCCTCCCTTGTAATGCGTGTCGTGCAAGGACTCCCGGCTGACGGGCAGGAACTTACTCTTGTCGTTGGTGGTACCCGATGATTTGGCAAACCAACGTATTTCCGAAGGCCAAAGCAGATTTTGCTCACCGGCACGCAGGCGGGTTACATAAGGCTTTACTTCTTCGTAAGTTTGTATGGGAAGGCGCTTCTTGAAATCTTCATAAGTACGGATAGAGGCATAGTCATGCTTCTTTCCCCATTCCGTGTTTGCCGCTGTCCGGACGAGGCGCTGCAGTACAAGCTGTTGCAATTCACCGGCATGGCTGGTGTATTGTTCGATTTCTTTCAGACGGGGAGCAAAATATACCTTATTCAGAAACTTTGTAATATTCATCGTTCTTTGTGAAATCTTATTTTAAACCGCAAAAATAATCTTATTTATCGGCATCTCTATCTTTTTTCTCTTTTTTTTCTATCTTTACGGACCTATAGAACAATAATTCAAACAAAAATATCATGAGAATAGGTATTTTGACTTCAGGAGGCGACTGTCCCGGCATCAACGCTACCATTCGCGGTGTATGCAAAACAGCTATCAACCATTATGGAATGGAGGTAATTGGCATTCACAGCGGTTTTCAGGGGCTGCTGACCAAGGATGTGGAGTCGTTTACCGAAAAATCCTTATCCGGTTTGCTGAACTTGGGAGGTACGATGCTCGGTACTTCGCGCGAGAAGCCCTTTAAGAAGAACGGCGTGATGTCCGGCGTGGACAAACCGGCACTGATAGCGCGGAATATCGAAGAGATGGGGCTTGATTGTGTAGTCTGTATCGGCGGGAACGGTACGCAGAAGACAGCCGCCAAACTCTCTGCTATGGGGCTGAACATTGTGTCTGTACCTAAAACCATAGACAACGATATTTGGGGAACTGATTTCTCCTTCGGATTCGATTCTGCCGTCAGCATTGCTACGGATGCCATCGACCGGTTGCACAGCACGGCCAGCTCGCACAAACGGGTGATGGTGATTGAGGTGATGGGGCACAAGGCAGGTTGGATAGCCTTATACTCCGGTATGGCAGGCGGTGGTGACGTGATTCTGATTCCGGAGATTCCCTATAATATCCACCGTATCGGAGAAACGATTCTGAATCGGCTGAAGAAAGGAAAGCCTTACTCCATCGTGGTGGTAGCCGAAGGTATACAGACGGACGGGCGGAAGCGTGCCGCCGAGTATATCGCTCAGGAGATAGAGTATGAGACGGGTATCGAGACCCGTGAGACTGTGTTGGGTTATATTCAGCGAGGCGGCTCACCCACACCTTTTGACCGTAACCTTTCCACACGTATGGGCGGACATGCCACGGAACTGATTGCCAACGGGCAGTTCGGGCGGATGATTACCTTAAAGGGAAATGAAATAGCTTCTGCACCGCTGGAGGAGATTGCGGGCAAGTTGAAGCTGGTGACGGAAGACAATGACTTAGTTGTCCAGGGGCGCAGGATGGGAATCTGTTTCGGCTAATTTTTCTTGTGAGGATTCTTCAACAGCTTCTGCCATGGGATTTTCTTCTGTGGCGGTTTCTGTTGCATGGCTCCGCTCCTTGGCTGCCTGGACTTCCTCCTTGAAAGCGGCATCCTTAATTTTTTTCAATGCCATCTGTGCCGCATTTTGTTGCGACTCCTTCTTGGAATAACCGGTGCCGGTACCTGCCGATATCCCTTCGATGCGGACTTCGGTGTGGAACATCGGATTGTATTCTTCGTCGAGAAACTGCTCGATAAGCTCGAATGACACCTCCATTTTGTTCTTCTGGCTCCATTCGATGAGTTTTGACTTGAAGTTGACCTCTTTGCGAGACATCTTGTCGAGGTCGATATAGTTTTTGAAAATCTTCTCTTCCATGAACTGCTTGCAGCGGTCGTAGCCCTGGTCCAGATAAATGGCGCCGATGAAGGCTTCGAATGCATTGCCGTACATGTAGCTGTTGTGGGATGAGGAGCGGGTGGAGTATTTCACCAGTTTGTCCAGTCCGATTTCCACGGCCAGTTTGTTGAGTGTTTCCCGCTGTACAATTTTGGAACGGGTATTGGTAAGGAAACCTTCGCGGCGTCCTTCGAAATGGCGGTAGACAATATCTCCTACAATGGCGTCGAGGATAGCATCGCCCAAGAATTCCAGCCGTTCGTTGTTGATGGGACGTCCTTTTTCGGAGCGCATGGAGATGGATTTATGCAGCAAAGCCTGCTGATAGACCTTGATGTCACGTGGAAAGAAGCCGAGAATTCTGTAAAAACAAAAATAAGACTCTCTATCCTTGCGGAACAAGAGCCTTATTTTATCTATTTGGTTACGTAACACGACCTTATTATTCTGCGTATTTCTTGAAAATGACACACGCATTATGACCACCGAATCCAAAAGTATTGGACAAAGCTACGTTCACTTCGCGCTTTTGTGCTTTGTTGAACGTGAAGTTCAGGTCATAGTCGATGTTTTCGTCGTTATCACCCTCTTCGTGGTTGATGGTCGGAGGAACAATGCCATTCTTGATGGCGAGGATGCTTGCAATGGATTCTACCGCACCGGCAGCGCCCAGCAAGTGGCCGGTCATGGATTTTGTCGAACTGATGTTCAACTCATACGCATGCTGTCCGAATACCTCTTTGATTGCTTTTGCTTCCGAAATATCACCTACGGGAGTAGATGTACCGTGAACATTGATATAATCTACTTCTTCGGGTTTCATTTCTGCATCTTCCAACGCATTCAGCATCACTAACTTGGCTCCCAAACCTTCGGGGTGAGAGGCTGTCAAGTGATGAGCGTCGGCAGACATTCCTACGCCGGCAACTTCCGCATAGATTTTGGCACCGCGTGCCTTGGCGTGTTCCAGTTCCTCGAGAACGAGACAACCGCCACCTTCACCCATGATGAATCCGTCACGGCTTGCGCTGAACGGACGGGATGCAGTTTCGGGAGAATCATTGCGGGTTGACAATGCATGCATGGCATTGAAACCACCTACACCGCAAGCGGCGATGGCAGCTTCCGAACCACCGGACACGATAACATTTGCCTTACCCAAACGGATGAGGTTAAACGCATCGGCAATAGCATTTGTGGAAGTGGCACATGCAGAACAAGTTGCGTAGTTGGGACCATGGAAACCATACATGATGGAAATTTGTCCGGCAGCAATGTCCGAAATCATCTTGGGGATGAAGAACGGATTGAATTTGGGGCCGTTTTCCTTACCGGTCAGGGCATAGTTGCCCGCCTCTTCTTCGAATGTACGGATGCCACCGATACCGGCGCCGAAGATGACACCGATTCTGTTTAAATCCTCATTTTCGACGTCAAGCCCAGAGTCACCTACCGCTTCTTTGGCTACTGCAATGGCATATTGTGTGTACAAGTCCATCTTGCGGGCCTCTTTGCGGTCTATATATTTGGTAGCATCGAAGCCTTTTACTTCGCATGCAAACTGAGTCTTGAAAAGCGATGCATCGAAATGAGTAATAGGTCCTGCTCCACTAACCCCATTCACAAGATTTTCCCAGAATTCGGGAACACTGTTGCCAATGGGAGTAATGGCGCCGAGACCTGTTACTACAACTCTTTTTAATTCCATGTTATAAACGAATGGATAAGATTACTTAGCGTGTTCTTCGATGTAAGATACAGCATCACCTACAGTACCAATCTTTTCAGCCTGGTCATCGGGAATAGAGATACCGAATTCCTTTTCGAATTCCATGATAAGTTCTACAGTGTCAAGAGAATCAGCTCCCAGGTCGTTAGTGAAGCTAGCTTCGTTAGTAACTTCTGATTCTTCTACGCCTAATTTATCGACGATAATCGCTTTCACTCTTGATGCAATTTCAGACATAACTTTAAGTTTTTAATTAATAATTAGTTTTATTTCTTTAAATTTGCGGTGCAAAGGAATGAATATTTATCATTCCTCGCAAATATTTGATGAATTAAATGCACCTTTTTGCACATTTTTCACGGTTTTGTGCAGTAATTGGAGGGATTATGGGAAAAAATATCGCAGTTTTAGCGTCGGGAAGTGGTACGAATGCCGAGAATATCATCCGTTATTTCCGGGAAAAAGGTTCGGCACGTGTGGCTCTGGTTTTGACTAACCGGCAGAATGCGTTTGTTTTAGAGCGTGCCAAGGGGCTGGGAGTGCCTTGTGTCTGGTTTGCCAAGAGCGATTGGGAAAGTGGAGAGCTTGTTTTGTCGACGCTTCGAGAGCATGATATTGATTTTGTGGTATTGGCAGGATTCCTGGCACGTGTGCCGGACAATATTCTGCATGCTTATCCCAATAAAATGATAAATATACATCCTTCGTTGCTGCCCAAGTTCGGTGGAAAGGGAATGTACGGCGACCGTGTGCACGAGGCAGTGATTGCTTCCGGCGAAAAGGAAAGCGGTATTACCATCCATTATACGAATGAGCATTATGACGAAGGCAGCATTATCTGCCAGCAGAAATGCCCCGTATTGCCGGGCGATACGCCGGAGGAGCTGGCGCAACGCATCCACCGGCTGGAGTATGAATACTATCCGAAGGTGATAGAGGAGTTGGTGGAAGGCCTCTCTCCCAGTTATTTATAGAATCGGTTAAGGGAGAGGATGGCCTCGTTCAGCTTACGGTTGTCTATCTTGTAATTTTCCAGGGGATTCAATGCACTGTCGCTGATCTCTATATATCCGGAAGGGTGTTTTTCCAGAATAGTATGATTTTCTACGATAAAGGCATAATTGAGATTGTCGCCCACGATATGCCAGTTCCGTGGACAAGTATCGGTTATTAAATGCCCCATACTGTAATCGGAAGGCGGATTGGTTACACCCAGCACTTTATTCATTAGGGTTGGTGCAAAATCATAGTGCGTGGTACGGTGATGGTAGGTATGTGGCTGTTCTCCCGGTTCATATAATAGGAAGGGGATATGTGTTTGTACCGGTGAATAATTACTGCCGTGTCCCCAATAATTTTTATGATTCTCATTGAATTCTTGTCCATGGTCTCCGGTAATGATGACCAGGGTATTGTCTAGCAGTTTCTTTTCCTCAAGTTTGTGGAGGACGCATCCCACCAGTGAGTCGGCTTCCGCCACGCAGTTGTAGTAGAGGTTCAGGAAAGGAGTAGGGTCTATGTCGTTGTTCAGTTTCATATAGTCGGCGAACTCCCAGGACGGTTGGAAACGATAAAGCTTGTCCTTCGGTACTTCATATCCGTGTGCCAAATCATAGAAGAGAAAGGAAAAGAAAGGTTTTGTACCGCTGCCCAGCGTATCGAGTGCTTGCAGATAATCTGCTGTAATACGGCAGTCGCGGTCATAAACGGTTTTTCCTTCGGTATGGGTACGCAAGTCGGGTACCTTTGAGAAAAGTATTTTGGCAAATGGCGGGTTGACGATTGTAGCACTGGGATAAATACCTATCTGATAATTCTGCTTCAATAGTTCTTCTATGAGCAGGGGCTGTATGCCCGATACCTCAAAATCAGTCCAGTAGATGGATGAGAGACTGAAGAAAAGCCCGAAGATACTTCCACGTGTGCCATTGCTGCTGCTTAGATGGGAGGTGAATCTGCTGCAACTGTCGGCAAAGTGGCTGATATGAGGTGTAATGTCCTGGTTAAAGGCGCGGTAGTTCCATGAGTCTATGGCTATCAGCACTACATTCTTGGGGTTGGAATGGACTTCGTATTTCAAAGAATCTATCGGATAGTTGAGGTCAGCAGACTGCTTCTTGTTGTTGAAGTTCATTTTAATGACATCCTTGGATGAGACCACTCCTAACTTCATCATCAGGCGGGTTGCCGTAAGCGGGAAGTAATAGGGCAGGCAGGGGGCGCTGCGAATCACTGAAGTCTTTTGCGCTACAGCGGCATAGGCATGATAAAAGTTAGAGAATAGTGCAAACAAAATCAGAGTGGCAAGTACAGGACGGAAGCCACAGCGGTGAAAGCGGGTATAACAATGGCCTGCAAGTATTCTTAGCAAAGTATTGGCGGCAAATATACCCACTAATACTCCTGCAATCTTCAGATAAAGCCAGAAGCTGAATGTGAAAATCTCACTGTTGCCCTCTCCAACCAGGAGATTCAGTACAAAACCATTGATATGGAACTTGTAAAGACTGTACACACTGCCGTCTATGTAAGCAAGTATATTGAGTAATGATACAAGAATAATGTGTGTGATGGCGGCGGCTTGATGGCGCCGGACGGTAATGGCTACGATTAAGGATATGATGTAAGGAATAAGTGCCCACAAGGCGGCATGTGAGCAAGCGGCCGTTATATAAAACATCCAGCCTCCCACGTCCATCATGGCGAGCCGGGGACTGTGAATCAGATAAAATAGAAATTGTATGGCAATCGTCAGAGTTGAAATTGCATAAAAAATAAATCCTTCACTGAGTGATTTCTCTAACCGTATTTTTTGTATTGATATTGTAATGTTTTGCCTATAGTTTCCTCTGATTCGGCATTGATAGTAAAGGCGTGAGGAGCTTATATAGTGACGTCTTTTGTATTATCGGGCTGTATCTCTAAATGTATGTGCTACTTTGGGATATAAATGTAAGCATCTTTTTCTCTTCGTAGCGGGTAGTCTCCCCGCAATTTTTCAAATTGTTCGGGATGTGTTTTCAGTGCTTCGCTGTCCCTTCTCGGGTCATACATTTGCAGATATGCTTCTGCCAGGCTGTCGGCGGTAATAATCGGGTTCCGGGGTTGGGGGGGAGCGATGCGGTAGTCGGCTTTGATGTGAAAGAAACGGCAAAGGGCATCCAGGGACATACGGGTGGCATTGGCTTTTCCGTCGGCTGAATAACCGGCTATATGGGGAGTTCCAAGGAACACTCTATTTAATAAGGTAAGATTGATATCAGGCTCGTTCTCCCATACATCAATGATGGCATCGGAAATCAGTCCGTCTTCTAAGGCATTCAGGAGCGCATTGGTTTCAATCACCTCTCCACGTGAGGTATTGATAATGACGGGACAGCGTTTTAATGACCGGAAGAAAGTATGGTCTGCCAAATGGAATGTTTTGTATGGCCCTTCCTTATATAAAGGTACGTGGAAGGTGAGGATATCACATTCTGCTGCGAGTGCTTGCAAGGAACTGAAATCGCCCTCTCCTTCCTTGTCTTGCCGGGGCAGGTCATTCTTCAGGACACGCATGCCTAGTTCTTGCCCTACTTGGGCTATTTTGCTACCCACATTGCCTACGCCGATGATGCCTAATGTCAATTCGGACAGTTGTACCCCTTTGAGTTGTTGCAATAATAGTAAGGCTGATTGCACGTATTGGGCTACGGATGCTGAATTGCATCCGGGGGCATTGGTCCAAGCGATGCCTGCTTCACGGCAATATTCCGTATCTATATGGTCGAAGCCTATGGTGGCGGTAGCAATGAAGCGGACTTTACTGCCTTCCAGCAATTCCTTGTTGCAGCGGGTGCGGGTACGTATAATCAGTGCATCGGCATCTTTTACCAACTCCGGAGTGAAGTCTCTGCCGGGAGTATAAATCACGCTGTCGGCTATTTTTTCGATGGCTTCTTTAATGAAAGGTATTTTGTTGTCAACAATGACTCTCATAATGCTGCTGTTCTTTTCGACGATTTTCCATCGTGCGAAGATACGACTAATCCGTCAAAGTGGCTAAGTAATGCCCGGAAAATAATTTGGCTCTTTCCGTTTTTAAGTTTGCATTTCTGCCCTCACCGCTCTCACTCTTTTCTTTAACTTCCCTATTCATCGGCATTGCAGGGGTGGGTGAGAGCAATCGAAAAGGGTGAGGGTAAATTTTGCTCTCACCCGTGTTTTCTTCCGTTCCGCATCCTTCTTTCTTCTGTTGCATCCTTTTCATTCTTTCGTTTTACTTTTGGATTCTTCAGCAGCCCACGTTAGTGAGCCGTGATGTTCACTTGAGTGAACTAAACAGCTCACTAGTGTGGTTGAATTGGTTCATAACAGTGGGCCGATGATGAATAAAGTAGTTTTCGGGAAGGAGATAAGGTGTTTGAAGGATAAAACAATGGGCCAGTACGGATTGGGCAATGGGGATGTGCCCGACTCCGTACTTGGTTTTTGTAACAGACAGCAAGTGATTGCTCATCTCTATCTTATGTTTTATAGGTGAATTTGTGTTTTTGTCAAAAAAGGAAAGCGAAATAGACTGCTATATGAGGATTATCTTGTACATTTGCAGCTGAAACTTTTTAGAGATGAGAATAGGATACGACGGAAAACGGGCTGTGCAGAATTTTACGGGATTGGGCAATTACAGCCGGTATGTGGTGCAGTCATTGTCAGCCTTTGCTCCGGAAAACGAGTATTGGCTGTATGCTCCGGTACACCGTGAAAATCAGCAACTCTCGTCGATGGTGGCCGAAAGCCGGGGAACGGTATCGGTACATTATCCGTCTCATTGGCTCTGGAGAGGAATGACTTCGTTGTGGCGTGTGGGAGGCATACGCAGGACTTTGAAACGGGACAACATACAGCTGTTCCACGGACTGAGTAACGAACTTCCCTTGACCATCCATCGGGTACGGGAAGTAAAGAGTGTGGTGACTGTTCACGACCTTATTTTCCTGAGACTTTCACATTGTTTTTCGTTGGTCGACCGCTTGATTTATAACTACAAATGCCGCTATGCATGCAAGCATGCAGACCACATCATTGCCGTGAGTGAGTGTACCAAGCGTGACATCATACATTATTATGGAATTCCTGCGGATAAAATTTCCGTTATTTACCAAGGGTGTAGTTCTCTGTATGCCTGCCGTGTCGGTAAGGATAAGCGCAAGGAGGTGATGCGGAGTTATCGGTTGCCCGAACGCTATATCTTGTCGGTGGGCACCATTGAGGAGCGTAAAAATGCGCTGGCCATTGTGAAGGCTTTGGAGTATCTGCCCGATGAACTGCATTTTGTTCTGGTAGGGAGACCCACAGCCTATATCCATCAGCTGAAAGAGTTTATGACAAAAGCCGGATTGCAAGACAGAGTACATTTTCTGCATGGTATCCCTTCGGACGATTTACCTGCCATTTATCAGTCGGCCGAGACTTTTGTATACCCATCCGTTTACGAAGGTTTTGGCATCCCTATTCTTGAGGCTTTGCATTCCGGCATTCCGGTGGTAGCAGCAACCGGCTCTTGTCTTGAAGAAGCGGGGGGGGAGCATTCATTGTATGTGAGTCCCCACGATGTGGAGGGATTGGCAGCGGCGATTGCCCGTACACAAGAGCCTTCTTTGCGTGCCACCATGATTGAGGAGGGGCTGAAGTGGGCACAGCGTTTCACGCAGGAGCAGATGGCGCGTGAGACGATGGAGTGTTATCGGAAAGTACTAACAAAAGAAATCTAAGATATGAATTATTTGGACCGAAATGAGTTTAACTATGCACCTTCGCAAGAGGTGGTGGAGGCTCTAAAGAATTTTGATATAAACAAACTCTGTTTCTATACCCGTATCTACGACGAAGGCAAGAAGAGCATTCTGTCCGTTTATCTGTCCGAGACTTACGGAATCGATGAACCGCAGGTACTGTTGGGTTATGGTGGAGAAGATATATTGAAACAAGCAGTCCACTATTTCCTGACCCAAGAGGATGGGAACAAGACGATGCTCATTCCTAAATTCTCGTGGTGGTACTATAAATCCATAGCCGACGAGGTGAACGGGCGTACGCTGCAATATCCGTTGTATGAGGATGGCAATACCTTTAAATATGATTTCGCTGCCATGAAAGAGATGGTACAGCGTGAGAATCCCAAGGTCTTATTAATCGCTTCGCCCAATAATCCCACCGGTAACGGTCTGACCCCTGTAGAACTGGACGCTTTGTTGGCTGAGTTGCCCGTAACAACCATCGTTTTGGTGGACGAAGCCTATGCCTCTTTCGTATCTACTGATACGGACTATATTAAGATGCTGGTTGATAAATATCCCAACCTGATTATTTCACGCACGCTTTCCAAGTTCTACGGATTGCCTGGATTGCGCATGGGTTTTGGGTTTATGAGTAAGGAGTTGGCCAACTTTGGCAAATACAGCAACAAATATCTGGGTTATAACCGTATCTCTGAGGATATTGCTATTGCCGCACTGAAATCGGATGCGCATTACCGGAATATAGCACGGCTGATGAATGAGAGTCGCGCCTGCTTTGAAGCGGAGATAGGGACGTTGCCTGGTTTCAAGGTATATGAGTCGGTGGCGAACTTTGTCCTTATAAAATATCCGATTGTCTTGAAAGAACGCTTACAGAAAGCTTTTGCCGACGAGGATTATAAGGTGAAGTTCATGAATGAACCAGACATCAATACCCATTTGCGTATTACCTTGGGGCGTCCTGAACAGAACCGTATTGTCATTGACACCATTAAAAAAATTGCATTACAATGAAAGCGGTTATATTGGCTGCAGGGATAGCTTCGCGTTTGCGTCCGTTGACTGATACCACTCCAAAATGTCTGTTGAAAGTTGGAGAGCGTTGTTTGCTGCAAAGAGCCTTTGATGCATTGCTGCAGAATGGCTTTCGGGAGTTTGTCATTGTCACCGGTTATAGACAGCAGCAGATTGTGAACTTTCTGGAAGCTCATTATCCGGCATTGGAGGTTACGTTTATCTATAATGAGAAATATGCTTCTACCAATAATATCTACTCTTTATGGCTTACACGGCCTTATGTAGATAAAGAGGACATTCTGTTGCTGGACAGCGATATCCTTTTTGACCCGCAGATTGTAGCCAAGTTGCTTGGATATGGTCAAGCGGATGCGTTGGCTCTGAACCATCATACATTGGGGGAAGAGGAAATCAAGGTAATAGCGGACAATGATGGCAAGGTGTTGGAAATCAGTAAGACGTGCTCCATATCCCGAGCTATTGGCGAGTCTATTGGCATCGAGAAGATGTCTGCCGCTTATACAGAAGCGCTTTTCCGGGAATTGGAGGTTATGATTACCAAAGAAGGTTTGGATAATATCTTCTATGAACGTGCTTTTGAGCGTCTCATACCGCAAGGACACTCTTTCTATGCGCTTGACACTACCGAATATTTTTCTGTGGAGCTTGATACGGTGAATGACTTTGAACAAGCACAGCGGTTGATTCCTTCACAACTTTATTAATTAATGGGCTGATTTTTATGGCAGATTATGATATACGTCCTTTGCAGCTTCGTATTTTGAAGATATTGCTTGCTGTGGATAAAGTTTGTAAAGAACATGGTTTGCGCTATTATATAATGGCCGGTACTATGCTTGGTGCAGTCCGTCATAAGGGATTTATCCCTTGGGACGATGATTTGGATATCGGTATGCCGAGGGCTGATTATGATTTGTTGATGTCTCATTCCAAGGAATGGCTTCCCAAGCCTTATGAGGCTGTCTGCGCAGAAAATGATCCGAATTATCCATTACCTTTTGCCAAGATACAAGATGCGGATACGACTCTTATCGAGCGTATGCATTTGAAATACTTGGGAGGTATCTACTTGGACGTATTTCCATTGGACGGTGTACCGCAAAGCAACCTGAAACAGAGGATTCATTTTGCCCGGTATGAATTTTACAAGCGGGTGCTCTATTTTATCTACCGCGACCCTTATAAACATGGAAAAGGTCCCGGCTCATGGTTGCCGCTGCTGTGCCGGAGACTTTTTACTACTGCCGGCGTACAGAGGAGTATCAGAAATGTGATGACCACCTATGACTTTGACAAGTCTTCTTTAGTCTGTGATTATGACGACGGTATGCGCGGTATTATGCCCAAGGCAGAGCTGGGAGCTCCGACTCCCGTTTCGTTTGAGGGCGAAACAGTGTGGGGAGTACAAGATTATGACGCCTATCTGACCCGAAAATATGGAGACTACATGGTTATACCGAAACAAAGCGGGCAGAGACAGCATAATTTCCACTATTTGGATTTGGATAAGCCCTATTCTTCACAAGAAAGTTCCAATTCTATTTTATAATTTTGCTCTTTTAGGGAAATGTTAGACAAATGTTTTTTTCCAAAATTTCCATAAGGGACCGAAATCTTTGGTTAATAAATAAAATATGGCTTTTAGGCGGCCGCGTATTAGGCTTATTTTGAATCTATTTCCTGTTTTGAAAGTTCCTATCTTTTGGGATTTGAAATCTTTTCCTTTGTAAGTGAAAACTTTGCGGAATGTGGATGAAGTCATGCCCCATTTTAATAGAAATTGCATTTGACCACAATTCTTGCGTATGCGGGTAGTTGATTTTGTTTCAAAATGATAGATGCGACTGGCTTGTAGCCCTTTCATGAATCTGACTCCACACATATATAATTTTGCGGTGAAATCTGGGTCGCTGTACATTCCGGGTGAGTATTCTATACTATAACCGCCTACTAAATCCCAAATGTCCCGGTGTACGATATTGGGAGGAATGGTAGCTCCCATCCAGTCGTTTATTTTGTAGTTCATGTATTCTTTCAGTAATTTATCTTCTTGAAAAGTTTCGATACTGTCTCCATAATTGGCTAAGATGGTTGATGCGCTTTGTGTATGTGGTTGTATTGATGTAGCTGAAAGAAAGAAATAATTGTCAGACAGTTTTTCTATTTCGTCATAGAGAACCTTGTCCCAAAAAGGGAGTACATACATATCATCATTCAAAAATAGAATATAATCAGTTTTGACTTTAGTGCGCATCATATTCATAGCAAAACATACTCCGATATTCTGCTCAGAATGTGTGTAATCAATACCTGCTTTTTTTATCCACTCTAAGGTTCCGTCACTTCCATCGTTTACGTGTACAATGATTTGGTGATTGTAGTAAGAGTTTCTTTGGATACTTTGTATGCATAGTTTTAGGAAAGCAAGGTTATTCCATGTAGGTATAACGATTGAAAATAATCTGTTTTGAGATTTTATAGCTGTCATCTTTTGCTAATTGAGAAAATAAGTACAAAGATATTTATATAAATGGAGTTTTTGATTATAATTACTTGAAAACATTTATATTTTATAATATGCAAAAACAATATTGGTGTGAAATATACTGTTTTATGAGTGATATATAATACCTCTAGATTTCTTGTAGACAATAGTTTGGACTTGGATTGAATTTTTATGTTTGTGTTTTGTGTAGGCTGATGTTCTATATTGTATGATTAGCCTATATCGCTATTTGCGAAACTTGAATTAAGTTATTACTTTTGTGCCGAATCAGCAATTCTAATAAATTTGTTATGACCAAATTCTTAATTATCCGTTTCAGTTCGATAGGGGATATTATCCAGTGTATGGGAATTATCGGTGGAATACGTGAACGGTTTGCAGATGTGGAAATTCATTGGATTACCCGGAAAGATATGGTGGGGACCTTGTCGATGGATGGCAGGATTGATAAAATCTGGGCGTTTGACAAGGAGACCGGACTTGCCGGGTTGTTGAAAATGGCGGCTGATTTGAGAAAAGAGCATTTCGACTACATTTATGACGCTCATAGTAATATCCGTTCCAACATATTGAAGCTGATAGTGTCTCCATTGCCTTTTGTGAAACCTTACGTTGCTCTGCGGAGCAAAGAGAGAGGCAAACGCTTTTTGTTGTTCAAACTGGGAATCAACCATTTCGACAAGCCTTTCAGGGGGATGGTGTCTTTTCAGAAACCATTGAAGAAATGGGGAATTACGCATTTTCCGGACAACTATCACGACTGGCATTTCCCGGATGAAATACGTAGCAAGTATGAGAACTTTGTAACCAAAGATATGATTACGCTGGTGCCGTCTGCCAACTGGGAAATGAAACGCTGGCCCGTTTCCTATTGGAAAGAATTGGTTGCCCTTCTTCCTGAGTATAAATTTGTTATTCTGGCTGGTCCGAAGGATACTTTCTGTGAGGAAATCAGAAGTGCTGCACCGGAACGGGTAGTTAACCTTGCGGGACAAACCTCATTGATGGAGTCTTCTTACATAGTGTTGCGTTCCAATCTGGTAATCAGCGCTGATACGGGTTTTATGCATGCCGCTGATTTGTTCCGTGTTCCTGCTTTTGCCTTGATGGGACCTACGGCCTTCGGTTTCCCTACGGGACCTACGGTGGAAATACTCGAAACAGCCCTGCCTTGCCGTCCGTGCACCAAAGACGGACGGGGTAAATGCAAGCTGGCTGTTTATCAGAAGTGTATGGTGGATATTACCCCCCAACAAGTCGCTGAAAAGATTATTGCTTCTCTTGGTTGATGGCGCCTATAGTCTTTGTAGTGGAATAACCGTCTACGAAAGGGATAGTTACTGTTTCTTGGGCGTACTCCCTGCCTACAATGTTTTCTATGGCATAGTCGCCACCTTTTACCAACACGTCCGGTGCAACTGTTTTGATGAGATTCAGAGGGGTATCTTCCGTAAAAATCACTACGTAGTCCACTGCTTCCAAGGCTGCCAGGACTGTGGAGCGGGCGTTTTCATCATTGATAGGGCGCGATTCCCCTTTCAGACGTTTTACTGAGCTGTCCGAATTCAATCCTACGATAAGTACGTCCCCCAGTCTTTTGGCCTTTTCCAGATAGCACACGTGTCCTTTGTGCAGAATGTCGAAGCAGCCGTTTGTGAATATGATTTTGCGCTCCTGCGCACGCAGTTGTTTTATAGTATCTGCAAGTTGGGAAATAGGAATAAGTTTGCTGGCCGGTTTCCCGATTTGTAGCTCGTCCTGCAATTCTTTGAACAGAATGGGGCTGGTGCCTATTTTCCCGACTACAATGCCGGCCGCTTTATTGGCAAGATAAATGGCATCTGCAATAGGGATACCGGCTGCCAGCGCAGCTGCTAAAGTTGCCACGACAGTATCGCCTGCACCTGAAACGTCATATACTTCCCTTGCTTCGGTAGGAATGTCCTGCGAGGCATCGGGAGCTATGTATGACATGCCTTTTTCGGAACGTGTCACTAATAGAGAAGTAAGGTTATACTCCTTCAGTATCCGGTCTGCTGCGCTATGGATTTCTTTATCCTCATTTCTCACATCCACTCCCGAAACAGCCGAAAGCTCTTTCAGGTTGGGGGTGATGATGGTTGCGGAACGGTATTTCTCCCAATTTGTCCCTTTGGGGTCTATAATGACCTTCTTCCCTTGCCCGGCAGAGGCGGATATAACCTGCTGGCATACTGTATCATTGCATACTCCCTTGCCATAATCCGAAATCACGACAATGTCCACTTCGGGGAGTGCACGCTTCACGGCATCCAGCAGTTTCTGCTCAGTCTCTTCGTTCAGGCATTCATTTTCTGTTTCAAAGTCCAGCCGTACTACTTGCTGGCTGTTGCCTATTACGCGGGTTTTGGTGATGGTTGGGTGTTCTGTATGAAACAGTTCGTTTCTGATACCCAAATCAGCGAACATCTCCTGCATTGTGTTTCCGTTGTGGTCATTGCCAAGCAGGCTGACGACATACGGCGAGCAACCCAGTCCCAACAGATTTCTTGCAACATTGGCCGCTCCTCCCAATACATTGTAGGTACGGGTGACACGGACCACTGGTACGGGGGCTTCGGGAGAAATCCTTTTCACGTCCCCTATATGGTAAGTATCCAGCATCACGTCTCCGATAACGAGTACCTTCTTTCCCTTTATACTGTTTAATTCTGTATTCATAATAGGTTGTTTTTTAATTGGTTTGCCCAGTATATAAGCGGATGTTCCTCTGTGACCCGGAAAGACTTGACACCGCTTCGCTCGCCGCATTCCGTATCCGACTTCTTGTCTCCGAACATATAGGATTGGGACGGGTCGATGTCATACTTCTTCATCGCTTCCATCACCATGAAAGGAGAAGGCTTGCGGCATTCGCAATGTTCCTCCGGAGCGTGGGGGCAAGTATAGAAATCGTTCAGTATAACTCCATGTTTCTCCAGCTCTTGGGCGAGTGCCCGGTTGAACAGTTCGGCGTCCTCCGGTGTGAAATAGCCACGTCCAATGCCGGATTGGTTCGTGATGACAATCAGCAGATAACCCAGTTCCTGAAAGATGCGGAGTGCTTCGGCTACGCCGGGCAGCAATTCCAGCTCTTGGGGCTTATAAACGTGGCCGAAATCGACATTGATGGTACCGTCCCGGTCAAGGAAAATCGCTTTATTCATGAGAAAACAGTTTATTGTCGACGATGCCGCACAGGATATGTCCGATGGTAATGTGTACTTCTTGAATCCTGGCAGATTCGGTGTGCTGTATAATCAGCGGGTAATTGCAAAGTTCCTTGCACCTTCCTCCATTCCTTCCCAGAAGTCCCACGGTGATGATTCCCATGGACTGCGCCTTTTGCAAGGCATACTCTACGTTGGGGGAGTTGCCGCTGGTGGAAAGGCCTATCAGAATATCACCTTTCGTTCCCAAGGCTGCCGTCTGCCGTTCGAAGACGCGTTCGAAGCCATAGTCATTGCTGACTGCGGTCAGGATGGAAGTGTCGGTTGTCATGGCGATGGCGGGCAGGCCTTCCCGTTCGGTCACGAAACGTCCGACGAGTTCGGCAGCGATATGCTGGGCATCGGCTGCACTGCCGCCGTTACCGCAAAGCAAGACTTTGTGCCCTTGTCGAAGGGCTTGTACTATCAGATTGCCGACGTTTTCGATGTCGGCAAGCATTTGCCGGTTGTTCAGGATATTTTCTTTGAGCCTGATACCTTCTTGGATGGACTGGATGATATAATCTTGCATAATTTTCTAATCTCGTTGGTACAAAGATACGACATTTCAGAAATGAAGCTTGCTTTTGACGAAATTTTTAAATTGTCTTTGCTTTCTCCATTTCAGTCTGCTGAAGAGAGTGAAGAATATGCATTCTTCAATATCGAATCCTCTTTGCTCGGCATATAGAGGTATTATTTTCATGAAGTCATCGGCGGGAATACCCAGTTGGCTGAAGGCATTCATGGACATTCTGATACCGGGTACTTTACCGAGCTTCAGGCGGTTGATGTCAATGAGGGCGAAGTGATATTTGCCGTTTGTCTTCCGGTAAAATATATTCTTGGGATTATAGTCCAGTGGCAAGACCTTGTTCAGATGTAATTGGAGAGTGAAGTCTACGAGGTCATGTCTTAGCCGTTTTTTCTCTTCTTCCTCCATTTCCGTACCGAACATATCCGTAACAAGCGGGTAGGGGAGGTATTCGGAAATAAAGTATCCGGTGTGGAAGAAACCATTCTTTTTGATTTCTATATAAGCTACCGGAGGGGCGGTCTCTATTCCCCGTTGCAGAAAAAGTTCTGCATATTCAAAGGCGCGCTGCGCTTTGCTTTTGCGGAACCAAGTGTAAATGAGGCAGTTTATGAGGGCAGGTCTTTTGTATTTCTTGATTACGAAGTCCTTGTCTCCGAACCGCACTCTTTCGACTGTGTTCCTTCGGTTACAATAAACCTCTTCCCGTTCATATTCTTCCGATGGGATGGCTCGGATATAACTCTCGTAGGCGGCATAGTGCGGATGAATATGTACCTTCATTGCTTTTATTTACATTTTACTTCTTTTGAACGGTGCAAAGATAGTGCAAACCGAAAGCAGAACAAAATGAACTTGTTCATTTTTTATTTTGAGGTGCCGCCTATCTTCGCTTTTGAGCAAAGATAATCAAAATGTATCATCTGGTCGGAAATATCGTATGCTTTTTTAGCGAACTCGGCTTCTGCCGGGGTGGGCTCTTCACCTACCACCTCCATTTGGGGGCTGATGGCGAATCCTTTCTTGCATGGGTCGAGGATGCTTTGGCCCAATCCGCTCCAGTAGTAATCATCCAGTTGGAGCAGGTTCAGTAAGGTGGGGTACATATCGATTTGTCCCATCACTTTATCATAACGCATGCCTACCGGAGAGTTTACTATGATGAAAGGGGTGAATGTCTTGTCGGATACGATACCCTTGCCACCGGGGGCGTTACACAATTCTTCACGGTAGGTAGCCAGTCCTTCGTGGTCACCGGTGATGACGATAAGGGTCTCGTCGTATTGTGGGAGTGTTTTCAAGTACTCCACGAATTTTCCTATCGCCTTGTCCGTATAGCGTGCAGTGGTCATATAGTCATTCATTTTCTGTGGAATGGCCGGAGAGAAATGAATCTCTTTCAATTCTTCAGGCAATTTGAAGGGAGCATGGCCGGAGTAGGTCACCAGCTGCATGTAAACATTCTCCCCCTTCTTCCAGATTTCCCCCTTCTCTATTTTTTGGCTGCATTGCGCCAGGAAGGAGCCGTCTCCGGTACGTTTGTGCGTGCCAAAGGCTTCTGTCAGTTCAAAGTCATGATAAGCAATGATGGTGTCGGTCCCGAAACTGTAGGCTATGACGCCTTGGTTCCAGGTCGATACTTTATCAATGGTCAGGAGGTAGTTGCGCGAGTTCTTCTGCTGATGCATGGCTTTTTGCAGGGTTCCGTAGGTGTGGTCAGGATATTGGCTGCTGTATGTGCCGCTGTTGATAGGCAGCATACCGGCGCAAAGCAACAGCTGTGCATCAATGGAACGTCCTCCTTTCACTTGCGTCAGTACGTGGGGAGCGTATAAGGAGGTGGAGTCTTGCAGCAGTTTGTTGAGATATGGAGTAATCTCTTGCCCTTCCACTTCCCTTTCGAGTACCCAGCTTTCCAAAGATTCTGCCAGGATGACGATGCAGTTGTTGCGGATTCCGATACGTCCGGTCAAAGGGTGATGTCCGGGTTTCTGGCTCAGCCACTCCTTTATCTCTTGCTGTATCTGTGGGGTGGCCTCCTGCTTCTGGTTGATGAGGTCATAGTATAGGCTTCCGAAGACAGTATACATGGAAGTGGTGCTTGCACACAGATAGGCTTTCTGGCGGACGGTGTTGTATGCTTCCTTGAATCCTCCTTTGGCCAGGGTGGTGATGGCAAACAGCAGGATACCGATTCCCAAAGCTCCTCCGTAATACTTGTATGATGTTCTTCCGGCGGTATTTCTTTTGTAATGCCAATAAAGGGGGATACTGGCAATGGTAGATAGAGGGAAGAAGATGTCGTACCAGCGGAAAGAGTCGTAAACGCTTCCGGTGAAATCGGCGAGGTTTCCAGAAAGTCCATAGCTGTTAAGTGGGATGGCAGTATAGTAGGTGCGGAAATACATCAGGTTGACAATCAGTAGTATATCCAGCAAAAGCATGATGACTATCTCTGTTTTCCAGAGCCGGAAGAACTTATAGGGGACGAGAAGTACGAGGGTGGCTATTATTTTGGTTGCATAAAATTCGATGGTAGAGAATGAAGCGAATGTGGTGGTTATGCTCCAGATGAAATCGAATAGCAGGAATTTGAAAAAAATGGTGATTCCGAACAAAAGAGTCACTTTATCTGTTGCCCCTTGTTGACTGTCGGAGCAATGAAAAAGGTTTCTTCTCATAAAATAGTATTTTTAAAATATTGGGGTGCAAAGATAGATATTTTAGAGAAGAAAAAGCTTCATAAACAGCAACTTTTGGAGGAAAATTGATAAAAGTCATTTTTTTTTCTGGATTGATGCAGTATATGCAGAATTCTTGTATTTACTTTGCAGACGTTTAAAGCAAAGAAAGCAAAACTGTTACAAACTAAGGGCTGGATTTTATTGTTCTATTGGTAATTTGAGGTGACGATTGTGTCGTTGCCGTGATATTTTGAGTGTATGAAGAAGCATTATTTATTTTTCGTTTCGGTAGCCTATTCCTATCCTATACTTCGCCCGCTTCAGGACGAAATCAGGCGTAGAGGAGACGATGTTGCATGGTTTATCGAGCCAGACTGTCCGGTTCTGTTGAATCAAGATGAAAGGTGGCTTCAATCTGTTCAGGAAGTGATGGATTATCAGCCTATTGCTGTTTTTGCACCGGGTAATTATATTTATGATTTCTTCCCGGGAGTGAAAGTTTCCCTTTTCCATGGCTACCCCATCAATAAGCGTGGCGATGAAAAGGATGACCATTTTTCTGTTCGTGGATGGTTCGATGTCTATTGCACACAAGGAGAAACGAGCACTCTTCCTTTTAAGGAGCTTGAGAGGAAATACGGTTTCTTTAAGGTATACGAAACTGGCTGGTGCAAGGCGGATACTTTCGTGAAGGAACGTGTACATACTCCTCATAATGCACGTCCGGTAGTTTTGTACTCTTCTACGTTTACAAAAAATATAACTTCTGCTCCTCATCTGTTTGATACCATCAAGAGACTGGTGCGCGAGAAGAACTGGGATTGGATTATTTCGTTCCATCCGAAATTCTCGGATATGGAAGTCCTCAAGAAATACAAGGAACTGGCTGCTTCCTGCCCCAATATTACTTTCCACGAGAGTGGACTTGTTGATGCCAAGCTGCTAAACAGTGCAGATGTACTGTTGTCCGATGCTTCGTCTGTGATTGTTGAGGCGATGATGTTGGACAAACCGGTGGTGACTTATTGCAACACCATGCCAGGAGCTCATTTGCTGAATGTCACTGAGACGGATGCTGTAGAAGGAGCTATTGAAAAGGCCATTTCCCGTCCGGCAGAACTGATGGAGCGGATGCGTGCTTATGTGCACAAGCATGAAGCCCATCTGGACGGTGAGTCCTCTTCACGGGTACTGGATGCCGTAAACAACTACATCTGGTATTTTCAAGGTAAGACCAGAACCAAGCCCTGGAATCTGGTGCGTAAGTTTAAATTGCGATGGCGGGTGGGCTATCCGTTGATGGCCACTTTGCGGTTATGGTAGGCGATAGATAATCTGTCGGCCTATTTTTTTGTTTTATAAAGTATGAAATCTGCATAAATTTTATGGATAATTCTCCTATGGTGAGTGTAATACTTCCCAATTATAATCATGTTGTTTATTTGAAAGAGAGGATTGAAAGCATCCTCAATCAAACCTATCAGAACTTTGAATTGATTCTGCTGGATGATTGTTCTGCGGACAATAGTTGTGATATTTTGAATGCCTATAAAGAACATCCAAAAGTTTCGGCATTAGTGTTGAATGAAAAGAATACAGGCAATACTTTTCTTCAATGGGATAGGGGCATTCGCCTTGCTAAAGGAAAGTATGTTTGGATTGCAGAAAGTGATGACACTGCCGATATTCATTTTTTGGAGGCAACAGTTGCCGCATTGGAGTTGAATCCAAGTGCAATAATGTGCCTTACTGGTTCCATTCTGATAGATGGACAGGGACAAAGGATGAAACGTAAGAGCCGTGACCGTTGGAAAGAAACCGGAGAAGTGAAAACATTCGATGGCAAAGAATATGTAAAACATAATCTGTTATATAGGAATTATGTGTATAATGCCAGTATGGTGCTTTTCAAGAGGGAGGTTTACGATAAACTAGATAAGTCCTTTCAGCAACTTCGCTGTGCGGGTGATTGGCAGTTCTGGGTAGAAGTGGCACAGGAGGGGAAAGTTGTAGAGGTACGCCGGAAATTGAATTACTTCCGGCAACATACCAATAAAGTAACCAGCAGGTCTAAATATACAGGGGAAGGAATGTTCAATACGATAGATGTGATGTCGTATATGTTTTCTTGTACAGACGTTGGCTGGTATAGAAAATGCTTGGTGAGGGGAGAGTGTTATAGACTTATAGCGAAACTACCGGTTTCACCGGACATCCGTGCCCGTCTGTATGTTGAGGCAAGAGGGAAAATGGGGGTTCTGCCAGTACATTACTATCTGGAACGTATAAATAGGATATTAGCATTTGTGATTCCTTTTCTTCCTACTCATAGAAAAGATAAATTCAAATAAAGGTACATTATATAAAAGAGGATATAGGAATGCTGTCAATTATCATTTGCTCTATTTCACCGGAACGATTGCAAGAAATCAGCCAAAATATACATGCTACTATTGGAGTGGAACATGAGATTATCGCTATAGATAATCGGGAGAAGTGCTGGTCTATAGCTCGCGCTTATAATGAAGGTGCTCGGCAGGCTCGCTATCCTTATTTGTTTTTCGTCCATGAAGATGTGAAATTCCATTCGCAGGATTGGGGGACGGTTGTTGCTGAGAAGTTGGCGGAACCGAGTTGTGGAGTAATAGGTTTTGCAGGAACTAAAATAATGTTCGACTGCTATTCGGGATGGATGCAGCATCGTCGTTTTGCTTGTACTTCTTATTTACAAAAAAAAGGAAATGTGACGGCATTCACTGGGTTCAATGTGGTACAAGGAGAGTGGTTTGCGGAAGTTGTAGCAGTGGACGGTTTCGGAATGTTTGTCCGAAAAGAGGTATGGAAGGCATATCCTTTCGATGAAAAGATGCTGACTGGATTTCATTGCTATGATGTTGATTTCTCTTTACAGATAGCTGTAAGCAAACGATATAGGAATTATGTTTGTTGCTCACCGGAAGTTCAAGTGGAACATCTCTCGGAAGGTAATTATAATCGCAACTGGTGCCAAGATACGGTCAGGATGTATAATCGGAAATGGAATGTTATTTTGCCGATAAAGATAGATGACCTTTGTCTTACTAAAAGGGAGATGGAAAGATATAGAGAAAAGAGCTTTAATCGTTTCTTGCAAAAATCTTTTAAAGTTGATTTCCCTGAGAAGAAAGAAGTTTTGATGGCTTTTTTGTCTTATCCTTTTTCTTTAGAACATTTGTTGCATTGTATTTCGGGAGTATATAGATATTTAGTAGGGAAAGATTCTTAACTTTGTAAATTGATTATTGTCATCTGCTAAATAATTTAGATAAAATATAAACATATTGTATGGACGCATTAAATGAAAAGGGTATGGTGTCTGTTATTGTACCTTGTTATAATCAAGCCATTTATTTGCCCGAAGCCTTGAACTCTTTATTGGCTCAGACTTATCAGTGCTGGGAAGCGATAGTTGTGAATGACGGTTCGCCTGATGAAACAGAAAAAGTGGCATTGGAGTATACGCGGAAAGACTCAAGAATTAAATATGTATTCAAGGAAAACGGAGGATTGTCTTCTGCGAGAAATAAAGGTATAGAATTGGCTCAGGGAGAATTTATATTGCCGTTGGATGCAGATGACATTATACATCCGGAGTATATGGAAAAGGCGATGGAGGCATTCGAGGACAATCCATTCCTGAAACTGGTATTTTGTCGAGGAGTTTTTTTCGGAGTAAAAAATAAGGTTTGGAATTTGCGTTATGAAGGGTATGAGGAGTTGCTTCAGAGAAATCATATTTTTTGTTCTGCTTTTTTTAGGCGCAGTGATTGCATGGCCATTGGCGGCTATGATGAGAATATGCGGAAAGGACACGAGGATTGGGAGTTCTTTATCAGGTTGTTAGATGAAAATAGTCTTGTGTATCAGATACCCTCTCCACTCTTTTATTACCGTGTCAAGGAGCAATCTATGATAACTGCGGCAAAGCAGGCCGATGTATTTAATGAAACGGAGTTTTATATCTATTCAAAACACAGAACCCTTTATGCTTCCTTTTTTGGAGGCAGTGCATTGCACATCATTCGCGAACTGCTTTATCTGCGCAAGAAGCGCGAGGCGCATAGAAATAAATGGTATAGAAGATTTTTCCGTCAATATATAAAAGGACTTTTTCACAAATGAAACTATCTGTCATAACTATCAACTATAACAATGCTGAAGGACTGGCCAAGACAATGGACAGTGTTTTCAGACAGCGCTTTTCTGACTTTGAATATATTGTCATAGATGGTGGCAGCACTGATGGCAGTAAGGACTTGATTGTGAACAATCAGGATAAAATTGCTTATTGGTGCTCTGAAAAAGATTCGGGCATATATAATGCCATGAATAAAGGCATCCGGGAGGCATCTGGAGAGTATTTACTTTTTTTGAATTCGGGTGATTTTCTTCATGACTTTGCTGTATTGGAGGACATTCATCCTTTTTTGTCGGGCGAAGACATTGTTTACGGGGATTTGCTTTTTGTACACGGCGATGGAAAGGAGGATTTGTTTGTATACCCGGATGTCTTGAGCTTTGAATATTTTTTGGAACGCTCTTTGGGACATCCTGCTGCTTTTATAAAGAGAGCATTATTTGGGGGGTGCCTTTATACGGAGACGCTTAAGATTGTTTCTGATTGGGAATTCTTTGTGAAGAAGATAGTGCTTGAAAGCTGTTCTTATAGACATGTCGAGAGGGTGATAAGTATCTTTAATATGCAAGGCATCAGTTCTGTCTCTTTAAGTCTTTGTGAGGAGGAAAAGAAATATATCCTGCAGGGAATATTTCCTCCCATGATACTCGACTCTTTGCAGTTGGCTGCTTGCCTGAAAAAGCAGCCTTTGTTTGAACTTTTCCGTGAGATGAGCAAGACACACCGTTTCCAGAAGAGGGTAAAGCCTGTCCTGACCTTCTTGCTGAAATTGAACAACGCTTTCTCTATGCGGAAATGAATGGTCAGAAGACTGCTTTTGCTACTTTCCGGTAGACAAGTTCGGTTTGGCGGGTTGCCTTTTCCCAAGAGTAAAGTTTAATCCTTTCTTTGCCGGCAAGTATAAGTCTGGTGCGTTCAGCTTCGTCGTATATCACACTTTTGATAGCTTCTGCCATCGAAGAAACAGAGAATGGGTCGAAATATGCCGCTGCATTTTCGGCAATTTCAGGAAAGCAAGAGGCTTGGCTCAAGGCTACGGGGCAGTTGCAAGTGTAGGCTTCTAAAATAGGGATGCCGAAACCTTCATAATAAGATGGATATACAAATAGCAGAGCACGGTTGTATAATTCTTTCAGATGCTGGTCGTTGACCGAAATTTGCAGTGTATGCGGAGCGATGCCTATACGTGATATTAATTCTGATTCAGCCTTTGAAAACGGTTTGCCTGCACATATTAGATGTAGATGTGCATCTGTTTGATGGATTATACTGAAAGCTTCTGCTAATCGTTGGAAATTTTTGTAGGATGTCCGGTCACCAACAAACAAAATGTATCTTTGGGGAAGATGTAGATTAGGCTTGCTTATAGTGGATTGTAGACTACAACCGTGGTAGATAACGTCTATTTTTTGAGGGGATATGCCTAATGTTTCTATGATATCTTTCTTGGTATGTTCGCTAATGGCTATAATGTGATTGGCTTTTGTGATAATTTCTTTCTTCTGTTGAATAATGGATATGGAGTCTTGAAACAAGTCTGGATATTTTTCATAGGTCATGTCGTGTACGGTTATCACAAAAGGATTATTGCCTATTTGCTTAAGAAAAAGGGGATTGTAATATGTCGGATGATAGACAAATGGAGCGTGTTTCTGCATCAGCTTTAAGATTAGTTTGGCGTTGCTTTGATACAGTTTCTGTTGATGATACTTAAAGAACAAATGGGGGATGTAGATACCGTGTCTCTTGATTTTACTATTCAATAGATAATGATTTTCTGTATAGCGTACTGCAATATCGTAATTAAACTGTAAATTGGACATGATTTCACAGAAATAGCGAGAAATGCCGCCGAATTTCTGCTGGTCGAAAATTTGTGAATCATATACTATAAAGGGCTGCTCCATGCTTGTCTATATATTGTAATACGATGCAAAGGTAAAGGAAAGTTTTGAAGTTCTGTGATTGAAATGATTTTTATATCTTTTATATTGTGTATTTTTGTGCCCTTCAAAGTTATAGTGTATGGATAAAAAAGATATTGTAGTAGTAGTGCCTATTTATTTACCTGCTCTATCAGAGATGGAAGCGGTGTCGCTGAAACAGTGCTTGGATATTTTGTCTGATTACTCCATAGTGATTATTAAGCCTGAAAATCTGGATATTTCCAATATACAATCTCAATTTTTACTCCCTAAGGTAATATCTTTCCCAGACAGATGTTTCCAAGGTATTGAAGCTTATAATCGTTTAATGCTTGACGTGGCTTTTTATAGAACTTTTTCGAGCTATACTTATATGCTTGTTTATCAATTGGATGCTTATGCGTTTAAAGACGAATTGTTCTTTTGGGCTTCACTGGGGTATGATTATATTGGTGCGCCGTGGATGCCGCACCAAAGAAAATATTGGAGGTTTCCTACTCGTTTCGTCTGGTTTGTCCAGCGTTGCTTCTGGAGTATTTTCTATCCTAAGAATCTGCGCAGAATGAAGTATTGTTGGTTTCATGTTGGTAATGGTGGCTTTTCTTTAAGGAAAATCAGTAAGATGATAGCAGTTACAGAGCATTACAAAGCTATAATTGATAAGTGCATGGCAGACAGTAATTCTTTTTTCCCCGAAGATGTCTTTTTGCTTTTGAATACTCATGATAAAGAAGTTCATTTGAAACGTCCTTCTTACAAATTGGCTATGAAATTTGCAATTGAGCAAATTCCGGCATGGTCATATAGGGCAAATGGATGCCAGCTCCCTTTCGGCTGCCATAATTGGACGCATCCTGAGATGCTCCCTTTTTGGTCTCAATTCATAAAGCTCGGTTAAGGAGCATGACCGCATGATTTCTTCCGGTGTGGTTTGCTCTTTCCTTGGACCTTGTTTGGTGCTTGGTTTGAAAACAGTATGAATAAAGTAGTATTATTAACTATACGTGAATTCGATATAGCTGTACTATCAGCCATCACAGCCATCAGCTTCGTTCAAAACCTCTTTTGATTCATATCGAATTCACGTTAATATAGTGTTTCTGTTATGTCTTGGAGAATGGTTAGGGTTTGATTATATATCCGTCAATTCCGAAATATTGTTCACCCCATTTAGCTTTGGCATACTCTACGGTCGCATAGCTGTTGGTGTACCAAGTGTCTTTTGTGTGTGTGCTCTTGAGATGATGCAGTGGTACAGTATTGGGTTGCTCGTCAGCATATACATATCCATCTATTCCATAATACTGTTCATTCCATTTCTTTTTAGCATATTCAACATCAGCGTAACTGAAAGCATACCACGTGTCTTTGGTATGTATGCTTTTCAGGCGATGCATTGGTTTTGTATTGGGTGCAGGTTCTACTAATACAAATCCTAAAAAGTCAGTTAAATAATCACCGCTTACTTGATTTATATAGTTTACGTCATCTTGTGAAAAAACCCACCAGTTGTCTTTTGTGTGTGGACTTTTTATTTGAAACATTGGTTTTACCTCTATAATCGGACGAATTTTGCTTTTGATGTATTTTTCTGCAGCGTCTTTAATTTGCTGTTTTTTTATAGGGTCTTTGATGAATTCGTATATGGGGTATGTCTTATTGAAATTAATTTCTGTCAATACACAATGCGTTTTGTCAACAGACTGCTGCCATCCGCTAAGATTGAATGTGTGGTTGGTTGCTCCGTCGGATGTTATTGTGATTGTATGACCATCGTGCTGGCCGCCATACATGTTGACGTTGCATGACCAGTTACTATTTCTCCTTTGGTATTGTTCTACTTCGGTTGTAGTAGAACTTCCGGAGAAGGAGAGGTTAACCGTTTTAATGGCACCAGTGATGCCTCCTTTGGCAATTTTGGTTTTAGACTCTACTTTTAGATTGTCGGTGATAGTTGACTTATAGAATATAGAAAGGCGTCCACCTACATTGAAGTCGATAAGAATATGTGTTCCGAATTCTTCAATAATGGCATCAGGAGAGGCTGTAGAAAGTCTGCTCTTAAAGTATGGAGTGAGGTAGTCGGCCAAAACTGTGGGGTCAGCATAAAGTTGGTAGCGTTCTAATTGCTTGATTTGGTCGACCCGAATGTAGGTCTCTTTGGTCGTAATGGAAGTCTTATTGCTTGATTCTTTGTCAAAAGAGACATTTGCTGAAAGGCTATAGGGTACTTCCTTATTGGAGGTGTCTGTGCTGGTTGCCCCATCTTTTTTAGGATTGATTTTTGCAGCAACCGAACCACTAAAATTCGTTTTATTGATGATGTCTTTTACATAGTTCATGTAGTCTTCTCCAGCATAAAAGTTGTCTTTGATTTCACCTACATATTCCACTTTGTATAATTGGGGATTTTTCGCATAGAAACCTGCAATATCTAATACTTCGTTTTTTATGGATTGTCTGGCAAGATATTCTCCGGTTATATCATAACCGTAGCCTAATACTTGATATTGACCATCTCCCATTGACTTCGTTGTTGGCATTTGTTGGTCTTCTTGAACAAACTGCTCGTCAAAAGTGTTGGTGCAGCTAATGGCGAATATTCCCATTGTAATGATGGGAATAAAAAGAAAATGTTTTTTCTTCATAATTCTGGAAATTAATTTAGTTTGCCTTTTGAAAGGACTGGTTTAACGCGTATTCAGTCCTTTCAATAGGTTCGTTTTATAAATTGGTGATATATATCACTTCCTTGTCAGTTGGATGTTTCTATAGCGTGAAGCTGCCATATAGGAATGCTTCATCGGACTCTATTTGAATGGAGTAGTTGCCGCATGATTCTTCATCTAGGTTGATGCTGATATTTGTTGGAGCATCGTATGTTTCTGAATAGACGGTTTCACCGGTTGATTCATTGATGAGGAGGATGGTGACGGTGGGTAATACCTCGTTGAAGTCGACACATACCGTATTATTATATAGGTAGGCGTTGGCGGTTTGAATGATACTACGAGATATAGGGGTATCTCCTTTACTAGTCGGATTTTTTCTTTTTGCTTGGATTAGGGCGATTTCTGTAAAAGGATTGTTCTTTTTTTGTGCGTATGTCACAATATTGCTTAAAAAGAATGTCGCAATTAAGATAGACAATAGATTCTTCATCATTATACACTTTTTTGATTATTGATGCCGCAAAGGTCGGTTTAATACGGCAGGATAAGTGTATAATATTGTATAATTTCGGTGTATAATGGCGTATAATATTGTATAATTGTTGTACTTGCTAATGATTGTTATGATTGGCAAGATGATTGGAGATTCTTTTTTAAAGCTTCCTTAAGAGATATCTCTTTGTGTGCAAATCCCATTTTGTTTTCTAATATGCGGTCTGCCTTTTTGTAAATAGTATCCCGTTCGCAGCTCAATATATGGCAAAAATGGCTTATCGGGAGGTTTGTCAGGTACAGACAACATAAGTAGATTTCGTCTTCTGTCAGGTGATATTTTGATTGTAGTTCCCGGGCAATATTATTCCAACATTTGTTGGTTTCTGCAATTAGTTGTAGCCAGTCACCTTGATGCATTATTTCTGATTCTGCCTTTTCTTTATGAGAGCGGATGATTAGAGTCATCTTGTTGTATACCTCAGATTGTTCGAATAGAACAAGTCCTGCCTTATGCAGCATTTCTTTTTCGGTTTGGTTATTGGGCTTTTGTTTTCTTTTCTTATAGGATAGGATGATTACAGCTACAATGAGGGTTAATATGATTATTGATATACCTATGATACGATAATGGGTGTGTTTGCTGATTATGTTTTGCTTGTTGCTTGGCATCCCTTGTTCTGCGCAGACAATGGCATCGGGCTGTCTGGACTTCTGCATGCTGTCCAAATAGGCAGAGTAGTTGCGTTCCATCTCTAAGGAAGTAGCTAAGTCTCCTTGCTCTTTGGCTATGTCTGCCAGATACATGTAAGCCCCGGCTTTGGTGGCATAGTCTGTTGTGAAAAGGGATTTTTGTAGGTAGTAGCGGGCAGAATCATATTGCAATATTAGGTAATATGCGCTTCCAAGTAGTTCGAAAGCTTTGTAGCATGTTGTGCGGTCTTTCTGTACGCCAAGATTCTGTTTGGCGAATTCTATAGCTTTCTCTCCGTTTTCCATCCAGTTGTATAGTTGGCATAGTGAGGAGAACACATTTTCTTTTAATTGTATGTTGGACTGTTTTTGGACGATAGCGAGTGCCTTCAACATCATTTTTTCGGCTTCGGGATAGAATTCTTCTCCTTTTTCCATACAGATGACTCCTCGTCGTGACAGAACTTCTGCTTGAAGAACAGAGTCCTTTAGCTGAATACCTATTTGTTGTGCCAATTGATAGCTGGAATCGGCTTGTGTATTTAGGTTTTGTGAATAGTATAGATAACCTATATTCAGGTAGATAAGACTTAATAGACGTCTTTCTCCTGCTTTTTCAGCCAAGGGCTTTGCTATGAGGTATTGAGTCATAGATTCTGTTCTTCTCTGTGAATCCCGGTAGACGCAGCCGGAATAGTAATGGGCCCTTGCCCGCTTTTCTATGTCGTTTGTGCCGTTGTAGTAGGTCAGGGCCGATTGTATCAGGGAATCATTGGTTTGGATAATGTAGTTCTTATCTCTTGCTTCTGTCATTAATAGGCCATAATAAGCACTGTCAGCTTGGGTCTGCAGGCTGTTTGTCGGGAATGCTTCGAGCATAGATAGGGCAGTGTCCGGTTGCTGAACGATGAGCGAGTCAATTGCAATTAGGTACTTATTATAGTTCACTCGGGTATTGCAAGCAATGAACAGAAGTACGATTAGGACAGATAGGGTTGCGATAATAGCTTTTCTCATGTGGTGAACAAAGTTCTCAGTTAAGTCGGGTGCAAAGGTACATCTTTTTCATTATTTACTCATATAATTGCTTGGGCATATTGAAGTTTGAAGAAAATTGTGTGGAAGTTAGGAGTAAAGATGGAAAATAAATGAGCCGGCTATTATTAAGATGACAATGTATGAGTGTACATGGTGCTGGAGAAGTATGCAAGGACACAAAAGAAAGTAGAGAATGTGGGCATTTAGGCAGAAATAACCTGAAACCCTTTTCCATTCCCTCGTTTTCTTGTATCTTTGCGACCTCATAATTCACTTAACTACAAGCAATGAAGGAATTTCTGCAGCTGATGCGACGCTTTGTGTCGCCTTACAAGAGATATATCGGTTGGGCAATCGTGCTCAATGTACTGTCTGCCATATTCAACGTATTTTCATTCACATTGTTGATTCCTATTCTCAATATCCTCTTCAAAACGGGGGAGAATACCAAAGTGTACGAGTACATGGAGTGGGGGAGCGAAGGCATCAAGGAAGTGGCGGTGAATAATTTCTATTACTACGTCACCCAGATGATTGAGACACACGGGCCACAGATGACATTGCTGTTCATGGGGCTCTTCCTTGCTTTCATGACCATGCTGAAGACCTCCTGCTATTTCGGCTCTTCTGCCATTATGATTCCCCTTCGTACGGGAGTGGTACGCGATATCCGCGTGATGGTCTATTCCAAAGTGATGCACTTGCCGCTCGGCTTTTTCTCTGAAGAAAGGAAAGGGGACATCATTGCACGTATGAGCGGTGACGTAGGCGAAATTGAGAACTCCATTACCAGTTCACTGGATATGCTGCTCAAGAATCCGATCTTGATTCTGCTTTATTTTTCCACTCTGATTGTAACCAGCTGGCAGCTGACTCTGTTTACTGTCCTGGTATTGCCGGGTATGGGCTGGCTGATGGGAAAAGTTGGCAAGAAACTGAAGCGTAAGTCGTTGGAAGCCCAAGGGAAATGGAGTGATACCATGTCGCAATTGGAAGAGACGCTTGGTGGACTGCGTATAATCAAGGCTTTTATAGCAGAAGACAAGATGGTGGACCGTTTTAAGCAATGCAGCGACGAGCTGCGTGATGCAACCAACAAGGTAGCCATCCGTCAGTCGTTGGCACATCCGATGAGTGAATTCCTCGGTACGCTGCTCATTGTATTGGTACTGTGGTTCGGTGGTCTGCTTATTCTGGGCAACGGCACTTCCATGGAAGCATCAACGTTCATCTTCTATATGGTGATTCTGTACAGTATCATCAATCCGTTGAAAGACTTTGCAAAGGCAGGATACAACATTCCAAAGGGTCTGGCATCCATGGAACGTGTGGACAAAATACTGAAAGCCGAGAATCCCATTAAGGAACCGGTAAACCCGTTGCCGCTGCACGGGATGAATGACCGGATTGAATTTAAGGACCTCTCCTTCAGTTACGACGGCAAGCGCGAAGTGTTGAAGCACGTCAATCTGATGGTGCCCAAAGGACAAACCATTGCACTTGTCGGCCAGTCCGGCTCCGGCAAATCTACATTGGTGGATTTGCTGCCGCGCTATCACGATGTGCAGTTAGGTGAGATTACAATTGACGGTGTGAATATTAAGAATTTTCGCATCCACGACCTGCGTGCGTTGATAGGAAACGTGAACCAGGAGGCCATCCTGTTCAATGACACCTTCTTCAACAACATTGCCTTCGGTGTGGAAAATGCAACTATGGAGCAGGTGATCGAAGCGGCAAAGATTGCCAATGCCCACGACTTCATCATGGAGACCGAACTCGGTTATCAAACCAACATTGGCGACCGTGGCGGCAAGCTTTCCGGCGGACAGCGCCAGCGCATCAGTATTGCCCGTGCCATCCTGAAGAATCCGCCCATCCTGATACTCGATGAGGCTACTTCCGCACTCGATACCGAAAGCGAACGACTGGTGCAGGAGGCTCTGGAACGGCTAATGAAGACCCGTACCACGATTGCCATCGCCCACCGCCTTTCCACCATCAAGAATGCGGATGAGATTTGTGTTCTTTATGAAGGTGAAATCGTGGAACGTGGTAAGCACGAGGAACTCCTTGAGAAGAACGGCTATTATAAGAGGCTGAATGATATGCAGTCTCTCTCATAGAAATAAAATTCTGCGTACTTTGCTTCCACCCGCTTGTGCTAGGCTGTTATGACTAAATAGGAAGTTAATTTCCTGCAAACAGCCTATTAATTCTTCTTTCTCTTCTATATTTCTTACGCAGAATCTATGATGCAGGTGGGTGTTGACGGCTGCCGGCAGAGTGTTTCACGGCTGTTAGGCGATGATGAATAAAGAGTGTTCTTTTACCTTTTACGCTTTTTTAACATCTGCTTGCTTCCATTCTATCGCTAATTATCCTATTTTTGCAAAGAACACATACATAAACATTGCAAATATCATGAAAAAATTATATCCAACGTCTACGACGACAGCTACTATGACTATCAGTCCAAGTACTCTTAATCATGTAATTCAATTGACCCCGATAATACTATAACTGTAAATATTTAATATTCGCCTACCATGAAAATAAAAGTTGGTTTGATAGGGTTCGGCAGAATGGGGCAAATGTATTGGGAGGAAATGCAGAAAAGCGGTCGATGGGACATCGCATATATCTGCGATACCGATCCGGCCTCCCGAGAATTGGCAAGAAACCTTTCCCCTTCATCCAGAATCATATCCGATGAACAAGAAATCTTTGATGACCAGAGTGTAGAAGCTGTTGGTCTTTTTGCATTGGCAAATTCCAGAAAAGAACAAATAGAGAAAGCTGTCCGGAGCCATAAGCACATCCTGACGGAGAAACCCATTGCCGACACCATCGACAAGGAATGGGAAATTGTGGACCTGATTGAAAAGTATGACCGCATTGCCGCTGTCAACCTTTATCTGCGCAATTCCTGGTATCACCAGACTATGAAGCAGTTTATCGATGAAGGCGAGATTGGCGAACTTGCCATCCTGCGCATCTGCCACATGACTCCGGGACTGGCACCGGGCGAGGGACACGAATATGAGGGTCCCGCCTACCACGACTGCGGCATGCACTACATAGACATCGCCCGCTGGTATGCCGACAGTGAATACAAGAGCTGGCATGCGCAAGGCATGCGGATGTGGGACTACAAGGACCCCTGGTGGGTGCAGTGCCACGGCACTTTCGAGAACGGCATCGCGTTCGATGTCACACAAGGATTCGTCTACGGACAACTCTCCAGAAACCAGACTCATAACGCATATACGGACATTATCGGTACGAAAGGTATCGTGCGCATGACGCATGACTTCCGGACTGCCGTGGTGGAGCTTCACGGCGTGAACCGTACGCTTCGCCTGGAGAAACCGTTTGGCGGAAAGAACCTGGATAAGCTATGCAATATTATGGCCGACTCCATCGAGAGCGGGAAACGCGATCCGAGATTGCCGCAGATGCGAGACTCGGCCATTGCTTCCCAATACGGATGGACCTTCCTGGAGGATGCGCGCCGCCACGACCTGCCCGGCATAGGCGACTTGCAGACGCTGGAGGAAATCAGGGAGCGCCGGAGGCATATGAAAGAAGGTTACGGACTGCTCCGTCCGAAGAAGACGGTAGTCTGATGCCTACTGTAATTAAGGATTGTTTTAAAACTCATTATATTAACCGATTTTAAAATCTAAAGAACCATGTCGAAATTTACAAGAAGAGAATTTCTTAAGACCGGAGGTTTAGCTTTGGCGGGTCTTACCATTGCTCCAAGCAGCATTTTGGGTAAGAGCCACGGACACGTGCCTCCCAGTGACCGTTTGAACATTGCTGCCGTAGGTATCGGCGGTATGGGACACACCAACATCAACCATGTGAAGGCTACGGAAAATATCGTGGCGCTTTGTGACGTAGACTGGCGCTACGCGAAAGGTGTGTTCGATGAGCTTCCCAATGCGAAGAAGTATTGGGACTATCGTAAGATGTACGATGAGATGGGTAAGGACATCGATGCCGTTATCATCGCTACTGCCGACCATACACATGCCATCATTACTGCTGATGCCATGACGATGGGCAAACATGTATATTGCCAGAAACCGTTGACGCACTCCGTATATGAGTCCCGTCTGCTTACCCGCCTGGCCGCTTCTACGGGAGTAGTTACCCAGATGGGTAACCAGGGTTCTTCGGACGAGGGTACCGACTTGGTATGCGAGTGGATATGGAACGGCGAAATCGGTGACGTGACGAAGGTGGAATGTGCTACCGACCGTCCCATCTGGCCGCAAGGATTGAATGTTCCCGAAAAGGAAGACCGCATTCCCAAAACTCTGAACTGGGATTTGTTTACCGGTCCTGCCAAGATGAATCCATATAACGAAATCTATCATCCCTGGAACTGGCGCGGATGGTGGGATTATGGTACGGGTGCTTTGGGCGATATGGCTTGCCACATCCTGCATCAGCCGTTCAGAGCTTTGAAGTTGCTGTATCCTACCAAGGTAGAAGGTTCATCTACATTGTTGCTCAATGCCTGCGCTCCGCAAGCACAGCATGTGAAGCTGACTTTCCCCGCACGTGAGAATATGCCGAAGGTGGCTATGCCCGAAGTGGAAGTTCACTGGTATGATGGCGGCATGATGCCCGACCGTCCGAAAGGCTTCCCCGAAGGAAAGCAACTGATGCAGAGCGGTGGCGGTCTGACTATCTTCCACGGAACGAAGGATACGCTGATTTGCGGTTGCTACGGACAGAACCCGTGGTTACTTTCTGGTCGTGTGCCCAATGCACCGAAGGTTTGCCGCCGTGTGCCGAAGGCTATGAATGGCGGTCATGAGATGGACTGGGTACGTGCTTGTAAGGAAAGTCCTTCCAGCCGCGTAATGCCTAAGTCTGACTTCTCCGAAGCAGGACCGATGAACGAAATGGTGGCAATGGGTGTATTGGCTATCCGTCTGCAGGGCCTGAACAAGACACTGGAATGGGACGGAGCCAACATGCGCTTTACCAATATTGGCGACGACGAGACATTGCGTACAGTCATCAAGGACGGCTTCAAGATACACAACGGCCATCCAAGCTTCGACAAGACATGGACAGATCCGGTAAATGCCAAAGCTTTTGCAGAAGAGCTCATCAAGCATAACTACCGTGAAGGCTGGAAGTTGCCCGATATGCCCAGATAAACATTAAAAAGAGTATCGGAACCAGGTTCCGATGCTCATAAACGAATACTAATCATTTAATTTTTCAGATTATGAAGAAAATATATTATTCTTTGGCTTGTTGCCTTATCGGAGGTATGCTCGCCTCTTGCGGTGGCGGTGCAAAGAAATCGAACGCTACGGAGGAAGCTGCAGCTCCTACTACTACTGCGGTGTCTTATTCCAAGTCTCTGAAAGCGCCTGAAACGGACAGCTTGAACCTGCCGATTGATGCGGACGGTTATATCACTATCTTTGATGGAAAGAGCCTGGACGGATGGCGTGGATACGGTAAGGACAAAGTGCCTTCCAGATGGATTATTGAGGATGGTTGCCTCAAATTCTGTGGAACCGGTACCGGCGAAGGACAGACCGGTGAGGGCGGTGACTTGATTTTCGCCCATAAGTTCAAGAACTTTGAGCTGGAACTGGAATGGAAGATTTCCAAAGGTGGTAACTCCGGTATCTTCTATCTGGCTCAGGAAGTTACTTCAAAGGACAAGGACGGCAACGAAGTGTTGGAACCCATCTATATCTCTGCTCCCGAGTTCCAGGTGCTGGATAACGCCAATCATCCGGATGCCAAACTGGGTAAGGACAACAACCGTCAGGCTGCTTCCTTGTACGACATGATACCGGCTGTTCCGCAGAACGCCAAACCTTTCGGCGAATGGAACAAGGCAAAGATTATGGTATACAAAGGTACTGTAGTTCACGGACAGAACGATGAAAACGTACTGGAATATCACTTGTGGACTAAGCAATGGACTGAAATGTTGCAGGCAAGCAAGTTCAGCGAAGAGAAGTGGCCCTTGGCTTTCGAACTGTTGAACAACTGTGGCGGCGAAAACCACGAAGGCTTTATCGGTGTGCAGGATCATGGCGACGATGTTTGGTACCGCAACATCCGTGTAAAGGTTCTCGACTAATTCCTTCTAAAAAGATAGTACTATGAGAATCAAACATATGATGATTTTGTCGGCACTGTGCTTATCCATGATGGCCACAAGCTGCAGCAGCCACAGCACGGAAACGGCGCCGGAAACGACGAAAAAGGAAGTAGCCATCCAGCTCTATTCTGTAAGAGACTTGGTGAAGGACGGCAGTAACCTCGACCAGATTCTGAAGGATTTGGCTGATATGGGCTATACCAGTGTGGAGGCCGCCAACTACAATGACGGTAAGTTCTACGGCAAGACTCCCCAGGAGTTCAAACAGATGGTGGAAAAGAGCGGTATGACCGTGCTTTCTTCGCACACTACCCACGGGTTGTCGGACGAGGAACTGGCTTCGGGCGACTTTACGGAAGCCTTGAAATGGTGGGATCAGTGCATTGCTGCCCATAAGGAGGCCGGTATGGAGTATATCGTGACTCCGTATCTCTCCGTTCCCAAGACATTGAAAGACTTGCAGACCTACTGCGACTATTACAATGAAGTGGGCAAGCGCTGCCAGGCTGCCGGTTTGAAATACGGTTACCACAATCATGCCCATGAATTCCAGAAAGTGGAAGACAAGGAGCTGATGCTGGACTACATGCTGCAACACACCAATCCCGAATATGTATTCTTCCAGATGGACGTTTACTGGGTAGTGCGCGGCCAGAACAGCCCGGTGGATTACTTCAACAAGTATCCCGGACGCTTCACCATGCTCCATATCAAGGATCACCGCGAGATTGGGCAGAGTGGTATGGTAGGTTATGATGCTATCTTCAAGAATACGGATACTGCTGGCGTGCGCCACATCGTAGCTGAGATTGAGAAATACAGCTGCCCCGTAGAAGAGAGTGTGAAGCAGAGTCTTGACTACTTGCTTGATGCTCCTTTCGTGAAGGCATCGTATAGCAAATAAAACATGATGGCGGCTATTCATTCATAAGCTCGGCCGCATCATTTTCTTGACGCGGGCACAACCGGATGAAGAATCCGGGGTGCCCGCGTTTTTTTACTTCCTTCCGAAGTCGGCCGGAATTTCCCCCCATTGCTTTGTCTCCCATTTTAGGATGCGGGTGGTGTAGGTGTTTTCGCGCAACCACTTCTCCGCACGTTCTATTAGGCAGAAAAGCTCTTCGGTCTTGGCGTCGCGCGGCAGTTTGGTTTTGCATTTTTTCTGTTTTATCCAGTTGATGGCGTTCACGCTGTCACTGTAGATGGGCATGTCGAAACCTTTCTGTTTCAACAAGGCAAGTCCGTGGACAATGGCGAGGAATTCGCCGATATTGTTGGTTCCATACATCGGCCCGAAGTGAAAGATTTCCTGACGGCTGGCGACGTGTACTCCCCGGTACTCCATGGCACCGGGATTTCCGCTGCAGGCGGCGTCTACGGCAAGGCTGTTTTCTGCGACGGCGGCAGGAAGGGGAGCGTCGGCGCCGGGAATAGTCTTGGCAGGAGAAGGGGCCGACCGCTTGATGTACGCGTACGGCGAAGAGGCAAAGGCTTTTTCCGCTTCCTCGCGTGATTCGAACGACTTGTATTTTGCTCCTTCGTAGCCTTTGGTCTGTAGTTGGCAGTCTGTCCAGGAAGTGTAGATACCCGGGCTGACTCCCGCCCATACGACGTAATATTTTTCTTTCTTCATAACTGCGGACAAAGGTAAAAAAGAAAATCCGAACAACTTAACTCTTTTATTTGTTTCTTTGTATGGCGGATATAAAATAAATAAGAGAAAACTCAATAAAAAAAGAAAGGACAAAAAATGAAGAGAACATTTGCAGAAGCCATGGCGCATCGCCGTAGTTATTACTCTATCGGCAGCGATTCGTCGGTGCTGGATGAAGAAATAGTACACATTATTCGTGAAGCCGTAAAGAATGTGCCGTCAGCTTTCAATTCACAGTCTACAAGAATTGTATTGTTGCTGGGCGACGAACATAAAAAATTGTGGAACATCGTGAAGGAAACCCTGAAAGCACGCATCTCTGCCGAGGCTTTTGCCAAGACGGAAGCCAAGATTGACGGCTGTTTTGCCAGCGGACACGGTACTGTGCTCTATTTTGAAGATACTTCTGTAGTCAAGAAGCTGCAGGAAGCATTCCCTTCCTATAAGGATAATTTCCCTACTTGGTCGCAGCATACCTCCGCCATGCACCAGTTTGCCATCTGGACTATGCTGGAAGATATGGGGTTGGGAGCCTCCCTGCAACACTATAACCCCTTGATTGACGACGAGGTACGCCGCACTTGGAACCTGCCCGGCGACTGGATGCTGATTGCACAGATGCCCTTCGGTACACCCACCGGCGAACCGGGAGAAAAGGAATTTGAAGATTTAAGCAAACGTATCAAAATTTTTCTCTGATACAGAGGCGTTTTCAGCTTGGAATTGCTACCTTTGCAGGAAATGAGTTACAAGCTTGTAACTCGTAGCTCGTATAGCTCGTAACTGAAAACTCATTATGATACGTATTTTCTTGACCGGCTACATGGGAGCCGGTAAAACTACTTTAGGAAAGGCTTTTGCCCGCGAAATGAATGTGCCGTTCATTGATTTGGACTGGTACATCGAAGAACGTTTTCACAAATCAATCCGTGAATTGTTCACCGAGCGGGGAGAAGCCTCTTTTCGTGAATTGGAGCGAAACATGCTGCATGAAGTAGGGGAATTTGAGGATGTCGTGGTCTCTACCGGTGGCGGTACTCCTTGTTTTTTTGACAATATGGAGTATATGAACGGTTGCGGGCAGACGGTGTTTCTGGATGTACACCCCGATATTCTGTTCCGCCGGCTCCGGGTGGCGAAGCAGCAACGCCCCATCCTGCAAGGCAAGACGGACGAAGATTTGCGCACCTTCATTGTGGAGGCGCTGGATAAGCGTGAGCCTTTCTACTCGCAGGCCCGTTATCGCTTTGATGCCGGTTATCTGGAAAGCCGCAGCCAGATTAGCGAATCCGTGCAACGGTTACGCCAACTTTTAGGACTTTAATCCCTTGTAAATGTGTATTTTTCAGTCCGAGGAGCTGGATATATTAGATTTATGTGTATTTTTGTCGCCCCCTTTATAAGACACACTATAGTGGGAAAATAGTAAATTGTAAATAGTCTAATAGTAAATGTACTGATGAGAAAATGGCGTATTGAAGATTCAGAAGAGCTGTACAACGTAACTGGTTGGGGCACTTCGTACTTTGGTATCAATGACAAAGGTCATGTTGTGGTGACACCGCGTAAGGATGGGGTTGCCGTCGATTTAAAAGAGTTGGTGGACGAGTTGCAGTTGCGCGATGTAGCGGCTCCGGTATTGGTGCGTTTTCCCGATATTCTGGACAACCGCATCGAGAAGGTGTCCTGCTGCTTCAGACAGGCAGCCGACGAGTACGGGTATAAAGGAGAGAACTTTATTATCTATCCCATTAAAGTGAATCAGATGCGTCCCGTGGTAGAAGAGATGATTAACCATGGGAAGAAGTTCAATCTGGGGCTGGAAGCGGGTTCAAAGCCGGAGTTGCATGCTGTGATAGGGGTCAATACAGACCCGGGTTCCCTCGTGGTTTGTAACGGATATAAGGACGAGAGCTTCATTGAACTGGCACTGTTGGCACAGAAAATGGGCAAACGCATTTTTCTTGTTGTAGAGAAACTTAATGAGTTGAATCTTATTGCCAAGATGGCGAAGCAATTGAAGGTGAAACCTAATATCGGCATTCGCATTAAATTGGCTTCCAGTGGAAGTGGCAAATGGGAAGAAAGCGGAGGAGATGCCAGCAAGTTCGGACTGACATCCAGTGAACTGCTCGAAGCGCTGGACTTCTTGGAGAAAAAAGATATGAAGGACTGTCTGAAGCTGATACATTTCCATATCGGCAGTCAGATAACCAAGATACGCCGCATCAAGAATGCTTTGCGTGAAGCTTCGCAATTCTTTGTGCAGCTGAACAAGATGGGCTTCAACATCGAATTCGTGGATACCGGTGGCGGTATGGGAGTTGATTATGACGGTACACGCTCTTCAAGTAGCGAAAGCTCCGTCAACTATTCCATCCAGGAATATGTCAACGATGTGGTGTCGACTTTCGTTGATGTTGCCGACAAACACGGGTTCCCTCATCCCAATATCATTACCGAAACGGGACGTAGCCTGACTGCCCATCACTCCGTGCTTATCTTCGAAGTGCTGGAAACGGCTTCCCTGCCCGAAATGGACGACGACTGGGAACCGGGAGAGGATGCTCACGAACTGGTGAAGGAACTGTATGACATCTGGGATAATCTGAGCCAGCGCAGTATGCTGGAACCTTGGCACGATGCGCAGCAGATACGCGAAGAGGCACTCGACCTTTTCAGCCATGGCATCGTCGACCTGAATACGCGTGCACAAATAGAGAAACTCTACTGGAGTATCTGCCGCGAAATCAACTCCATTGCCAGCGGCATGAAGCACTGCCCCGAGGAATTCCGCAAGTTGAGCAAGCTGCTTGCCGACAAGTATTTCTGTAACTTCTCGCTGTTCCAGTCATTGCCCGATTCCTGGGCCATCGACCAGATGTTCCCCATCATGCCCATACAGCGGCTGGATGAAAGACCCGACCGTGAGGCTACCTTGCAGGACATGACTTGCGACTCGGACGGCAAGATTGCCAATTTCGTCAGCTCGCGTGCCGATACGACGACCCTGCCGTTGCACTCGTTGCGCGACAAGGAGCACTATTATCTGGCGGTTTTCCTGGTCGGAGCTTATCAGGAGATTCTGGGAGATATGCACAATCTGTTTGGTGATACGAATGCCGTGCATGTGTCCGTCAATTCCAAAGGCTACACCATCGACCAGTTGATTGACGGCGAGACGGTGGCTGAGGTGTTGGACTACGTGCAATATAATCCTAAAAAACTGGTACGTACGCTGGAAACTTGGGTGACGCAGTCCGTCAAGGAAGGGCGCATCTCTGTGGAAGAAGGGAAGGAATTCTTGTCTAATTACCGTTCCGGACTGTACGGATATACTTATTTGGAATAAAATGGAGAAACTGACTGTAATAAAGGTGGGTGGCAAGATTGTAGAAGAGGAAGCCACCCTCTATAAGTTATTGGATGACTTTGCAGCCATCGAAGGCTACAAGGTCCTGGTACACGGAGGCGGACGCTCGGCCACGAAGCTCGCCGCCCAACTGGGTATTGAAAGTAAAATGGTGAATGGCCGCCGCATCACTGATGCCGAAACGCTGAAGGTGGTGACCATGGTGTATGGCGGACTGGTGAATAAGAATATCGTTGCCGGCTTGCAGGCGCGTGGTGTCAATGCACTGGGCTTGACGGGAGCCGATATGGATGTAATCCGTTCGGTAAAGCGTCCCGTGAAGGAGGTGGATTATGGGTTTGTGGGCGATGTGAAGCAGGTGAATGATGCTTTCTTGGCAGACCTCATTCATAAGGGTGTGGTTCCCGTGATGGCTCCGCTGACGCACGATGGAGACGGGCACATGCTGAATACGAATGCCGACACCATTGCCGGAGAGACCGCCAAGGCTTTGGCGGGCTTGTTCGATGTAACTTTGGTGTTCTGCTTTGAGAAGAAAGGGGTACTGCGTGACGAGAACGACGATGATAGCGTGATTCCACAGATAACGCCGGAGGAATTCAGGCAATATGTGGTAGATGGTGTGATTCAAGGTGGCATGATTCCAAAATTGGAGAACTCTTTCGAGGCGTTGAATGCGGGTGTGTCCGAAGTCGTAATCACTTTAGCATCAGCCATCAACGGGAACGGTGGAACCCGTATTAGAAAATAATTCAAAAAAAAACGGCAATAGGCTGTAACTTTCTGAATACTTAACCGTCAATTTATTAGAGATGCAAGAACTCAGCTTTCGTAATGACATTCTCCCGCTGAAGGATAAGCTCTTTCGGTTAGCCCTGAGAATTACGTTCGATAGGGCAGAGGCAGAGGACGTTGTGCAGGAAACGCTGATAAGGGTTTGGAACAAGCGTGACGAGTGGTCGCAGTTTGGTTCTATTGAGGCCTATTGCTTGACTGTGGCAAGAAATCTGGCGATAGACCGTAGCGAGCGAAAAGACTCCCGTACCGTGGAGCTGCTCCCCGAAATGGAGCAGGTCTCCGATGCATCGAGCCCTTACGAAAAGCTGGTGAACAAGGAACGGATGGCGTTGATACATCGGCTGATGAACAAGCTTCCCGAAAAACAGCGGTTGATTATGCTGCTTAGGGATGTGGAAGGTAAGAGCTATAAAGAAATAGCAGCGGTCCTGAACTTGACCGAGGAGCAGGTAAAAGTGAACCTCTTCAGGGCGCGGCAAAAAGTAAAACAAACGTTTATTGATATAGAAGGTTATGGACTCTAAATATATAGAACAACTCTTGGAACGCTACTGGCAGTGCGAAACTTCTTTGGAAGAGGAAGCATGCCTGCGTGCTTTCTTTAGCGGTAACGATGTTCCCGGACACTTGCTTCGCTACAAGGACTTGTTCGTATATCAGCAGCTTCAGCAGGAAGTGCATTTGGGTGAGGATTTTGATGCCCGGGTGCTTGCCGAAGTGGAAGTTCCGGTGGTCAAGGCAAAGCGCATGACATTGACCGCACGTTTCATGCCGTTGTTCAAAGCCGCTGCAGTAGTGGCAGTGGTCCTTTCTATGGGGAATGTGATGCAACATTCATTTTTCTCGGATGTAGAGGAGGTGGCCGCAGCCGATACTATCGGTAAACAGATTTCCGCACCGTCGGTAGCTCTTTCGGGAGATGTGCCCGTGTCTCATGAAAAGCAGGTAATGGATAGCCTGCGTCGGGTGGACAAGGATCTGGAAATCAGTGAATAGATATTTTCATTTGCTTTTAAAATAACATTTTCATTTGCTTTAAACATAATAGTTAGTGTGCTTTATTAAAACAACTTGAGGCTGTGAAGTTTCAATTCTCTCAAAATCTTATAAAAACTAACTAAAATAGAAGGGACGCCGCGTGATGCAGCGTCCCTTTATTGTTCTTATGCGTTTGATAGGATGGAGATGGAAGGACATCCGTTCAATAAAATGGTGAAGAGCTTCCTCTCGGAAGCCCTTCACCATTTCGTTAATATATATTTCAGAGAGAATTCGGTTTAGGCTCAATTAATCTTAAAACCTATATTTCCTATTTAATCTATGTTTTCTATGTTAGAGCTTATACAGTCCTTTCTTCGGATAATCCAGTTCCGGATTGCCCTTGTAGCCTACACTGCCACTTCCGCTGGTGCGTACTTTCAGGAAATCTGTGGCATGGCACTTGATGTCGCCTGAACCGGCAACACTGGCGGATGCTTTCTTGGCAACGAAATCGGAAGCAAACAAATCACCCGAACCTGCCACACTGTATTCAGCTTCTTGGGTGCTGCCACTCAGGATAGCGGTGCCCGAACCGGCAACGGATGCTTTGGTGAAGTTGGCCGTTACGTTGTTCAGCTTCATGTCACCTGAACCTGCAACGGATACTTGGAGGTCATTGCAAGTGATGTCGCTGCTGTTGATGTCTCCCGAGCCTGCGATGGAAATATCGAGGTCTATGCAGGAGATGTTGTTTCCACTGATGTCACCCGAACCGGCTACGGAAATTTTGAGGTTGTCCGTCTTCAGTCCGTTTTTCAGTTCCACGTCTCCCGAACCTGCCACGGCAATGCCGTTCAACTTTTCTGCGGACACACGTACTTCCAGTTTATTGTAGGATACGCTGACATTCTTCTTGAAGCCGATGTAGAGAGTATTGTCCTTGACACGGATATCCAGTAAGTCTACAATGTTGTCCGAGGTGTATACTTCCACTGTCGGTTTGCCGGACTTCTGCGTGTAGGTCACGTCGGGGCTGCCGGCTACACTCAGCTTGGTGAAGTTGTTCACTTTTATGTCTTTGGTTACATAGTTCTTGCTTGCCTTGACCGTCTTGCTGCCGAAGCCTCCGGAACGGTATGTGTGTCGTTGTGAACAAGCGGTTGTACTGAATGCCAATAAGGCGATTGCGATAAATGTTGTTAGAGCTTTCATATTTTTTTGTTTTTTGTGATTCAGTATTTATTAGTTAGACGTGATTTGCCTTGAAAAAGTTGCATATAAAAATGCTTTTTTCAAAGGACGCTCGGTCATCATACTTTAATCAATTATTGTGCCATAAGTGTAAAATGTTGATTATTAAAGGATAGTCGCTTTTGTGTAGTGTTCATTATCGGACACTCCGTCCGCTTTTGTCAGGTATTTGCTTGCGTTTTTGGACGATTCTTTGTTCATTTGCAAAGCCTCTTCCCGCCCCTTTCCTATGGGAGAGGCTTTGATTTATGACAGTAAACCGCATTATAGAAGATAAAGAGCTTGGTCCTTTGTTTGTCCGGGTCAATGCCCGGGCACGGCGTCTTACTTTCCGTACAAAGGAAGATGGAATTTACGTGACTGTGCCTCCCCGGACTTCTCTTGCCGAGGTAGAGAGTGCCATCGAGCAGCTTCGTCCGCGTCTGAAAGCTGCCAGACAGAAGCTGGTCAGAAAGCTGATTGATTTGGATTACCGCATTGATACGGAGTTCTTTAAACTGACGTTGGTCAGCGGACAACGGGAACGGTTCTTGTCCCGTTCGGAATTGGGGGAAATGCAGATAATCTGTCCTCCTGATGCCGATTTCTCGGATGAGAAGTTGCAGGCTTGGCTGCGCAAGGTAATTGAGGAAGCTTTACGGCGAAATGCGAAGATTATTCTTCCGCCCCGTCTGTATATGCTTTCCATGCAGCACAACCTTCCTTACAAGAGTGTGAAGATAAATTCCAGCAGCGGGCGTTGGGGAAGCTGTTCGGCACAAGGCAATATCAACCTTTCCTATTATCTGGTACTTCTTCCCAAGCATCTGATAGACTACGTGCTACTGCACGAACTGGCACATACCCGCGAGATGAATCACGGGGAGCGTTTCTGGGATTTGCTCGACCGGATGACTGATGGAAAGGCACAAGCATTGAGAGCGGAGCTTCGGAAATATCAAACGAAAATAAATGGTTAGAGATTAGTATGGGTGTATCACGGTAAGTAGTTCCTTGTTTTACAGACAGTGATACTGCAAAACCACTGCATACCTCTTGCACTGTCACTGCACTCCTTTTGCAGTGCTGCTGCAACACCTTTGCAGTGACACTGCAACTGTTTTGCAGTAACGCTGCAAAAGGTATGCAGTATCGCTGCAGTGTCACTGCAGGAGTTGTGTAATGTCTTTGCAGTGTCACTGCAAAAGTTATGTGATGTCTTTGCAGTGGCTGTTGGTAAGCCAGGAAACAGCTTGTCGACTCCGAAATATGAGAGCAAAATGCCTCACGACTTTTTATCCCTAATTTTTTGCCAACTGCTTTACCTCTTCCCCTTCCTTCTCGAACCGGTATTCTCCTCCTTTTTCGCTTAGCTCAAATAAGGAAAGCTTTTCAGTTGCATTGTTTACAATCATGAGTGCGTTTTGCTCGGCAAAGCGTTTCACTTCGATGGTGAAAGGTTCTTCTGCAATGGTACGGTTCACCAGCAGGCTGTCGTTGATGAATATGGAAGTGGAATCTCCGGCAAATCCTTTCGTCAGTGTGATGGTGTATGTCTCAATGAAGTTGCGTTCTCCTTCTTTTCGTTGTTGCAGCCTCATGCTCATGTAGACAAAGATGACAACTACAAAAATCACGGCGAAAGCAAGGATGCCGTTTCCTATCATAAATTGTTTGTTGGTGTTCAGTCGGTGTGCCATGGATAAAAAGGTTTTTTAAGAATGGTACAAATGTAATGAATAAATTTGAACCGACCGGCTTTTTACTTGCTGTATTCGCTCGGACTCACACCGAACTGTTTCTTGAAGCTTGTCGAGAAATGGGACAGCGTACTGAATCCCGTCATGTCCGCTATCTCTGAAATAGTGTATTTTCCTTCTTTGAGCAATTCGGCGGCACGGTTCAGCTTGTAGGTCTTGAAGAATACGCTGGGGTTCTCACCCGTCAGCCCCTTTACCTTATAATAGAACTTGGTACGGGAGATTTTCAGTAGCTCGGTCATGCGTGCCACGTCCAGCTCCGGATTGGAGAGTTCGTTCTCCATCAGGTGGTAAAGCTCGGTCATGAAAGTGTTGTCTTGCGGCGAAAGCACATTTCCCTCAATCTTATCCGTTTGGGTGGACTGGCTCAGGAGGCTGCGCACTTTCTCGCGGTTTTTCAGTTGGGATTTGATAAGCGCCAACAGGTAGTTGGGCTCGAAAGGTTTCGTCACGTAGGCATCTGCACCGGTATTCAGACCTTCCACCTGATTCTCTACAGTAGCTTTGGCCGTTACCAGTATCACGGGGATGTGGCATAGTTGCAAGTCCTCTTTTATCTGGCGACAGAGGTCGTAACCGTTTCTTCCGGGCATCACTACATCACTCAGTACGAGGTCGGGTGCTTCTTCGTTCATGGCTTTGAAGGCGCTGTCGGCATCGAAGCGGCAGACGATTTTGTAGATGGGAGAAAGCAGGGCCTTCAGGTAGTGGGCCACTTCCGTATCGTCGTCTACTACCAGAAGAGTTTGCTTTTGCTGCCGGATGCTCTCTGTATTTTCCAGTTGATATTGTTCTTCCGTTTGTATCGGAAATGCCTTGTTCTGTTCCTCTTCGGGGAGAGTGCATTCTTCGGGGGTATAAGAGAGATCATTCACCGGTAGCAGTAGGGTGAAGACGGCTCCGTTTCCTTCGGTACGGTTGCCGGCTTTCAGATAGCCATGATGCAGCAGCGCCAGGCTACGGGCATAGTACAGACCGATACCGGTTCCCCAGTTATAGGTACCTTTGGATTGATTGTCCAGTTGGTAATAGCGTTCGAATACTTTCTCCAACTGTTCCTCGGGGATTCCGTGGCCACTGTCTGCCACGGCAACTTTGACGTACTGTGTGTCGATGTCTTTGTCCGTCAGCGTAAAGAGGCGTGCAGCCTCTTCGCGGGTAATGACGTCGAAGCACAGTTCCACTTTTCCGCCGTTCGGAGTGAACTTCAAGGCGTTTGAAAGCAGGTTTCCTACAATCTTGTCCAGCTTGTCCACGTCCAGCCACATGAGGAAAGTATCCTCCAGGCCATAAGTGTTCAGTGCGATGCCTTTTTCGTTGGCGTTGATGCGGAAAATGTCTACAAAACGTTGCAGTTGCGAGATGATGTCGGTCCGTTTCACCCGCAGTTTTAGGGTGTCATTCTCCAGCTTGTTGAAGTCCATCAGCTGGTTCACCAGACGGAGCATGCGCCCCACACTGCGTTGTACAATGTAGAGTAGCTGCTTGTTCTCTCCCTCTATCTTGGGGCTTTCGCAAAGTTGTGTCACCGGACCCGAAATCATGGTGAGTGGGGTGCGGAACTCGTGCGAGATGTTGGCAAAGAAACTCATGTTCATACGGTTCACCCGTTGTTCCTGGTCCTTCTCCAGTTTGGCGCGTCGGGCGGTTTCTTTTTCCTGCTTAATGCGTAGCCAGGCACGGATGAAGATACCGATGATGGCGGCGGCAATGAGCAGATAGGTGCACCATGCCCACCACGTTTGCCAAGGGGCGGGCTTTACGATGACGCGTATGGAATTCTCCCTTTCTACAATGCTCTTGTCGTTATTGGTTATTTTAACTTTGAAGGTGTAGGTACCGGCAGGCAGATTGGCATAGTAGGCCTCGCGGTTGTTGCGGGCATCAATCCAATATTTGTCGAAACCGTCCATCTTGTAATAATAATGTACGCGTTCGTATTCGCAGTAGTCCAGTGCGGCAAAGGAGATGCTGAAACCATTCTGATTGTGGTCCAGGCAGATGTCCGGTCGGTAGGAGAGGTGCTTGTCTATACTTTCGCTGTCTTGTGGGCGTGCCAACCGGTTGTGTATCTTCAAATCTTCGAAGAGCAGTGGAATTTCCCGTTTGGTACTTACGTCCATAGGGTTGAAGAAAGTCAGCCCGTGCGTACCGCCAAAAACAAGTGTCCCGTCGGGCAGGCGGCATGAAGAACGGTCGTAAAACTGATTGCCGCCTATGCCGTCGGCGGCATAGTAGTTGGTAAATTTCCCTACGGTGCGGTCATATTTGCCCAGCCCGTATTGTGTGCCTGCCCATATATTGCCTTGTGCATCTTCCTCAATGCAAGAGATGTCCCGGCAGGGTGTACCCTCTATGGTCTCGATTTTTCCGGTGGCGGCAGAATAGTGCAGTAGTCCGTTGCTGACGGTCCCAATCCATACATCTCCACGACTGTCTTCGAAGATGTCGGTAGGGATGAATACTGAACGTTGGATACAAGCTTGCCAGTCGGTGTTCTCGAATGGTACTTCAGCGCTTTCCCAATTGTCGGGATTGATTTGCATGACTGGGTTCATGAAGGCAGTGGTCCACATCTTTCCGTTGTTGCGTGGAAGGAGTCCGGGTATGAAGGTTCCCGTCCAGGAAAATACTTTTGTTTGGACAAATTCTTTTTCTTTACGCTTTTTGGCATAAAGTTTAGGGCTGTATGTACCCACCCAAATTGTTCCACAACGATCTTGTGCAAACGACAGTGGTAGGAAGATGTCATGAATAGACTCTGTCTTCAGTATGCCGTTTTTATAGCTGCATTTCATCACCTTGCTCGCATAGAGGGCCGCCAGCCAGATGTAGCCCTCGTCATCTACGAATACGCGTGTGATGTCCGGTTTGTCGGTAGCGCTTTTTCCCGGAAGTCTAGCCGAGTCCACTTCTTTCACTTCGTGGCTGTCCATGTTGTAAACGTACAGCCCGTCTATCATGGTGGCCATCCAGAGATTTCGCTCCTTGTCCACTGCCACGGACAGCACTGACTTTCGGTTCAGGTATGAGCTGAGATGATTATTGGTGTTGAAACGTTCTTTATAGTTGTAACGCACGACATAGCCTTGGTCTACAGAGCCTATCCACAGGTTTTTCTGTGAGTCGGTAAACATGGTGCTTATCTTGAAGTGAGGCACTTCGAAGGGAAAACCGTTTTCGCTCTGATGTATCACGTATCCTTCCACGTAGTTGTAGAGAAACATTCCTTGTTGGTCGGTATTCAGCAGCAGGCTGTTGCTGCCGTAAGGGTGGATGTAGTTGACGTTGGCATGCAGCAGCAACGGATGGCTCCGAAGGGCTTGGGGTGTTTCCTTGAATTTGTGCGTATGTGTGTCGAACAATGTTATCTGGCGGTTTCCCGCCAGCCATAGGATTCCGTTGGTGTGCATGAAGAAGTGGGTGGGAAAAATGCCTTGCATTGGAATGGAGTCTTCCAGCGCTAGTGTGGAGGAGTTGTAGCGGCGCAGAGACAGTGGGGTCACTGCCCACAGTTTGTTGCTCTGGTCTATGAAGCAGCGGTTGTTGAAGGTATAGTTTGGGTCAAATATCTTGATGGGTACGTCAAATTTGTGTGTTTGTGGATTATATACGGCAAGGTTGTGCATCATGTTCAGAAAAATCTTTCCGTCTTTGTTCTCGAGTATTTGGATGCCGTTTTTATTGGGGAAGTCCAGTGGGATATTTTGGAAATTATCTTTGTCTGTGTATAGGCTGGTTCCATTTACGGTGACTACCCACAACCGGCCTTGTGAATCACGGAAGAGGTCGTTGATTTGATTATCAGGTATATCCAGCGAGTCATCCGTACAGTAATACTGATGATATTCGTGTACATTATATTTGTTTACCCCTCGTGAAGTTCCTATCCAAATGTGTCCTTGTGCATCTTCGGCAAAGGCGGTGACCTTCTGATTGGAGAGGTCATTGGTGATGACGGGGCTTTCGATGCTGCCTTCCGGTGCGGGCTTTGTGTCCGACGGGTTGCATGCGGTGATTAAACACAATAGAAGTAAGTATTTAATGTATTTCATAATATATAGTGTAGACTAAAAGCATTGGCATGTCATCCATTTGTTTTGTTCAACGAATCTCTGCATTACGATGCGAAAATACTCATAAAAATTGAGAGAGAGACTGCCGGAGAGCATGTTTTGAACAAATCTGCAAACATTTGAACATTGGAGAAAGCTGTTTTGAACATCGGGGAAAGCCGTTTGGATAACGTAGAAAATCCTTCTGGGGAGAATGTGCTAATATTGCAATCATAAAAACATAAAACTAATACATAATATGAAAAAGCAATTCTTGTCAGTGTTAGCATTCTCCGCCATCCTACTTTCCTCGTGCGGAGGGACAGCTAAAATAGAGAAAGCATCTGCTTGTGGGCAGAAGGGGGAGATAACGGCTTCCTCTACGGTTGCTGTTGCCGAAACCGAATCGGGCAAAGTAGCCGGATATGTGGAGAACGGTATCTATATATATAAAGGTATCCCGTATGCCAAAGCCGAACGTTTTATGCCGCCTGTAGCAGTTGACAAATGGGAAGGTGTCCGTAGCAGTCGTGCCTACGGCCCTACTTGTCCGCAAGGCAAGCGTATGGGATGGTACAGCGACGAGCAGGCGTTTGCCTTCAACTGGGATGACGGTTATCCCGATGAGAACTGTTTGCGAGTGAATATCTGGACTCCGGGACTGAAAGACGGGAAGAAACGCCCCGTCATGGTGTGGCTGCATGGTGGAGGTTATTCCGCCGGCAGTGGTCAGGAGCTTCCCTCGTATGACGGAACAAATCTGGCAAAGAAAGGGGATGCAGTGGTTGTGACGCTGAATCATCGTCTCAACGTCCTGGGTTTTCTCGACCTTTCCGCCTATGGCGATAAATATGCAAAATCGGGCAATGCCGGACTGCTTGATCTGGTGGCGGCACTGCAATGGGTGAATAAGAATATAGAATCCTTCGGTGGAGATGCTCGGAATGTTACCATTTTCGGTCAATCCGGTGGAGGAGGCAAGGTCTCTACGCTACTTGCCACGCCATCGGCGAGAGGCTTGTTCCATAAAGCCATTGTACAAAGCGGATCTATGCTTCGCACGATGGAGCAAAAGTATTCTCGTCGCATTGGCAGTGCCGTGATGGAAGAACTTGGTCTGAAGGCTTCGCAGATAGACGAACTCTGCAAGATGCCGTATGACAAGGTGCTTGCCGCCGGTGACAAGGCGATAGCCAAAGTGCGTGCAGAGGCAGAGAAGGAGGGGGTGTCTTCCTTCATTTTTGGCTGGGCGCCTACGGTGGACGGCGATGTGCTGCCCGTACAGCCTTTCGACCCTCAAGCTCCAGCACAAAGCAAGGGCATTCCGGTAATGATTGGCACTACTCTGCACGAATTTACCATGAGTACTTATGTCCCCGCTTTCCGTACCATTACCAAAGAAAAAGCGGTGGAATTCCTGCAAAAGAAATACGGCGAACGTACGGACGAGTTCCTTACCGCTTTCGAGAAAGCCTACCCCGGCTATCAGCCTAAAGATTTGGTGGATGTGGACTTCGTGTTCCGTCCCGGTGCTGTGGAGCAGGCTAAACTGAAAGCTGCGCAGCAGGGTGCTCCGGTCTATATGTACATGTTCGCATGGGAATCGCCCGTACTTGACGGCATGTTTCGCAGCACGCACTGCATGGACATTCCCTTTGCCTTCAACAATGTAGTGCGCCACGCTTCCATGACCGGGGGTGGCGCTGAAGCACAAGCTTTGGGCGAAAAGATGAGCAGCGCGTGGTTGAACTTTGCCCGTACGGGCAATCCCAATGCCGAAGGGTTACCCGAGTGGGAACCTTATACCGCAGAAAAGGGAGCAACGATGATTTTCAATAACGATTGCCAAGTGAAGTATAACCATGACAAGGAACTGCTGGAGGTAGTGATGGCATTTCCTACACGTGGGTTCTGACACTTTCTTAAGAAACCTTTTATTATTAACATAAATCTAATTTAATCAAATGAAACAAAATCTGAAGCAAACAGCTCGGAAGAGACTTGCAGCTATGGCACTCTTCCTATTGATCTGTCTTCCTTTCAGTCTGGCACAAGCCCAGACAGTAAAGGTGAACGGTAGAGTTACTGATGACCTGAACGAGCCGATGATTGGCGTGAGTATCTTTGAGAAAGGCACTACCAACGGTGTCATTACGGATATGGACGGCAACTACTCTTTGTCTGTAAAAGAAGGAGCGACGATTGTCTATTCCTACATCGGCTACCTGACACAAGAAAAGAAAGCAGTGGCAGGAGTAATGAATGTGATATTGAAAGAAGACACTAAAACGCTGGATGAAGTGGTGGTGGTAGGTTACGGCGTGCAGAAGAAAAGTTCACTGACCGGTGCCGTATCTTCGGTAAAATCAGAAGATATGGAAGCACGTACCATTACCCGTGCTGAGCAGGCATTGCAGGGTAAGACTGCCGGTGTGCAGGTGCTCAGTGCATCGGCCAAACCGGGTGCTTCTCCGCAGGTACGTATCCGTGGAATAAGCTCTAACGGTTCTTGTGACCCGTTGTATGTAGTGGATGGACGTATTGCCAGCGATATTGGTGGTATCGACCCTAATGACATTGAGTCTATGGAAGTTTTGAAGGATGGTGCTTCTGCAGCTATCTATGGCGCTGCTGCCGGTAACGGTGTAGTATTGATTACTACGAAGAAAGGAAAAGGAAACGGTAAAATCACATACGATTTTCAATATACTTCACAGAGTTTGGGTAAAGTACCCGAAGTAATGAATGCTGCGCAGTACAAGGAATTCTTCTTGGAAAACAAGAAGCTTACCCAGAGTGCTTTTGATACCTATTGGGATGGAAAAACCGATACGGATTGGGTCGATGAGGCTTTTGAAAACAGTTCGATGGTACGTCATAATGTGACTTTCCAAGGTGGTAGCGACAGAGGTTCTTTCTATCTGTCATTGTCCCACCTTGATAACGACGGTATGATTGTCGGCAATGCCGATACTTATGAACGACTCACGGGAATGGTAAATGCCAGCTGGAAAATCAAACCTTGGCTGGAGGTAGGTACCAATAATCAGATTGAGCACTACAAAACTCAGTCCGTAGCCGAGGGCAATGAGTATGGTAGCATGATGCTTTCTGTATTACAATTAGACCCTCTGACCAAGCCTCTTTATCCTATTGATGACTTGCCGTTGAATATGGCTACCATCTATAAGGATCATAAGAATATGTTGGGCGATGGAAACGGCAACCTTTATGGTGTATCAGCTTTCACTGGCAATGCCGAAGCTATCAATCCTTTTGCCATGCGTGACAACTCTTATACCAAGAACAGAGGCTTTAATATCAATGGTTCTACTTATTTGAATTTTATGCCTATCAAGGGGCTTACCGTTACTTCTCGTCTTTCTTATCGTTTGGCTTCAACTTCCTCTTATGGCGTGGGGCAATCTTATTACTATACTGACAAGGCTAAACGTGATTGGGTGGAGGTTTCGGCTTCGGATTATAGCCCAACCTATTATCAGTGGGAGAACTTTTTGAACTACACCCGTTCTTTTGGCAAACACAACGCAACATTGATGTTGGGAACTTCTTATAGTCAGAGCCGTTCTTATGGCGTTAGCGGAAGTAAGAAGGGATATAATGAAGATACTACAGATATGTGGGGAAATGTGATTAACAGAGTTTCGCATTTGGGTTTCTTGCAGAATGATCCTAATTTCTTCTACTTTGCCTATGCTACATCTGATGCTGTAAAGGATGTAAGTGGTGGTGAGCCTACCTATACTCGTAAATTATCTTACTTCGGACGTTTGAATTATGACTATGCCGGAAAGTACATGGCTCAGTTCTCACTGCGTGCCGATGCTGCTGACCTCTCTGTGTTGCCAAAGAACAAACGTTGGGGCTATTTCCCGGCAGTTTCTTTGGGTTGGGTTCTTTCGGAGGAAAATTTTATGAAAGGAACTGAAGACTGGCTGTCACAATTAAAGCTCCGTGCCAGTTGGGGACAGAATGGTTCTACTGCATCATTGGGCGGTTATAAATGGAATGTATCAATTGGTGCTACCGGGCATTTGGCTGTAGGTGATAATAATAATTTCTCTTACATCAATGGTTATGCTCCGTCTGCTACCGGTAATGACGGACTTAAATGGGAAACTTCTGAACAAACCAATATAGGTATTGATGCCCGTTTCTTGAATAGCCGTTTGACTGTTACAGCCGATTATTTCCATAAAAACACAAAAGACCTGATTGTTTCGGGTATTAAGGCTTCAACTGTAGTAGGTAACAGTTTCTCGCCAGTTAATGCCGGTAATATTACGAACAAGGGGTTTGAATTGGAACTGGGATGGCAAGACCGTATTGGTAACTTTGCTTATGGTGTCCGTGCCAACGTTGCTACATTGAAGAATAAAGTGACCAAGATGCATGAGTCTTTATCAAGTATTGATGGGGCTACTTATGTGACTTATGGAGCCATTACCCGTTTTGAGGTAGGTAAGCCTGCGTGGTATTTTTATGGTTATGATTTCATGGGTGTGGATTCAAAAACCGGTGAGCCAATCTTTAGAGATATTGATGGTGTAGAAGGTATTACGGATAATGATAAGACAGAAATTGGTAAGGGAATTGCCGACTATACTTATGGTATTACCTTGAATGCAGCTTGGAAGGGATTTGATTTTATCTTGTTTGGTACGGGTTCTCAAGGTAACGATGTATTCTGTGGCTTGAACCGTGTGGATTACAATTTGAATCAGCTGACTTATTTTACAAAAAACCGCTGGACAGAAAGCAATCGCAATGGGAAGACTCCTGCATCAGGCGCTACAGATTATACCAAGTATCTGACTTCTTCCGGCTGTGTATTTGACGGCTCTTATTTCAAGATTAAGCAAATTCAGTTGGGTTATTCTTTCCCGAAGCAACTGATTAAGAAGGTAGCAATTGAAAATCTACGTATATATGGCTCACTTGAGGACTTCTTTACTTTTACAGACTATCCTGGTTTTGACCCTGAAGTTACCGGTGTCGGAAATTCATTAGGTGTGGATAAAGGTAGTTATCCTAATTCAAAGAAGGTTGTTCTTGGTTTGAGTGTGACATTCTGATTTTTATGAACTTATTAAAATGAAAAACATATGAAATTAAGATATTCTTTAATGCTCGGAGCGCTCCTTATATTGGCTGGCACTTCGTGTGAAGACAAATTGGATATACCTCAAAAAGGTGTATTGGACTTTTCCACTTATTATAAAACTGACGAACAAGCTCAAGCAGCGGCTGATGCGCTTTATATACAACTCAAGGGTACATACTATAACTATACGATGATGAAGAATGCCCTTTCGGACGATGTTTGGGCAGGTGGTGGTGGTCGTAATGACAATGCAGAGCTGGAAGGCTGTAATGAATATTCATTTGGCTCAGACCAAAGTTTTATCGGAGGCGTATGGGAAAGCTACTATCAGCTTATTTATAAGGCGAATGTGATTCTGGGACGTGTTGAGCCTGATACTGATTTGAAGAAGAAGGCTTGTGCTGAAGCCAAGTTCTTCCGTGCTTTTGCTTATTTTGATTTAGTTTCTATGTGGGGTGATGTACCATTGGTAGACCATGAACTTGATAAATCCGAATATCAGTTGGCTCGTTCGCCTAAGGCTGATATTTGGGCGTTGATAGAGCGGGACCTGACTGAAGCTATCAATTCAGGACTCTTGGAGGAAAAGAAGAGTGTAGATGATAAAACGACATGGCGTGTTACCAAGCAGTTGGCACAAGCTATATTGGGTAAAGCTTATTTATGGCAAGAAAAATTCCATGAAGCTGCTGTTGTCTTGAATGAAGTTAGAGCTAGTGGTAAGTATAAACTTTATGATGGAAATTATGAGGATATCTTGACCTACAAGGCTGAGTATAATTGTGAAAGTATGCTCGAAAGTAACCGTATTTTTGATGCAAGTAATTCCATGGATGAGTTCAGTTTCTTTGAGGTGATGAATCATTGGCGCACTGATAAGTTGGATATGTCTGGCTCTAACAATCAGTTTAATGGTACCGGATGGGGATTTATGGTTCCTCAGAAAAAGTTGTATGATGCATTTGTTCAGGAAGAGGGTGTAGATGGTTATCGGTTGAATCAGACAATGAAAACCTATGACCAAATTTCTCAATTGGGTGTCAAGGTTGCCAAAGGGCAGAGTTTGATTAATGAAGGTTATTTCATGTGGAAGCGTCGCTTCTCGAATGTAGAATCTCCTGCTGGGTTCTGGTGTTCATATAATAACTATCGTTGGATGCGTTATGCTGAAGTCTTGTTACTGGCGGCTGAAGCAAACCTGAAGGATGGCAATCAATCCGAAGCTGATGCTTGCTTGAATGAGGTGCGTCAGCGTGCAAGATTGGATGCAAAGACGGCTACCTTGGATGCCATTAAATTGGAAAAGAGACTGGAACTCTGTTCTGAATATACCCGTTATCAGGATATTATCCGTTGGAAAGATGCGGAGGCTTTGCTTAAGGATCAGGGTGAAAGAACACCTATCTTGTCAAATAAGGCAGGAAAAGATGAGCCGGATAATGTAGCGGTAGAATACATTCAGTATAACAAGGATAAAACGCGTTATGGTTTCAAGGAAAGACATTATTTGTTGCCTATTCCGGCAAAGGAGATCCGTTTGAATCCGAATATGGAACAAAATGCAGGTTGGTAAAGCGTATAAAGAATCAAAATCTAACTTTGTCATCTGATGCAGATAGACAAAATTAGATTTTTCTAACTGATTAATTGTTTGTAGAAGAAGTCCCCCGTGGGAATCAGCTAATTGTACGGGGGCTTCTTTTGTAGCTTTTTAAATATAATATATATGAGAAGATTGTCAATTACTTTATTTTCACTCTGTCTGGCATCTGCTTTGACTGCACAGGTGACCGGTTCGAATCAGTCAGTCAGACTGCGTGCCGACAATATCGACGAAGTGGTCAGTGCCATGACCCTCGAAGAGAAGGTACACCTCGTCATCGGTTGTGGAATGTCGATGGGAAGTGATACCAAGTTTCCAGGAACAGCGGGACGTACTTACGACATTCCCCGACTGGGTATCCCTTCCGCCTATCTTGCCGACGGACCGCACCGGTTGGCGATGGCTGCCAAGCGGGAATTCGACAGCCGTACTTATCATGCTACGGAATTCCCTTCCAGCACCACGGTGGCAGCTACTTTCAATCCGGATGCAGCCCATAAGGTGGGACGTACTTTGGGTATGGAAGTGAAGGATTATGGTTTGGATGTGTTGCTGGCACCGGGTGTCAACCTGATGCGAAATGTGCTTTGTGGACGTAACCATGAATATTATTCGGAAGATCCGGTGTTGGCTGGTAAAATGGCTGCTGCCTATATCAACGGAGTCCAGAGCCGGGGGACAGGTACCTGCCTGAAACACTTTGCCGTGAACAACCAGGAGACCAACCGCAATAACAACGATTCTCATCTGACACAGCGCCCCTTGCGCGAGCTGTATTTGAAGTGCTTCGAGATTGCTGTCAAAGAGTCTCAGCCCTGGAGCGTGATGACCGCCTACAATAAGGTGAACGGCAAATATACCTGCGAGGACCGCGAACTGACAGAGGACATCCTCCGCGACGAATGGGGATTCAAGGGACTGGTGATGTCCGACTGGAATGCCGGAAAAGATGCCGTGACCTCCATCGTAGCAGGAAACGACATGCTGCAACCGGGGCAAGACCGCCAGTATAAAGCTATTTTGGAAGCCGTAGAGAACGGTACACTGGATTTGGCACTCCTCGACCGCAGCGTGAAGCGTGTGCTGGAGTTTGTGGTCAAGAGCCATACCTTTGCCGGCTACGAGTATCCCAATAAAACCGATTTGGAGGCTCATGCGCAAGTAGACCGTGAGATAGGTGCGGAAGGTATCGTGCTGCTGGATAACAAGCAGGCGCTACCCATGGCTGCCGGCATCAAAAAAGTGGCCCTTTATGGAACTACTTCCTATGACATGGTTCCTGCCGGCATGGGCTTTGGCAGTACGGGCATCGGCTATTACACGGTTTCTATGGTAGAAGGTTTGCGCAATGCGGGTTACATCGTGGACAAAGAATTGCTGAATCGCTACAAGAAGCATATGGCCGACGAGCAGAAACGGCTTTTTCCTCACGGAAAACCGCCTTTCGCCTTTACTCCGCTGCCCCGTGCCGAGGAGTTCCTGCCCACTGCCGAGGAACTGGCTGCACAAGTGAAGGCCAACGACATTGCCGTGCTTACGCTGGGGCGTGTCAGTGGCGAGGGCTGTGACCGCCGTGTGGAAGATTTCCTCCTGAAGGAGAACGAATTGGCTCTGATTAAGCAAGTGTCTGCCGCTTATCATGCTGCAGGCAAGAAACTGGTGGTGGTTCTCAACATCTGCAGCCCGGTGGAGACTGCTTCTTGGAAGGGACTGGCAGATGCAGTGGTTTGTGCCTTCCAGCCGGGACAAGAGGTGGGTAATTGTATCACGGACATCCTGACCGGAAAGGTGAATCCTTCGGGCAAGTTACCCATGACGTTTGCCGTGAAATATGGCGATGCGCCGTCGGATGCTAACTTCCCTTTTGATTACGAGTTCAAGATGCCGTCGTTTGCTATGGGTACCGGCATGAACTTCAAGTCCGAAAAGAAAGAGGAGAAACCGAAGGAACCGGAGAAAAATGTGGATTTCACCAACTATGAAGAGGGAATCTATGTGGGTTATCGCTATTTCGACACTTTCGGTAAAGAGGTTTCCTATCCGTTCGGTCATGGTTTGAGCTATACTGCTTTTGACTATGCGGTAGAGAACGCCAAAATGGATGCCGATCGCTGTGAGTTGAAAGTGAGCGTGAAGAACATCGGCAAGGTGGCAGGGCGTGAAGCTGTACAACTCTATGTGAAAGCTCCGAATGGGGGACTTGACAAGCCTGCCAAGGAGTTGAAGGCCTTCGGCAAAACTGCCTTGCTCCAGCCGGGCGAGAGCCAGACACTGATTCTGACTTGGAACGTGATGGACATGGCTTCCTTTAATGAGAAAAACAGCTCTTGGGAGTTGGCTAAGGGTGAATATCAGTGGATGGTTGCCGCATCTTCGGCCGATGTGCGTTGCACAGCGGTACAGAGGGTGACAAAGGCACGCAAGCAGAAAGTGCATGATGCCATGCGGGCGCAAGTGCCTGTGGCTGTGTATCCGATGGTGAAGAGATGAGGGGGATATGCGTGAAAAAACTGATATATATCAATTAGTTTTAGAGTGGAAAACGCTTATTTTGTAGTACATTTTTAAATCGATACCATGAAAAGATTGATACTCTCTCTTTTTGCCGTCTGCTTGCTGTGGATGGCAAATGCACAAAATCCTGCATGGGGACCGCAAAGCAAGGTAGTGACCGACAGCATCTACAGCCAGGTATTGAAAGCACACCGTGCCTACACCATCTATCTGCCGCAAAGCTATAGCAATGAAACGGATAGGAAATATCCTATCCTCTATTTGCTGCACGGCATGTCGGGGGTGAATACCAGTTGGTTTACAGACCAACGTGTGAAGGACGTGATGGACCAGTTGGTGGCATCGGGCGAGGCTTGCGAGATGATTATCGTCAGCCCTAATGCCGGAGGCAATCCGGCTACTTGCTGGAACGGCTACTTCAACATGCCGGGCTGGGCTTACGAAGATTTCTTCTATAAGGAGTTCCTTCCTTATATAGAGAAGACTTACCGGGTGAAAGGTGATAAGCGGCATCGTGCCATTGCCGGACTTTCTATGGGCGGAGGTGGAACGGCAAGCTATGCACAGCGCTATCCGGATATGTATTGTGCTGCTTATGCTATGAGTGCTTTGATGAACATCCCCGTTAGTGGTGAGGAGGTGGGAAGAGACCCCGACCCCACAAACAAGATGGCTGTACTGACGCGTTCTGTGCAGGAGCATAGTTGCATCAGGTATGTGGCTGAGGCAGATGTTGCGCGTAAGGCACAGCTTCGTACTGTACAGTGGTTTGTGGATTGCGGAGACGATGACTTTCTGCTGGACCGTAATATAGAGTTTTTCCAGGTGATGCGTAATGCCGGTATCCCTTGTCAGTTCCGTGTGCGGGATGGCGGACATACCAGCGAATATTGGCATTCGGCACTTTATATGTGCCTGCCTTTTGTAAGTCGCTGCTTTGCTAAATAACAAGAAGCTAATTCATTTAATATAAGAAATTATGAAAAGATTATTAAGTTTGGCAGCGATGCTGCTGGTCTGCTGTGTCACCCTTTTTGCACAGCAAGCTCTTTGGGGAGGTGCGGCAGTTGTCTCTCCTGATATTCATGACGACAACACGGTTACTTTTCGCTTGAAAGCTCCTAAGGCTGTAAGGGTGCAGATTACCGGTGATTTTCTGCCTCCACAAACTATTAAGACTCCTCGTGGCGATTATGATGCACCGGGCATTGCCGATTTGACAGAGGGGAAGGATGGCGTTTGGGAATTTACTACTCCCGAACCATTGAAGCCGGAACTTTATGGATACTCCTTTATTGTGGACGGATTGAGAATGATGGACCCGAGCAATGTTTACATGATTCGGGATGTGGCTACCGTGACCAATGTATTTATCATCGGTGGTGACCGTGCCGATTTGTATAAAGTGAATAAGGTACCCCATGGAACGGTAAGTCGCATGTGGTACAATAGTCCTTCGCTGGGAATGGACCGCCGTCTGACGATTTACACTCCGGCTGGTTATGAAACCAGCGGCAAGCGTTATCCGGTATTTTATCTGCTTCATGGTGCAGGTGGTGATGAGGAAGCTTGGATTGCTCTTGGCCGTACTTCGCAGATATTGGATAATCTCATTGCACAAGGCAAGGCTAAACCTATGATTGTGGTGATGACTAACGGCAATGCTTGGCAAGATGCTGCTGCAGGTGAATCTCCCAAGGGTTTTGTTGCCCCCTCCATGCGTCCCGACGAAAGAGCGAAGGTGGCGGAAGGTGCTTTTGAACTCTCGTTCCCCGAAATCGTGAAGTTCGTGGAGAAGAATTTCCGCACTCTTGCCAATAAGAAGAACCGTGCCATTGCCGGGCTTTCTATGGGTAGTTTCCACTCTTGCAATATTTCCAAGTATTACCCGGACATGTTCGACTATGTAGGTCTTTTCTCCGGTGCAAGTACCGGAAACGATAAATCGACTTGTCCGGTCTATACCGACTTCGAAGGTAAGCTGAAGACTCAGTTTGCCAAGAAACCGGCTCTTTACTTCATCGCATGCGGCAAGACGGACTTTGTTTATAAAGGTGTGGCCGATTTTCGCAAGTTGCTTGACGACAATGGTTATAAGTACGAGTATCTTGAAACGGGCGAGGGACATATCTGGAGGAACTGGCGAATCTATCTGACGGAGTTCGCGCCGAAGTTGTTCAAATAAGAGGATTTGGTATAACTAATTTAATAACAAAATAACATACGTATCATGAAAAGAATTTCTATTTTGTCAGCTCTGTTGCTGATGTGTGCGATGACTTTCGCGCAACAAGCTCTCTGGGGAGGCGCTCCCGTGGTCTCACCTGAGATACACGACAACAATACAGTAACTTTCCGCTTGAAGGCGCCGAAAGCCGTAAAGGTGCAAGTAACCGGCGACTTCCTGCCTACGCAGAAAATCAAGACTCCTTTTGGTGAGTTTGATGGTCCGGGTGTGGCAGATTTGAAAGAGAACAAGGACGGTGTGTGGGAATTCACTACTCCCGAACCGCTGAAACCAGAACTCTACAGCTACACTTTCCTGGTAGACGGACTGAAGATTAACGACCCTGCCAACGTCTATATGATTCGAGACGTGGCAAGCGTGACGAATGTATTCATCATCGGTGGTGACGAGCGCATCGATCTCTACAAAGTGAATAAGGTTCCTCATGGAACGGTATCTAAGGTATGGTACAACAGCCCTACGCTGGGTATGGACCGCCGCCTGACTGTCTATACGCCTGCCGGATATGAGACAAGCGGCAAGCGCTACCCCGTCTTCTACCTGCTGCACGGCATGGGTGGCGACGAGAACGCATGGAGCGAACTGGGACGTACGGCACAGATTCTGGATAACCTCATCGCCCAAGGCAAGGCCAAGCCGATGATTGTAGTGATGACCAACGGCAACGCCGCATTGGAAGCAGCTCCGGGTGAATCTTCACTGGGCTTTGCCGCTCCCAACATGAATCTGCCCAAGACGATGGAAGGCTCTTTCGAAACGGCTTTCCCCGACGTGGTGAAATTCATTGATAAGACTTACCGTACACAGGCCAACAAGAAGGGGCGTGCCATTGCTGGTCTCTCTATGGGAGGTTTCCACTCCATGCACATCTCCAAGCAATATCCGGACATGTTCGACTATGTAGGGCTGTTCTCGGCAGCCATCATGCCCAACAAAGATGTGAAGTCTCCGATTTATGACAACCTTGAAGCCAAACTGAAAACCCAGTTTGCCAAGAAACCGGCACTCTATTACATTGCTATCGGTAATAAAGACTTCTTGTTCCAAGCCAACAGCGACTACCGCAAGATGTTGGACGAGAAGGGTTACAAATATGAATATTATGAAACCGGAGAAGGTCATATCTGGAAGAACTGGCGTATTTACCTGACAGAATTCGCACCGAAGATATTTAAATAAGATTATGAAGAAGAATATCATATCCATGGCAGCAGCAATGGCTGTTTTGTCAGCTTGCGGACCGGGTGTGCCGCAGCTTGGAAAGTCCTCTCTGGATGAGGTGATTGGCGCCATGACCTTGGAAGAAAAGGCGCATCTGGTAGTGGGTACCGGTATGGCAGGCTTCTCGGGTGACAGTGCCGTAATCGGTGCAACGAGAAAGCTGGTGCCGGGTGCGGCAGGAACCACATACCCGATTGAACGCCTCGGTATTCCCGCTGTGGTGCTGGCTGATGGTCCCGCTGGACTGCGTATCGACCCCAAGCGTGAGGGGGATTCGGCTACGTACTATTGTACTCATTTCCCTATCGGAACTTTGCTCGCCTCTACCTGGGACCAGGAACTGGTGGAAAGTGTAGGTCAATCCATCGGTAACGAAGTGCTGGAATACGGTGCGGACGTGCTGTTGGCTCCGGCGCTGAACATTCACCGTAACCCGCTTTGCGGACGTAACTTCGAGTATTATTCCGAAGACCCGTTGGTGTCGGGTAAGATTGCCGCCGCCTACGTACGTGGTGTGCAGAGCAACGGTGTGGGTACCAGTATCAAGCACTTTGCTGTGAACAACCAGGAAACCAACCGTATGGCTACGGATGCGCATGTATCTCCACGCGCCTTGCGCGAAATCTACTTGAAAGGATTCGAGATTGCCGTGAAGGAATCCGCTCCTTGGACCGTGATGTCCTCATACAACTACCTGAACGGTGTCTACACTTCGGAAAACAAGGAGTTGCAGACAACCATGTTGCGCGACGAATGGGGCTTCAAGGGTATGGTGATGACCGACTGGTTTGGCGGCAAGGATGCCGTGGCACAGATGGTGGCAGGCAATGACATGTTGCAGCCCGGTCTGCCCAAGCAGTACGAAGCCATCGTGAAGGGTGTGCAGGACGGAGCGTTAGATGAAGCCATCCTCAATCAGAATGTGAAGCGTATTCTGGAGATGATTCTCCAGACTCCCCACTTCAAGGGATATAAATACTCCAACAAGCCTGATTTGAAGGCGCATGCTGCCGTTACTCGCCAGTCGGCAACGGAAGGTATGGTATTGCTGAAGAACGATAACGGTGCTCTGCCGCTGGCTGCCGACGTGAAGAACGTGGCACTCTTCGGTTGCACTTCCTACGATTTCATTGCAGGCGGTACAGGTTCGGGCAACGTGAACCGCGCTTATACCGTTTCGCTATTGGACGGCTTGAAGAATGCCGGCTATGTGGTGGATGAAGCGCTGAAGAATAGCTATGAAGCTTACCTGAAAGCCGAGAAAGAACGTCTGTCCAAAGATAAGAAAGAGTGGTTCATGCCCGATACCCGTCCGGCTGAGATGGCTGTTTCCGCACAAGTCATCCGCGAGCAGGCTGCCAAGGCCGATGTGGCACTGGTGACGCTGGGACGTACCTCCGGTGAGTTCCTTGACCGTATGGTAGCCGACTTCAACCTCACCAAAGAGGAACAGAACATGTTGAAAGCTGTGTCCGATGTTTTCCACGCTGCCGGAAAGAAGGTAGTGGTGGTGCTCAATATCGGTGGTGTGATTGAAACTGCTTCTTGGAAATCTGCTCCCGATGCCATTCTTTGTGCATGGCAGGCAGGCCAGGAGGGAGGAAACAGTGTGGCTGACGTACTGAGTGGCAAGGCTTCTCCTTCGGGCAAGCTGACAATGACTTTCCCGGTGAAGTTTGAAGATGCTGCTTCTTCCGACAACTTCCCGATAGACATGCGTGTAAGCACCGACCTTATGAACAAAGGCGGGAAGAAGAACGACGTGAAGAACGTGGACTATACCAATTACGAAGAGGACATCTACGTGGGTTACCGTTACTTCGACACCTTCGGCAAGCAGGTTTCCTATCCTTTCGGTTACGGTCTTTCCTATACCACTTTTGCTTACGACAAGGCTGCTGTCAAGGCAGACAACGGTGTCTATACCGTGTCTGTAGAAGTGAAGAACACCGGTAAGGTAGCAGGCAAGGAAGTGGTTCAGCTTTATGTATCCGCTCCCGATGCTGCAGACGCCAACAAACCCGAAAAGGAACTGAAAGCTTTCGCCAAGACCAAGGAACTGAAACCGGGCGAAACTACTGTGGTGACGCTGAAAGTGAATGCTGATGACCTGGCTTCCTACGATGAGGCTGCATCGGCATGGGTGGTAACTCCCGGAAACTACAAGTTCCTCGTCGGGGCTTCCTCACGCGACATCAAGGCTACGCTGGAGGCTGAAGTAGCTGCCGCAACGCAGAAGACGAACAACATCTTGAAACTTCAGGAACCGATGAGCCTCTTGAAGAGATGAGAGTAGGATTGTCTGAAAAGATAACAAATCATACCCTAAAAAACATCCTGTTGTACCCTTTGGTATGGCAGGATGTTCTTATCTTTGTGCCTCGTATAAACAGATAGTGCAACTATTATAAACCAATATCACAACCATGAATAAAAAGTTAATCTTATCTTTAGCCCTATCAGGGTTAGTGCTTACTGCTACGGCGCAGACCACTGTTGCGCCTGCCATTCCAAGAGACGAGAAAATAGAACAGCAGATTGAGACTTTGCTGAAGAAGATGACGCTTGACGAGAAAGTCGGTCAGATGTGCGAACTCACTATCGACCTCCTGCAGAAACGCGCCAATCCCTTTGCCGGCCTCGACCCGAAGAACATCACGGTGAAGGACCTGCAAAAAATCATCAAGAGATACAAGCTTGAAAAGGAATTCAAGCTGGGCAAGGAGATGCCTTCGCAGGATGTGATGATGAAGCTCTATATGCGTATCCAAGGCATTGAGAATGCCAAGGGCTTCCAGTTGGATGAGGCGATGCTCGACTCTGTCATCGGAAAATACAAAGTAGGCTCCATCTTGAACGTGCCCAACGGTGTGGCACAGAGCGTGGAGAAGTGGCAGGAAATCATCAAACGCATTCAGGAGAAATCCATGGAGGTGATGGGTATTCCTTGTGTGTACGGTGTAGACCAGATACACGGAACTACCTATACGCTGGGTGGTACTTTCTTCCCGCAAGGCGTCAATATGGGAGCTACCTTCAACCGTGAACTGACACGTGAAGGTGCACGCATCTCCGCTTATGAAACAAAGGCGGGAAGCATTCCCTGGACGTATGCCCCGGTGACCGACCTCGGGCGTGACCCGCGCTGGCCGCGTATGTGGGAAAACTATGGTGAAGACGCCTACGTCAATGCCGAAATGGGACGTGAAGCCGTTATCGGTTTCCAGGGAGAGAACCCCAACCTGATTGGCGGGAACAACGTTGCCGCTTGTATGAAGCATTATATGGGTTATGGTGTCCCCGTTTCCGGTAAGGACCGTACGCCGTCTTCCATCACCGAGCAGGATATGCGTGAGAAGCATTTTGCTCCTTATCTGGAAATGGTGAAGGCAGGTGCCCTCTCCGTGATGGTGAACTCCGCCATGAACAACGGCCTGCCTTTCCATGCCAACTATGAGCTGCTGACCAAGTGGCTGAAAGAAGACCTCAACTGGGACGGTATGATCGTGACCGACTGGGCGGACATCAACAACCTTTATAGCCGCGACCACATTGCCAAGGACAAGAAGGAAGCCATCAAGCTCGCCATCAATGCCGGTATCGACATGTCTATGGACCCGTACGACTGGAAGTTCTGTACACTCTTGAAGGAGCTGGTGGAAGAAGGTGAAGTTTCCATGAGCCGTATAGACGATGCTGTACGTCGTGTGCTGCGTTTGAAGTACCGTCTCAACCTATTTGAAAAGCCCTATTATGACTTGAAAGACTTCCCGTTGTTCGGTAGTGCGGAACATGCCGCTGCTGCATTGCAGGCTGCCGAAGAGTCTTTGGTACTCCTGAAGAATACAGACGGTATATTGCCGTTGGCAAAAGGCAAGAAACTGCTGGTTACCGGTCCGAATGCCAATTCCATGCGTTGCCTCAACGGTGGCTGGTCCTATTCATGGCAGGGCGACAAGGCCGACGAGCATGCAAGCCAATACAATACGATTCTTGAAGCCTTCACCAATAAATTCGGTGCGGACAATATCATTTACGAAGCCGGTGTCACTTATAAGCAAGGTGGCAACTGGTGGGAAGAAAACACTCCGGAGATAGAGAAAGCTGTAGCTGCCGCTGCCGGTGCCGACTACATCGTTGCCTGCATCGGTGAGAACTCTTACTGCGAGACTCCGGGTAACCTGACGAACCTCTTCCTCTCCCAGAACCAGCTCGATTTGGTGAAGGCTCTTGCCAAGACCGGGAAGCCCATCATTCTGGTGTTGAACGAAGGTCGTCCTCGCCTGATTGCTGACATCGAGCCTTTGGCTAAGGCTGTTGTCAATACTATGCTTCCGGGCAACTACGGCGGTGATGCGTTGGCAAACCTCATTGCCGGTGACGCCAACTTCAGCGGAAAGATGCCTTTCACTTATCCGAAGGAAATCAACTCTCTGATTACGTACGACTACAAACCGTGCGAACACATCGGCAAGCAGATGGAAGGTGCTTATAACTACGATGCGCAAGTATCTGTACAGTGGGCGTTCGGTTATGGATTGAGTTATACTACTTTTGCATACAGTAACCTCAAGGTGGATAAGTCGGACTTTACCGCTGATGATGTGCTTACTTTCACTGTAGATGTGAAGAATACCGGTGACCGTGTCGGCAAGGAGAGCGTGTTGCTCTTCAGCAGTGACCTCGTTGCCTCCCTTACTCCCGATACCCGCCGTCTTCGCGCTTTCGAGAAAGTGGAACTGAAACCGGGTGAGACAAAGACCGTGACTCTGAAACTGAAAGGCTCCGACCTTGCTTTCGTAGGCTATGATGGCAAGTGGATTCTGGAGAAAGGTGACTTCCGCATCCAGACGGGTGACCAAACGGTGAACGTGGTTTGTACGGATACCAAGAAGTGGGAGACTCCGAATAAGTGATACGACAAGGTCTTTTAGACCTTTAGAACCATAGTAAAAGGGCCGATAGCATGAAACAAGCTATCGGCCTTTTATTTTTCCGCGTTGTCTTTCAACAGTATCTTCTTTCCGTTTGTATCTCCTTACTTCTTTTCCTGAAACAATAGAGATTGTATGCTTGAGATGTACATCTCATGTTGTCCGAGATGCACATCTCGTTGTGCTTGACATGTGCATCTCATGCAGTATGGAACGTGATAATTCATTTCATAAAGTATAAGCTTCTGTCTCATAAGATTATATGTTTTACCCCTTATCTTGAAGTGTTGAAAGGGTGTGTTTGTAATATAATTCCCGTTTGAACCGTTAAATCAATCTTTTTTTCTCTAATATTTTGTAGTCGAACAGATTATTTATATCTTTGCAACCGAAAACGGATGAAAGGTGGAGGGGCGATTAAGCTCCTCTTTTTTGTTCCTAATGGTTAATCTATGATAGAAAAGAAAACTGTTTGTCAGATTGTTGACGAGTGGCTGGCAGGAAAGGACTACTTCCTTGTGGAGGTGACAATCAGCCCGGATGACAAGATTTTGGTGGAAATAGACCACAAAGAAGGTGTTTGGATTGAGGACTGCGTAGAGCTGAGCCGCTACATCGAGTCCAAGTTGAACCGTGAGGATGAGGATTATGAGTTGGAAGTCGGTTCGGCCGGCATCGGACAGCCCTTCAAGGTACTGCAGCAGTACATTAACCACATCGGCAAGGAAGTGGAAGTGCTGGCAAAGGACGGCCGCAAGCTCAGCGGCGTGTTGAAGGAAGCCGACGAACAGCATTTCGTCGTGACCATTCAGAAGAAAGTGAAAGAGGAAGGTGCCAAGCGTCCCAAGCTGGTGGACGAGGACTTGACCTTTACGTATGAAGAGATAAAATACACTAAATACTTAATCAGTTTTAAATAAGACTATGGCCAAAAAAGTAGAAACTGTCAGCTTGATAGATACATTTTCGGAATTTAAGGAACTGAAGAATATCGACAGAACCACGATGGTAAGCGTACTCGAGGAGTCGTTCCGTAGTGTGATTGCGAAAATGTTCGGTACCGATGAGAATTACGACGTAATTGTAAACCCGGACAAGGGTGACTTCGAAATATGGCGTAACCGTGAGGTAGTGGCAGACGAGGATTTGGAAAACCCGAACCTGCAGATTGCATTGTCCGAAGCACAAAAGATTGATGCTTCTTATGAAGTGGGCGAGGAAGTGACGGATGAAGTTATCTTCGCGAACTTCGGTCGCCGTGCCATCTTGAACTTGCGCCAGACACTGGCCTCCAAGATATTGGAACTGGAGAAAGATAGTATTTACAACAAATACATTGATAAAGTGGGTACCATCATCAATGCGGAAGTCTACCAGATTTGGAAGAAAGAGATGCTGCTGCTCGATGATGAAGGCAACGAACTGTTGCTGCCCAAGACCGAACAGATACCGAGTGACTTCTACCGCAAGGGCGAGACCGCCCGCGCCGTAGTGGCACGTGTGGACAACAAGAATAATAATCCGAAGATTATCCTGAGCCGTACGTCGCCCGTCTTCCTGCAACGTCTGTTCGAAATGGAAGTACCCGAAATCAATGACGGACTGATTACCATCAAGAAGATTGCCCGCATCCCCGGCGAGCGTGCCAAGATTGCCGTTGAGAGCTACGATGACCGTATCGATCCGGTAGGTGCTTGCGTGGGTGTGAAGGGTAGCCGTATTCATGGTATTGTCCGCGAGCTTCGCAACGAGAATATCGACGTTATCAACTATACGTCCAATATCCAGTTGTTTATACAGCGTGCCTTGAGCCCTGCCAAGATTTCTTCCATCCGCTTGAACGAGGAAGAACGCAAGGCTGAAGTGTTCTTGAAACCCGAAGAGGTGTCGCTGGCTATCGGTAAAGGCGGTTTGAATATCAAGCTTGCCAGTATGTTGACTGAGTACACCATCGACGTGTTCCGTGAGTTGGATGAGGCCATAGAGGATGAAGACATCTACTTGGACGAATTCCGTGATGAAATAGACGGTTGGGTTATCGATGCCATCAAGGCTATCGGTATCGATACGGCTAAGGCTGTGTTGAACGCTCCCCGTGAGATGTTGATTGAGAAGACGGACCTCGAAGAAGAGACGGTGGACGAGGTATTGCGCATTTTGAAACAGGAGTTTGAAGAGGAGAATGAATGATTTACGATTTTACGATTTACGATTTACGATTAGAGTTTGATTGTAAATGTAAGTCGTTCCGCTCCGAGTATTATCAATCGTAAATCGTAAATGGTTAAATCGTAAATAGGAAAAAATTGATGACGATAAGGTTAAACAAAGTAACAAGAGATTTAAATGTAGGGATTACGACGGCTGTCGAGTTCCTGCAAAAGAAGGGATTTACCGTTGAGGCAAATCCGAACACAAAAATTACGGATGAACAGTTCGAACTGCTCAAAAAGGAGTTTAGTACAGATAAGGACCTTAAGATAAAGTCGGAGCGTTTCAGCCAGGAACGTCAGAGCAAGGACCGCAACAAGGCGTCCGTGTCTATTGACGGCTATAGGGAAACGCAGGAGAAAGCGAAGCCCGAGGAGATTAAGACGGTTGTTCCGGAAGACGCACGTCCGAAGTTCAAGCCGGTAGGCAAGATTGATTTGGACAAACTGAACCGTAGACCTGCTCCTGCTCAGGAAAAAGAGAAAGAAGCGGAAAAAGCGGTAGAGGAGAAGAAGGTGGAGGAACCGGCAGTTGTAGAAACGCCGAAACCGGAACCTGCTCCTGCTCCCCAACCGGAACCACAGCCGCAACCGGAGGTACAGCCGGCATCTGAGTCCGAGCCGCAGCCCGTTTCGGAACCGCAGCCACAACCCGTTGTCAAGGAAGAGCCTGCTCCGGTTGTAGAGGCTCAACAAGAATCTAAAAAGGAAGAAATGATAGAAGCGCCTGCTCCCGTACCGGTGGCTGAAGAAGCACCGGTTGAAAAAGAGGGGAAAGAAGAAGGAGAAGAAATCTTCAAGATACATCAGCCTGAGTTTGTTTCGAAGATTAATGTCATCGGACAGATAGACCTGGCGGCTCTGAACCAATCCACACGCCCGAAGAAGAAATCGAAAGAGGAGAAACGCAAGGAGCGTGAAGAGAAGGAAAAGATTCGCCAGGATCAGAAGAAGCAGATGAAGGAAGCTATCATCAAGGAAATCCGCCGTGATGACAGCAAGTTGAAGGATACCGCTGCCGGCGATGCCAACGGCAAGAAGAAACGTGTCCGTATCAATAAGGAGAAAGTGGACATCAACAATGCTTCCAACTTCCAGCGTGGTGGCAACGACCGTGGACACGCTGGTGCCCAGCAAGGTCAGGGTGCCCGCCCGCAAGGTGGAAACCAGCCTGGTGGAAACAATGCCAATAATAACCGCAACCGCAATAAGGACCGCTTCAAGAAGCCGGTCATCAAGCAGGAGGTTAGCGAGGAAGATGTAGCAAAGCAGGTAAAGGAAACTTTGGCACGCCTCACTTCCAAAGGAAAGAACAAAGGTGCCAAGTATCGTAAGGAAAAACGTGACATGGCTTCCAGCCGTATGCAGGAATTGGAAGACATGGAAATGGCAGAAAGCAAGGTACTGAAGATTACGGAATTCGTGACGGCCAACGAGTTGGCAAGCATGATGGATGTTTCTGTTACTCAGGTCATCGCCACTTGTATGAGCATTGGTATGATGGTATCCATCAACCAGCGTCTGGATGCCGAGACCATCAACTTGGTGGCTGAGGAATTCGGCTTCAAGACAGAATATGTAAGCGCAGAAGTGGCGCAGGCCATCGTAGAGGAAGAGGATGATGAGGAAGATTTGGAACCTCGCGCTCCGATTGTAACGGTGATGGGTCACGTAGACCACGGTAAGACTTCATTGCTCGACTATATCCGTAAGGCGAATGTGATTGCCGGTGAAGCGGGTGGTATCACACAGCACATCGGTGCCTACCACGTGTCGCTGGACGACGGACGTAAGATTACATTCCTCGATACTCCGGGCCACGAGGCGTTTACCGCCATGCGTGCCCGTGGTGCCAAAGCTACGGATATTGCCATCATCATTGTGGCTGCTGACGACAACGTGATGCCGCAGACAAAGGAAGCCATCAACCATGCCATGGCTGCGGGTGTTCCTATTGTATTTGCAATCAATAAGATTGATAAACCGACTGCCAACCCCGACAAGATTAAGGAAGAGCTGGCTGCCATGAACTTCTTGGTGGAAGAGTGGGGCGGTAAGTATCAGTCGCAAGATATCTCTGCCAAAAAGGGTATCGGTGTACCCGAGTTGATGGAGAAAGTGCTGCTCGAAGCAGAAATGCTGGAGTTGAAAGCAAACCCGAACCGCCGTGCTACCGGTTCCATTATCGAGTCCTCATTGGATAAGGGTCGTGGCTATGTGGCTACGGTACTCGTTTCCAACGGTACCTTGAAAATGGGCGACATCGTGCTGGCGGGTACCAGCTACGGTAAGGTGAAGGCTATGTTCAATGAGCGTAACCAACGCATGCAGGAGGCTGGTCCTTCTACACCTGCCCTGATATTGGGCTTGAACGGTGCACCTGCTGCTGGCGACACGTTCCACGTAATCGAAACGGAGCAGGAAGCACGCGAGATTGCCAACAAACGCGAACAGTTGCAGCGTGAACAAGGTTTGCGTACGCAGAAGATGCTGACGCTCGACGAAGTGGGCCGCCGTCTGGCGCTGGGTGACTTCCATGAGCTGAACGTGATTGTGAAGGGTGACGTGGACGGTTCTGTGGAAGCGTTGAGCGACTCTTTAATCAAGCTGTCTACGGAGCAGGTGCAGGTAAACGTAATCCACAAGGGTGTCGGTCAGATTTCCGAATCGGATGTCTCGCTGGCTGCCGCTTCGGATGCGATTATCGTCGGTTTCCAGGTACGTCCTTCGGGTGCTGCCGCCAAGATGGCAGAGCAGGAGGGTGTGGATATCCGCAAGTACTCCGTCATCTACGATGCCATCGAAGAGGTGAAGGCTGCCATGGAAGGTATGCTGGCACCGACATTGAAGGAGCAGATAACGGCAACCATCGAGGTGCGCGAAGTGTTCAACATCACGAAGGTGGGACTGGTGGCAGGTGCCATGGTCAAGACCGGAAAGGTGAAACGCAGCGACAAGGCCCGTTTGATACGCGACGGTATCGTAATCTTTACGGGTGCCATCAATGCCCTGAAGCGCTTCAAGGACGACGTGAAGGAGGTAGGTACCAATTTCGAGTGCGGTATCAGCCTGACAAACTGCAACGACATCAAGGTGGGCGATATTATCGAATCTTACGAAGAAATAGAAGTGAAGCAAACATTATAATTGAATAATGTACAAATATGCTAATGTGCCAATTGGCTGCGCGTACAGAAAATGCCGCAGGGCAATTGGCACATTTTGCATATTAGTTATTTGCTCATTGACCCATTAGCATATTGGCACATTAGCATATTGTCACATTGGTACATTAATTTTATGGCAATTATAGATATCATCATATTGGCTGCTTTCGGCTTGGGCGCAATCATCGGCTTCATGAAAGGTTTTGTGAAGCAATTGGCCTCTCTGCTGGGGCTGATTGTCGGTCTGCTGGCGGCAAAGGCTTTGTATGCCTCGTTGGCAGTGAAGCTGTGCCCCATGTTGACAGACTCTATGACAGTGGCGCAAGTACTGGCATTTGTCCTCATCTGGCTGGCTGTTCCCTTGCTCTTCTCCCTGGTGGCTTCTCTGCTGACCCGGGCAATGGAGGCCGTCTCGCTGGGCTGGCTCAATCATTGGTTGGGGGCTGGTCTAGGGGCTTTGAAGTACCTCCTGCTGACGAGCCTGCTGATTGGTGTCATCGAATTTATAGACGGAGACAATACGCTGATTAGCAAAACAAAAAAGAAAGAATCAGTGTTATATTATCCTATGGAAGAGTTTGCCGGGATATTCTTTCCCGCGGCAAAGGCGGTTACGGAGCAGATTGTAAACGGAGACTTTGACTGATACCGTGAACCGTGATTTTGTAATTCATAATTTGTAATTATAGAAGTGATGCAACAAGAAGAACCCAATAAATATGTAAAGGAACTCACTCAGGAGAAGTATAAGTACGGTTTCACGACCGACGTGCATACAGACATCATTGAGCGCGGGCTGAATGAAGATGTAGTGCGGCTTATCTCTGAGAAGAAGGGAGAACCGGAATGGTTGCTGGAGTTCCGCCTGAAGGCATATCGCCACTGGCTGACATTGGAGATGCCTACATGGGCACATCTCCGCATTCCCGAAATAGATTATCAGGCCATATCCTACTATGCCGACCCTACGAAGAAGAAGGAAGGACCGAAAAGCATGGATGAGGTGGACCCTGAGTTGATAAAGACTTTCAATAAGCTGGGCATTCCGCTGGAAGAACAGATGGCGTTAAGCGGTATGGCTGTGGATGCCGTTATGGACTCGGTGTCTGTAAAGACTACCTTCAAGGAGACGCTGATGGAGAAAGGAATCATCTTCTGCTCGTTCAGCGAGGCTGTACGCGAGCATCCCGACTTGGTACAGAAATATCTCGGTTCGGTGGTGCCTTATCGTGACAACTTCTTTGCGGCACTGAACTCGGCGGTGTTCTCCGACGGTTCTTTTGTCTATATCCCGAAGGGGGTACGTTGTCCGATGGAGTTGTCCACCTATTTCCGCATCAATGCCCGCAATACGGGGCAGTTCGAAAGAACCTTGATTGTGGCGGATGATGATTCGTACGTTTCTTATCTGGAAGGGTGTACGGCTCCGATGCGTGACGAGAACCAGTTGCACGCGGCCATTGTGGAAATTGTGGTGCACGACCGTGCAGAAGTGAAATACAGCACCGTGCAGAACTGGTATCCCGGTGATGCCGAGGGCCGGGGTGGTGTCTATAACTTTGTGACGAAGCGTGGCCATTGTAAAGGGGTGGACAGTAAACTGTCTTGGACGCAAGTGGAAACAGGTTCGGCCATTACCTGGAAGTATCCGTCTTGCATCCTTTCCGGCGACAATTCGACAGCGGAGTTCTATAGTGTGGCAGTAACCAATAACCATCAGCAGGCAGACACGGGAACAAAGATGATTCATCTGGGCAAGAATACCCGGAGCACCATTGTGAGCAAAGGCATTTCTGCCGGAAAGAGCGAAAACTCTTACCGCGGCTTGGTGCGCGTGGCACAGAAAGCGGACAATGCTCGTAATTACAGCCAGTGCGACTCCTTGCTACTTGGTGACAAATGCGGCGCGCATACTTTCCCCTACATGGATATTCACAATGAAACGGCCATCGTGGAGCATGAGGCCACTACCAGCAAAATCAGTGAGGACCAGATATTCTACTGCAATCAGCGCGGTATTTCTACGGAAGATGCCGTGGGGCTGATTGTGAACGGTTATGCCAAAGAAGTTTTGAATAAACTTCCGATGGAGTTTGCCGTAGAAGCGCAGAAATTGCTTGCCATTTCGCTGGAAGGAAGCGTGGGGTGATTTATAAATAGTAAATTGTAAATAGTCAAATAGTAAATATAAAGATGTTAGAGATAAAAGACCTGCATGCCAGCATCAATGGCAAAGAAATATTGAAAGGCATCAACTTGACCATACGTGATGGAGAAGTACATGCACTGATGGGACAGAACGGTGCTGGTAAAAGTACGTTGAGTAATGTGTTGGTTGGCCATCCTGCTTACGAAGTGACGCGCGGCTCAATTACCTTTAATGGCAAGGACTTGCTTGCCATGAGTCCTGAGGACCATGCACATGAAGGAATCTTTCTTTCTTTCCAGGCTCCGGTAGAGATTCCGGGCGTGTCGATGGTGAACTTCATGCGTGCGGCTGTGAATGAGCAACGCAAGTACCGCCATCTGCCTGCTTTGTCGGCCAGTGAGTTCCTGAAGCTGATGCGCGAGAAGCGTGCCATTGTGGAGTTGGACAACAAGCTGGCCAACCGTAGCGTGAACGAAGGTTTCAGCGGCGGTGAAAAGAAGCGTAACGAGATATTCCAGATGGCGATGTTGGAACCGACTTTTGCTATTTTGGACGAGACGGATTCCGGATTGGATGTGGATGCTTTGCGTATTGTGGCCGACGGTTTCAACAAACTCAAGACTGCGGAAACCAGTGCTATGGTCATTACCCACTACCAGCGGTTGTTGGACTATATCAAACCCGATACGGTACATGTACTGCTGGGTGGACGTATCGTAAAGACCGGTGGACCGGAATTGGCGAAGGAGATTGAAACACGTGGCTTCGATTGGATAAGGAAAGAAGCAGGTGAATTATAAACTCATAATCTGAAAACATGAGTGTAGAGCAACAATACATAGACCTTTTCTCCCAAACGGAGGCGATGATATGCCGGCATAGTGCCGAGGTGCTGAATGCTCCGCGTGCCGCTGCTTTTGCTGACTTTGAGCGCTTGGGCTTTCCCACCCGTAAGGAGGAGAAATACAAATATACGGATATCAGCAAGTTCTTTGAGCCGGATTATGGCTTGAACTTGAACCGGTTGGAAATTCCGGTGAATCCTTATGAAGTGTTCAAGTGCGATGTTCCCAATATGAGCACTGCTCTTTATTTTGTGGTGAACGATGCTTTTTATGGCAGGGCTTTGCCCAAGTCCCATCTGCCTGAAGGGGTTATCTTCGGCAGCCTGAAGGAGGTGGCCGAGAAACATCCCGATTTGGTGAAGAAATATTATGGCAAGTTGGCTGATACGGCAGAGGATGGGGTGACGGCGTTCAACACCGCTTTTGCACAAGACGGCGTTCTGTTTTATGTTCCTAAGAACGTGGTGGTAGAGAAACCTATTCAGCTGGTGAATATCCTGCGTGGTGACGTCAATTTTATGGTGAACCGCCGTGTGCTGATTATTCTGGAGGAGGGTGCACAAGCCCGCTTGTTGGTGTGTGACCATGCGATGGACGGCGTGAACTTCCTGGCAACGCAGGTGATAGAAATCTTTGCCGGTGAGAATGCCATTTTCGATTTTTATGAACTCGAAGAGACACACACCAGTACGGTACGTATCAGCAATATGTATGTAAGGCAGGAAGCCAATAGTAATGTATTGCTGAATGGTATGACCTTGCACAACGGAACTACACGGAATACAACCCGTGTGACGCTTGCTGGTGAACATGCGGAGCTGAATCTGTGCGGTATGGCCATTGCAGACAAGAATCAGCATGTGGACAATCATACGACAATCGACCATGCCGTGCCCAACTGTACCAGCAATGAGCTTTATAAGTATGTCCTTGACGAGCAGGCTGTAGGTGCCTTTGCCGGTCTGGTTTTAGTGCGCCCTGACGCACAGCACACCAGTTCGCAACAGACCAACCGCAATCTTTGTGCCACCCGAGATGCACATATGTACACCCAGCCTCAGCTGGAGATTTATGCAGATGACGTGAAGTGCAGTCACGGCGCTACGGTGGGGCAGCTCGATGAAAGCGCTCTCTTCTATATGCGGCAGCGTGGTATTCCGGTGCGCGAGGCGCGCCTGCTGCTGATGTTCGCTTTTGTCAACGAAGTTATCGACACCATCCGTTTGGATGCTTTGAAAGACCGTCTGCATCTGCTGGTAGAGAAGCGTTTCCGGGGGGAACTGAACAAATGCCAGGGGTGCGCCATCTGCAAGTGATAGCTTATAATTTCGATTCATTATGAACAACGATATAAATAAGAGTAGTATCTTGGCTCCCCTCCCTATGGGAGAGGGGCTGGGGGAGAGGCTTCGAGCTGATTTCCCTATCCTTTCCCGTGAGGTATATGGCAAGCCGTTGGTCTATCTGGACAACGGCGCGACTACGCAGAAACCTCGCCAGGTAGTAAATGCCATTACGGACGAATATTATTCGGTGAATGCCAATGTGCATCGCGGAGTGCACTTCCTGTCGCAGCAGGCTACAGAGCTGCACGAGGCCTCGCGTGAGACGGTGAGACGTTTCATCAATGCTCGCAGCACGAATGAGATTGTCTTCACCCGTGGTACGACGGAGAGTATCAACCTGCTTGTCTCCAGCTTTGGTGAGGAATTTATGCAGGAGGGGGATGAGGTGATTCTTTCTGTGATGGAACACCATAGCAACATTGTTCCCTGGCAGCTGCTTGCCGCCAAGCGTGGAATTACCATCAAGGTGATTCCGATGAATGACAAGGGCGAACTCTTATTGGACGAATATAGGCAGTTGTTCTCCGAACGTACCAGGATTGTCAGTGTGGCGCATGTTTCCAATGTGCTGGGTACGGTCAATCCCGTCAAGGAGATGATTGCTTTTGCCCATGAGCAGGGTGTTCCGGTGCTTGTGGACGGTGCCCAGTCCATTCCCCACATGCCGGTAGATGTGCAGGATCTGGATGCCGATTTCTTCGTTTTCTCCGCGCACAAGGTGTATGGTCCTACGGGGGTAGGGGTGCTTTATGGTAAAGAGGGGTGGCTGGATAGGATACCTCCCTATCAGGGCGGTGGAGAGATGATTCAGCATGTATCTTTTGAAAAGACTACCTTCAATGAATTGCCCTTCAAGTTTGAAGCCGGTACGCCGGATTATATCGGTACTACCGGACTTGCCAAAGCTTTGGACTACGTTTCGCTGGTTGGGATGGACAAGATTGCCGCCTATGAACACGAATTGACCCAGTATGCCATGCAACGGCTGAAAGAGATTCCCGGTATGCGTATCTTCGGCGAGGCAGAAGACAAGGGTAGTGTCATATCGTTTCTGGTAGGTGATATCCATCATTTTGATATGGGTACATTGCTCGACCGTCTTGGCATTGCCGTACGCACGGGACATCACTGTGCCCAACCATTGATGCAGCGTCTTGGCATCGAAGGAACAGTGCGTGCATCTTTCGGGCTTTACAATACCCGGGAGGAGATAGATGTGCTGGTGGCAGGTATAGTTCGTGTCAGCCGGATGTTCTGACCAAAGCAAAGCTTTGCAACCTTTCTTTCATTCCTTGCGTCTAATATGTCAACAACTAAAAAAATGAATTATGTTAGTAACAACAACCCCGACTATTGAGGGTGGACGTATCACCCGCTATTATGGCATCGTTTCCGGTGAAACGATTATCGGTGCCAATGTATTCCGCGATTTCTTTGCCAGCATCCGCGACGTGGTGGGTGGGCGAAGTGGCTCTTATGAAGAAGTGCTGCGCGAAGCTAAAGATATAGCCTTGCGCGAGATGCAAGAACATGCCCGTGCTATGGGTGCCAATGCCGTGATTGGTGTAGACTTGGACTATGAAACGGTAGGAGGCAGTGGCAGCATGTTGATGGTTACGGCATGCGGTACGGCTGTAACGGTGGAATAAGTTCGCTCTACTATATTACAACATAGGAAGATATAAGAAATGGCAACCCTGTGAATGGTTGCCATTTTCTTTATAAGGAGTATCTTTTATCGGTTATTTGTACCAATCCTTATAATCTGTTCCATTGGAATTGACCCAATCCATAAAATGTTCAAAGCTCTTGTCTATCGGCTGGGTTTCAGGAGTATTGAAGTTTGTGGCTCCACTTAGATGAATGGCAAAAGGATAGTTGCCATTGGCTACATAATAGCTTGTCGGTACAGAGGACAAATCCTCTTCGGTATGGAATAGAGCCATGTCTGCCTTTTCAGTAGGAGGATAGTTGACCAAATGCACTTCGATGCGTGATTCTTTCAATTCGTCATGTACCATGATGAATGGATTATAAGGGGGAATTCCAAGCGTTTCGTGTGATAGTGGAGTCTTGAAGGTGTTCTTTATCTTATATGTAGCGGTTTTTGTATTTCTCTCTGTTACATCGAGCGCACTTAGAAATACATTGACGGTAGCTTTGGAAAGGTCTGTATCCAGTCCTTGTCCGTTGAAACTTGTGGGGGCTTCCAATATTTCAGTTGACATATTGCTGCGTTCTGTATTCAGTTGGTAAGCGAAACCATTTTTGAAAGTGGCACCGGACCAAAGCAACTCATAGGTGTCTTCTGTAGAAAGGACCTGATTGGCATCATTGAAGTTCAATACGGACTGGTATTTTACAATAACATCATTCAAGTCATAGTCACCCTTTCTGGGCCAATTATCTTCGAAAGCGATGATTCCTTTGTATTCCAGACTGTATTTCTTATCCTCGTTGCCACCGTCAGGTTTGATATCAGGAATATCCGGATTGATGATGGCTTCGATGGGGTTGGACCATACGTTGAATTGTATATCATTATAGTCTTGGTCTGTCCAATCTTCAAAGGACAATACGACAAAATCATCGATGCGGAATGCAGCTGTATGTGTACGGCCGTCCCCATTCAGCTTTGTAGTAGAGTAGAAAGGCTTATTGTTTCCGCCATAGAAGCTGTCATTCAATAGGAACCATCCGATTTTTACTCCATTGGGAAATACGGTGCCTTGGTCCACTCCGTCGGGGTCTATGTAATGAAGCTTTACACTTTCACCGCCTTGTAGTCCGGAAGCCTTTTTATTATAATAATTATCCATCAGAGTGTTTGGAAAAACAATGCATTTGGGGGCTTTTTTAATTTCACTTAAAGATGCGTCTGCCCTATAGCAATAATAGCCAAAGGCGCTCGCTGCACCGCTGGTTCCTCCAATTATCCGGATGGATACTTCCGCATTGCGCCCTTCCGGATCATTGATTTCAAAATCTATGGCTTGTCGGTATTGCTTAGGGCATGTGCCTCCTTCCTTCAAGGTCGTATTGATGATTGTCAATACATCACCGGGAATTGTGATTTTGTTGTCTGTGTCTAAATAATGAGGATATCCTTTGGAGCTCCATGTTCCTAATACATGGTATCCTTTGGGTGCCTGCCATCCCTCCGCCCGTGTTTGCGGATTATCATCGGTGGAATCCCATTTGATGTCGGCAGTAATGGCATCTCCTGCAATAACTGTTTTGAAGAGGGTGGGGACCCCTATATAAGAAGTATAGATATATGCTTCGTCCCCATGGTCCGAATTGATGATTTCCTTGCCGCTATATGCACCGTTACCGTCTGTCATGCGTCTGATGACCGGTTCCAGGTCTGTGCGTTTTATAATCTGGCCATCTTTGTCAATCGTGAACGGGTCTTCAAGATAGATTTCAAAAAGTACTTTATAGCCTTCGGGGACATCATACTTTACGTTTACTTGGATGGAAGATGTCGTAGAAAAATCAAAAGAGTTGGGAGTCTTCTCATCGTCTTTTCCATTATTGGGATTGTAGACGTCATGTTCGCATCCTATGGATAGGAATGCCAGCATAATGCTGCATAATGTCAAAGCCAGCATCTTGCATGTTAGGTTAGAATAGATTGGTTTCATAATGCCTTTGTTTTTAGCTTGTTTACTTGTTGCAAAGGTACTATAAAAGTTGTAATATATATCTATATGTGCTCTATTCTTCTCATTAAATACAAAAAATAGGTAAAAAAGGGTACTGCTTGTTGTTTTATTCGCCAGTATAAATACATGCTTGCTTGGATTTCTTTTCTTTTTCATTTGCTTATTTCGTTTCAAATCAATATTTTTAGGCTTTCGTTCAACCTTTTAATACGAATAAATGCTATGGACCAAATCCTATTCTGGCTGGTTCCAGCCGCTTCTATTATGGCACTTTGTTTTGCCTGGTATTTCCATCGTCAGATGATGAAAGAGAGTGAGGGTACGCCTCAGATGATTAAGATTGCCGCTGCTGTGCGCAAAGGTGCTATGTCTTACCTTCGCCAACAATACAAGATTGTGGGCTGGGTATTTCTGGGGCTGGTTATCCTTTTCTCCATTATGGCATACGGTTTCGGAGTGCAGAACTCCTGGGTGCCGATTGCTTTCCTTACCGGAGGATTCTTTTCCGGACTTTCCGGCTTTTTGGGTATGAAGACGGCCACCTACGCATCGGCTCGCACTGCCAATGCGGCACGCACATCGCTGAATGCCGGACTACGCGTGGCTTTCCGTAGCGGTGCGGTGATGGGACTGGTAGTGGTTGGCCTTGGCTTGCTTGATATATCTTTCTGGTATCTGTTGCTGAATGCTGTAATTCCGGAAGATGTAATGACTCCCACCCATAAACTCTGCATCATTACCACTACCATGCTGACTTTCGGTATGGGCGCTTCCACGCAGGCATTGTTTGCACGCGTAGGTGGCGGTATCTATACAAAAGCTGCCGATGTAGGTGCCGACCTTGTGGGAAAGGTGGAAGCCGGTATCCCCGAAGACGACCCGCGTAATCCTGCCACGATTGCGGATAATGTAGGCGACAATGTAGGCGACGTGGCAGGTATGGGGGCTGATTTGTACGAAAGTTATTGCGGTTCTATCCTTGCTACGGCTGCCCTCGGTGCTGCGGCTTTTATCCACTCGGGTGATACGCTGATGCAGTTCAAGGCCGTAATCGTTCCGATGCTGATTGCAGCCGTCGGAATATTGCTTTCCATTATCGGTATCTTCTCCGTGCGTACCAAAGAGAATGCGAAGATGAAGGACTTGCTGAACTCACTGGCTTTCGGTACTAATCTCAGCTCTATTTTGATAGTTGTCGCCACTTTCTTTATCCTGTGGTTGCTGAAGTTGGACAACTGGCTGTGGATTTCCTGCTCCGTGATAGTGGGTTTGATAGTAGGTATCATCATCGGGCGGTCTACGGAGTACTATACTTCCCAATCCTACCGTCCTACCCAAAAGCTGAGTGAAAGCGGAAAGACCGGTCCGGCGACAGTCATAATTTCCGGTATAGGCTTGGGAATGCTTTCTACGGCTATTCCGGTGATTGCCGTGGTGATAGGTATCATTGCTTCTTATCTCTTTGCTTCGGGCTTCGACTTCTCTAATGTGGGTCTGGGGCTCTATGGTATTGGCATTGCCGCAGTAGGTATGCTTTCTACATTGGGCATCACGCTTGCTACAGATGCTTACGGACCGATAGCTGACAACGCGGGTGGCAATGCGGAAATGTCCGGTCTGGGTGAAGAGGTGCGTAAGCGTACCGATGCGCTTGACTCCTTGGGCAATACTACAGCCGCTACGGGCAAAGGCTTTGCCATCGGTTCCGCCGCTTTGACGGGATTGGCTTTGCTGGCCTCTTATGTCGAGGAAATCCGTATCGGGCTGACCCGCCTCGGGACTACCGAACTGTCGCTTCCTCATGGCGATGCCGTGGCTCTTCAAGATGCCACTTTCTTCGACTTTATGCATCACTACGATGTGACGCTGATGAATCCGAAAGTTCTTTCCGGTATGTTTCTGGGCTCGATGATGGCATTTCTTTTCTGTGGATTGACGATGAATGCGGTAGGGCGTGCAGCGGCCCATATGGTAGACGAAGTGCGCCGCCAGTTCCGCGAAATCAAGGGAATCCTTACGGGAGAAACGGAGCCTGATTATGAGCGTTGTGTGGCAATCTCGACGAAAGGGGCGCAACGCGAGATGGTGATTCCGTCACTGATAGCTATCATTGCTCCGATTGCGACGGGACTTATTTTCGGTGTTCCCGGTGTGCTCGGCCTGCTGATTGGCGGATTGAGCAGTGGTTTCGTGCTTGCCATCTTCATGGCAAATGCCGGTGGTGCATGGGATAATGCCAAAAAGTATGTGGAAGAAGGCAACTTTGGCGGCAAAGGCAGTGAAGTCCACAAGGCTACAGTTGTGGGTGACACCGTAGGAGACCCGTTCAAGGACACATCCGGTCCGAGCTTGAATATCCTAATCAAGCTGATGAGCATGGTAGCCATTGTGATGGCAGGGCTTACGGTTGCGTGGAGTCTGTTCTAGAAAGAGTTTTTCCCCGTATCCCACCAAAGGCGGGTGGCGCCGTTATCTGCGCCACCCAGTTTTTCCGTGAGGGTGGCGTATTGTGCCGGGTCGGCAGTGGCGGCGTCCGTCGAGAACGGAAGGCGGCGGATCATGATATCCGTATCAATCACTTTTCCGGTGTTGTTTTGGACCTTGAAAAGTTTGGGGTATCCGGTACGGCGTTGCTCAGCCCATGCCTCATAACTTTCGGGCCAGCATGCCAGCCACTTCTGGGTAATAATCTTTTCGAGTTTCGTCTCTATGTCTGCATCTTCTTCCCATTTGGGGGATATGGTAATCAAGGCTTTCATGTCCTTGCCTACCTTACCGCCCGAGACTACATCTTTATAATCGGCAGGGGTTTTGTCGCTTTCCAGATATTCGGAGGCACCAGCACAGTCCCACTGTGTAAATGAAGTACTTACCCCGTATTCATAGCATGTGCGGGGATTCTCTTTGGTATAGCCGCGGAGGGCTGCTTCGGCCCTGAGCAGCCAGACTTCCGCCGCACTCATCAATACGGCTCCGGTCTTTTCGCCGATGGTACTTGTGTTGAGGGAAGAGCAAAAACTGTAAATGTTGGCGTCACCGTCTTTCATGGGTAAGCCGATGGGAATGCCTAACAACTGTTTTTGATAACCTTCGAGAAGGGCGGTGTTATACCATTTCTTGCCACGCGGGTCCTCATAACCGTTGACAATGGATTCCATCGAGGCATTCATGTAGACTTCACCCCAACCGGCAACGGCACACAAAGGATTGATATAGTTCTTGCCCATTACAGCGATGGTTTCCCTTGCACCTTCCAGTACACCTTGATTGTCATTCAGTGCTTTGGTTGCTTGGTCTTTGGCAAGTGTTGCATCTACATTGGAGATGCGCATGGCAAGGCGCAAACGTAGTGAGTTGGCAAACTTTAACCACTCCTTCAAGGTCTTGCCGTTGGTCAGCATATCATACTCTTTGAATTTGTTGTTGTCACCGCCCTCGTCCAGGTATTCCCTTATCAATTGCTGCCCTTCGTCCAGGTCTGCAAAGAAGCGTGTATAGGCTTCTTGCTGTCCGTAAACCCGGGGTGTCTCACCCAGTTGATGGTAGACCAGCGGACCGTATGTATCGGCAATGCGGTGCATCAGTTCCACTTTCAAAATTTCGGTAATGCCGAGGTAGCCTTTCAAGTTGTCATTGCCATAAAAGTTCTTTTCTGCCTTCTGCACCTCCGTGTAGACATATCCGTAAGTACATTGCCATGCGGCATTGGTCCAGCCTGAGTTCAGGTTGTAGCAGGCGTTGGATTTCATGAATTTAGGAATAGGGTCCATGAAGTAGCCGGAGAACATGTCATGGTTCAGGGATTGTGTCATCTGCCATACCCAATTTAAGCCTACAGAACCTATATTGAAGTAGATGCCCGACTGTATGGGTTCGAATGGAGCAGTCAGGTTCTGGAAATCTATTTCCTTTTTGTCGTCCGAGAAACCTCCCTTGATTTCGTTGTCGTTCTCAAAACCGCCGGTGCAAGCTGCAAGCAGCAATATGCTATGGCAGAAAAGGAATATGATGCACTTGTTTTTCATAAGGTATTCATTTTAAAAGGTTAATCTTAGGTTAAAGCCGATATTCCGGGTAGTAGGCATGCCAAACACGTCTACTCCTTGATTGTTGTTGCCTACGGACATTACTGCATCGGGGTCGAACGGTGCTTCCTTCTTTAAGAAACACAAGTTGCGCGCTGCCAATGATACGTCGATTCCCTTTATGAATCTACTGTTTTCCAGTATCGTTTTCGGGAAAGAATAGCTCAGTGATACTTCACGGAGTCTGATGCAGGTTGCGTCGTACATATAATATTCGGAGATGGCATTTCTGCCGCCTACTGCGCTGTAAAATGCTCTCGGGTCGTTGAACTTCTGTCCCTGGTATTCTACATATCCCCGGGTGCGGGCATCTTCGGTGACTTTGGTCACGCCGTTGGCATCCAACTCAGACTGTGTCAGTGACATGACTTCGCCGCCAAAGCGGAAATCTATCAGGAAATAGAGCTCCAGGTTCTTGTAGGTAAGTGTGTTGCTCCATCCCATGGTGAAGTCAGGATTGGCATTCCCAAGCAAATCCTTGTTTCCGGTATTTCCTAAAGGCCTTTTGCTGGTTTCATCAACCATGATGCTGCCATCCTCGTTACGGCGGAAAGCATTTCCATAAATATCCCCCAGGCTGCCTCCTTCTTTGACGCGCATCTGATAGCCTGCGTTGAAACCTTCTTCGTAGTAGGAAAATTCTGGATAGTCAGGATGCAGGGTCACTACTTTGTTCTTGTTGGCGGACATGTTGATGAGACTCTTCCACGAAAAGTTTCTGTATAGTAGCGGAGTGGCGTCTACCGTCAGTTCAAAACCCTGGTTACGTATTTTTCCGGCATTGACATACCGGTATTTATAGGTGGAGCCCGTAGGATTGTCCATTCTCAACAACTGGTTCTTGGTATTGGTCTGATACCAAGTGAAGTCTATTCCGAAGCGGTGATGGAAGAAGCGCCATTCTGTACCGAATTCGATGGAGCTGCTGATTTCCGGTTTCAGGTCACCGCGCTGTTCTACGGTATTTACATTGATACTGCCGCCTACCATGATGATGTCTACCGGATTGGTGATTCCTATCGGGAGGTCATTACCGACTTCCGCCCATGAAGCGCGCACTTTTGCAAAACTTATCCATTTGGGCAGGGAGCAGGTTTTGTTAAGAATCCAGGTAGCTCCTATGGAGGGATAGAAGAATCCGGTATTCTTGCTGTCTGTGTGGGCTAATGTGGATGACCAGTCGTTACGTGCGGTAATGTCCAAGTATAGTAGTCCTTTCCAGCCCCACTGCATGGTGGCAAATACTGATTGGAGCGTGCGTTTGCTGTCGATGCTCTGATTTACGGCTGCTTTGGAGTCCATCACTACATTGGGGACGGTAAATACATTCGGTTTGTAGAGGGAAGCAAGCCTTGAGTCTATCGTCAGTGAATTGACTTTACTCATGTTGATGCTGGCTCCCAGTGCCGTATTGAGGGAAAAGTCATCAAATTCCTTGTTGAACAAGACCATTGCGTCACCGTAGACTTGGATTTCCTGGCTGTCCGACCAGATGTAACGTCCGTTTTCCTTGTCCTCGTATTTGCCGGCGATGTTGGGAGCTGTAGTGGCATACATCTTATTGTCGAATTTATCACTGATATAATCCACATTACCCCGTACCTGCAGGCTGAAGTAGTCCGTAATGTGCAGATTGGCTCTGGCCGATGCCACAGCGCGATAACGCTTGTAGCCACTGAGCACGCGGTTTTTCAGCCAGTAGGGATTCTGTCCCCATTCACTGACGGTACCATCTCCATTCTTTTCAATCCAGTTTTGTGTCATCATATTGCGGTCGGCATTCCACGTTTCAAAGTTTTCTCTGTAAGTGCTCATGTCTACGCCACGTGGGAAACTGTACAAGCTGACCAGCGGATTCAGATAATAGCCGCCGGTAGCAGGGGAGTTCTTGACGGTTTGGGTCATTAGTGTTGCAATGCCGTCCAGTTTCAGCTTGTTGTTGAAGAGGCTGGCCGTTTCGTGTAGGTTCAGGTTATTCTTCTGTAGTTTGTTATTGTCCACAATTCCTTTAGCCGTGGTGTTGGCGTATGAGAAATAAGTTTGTACCTTTTCATTTCCGGTAGTGATAGCCAGCGAATTGAAAGTGGTGATGCCATTGCTGAAGAACTCGCCTATGTTGTCATAGTCCGTTACATTGCCTTTTGTACCCCAGCTTGCCGTACCGCCATCTTCGTTCCGGCCGTATGTATTTTGGAATTCGGGGGTACTGATGGCGTGACTTACGGTCAGGTTGGAGGAGAATGTAACGCGCTGCAGTCCGGCCTTTCCCTTTTTAGTGGTGATCAGAATGACGCCATTAGCTGCCTGCGAACCATAAAGCGCGGCGGCAGAAGAACCTTTCAGGATGTTGATGCTTTCTATGTCGTCCGGATTCAAGTTGGAAATCCCGTCACCGGCATCACGGTTCAATCCATCGTAGTTACCGCCGATTACGGTGGAGGTGGATTCTGTTGAGCTGTTCAGCATAGGAACACCGTCAATTACGTACAAGGGCTGGTTGTTGCCGCTGGCAAATGCAGAGCGTGCACCGCGAATGACGACTTTGGCAGAACCTCCTAAATTGGCGGTTTTATTGATTTGTACTCCGGCCGTCTTTCCTGCCAGTGTATTAATCATGTTCGGCTCTTTGGCACGGGTCAGCTCATTGCTGCTTATCTGTTGGGTAGAATAGGTCAATGAGGACATTTTCTTCTGGATACCCATGGCGGTTACCACTACTTGCTCCAGGGCGAGGTTCTTTTCTTCCATCCGGATGTGGAGATTATTTCTACCGTTCAGGGCAATGGTTTGCGGCTCATAACTGATGTAGGATACGACAATAGTGGCATAAGGAGGGATATTCATACTAAATTCTCCTTCGGTATTGGTGATAACACCATTGGCGGTCCCTTTTTCAAGAATGTTGGCACCGATAATCGGTTCGCCTTTGGAGTCCGTCACCTTTCCTCTTACAATAGCCATTTCCTGCAGAGTGTTTGTCTTATCCTCAGCACTCCTGCTGTTTTTGGTTAAAACGATGTTTTTGCCTTCCATCACATACTTGATGTCTGTCCCTTTGAACATTTGGTCAAGTACTTCGGAAACAGTTTGGTTGCTTGCATTGATGTCGACGGTACGGCGTACATCGACGTTCTGTTTGTTATATACAAATAAGTATTCTGTTTGCGATTCAATTTGCTCGAGAACTTGCCCTACCCTCAGCCGGGCATTTTGAATGCTGACCCTGGCATTCTGAGAGTAGCAGTTCCCGCTGTACACCTGAAATATAACAAGCAGGAGAAGGAATAATGTGATTTTCATAGGTTTGCAATAATTGCTTAAAATCTAATTTTTTTAGATAAAAAAGCCTCATCAACAAAATTTTTCTCATATCTTTGTCACTGTGTTAAGTTAATAAATTGATTAAGGTCGATTTTTGACTGTTTCGGATCGGAAAGTATGGGGGTACTTTCCGATCTTTTTTTCTTACTCATATATAACAATTGAATCCTTTTCTTCGTTGATGCGGAACTTGAAAGGATGGTCTTTCGAGATGGTCCGCAGTATATGTTCGATGCCGTCCTGCTCTCTGAACTTGCCGGTAAAGCTGCCGTAGTTCAGCAGTTGAGGACTGGCAACGGTTATCTTTACATTATAGTATTTCTCCAGTCTACCGAGGATACCGCTGAATGGAGCGTCGTCAAAACAGTATAGTCCCTCTTTCCAGCGTAGATATTCATAGGAAGGAAGGACGGCCTTTCTACATTTTCCGTTTTCATTGAAAAATACCTCGTCTTTCTGCAACCTGGTGATTATCTGGCTGCTGTTGGCCGGATAGATATCGACGATACCTTCCACCAATGTGGTTCCGAACTCATGGCTCCCACTGTAGGCACAGACGTTGAAACTCGTTCCTACAACTTTTACCTTGTTCGTTTCTGTATGTACATAGAATGGGATATTCTTGTTTTTGGCTACTTCAAAGTAGGCCTCTCCGTCCAATTCCACATTTCGTTCGTTGCGTCCGAAGTTGGCGGCATATTTCATGGTGGACTTGGAGTTCAGCCATACGCGTGTTCCATCGGCGAGGGTAATTTGGGCCCGTTGTCCGGCAGGCACAGTGACTGTTTGCAACTGCACCTCCTTGTTATATAAAAAGTCGGAGGTGATGAAATAACCGGCAATGGCGACAATGGTGACGGCGGCTATACGGGCCGCCCAGCGGAGCATCGGCATGATGCGCACCGTTTTCTTTTCATTGTTTCCCTGCTTGTCCGAGAACAAAGAAATGTCGTATATCATGCGCTCTTTCAGGAAGATGTTCCGGTTTTCATCCGAGGCGTCTATCCAGTCGAGTATCATCTTTTCTTCTTCAACGGAAGTAATACCTTTGAAATATTTATATAATAGCTCTTGGTTCATTGTCAATAATTTATTTCTTTTCTAAAACGTGCTCTTTTTACCTTTTGTATATATAACCGGAAAGTGGGCGGTAACCCTATTCCGTAGAAGCATTTTTTAGGATATTAATATTATGAGTATGGTAACAAGATAATCTTTCAGTCTCAGCCGGAGAATCCGCAGTACTTTGGTGATGTGTGCCTCTACGGTTTTAAGTGATATGTCCAGACTATCGGCAATCTGCTTGTTTGCCAGGTTCTGGTATCGGCTCAACATGAATATCTTCCGGCTTTGCTCGGGCATTTCCTGTAAGGTCTTATTTACGATATGCTGTATTTCCGTGTTGAATATCTGGTCCGGTTCGCAGGCTTTCAAGGTGGAGATGCGTAAGTCCAGTTCGCGCAGGTTGTGGCTGCTGATGGTTTCTTCCGCTCGCAGACGCACCTGCTTGTGCTCGAGTACGTGCAGGGCTTTGTTCTTTATGATGGTCAGCAGCAGGGCATGCAGGTTACTGTTTTCTTCCCAGCGGTCTCGGTTTTCCCATAAGGCAATCATGGATTCCATCACAACGTCTTCCGCTTCTGCTTTATCCCTGAGATAAGAATAAGCAAAAGCCAGAAACTTTTCTTGGTTTTCCTGGAAAAAGCGTGAGAAAAGATTCATAGTATGTAGGCTCCTTAAACCGGACATTAATTGAGGTTCTTTATGGAATATAAGGCTTTACATAGCAAAAAAACATAATCTTTTTGGAATATGCAAGCATTATGCCTTGTTTTTTCAGAGCCATTTCTGGCAGTATTGACAAAAAGAAAGCCTGATGGGGTTCCACCAGGCTTTATATACTTAAAGAATAAGAGATTTCTTATTTCTTTTCCGGTCTTTCTTGTCTTTCCGGCCTCGGAAGCAATACTTTGCGTGACAGCTTAAATTTTCCGGTCTTCGGGTCGATGTCGAGAAGTTTTACGTCAATTTCATCACCTTCCTTGATGCCGGCTTCTTCTACTGTTTCCAGACGTTTCCAGTCGATTTCGGAGATATGGAGCAAGCCGTCCTTACCCGGCAGGAATTCAACGAATGCACCGTAAGGCATAATGGAGCGTACCTTGCCTTTGTAGACTTCGCCTACTTCGGGGACAGCTACAATCCCTTTGATGATACGCATAGCATCATCGATGCTCTTCTTATTGGTACCGGCGATTTCGATTCTACCGATGTTGTCCACTTCTTCAATAGTAATGGTAGCACCGGTTTCTTCCTGCATACCTTGGATAATCTTTCCACCAGGGCCGATGATAGCACCGATGAATTCCTTGGGAATGGTCATTGTCTCGATACGCGGAGCGTGAGGTTTCAGGTCTTCGCGAGGCTCGGCAATGCACTCGGTGATTTTGCCCAAGATATATTCGCGGCCTTCTTTAGCCTGCAGCAATGCCTTTTCGAGGATTTCGTATGACAGACCGTCCACTTTGATGTCCATCTGAGTGGCGGTGATACCGTCTTTTGTTCCGGTCACCTTGAAGTCCATGTCGCCCAAGTGGTCCTCATCACCGAGGATATCGGACAATACGGCATATTTGTCTTCGCCTGCATTCTTAATCAATCCCATGGCGATACCTGATACCGGTTTCTTGATTTTCACACCTGCATCCATCAATGCCAGAGTTCCGGCACATACGGTAGCCATGGAAGAAGAACCGTTTGATTCGAGGATATCGGATACCACGCGTACTACATACGGATAGTTTGCAGGAATCTGACCCTTCAATGCACGCCATGCCAGATGGCCGTGGCCGATTTCACGACGGCCTACACCGCGCTGTGCCTTGGCTTCGCCCGTAGAGAACGGAGGGAAGTTGTAGTGCAGAAGGAAACGTTCTTTTCCGTGTTCCAATACGTCGTCGATAATCTTCTCGTCCAACTTGGTGCCTAAAGTCACAGTAGACAAAGACTGTGTTTCGCCACGTGTAAAGATAGCGGAACCGTGAGGGCCGGGCAGGTAGCTGGTCTCACACCAGATAGGACGGATTTCGGTCGTCTTACGTCCGTCAAGGCGCTTGCCTTCGTCCAGAATGGAACGGCGCATCGCCTCTTTTTCCACATCGTGATAGTAACGGTCGATGAGGGCTGCCTTTTCTTCCAGTTCTTCTTCGGAGAACTGTGCCTTGAATTCTTCGCGGATGGCATCGAAAGCATCCATGCGTTCGTGCTTGTTCTTGTTTCCGGAAGCGGCAATGGCATAAGCCTTGTCGTAGCAAGCGTCGTGAACGGCCTTACGGAGTTCTTCGTCGTTCACTTCGTGGCAATATTCGCGTTTCACGGTAGAGCCTACTTCTTCTGCCAGTTCCATCTGTGCCTTGCACTGAATCTTAATGGCTTCGTGTGCGGCCTTCATCGCTTCCAGCAAGTCCTGCTCGGAAACCTCGTCCATTTCGCCTTCCACCATCATGATGTTTTCATAAGTGGCGCCCACCATCAAGTCCATATCGGCTTGTTCTAGTTGTTCGAAGGTAGGGTTGATGACGAATTGTCCGTTGATGCGTGCTACGCGTACTTCGGAAATAGGTCCGTTGAAGGGGATATCTGAAACTGCAAGTGCGGCAGAAGCTGCGAGTCCGGCCAGAGCGTCGGGCATATCTACGCCGTCTGCTGAGAAAAGAATGATGTTTACGTATACCTCTGCATGGAAATTATCAGGGAATAAGGGGCGGAGAGCACGGTCAACGAGGCGGCAAGTGAGGATTTCGTAGTCAGAAGCGCGTCCTTCGCGCTTTGTGAAACCGCCGGGGAAACGTCCGAATGCGGAGAATTTTTCTTTGTACTCTACCTGTAATGGCATGAAATCTGTTCCGGGAACTGCGTCCTTGGCGGCACAAACAGTAGCTAAAAGCATGGTGTTGCCCATACGAAGCATTACAGAACCGTCTGCCTGTTTTGCCAGCTTTCCCGTTTCGAGCGTGATGGTTCTGCCATCAGGAAGCTCGATCGTCTTAACAATTGGGTTAATCATAAAAAATGTTTTATATCTAATTTTCTTTCAAAATTCGTGCAAAGATACATAATTTATTCATGTAAAATGGTGGGAATGAGATAAAAAGTTTGTATTTAGTTGTTTTTTGCAGTTTTCTATATGGAAGAACGAGGGAAAATGCTTTGACTGAACTTGAAAAGAAGTATATTTGCAGGCACGTTTGCAAAACAAAACTGAAGATACGATATGAAGAAAATCTTTTTTATGGCACTTGCTGCAATAGCATTGGGTGCATGTAATTCCGAACCGAAATTCAAAGTAGAGGGTGAAGTGTCTGGTGCCGACGGCAAGATGCTTTATTTGGAAGCCTCGGCATTGGAAGGTATTGTTCCTTTGGATTCTGTAAAACTGGAAGGGGATGGCTCTTTCCACTTCAAGCAGGTACGTCCGGTGTCTCCGGAATTTTACCGTCTGCGGGTAGACGACAAGGTTATTAATTTCTCGGTAGATTCGACGGAAACGGTTTTGGTAAAGGCACCTTATACCGATTTCGCCACTGCCTATACAGTGGAAGGTTCTCCGAATAGCTCGAAGATAAAGGACTTGACGCTGAAGCAGATGAAGCTTCAGGATAATGTGAATGCATTGCTGCAGTCGGTGCAGGCACATAAGATAGGTGCCGATGTTTTTGAGGACAGTCTTGCCTCTTTATTGAAGAACTATAAGGATGAAGTGAAAATCAGCTATATTTTTGCCGCTCCCAATACGGCTGCTGCCTATTTCGCCTTGTTCCAGAAGTTGAATAATTATTTGATTTTCGACCCTCTGAACAATAAGGAAGACATTAAGTGTTTTGCAGCCGTGGCAACCAGCCTGAACAATTATTATCCGGATGCCGACCGCTCCAAGAACCTCTACAATATTGTGATAAAGGGAATGAAGAATACCCGTACTCCGCAGCAGAAGGTGGTGGAAATCCCCGAAGAGGCAATTTCCGAAACCGGCATCATCGACATTAACCTGCGTGACATGAAGGGCAATACACGTAAGTTGAGCGAACTGAAGGGCAAGGCTGTTATTGTGGACTTCACTGTTTATCAGAGTGCCGTTTCTGCTACACATAATTATATGTTGCGCGACTTGTACGACAAGTATGCCGCCCAGGGATTGGAAATCTATCAGGTTTCTCTGGATGCAGACGAGCACTATTGGAAAACAACTGCCGACAATCTGCCTTGGATTTGTGTGCGCGACGGCAATGGAATTTATTCGTCTATAGCGGCTTCTTATAATGTGAAGAATGTGCCTTCTGTGTTCCTGGTCAACAAGAACAATGAGTTGAGTGCCCGTGGAGAGAGCATTAAAGACCTGGAGGCGGCAGTGAAAGCATTGCTGTAACATGTTATAAATAAGAAGTTTTCGTTTAAATATGTTACAAAGCAGCCTTTTATGCTTGACACGCATTGTATAAAAGGCTATCTTTGCAAAGGAAAATCGGAAAGAGGGTTCCAGCATGCTGACCATGTTGGAATTCTTTTTTGTTTATAGTACCATTAAAAACTAACATAACATTTAAGGAGGAAAAAGTATGGCTTATATGTCAGAAGACGGCTACAAGAAATTGATGGCCGAATTGAAACACCTGGAGACGGTGGAACGTCCCAAAATATCGGCTGCCATTGCCGAAGCGCGTGACAAAGGTGATTTGTCGGAAAATGCAGAGTATGACGCTGCCAAGGAAGCTCAAGGTATGCTTGAGATGAAAATTAACAACTTGAAGCTGACCATTGCCGACGCTAAGATTATTGATGAGTCGAAGTTGAAAACCGATTCTGTACAGATTCTCAATAAGGTAGAGCTTAAGAACGTGAAGAATGGCATGAAGATGGTTTATACTATCGTTTCCGAAAGTGAAGCCAATCTGAAGGAAGGAAAGATTTCCGTCAATACTCCGATTGCACAAGGTCTGCTTGGCAAGAAAGTAGGTGACATCGCAGAAATTAAAGTTCCGCAGGGCATGATTAACCTGGAAGTAGTGAACATATCCTTTTAAAGGAAGGCAGGTCCGCATACGGGCTTGCCTTATTTTATAATTTATAGCTATGGCAACAATATTCAGTAGAATTATCGCAGGTGAAATACCTTGCTACAAGGTGGCGGAGGATGACAGATTCTTTGCGTTCCTTGACATCAATCCGTTGGTAAAAGGTCATACATTGGTCATTCCCAAGCAGGAAGTGGATTATATCTTCGATTTGAACGATGAGGATTTGGCGGCGATGCATGTTTTCGCCAAGAGAGTGGCACTTGCCATCGGCAAGGCCTTTCCGTGTAGAAAGGTAGGAGAAGCGGTATTGGGGCTGGAAGTGCCTCATGCGCACATACATTTGATTCCTATGCAGAACGAAAAAGATATGCTTTTCTCCAATCCCAAACTGAAACTGACGGACGAAGAATTCAAGGCTGTGGCAGAAGCTATCCGTGCAGTGCTTTAATCGGTTTATTTTCCTCCCCTAAATAAACGGAAGCGGGAGTTGGACTTCATCCAGCTCCCGCTATTTTTTTGCCTTCGGCACCTATCCTTTAATTTTTAATTTAAATGTATTCCTCTCCCAGTTTTATCTGGGCATCATTCACATATTTGCGGATGGTATGTTCTTCATCTTTCTTGCAAATCAGTAATACATTGTCCGACTCGGCTATGAGATAACCTTCCAAACCGTCGATAACTGCAAGTTTGTTGTCGGGCAGCACCACGATATTGTCTTTGCTATTATAGATGAGGGATTTACATTTTAAGGCTACATTGCCTGCTTCATCTTTGGGAGACAAATCATACAAAGACCCCCAGGTTCCTAAATCAGACCAGCCGAAATCGCCTAATGACACATATACATTGTCTGCTTTTTCCATGATGCCGAAGTCTATGGAGACATTGGGGCAAGCAGGGAAGTTCTCATCAATGAATTGTTTCTCTTGGACTGTTCCATACACATCTTTGCCGGGGGCCAGTTTGGAAGTCAGCTCGGGCAGCAGGGCTTCGTTTGCCTTGATGATGGTATTTACGTTCCACATGAACAGACCAGAGTTCCAATAGAATTCTCCACTTTCCACGAATACTTTTGCCAGTTCCAGTTCGGGCTTTTCAGTGAAGGTTTTTACCTTGTAGAAATTATCACCGGCGGCTTCGGCTATTTGTATATAGCCATATCCGGTTTCCGGACGGTTGGGCTTGATGCCGAGTGTCAGCAGATTGTCCGATTGGGAAACGAAGTCCAGCCCTTTTTCGATAGCTGCCAGAAATTCGCCTTCCTTCAGGATTAAGTGGTCCGAAGGAGCTACCACTATATTGGCGTTCGGATTCAAGGCGCGGATATGATAGGAAGCCCACGCAATGCAGGGGGCTGTATTCCTGCGTGTCGGCTCCAGTAGAATCTGTTCGGGTTTAAGTTCGGGAAGCTGTTCTTTTACAAGGTCGGCATACAAGTCATTTGTTACGATAAGTATATTTTCCATGGGGATTACCTGCTTGAAGCGGTCGAAGGTTTGCTGCAGCAAGGAACGTCCTGTACCGAAGAAATCCAGAAACTGTTTTGGAAGTGTCTTGCGGCTGAATGGCCAGAAACGGCTGCCGATTCCTCCGCCCATAATTACACAGAAATTATCCTTATTGGTTACCATGCTATTGATTTTAAAAGTTTCTGCTAATGTACTGCATATTTTACAAACAAGGAATGATTCAAGCAGGTTTTATCGTTTTTTTCGCCTTTTTTTAGGAAAAGTATTGCGGGTTTAGAAAAAAGCTGTATCTTTGCACCGCATTTGAGAAGTCAAACATGCCCAGATGGCGGAATCGGTAGACGCGCTGGTCTCAAACACCAGTGGATTCACTTCCATCCCGGTTCGACCCCGGGTCTGGGTACGAAATAAAGAAGCGGGGAAAGTTTTAATGCTTTTCCCGCTTTCTTTTTATACTTATCTTTTATGCCCTTTGCTCATGGGAACAGATATCTGGCAAGAGATAGAAGTACTGAATCAAGAATTTGTGAGGCTTGGTATCAGTCAGTCGGTAGACTATGAAAAGTACTACCTCTATTCGCTTATTACCCATTCTACTGCTATTGAGGGCTCTACACTTACCGAATTGGATACCCAGTTGCTTTTTGATGAGGGGGTAACAGCCAAAGGAAAGCCGTTGGTCTATCATCTGATGAATGAGGATTTGAAGAAGGCATACGAACTCGCCAAAGAAGAAAGTGCACAAAATGCGGAAATTACGCCTGTTTTCTTACAAAAATTGAATGCTGCTCTAATGCGTACTACTGGGAGTGTATATAATGTAATGGGCGGTTCTTTTGATTCTTCTAAAGGTGAATTTCGTTTGTGCGGCGTTACTGCTGGGGTGGGCGGGTGTTCTTATATGAGCTATCCTAAAGTTCCCGCTAAAGTAGAAGAACTTTGTTCTATATTGAGAGAAAAGCAAAAGAATATGGAAACATTTCGGGAACGATATGAATTGAGTTTCAATGCTCATCTCAATTTGGTAACCGTTCATCCGTGGGTAGATGGCAATGGGAGAACGGCTCGTTTGTTGATGAACTATATCCAGTTCTGCCATCATCTTTTTCCGACGAAAATCTTTAAAGAAGATAGGGGCGACTATATTCTTTCTTTGCGGCAGTCGCAAGAAGATGAGAACAGTCAGCCTTTCTTGGACTTTATGGCAGCGCAGCTGAAAAAATCATTTGCGTCAGAGATTGAGAAATACAATACTGGACGTAAAAAAGGTTTTAATCTCATGTTTTGAAAAGCGACGATTCCTTCCTGATAAGCTCATATAGGCATTAGCTGATTGTGCTGTATCATCCTTTTGTATTGGGTTATTCTCAAAATATTCTCTTCTCGGCATTAAATACAAAATAATGGGTGTAAAATGCAAATTTATTTCGTAGATACTGTTTTCGCATTTATTTTTTTCTAAATTTGCAGTAGCTGGAATCTTATCTAACTATTTAATTATTAAATGTTTGCCAATTATGACAAAACATGTTCCTCTTTTTTTACCTCTCGGAAGTATTCGGTTACTGACGATATTCTTCTCTTTTTGTATAATCTTTGTTCATCCGGCATTGGCTGACAAAATGGCTGAAAGCCCCGAACTTTTCGATACTGCTTTCACCTTGCAGGAAAGGCTTGATATTCCCGACGGGTTTGTTCAAAGAGAGATGGTCTATATTTCCATTCTTTTAGGTACATTGGTGCTGTGCCTCTTCTTTTTCTTCATGCAGAGGCGGATGAAGAAATTGAGGGAAAGGGACCGGGAGAGGTATCTGCAACTGTTGGAAGGCATTCTTGATAATCTTCCCATTGCGGCAAAAGTGAAGGATGTGAATGATGGGATGCGCTATACTTTTTGGAATAAAAAGGCAGAGGAACTCTTTGAATGTTCGGCCAGAGAGGCTATAGGCAAGACGGATTTTGAAACAATGCCAGAGGCTGCGGCTTTAATTAGGAAGGAGGATGAAGAGTTGGTCAAGACGGGGATTCCACAAGAAGGTATACGACGTTTTTTTACCAAGAAGAACGAGGAGCGGTTTACCTTCCAGAACAATAATTTTATAAAGCTTTCTGATGGTCGCAAGTGGATTGTTTATACTGCTTGGGACATTACTGATTTGAAAATCATGGAGCGCAAGCTACGTCTGGCCAAAGAGGAGGCTGAGGAGTCCAACTGGATAAAATCGGCTTTCCTGGCCAATATGAGTCATGAGATACGTACTCCGCTCAATGCAATAGTTGGTTTTTCGAGTATTTTGGGCACGGAAGTGTCTGAGGAAGAACGGGTGGAGTATCTCGATATTATAGAGCGGAATAATGAACTGCTGTTGCAGCTCATCAATGACATTCTGGATTTGTCGAAGATAGAAGCCGGTACATTGGAGTATGTCTATGCTAACGTGGATATCAATAAAATGGTGTCCGAGATAGAGCAGGCTACAAGTATCAGGCTGACCAATAAAGACGTGCGTCTGGTCACGGTTACGCCATTGCCCGGTTTGCTGCTGTATACCGATCAGCGCAGAATTACTCAGGTATTCAATAACTTCATCAGTAATGCGCTGAAGTTTACTGCTGCCGGTAGCATTACCATTGGTTACGGAATGCCCGAAAATAGCTATATCCGTTTTTATGTCACCGATACCGGGACGGGGATATCATCTGAGAATGCGCAGGGGATTTTTAACCGCTTTGTGAAGCTGGATTCCTTTAAGCAAGGTACCGGACTGGGACTGGCCATTTCGCAAAACATTGTGAAGGAACTGAAAGGAGAGATAGGGGTGGAGTCACAGTTGAGCAAGGGCTCCACTTTCTGGTTCACGTTGCCTTTTTATAAGATGGACGCGCACCGTTCTATCTTTCCTTGATGCTGCAAGCTCAATCCAATGAAGGGACATCGATTGTCTGGCTTTCCTCGTTCCAGTTGTCAAGGGTGAATTCTCCGGATGATTCTTCGGAAAAGATGTCTCCCAGAGTGAGGGTCAGGGTCAGTTTGGAGTTTGCTTCCAAAGGTCCGTTCAATGTTTGCTTGAAACTTTTCACGTTTCCATTTTTCAGTATGATGCTCATCTGGAATTCCGGTTTCCCGAAAGAAGGGAAGAGCATGACGGTGGCGTTGCTCATTTGTGTACCGTCGACGGAACGGACCAGAGGGAAGGCTACTGTGCGTGGGCTTCCTTGAGGAGCGGCGGTGTAGAAATTCAGTTCTCCAGCAATATTGGTGATGCGCACCACCATGCTGTCGATGCTCGAACTGAGGATGCCGTTGTTCTTGTCCTTGATGATTACTTTCAGTCCGGTCACTACCCGTTTGAGGGATGCTTTCAGGTCCTCACTTCCAATGTTGGCAGGCTGGACGGCGTGTACCAGGTCGAATACCGGATAATAGGTTGTGTCCGCTTCCATTTTGAATAGGGAGAAGTGTTGCCGGGACATGTCTTCGCCTAAGATGTAGACCGGGTCCCTCATGAGAGGATGTGCATAAATTGGCTCCTCGTATTTAGGGGTTCCCCAATAAATCATGTTATAGAGACCTGCGGGTAAGGATAACTCTCGATTGACGCCATCGTTATAGAAAGCTCCGTCTTTAACTTGGTAGTAACCGTAAAAAGGTGTCAGCTTCCGGTTTATGTAGTTTCCATAATAAATAGAGGTGCCCGCCTTGCAGGGCATGATGGTCAGTATGCCGGTCAGCGGGCTTTGTCCGCTTTCTGTGGACACGTCCATCAAAAGTCGTGGTGATACCAACTCACTGCTTTTTTCTATCTGGGGCGGATTGTCATCGGCGCAGCTTGCCACGATTGCGGCAAGTACTGCAAATACTACTAATTTTTTCATTATCTGTTAAGCTTTAGGTTGTTCTTCCTTGAGAACGTTTTTAGAAAGAAATGGTTCTTTGTACTCCGGAGAAAGTATATTGGGGATGGAAAAGTGAGGTGAAACCAATTCCGGTATTGAGGGGAATGGGAAGAATAGCCCCTCTTCAAAAGGCTTAGAGAAGGGACGGAAAACAAATTATACCTTTTTTAGTAACATTTTAGAAGCCTTGATTAACGAAATCATATACTCTTCGTAACAATTTCTCGACATTCTTTTCTTGTTCCTCCATACATTTGCATCCGAGTTCTTTGGTATTAATTGAAGAACACAATGAATCTTTGATATTAACCATTAAATAATGTACAATGAGAAAAACATTCTTGGAAAAGTGCATAAATCTGCGTTTATGCCGTGTTGCATTGGTACTTTTGTTTCTTGTACCTGCAATCAGTAGCCTGCAGGCTAATCCTTCTCAAAACAAGACCATTTCGGGTGTTGTGACATCGGCTACGGATAGTGAGCCGTTGATAGGTGTCAGCGTGCAGGTGAGAGAAACCGCTACGGGTGGAATTACCGACATTGATGGCCGGTATTCGGTAAGTGCCCAACAAGGACAGACACTGGTGTTTTCGTACATCGGTTATCAATCACAGGAAATCAAGGTAGGTACTTCTTCCGTCATCAATGTGGTGCTGAAGGAGGACACGGAAATGTTGGATGAAGTGGTTGTAGTGGGCTATGGTGTCCAGAAGAAGAAATTGGTGACGGGTGCCACTGTTCAGGTGAAGGGTGACGAAATAGCCAAGATGAATACAACCAATCCCTTGCAGGCTATGCAGGGACAGACACCGGGTGTAAGTATTGCTTCGACTTCCGGTCAACCGGGTGCTGACATGAAAGTGAGTATCCGTGGTCTTGGTACCGTGGGAAATAGTGCTCCTCTTTATCTGATTGATGGTGTGGGTGGTGATATTTCTACTTTGAATCCTGCCGATATTGAAAGTATAGATGTACTGAAAGATGCGGCTAGTGCGGCTATCTACGGTTCGGCCGGTGCTAATGGTGTAGTGCTTATTACTACCAAGCAAGGGCGCGAAGGTAAAGCGCAGATTAGTTTCGATGCTTATTATGGAATACAGAATGTAGCTCGTAAGGCCAATATGCTGAATGCAAAAGAGTATATGGCCATTATGGATGAGCAGGCTTTGAATAGCGGACTTTCGGCTTACGATTGGAGCCAATACCAGTCTATTTACGATGCCAACGGCAATGTGTATGATACGGATTGGGTAGATACTATGTTCAAAGATAATGCCACAACGGAGAGCTACACGCTGGGTGTCACTGGTGGAAGCGCAACTTCCACTTATGCCCTTTCGTTAGGATATATGAGTCAGGAAGGTATTGTCGGCGGTTCGGATGTGTCTAACTATTCGCGTTACAATTTCCGCGTGAACAGCGAGCACAAACTTTTCAAGGATATTTTGAAAGTGGGCGAGCAGGTGAGTTTTGTATATAAGATGAATAACGGTATCAGTGTAGGCAACCAATATAATAATACCTTACGCGGTGCATTCGGAACATCGCCTATCGCTCCTGTCTATAGCGATAATAATCTTTATGATTCACCTTACAATGACACCAGTACCAGTGACTGGAATAAAGGTGATGGAAACCCTTATGGTTTAATGATGACCGACAGCAACAATGAGAACAAAACGGCTACTTTTTCCGGTAATGTTTATGCTGAATTGCAGCCTGTCAAGAATTTGAAGATAAAGTCTGTATTCGGTGTGGTTTATGGTTCCAGCGAATACCGTAGTTTCAAGCCTCTCTACAAGTTCAGCCAATATATATATAATGAAGAACGTACTACCGTATCTCAAAATGCCAATCACTCTTTGGGTATGACATGGACCAATACGGCTTCTTATGACTGGACTATGGGAGAACATTCGTTCAACGCCTTGCTGGGTATGGAAGCCTATCGTTACGAGGGCACTTATATCGAAGCTAAAAATGGTATGTTGAAAGAAGGTTTTGATGATTGGGAGCATGCTTTTGTGGGCAACGGAACGGCCTCCGATTCGACCAACGGCTTGGGTGCCAGTGGCAATCCGCATACCGAGAGCCGCAAGGTGTCCTATTTCGGCCGATTGGGTTGGAACTGGAAAGAAACTTATATGGTCAATGCTACTTTGCGTGCAGACGGTTCGAGCAACTTTGCCAAAGGCAACCGTTTTGGTTACTTCCCTTCGGTATCGGCAGGATGGACCATTACTAACGAAAAATTCATGGAAAGTACGCAAAACTGGCTCGACTTCCTGAAAATACGTGCCAGCTGGGGACAAGTGGGTAATGCCAACATTGACGCATTCCAATATCTGGCTCCTATCAAGAGTACCAATACACACTATCTTTTCGGCAGCGGTTACGGCGACTCGGATGCTGCGGCACAGCTCGGAACCAACTGGGGAGCTTACCCTAGTCGTCTGGCTAATGCTGACATCAAGTGGGAGACTTCACAGCAGACCAATATCGGTCTTGATGCCCGATTCCTCAACAGTCGCCTGGGTGTTAATTTCGATTTCTACATTAAAGATACTAAAGACTGGCTCGTGGTGGCTCCTATTCTTGCTACTGCCGGAGCAGGTGCTCCTTATATTAATGGCGGTGGAGTGAAAAACACCGGTGTGGAACTCAATCTTACTTGGAATGACCAAATAGGCAAAGACTTTAGTTACAATATCGGTATCAACGGTGCCTACAATAAGAATAAGGTCGGAGAGATTCCTAACGACGATGGTATCATTCATGGCTCTACCAACCAGTTGTATGACAATACTCCTGAATTCTATCGTGCCGAGAATGGTAAGCCTATCGGTTATTTCTATGGTTTCAAGACAGCAGGCATATTCCAAAACAATCAAGAAATAGAGGATTGGATTAAGGCTGGTAACGGTGTGCTGCAAGCTGACGTACAACCAGGTGACGTGAAGTTTGTGGACATCAACCATGACGGACGGGTGAACGAGCTTGACAAGACCGATCTTGGTAACGGTATTCCTGATTTCACTATGGGCTTCAATCTCGGTTTCAACTGGAAAGGACTTGATTTCTCTGTAGTGGCCAACGGTGCTTTCGGACAGCAGATTGTCCAGAGCTATCGTAACCATACCTCCAAGCAAGCCAATTATACTACTGCAATTTTAGGACGTTGGACAGGAGAGGGAACCAGCAATCGCATACCTCGTGTCACAGACCAGAATCTCAACTGGCAGTTCTCAGACCTCTATGTGCAGGATGGTGATTACCTGCGAATCAGTAACATTACTTTGGGCTACGACTTTGCCAAGCTACTGAGATGTAAGGTCATCAGCCAGTGCCGTATCTATGCTCAGGTACAGAATGCGTTCACATTTACCAAATATGACGGCATGGATCCGGAAATAGGTTATGGTCCCGAAGGAGATAACGGACAAGGTTGGGTATCGGGCGTTGATTTAGGTTATTACCCCCGTCCCCGTACCGTATTGTTTGGTGTTAACTTGAAATTTTAAAATATAGACTGATATGAAGAAAAACAAAAATATATTTATGGCAAGTGTCCTGCTCCTGAGTTTGGGACTGGCTTCGTGTACCGACAGTTTTCTCGATGTTACGTCGAAGACTGAATCTTCAACCGGTACATTCTATAAGACTGAAAAAGATGCTTATCGTGCTCTGATAGGTTGTTATGATGGTTGGCGCCAGACTTCATCAGCCATGATGGTAGGGTTTTATATGGCTTCCGAGGTGATGAGTGCCGAGTGTTTTGGCGCTACCGGAAATGCCGATGGACGTGGCTATCAGGCCATTGACCGTTTTGACATCTCCCAATCGCCGGCTGACCTCAACCTATACGAAGGTGACTGGAAAAATTATTATGCGGGCGTCTATCGTTGCAACGAGCTGATAGCTCATGAAGAGCAGATTGTATGGAATGAATCGGATAGCAAACGTGGTATCTATATGGGCGAATGTCGTACGTTGCGTGCATTGCTTTATCTGGATATGGTTCGTTTATGGGGGAATATCCCACTCTTTCTGGAACCGGTAAACGAAAATCGCGCTCCTTCACCTGCCAAAGAGGTGTTCAGTGCCATATTTACTGACTTAAAATATGCTATCGAGAATATTCCCGGTGACGCTTATCCCAAGGCCGACTATACCAAGAACGACGGACATATTACAAAATATGCCGCCGAGGCTTTGCTGGCACGTGCCTATCTTTTCTATACCGGATATTACGGTGAAGAACCTGTAGAGGTGACTCGTGCCGAAGCTTTGGCTGCTGTAGAAGACGTAATCGCTTCAGGAGAATATGGTTTGGTACCGCAATTCAAGAATTTATGGCCGGCTTCTTCTGCAAAAGTGGCCGAAAAAGGAGACTATGAAACTTTGAAGGGTACATATGCCGGTGATGGAAACAAGGAAACCATTCTTGCGTTGAAATTTACCGCTACTCAGGATTATAACGGGAATAATGACTCCAACCGTTGGCAGGTGATGTTGGGTATGCGCCAGCTTAATGCTGCTCCCTATTGCAAGGGATGGGGCGCATTGACGGTAAATCCTGATTTTGTGGAAGCGTTTCCCACTGGTGACCTCCGCCGTTCGGCTTCTATCATTGATTTGGTAGGGGAAGGAATCACCGGTTCGGCCGACTTTACCACCAGTTTTAATGACTGGCGTGAATATACCGGCTATGCTGTGAAGAAGTATGCTCCCCTTTGCTATGCCGATGGAAGCCATGCCGGTAAGCAGGATGGTAGCGGTGACTTCCAGACACAGAACCGCCAAGACTACGTTATTATCCGTTATGCCGACGTATTGTTGATGGCCGCAGAACTGGGTAGCCCCAATGCGCAAACTTATTTCGACCAAGTGCGTAAGCGTGCTTATCAGGTTGATGACAACGGAACAGTATCGGCCAACTATCAAGCTAAGAGTGTGTCTCAACAAGCTATTATGGAAGAACGTCGTCTTGAATTTGCTTTTGAAAGCATTAATTATTGGGATCTCCTGCGTCAAGGTATAGACGTGGCAGCCGAGAAGCTCGCCTTGAATGGTGTCAAGGTGAAGAGTGGAGGCGCTGATGATGCAATAACCATACGGGTCGACCGTGTGAAAGCCACCAAAGGCTTGAGCCAGATTCCTTATAATCAAATTAACCTTTCACAGAGTGTACTTGTGCAGAATCCCGGATGGTGAGTACCATTAATAGAGTAAATAAAAAATAAAAATAATAAGATATGAGACTTAAATCATTCTTTTCCATATTGGCAGGAGCGGCTTTGATATTTTCCGCTTGCTCGCCCGAAGAGTACGAGATGGGGGCAAAAACCTATGTTTCCGATGATTTGGTGGAAGGTATCGCCTATACGGTGACCCCTGATGCCAATGATCCTAATACGATTCATCTGACTTCGCTCATCAAGGGAGCCACTCCCTTGTGGGTCACTCCAAGCGGTCCTTCTCAAAAGAGCACTCTTGACTTGGCACTTCCTTTTGCCGGAGAATATAGCGTGACTTTCGGCGCTTCCACACCGGCAGGTCCGGTATATGGCGAACCATATACCTTCAAGGTAGAGACCAATAACTTTGCCATGCTCGAAGACCCTATCTGGGCTAACCTTGCAGGTGGAGTGGGCAAGAGCCGTAAGTGGGTTCCCATTGACAAGAACTTTGGTATTGGCCGTTGTTCGGGACCGGTGATGTACATGAGCCACACTGATGTGAAAAATGATGGAAGCAATATTACCGACCTTATGATTGGTAGCGCCAATTGGGCTCCCAACTGGGATCCGGGTATCCAATCGTGGCTCATTCCGGCAGACGACCCCTATTTCCAGTCGTACATCACTTTCGGCCTGGATGCTGTGAAAGGCTGTACGGTGGAACTTCATCGGGTGGCTGCTTCGGGCACGACGGATGCCACCGGAACTTTCAACTTGAATGTGTCTGACCCGAAACGCCCTGTCATATCTTTCTATGGCGGTACCTATTCATTGCATAACGAGGGTTTTGATGATGTCTGTTCCAACTATACCAACGACATCAAGATTATAGAATGTACTCCTTATCTGCTGCAGGTAGCTACGATGCGTACCAATAGCGAAGGTCCGTGGTGGCTGGTGTGGAACTTCATTTCCGAAGAGGCTTATAATGACCCCAGTATCATACCGACTGAAGATCCGGGTTTGCTTCAGCCTGCCGAAGTACAACAGCCTGCCATTGAAGATTTGGCAACCAAACTGTTCACTACTGAAATCAACGGTGTCACCTATGTGGGCAATGAGGCACGCTTCCTCATCAATGATGAAGAACCTTATGACTGGACATGGTGGAATGGTGGCTCTGCTGCTTGGGAAAGCGTAGTGAAGGGACAGTACGGTTCTTCATGGGCACCTGTGGCCGATGCTTCCATTGCCGACTATGAGCTGGTATTGAGCAGCACGGCCGATGGCTACAAATGGGATGACGGTACCAATGCCGGTAAGCTTGCCATTGAAGACGGCAAATTGAAATTTATGGATGCCGACGGCAATCCGGTTGAGATAACCGTCCTCACCGCTACCGGTGATAAGCGCACGGTGGAAGTGAAGGGAAGCGAGTTTACCGTAATGGCTTGCGATGTCACCAGCTCTTTCCAGATGGGTGTGCCTGCAACGACCAATGACAAGGGAGCCGTGGATTCTTATCTTTGTGCCAACCTCAACTACAAACCTATCGCTACCGGACCTACCGGGCCTACTGAAATCAAGGTAGACAACAGCAAGGTACAAATTCTTTTCGGTGACGGAAATCCCGATCGTTTGCGCTTGCAGTTCTACAATCCTTGGGGCGGTGGTGACGCGGGATGGCCGATCGACATCACGAAGGTGAAGTTGAAAAAGAACCAGACGCTGAAGATACAGTACAAAGTGCTGAGTGGAATCACTTGGAACGAGGGCGCGACTCCTAAGACCGTGATTATGGACAATAACATCGGAAATGCTTGGGAAGATGACTGCTACAACCTGGCTCATGCCGTGGCCTTTGATACTGCCGAAGGAGCTGTACAGACTGTGTCCGTGACCAATACCACCGGTGCCACTGTGACTTACGAAGGAAGCAGTTGTATCTGTATCGGTATCCAGAATAAGGGACTTGCTACTGTGGCTGCCACCGAAGACGGACAGCCGGATGTGAAGGTTGAGATAATTTCGATGACCATTGAATAACCACTTAAATGAATTTAGTATATATGAAGACAAAGATATATTTAGGAATACTTTCACTTGTACTGGGTCTTTCGCTGGCTTCGTGCAGTGAAGATGACGACTATACTATCCACACCACCCCGATTCTGAACGAATCGTCGGTGGTGACGGGGTCGTCCGATGTGACCGCCACTACCGCTACACTCCATGCCACGCTCTCCGGGTTGGATGGCATGGATGCCGGAAGCTATAAGACCGGCTTCTTCTATGGTTTTGCGCAAGACAACCTGCCCGAGGACGTGCAGGCTGCTTATGACGGCAGCGCCTTCAGTGCTCAGTTGAACGGGTTGAACAATAACTCTACGCTCTATTATCAGGCTTATGTATGCTTGCAGGGTAAGGTGTATTACAAAGGTGAGGTGAAAAGCTTGCTCACCACCGATGCCAAGGTGGCTACTGCCGATGCCGCATCTGTCGACTTCGCCTCGGCTGTATTGGGTGGGACATTGACCGATGCTACGGCCGATGCTACTTGTGGTGTTGTTATCTCTACTTCATCCGATGTAGAAGCGGTTCGTGCAGGCCTTATAGTGAAGAGTGAGGAACTTAAGGACAGCTATTCATTCGTCCATGAAGGGTTGGTGCCCGAAACGCAATACTATTATGCGGCTTACCTCAATCTGGGTAGCGGCATTGTGTATGGTGAGGTGAAGAGCTTCACTACTCCTGCCTATGACTTCGATCTCGACAATGACCTTGTCGACCTAGGACTCTCCGTGAAGTGGGCTCGCTTCAATGTGGGTGCCAAGAGCGAGACTGGACTGGGTGGCCTTTTCGGATTCGGTGACCTGACCGGATGCAACAATAGCATCGACCCTGCCGACTATGCTTCGGCCGATACTTATAAAACGGCTTCCGACTTGGCTTTCCGTGCATTTCAAGGGCGTGCCACACTGCCTACTGCCGATGATTTCGAGGAACTCTTCACGTTGTGCCAGAAAGAGTGGACTGAGCAGAATGGAGTGACAGGTTTCAAGTTCACCGGTCCTAATGGTAATTCCATCTTCCTGCCTGCAGCCGGTACGCGTGTGGCAAACGATGTGACGGCGCTGGGTACTGAAGGATATTACCTCACCGGTACTGTCAACTCTTCCAATACAGAATTTGCGGTAGGTTACCAGTTTGCAGCTTCTGTCAATCACCGTATCACTGCCGCAGTTTATCAAGGTATGGCTGTACGCGCTGTTTCCACAGCCAAGAACGTACCGTTCAACAAGGCTCTGCTCTATCAGAAGTGGTATCTTGACAATGGCCAGGACGGTAAGCAGCACGTGTTTGAAGGACCTTTCACGCAGTGGGGTGTTACGGACAACTGGAGCACAGTTTCCAACGGACAACCCAACATTGAACAGCAGATTCATTGGGAGATGGGTACGGATAATGGCTGGATAGGTTATACTTACGGAAAGGACTATGGTTATATGGAGCTCAAGGAGGACGGTACGGTGAATATTCATCGTATTGCCGAAGACGGTACCGTGACCGATGAAACCGGTAAGTTTACGATTGACGAGGCGAATAAAGTGATTGACATCGACATAGATGTGCTTTGTGCCAATACTTGGATTGGCACGAAGAGTGGTAAGCTGAACATTCTGTCGTTGACTGCCGACGGCTTGCAGATTGCCCTGCCCGATGGCGACTATGGCTATTCGTTGAACTATTACAGCCAGGCCAAGGCCGATGCCGATGCGCAGGTTCCTGTATTGCTCAATATCGCCGATTCATCATGGGCAGGAAGTTGGGATGCACTGCTTGTAGCCATTTCACCCGAAGACTTGGCTGGACAGCACACGTTTGTTTTCGAGGGAACTTGTACCGATGCTATGGTGTTTACGCTTGACTTTGCCGGTATGGCGAAGCGCTATCCCAATTCGTTTGTACGCATTGACGACATCAAGCTGGACGGTACTTCCATCCGGTTTGATGCCAACCGCTTCTATTATGGCGACATTGAAGGAAACGGCAAGTACCGTGTTCAGTTGTTCAATGCTTATGGGGCGGGTTCTGTAGGCAATGCTGTTCCTCTCAGTCCGTTCAGCAATGTAGAAAATCAAGGTACCGAGCCTGCCATCCATTTCAAGGAGAAGCTTGAGATTGTCTGCACCGTCATTACCGACGGTACCGGTGCAGGTATTTATACGCCCAATCTGGTTACTGTCAATCCGGATTGGGGAAGTGCATGGGGATATAACGCAGGAGCTACGTTCGAGGTGAAATACGAGAACTTCCAGTACAGCCTTGTGGCTTCTCAGTTCGACATTAAGTACGAATCTGCCGACTATGCGGCAGGTTCCATCATGACCTTCGTTGAAGTGGCTGACATTTACAAGTATTTCCCCGGTTTACATGCCACACTTGACAACCTCTATCTGGATGGCAAGGAAGTGACATTTGATGCATCCAAAGTGCTCGATGCCAATGAATCCCCGAAGTATCGTCTGGAACTTTGGAATTGCTATGGGACAACAAAGGATAAAGGGTGCGCTTTCGGTACTCCTGATGGTGATGTTATCAAGGAACTTGGTTTCAGCAGTTCTATGGAAGTGAAGTTCACGTTCCACACTCTTTTCTCTGTTCCTGAATGGTAAGAGGGATAGACGGAAATATACTGGTTAGATAGGAAATCCGGGATGCAGGCCATCCCGGATTTTTTGTTTTGCCCTCACCGGTGTGCATCGTTCTGATATAGATTGAAGAACCATAGAGAGAATAAAATAAAGGAGGTGGTCCGTAAGGCGGCGCTTTGATAGCTCTTTGCCTTGTACTTTGTTCGGACGGGATGGGTACTTATTGCGATAAACATAGTGATTTTATGGTATCTCCACTAAAGTGGTCCGCCTTGTTCATAGTAGTGAACAAATCAGCCCACTTAGGTGAACAAACTTGTTCACCTAAGTGGGCCGTTCATGAATCTTTGTACTGAACCGGACAGACAAAAGGGCGGAAGCGGAGAAAAGCAGGGGCTTTCTCTAAGATTGGCTGCTATTTTCCTTCGTAATCAAAGTATTCAAAGTCTGCATATGCTTTTGAGGTTTGAGAACCGGAGACGGCATACAATCCCAGCATGATTCCCGTAAAGCCACCGGCAGTTTCTGTACTGATATAGCGCGTATTCATTCGGCCCAGTTCTTTGAAGTCCTTTCCGTTTGTGGCATACTCGAACGAATAGATTTCGTTGCTGCCTTTTACACGGAGTTGTACTTTCCCCTGGGGCAGAATAACTTCCTTTTCCGTATGGGTCAATTCATTCAATTGGTAGCGCAATACTACAGCTTGTTTCCCGTCTGCCAATTGCTTGACTAATAAATCGTAATGGGACGATTCGAACATGTAGACCGTCAGGCCGGCTTCGTCGCCACTGGCGGCTTTTTTCAGTTGCATGGAAGTGGTGGCTGTGAAGTCGATATGTTCTTGCCGGCGGCCGGCAAAAGTAGGACTGCCTTTCCCGTTGTTCAGGTTTACGGGGGTTGCTTTCAGACGGAGGTTACCGGAAGCAAAGGTATAGTTTTCCGGATGATAGTTTCTGATATGAACCCATTCGGGACCTAATTTGCCGTTTTTGAAATCGGTGCGTGCAGGCTTGGGGGCAAGAGGATGTTGCGGTAGGGTTGGCACATCCATTTGCAGGGCTATTGTGCCATCTCCGTTTACTACCGGCCAGGCATTCTTGTCCCAGCGCACGGGAGCAAGGAACGTTTCGCGTCCCAGCAGGTGATGGTTGCCGCTTTGCGGACGGAAAGCGAGACACACCATCCACCACGAACCGTCAGGGGCTTGTATCAGGTCGGCATGGCCGGTTCCTTGTATCGGGCTGTTTTGTGCATTCTTGTTGATGTGGGTCAGGATGGGATTGGCGGGATTCTCTTCGTACGGGCCGTCTATATCGCGGCTACGGGCTATTGTCACTTTGTGGCCGTATTCCGTGCCGCCTTCGGAAATCAGCAGATAATACCAGCCGTCTTTCTTGTAAATATGCGGCCCTTCAGGGTGCCGTCCGCCCGTGCCGTTCCAGATGCGTTTGGACTCGTTGAGTTGTTCGCCGGTTTTGGGGTTGATTTCGCACAGATAGATACCTACGCCCGGATTGCTGACGAGGTAACACTTGCCGTCTTCAAAATAGAGGGACGGGTCTATACCGCCTTGCTTGAGCCATACGGGTTCTGACCATTCGCCACGCGGGTCGGTAGTGTGTACAAGGAAGTTGCCTTTGTCGGACACGTTGGTGGTAATCATGTAGAATGTACCGCTGTTGTAGCGGATGGTAGGTGCATAGATTCCTCCCCATGGGCCGGCGTCGTGAAGCGGCAGTTGTGAGGGGCGCGTCAGGCAGTGTCCGATTTGTTCCCAGTTGATGAGGTCTTTGCTGTGGAACAACGGTACGCCCGGGAAATATTGGAAACTACTGTTGACCAGATAAAAGTCATCTCCTGCGCGGCAGATACTCGGGTCGGGATGGAAACCGGGAATAACGGGATTTTGATAACTTTGCCGGTTTTGTGAAAAGCAGGACAGGCTGAGCGCCAGTCCTAAAAGTAACATCATCTTTCTCATAAATACATTGTATTTTAAATAGTTTATCAGATATATGAATCAGGGTAGTTGAAGGAAGTGTTTATACACAAAAATAAAGTATTCTTTCGGTTCAAGCAAGCCGGATGTGTCTGATGTCATTCAATGATAACTTTTGAGCCCTATTCGGAAACAAATGATACCGTTGCAGATAACATGGCATCGGTGTGTTTTCCGCCTTTTCCGCTACTTTTGCTCTCACTGATTTAACCATTATTTTTAATACGTAAAGACATGATGAAGAATATCATTGAAAAATTCCAAATTTGCCTGGTGCTGTCGGCACTGCTTTTCTCTTCTTTCGTTGCCGCATGTTCCGGCAATGATGATACTGTGACTCCGGAAATAACGATTCCCGCGAACATTCTGACGGATGGAATGACTTTCTCCAAGACCGGAGGAACAAGTACGCTGAACATCAAGTCGAACGTTGCATTGGAAGTTACCAGCAGTGCACCGGAGTGGTGTAAGGTTACTGCCGAAAGTTCTGCTTCGAGTAGTATTTTGAAGTATACCGTTATGGCAGAAGCCAATACGGACACGAGTGACCGTGAAGCCAAGGTAACGGTGAAAGCCGGAGGCAGCGAAGTAGGGAGCTTCACAGTGAAACAAACGGCTGCGGACGGATTAATCATATCCAACTCTACCTCTTTCGACCTGCCAGCTGCGGGAGGAGATGTCTCTGTAGTGGTGGAAACCAATGGTGACGTACAAGCCGTTTCTGATGTTTCTTGGATAAAGGCGGTCAATACCCGTGCCATGGAAGACAAGATTTTCAAGTTTACCGTCTCTTCCAATCCTCTGGGAGCGCGCGAAGGCCATATCACTTTTACTTTGGGTAGCCTGACGGAGACTGTGACCGTAAAACAGGCTGCGGGCGAGGTCGGCAATATGGGAAGCGACGCCAGGACACTTGCCGCCAAGATGTATGCAGGTATCAATATCGGCAACACGCTGGAAGCTTGTGATAACAAGAACAAGATAGCGAGCGAAACGTTATGGGGAAATCCTAAAGTGAGCGAGGCATATATCAAAGGGCTGAAGGCATTGGGATTTAATGCGGTGCGCATCCCTTGCGCGTGGGATTACTACATTGTGAATCCATCGACCTATGAGATAGATGCTGCATGGCTCGACCGGGTGAGCGAAGTGGTGGGCTACTGTGTAGCCAATGATATGTATGCCATTGTCAATATCCATTGGGATGGCGGTTGGCTTGAAGAGAGTATCACCCATGGTTACAGCAGCGAAGTAGATGCCAAGCAGAAAGCTATCTGGACACAGATTGCCAATAAACTGAATGCTTATGACGAACACCTGCTCTTTGCCGGATGTAACGAACCCGGACAGCAAGACCAGGGGAACGTTGGCACATCGGCCATAGATGTCATCTTGAAATACGAACAGACCTTCATTGATGCCGTGCGTGCCACCGGAGGAAATAATGCGAGCCGTTGTCTGATTGTGCAAGGTCCTTATACCAATATTGACAAGACGGTGAATGACTACACGATGCCCAAGGATGAGGTACCCGACCGTCTGATGGTGGAAGTTCACTTCTATGATCCCTATCAGTTCACCATGATGAACCATGACGAAACCTGGAGCAATGTATTCCTTTATTGGGGTAAGGATAATCATGTATCCGGTTCCATTCATAATGCCACCGGTTACGAAGAAGATTATGTGAAGCAGCAATTCCAGAAGATGAAAACGGCCTATGCAGATAAGGGAATTCCTGTGATTGTAGGCGAGTATAGTGCCATGAAGCGGGCAAAAGAAGACAAGATAGAGGGGACTTCTGAACTTGCCTATCCTGATATTGACCAGGAGATGCATAACAAGAGCCGCTCCTATTGGAATGAGGTAGTCACCCGAGAGGCGAAAAAACACGGTTGTGTCCCCTTCTATTGGGAAACCGGCGGTGACATGAACCGTGGTACGGGTACGGCGAAGGAGGCTTATGCCATTGAGGGCATCATGAAGGGAGCCGCAGCCGGTCAATACCCTTATTGATTGAGTGGTGGATAGAATAAAAGACAGTTTTTAAAAGTATCATACAAATAGGTTTTATAGGTTACAAGGATTGTTGATATAGTTTTTTTGATTGGTTACGGAGAAGTATGTCCGCGAGGGATATGCTTCTCCTTCTTTAAAAATCCTTGCCTTTTCTTGCTTTTCTGTTCGTTTTTCACTTCATTTGCAATAAAAATAACTTCCCTTAGCTCTGATAGTATGAAAAGACTGCAACTACTGCTCTTGTGGGTTTGGATGGTATGTTTCTCTGCTGCTTCACACGACTACATGTTTAAACATTTGGAAGTGAAAGACGGACTTTCCAATAATCAGGTTAATGCTATTTATAAAGATTCAAACGGATTCATGTGGTTTGGTACAGCTTCGGGGCTGAACCGCTATGATGGTTACAATATAAAGATTTATCGCAGCCAGAAAGATGATGAGAAATCTCTTCCCGATAGTTATGTCGAGGATATACAAGAAGATACGTCCGGTAATTTGTGGATACGTACGGGAGGCGGGTATGCCATTTACAACTCGGCTTCCGATGTTTTTGACCGTAATGTGGAAGCCTGGATGTGGAACATCGGTCTGACCGGAAATCCTTCGCTTATCTATATTGATAAGGAAAAGACTTTCTGGATCTATATTAATGGTAAAGGTGTTTACAGCTATAGAGAGGAACAGAAAAATGCCGTAGCAGTAAAGGGGGCGGATGAACTGCTTGCGAAAGCCGAAGTGTCCGACATGAAAGAATGCGGCGAAGGAATCCTGCTGGTTCTGAGTAACGGTATCTTGGCTTGTATAGATGAGGAAAAGCAAAATATCAAGTGGACCAATCCGGGCATTGCCGAAGATTGCAGGGAAGTAAAGAATGCTACCTTTGATTTGTTTGTCGACCATAGTGGGCGGGCGTGGATATTCAGTGTGGAGGGGATGTGGATTTATAGCCTTTCTCAGAAGGTTTGGGAACAGCGTTCTCCCCGAACGGACACCTACAATACCGTACGTGCAGTGGCACAGGATAAATACGGATGTATATGGGTAGGCAGGGATCAGGATGGCGTTGAATTGATAGAACCGGCGGGACGGAAAATCCGTCTGGCGAATGAACCTAATAACGGGCGTACTCTGTCCAACAATACAATAACGGCTCTTTATGAAGATGAGGCCGGTACGATGTGGGTGGGAACCTACAAGAAAGGCATCTCTTTCTATAATGAAAGCATTTTCAAGTTCGGTATTGCCGATGTAGGCGACATCAATTGCGTGGAGGACGGAGGCGGTGACATCGTATGGCTGGGAACCAACGACCGCGGGCTGGTGCGCTGGAATAGCGTGACAGATGAACGTATGGTTTTTTCGCATACGGCAGATCCCCACTCTATCTCGAGTGATGTCATAGTCTGCCTTCTTCGGGACAGTAGCGGCAGAGTGTGGGCAGGTACTTTCTGGGGCGGACTGAATTGCTATGATGGGAACCGCTTTATCCATTACCGGTCCCGTAAGGGAGACAGTAACTCACTGGTCTACGACAATGTATGGGCATTGGCAGAAGATGCGGACAAAAATATCTGGATCGGTACGTTGGGGGGAGGATTGCAATGCCTGAATCCTCAGACGGGGATATTTACCACCTATTCTACAGGTAATTCAAACCTTGTGTCGGACTATATCTCATCCCTCTGCATCAGCTGTGACAATAATCTGGTTATCGGTACTTCGGCAGGGATGGCTTTCATGGACCTGAGGACCGGCGAGATTACAAATTTTGCAGGTACAAAATCGGGTAAGACCAGACTTTCCAACCAAAATATCAATCAAGTTTACGAAGATAGTCGCGGTTTGCTATGGATAGCCACGCGTGAAGGCTTGAATGTATATGACAGCAAACGGGATGAATTGTACGAAGTGCCTATCAAGCCCGGTTTCTCCAAACTATTGATATTAGGTATTACGGAAGATGAAAACAAAAGTATATGGATCAGCACCGGAGGAGAACTGATAAACGTGGTGTTGTCCGTTGACAGCAAGACGGAGCAGCCCGTGTTCCGTTGCTATACCTATAATGACAAGGACGGGTTGCAGAGTTGTGACTTCAACCAGCGTTCCCTCAAACGACTGCATACGGGCGAGATTGTAGTGGGAGGACTGTATGGGCTGAATCGCTTCCAGCCGGGCAACATAAAGTATAACCGTACGTTGCCCAAGGTTATGTTTACCGGTTTCCAGTTGTTCAATGAAGACGTGAAGGTGGGCAAGGAGTATGCAGGACGTGTCATCTTGAAGGAAGCTTTGAATGAAACAGAAGAAGTTGTCTTGGATTATAAGCAGAATGTGTTCACGGTGCTGTTTGCGTCGGACAATTTCGTGCTGCCCGAAAAGACACAGTATTTCTATAAATTGGAAGGATTTAATGAGAACTGGCTGACGAGTATGTCCGATATGCATCGCGTTACCTATACCAATCTGGCTCCGGGGACTTACATCTTAAAAGTGAAGGCTACAAACAGTGACGGATATGCGGGCACTGAAGAGGCTTCGCTCAAGATTGTCATTCTTCCGCCTTTCTGGATGACTCCGTGGGCATATATCGTTTATGCTCTTCTGATAGTAGGAGTTGTTTCCTTTTCACTTTATGCCGTACAACGGAGGGAACGTAATAAGTTCAGAATCCGCCAGATAGAGGAAGATGCGAAGAAGAGGGAGGAGTTGAGCCAGATGAAATTCCGCTTTTTTACGAATGTCAGCCATGAGTTGCGTACGCCGCTTACGCTGATTATATCGCCGATGGAAAGTATGATGAAGGAGATTACGGACGAAAAACTGCATGGCAAGCTGCAACTGATGTACCGCAATGCGCAGCGTTTGTTGAATTTGGTCAACCAGTTGCTCGATTTCCGTAAGAATGAGATGGCAGGATTGCATCTCACTTTGTCCGAGGGGGATATTGTGGCGTATGTGCGTAGCATCTGTGCTTCTTTCCTGATGCTTTCTGAAAAGAAACATGTACATCTGACATTCTTTTCGGCCATGGAATCGCTGAATATGTCATTCGACGAGGATAAAATTGGTAAAGTTGTGATGAATCTTCTATCCAATGCCTTCAAATTTACCCCGGACGGGGGACGTGTGGATGTGGCATTGGAAATGTCGAAAGAGATGTCCGGAAGATTGCTGATAAAGGTATCGGATACCGGTGTTGGCATTAGGGATGAAGACAAGGAGCGAATTTTTGAACGTTTCTATCAGGTGGAGCAGGAAGAACCGGAACACCAGTCAACGGGTAGCGGTATTGGCTTGAGCCTGGTACGCGACTTTGTGACGCTGCATGAGGGCACGGTGCGCGTTGTTGACAATGTGGGGTCCGGTAGTGTGTTCCTGATTGAGCTTCCGGTTAAACATGTGCATGTAAGTCCTTCCAAGCCTGCACCGCTTGCAGAAGAGGTGGAAGAGCATGAGGAACTTTTGCCGGATATGGAAGAGGAACCGCTTCCGGATGATTTGCCGGACGATATGGAGGAGGATAATGAAGATGAAAAAGAGAAGCCGTTGGCCCTGATTGTGGATGATAATGAAGATTTGGTTGCCTTCATGAAAGATAGTCTGAGCTTGTATTTCCGTATACAGTCAGCTTCTAATGGCCGGGAAGCTTGGCAGAAAATACCGGAACTGATGCCGGATGTTATTGTCAGCGACGTAATGATGCCCGAGATGGATGGAAATGAACTGTGTCGCTGGGTGAAGACCGATAAACGCACGAGTGACATTCCGATGATATTGCTCACTGCACGGCAGGCTGTGGAAGATAAAGTGGAGGGGTTGACCATCGGTGCAGATGATTATGTGACGAAACCTTTCAATGTGGAAATCCTGATTCTGCGTATGCGCAAGCTGATTGACCTGAGCAAGAAGCGCAAGGCAAAGTCGCTCATCGACCCCGAACCGAGCGAGATAGCCATTACTTCGCTGGACGAAAAGTTGGTGGAAAATGCCATCAAATATGTGGAGGCGAACATCGGTCGGTGTGACTTGTCCGTAGAAGAGTTGAGCCGGGGATTGGGTATGAGCCGGGTACATCTTTACAAGAAACTCTTGCAGATAACCGGTAAGACACCCATTGAATTTATCCGTGTCATCCGTCTGAAAAGAGCGGCGCAGATGCTGCGCGAGAGTCAGCAGAATGTATCGGAGATAGCGTATCAGTTGGGCTTTAACAACCCCAAGTATTTCAGCAAATATTTCAAGGATGAATTCGGTGTTTTGCCCTCTGTTTATCAGGAAAGAGAGGGTAGATAACAAAAGATACCCCTTACGGAAACATATTGTCTTTTAGGGTAATCAAAAGCGCCCTTTTGTTTCAACATCGGGGAGACCCGTTTTTGAAGGAAACTTTCTATTTTTACATCGGAGAAAATTCACTTTAAAAACAGTAATATGAAATTGAAAAACACTTCAGTTTATTTGCTTGCCGGATGGATGCTCGCCGCATGTTCCGGAGGCGGATTCCAAAAGACCGAGAACGGTGTTGTTGTGGAAGTCAAGCAGCAGCAACCGACGGATGTGCGTAAAGTAAGATTGGAAGTAATGGGTGAGAAGCTCATTCATGTATCGGCTACTCCTGAGAAGGAATTTTCAAAGGAGCAGAGTCTCATTGTGATCCCTCAACAGAATAAGACCGACTTTAAGGTCGAAGAGCAGGGCGATGAAGTGACTGTCAAGACATCGGAATTATGTGCCATTGTGTCCAAGACAACGGGTGAGGTACGCTTCACGGATGCCGACGGCAAGCAGATTCTGGCTGAAGACTCTGACGGGCGGACCTTTACTCCGGTGGAAGTGGAAGGTACGAAAGGATATACAGTACGTCAAGTATTCCAGTCGGCAGGCAATGATGAGGCTTTCTATGGCTTGGGCCAGCACCAGGCGGATGAGTTCAACTATAAAGGTAAGAATGAGGAACTGTTCCAGTACAATACAAAGGTGTCTGTACCCTTTATCGTGTCTAATAAGAACTACGGTGTGCTTTGGGACAGCTATTCGCTCTGCCGTTTCGGTGACCCGCGCGATTACTCACAGCTGGGTGATGTCTTCAAACTTTATGATAAAGAGGGCAAGGAAGGTGCTTTGACCGGTACATATATTCCGGGCAAGAAAGACGTGGAAACCCTTGTACGTCGTGAGGATTCTCTTTATTTTGAACATCTGGACCGTGCCGCACATCTGAGTAAGGTGATTAATTTGCCTGCGGAGTTCCCGTTCGGAGGGTCCGACGTAGTTTATGAGGGAGAAATAGAACCGGCAGAAAGCGGCTTGTTCCGCTTCATCCTTTACTATGCAGGCTACATGAAAGTATATATTGATAATGAGTTGGTGGTTCCCGAACGTTGGCGTACGGCTTGGAATCCTAACAGTTATAAGTTTGCTGTCAATCTGGAAGCGGGCAAGCGCGTTCCGTTGAAGATAGAGTGGAAGCCTGATGCCGGTGTTTCTTACTGCGGTCTGCGGGTATTGAGTCCGGTGGCTGATGAAGAACAGAACAAACTCTCCTGGTGGGGTGAAATGCAGAATGAAATAGACTACTATTTCGTTTATGGTGATGATATGGACGATGTGATTAGCGGCTACCGTACATTGACAGGTAAATCCCAGATTATGCCGAAATGGGCGATGGGTTACTGGCAGAGCCGTGAGAAGTACAATACGCGTGAGGAGGTTCTCTCCACCTTGAAGGAATTCCGTGAACGTCAGATTCCTATCGACAATATCGTAATCGACTGGCTGCACTGGAAGCAGGATTCTTGGGGAAGCCATGAGTTCGACCCCGAACGTTTCCCCGACCCGAAAGGAATGGTCGACTCCATCCACGCCATGAACGGACGTCTGATGATTTCCGTATGGCCCAAGTTCTATGCTACGACCGAACACTTCAAGGAATTTGACGAAAAAGGCTGGATGTATCAGCAGGCTATCAAAGACAGCATCAAAGACTGGGTAGGCCCCGGCTATCTGGGCTCTTTCTATGACGCATACGATGCCGATGCACGCAAGCTCTTCTGGAAGCAGATGCAAGACCACTACTATCCTCTGGGTGTTGACGCTTGGTGGATGGATGCCAGCGAACCGAACATACGCGACTGTACGGATTTGCAATACCGCAAGGACCTTTGCGGCCCGACGGCACTTGGCCCCTCTGCCAAGTTCTTCAATGCATACGCACTGATGAATGCTGAAGCTATCTATGACGGACAGCGCGGCGTGGAACCGGACAAGCGTGTCTTCTTGTTGACACGTTCCGGCTTTGCAGGATTGCAACGCTATTCTACTGCCACCTGGAGTGGTGACATCGCTACCCGTTGGGAAGATATGAAAGCGCAAATCTCTGCCGGCTTGAACTTTGCTGTCAGCGGTATCCCTTATTGGACCATGGACATCGGCGGATTCTGTGTAGAGAACCGTTATGTGGCTGGTCAGATGGAATTCAACAAGACTGGACGTGAAAATGCTGATTATAAGGAATGGAGAGAGTTGAATACCCGTTGGTATCAGTTCGGCGCTTTCTGCCCGTTGTTCCGTGCACACGGCCAGTATCCGTACCGTGAGGTTTGGAATATCGCTCCGGCAGGACATCCGTGCTACAACTCCATCGTTTATTATACGAAGCTGCGTTACAACATGATGCCGTATATCTATTCTTTGGCAGGTATGACTTATTTCAATGATTATACCATCATGCGTCCGCTCGTAATGGACTTCACAGCTGATGCAAACGTCAACAATATAGGTGACCAGTTCATGTTCGGTTCTGCCTTGATGGTGGCTCCGGTTTACGAATATGGCGCACGCAGCCGCGAGGTTTATTTCCCGGCAAGCTGTGGTTGGTATGACTTCTACTCCGGCAAGTATGTGGATGGCGGCCAGAAGTTGACAGTAGATGCTCCTTATGAACGTATTCCGCTCTACGTATGCGAAGGTGCCATTGTACCTTATGGTCCGGACATGCAATACAGTGATGAAAAACCGGCTTCGGAAATCACCCTCTATGTTTATACGGGTAAGGACGGCGCATTTACGCTCTATGAGGATGAAGGTGTGAACTATAATTATGAGAAGGGACAATATGCCACTATACCGTTTGCCTATAACGATGCTGAGGGTACACTGGTTATCGGCGACCGTACGGGTGACTTCCCTGGTATGCTGAAGGAACGTACTTTCAATGTAGTGAAGGTAAGCAAAGACCGGCCGCAACCGTTCGACTTAAAGGCTAAAGGTACAACGGTGAAGTATGACGGAAAAGCACAAACCGTAAAATTATAATCAGAATGATAGACGACGGTGCCAGGGAGAGAAATCTTCCCGGTACCGATCTCGTCGTTCCTCGGTGCCGAACGATGCCTTCCCCGGTGCCAGGAACTTCCCTACTTCTGAATAGCTGTGAGAGAGGAATAGGCACTCGATAATCTTTTAGATATTTATTACTATGAATAAAATCATATTGTCTTTGGCCATCGGGCTGTCCCTGCTGGCCGGTTGCAATGCTCCTAAAGAGGTAGCTGGCGATGACCGTAGCTTGGATTTTACTGCCGACTGGGCCTTTCGCTTGGGAGACGATACGGCGGCAGCCCGTCCGGATTATAATGACGCAGACTGGCGGAAACTGAACTTGCCCCACGATTGGGCCATTGAAGGAGAATTCAGTAAAGACAATCCTTCGGGAACGGGTGGAGGTGCACTGCCTGGTGGTATAGGCTGGTATCGCAAGACTTTTACTGCCGATAAGGCCGATGAGGGCAAACGCTATCGCATAGATTTCGATGGTGCCTATATGAACTCCACCGTTTATATCAATGGCCATGAATTGGGGACACGTCCCTACGGGTACATCTCGTTCAGTTATGACCTGACTCCCTATATCAAGTGGGGAGAGGAGAATGTGTTGGCGGTTCGTGTGGACAATGCCGAACAGCCCAATTCGCGCTGGTATTCCGGTTGCGGCATCTACCGTAATGTATGGCTGACAAAGCTGAATCCAGCTCATATAGCGCAATGGGGTACCTATGTTACGGCAGAAGATGTGTCGAAGAACAGTGCCCAGTTGAAGATACGCACCAAACTACAGTACGATGCAGAAGCACAGATGGCCGATGTCGTCCTGCAATCCCGGTTAGTGGATGCTGACGGCAATGCGGTGGGTGAGGCTGTGTCGGAAGCGCAGTTGATGCCTCTTACTCCGGCAGAAGTGGAGCAGGAGATACACTTGAAGAATCCCCGTCTTTGGAGTATTGATACGCCCTATATGTATAGGGTAGAAAGCATCCTCAAGGATAAGCAGACCGGCGAGGTACTCGACCGTTACTATACTCCTACCGGCATCCGTACTTTCCGCTTCGATGCACAAAAAGGATTTATCCTGAATGGTGAACAAGTGAAGATAAATGGTGTCTGCATGCATCATGACTTGGGTTGCCTGGGAGCTGCAGTGAATACGCGCGCCATCGAGCGCCAGTTGGAGATTCTGAAAGAAATGGGTTGCAACGGCATCCGCTGCTCCCATAATCCTCCCGCACCGGAGTTGCTCGACCTTTGCGACCGTATGGGCTTCATCGTGATGGACGAGACCTTTGATATGTGGCGCAAGAAAAAGACCCGCCACGATTATTCACGCTATTTCAACGAATGGCACGAACGCGATTTGACTGACCTTATCGTGCGTGACCGCAATCATCCTTCCATCTTCATGTGGAGCATCGGCAACGAAGTGCTGGAGCAGTGGACGGATGCCAAAGCCGACACCTTGAGTCTGGAAGAGGCCAATCTGGTCTTGAACTTCGGTCACAGTGCGGATATGCTGGCAAAGGACGGAGAAATGTCCGTCAACTCACTGCTGACAAAGAAACTGGCGGATATGGTGAGAAAGCTCGATGCCACGCGCCCCGTGACGGCAGGCTGCAACGAGCCGAACCCGAACAATCATTTGTTCCGTTCCGGTGCGCTTGATATTATCGGCTTCAATTACCATGACGACTGGTTTGCAGGTGTTCCCGTGAACTTCCCCGGTAAGCCGTTCATCGTAACGGAAAGTGTTTCCGGCCTGATGACACGCGGTTACTACCGGATGCCGAGTGATTCGATGTTCATCTGGCCCGAACGTTGGGACAAGCCTTTCTATGATGCCTCGTTCTCTTGCTCCTCCTACGACAACTGTCATGTTCCTTGGGGCAACCGTCACGAAGGTACTATGCGCCATGTAAAGAACAACGACTTTATCAGTGGACAATACGTCTGGACGGGCTTCGATTATATCGGTGAGCCTACTCCTTACGGTTGGCCGGCACGTAGCTCTTACTTTGGCATTATCGACTTGGCTGGCTTCCCGAAGGACATCTACTATATGTATCAGTCCGAGTGGCGTCCGGACAAGGCGGTGTTGCATCTTTTCCCGCATTGGAATTGGACGGAGGGACAAGACATCGATTTGTGGGCATATTATAACAATGCCGACGAAGTGGAGCTTTTCGTGAATGGAAAGTCGCAGGGTGTGCGCAGCAAGGGAAAAGACGATTTCCACGTCATGTGGCGCGTGAAGTATGAGCCGGGTACGGTAAAGGCTGTTTCCCGCAAGGAAGGAAAGACTGTGGCCGAGCAGGAAATCCGGACAGCGGGCGAACCTGCGCAGATTCGTCTCAGCCCCGACCGCAGTACCATTCAGGCAGATGGCAAAGACTTGAGTTTCATTACGGTTGAGATTCTGGACAAAGATGGAAATTTGTGTCCGAATGCCGAAAACGATGTGACCTTTGCCGTAGAAGGTGCCGGCTTCATTGCTGGAGTGGATAACGGAAGCCCCATCTCTATGGAGAAGTTCAAGGACAACCACCGCAAGGCTTTCTACGGAAAGTGCCTGGTGGTACTGCAGAACAACGGTGAACCGGGTGGTGTCAAGGTGACGGCTACGGCTGATGGACTGGAGAAGGCGACGACGGCGATTAAAGTTAAATGATAATTTGATGTGCTAATTGGCACATTAGCATATTAACCAATTAAGACATGAAGAATAAATTTTTAGCAACCTTATTTCTTGCATGCTCCATCAGTACCGTGTCTGCACAGACACCGGTCTATATGGACGATGCACAACCTATTGAAGCACGTGTAAAGGATGCTCTCAGCCGGATGACACTGGAAGAGAAGGTAGCCCTTTGCCATGCGCAGAGTAAATTCAGCAGTGCGGGTGTTCCGCGGCTCGGCATTCCCGAGCTTTGGATGAGCGACGGCCCTCACGGTGTCCGTGCCGAAATCAACTGGAATGACTGGGGATATGCCAACTGGACCAATGACAGCATTACCGCTTTCCCGGCCTTGACTTGTCTGGCCGCTACCTGGAATCCGGACATGTCTGCCAAGTATGGCAAGGCCATCGGTGAGGAAGCGCGCTATCGTGAAAAGGATGTGTTGCTGGGCCCCGGCGTCAACATCTACCGCACTCCGATGAACGGGCGTAATTTTGAATATATGGGCGAGGACCCTTATCTGGCCAGTGTGATGTGCGTACCTTACATCCAGGAGTTGCAGAAGAACGGAGTGGCAGCTTGTGTCAAGCACTATGCGCTGAACAACCAGGAACTGTGGCGCGGACATATTGATGTGAATCTTAGCGACCGTGCTTTGCATGAAATCTATCTGCCTGCATTCAAGGCTGCGGTAGAAGAAGGAGGTGCCTGGAGCATTATGGGCGCTTACAATAAGATTCGCGGCCAGCACGCCTGCCATAACGATTTCACACTGAACAAGATTCTGAAAGATGACTGGAAGTTCGACGGCTGTGTCATTACCGACTGGGGCGGTGCCCACGACACCTATGAAGCTGCCGTCAACGGTCTGGATATTGAAATGGGTTCTTACACCAACGGTCTGACGTCCGAGAGTGTATTTACCTATAACGATTATTACCTTGCCAACCCTTACCTCCAGATGTTGAAAGATGGCAAAGTGCCGATGTCTACAATAGATGACAAGGCTTCCCGCATTCTTCGCTTGATATTCCGTACGGCGATGAACCGTCAGAAACCCTATGGTTCGGTAGCTACGGAAGAGCATTATGCCGCTGCCCGCGAGATAGGCAATGAGGGCATTGTGCTGTTGAAGAATGCTCCGGTGATAAAGAAAGGTGCCCCGTTGCTGCCGATTGATGCAGCCAAGTATCAGAATATCCTGGTGGTGGGCGATAATGCCGTACGCTTGCTGAATCAGGGAGGAGGCTCTTCCGAACTGAAAGTGAAGGATATGGTATCTCCGCTGGATGGCTTGCGTGCCGTTTATGGTGATAAGGTAGCCTATGCGAAAGGCTATGCCGCCGGTCGTCCGATGTACGGCCGTGCAGATGAAATTCCGCAGAATGTGGTAGACTCACTCCGTGCAGAAGCCGTGGAAATGGCGAAAAAGGCAGACTTGGTGGTACTGGTAGGCGGATTGAACAAGAACCACTTCCAGGATTGTGAAGGCGGCGATCGTCTGGAATACGGCTTGCCTTTCGGGCAGGATGAACTGATTGAAGCTTTGCTGGGGGTAAACAAGAACCTGGTTCTGGTGCTTCTCAGTGGTAATGCGGTGGAAATGCCGTGGGTATCCCGGGTTCCTGCCATTGTGCAAGGCTGGTATTTAGGCTCCATGGGTGGCAAGTCTCTGGCTGACATCCTGAGTGGTGCGGTGAATCCAAGCGGAAAGTTGCCCTTTTCTTTCCCTGCCAAGTTGACGGATTGCGGTGCACATGCTTTTGATGAACTCAGTTATCCGGGCGACAGCATTAAGCAGGAGTATAAGGAAGATATTCTGGTGGGCTATCGTTGGCACGACACCAAGGAGATTCCGGCTCTCTTCCCCTTCGGTCATGGCTTGAGCTATACTACCTTTACATATGGCAAACCGGTGGCTTCTGCCAAGGCCATGGCTGCCGACGGTACGCTGACGGTGACAGTTGCCGTGAAGAATACGGGTAGCATTGCCGGAAAAGAGATTGTACAGCTTTATGTAGGCGATGATAAATGCAGTGTGCTTCGTCCTGTAAAGGAACTGAAACATTTTGCAAAAGTCGGTTTGGCGCCGGGCGAGGAGAAGAGTGTGACTTTCACCCTTACTCCGGATGATTTGAAGTTCTACGATGAGGCTTCCGCAGCTTGGAAGTACGAACCGGGTAAGTTCAAGGCATACGTTTGCGCTTCGTCTGCCGACGTCCGTGGTGTAGTTTCGTTCGAAATGCAATAATCTTATAATCAGTGCGTAACCACTGCAAAATCAGTACAACTGTTTTGCAGTGGTACTGCATACCTTTTGCAGCGCTACTGCAATTGCTTTGCAGCGTCACTGCAAAAGGTATGCAGCAATGCTGCAAAGTGTATGCAGTAAGTTTGCAGCCTGAAATCAGAATCAAAAAACAATATGAAGACACTTGCCACTCTATTTCTGCTTGCAGCCTCGTTGCTGCTTCGTGCAGCCGATGCGCCTGCCGACAGTTGTAATCATCAGTTGTATTATACGTCACCTGCCGCTATCTGGGAGGAGACTCTTCCTTTGGGCAACGGACGCTTGGGCATGATGCCCGACGGAGGCATTCTCCGTGAGCACATTGTGCTGAATGAAATATCATTATGGAGCGGAATGGAGGCGGATTATAGCAATCCGGATGCTTCGAAGAGTCTGCCTGCCATCCGGCAACTGTTGTTTGAGGGAAAGAACCGAGAGGCACAGGAGCTGATGTACAGCAGTTTTGTTCCGAAGAAGCAGGAGACTGACGGGAGATATGGAACCTATCAGGTATTGGGCGATTTGGATATAGATTTTACCTACAATTCTTCATTATCCATTCTCAACTCTCCATTAAACAACTATCGCCGTTGGCTCAACTTGCGCGATGCGGTGGCATATACGGCTTTCAGGCTGGAAGATGTCGATTATCGCCGTGAGTATTTTGTTTCCCGTGACCGTGATGTCATGCTGATTCATCTGGTTGCCGGACGTGAAGGAGCTCTGAATTTCTCTGCCCGTTTGAGCCGTGCGGAACATAGCTCGGTGACTGTCCAAGGGAACACCCTTTTGATGGACGGCATGTTGGAAAGCGGTAAGCCCGGTTTGGACGGTATGAAATACCGTGTGGCCATGCAACTCGTGCAGAACGGTGGTGAATCGTCTGTCAGCCCGGAAAACGGTATCCGCTTGAAGAACGGGCAGGAAGCCTGGCTGATACTTTCTGCCGCTACCTCCTATGCCGCTGCCGGTACCGACTTCCCGGGCGAACGCTATGCGGAAGTCTGCGACAGCTTGCTCCGTCCTTTCACCGCCCCCGCTAATTCTCCATGTTCCATTCTCCATTCTTCATTCTCCAGCCATGTCACTGCCCACCGTTTCCTCTACGACCGTGTTTCCTTGACGCTTCCTGCCACGCCGGATGATACGCTCCCGACGAACGAGCGCATCCTCCGCTTCACACAGCAGGAGTCGCCGGCATTGGCTGCTCTGTACTATAACTACGGACGCTATCTGCTCATCAGCAGTACCCGTCCCGGCAGCTTGCCGCCCAATCTGCAAGGACTCTGGGCAAATGGAGTATCGACTCCCTGGAACGGGGACTATCATACGAACATCAATATCCAGATGAACCACTGGCCCTTGGAGCAAGCCGGCCTCTCCGAACTCTATCAGCCGCTGACGACGCTGATGGAGCGCCTTATCCCTTCGGGAGAGGCAAGTGCGCGTACCTTCTATGGCGATGAGGCAGATGGCTGGGTGCTCCACATGATGACCAACGTATGGAATTATACCGCTCCCGGCGAACACCCCTCCTGGGGAGCTACCAATACCGGTGGCGCTTGGTTGTGTGCCCATTTGTGGGAACACTATCTGTATACGCAGGACAAGGATTATCTGCGCCGTATCTATCCCGTCTTGAAAGGTGCCGCCCGGTTCTTTAGTTCCACTACCGTGCAGGAGCCTTCGCATGGCTGGCTGGTAACTGCCCCCACTTCTTCTCCGGAAAACAGCTTCTATGTGCCGGGTGACAGCGTGACTCCCGTCAGCATTTGTATGGGTCCCACTATGGATGTGCAACTGCTCACCGAGCTTTATATTAATGTCATCGCCGCCGCTCGCCTGCTGGATTGTGATGCGGATTATGTGGCGAAGCTTGAGGCGGACCTGAAGAGATTCCCACCCATGCAAATCAGTAAGGAAGGATATTTGCAGGAATGGCTGGAGGATTATAAGGAAGTGGATGTGCACCACCGCCATGTCTCCCATCTCTACGGCCTGCATCCGGGAAACCTGATTTCGCCGGAGTCCACCCCCGAGCTTGCCGAAGCCTGCCGGATGACCTTGAACCGTCGTGGAGATGAGGGTACTGGTTGGAGCCGTGCTTGGAAGATAAACTTCTGGGCTCGTTTGGGTGACGGAAACCGTGCTTGGAAACTCTTCAAGAGTTTGCTGCATCCTGCTGTCGATGCTGCGACGGGAGGTCATGGTAGCGGCACTTTCCCTAATTTGTTCTGTTCGCATCCTCCTTTCCAGATTGATGGCAACTACGGTGGTGCGGCGGGAGTCGGCGAAATGCTGCTGCAAAGTCATGAAGGCTTTATCCATCTGCTTCCTGCCCTGCCGGATAGCTGGACTACCGGCAACTTCCGTGGAATGCGCGTACGCGGCGGTGCTTCCATAGACCTGGATTGGAAGGATGGACGGGCAACGAGGGCTGTTGTTACCGCTCTTGTTCCGGGGAAATTTACAGTAAAGATGCCCGCAAGTACTGTCCGTGCCGAGGTGAAGGTAGGAGGACATACGCATACTTACAAGAAACCGGCATTCTCGTTGGACTTGAACAAGGGAGAGGCGGCGACCATACATTTCTTATAAGAACGTTCCCTTCCGACAAAATTATCAAGTTATTTGTCTTTCGCGCCCGAATGCTGTACATTTGCAGCGCATGTAGAACAAATATCTTAGATAATTATGAAAAATAGAGTACGTTTTTTCTTCTTGTTTCTCGGCTTGCTGGGAGCGTTGGCAGCTCATGCACAAATCAATGAGTTGCCACGTTCCACACCCGAGGCAGAAGGAGTCCCTTCCAAGGCTGTCACTGCCTTGTTTGATTCACTGATGGCATTGCCAAAAACAGACATCCACAGCGTGGTCGTGCTGCGTCACGGCAAGGTCATCGGAGAAATCTATCCGGCTCCGTTCGCGCCGGAATATCGCCATACCATGTATTCCTGCTCCAAAACCTTTGTCGGGGCTGCCGTAGGACTTGCCATTGCAGACAACCGTTTGCTCTTGACAGACCGTGTCGGTACCTTCTTCCCGGAACTTCTTCCGGATTCGGTTTCCGCTAATCTGGCAGACATGACTGTCCGTGACCTGCTTACCATGACGTCGGGTATCACTCCCGACTGGAATATGCGCAACCTCACTTCCGACTGGATACGTACCTTCCTTGCCAAACCGGTGAAAACTCCGGGCAAGAAGTTTGAATATGATTCGATTAGTACCTATATGCTTTCTGCTATCGTGCAGAAGGTGACGGGCATGACCTTGCTGGATTATCTGAAGCAGAAGCTTTTCACCCCGATGCATATCACGGACGTTGCGTGGGAGATAAGCCCCGAAGGCATCAATACCGGTGGCTGGGGACTGCATATTCAGAGCGAGTCACTGGCAAAATTCGGATTGCTGCTGCTGAACCGGGGTGTTTGGGAAGGCAGGCAGTTGCTCCCGGCTTCCTGGGTGGAGCAGATGATGACCAGACAGATAGGAGATTATGGCTATCAGATGTGGCTTTGCGAATATCCGGGTGCTGTACGTGCTGACGGGGCTTTGGGACAATACATTCTGATTGTTCCGGATAAGGATATGGTAGTGGTCATTACCGAATGTACATTGATAGACGGTCGTCGGCAGCGTCGTCTGGTCTGGAACCGCTTGTTGCCGGAGGTCGGTGACCAGGTATTAGCGCCCGGTAAGGACTACAAGCGCCTGCAGAAGAAACAGCGTTCTTATCAACTGCCGTTAGTGCAAGGAAAGGCTGCTTCCTCCCTTTCACAGAAATACGCAGGCAAGCGCATCCTGCTCGGAGAGAACAAATACGGATGGCAATCCATCGAGCTGCAATTCAAGCAGCAAGAAGTAGTGATGACTGTGGTGGAGAAAGACGGAAAGACATACAGTCTTCCGTTTGGCTATAAGCAATGGTCGAAAGCGGCAATTGATGGCTATCCTCCGTATTCGGTTGCTGCAAAGGGGCGTTTTAAGGGTATAGAAGGCCCTTTCCAGGTGGCAGGCAGTTATGCGTGGGCGTCACTTGATGCTTTGCAACTGAAAGTACATTATGTCAACTGGATAAGCGCTCTTGGGCTTACGCTCTGCTTTGAGGATAACAAGGTACTCCTGACTGTTACGGAGAATTATTCTTCGGGTGAAGGGGTGACTTTCGAAGGTACATTAGCACATTAAAATAATGAATCGTATTTTGCTTACTCTAAAACGGCCTTTTATCTGGCTGTACCGTTTCCGGCACCGTTGCGGCTACGGTGTACATTCTCCTTTTGCCTTTAACCTGATTACGCATGTAATTTACGAAAGTACGGCTTATTATAAATATGAAGAGCTGGCCAAGGCACAGAAGCAACTGGAGCTGGAGAAAGATAAACGTTGGAAGTACGAATCGAAGAAAGTAAAACGCCTTCTGTTCCGTCTGGTAAACTATACCCAGCCGGAGACCATTGTAGATGCCGGTACGCTTGCCGCTTCTGCCCTCTATTTGAAAGCGGGGAAGGAGGGGGCAGATTATACTTCGGCTTCCGACCTTTCCGAGCTCTTTCTGGAGAGTGGCGTTCCCGTTGATTTCCTTTATTTGCACGATTATCGTCATCCCGATTTTGTAGAGGAGGTCTTCCGCATCTGTTCCACCCGTACCAGGGGAAAGTCTGTTTTTGTAATTGAAGGTATCCGTTACACTCCGCAGATGTTTGCCCTCTGGAAGCGCATGAAGCAGGACGGACAGGCAGGTATTACGTTCGACCTTTATGACCTTGGTATCATATTTTTCGATAAAACAAAGATAAAACAAGACTATATTGTCAACTTTTGATTATCTTTAGGCGTTTCAATAGTGAACAGCGGTTAGTGATTAGCTCCACTTACTAGCTGCTAAACATTAACCCCTAAACATTAATCCTTTATGAAGATATACACCAAAACCGGAGATAAAGGAACCACCTCTCTTGTAGGCGGAACCCGTGTACCTAAAACGCATATCCGCCTTGAGGCATACGGTACGGTGGATGAGCTAAATTCCAATCTGGGTCTTCTCATCACGTACCTGCTTGACGGAAAGGATAAAGATTTTCTGCAGCAAGTGCAAGACAGACTTTTTGCCGTAGGCTCTCATCTGGCCACAGACCGGGAGAAAATGGAGCTGAAAGAAGCCAGTATCATCAGCTCGGAGCAGGTGGAAATGGTGGAGCGGGAGATAGACCGTTTGGATACTCTTTTGCCTCCTCTTTCAGCCTTTATTCTTCCCGGCGGAAGTCGCGGTGCGGCACTCTGCCACGTTTGCCGTACGGTTTGCCGCCGTGTAGAGCGTCGGATTCTTGCTTTGGCCGAGCAAGTGGAAATCTCTTCAGAATTATTGGCTTATGTGAACCGCTTGTCTGATTATTTGTTCGTCCTTTCCCGTAAAATGAATCAAGACGACAAAAAAGGTGAAATATTTTGGAATAATAGTTGCAAGTGAAATAAATTGTTATACTTTTGCCGAAAAATAGAAATAGGATTTAATATTCACAATTTTAATACTAGAGACTATGTATTGGACATTGGAATTAGCATCTAAATTGGAAGATGCTCCTTGGCCGGCAACTAAGGATGAATTGATAGATTATGCCATGCGTTCGGGTGCTCCGCTTGAAGTGATTGAGAATCTGCAGGAAATGGAAGATGAGGGCGAGATTTATGAAAGCATAGAAGATATTTGGCCCGATTATCCCAGTAAAGAGGACTTTTTCTTTAACGAGGAGGAATATTGATACGCTTTAAAAGAAAAAACTTACCGGTATGTCTGGTAATATTTTGAAACATAGGGAGAAGTAATTCCAAAACCGATAACTATGGTTGAAGAATTGCTTCTTTTCTTTTTAATACCCCCACACTACAATAATAATGAATGTACAAGAAGCAACAACACGCCGGTTACCGGATTTGAAGGAAAGGCATCTGCCTGAAAACTGCCGCGAAACCATAAACACGATTTTAAAGGAGACTTACGGCTACGAACAGTTTCGTAATCTTGAGATTTACGATGACTTGTCCAAGGGAAAAGAGAAACTCTGCATTTCGCAGGGACAGCTGATAGAGAACGTTATACTGGAGGCTGAAAAGGCTTGGAAAGGTGAAACGCAGGTAGACAATATCTTGCTGACTGCCCCTACCGGCTCCGGAAAATCCTTGTTGTTCCAGCTTCCTGCCATCTATTTGGGGAAGGAGTATAATCTGCTTACCATTGTGGTTTCCCCTTTGAAGGCGTTGATTGTAGACCAGGTGGAAAGTCTGCAAGAACTGGGGTATACGCGTGTGGCATACGCCTCGTCCGATTTATCGCCGGAACAGAAGATGGAGGTTTACCGGCAGGTGCGTGAGGGGGAGATTGATTTGTTCTATCTCTCGCCGGAATTGCTTCTCTCTTACGACATCAAGCATTTTGTAGGCGAGCGCCGCATCGGTCTGGTAGTGGTCGATGAGGCACATACGGTAACGACATGGGGCAAGGAGTTCCGTGTGGACTATTGGTTCTTGGGACGTTACTTGAATACGCTGAAACAGACTCTCGGTTATAATTTCCCGTTGTTTGCATTGACCGCCACGGCTGTCTGGAATCCCAAAGGGGGCAATGACATGATATTCGAGACTATCCGTTCCCTGCAGATGGAGCCTTGTGTGCTTTATGTAGGTACGGTGAAGCGCCGGAATATTGGCTTTGACATCCGTCAGATGGAGATGGAGGACGGGGAGACATACGACAAGGCAAAGCAGCGCGTAGTTGCTGCGCGGGTCGAAGACTTCCTGGACGGTCACAAGACACTGCTCTATTATCCTTTTGCGGGTGGCATCGACATGCGCCTGAAGACGTGGGTGAAGCCGGCAGACTGGCGTCTGGTCGCCTCCTATTATGGCAAGAAGGACAAGGAACAGAAAGCTGTCATTGTGCAGGAGTTCAAGGAAGGAACCAAGAAACTGATTGTGGCTACGAAAGCTTTTGGTATGGGAGTGGACATCAGTGATATAGACCGTGTATATCATGTGGCGCCATCCAGTACGTTTGTCGACTATATTCAGGAGATAGGGCGTGCTGCGCGTGATACGGAGATACAGGGTATTGCCGCTACCGACTACCATGAGCGTGACTTCTATTATATGAAGCGTCTGCATCAGACGGGGAACATTGCCCAGGAACAGCTGGTGCTTATTCTGAGAAAGCTCATGGAAGTGTACCGCATGAAAGGGGAAAAACCGGAAATCATGGTGTCTTTGTCCGATTTTGAGTTTGTGGTGAAACTGCCGCGTACAAAGAACAAGCTGGAGTATGAAGCAGAGTTGGGACAGCTCATCAAGACTGCCTTGCTTTGGCTGGAAGACGATTTGATGCAGCGTTATGGAAGGCATCTGCTTGAAATCAGTCCCAAGAATCTGTTGACCGAAGGATATGTCCAGGACAAGACGGGTGATGTCTTTGCCCGTGAATTCCATAGCTATCTGACAAAGGTAGAAGGGGAGGACGGGGTTTACGTCGCACGTCTGGAAGCGCTTTGGGAAGAGCGTTTCCCTGAGCTTGGCTACAAGGAATTCAAACAGAAGTTGAATAATGGAACGTTGTGGGAAGGTGCCCGTACTGTGTCTGTAGGCAAGCATGAGGTGTTGTTAAAGGAAGATGCCACTGTCATCCGTGAGCGGATGGATGCCTTGTTCAAGAGTCTGACAATGATGCTGAAAACGGCATTGATAAAGTCGAAAGGACGTTTTGATGAAGAAGAACTGCGGGCTGTCTTTGCCGAGCATGGCATGGACGTGCGCTCTGCCAAACGCTTTATCGGTTCCCTGCTGGAGAGCCGCACGGAGGAAGGCCGCAGTGTGAGCTATATCAGCAGTGTGAAAAAGAAAGATTCCAATGAACTCTCTTTTACGGTGACCAAAGGCTTTGATTTGCTTCTATCGCGCTATCAAAAACTGTTTAGCCAACGTATAGTGGGCAGTAAGGGAGACCGCCTGTTGTTTTATTGCACTCCTTTCTCGGACTTGAATATGCTGCTTAATCTGCTTTCTATGCTCGACTGCCTTTCGTTCAGTGTGGAGGGTGGCGGTACGCCTTGCGTATTTATCCGTTTCAATGACCCCGAAACTCTGCAGGAACTTGCGCTTGGCGATGATTACCGCAATCTGATTCTGGATACCAACGAGCAGATATTCCAGGAGCAGATTGACTTGTTCTCTTTCTTCTTCGGAACAGATAAGCTGACGGATGAACAGCGCTGGGACTTTATCGAGGATTATTTTACGGGAATGGGAGTGGACGACTTGAAAAAGAAGTTTGTGTCCTTGTAGCACCAATTCGTTGAACAGCCTTTCCAGAGTTACAGTTCATCTTTGCTTTTACTGTAAAGATTGTGAGTAATTAGTCTAAGTGCTCCTGCAGAAACCGTTGCAGGATGCGTGCATGGTTGTATATCGGTGCTTTGGAAGCATATAGTAAGGTTATGGTATGGTGGTGTTTTATGGTGTCAATGAACCTAAGGGCGGCTTCCGAATTTTCCAGTTCCTTGCGATACATGGCTGCAAACCCCTCCCAGTGTTCCGCTTGGTCTTCGTGAAACCATTTTCTTAATTCAGGTGAAGGGGTAATATCCTTTTCCCAGACATCGTATTTCAGATGTTCCTTTTTTATGCCGCGAGGCCACAGCCGGTCCACCAATACACGGTAGCCGTCTGTTGCATCGGGTTCTTCATATACCCGTTTGATTCTGATTTGTGTCATGGCTGTTCTCTTAATTTTGCTTCCATTTTGATGGAGCGTGGGAAAACGATATTATTTTCCAGATGGATGTGCTGGTGCAAGGCCTCTTCAAATGCTTTAAGCTGTTGGAGTACGAGGCGGTAACTGTTGCAGGCATCTTCTGGAGCTGTATAGCCGTTGGTCAGATGCTCTATGTGGCGATAGCGTTCTCCTTCAATGTCATGTTCTGCCATCATGACGGATATGGGAGCTTCGATGCTTCCACAGTGGAATTCGGGCAGGGGAGTATTTTCCAGCTTAGCCTTTACCATCTCATAGATGTAGGGAAACAGTACCAGTTCCTCTTTGTCGAGATGGGCATTGAGGTCGGAGAGGGAATCATGAAAGAGAGCCTGCACATTGTAGAGTGACGGATGTTTTTCACCGTGTACGCGACATATTTTATCCAGCAGTTCTTCAATCTCGGGACCTTGTGTACGGATATTACGGTGGTGGATTTTGAGAATATAGTCCACCAATAAGTCCAGAGGCCAACTCTTGAAATCAATATTTTCGGAGGTTGTCGGAGCCAGATGCTCTATTTCTTCTATCACCTTCTCCATATCGGCTCCGGCAGTTTTACTGGCTTCGGGAAGCAGTGCGGAACCATGGCAGCAGAAATCAATGCCATATTTATCAAATATCCCGGCATTGTTGAAGTTGTCGGCTACGATTTCGCCGACTGTCATACGTTTATAATCCTTCATATGTTATCTTGTTTTTGTTTTCCACAACATTGTGGAAACCTGCTATATATACAATTATATGGCAGATAATGTTTGAAGGGTTATGATTATTTGAGTTTTCTTGCCCGGTTCTTTCATTTAAAGGAATTGGAGGAGTTATCACTTCGCTCCGCTCCGTCAGGAGTTGAAGAAGTTAAAGCCGATACTTCTGTGAATACATATGCACGAGTATTGGCTTTAACTCCTAAACCGACTTGTCGGCTGATAACTCCTTTAAATGAAAGATTCGTGGTTTCCTTGTCTATCCTTCTACTTTTTGGAATGCCAGCCGTTCGTCTCCATTGGCCAGAAGGATGATGCCGCAATATTTGAATCCGTGCTTCTTCAGTATGTATTGCAGGATATGATTGTCCCGGTGGGTATCTGCACGTAGGTTGGGTATTTGTTCGTAGCACCATTGCAGGCAGGCATTGGCCACTCCTTTGCTGTGTTCTGTACTTGCCAGCCGGTGAATGACGCCGTAAGGAAGCGTATCTTCCACCCATTTTCCTTCATAGATATGCGTATATGTGGGGTCGTTTCCACGGATAAAGGCGAAGGTTCCGATAATTTCTTCGGTATCGTCGGTGCACACATAGCTGTTTCCTTGTTCGATGTCTGCTATGACGATTTCCCTGGAAGGGTAGTTGCCTCTCCACTGCAGCATATTTCCGTCTTTCCGCATGATGTGCTTCGCTTGTTCAAAGATGTCCATAAGGATTGTAATGTCTGTGGGTTGCGTCTTTCTGATTTTTATCATAGCTTTTTATTTTATCTGTGTGGTATCTTTCTTTGATTTAGGTTGCAAAGGTAATGCGTTTTGTGATTCATTGTTCTCTTAAATGAACAAATGCTAATAGATGTTGTTTCTTTAGGAAGAATTTGCATATATTTGTCCCGTAATATTAAACACAATTGATTATGAAAAAGATTTTTAGTGCTTTCGTGATAGCTGTATGCTGTATGTTTATGGCTATGCCTGCCCAGGCCCAACTATTGAAGTGGGGTGTTAAGGGTGGTGTGAATATGACGAAAATAGATTGGGATGGTGGATATAAGGGAAACAAGGATAATTCTACCGGTTTCTTTATTGGTCCGATGGCTGAGTTTACCATTCCCATTGTAGGCTTGGGTGTTGATGGTGCTTTGCTGTTCTCTCAGCGCGGCAAGGACGAGGTGAAGCAAACAGGACTGGAAGTACCCGTAAATCTGAAATATACCATTGGCTTGGGTAGCTTGTTGGGTATTTATATAGCTGCCGGTCCCGATTTCTTCTTCGACTTCAAGAAGAAGGATTACGTAGACCGCAAGAAGGCTCAAGTGGCACTTAATTTGGGTGCCGGTGTGAAGCTGCTGAAGCATCTCCAGGTTGGCGTGACCTATCAGCTCCCGATGGGCGACTCATTTACGTGGGAGGAGGCGGGTAAGGCCATCGGTGCCAAGAATAAGACTTGGCAGGTGTCTGCGGCGTATCTCTTCTAAATGTAGTAAAACGATTTGTGGAATATAAAGAAAGGCTCTCCTACAAAAAGGAGGGCCTTTCTTGTGTTTTTGATTACTTTTCTACAATTACATCTACTGGGGCAGGTGCATCATCATGGAGTGGGGTAGCAGCTTCGCGACTAGGCTGTCTACCGTCTTTGATGGCGAGTACCCATTCCCCATTTGCTTTTATGGGGTTGAACATGAACCCCATACTACTACCTGGAGTGTCAGAATCTGAACGTGGCGTAAATTCTATTTTGTACTTCACGTCATTATTTCCTTGTGTAGAGAAGCTGAGGTAATCCAATCGATAACGAATTACCGGGAAACGCTGGAAACGTTTGGCCAGTGCTTCCCGTTGCTGTATCGTTAGGGGTTTGGCTATACCAGCTTCATCAATGGAGTAAAGCATATCAAGAGCTTTGTCAGTCTCTTTAGCTTTTAGAAGATCCATACACTGTGTACATAATGTAAGAACAGCGCTTGAGTCTGCAGCAGTCAAAGTAGCTACAAACTCGTCTTCTGCCTCTTTCTGTGTCTTCATCTTCTCTTCGTGTCCTTTTGTTGAACATGCTCCGAGTAGAAAGCCTGCTGAGAGAAAAAGCATAAAAAGGATTTGTTTATTCTTCATTGTCGATATATTTATTAATCATGCATTGTTAAAGAAAAAGGTGCGTCACCTTATTATGACGCACCTTTATTATATTACCGCATTTTAGGATGCGATGAGTTCTTTACAAAATTATCTGTTGGCAATAGTACCATCAACAGCAATGGCAACTTTAGCACTTACTGTACCCCATGTGTATGTGACCTTTACAGGAACCATGATGGTGAAGTCTTTAGTGTTACCCATATTGTTCTTGTAGTTCAATACTACAGAGTTCAACTTGCTGATGTTGGTAGTTTTGATGTCAATCGGGTTAGAAATTGCAGTACCACCTACTTTATCAAGGATTGTCAGCTTGATAACGTCCTTGTTGATAGGCTTCTGTTCACCGATAACATTAACGTCACAAGTTGCATTGTCAATATCCAAAGTTATTGCGCTGATACCGTAGTATTCGTACAAGTTAACGTTGTTTTCTTTAGCAGCTTCATATACTTTGTCTTTATCATTGTATACGATAACCGGTTTGTCGCGCCAGTCGTTGGCCTTGAACAAGTTACCAAGTAATACGGAAGAACCGTTAGCCTCTGCATCCAAGAACTTGGCTTTGTCGTTGCTTTCAATATCCAGCGGACGCAAGAAGCGAGCGTTGAAGTTGTAAGCGGGAGCCAGTTCAATTTCGCAGTCACCATAAACAGCGGATACCTCGATGATGGCAAACTGTTGGTTAGGCTTGTTTTCGTTATGACCGAAAAGGTTCAAGAATACTTTTGCTTCATCGTTGTTTGCATAAGTAATTGTCTTGGCTGTCTTATCAAGAGTTGCGATGAGAGAAGCGGTTGCTCTCTTTTCACCCCAGTATAACTTAGTGCTGCTCTTGCTCTTGTCAGCTTCAACTGTACTTACAAACAACTTCTTTCCACCTATAGTCAGACCATCGTTCTTAGCAGAGAACAAGTAGCTGTACTTGATTTCCATACCTTTGTCTTTGTTGTTCCAGATTTCACCATAAACCGGCTTGGAAGCTTCTGATACAATGAATTCGATGCCTGATTTTTCAACTTCTTTTCCAGCTTCTGTTACGTAGTGATAGAAGTAGTCATCAAGATTCTTCACATAATTTGCTACATTGTTTGCTGCATCCGGAGCAGGAACATTGGTACGTACAGTATCTCTGTCAGCCAAAGCTGTTTCAGCAGGATACCAGAACGCATCACGTTTGTTACCATAACTTGCAGTAGTCGGCAATTCTGCTATGGAAATCTTGATACCTACGTAAATAGCGTAAGTTGTTCCACCTGCTACAGGTTTGTACTTGCCATAAAGTGTCAAGGCGCGATCTTTGTAATCCTTGATGAGCTGGTCTCTTTGAGTCTTATTGCTAGTCCAGTTCAGGATAGCATTTGTACTAGTGTTACCGTCAGGAGTTTCAGTAACTACACCGTAAGTATTGTCTGCTGCAAATTTATTAGCAGCTGTTACTTGAATGAAGCCACCCTTACCGTCTGCTACATAAGTTTCGTCTTTTACAAATGTATAACCCTTTGTGAATTCTTCCTTGGTCATACCCAGTTCTTCAAGAATCTTACCGGACATGTCTTTCCAAGTGATGGATACAGTTTGTTCACCACACAAGTACGGCAACTGCGGAGTGCTCTTGTCAATAACAATTGCATCAGGAGTAGCGGCTTTTTCAGTGATTTCCAACTTGATGTAACCTGCTAATACTACATTATTTGTTGCATCAACCAGTTTAACCAATACTGCCGGACGACGACCGATAGCACTTCTGCCAATCTTTTCTGTGCTTCCTTCAGGAATAACCACACTTTCTTCTTTGTCGTTTACATAGCAAGGAGTGAAAGTACCGTCTTCTTCCAATTGAGAGTAAGCATTTTCCTCTGTATCATTGTCACCGCTGATATAGTGAACAGCTTCAAACTTGAGAGTCAGATTATATAGCTGGGCAGCTTCAGCAAGACTCATGCTTTTGTGAGTGGTTGCAGTAATTTTCTCTCCAAAGTTTTCTACATGATGGATACACAGTAAATCTGCCAATTCAATAGAACCACCATTGTATTGTGCAGGAACAGTATATACGTTTTCGATAGCTTCCTTAGCTGTCTTATACAGTTCAGGTTTACAAGTGTTTTTTGTTACGATTTTGCTGTCATCGGTATACGCAATGGCTTTAAAACCTTGAATCATCGGCATGATGGCTGCATAGTCAGAAGTAACTGTAGACTTTTCTTCACCTTCTTTTTCGCCATTAACCAATGTTGCTTCCAGAGCTGCGATAGAAATATAGTTGTTTTCACCGGGAGTGCTCAAATTGCCCTTCTTCAAATCCTCTACAGAGAGTTTGTATGTAGCATACATTCTTTCGCCGTCAATGGTCTTACCTGCGTTTTGGAAGATAGGGGTTACCACAGCAGGAGCAGCTTTTGTAGTTACATATTCCGGAGTAGCTGCCAAGAATTTCCACTCAATATCTTTCAGCTTGGCATTCAGCGGGTTCAAGTGATAGTACATTGCGCTGGTTGAAGGCATCCAATAAGTTTTCTTAGTGGCATCTTTCAAAGTAATCCAATTGGTAGCACTTGTACCTTTCTTGATTACATAAGCTACATTGTGGTCATCTTTACTTTCTATTGCGTTCTTTTCAGCTTCGATGAAATCACCGTTGGCATATTTGTATTTAGTAGCTTCTACTCCGTCTTCATACAAATCAGGAATGAATACCAATGCTTTCAACTTAGTAGTCAGAGAAATAGTCTTTTCAACCAATTTGCCGTTCTCATCCTTCATGTTACCAAGAGTCAGAGTCTCATCCTTTGTATTCCAAACAGCCGAAAGTGTTCCTTCCGGTAACCATTTCGTAGTTTGTACTTCATACAAAGGATCTTTACCCTTTTCTTCTGTTACTTTCACCCAGTAGCCAGCTTCTGCTTGGCCATGCAACTTACCAGTTTCTTCAGTACCTGGGTAGTAATAGATAGTTTTAGCGTCTTGACCAGCGCTACCGTTGCCCGGTTCACCTTTTTCACCGCGTGCAGGGAACTCCGTTTGTACATTGTCTTTAGCCCACCAATAGTCACCGTTAGCGTCTTTTACAATACTCCAAACGGGAGCGTTTGTGCCGTTTGTTCCGTTCTTGATAGGATAAGATTCGCCATTGCTTAATTTGATGACAATGCCATCTTCTGTTTTGTCAACGCCGGTAATGACCGATCCAGCGTCAATCTTAGCTTGAAGGTCACTTACCAGCTTTTCTACTGCTGATACGCGATTATCCAAGCTTTCGATGTCGTCATCATAGTCCTTACAAGACGTGAACGTTCCTGCAGTGCCCACCATTAAGGCGCTGAACAGGATCACACTTAGAAACTTTTTGTTCATAATTGAAAACTTTAAATTTATAAATTTAAAAAAATAAAAAGTGAATAATCTCTCATTTCGAATCCCTTCCACATAGCTGTCTGTCATGTGATTTTTTCCGTTACTTCGCAGGTAATGAAATCTTGTTAATTTCGTTAATAATCAGGGAATAAGGAGAAAATAGACCGGTTTTGTTTGGAATAGTAAAAAACAGTCCGTTGGGATATTGGAAAGAGGATTGGAAGTCCAGAAAGATGACAGTGGGAAAGGGATGAAATGAGGCTCTCAAAGAATGAAAGTATGTATTTTTCAGTTCAAAAGGTTGAATGACAGTCCATTGATAGCACCAATGGGAGCTCCGTAAAGACAACACCATTCCGTTCCTCAAAACTCATTTTGAAGACTCCGGAAAATGCGCAACAAATCTATTCTATCCTATCAAAAGAAGTAACGTCTTTTATACTGTACACGCTCCGCTTCTTACAAAAGAAATTACCCTCTGGTTGGCCTCGTCAATCTTTCTGTTGCTGAAAGGCTTCAGATAGGTTTCCGTCACCGTGATGGAGGAGTGCCCCATGGCTTCCGATATGATTCCGGGGTGTATCTCGCAATGGTAAGCCATTGTAGCCCAGGTGTGTCTGGCTGCATAGGTGCTGAGTGCCGACTGCATTCCCAAGCACTGCCTGAGTACTGCCAGCCGCTGGTTGAATGCCCTGAGTGCCGACTGGTATTCCCGGTATGCGGCTTCCGATCCTTCCTCACTTTGTAATATGGGGAATAAATAAGGAGAGTCCTTGTCCTTGTTTGCTATTATTCTCACCATCTGCATGGCTTCGGGTGTGAGTGATACGGTCAGCGCCCGTCCCGTCTTCCGTCGTCTGTACGATAGTATATTTCCCTGCAGGTCCCTTTTGTGCAGGTATGCCAGATCCACAAAGGGTATGCCCCTGAGCATGAACATGAGTACGAAGAAAATCCTTGTTTTTTGCTGTGCGTTTGGGAGCGTCCCTCCTTGCAGGCTCCTTTCCGTCTCCCTTACCAGGCTGCTGATGTCTGATGCTTCGAGCGCCTTCTTCCTGTCTGCCCGTGTGCCGGTATACACATGCTCAAACAGTCTGGGTACATACCGTATGTACTTTCTGTCCACCGCCCGATGATACACCGAGCGTACCGTCTTGATGTAGGTGGATACGGTGTTCCAACTGCAGTTCCTCTGCCTGAGGTAGTTTTCGAATCTCTTCAGTACGGTCGGGCTCAGCTTGCGCATGGGCATCGGTTGCCATTTGGTGAATGCCGAGAATGCATTCACCGCTGACTGGTAGATGTGTGCCGTCCCCCACCTGCCGCCTTCCCGGAGTTCCCCGATGACTGAGGAGAACATCTCTTGTAAGGTAATTTCATTTCTATTCATTTCCAATTTATTTATAAAAGGTTTACCTTACAAGTATATACAATAAAATGAAGCAAAACAGAAGTTTATAATGTATTTCTTCATTTTAGCCAGTCTTTCAGAATGAACTCAAATATATTTCTTATATTTGCGAAAAAAGTCGCATTGAAAAAAGTCGCAATATGAATAATCCATTTAAATTCGGTACAATTGTAGACGGTGAATACTTTACGGATAGAGTAGCGGAACAAGAAAAAGTAAGAGAGATACTTGCAAGTGAGAATCACCTGATACTTATTAGCCCACGACGTTTCGGCAAGACCAGCCTCGTTCAAAAAGTAACGAAAGGATTGTCACGTCCCGTTTTTCAGTTGAACCTGCAGTTGGTAACAGGCACTGCCGACTTTGCCGCACGATTATTGTGGATTATACTTCAGCAATATCCTATGGAACGTCTGAAACATCTTATCACTCACTTTCGTTTTATCCCCACCATTTCAACCAATCCCATGACGGATGGCATAGAAGTTTCATTTCAGCCGTCAATGGATGGCTTCATTCTGTTAGAGGATGTATTCACACTGATTGATAAACTGGGAATGAAGAATCCACACAAGAAACCGATTGTAGTACTGGACGAATTCCAAGAAATACGTACATTGGACAAGAATCTGGATAAAAAATTGAGGTCTATTCTACAGACTTACAACCATGCCAATTACATTTTCTTAGGTAGCCAGGAATCGATGATGCAGGAAATCTTCGAAAAAAAGAAATCCCCTTTCTATCATTTTGGATATTTGATGAAGTTGGGTAAGATTCCTCAAGATAACTTCTATGAGTTTCTCAAGAATGGCTTTCTTCTCTTGGGTGAGGATATGGATGCTGAAACGATAGGCCGCAGCATTCTGTCGTTCACCAATTGTCATCCCTATTACACCCAGCAACTGGCTTACCAGACATGGAATAACTGGAAACAAAACGGTTACAGTGATACTTTGGTGGAAACTGCCATTACGGAGTTGACTCATGTACACGATATGGATTATGAACGTTTATGGAGCACTTTCAATAAAACAGATAAAAAAGTCTTGATAGGCTTAACTATGCAGATGGGGACTCCGTCCAGTCTTCCTTTTCTACAAGGTGTCGGTATTGATTCTCCAAGTACTGCTTTCAGTAGTTTGAAGCGACTTGGACAACAAGGATATGTGATACGTAATGAGGGGTATGAACTGGATGACCCTTTCTTCAGAAGGTGGATTGAAGTAAAGAGAGAAGGGTGATAGAAAGAGGAAATCCTTGTTGGGTTTCGTATCATTTCAGCATATTGAGTTTTATGCTTATCATGTCTTTATATGATATTTGCATCTCCTCCGGTAGAAAAGAGAGACTGATGAACTCCATCCATTTGGTTTCTACTTTCAAGAGTTTCTTGAAGAGGTTTTCTATTACTTTTTCGTCCAATCCCGACGCCCGCATGGACATGACAAAGTCAGCCTTCCTCAATTTACGTTTTTTGCCGTTTAGTGTAAGTGCAAGTTCTTCGGTGTCTTCAGGCATCACCAATGCGGTAGACAGCATGTCATATGCTGGTGTGAGCGTATATACCTCTTGTTGGGGACTATAAAGCGAGAAGTTCTTCAAATGCATGTCGGCATTACCGGTTATCCATGAAAAGACGACTTGCTCCCAGAAATTCACCAGGTCCAATTTGGGAGCGGATGAATATCTCAGCACTAACTTCGCAATCTGTTCATAAGAACCTTTGTATTTTTGTTCAGTGAGTTTTTCAGAAAGTTGGCACATGTCTTCCATAGCCAATTTCCCTCCTTCATTCGTGCGGTCTATGCGCCGGGTGATATAGCATAATTCACCATCCTCAAAGCGGATGAGGCTATGCGGCACAACTCGTATCTTGGCTATCTCCGCAAGATGCATTGTCAGATCCTCTAATTCGGGAAGATTGCCGAACCGTTCGGTTTGCGGCTTCAAAATATAGCGCCCCCATAAGCCTACAATCGTAAATCGTCCAGGCTCGTTTTTACTTCCTTTGTTGATATCCAATGATAATTTGGCCTGCACTCCGGTCAGTGTGGTCTGACTGCGAATTACCTGCCTTGCCAAATCGTTGAGATTATTGTGCGTATAAGGCAATATAGGCGCCTCTAGTGTCCCGAATATCTTTTTTGAGCAAGCCTTGTGGAAATCCCTCTCATTTCCATTCAGTTCTTTGTAGCAATACAGACATTTTGCCATTTTTAATCCTCCTCATTTATAGGTTCGATACCCACTGCACCGATACAGTCTTTACAGCACGCCAGCAACAGTGACATTCGGTCACGTGCATCTATTTTCCAGTTCTTTTCCGCAATGTCAAGCAGCCATCCTTCGGGTATCAGCCCGTCGAAAAAAGGAAACAGCACTTTGTCGTGATAGGCTTTCTCTGTCAAGGGTAATGTGAGACTGACAGCTTCTGCAACATCCGACTGCAGGAATTCCGTATCGTACTGGAAGGTATAGCCATCCTCATCCTCTGTGAGGATACCGGCTTTTATTCCTCGGAGATTTATCAATGCCTGCTTCATCATTCGTCAGTTTTAGTTATAGGTACTGCGCCAACTTCGCTGCCGAACAAAGACAGTAGCTGGTTTACCTTGTCCAACCGCAGCGTCTGTTTGCCTTGCTCCAATTCACGGACAAAGCGCAAGCCTACTCCTGACTTTTCCGAAAGTTCCACTTGGGTCAGATTGTACTGCTTACGCATCGCTTTTACATATTTGGATAATGTTGTTTGTTCCGTATATTCCATTTTTATACCCTTTGGGGTACAAAGATAGAATATATTTTCGTTATTACACCCATAAGGGTATAAAAAGATTAAAGGAGAAAGAGATTATATCTTTTCGGGTATAAATTAGCTAGAATAAGTTTATGAATCTATCCATTTCCTGTTTACCTATTTCTGGCTTTACTCTTAAAGCCTGCCAGTCCTTCACTGCTTCAACGGCCTCTGTGATAATTCTTTCAGTGGCTTTTGGGCTAAGCATATAATCTCTTATGAGAATCACACTATATTTCTAGGCCGGCTTTGCTTGATTCTGCTGAGTACATAAGAAGATAGCTTGTTATATTGTTCAAACTCTTATAAATTCTTGTCACTTTTGCTGCGTACAACTGTCTAAATGGTGAATTGCTGAAAAAAGCAAGAGGCTGTCTCAAAATGCACTTGAGATAGCCTCTTCTATGCAAATGTTTTACTCTTCAGTTTATTCCTGATATTTCACTTTTGTTCCCAAAGCATCGTGGCGCATTTCGCGCTCACTTCGGTAAAGCTTTTCATCTTTTAAATAATAGTATTCCTGATAACCTCCAAATTCGATATTGGCATACTCTAAGTGGTCTTCGGCCTTGCAAGACTTCCATGTACCTTCATACTTCACTGAATCAGAGAAAGTGATGAGGGTGGTTGAGTCTGCACGGAGTTCAAACCTCACGCCATTTTCCGTTATGAATGTACCGGCGAAAGAATGAGTAGACTCTGTACTGTTAGTATTGGTACAAGAATATAAAAAACCGAAAGCTATTGTCAACATAGCCAAAATCGTTCGTCTCATTGTTCTTTTGTTTTTATAGAAAAGAGAGTGCTTCTTTTCCGGAAACACTCTCTTTTATTAGTTATCTGCAGTGATGATTATCTTTGAGCAGGAGTACCAGAGTTCTTCTTAACATCAACTTCGAATGTCAAAGTGAATGTCTTCCACTTGTAACCGAACTTCACAGGGATGAACAATTTGTAATCCCAGTTAACCGGAGTACCGCTGTAGTTGTTGTAAGTCAGAGTTTCATCTGCCTGGTTGTAAACAACCTTGGTATTAGAAGGCAGAGGACCGTTTGTTACACCATCAGTCGGAACCAAGTTACCGTTAACCAGTTTCAAGTTAGACTTGATTTGGTCTGTCATCCATTCGCCCGGAACTACTTCGTAGAATTCCCACAAAGCTTTCTGCAAGCCGGTAGTATTGGCTACAATATACTTCTTGCCTGATTCGTCAGCATTCCAAGAAACATAAGTGAAAGCACCCTTAACGTCAATTGTACTACCACCTACAGTTGCATCAGTAAAGTTCTCAGTTTCACCTGTAGTTACTGTCAACGGTTCGATGATAAATGCATCATATTCCTTGATAGTTGCAGTGTGGGCAGCAGCCAGCAGAGAACCAGCAGCACAAGCATCTTTGTAGCATACGTCGGCAACCAACTTGATGGGGACATACTTGCCTACGAGAGCCTTGGCAGCTTCTGTCGGAGCGTCGCCGCTACGCGGTGCGTGAGTCGGGTTTACTTCTTCCAACTTGATGTTGTAAGTGATTTCATTGGCATCCAGCTTGTTGGGAGCGTAGTTCACAATCTCAGCAGCTTTCTTGCCGTCGATGTACAGGATTGTTCCGTCAGGACTTACAGTCGCAGTCTTTTCAACAACGCTTGTACCGTTGAAATATTCGTACTTGTAAGCAGAATTGGCAGCTTCCAGTTTTTCTTTGTCGAACACGAAGCGGGCACCTTCCTCTGAATAAGCACCACCTTTCACACCCTGGTGGCCGCTGGCAGCATAAGGATACAGTCCGGAATAGAAGAACTTCTTACCGGCACGCAGTGCATCGGCATACCAGATTGCGCCGCCCAAACCGGTTGTCGGTTTAACTCCGAGGTCGTTCAGGAAACCGTTCAGCAAGTCTGTGTAGATGTTACATGTCGGGTTATTCTCTGTATTGTTAGACCATGCCGGGTTGGATTCCTCGGTATTGTAAACAATCGGGTTTACATTGAATGTGGACCATTCATTGTCGTTCTTCCAGTAGCGGCCATCGTAACCCCAGAGGTTGAATACCGGCTTGTAGATAGTACGTGTCAAAGTAATCTTCAATGTAGGATATGCACCTGTAGGATCGGAGTAGTAGCAAACCTTGCTGAAGCTCATCTTTTCCTGGTTGTTCCAGTTCGGATACTTCTTAACGATGTCTGCATGAGTCAGTGTCCAGATGATGTTGTAAGATTCTACACCAGCTTCAGAGTTGGCAATCACAGAAGCCGTACCTTCGCCGGCACCCTTTGTACCATCAAATTGAGTATAAACGGCGTGGAATTCCTGCTTGGTCATACCACCTTCTTTAGCCTTGTCGTAGATGTCCTCATTCATTTCCTGAGTACCGATGCGACCGGTGTAGTTGCTGCAGTAATAGATAGAATCAGCAAAAGCATGAGACAACTCTCTCTCGCCAGCTTCTTTCACCCATTTCACTTTCAGGTAACGCATGGCAACCAAAGCATTGTTTACTGTATCCACCAGTTCCACGCGAACGATAGGCTCACGACCTACAGCTGTTGCAGAAGTACCTTCGACAGTGTAAACCTTGGAAGACATGATACCGTTTTCGTGAGAATCCAGCTTGGCAAATTTCTGCTGGTCTGTCTTGTTGGTGTTACCATCTACGCCACCCAATGTGTTATAAGGAGCAGTAGGGATGTAGAAACGGAATGTCAGACCATAATCCTTGTAGTTTGCCAGATTTGCATGGTTAGCGTGGTTAGTTTTAGCATCTTTAGCGTCTGTAACACAAACCTTCACCAATTTCTTCAAATCAAGCGGCTCGTTATAAGGTTGCTTAAAGTCTACATATTCGTTGGCTTTAGATTCGTATACGCATACAGAGTCATGATAGTGTACATAGAAGTCTTCTTTGCCGTCGTTCTGGATTTCATCGGCAAACTTACCGGTCATAGTTTTGCTAAAGTCAGTTTTGCTATTAACCAGATACGGAACCTTAACCTCTTCGTGCAGACGTACATATTCAGAGTTCACATACACCTTAGTACCTTGTTCGTCAAAAGCTTTCTTTTCAGCAGCTGTATAGTTTTCAGCAGCGATAGGAGCTTTCAAAGATGCCATGTAGAACTTTTCCTTGTCGCCGGCAGTCGTTGCAGCGATAGAACCCTTGACTGTCTTTTTGAATTTTACTGTCAGCACGTCCTTATTGATGTCGTACTTAACCGGTTGAATCGGGCTGTTAGTCTTAATATCAGCACCGGTAGCCTTGGTCATAATATTTTCAGATGTGATGCAATCAAATGAGGGCAATTCAATATCTGAAGTACGGACACCTACGCTGGGGCTTACATGGAAATAAGCCTCGTTGTAATCTGTAGAAATAAAGTTAGCTGTAGCAGCAGCATTTACGTGGTCCAAAACCGGAGTCGTAGTGTGGTCTTGAGTTGTATGCTTAGCCATAGCCTGATACTTCTGCGGGGTATATTGCAGGGTAGTCAGCGTGATGGCGGCAATACCGTTGATGTGGCTGGTAGGGATTACGGCCAGGCTGGTCAGACGATGACCAATCAGGGACATCACCTCAGCACTTACCTTGTCAATTTCAGCAGCCAAGTCCTTCAGCTTCTCGTCTGTAACGAAGTCGCCTTCCAATTCTTCTTTCAAGTCGTTGATTTTAGTCTCAAC